>Ga0210396_10000009_pt1 | contig 513324 bp, 437 predicted proteins | sample IncBWH17OmetaG_FD_155466 | JGI IMG/M metagenome (GOLD analysis project Ga0210396, IMG submission 155466) | Forest soil microbial communities from Barre Woods Harvard Forest LTER site, Petersham, Massachusetts, United States - Inc-BW-H-17-O ... | reverse complement strand
ATCCCCCCCAGCCCCCGTCCCAGCAGCCCCCGCTGAACCAGTAGTCCCCGCAGTCCCAGGCAAACCCGTCCCAATCCCCGGTGAAGTCATCGACGCCGCCGTGCCCAACCCCGGCGCCAATCCCGCCAGCGGCTGCCCAAAAAATCCTTTCACAGTAGTCTTCGCTTCACCCACTTTGATCAGCCGCCAATCCGGCTTCCCTGTCATCGGATCGGCATACCGCTGCCGCAGGAACCGCAGGTTGTTCGTCTTCTCCAGCTGATCCATCGATCCCGGATAGTGCCCAAACTTCTTGTAGTAGAGCTGGATCGCACGCACATACTGATTCCCCCGATGGATCGCCTCCACCTCGCGATCCCGTCGCAGGCCACGCGCCACCTTCGGAGCCGCCACCCCCAGCAACAGCAGGATGATGAAGATGGCCACAATCAGCCCCACCAGCATGAAACCCTGCTCGTTCTCGCGCTCCGGTCTATGCATAGCGCTCACCCATCAATGCCCAATCAGCGGAAGAGTCTGCCGATTATTATTCGCCATATCTTCCACCAGCACCGAGTTAGCCGAAATCGTCACAATCTTATATCTCCGCTGAACGATATCGCCATCCGAAGCCAGGAACACATCATCGCCCTTCAGTAGAAACGCCCGTCTCTTTCCATCCGCCGAAGTAGCCGTCCCAAAGAACTTCAGGTCAATCGGAGGCGGAGGAGGCGGCCCAGGAGGAGGCGTATACACCGGCACCTCAGGTACCTTCGGCCTCGCAGTAGCAATCGGTTTCGGAATATCGATCGGAGCTGAAGTCATCGAGAAGATGTTCCTCCCGCTACCCGAATACACCAGCGCCTCCGTCACCAGCATCGGCCCCATCCGCAACGTAGGGTCAAGCTGCGCCGACGTCGTTCCCACACTCTTCGCCGCAGACCCCACAGGCTTCTTCGCCGCAGGAGCCGCAGGGGCCGCAGGCCCCGTCACCACCACCGGAGCAGCCGCAGGCGGAGCATCCGGAGTCGACAGCTGCGAGTAGATCCACACCGCCGCCCCGATCCCAAACACTCCTACCACTCCCAGCACGCCCAGCTTCTTCTTATCCTCAGTTCCAATCCTCATCGCGGCGCCCCCAGCTCCGTTGCATCGGGCCCCGTCGCATTCTCAGCAATCTTCTGCGTCTTCTCATCCCCAATCGGAGCACGCAGATAAGTCGTCAGCCGTAGCCGCAGATTTACTGTCCCGGTCTGCTCCCCCGACAAGGTCACCCCATTAATCAAGAAGAACGTCTTATTGCGCTCCAGAGCATTGATAAACATAACCAGAGGCCGATAGTCCCCAACCAGGCTCGCGTCCATGCGAACCTCCGTCAAAGCTCCCGCCCCACCCGCCAACACTGTCACCGGCTCCGCATATTGCACACGCCCCAGCTTCACGCCCTCTTTCTTTGCCAGCGCGCCCAGCTCACTCGCCACCTCCGAGTAGGCAAACGGCAGCCGCCGCTCCGAAAACTTGTCCGCATCCTTCGTAGCCTGCGCCAGTTTCTCGTCCAATCCCTCCAGTGGTCTCTTCGCAATCTCCGCCGTCTTCATCGCCACCGTCTGCTGAGCAATCGCATTTGCATCCTGCCCGCTCGCCGCGCGCCACGCAAACGCCATATGCACCAGCAGATAAACATTCAGCAACGCCAGCGCACCAACACCGGCGTAATACAGATTCAGCCGCGTCAACAAAGCCCGCGTCCTCTCCGTCACACTCTGCACCACCACATCGCGCGTCATTACGGTCATCGCACACCACCCATCAGTGCCCGCTTACTCGGTCGAATAGCCTTGACCCGTGCGCGACGATTGACGTTTTGCTGAGCATCATCTTCCTTCGGTGTCTCGTCCGAATGCTCTGCTTTATTTACCTTCGCCGCCGAAACTTCCGGCAGCGGGTTATAGCCGCTGAAGATCTCCAGCTCTACCGCCCCCGGCATCGTCTGAGGCCCTCCGCCCCCCCGATTTCCCTCCTGCGTCTGCGCCGCCTCGCTCGCCAGCCTCGGAGCCACAAACCGTTGTGACGTCTCCAGATTCCTCACCAGCAGCACACCCTTGTCACGATCTCCAGCCACACGCAGCCGGATATTTACGTCGCCTTCCTTCGTGATCACCGGCTCGATACTCGTCACTTGCACGCCTGCAGGCAGCACCTTCTCCAGGTCCATCATCACTGCGGTCCAGCTGAAACTCTTCCGCGCAAAAACATCATTCAGAAACTGGCTCCGCTCCAGCACCGCCATATTCTGCGGTTGCCTCATCCTGGCCTCGTTCTTTTGGCGTTCCTCTTGAAATCGCGTCGTCTTGGCCTTCAGCGAATCCATCTGTGCCTGTGCCTTCGCCGCCTTCGCGTTCAGCGAGTGCAATCCAAACCACAAACCCACCGCCAGCAGAAAGAGTCCCGCTGCAACCAGCCGCAGCCGCGCAAACAGCGGCCGCAACTCCACAAAAGGACGTGTCGCCAGATTGACCGAGATCCGCATTAGTTCTTTAGCGCTCCCCGGACACCGGCCAGCCAGCCCCGCGGCACATTTGCCGTCACCGCACCTGCTTCCAGCATCCCCACGTCCACCATCTCGCGCACCCGCAGACCCTCCAGCCCACTCTCCTGCAGCATCGCCGCCAGCGGCTCCGCGCCCATCGTACCGGTCGAAAGCGCAACCTCCGGCGAAACCTGCAGTGTGTCCTCAAAGTAAGCCGCGGCCACACTCACCGCCTGAGCCACCTCGCGCGCCGCTGCCCCCGCCGCTATCTCTCTCATCTCTGCCTTTTCCAGCACCTGCGTCTGCATCGCGGCCTCAGCCTCAAACCGGTCATACCCATCCACCCCAACCGCCTCCTGCTGCGCCCACTCCTGTGCCGAGTTCTCCCGATCCACCAAAGATATTCCCGCCGTCTCAACCGCAGCATCAGCAGCCATATCAACCGACCGGTGCAGCAACAAAATCCCGCCCTTCACAATCGCTGTCGTCACTCCACCCGGCCCCGCATTCACCACCAGCGTCGCAGCCTCCGTTTCATCCAACCCAGCCAGAGCGGCCAGCGTACTTGGCAGCACCGCGCCCGGCAGATACCCCGCAGCCGTCACAACGCCCTCATACTCATCCAGCACGCTCTTCGGCACCGCCACCGCCAGCACCTGCACGCCGCTCTTTCCACTCGACATCACCTGATAGCTCAACACAGCATCATCCGCGTCAAACGGCAGCAGCTTCTTCAACCGAAACCGCACAACCGGCATCGCTTCCGCGGCCTTGCCCGGTAACTGATCGAAGTCCAGCAGCAACACTCGCGTCGCCGCATCCGGAACCACCACCGTCACATCTCGCCCACGCCCTTGGGCTGCCACACCATCCAGAGCCTTGCGTACCGCAGCCACCACTGCGGCCCGATCCACGACGTTCCCAGCCTTCAAACCTGGCACCAGGGCACCTTCAGCTAACTCGCCACGAGCCACAGCCGTCAGCAAAGCTGCGGCATCTTCAGCCCGAGCTGCAACAACGCCTTCAGACCTGACCTCAACAGCCAGACGAGGCCGTGTCCCCAAACTTGTCGGTAAAATTTCCATTCCGTCCTAGACTACCCTGTTCCCCTTCATTACTGCCGCTATATCAGTTTCGCGAGACGTGTTGCGAACCGCTAGCCATCGATTGAAGAAGATGTAGATCCACAAACCCCGCATAAACAAACCAAATACCATAAGTGGCCAACGCGACCAGCCTATCGCACTAATCGCCTGGTAGTAATCGTATAGAACGAGAGGCGCTGTCAAGAGCAAGAACAATGCGATCGTAAAACAACTCCAGCCAAAAACCTTTGACGTTCGTAATCCGACCAAACCAGCCCACATACCTATCGCCCAGCCTCAATAAACGTAACCTTGTTAATCTCTTTCAACGTTGTAATCCCGGCCCGAACCCGTTCCAGCGCCGAGTCCCGCAGAAACGCCATTCCCTTATCCCTGGCCTTCTTCCTGATCTCGCTTCCCGGCTTCTTCGCCAGCAACATCTCGCGAATCTCATCATCCAGCTCCAACAGCTCGTGGATTGCCGAACGCCCACGGTACCCCGTTCCCCCACACTCCATGCACCCGGTGCCTTCGCGAAACTTGAACCCAAACCAATCCGCCGGCTCCAATCCGCTCTCAAGCAACTCTTTCTCCGAGTAGGTCTTCTCCTGCACACAGAACTCGCACACCTGCCGCACCAGCCGCTGCGCCAGAATGCAGTTCAGCGCCGATACAAAGTTGTAAGGCTCAACTCCCATATTCAAAAAGCGCCCCAACACGTCCACAACGTTGTTCGCGTGAACAGTAGTGAACACAAGATGCCCTGTCAACGCCGAATTGATCGCAATCTGCGCCGTCTCTGCATCGCGGATCTCGCCCACCAGAATCTTGTCCGGGTCGTGACGCAAAATCGAACGCAGCCCACGCGCAAACGTCAGCCCCTTCTTCTCATTCACAGGAATCTGCGTAATCCCGCGAATCTGATACTCCACCGGGTCTTCGATTGTGATGATCTTGTCTTCCTCAGACTTGATCTCGTTCAACGCCGCATACAGCGTCGTCGTCTTACCCGAACCCGTCGGCCCTGTCACCAGCACCATTCCGTACGGCTCTTTGATATACCGCCGAAACCGCGTCAGGTCCTTCTCCGCAAACCCCACCACATCCAGTGAAAGTTTCGTGAATTTCTCCGACATCGACTCTTTATCCAGCACACGAAGCACAGCATTCTCGCCATGCACCGTCGGCATAATCGACACACGAAAGTCGATCAGCCTGCCCTTGTACCGGACCCGGAAACGTCCGTCCTGAGGCACGCGCCGCTCAGCAATATCAAGCTCACTCATCACCTTGATGCGCGAAAGAATCGTCTGATGATGCTCTCTTGCAATCGGAGCCATCGCCTGCTGCAACACGCCATCGATGCGGTACTTCACCAGCAGCGAATCATCGAACGTCTCTAAATGGATGTCCGAAGCCCGCCTCTCCAGCGCCGTAAAAATCGTCGTATCCACCAGTCGGATAATCGGCGAGATATCATCCTCGCTCGTCAGCCGCTCAATCGAAATATTTTCGTCGCCCGAGTCCTCGCTCGACAGAACATCGAACGCCAGCCCCTCGCTCGCCTCATCCAGTACCCGCTGGCTCTGCTCCGTCTTCTTCAGCAGCTCCGTAATCTGGCTCAGCGTCGCCACCCGGGTCACCAGCCTCTGCCCCAGCAGCCCCGAGATCTCATCGAGCACCATTAGCTTCGAGGGATCGCTCACCGCAATCGCCAGCCGCCCACCCATCTGCTCCAACGGGACGAAGTTGTACCGGAACATCATGTCCACAGGCACGCTCTTGAACAGCTCATGCTGGATCTTGAAGTTCTTCAGATCAACAAAATCAGCGTGATACCGCCGCGCCAACATCTGCGCCCGCTCAACCTCGTCCATCCCCAACTCGTTGATTGGTATAGCCAGCGGAACATTTCCCATATCCGTAAGACTCCTCTCCCACCCATCCGTTACCGCTTCGCATCATATGCCACAAACCGGGTGCCCCATCCTTCGCGCTTTTGCGAAGGGTGGGGTATCGGGCGAAGCCCGACCGCACTCCTCAGGCTGACGACAACATCTCCAAAAGCAACCGAAAACCTGCCCCAGCAATCAAACACCCTAAACAGGCACAAGTACCTCAAAATATCTAGCCCAAACCGGTAGCCGGGATTCAGTCCCTTCCTATTATTCAGGATCACCGGCTCTCCCGCCATTCTCCCGCACTCCAACCGCATATATCTACATCTTTCGGAGGACTGACCCTCATGAGCAGCCCCACACCCCTTAGCAACATCGCCGGCAAAGCCATCAACTGGTCCATCGCCCTCAGCATTCTTCTTATCCTGGCGGGTTTCTTCGCCATCCTCATCCCATCCGTCTCAGGAATCGCCATTACCCTCTTTATTGGCTGGACCATCATCATCAGCGGAATCACCCACTTCGTCATGGCCTTCAAAACCCACACAACCGGCGGCGTTCTCTGGGAGCTCCTCTTCGGCGCGCTCTACCTCTTCGCCGGCGGCTATCTTATCTTCCACCCGCTCTCCGGTCTGCTCTCCCTCACACTCCTGCTCGCCGCCTACCTCTTCATCTCAGGCATCATCGAGATCATCCATGCCTACCAGGTCCGTCCCCGCCAGGGTACCGCATGGCTCTGGATCAACGCCGCCATCACCCTCATCCTCGCCATCATGATCTGGAAGACCTGGCCCGTCAGCTCCACCTGGGCCATCGGCACGCTCGTCGGCCTCGCCATGCTCTTCAGCGGTTTCTCCCGCCTCATGCTCTCGCTAACCGCCAAACGCGCCCTCAAATACACCATCTAAGCAACACCTGTTTGCCTCTGCCTCTGCCTTCACAGTTGCGTGTCTCTTTGTTCGTCATCCACTAGGAATCTGTTTTTGTCGTCCGCTCGTGCGAAGGCTACACGTGGCTCGTCATCGACGAGCATCGTTACCCTCCGATGGCCCAGACGGAGCTATATAGGGCGGAGCCCTGATCGACGGTCAGCATGCTCTCCAGTAGATTCTCCCACCTCACGCTCGCCACCCGGCGGCTCATCAAGACCGTCTCCGCAATCTGAACGGCTTCGGACGCACAAATATTTCCGTAAGCAACTTGACAGGGCATACTAAAATCGAGCCGTCAAGCCTACATCACAATCTGTTGCGGCAAGCCAACTTGTTGAACCGGTAGGACCATGCCCGCCGCTCACCTTGAATGCCCAAGGCCAATCTCCAAGGAGAGTAAGTCTATGTCGATGCTCACCGAGACCCTCGCAGCCACCCAGGCCATTGTTCCCAGCGACGACTTCCCGCAGAAATTCAACCGCAAGCCATTCCTCTTCCATCACAACCTCGCCGAACACCCCCTCTTCACCATCCCGCGTCTGCTCGAACTCGCCAAGGAGACCGCGCGCACGCATCATCAGGATCTCTACTACGACGCCGGCAAGGATGTCGCTATCGGCACCCGCTGGGACGCCATGGGCACACCGCCCCCGCTCGAAGACGCCATGGAACGCATCGAGCACTGCGGCGCCTGGATCGCCATCCATCAGGCGCAGCAAGATCCCGAATACGCCGCCCTCTTTGACCAGTGCATGTCCGAGTTATCCACCCTCAGCGGCGTGGACTTCAAGAAAGTCATGCGGGTTCAGGACGCGCTGATCTTCATTACCTCGCCTAACCGCGTCACCACCTACCACATAGACCGTGAGTGCAACTTCCTCCTGCAGATTCACGGCTCCAAGACGATTCATCTCTTCGATCGAGCGGACAATGAGGTTCTCCCAGAGCAGGAGATCGAGCGCTTCTGGGCGGTCGATAATAACGCGCCCATCTACAAGCCCGAACTTCAGGACAGAGCCACCTCCTACCAGTTAGTTCCCGGCAACGGAGTCCACATTCCCGTCAATTGGCCGCACTGGCTCAAGAACGACGGCAACATCTCCGTTTCGCTCAGCGTCAACTTTACCTGGCAGGACAACGAGCGCGGCCATATCTACCGCGCGAACCACTACATGAGAAAGCTGTTGAAGCGCTTCAACTACGAGCCCCGTCCGCCCTTCGAGTCAGCCATCAGCGACGCAGTCAAGAACACTGTGATGGCTCTCACCTACAACCCCGCGCGCTCTGCCAAGCGGCTAGTCTACCGCCTGAAAGGAACCCCCCTCCGGGAGCATTGAGCACCGGATCCAGCTCCGCAACCAGTCCAACAAAACCGCTCGTCAACATCGTCTGTTTGACGGGCGGTTGCTCTTGCCAGCCAGCCCTACTGGCTCATCCCGCCCGCACTCAAGCTGAAGATCGGCAAATAAAGCGCAATCAGAATCGTCACCACCACCACACCCATAAAGATCAAGATCAGCGGCTCAATCAAACTCATCGCCGCCGTAAGATTCGTCTGCACATCCTCCTCAAAAAACTCCGCCACCGAGTTCAACATCTGCGGCAGCGCACCCGTGCTCTCCCCCACCTCGATCATCTCGATCGCCAGCTCCGGAAACACCTTCGTCTGCTGCAAACTAGCCGAAAGCCCCTTACCCTCCCGAACCGTCTCCACCGACCGATACACCGCATTCCCAATCTGCCGCGAATCAATCGACCGCGCCGCCGTCTCGAGCGAAGGCACCAGCGGCAAACCACCCGTCAGCAGCGTCGACAGCGTCCGCGAAAACAACCCGACCTGATACTTCAACCAGACCGTCCCAAACACCGGAAGCCCAATCCGCACCTTGTCTACAGCCGTAGCCCCGGCCTCAGTCTTCACCCACCGATAAAACAAGAAACCCAGCGCCGCCACCACCAAAGCCACATAAAGCCCATAGTGCTGAGCGTTGTGCCCCAGATCCAGCAAAAACGTAGTCAACGCCGGCAGATGCGTCCCCAACTGCTCATACAACTGCGCAAACCGCGGCACCACAAACGTAATCAAAAAAATAAACAGCGCAATCACCATCACCACCAACAGCGCCGGATAGATTAAACTCGCCTTCAGCTTCTTCCGAAACGTCAACGACACCCGCTGAAAGTCCAGATACCTCTGCAGCACCTCTTCCAGGTTTCCCGACCGCTCCCCCGCCAGCAGCGTCGTCGTATACACCACCGGAAACCCACCCTGCGCCTCAAACGCCTGCGAGATCGACTCGCCCGTCTTCACCCGCGCCGCAACATCCTCCAGCTGCGCCCGAAAGTGCAGCGCCTTCTGCCGTTTCGCCAGCAGCTCCAGCGACCCCAATATCGGCAACCCGGCCTTAATCAGCGTCAGAAACTGCTGGTTGAACACCAGAAACGTCTCCAGCTTGACCTTCTTCTTACTCCCCCCACCCAGCAGCACACTACTAGGCTTCACCGAGTAGACGTAATACCCCGCCTGCGTAAACCGCGCCCGCAGCTCCTCAGCCGTAGCCGCAGCATGAGTCTGCTCCTGCACCCGACCCCGCTCATCCGCCAGCTTCACAACAAATTCATTCATAGGTAAATACGAGCAACCACTCCGTCCATCTTAGACGCACCCACCTCCAATTTCGCTAAGCAAGATGTTGCGGCGGCCCCATCAAATCCTCTAGCCGTACCGGCAACTCCCTCACCCTCACCCCGGTAGCGTGATAAACCGCCGACGTAATCGCCGCCGCAATCCCCGCCAGCCCAATCTCCCCCACCCCACGCGCACCCATCTCGTTGATCACCTTATCCGGATAATCCAGGAACGTCACATCGATCTCCGGAGCATCCGCATTCGTCGTCACCATATAGTCCGCCAGGTTATTGTTGATCGGCGCACCATAGCGACTGTCATACTTCGTCTCCTCAAAAATCGCCATCCCCAAACCCATCACCACCGCGCCTTCAATCTGATTCCGCGCCGGCTTCGGATTCAATATCCTCCCCGCATCAATCACCGTCACCACTCGCGAAACCCGCAACCGCGCAATCTCCGGCTGCCAAGTCACCTCCGCAAAATGCGCGCCAAACGAGTGCTTCGAATACTTGCTAGTCTCGCCAAACGAACCCGCCGACTTCCCCTGCCCACTCACCGCGCGAATATTGCTTCTCTTCAAGATCTCCTCAAACGGCATCCCCGTCTCAGGGGCCTTTTCTTTCAAATGCACTCGCCCATACGTCACCTTCAGCATCTCAGGCTTCTGATCGGAGAACGCCGTCTCCCTGCTCGCCGCCGCCGCCATAATCACCGTCTGGTGCGCCTTATCAATCGCCTGCGAAACCGCTGGCACCAACGACGCACTCGCCCACGACCCACCCGAGATAGGCCCCGGCGGCAGCGCCGTATCCCCCAGCACTACCTCGATCCTGTCATGCGGAATCCCCGTCATCTCCGACACAATCTGCGACAGCACCGTATACGTTCCCGTCCCGATATCCTGCGTAGCCGACGACACCCGCGCCGTTCCATCCGCTCTCAGTTCAATCGCAACCTCCGCCTCCATCCGCTCCGCAATCCACGAGCACCCCGCAACGCCCCAGCCTAGCGTCAGCCCATTCCGCTTCATCGAGCCCACCTCAGGCGTCCGCTTCGCCCATCCAAACTTCTCCCCACCCACCTTCAGACACTCCACAAAATGCCGCGAAGAAAACGGCAGCTTCAATCCCTCATCAATCGCCGGTTCATTAATCAACCGCAGCTTCACCGGATCCATCTTCAGCTTCACCGCCAGCTCATCCATCGCAGACTCAAGCGCAAACAACCCCGGCACCGCACCCGGCCCACGCATAGAAGTAGGCGTCCCCACGTTCCTTCTTACCAGTCCCGAAGTAGCCCGCAGATTCGGCGTGCTGTAGCTATAAGCAGTCGCCTCACTGCAACCCTCCGAGTAGTCATCAAGAATCGAAGTATGGTTCAGCGAGTCATGCATCACCGCAACCAGCTTCCCATCCGCACCCGCACCCAGCCTCACCCGCTGCTGCGTTCGCGGGCGATGCCCCACACTCTGAAACATCATGTCCCGCGTCACCACCAGCTTCACCGGCCGGTTCAGATTGCGAGCCGCACAAGCCGCAATCGCACAATGCGTCCACGGCCAAAGCTTCCCACCAAACCCCGACCCCAAAAACCGCGAGATTACCCGAACATTCTCCGTCGGCACCCCAAGCATCTGCGCCATCACCTCACGATGATTCACCACTGCCTGCGAGGTCTCATACAACGTAAAGCTCTGCCCATCCCAAACCGCCACACTCGCATGAAGCTCAATGGGATTATGCGTCTCAACCGGCGTCCCATAAGTCTCATCCACCTTCACCGCCGCAGTCTTGAACGCCGCCTCCGGATCGCCGCGCTCACTATCCACCTTCGGCTTCTCATTCGTTTCAAGATGATCGCTGACATCATGCTTATCAGCCTTATACGTCACCTTCACCGCATCCGCCGCAGCCACTGCCTGCTCAATTGTCAACGCAACAACAGCCGCAACGTACTGGCCGTAATAACGAACCGTATCGTCTTCAAACGGAGGCCGCCGTTCATCAACAATGCCTACAAATCCACTCGCTGGCGCAACGCGATAAATCTTCCCAATATTCCCGCGATGATAAACAGCCTTCACTCCCGGCATAGCAGCAGCCCGCGAAGTATCAATCGAAGTCACAGACCCACTCGCAATCGTCGCGCAAACCGGCACCGCATAAAGCATCCCCGGCAACACATGGTCTGATGTATAAATCGCCGTCCCACTAACTTTCAACGCCCCATCCACACGCGGCAAAGAACCATTCGCCCGTGGCGGAACTGTCGCCGTCCTATCCAGCATCCTCGCCATAACCACTCCCTGTTTTGCTGTCGTCTTCCTCAACCAGCCACAAAAGATCGGGTGCCCCATTCATCGCGGTCTTATCGCGATGAGTGGGAATATAAATCTTCCCCCGCTTTTGCCGTTGTCGTTGCTTTTGCCTTTGCTTTTGCCTTTGCTTTTGCCTTTGCCGTTGTCCTTCTTGTTTGTCATCCCGTAGGGATCTGCTTTTGTCGTTGTCGTTGTCGTTGTCGTTGTCGTTGCCGTTGTCGTTGTCGTTGTCGTTGCCTTTCTTCCCTGTCATCCCCGAAGGGGACCTGCTTCTGTCGTTGCCGTTGCTTCTAGGTAGAGCGGGGCTTCAGCCCCGCGTCTAACCGCGTCGCGAAGCGGCCACCGCTCTGCCGAAGGCCGGAGCGAAGGCGCCGAAGCGACTGATCCATCGCCTTCGCCAATCGCTCCCCAACTATCAACCTCAAACCGTAGCCATTCCAAGCGCATGCACAACACACCTCTTCGCCAACTCAACCTTAAAACCGTTCTCACTCTGCGGAACCGCCCCATGCAGCGCGGCCTCAGCCGCCTGCCGAAACACCTTCTGATCCACACCCTTATTCAACAAAATCTTCTCCGCCTCAACCGACCGCCAGGGCTTCGTCGCCACCCCACCCATCGCCACACGAGCATAAGTAATCTTCCCGCCCGAAACCTCCACCACAATAGCCGCAGAAGCAAGCGCAAACTCATAAGAAGCCCGATCCCGCAGCTTCAAATAAACCTGCTTCGAACCCGCCCTGGGAGCAGGCAGAGTCACATACGTAATCAAATCCCCCGGCTCCAAAACATTCTCCCGTTGCGGCGTACTCCCCGGCACCAAAAAGAACTCGCCAATCGGAACATCCCGTTCCCCCTTCGCCCCTTGAATATGAACCACGGCCTCCAGCACCGTAAGCGCCACATTCATATCCGAAGGATTCGTAGCAATACAGTCCTTACTCCCCCCAAGAATCGCCAGCGTCCGATTCTCCCCTTCAATCGCCGAACATCCCGACCCAGGCTCTCTCTTATTACAAGCTGTCGCATCATTCCGAAAATAGACACAACGAGTACGCTGCAACAGATTCCCACCCGTAGTAGCCATATTCCGCAACTGCGCCGAAGCCCCCGACAGCAGCGCCTGCGACAACACCGAATAATCACGCTGCACGTTGGCATCATGCGCCAGATCAGAGTTCCGCACCAGCGCCCCAATCTTCAACCCACCATTGGGCAGCTTCTCCACCTTATCCAGCGGAAGCCGATTGATATCGACCACCACCGCAGGCCGCTCCACATTCAGCTTCATCAGGTCCAGCAACGTAGTGCCACCCGCAATAAACCGAACCTGCGCCCCCTGCTCCGCGGTCTTAGCCTGCGCCCCAGCCTGCACCGCCTGCGGCACATCAACAGCCTTCGTAAACCGAAACATCTCCATAACAAACTCCTTAACTAAGCCGCCAATCCTCTAAGTGCCTATTGCTACTGCTGTTCTTGCTGTTGCACTTGCCTTTCTTGTTTTGTCATCCCCGAAGGGGACCTGCTGTTGCCGTTGCAGTTGTTCTCCCAACCAGTCAAGAAAAATGGGTGCCCCATTCATCGCGGTCTCATCGCGATGAGTGGGAATGAATACACTAAACCCACCAGTTTTTGCCGTTGCTGTTGCCGTTGCCGTTGCCGTTGCCGTTGCTCTTGCTGTTGCCGTTGCTCTTGCTGTTGCATGTTCTTTTTGTTTGTCATCCCGTAGGGATCTGCTTTTGTCGTTGCCTTTGCTTTTGTCGTTGCCTTTGCTTTTGTCGTTGCCGTTGCTTTTGTCGTTGCCGTTGCTTTTGTCGTTGCCTTTGCTTTTGTCGTTGCCTTTGCTTTTGTCGTTGCCTTTGCTTTTGTCGTTGCCGTTGCTTTTGCCGTTGCTCTTGCCGTTGCCTTTGCCCTTCGGTGGGGAGCGCAGGGCTTTAGCCCTGCGAAAAAAATCCCGTACATACAGGGGCTTTCGCCCCGGGCCTCCTAACCCCGCATCCGAACCGCCTGAACCGCCGCCACAATATTCGGATAAGCCCCACACCGACAAATATTCCCGCTCATCAACTCCTTCACATCCGCATCCTTAGGCCCACAAGGCTCCTTCAACAGAGCAACCGCCGACATAATCTGCCCCGACGTGCAATACCCGCACTGATACCCGTCATGCTCCACAAACGCAGCCTGCATCGGATGCAGATTCCCCGGCTCCCCCAACCCCTCAATCGTCGTAATCTCATCGCCCTCATGCATCGCCGCCAGCGTCAAACACGAGTTGATCCGCCGCCCATTCACATGCACTGTACAAGCCCCACACTGCCCATGGTCGCAACCCTTCTTCGTCCCCGTCAGGACAACGTGCTCCCGCAAACAATCAAGCAGCGAAGTTCGCGGATCAATCTCAAGGTTCACAGCCTTCCCGTTGATCCGAAGGCTCACCCGGATCGCACCCTCAATCTTCTCTTCCGCAACATCGTTCGCCACAGCCACCGGCGCAGCCTGAGCAGACCCCACCAGCGGCCCCGCTGTAGCCGCAACACCCGCGGCCCCAAGGTGCGACAAAAACGACCGTCGACTGACTCGCCCTAAAAACGACTCGGGGCGCTCCTCAGCACCCGCCTTCTTCGTCTCGTCACTCATAAATCACTCCGAAATGCTTCATCTTCAACCTCGCTGCAAGAAATCAGACGAGGCATTTCAACACAATTCATTACAATGGATTTACCCACAACGGACGTTGCCTTCGCTTTTGATTCGACAAGCAATTACCAATCACTCTACAACCGAATCGCCCATCCACCAATCGACATATCCTCTGCCGATAAACTGCTAATGAGATGCCAGAACTGAGCAATAGATCGTACCCCAACCCCTCCCTCTGATCTCAGAGGACCCCCCCAAAAAAATAAATCCCAAATTTCTGCAAAATTTTCACCCCGCGCCAAACGACAATCCGCTAACCACCTTTACCATGCGTTTCACCACATTCTGACCACAAAAAAACGACATCGAAACGCCAATTTCCCCAAAACCCCCTCGAAAAACGCCCATAAAACGCGAAAAAGCCCCGGCCGAAGCCGGGGCTCACCCACAATTTTTTATTGAACTAAACGCTGAAAGAAGACCCGCAACCGCAGGTGCTCTTCACCGCGGCATTCTCAAACTTGAAGCCAGCAGCCTCAAGCGTCTCCACATAATCGACCTTGCAGTTATTCAGGTACATGGCCGAGGTAGCGTCTACAAACACCTTTAGATCGTCGAACTTATAGACCTTATCCATCATGCCGCTCTGGTTCTCGAACGACATCGAGTACTGGAAACCCGAGCATCCGCCACCAACCACGCCAATCCGCAGACCGGCAGGAACCGGATCCTGCGTAGCCATAATCTCCTTCACCTTCGCAATAGCATTTGGGGTCAGGGTCACCGGCTCAGTCGAAGCAGGCGCACCAGTTACGACTTCAGCGGTTGGGGTTACGGTTGCAGTAGCCATCGGGCAAATCTCCTTGTATATCTACCTATCTAGTGTAGACCCGCGCCATCAAGGCGGCAAGCACGCACTAAAACGAGTACCTTAAGCAATAGATGCCCCCTCGGCCTTGAAGATGCAGCTTTCTCTAAAGCTATGAAACCTCTACTTTATCTCGCGAATATCTTCATTAATACCTTTGGAATCACCCAGCCGTCCCCAAAAACAGCCAACCGAGCCGCCTGGTTCATCGCCATCATGCTCCTTGCCGTGATCGTCACCGTGGCCACCGTCGCCATCCTCACCCTGCACTGGATCACCCGTCACTAAACCCGCACCTCCTCAGGAAAAAGGCTGGTTTACAACTCACGCAGAGGCGTATGATGCCATCGGACGGCAAGCTATCTCGGGCCCGAAGACGGCTCCGCCAGATATCGCAAACCGCCCTTACAACGGAAGACCCTGCTACAGGGCGGAGGAACCTGCTATGAGCGTAATACCCGTCATGCTCATTGTCTGGGCGGTAATCGCAGCCTGCTTTCTTGCGCTGCTTGCCTATCGCGGACAACTGACCCGTTATGAAGAGGATCAGCTCTTCCTCAACGAATCCGAGTCCAACGAGCAACGCGAGCAGTCCGAGATCGTTCGCAAAGTAAACAAAATACAGCCATTTGTGCGCATCCTGGGTGTTGCCACCGCCGTTATGACCGCAGGCATCGTTGGCATCTTCACCTACGACGCCTGGCAACACCTTAAATAGTCCAAGCGCTTTAGCAGCGGCCGGCTGCGCTCCAAGGCGAAGTCGCCATTTGTCGTCCTATTCCTTGTTTTATCAATAACGAAATCAGCAAAAAAGCCGGAAGTGGCACTTCCGGCTTTTTGCTACCCACAAATCCTTCAGGCGTTATAGGTGGATGACGAAACCCGTCCACCATGTCCGGTCCAATTCGTGTGAAAGAACTGTCCCCGCGGCTTATCGACCCGTTCATACGTATGCGCGCCAAAGAAGTCCCGCTGCGCCTGTAGCAGGTTCGCAGGTAGCCGCTCGGTTCTGTAGCCATCGTAGAAAGCAAGAGCCGTGGAAAATGCGGGCATCGGAACTCCAATCTCGATCGCATGGATCACGGCCTTACGCCACGACGATCCATATTTATTCAACGCGCTCGAGAAAAAGTCATCCAACAAAAGATTCTGCAGCTTCGCGTTCTTGTCGAACGCAGCCTTGATATCCCCGAGGAACACGCTCCGGATAATGCAACCACCACGCCACATCAGAGCGATTCCGCCCATGTTCAGTTCCCAGTTCTCCTCCTTCTCCACCGCACGCAACAGCATGTAACCCTGCGCGTAGCTGATCATCTTCGAGCAATACAAAGCCCGCCGAACGTCCTCGATAAACTCTTTCTTCTCTGATATAGTCAGGATCTTCTTCGGCCCTTGCAGCACCTTCGAAGCGGCGACACGCTCCTCCTTCAACGCCGAGAGGCACCGCGCAAACACGCTCTCCCCAATCAAAGTCACGGGCTGGCCAAGATCCAGCGCTGAGATAGCCGTCCACTTGCCTGTTCCCTTTTGGCCCGCCGTATCCAGAATCTTATCGAGCAGTGGCTGTCCATCATCATCTTTCTTTGCAAAGATCGCCGCCGAGATCTCAATCAAATAACTATCGAGTTCACCTTTGTTCCATTCTGTAAACACATCATGGAACTCATCCCCCGTCAGCCCCAGGCCGTCCTTCAATAACTGATAGGCCTCGCATATTAACTGGATATCGCCATACTCAATTCCGTTGTGCACCATCTTCACGTAGTGGCCCGCACCATCCTGCCCGACCCAGTCGCAGCAGGGCGTTCCATCTTCGACCTTCGCCGCAATCGCTTGAAAGATCGGCTTCACATGTGGCCACGCCGCGGGATTTCCACCCGGCATGATCGAAGGACCGAACCGCGCACCCTCTTCGCCGCCGGAAACACCGGTACCTATAAAGAGAATTCCCTTATCAGCCAACTCCTTGGTCCTACGATTTGTGTCCGTAAACAGTGAGTTCCCGCCATCGATAAGAATGTCCCCCTTCTCGAGATACGGCAGCACATGCTCAATCGTCTGATCGACCACCTCGCCCGCCTTCACCATCAGCATCACGCGTCGCGGAGACTTCAGCAGACTGCAAAGCTCCTCGGCCGAATGAGCGCCAACAACCTGCGTCCCCTTCGCTTCATGATTTATAAAATCGTCGACCTTCGACACAGTCCGGTTGAAGACTGCCACCTTATATCCATGGTCGTTCATATTCAAAACCAGGTTCTGGCCCATCACCGCCAGTCCAATCAATCCAATATCGCAAGTCGCTTCAGCCATCAAATTCTCCCGCATGACAGACTCTCTGAAACCTGTCCGCACGTTTGTTAGAAATTTATGTTTGGAATCTGCTACAAGTATCGCGAAAAGTGGTCCAATCAATAAACCGCACAGTTATCGGAAATACACGTCAGGCTCACGTCGTGGGGAGCCTTTCCGTTTGGAACCACGAGATGCGACTGTAGCCAAAGCACTCATCCACTGTCAACCGTCCCAACCTATAGTTCCATAGTAAATAGCAGAAAAAGGGGCGCAGATCACTCTGCGCCCCTTCCATCAATTGGCCCGTTGTTGCCTTCGTTAGAAGGTTAGTCTCCCGCCCAGCTGAACCAACCGTGGAAAGCCCAACGTACCAGTGATCTGACCGGCACCGGAGTTCCGCGTCGTCGTCACAACGCCCGTCGTATTGTTCACTATGGCGCTCCCAACCGAGAGATTCGGCGTGGCGAACTGCGGCGTGTTGAAGGCGTTCAAGGCCTCGGCACGGAACTCCGCATGGACCCGTTCAGTCATCCGGAAATCCTTATTCAAGGAGAGATCCGTATTGATATACCCGGGCCCATAGCAGTTGCTCGCGCGCGAAGCCGTTCCGTAAGCGAAAGGAGCCGTAATACTATAGGCAGTTCCATCGAAATAGTTATTCAGTCGGCCTTCAGGGCTCCCTGACTTGCACGGATTGGAACCCGCCATAAGGCTCGGACGCTGCGTGCCGTTACCGTACGAGCTATTGGCGTTGCCCTGCGTAATTGCAAGGGGAGCGCCGTTCTGGATAACTGTGATGTTGTTGAAGCGCCAGCCTCCAACAGCCAGATCAACCCAACGATTTACGCCGCTAAGGAAGGGCTTGCCCCGGCCAAACGGCAGCTCCAGAGTTCCCGCCAGAGACAGGCGATTCGGAATGTCGTTGGTGGCGCGGGCGTACTCCTTTGACGGATCGTAGATGTCTTGCGGCCCGTTGTTACCTGAGTTCAACGAGTTTGACGAGCCGTAAGCGCCCCAAATGTTGTCCCAGTTTGAGGCCCAGGTGTAAGCCGCAAGCAAAGTCACGCCCTTGTTGAAGCGCTTCTGCACCTTGACGTTGAGCGAGTTGTAGTTCGACTTGCCCTGGCTCGTCGCCATCGTGATGCCCTGATACTGCGGGAACGGAAGAAGAGTCTGATACTTGGCGACGTTGCCTTTACCCCACTGACCGAGCCCCGCATACGGATTGGCTACTTTGGTGTTGAGGGCTATAGCCTGCGAGTACTGGTTGTCGGGAAGCTGATTGATGTTGAGACTGTTCGGCAGGTTGCGCCCATGGCCGCCCACGTAGCCAAGCTTTACGGCAATGCCCTTCGGCAACTCACGCTCCACCTGCAGCGAGTAGGACTGGAAGAACGGTGAACGGCGATACTGATCGATCAACGAGAGCGTTGTTCCAATATTCGTGCTCAAACCGTTCGCGTTTCCGGTGGGAACTGTCTTAATGGATGGATAGGGATCGCTCAGGCTGATCGTAGGTGTTCCGCTCTGCGACGGAATGGAATTTGTAAGCACGTAACCCGGCGCGTAGCCGTTCGCATTGGTGTAGTAGAGCGGAGCGTAGAAAACACCGTAGCCGCCCTTGATCACCGTATTGTTGTCCAACGAGAACGCAAATCCGGCGCGTGGACTGTACTTGCTCCCCATGTTGCCGGTGCTGGTACCATATCCGTTTTGCGTGGCGAACTCCACGCCACCCTTGGCCGGTACGCTGCCGCCGAAGGCGTTGTACACGGCATTGCGATCGAATCCAACGGACAGCTGATTGTTTCGCTCATGAATGCCGGGCTCGTACTCGTAACGGAAGCCAAGGTTGAGCGTCAAACGCGAGGTCATCCGGAAGTCATCCTGCAGATACACCGCCTGGTACGCGGTGGTGTATGCAAGCTTCGAAGGCACAATAATCTGACCGGTGGTTGGGAAGCCTTGAAGAATATCGGAGGCGGCCGCACCCGAGAGATTGTTGAAGTTAAACCAGCCGGACGTATCGCTCAAACTCGTGAACGTCACGCTGATCGCGCGATAGTTATAACCGGTCTTCAGGCTGTGCCTGCCCATGCTCTTTGCAGCGCCGACGACGAAGTTCCGTGAAAAGAAAACCGCCGGGCCGGAGTTTGAAGTTCCTTCGTTTACGAGGCTCGAGTCGGTCGTGATGCGCGGGAACGACTTCTTCGATTGGGCCGCCGTGTAATAGGCGGGAAAGCCCAGCGTCGTCTGATCGAATCCATTACTGATGTCTTTCGTGTCGTTAGGGAAACGGTTGAAACCGAAGCCGACTGTCAGCACCGTCGTCGGATTTACAGCGATCGTGTTCTGAATGCCTATCGCATCCACCTTACGATAGAGCAGATAAGAACCGGAATAACCCGCCTGTGTCTGCAGTGGGTTTCCGCCCGGTTCCTTGCTGCCATAGTGCATGTAGTAGAAGTCGGCCAGCCAACGCAAGCTGAACTGATGGGTGAGCTTCCCGTTGAACTCGTCCGCGCGGTCGCCCAGAGTATCGCCGCCGTTGAAGTTCGCCACGCCAAAGCGGGCTTCGGTCGTGTTTGGGACAGGATATGCCTGCAGAATCTTCAGGCCGATCGGGTTGATGTTCGTAATCTTGTTGCCCGGATAATAGCTGCCGCCCGCGGCAAGGTCTTTAATGCAGATCGCATCCACACCATTGGTGCCCTTGTTGCAGGTTGTTCCAGATGGTGTTCCGATCTCGGAAAAATCTCCCGTGCGCTGAAGCGCCGTTGGAACCACGAACGAAGTGCTGTTAACAAAAGGTGAACGCTGCCGATAGCCCTCTTCCGTAACTGAAAAGAACGTCTGGTCCCTTCCCCCAAGCCACTTCGGCAGAGGAATCGGACCCGAAAGACTGCCCACATACGAGTAGAACTCAGCCGCTCCGCGAGGGATTCCCTTCTTGTTATTGAAAAATGTATTGGCGCCCCAGTTCGTTTGGCGCGTCTCGCCCTGCAGCACACCATGCAGCGTACTGGAGCCTGACTTCAGTGTGGTGTTGAACATGCCGCCGCTGGTGCGGCCAATCTCCGCGTCATACGTATTTGCCTGCACCTTCACTTCTTCGACGGCCTCAATGCTGGGAATAATCACAGCGCGGTTATTGAAATCCGTGATTGGTACGCCGTCGATCGAGTAGTTGTTCGAGCTCATCGGCCCACCGGCAATCGAAATCGTCGACGATCCGCTCTGGTCCTGGAATCGCACGAAACGCGGATCGCCCACCGCCGTGACAGCATTATCGAGTTTCGAAAACAGAAAGGGATTACGCCCTGGATTTGGCAGATTCTGAAGTTTCTGCGAGTCGATCAGCTGTCCGTTGTACGACGTCGCACTGTTCACAACCGGGTCAGACGCGGTCACTTCTACACTCTGGTTCGTCGAACCCAGCGCCAGCCTCACGTCAAACGGAATTGTGTTACCTGCGTCAACCCTGATCCCTCTTGTCTCCGACTTCTTGAAACCCTCGGTCGTCACCACAACTGTATAAACTCCAGGTGCAACCGCACTAAAAACATATTCTCCTGCGCCGTTGGTCGTTGTAGTACGAGTAATTTTTGTATCTTCTGCTGTCAGCGAGACCGCCGCGCTGGTCACGCTCGCTCCCTGCACATCGGTGACCATGCCGCGTACTGCTCCGTAGTTCGACTGCGCAATCGCGATCCCCGTTGTCGCCATCATCAGGACAAACAATACGAATATCCTGCAATTCTTCTCTAAACTCAAACAAATCATCAACAATCCTCCAACGGATTAGCTGCATTTCATGTTTAGGAGACACTGACGCGTAACAGTCTGTCGTCATATCCCTGGACATAAGTAAATTGGCTAGAGATACGAACAGGTCCAGATAGAGTTCTACCTAGGTCGCTATATCTAGCATCCTTACCGACAGATAGAGATATCCTTCGTCGGTTTTTCACAGACTTACAAGTTGCATCTAGTTAGAACGTCATTTCTATAAGCTGTTGAATCTCTCTACGATCTGCTCTCCGGCAAAGCCTCCGAAGTCAAGGTCATAACGACAAGCAAATTGAACTTACGAGATACAGTAAGCCAGGATAAGGCGAGCGCCTCCATAGCCTACTTTGCTAAAACCAGCGATACGGTGGGAGTAAGTACACTTCTTGGTTGAGAGACCGTAATCTTATTCGGCCTCACCGACGTGAGAAATAGCCTTTTTGGTGATGGAACCGAGCCTAGCTAAGTGTAAACAGCGTGTCAATAAAAATTTGGCAAATTGAAGCCCTATTGCAGAATCGAATATTAGATATTTATTTCTTCTATTCTCATTCAAGAGTCCGCGATAACTACATGAACAAATGAGTATCCTTAGCATTAGCAAGAATTTGAGATACAGTATTCCAACGCCCATCAAGCTTGTTTTCACAGCGCAAGTTACTAGCTTTTTGCAACTCTCAAAAAAAAGAGAACCTCATCGGAAGACCTATTATTTTCGAACCACTTATATAGAAAGGCTCCACCCTTGCTCACCACGCAAAGAATCTATGTCTTAACCGCAATTGCAGCTCTTACGCTTCCCCTCGTCGCCCAGCAGCCCCACAAGATCACCCAGGCAGAGGTCGACCGCATCACTCGTGAAGCCATCCTCATCGATACCCACAACGACGTTACCTCCCGCACGGTCTCCGGCTACGACATCGCCACTCCTAACAAGAGCGGCGAGACTGATCTCCCGCGCATGAAAGGTTTTCTCGGAGCCGAGTTCTTCGCAGTCTACGTCGGAGCCGAGTATGTCAAAGACAATAACTCCGCCAATCGCGCTCTGCAGATGATCGACACAGTCCGCACCGACATCATCGCTGCTCACCCCAACGACTTTGTTTTCGCCACTACAGCCGACGACATCGTCCGCGCTCACAACGAGCACAAGATCGCCGCGCTCATGGGCATCGAAGGCGGCCACGCCATCGAAGATTCCCTCCGCCTTCTTCGCGACTATTATGACCTCGGCGTTCGCTACATGACCCTCACTCATTTCAACACCAACAACTGGGCGGATTCGCAGGGAGACATCAACGACCCCAAGATTAAACACCACGATGGCCTCACGCCTTTCGGCAAAGATGTCGTTCGCGAGATGAACCGACTCGGCATGATGGTCGACATCTCCCATACCGCCGACGCAACGTTCTATGCTGCCCTAGAAACCAGCACCGCACCGATCATCGCCTCACACTCCGCCTGCCGCGCCGTCTCCAGCTACACCCGCAACATGACCGACGACATGATCAGAGCCCTCGCCGCTAAGGGCGGAGTCATGCAGATCAATTTCGGTTGCGACTTCCTCTCGCAGCGTTACTTCAGCGAAGCTGAGCCTCTTCAGGCCTCCATGCGCGACCAGTACATGGCCGCACTCAAGATCGAAGATTCCACCGCCAAGGCTGCAGCCATCGAAAAATTGAAGACTGAGTTCAACGCAAAGGTCCCACCCGCAACGCTCGCCGATGTCGTCACACAGATCGACCACGCCGTAAAGGTCGGCGGCATCGATCACGTCGGCATCGGCACCGACTTCGACGGCGTAGGCTGCGTCCCTCCCGACCTCAACTCCTACGACAAGTTCCCCGCTCTGACCCGCGCTCTGCTCGAAAAAGGCTACAGCGCTGAGGACATCAAAAAGATCTACGGCGGGAATCTGCTTCGTGTCATGAGGGCCGTGGAGCAACGCTCCCGCGAACTAAAATCCATACCCGCTCTACACGCTGAAATAACGAAGTAGCATCCAGAGCAAAACAAAAGGGGACCGAAAGGTCCCCTTTTTGACGAACTAACAAACTTACTTACTCTTCACCGCAATCACTTCAATCTCCACCAGCGCCCATGGAGCCGCCAGTGCTGCCACCTGCATCGCACTACGAGCCGGTTTATTGGGCTGATCCTTCGTGCCGAAGAACTGCGTATAACTCGCCTGCAACCCTGAGAAGTCCAGTTTCCCGCCCTTCTCCGGATCGCCCGCTAGAAACACCGTCATCTTCACAACGTCCTTCATATCCAGGCCTTGCGCCTTCAGCAATCCCTGAATCTTCGTCAGAGCGCTGAACGCCTGTGCCTTGGTGTCCCCATAGACCGCTGCCGTCCCCTTCGCTGGGTCAGCCGGAGTCACCGGGTCTGCGAGTTGTCCGCTTAGATACAGTGTGTCCCCAGCCCACACACCATTTGCAATGGGAGACTTTTCATTCGGCTGCAAATGCTTCACTTCAACTTGAGCTTCGACCGCACACACAGAAGCAAACATCGCCCCCGCCATCACAATATTCCTAAATTTCATCAAACACTCCAGTCTGGTTGTTACGAATTTAAGAACTAGCCCTGCACCGCGCCCTTAACCACTCCAGTCAACCGAGCAGCCTTCACCTTATCGCTGATCATCCCCACAGCTCGCCGCGCACTCAGCGCAGCACCTTCCTGCCAACCCACAATGTGGCTCGCCGTATCCCCGGCAAAGTAGATCGGGCCGTCCGCTTCAATGATGACGTTGTATCCGCTCGGGCCACCGCCATATCCGCGAATCCACGAGCCTTCATTCCACTTCACGTGGCGCCAGCCGCAATACACAGGATTCTTCAGCTCCTTCCCATGCCCTGGATGTATCTTCTCAATCGTCGCTCGGGACGCAGCAAATTTGTCATCCATCGACATCGTCCAGAACGGCGTTCCCTGCTCTTCTGTGTAGCCCGCCACGACAATGCCCGTCGGATGCATCAACCGGCTCGACGGATACCACACGGGACTAGGCCCCTGCGCAACAAACGACAAACCACCGTAGATGTTGTAGTCCTGCTCCCAGAACCGCCTGCTCTCCCAGGCTATCTTGTAGCTTCCCGCCGCCGTACTCTGGTCCACCACCTTCGCAAACTCCGGCGAGAGGTCATGCGGAATCTTCTTCAGCGTCTCAAACGGCATCGCAATCACGCAGTAGTCTGCGTCAAGCTGTTTCTCGACGCCCTTCTGCGTATAGCTCACCTTCACACCATTGGCCGTCTTCTTGATACCAGTCACCGGCGAGCCAAACTGCACCACGGGCCCCAGAGCCTTAGCAAACGCAAACGGAATCCGATCCATGCCACCCACCGGCTGCATCATGGTCGCTTGCCAGTCCCAGGCCTCTTCATACAACATGCCACCCCAGAAACCCTCATCCAGCAACATGTGCATATCCATCGGAACTTCCACCTCAGGAATCTGAGTCCCAGCTCCCGGCGGAGTCTTATACCCGGCCCGGTCCGATCCCACATACGCACCGGTCTTATCCAAAGGTCCATATATCCGCAGGAACGTCGTCATCCGATCACGATCTTCCTTGGAAAGATCCTGATCGAGCGCGCCCTGCGAAATACACTTCGACAGCAACTCCGACACATGTCCTCGCGTGTCGTTAATTGCCTTCCGCTGCGGAACTGCCTTTCCATCATTAGCCTTGTCGTTCTGCAGCAGCGTGGACCGTGATGTGTTAATCTCCACCTCCAGCGGCACACCTAACTCGCGACAATATCCCAGCATCGTCCAATGCGTACTTGGCAGCCGCGCGGGTCCAAGATTTTGGTAGTTGCCCTCTTCCCAATTGATCGTCTGCGTCGTTCCATCGACGAACTCCACCTTCGTCCCATTGCGCCCCGTCCAGTTACGTCCCCCCGGACGCTCTCTGGCCTCCAACAGCGTTACGTCATAGCCCAGCTTCTTCAGCTCATAGGCCGTGACGAGCCCTCCAATGCCGCCGCCCAACACCGCGACCTTTACGCCCTTGCCGCTGCCCAGTGCCGCTTCGATCGGCTTCACTGTCTCGCCCTTCATCGGCATCAGCCCCAACGACTGCATCGTTGCAAAAGCAGCGCTGTAACCGCCAGCCTGCCCAACACGCATCAGAAAATCGCGCCTCGAAATCCCCATGAAAAACACCTCGTCCAGAATTTAAAAAATTTTGCGAAACGTTTCGTTTTTTACCGCTCAGAAAAATGGAGGTATTTGCTGCGTTGAAAGGATGGGGGTCGTCCGCAGAGACACTTCGGGGAACCGCGTCTCAGTGAAGCTACGGATAAAATCACATGTTGTTAACAATGGTGAGAATACTGTACCGCAAATTTCGATAGTTGTTTACAAAATCCTCATCTCTGCTTCTCACCATCCACAATTGTTTCCATTAATTACTTGCGCATTTCCTCCACACTGCCGCTCGTGACAGATAGTTAGCAACTGACGTGCCGTATTTATTCCAGCGCACATCCCACTGTCACAATTTATTCATAAAAATTGACTACACCTCTGGAGTAGTGGCCCGGTTGAGGCCTCATCCAAGGAGAAGCCAATGCAAAGATTAATTGCGAGTTCTCTAGCCACCTTGCTGGTGGCTGGGCAAGTTGCGGGGCCAGCCCTCGCCAATGCGCAAGCCAACTCGAGAGAGACCGCCACCCCAATTAAGCATCTGGTCGTGATCTTTCAGGAAAACGTTTCGTTCGACCACTACTTCGGAACCTATCCAGTCGCGCTCAACCCGCCGGGTGAACCAAAGTTCAAGCCAGCCGCCAATACACCCTCCGTCAACGGCTACAGATGCACTTCTCTTCAACAACCCAAACTTTCTGAACAATAAAGGGAAACACACCCAGACTAAATCTTGGGGGTGTTGGTTTGATATCTTTGCTCCATGCAAGCCAAAAGTGCAGCCAACTCTCCATCCAGTCTGACGGCCATTTCCGGACCCACTGCTTCACCATCAAAAGACCCTCATCCCAGTATTGATAGAATCGACGAACTCGCGCGACGGATTCTTGCAGGCGACATTCTTCTCCCAAAATTTCAGAGAAAAATTTTGTCTGGGAGCGGAAGCAAATTATCCGTCTTCTAGATTCCGTCAATCGCGGATTCCCAATTGGGAGCATCTTGCTGTGGCAGAGCCGCACCGAACTACGTAGCGAGAATCTAATTGCAGATTTAGAAATAAATCTTCCGAAGCCGGACTATCCAGTCAACTATTTGCTCGACGGCCAACAGCGGCTTTCGACAATCTGTGGTGCCATGTACTGGAAAGGACAGAATCCGACGAGTGGCTGGAACATCGCATACGACCTCAGGAAGGAGACTTTCTTCCATTTAGAATCAATGGACGATCCGCCGCTCCATCAGGTACGAGTCAACAAGCTATCTGACGCTTCTGCATTCTTCGGCCATCTCGCTAGCATCAGTACCGATGACAAGGATGCTCTGAATGAAAGCGGCAAGCGCCTCTTCAATCGGTTCAAAGATTATAAAGTTGCCACTGTCACTCTAGGTGACATGTCCCTGCAGGATGTTGCACCGATCTTTGAACGAATCAACAGTAGCGGAACACCACTGACAATCGTTGATCTCATGCGAGCGGCGACATGGAGTCCTGAGTTTGATCTGATCGACTCAATTGACGGCCTTCTAGGTGAGTTTACGGACAAAGGTTTCGCAGGAATTGATAGAAAGGTCGTGCTCCGAAATCTTTCTGCATCTGCTGGAGGGGGCTTCTCAGTCGAAAGCATCGATTCTCTTCGCAACTACTCGGCTGACCAGTTGAAGACAGCCACGACACTAACGGAAGAATCCTATCGACGAGCTGTGGATTTCCTTGTCACACAGATTAGAGTCGAGAATGCCACAGTATTGCCTTACAAGAACCAGCTCACAGTACTGTCTGAGATTTTTAGACTGATTCCTTCACCAAATGCAAGTCAATATGCTGCGATCTCTCAATGGTTTTGGAGGACAGCAGTGGCCGGCTATTTTGGCGGCTGGAACACCGGCAATATGACTTCGGATCAGCATGCCGTAGCAGCGTTCGCCGAGGGAAAAACTGATTCGATAACGCCAGCGTTGGCAAAGCCACGTTCAGACATTTGGAAAACCAGAGTCTTCAGACGTGACAACGCGCATGCGAAGCTACTTGCAATCGTCTTGGCTCATCATCACCCGATGGACCTTCTAACGCTGCAAGCTATCGATATAACCAAGGCGCTAGCGTGGACAAATGCAAAGGAGTTCCATCATTTCTTCCCCAAAAAATTCCTGGAAAGGCGCGGGGAAAGCCAAGGAAAGATCAATTGTCTTGCGAACATCGTCATGCTGACTTCAGCGAGCAACAAAATCATCTCGGATTTAGCCCCGTCGACCTATTTGGTACAGGTTGCCAAAGAGTCTGGAGAAAGACTACCGGAGATTCTTGAGTCCAACCTCATCCCACGTGCCGCATTTGAGGCGGCACTACGCGATGACTTTGATTCTTTCTTGGAGCTAAGGTCGCAATACATACATGACGCAGTCCTTTCAAAAGCTGGGTGGTCCGAATCTGAGGAAAGCGACGAGGCGGCATCAGACCCATCGCTTGATTCTGAAGAAGAGGACACTCTTGAATAAGCGTAGACAGCTTCCTCCCACCGCACTGACACGCGCGGACTAAAGTCTGGGCGTGTCAGTTTTCCAACCGAAAATTGTGCAAACGTACCAGACTTTCAGTCTGACGGTCTATTTTTCTAGCAGACAGGATGCTAGGATTACCTCATCTATCCTAGCTAGGATGAGTCCCCACGACCCTAAGTAGGATTGGTGAGGGCGTGCTAAGTAGTTGAAAACAATAAGCGAAAGTGGCGAAATTGGCAGACGCACCAGACTTAGGATCTGGCGGAGCAATCCGTGGGGGTTCAAGTCCCCCCTTTCGCACCAATTTTTATAAAGAGCACCGGAAAGTATCTCGACGATGAGCCAGCAGAAACAGCCCGCAGACCAACCCTCCCTCAAGCTCACCACCACCGAGAACTACCGCGACGGCTACGCCAACAGCGTCCAGGTGCGCATGAGCGTGTGGGATTTCTTCCTGGTCTTCGGCACCATGTCGCAGGACGCTCCCGACGAGCTCACCGTCCAGAACTTCCAGGGCATCTACCTCAGCCCCCAACAGGCCAAGGCCCTCTGGAACATCCTCGGCAACAATCTCGCCCAGTACGAGCAGGCCTTTGGCACCATCACCCTCGAGCAGCTCCCACAACCCGGCGGCCCTGTCCACTAGACGAGCGTGCGCCCCCTACCAAACCCCAGCGACCAGGCACGCGGCGAAATTCCGCTCTGGATGCTCTACCCTCTCTTCTTCGTAGCCGTCTACCTTTCGCACTTCACCCTCCTGCGCCTTCCCTACTTCTGGGACGAGGCCGGCTACTACATCCCCGCCGCGTGGGACTTCTTCCGCACCGGCACCCTCATCCCCCAGACCACCATCACCAACGCCCACCCGCCGCTGCCTTCCATCCTTCTCGCCGCCTGGTGGCATCTCTCCGGCTACGTCGTCAGCGGAACCCGCACACTCGTCTGCATGGTCAGCGCCGCCGCACTCCTCGGCCTCTATAAGCTCGCAAAATCCCTCACCAGCACCGCCGCCGCTGCAACCACAGTCTTCCTCACAGCAATCTATCCCGTCTGGTTCGCCCAAAGCACCCTCGCCCACGCCGACATCTTCGCGGCAGCCTTCACCCTTTGGGGCCTCGCCTTCTACTTCGATCAACGCGCCCCCGAACAAAGCAGCGCCCAAAACCAGAACCTCGCTGCCATCATGTTCTCTCTCTCGGTTCTCTCCAAAGAGACAGCCATCGTAACCCCCATTGCCCTCGCAGCCTGGCAATCAATCCTCTGGCTCCGCAATAAAAATAAAGAAGCCCGGCGCACCCACGGAAACTGGACCCTCGCCCTTCTGGCCCCCATCCTTCCCCTGATAGCGTGGTACGCCTACCACCGCCACCGAACCGGCTTCATCTTTGGCAACCCCGAATTCCTCCGCTACAACGCAACCGCCAACCTCGACGCCTACCGCATCGCTCTCTGCCTATGGCATCGCCTTCTTCATCTGGCGACCCACATGAACATGTTCGTCCCCGTAGCCTGCGCCATCGCAGTACTCTTCATTCCAGTCACAGCCACCAGCCCACCCGCCATCCGCAAGCCCGCGCTCCGATCCATCGCAGTCATCCTCCTCGCCAACTGGATCGCCTTCTCCGTCCTCGGAGGAGCACTCCTCACCCGCTATCTCCTCCCGATGTACCCGTTCGTCATCATCCTCTGCGTCACCACTTGGCATCGGCATCTGCGTCAGTGGTGGGCACTCGCGGCCCTTAGCGCCGTAGCCTTCCTCGCAGGCATCTGGATCAACCCGCCCTACGCCTTCGCCCCCGAGGACAACCTCACCTACCGCGACATGATCGTCCTCCACCAGCAGGCCATCCACCTCATCGAACACCGCTACCCTCAAGCAACCGTCCTCTCAGCATGGCCCGCCACCGCCGAGATGGCCCGCCCCGAACTCGGCTACACCCGCACCCCCATCAAGACCACGCAAATCGACAACTTCGCCATCGACCAGATCCAAAAGGCCGCCACCGATCCCGGAACCTACGACACCGCCCTCATCTTCTCCACCAAATGGGCACCGCCGGAAAATCAACTCAATCTAGCCCGCAACAACCAGCCCTCAGACACGAAATACTTCGACTTCCACCGCGACCTCTCGCCATCCGAAGTCGCAGCCCTCCTCCACGGCGAAGTTATCTGGCAGTCCCACCGCAAAGGCGAGTGGGCCGCCGTCCTCCGCTTCCCCCGCATCGTAGACGCCGCCCTCTAAACCTCACCCCTAACCCGGGTGCCCCATCCTGAGCGCGCCTCACCGCGCGAAGGTTGGCGTTACCATTGCAACCCTTGCCGTTGCTTTACGTTTCATTCTGACCCCGAGCAAAGTCGAAGGAAAGAACCCAGCATCTCCGAGGGGGAGAGAAGCGAACCGGGCGCCATTACCTCTTCCCTAACGCTCTATACTCATACTGTGCCGAGCCTCTTCCCAGTCCGCCGCAGCCTCCTATCAAAATGGCTCCTCCTGGCGCTAATCCTCTGCGCCAGCCTCACCTCGGCCCACCCCGCAACCGCCGCACAAACCACCGACCGAACCGGTCGAGTCGTCCTTGTCCTGCCCTTCGACAACCGCTCCGGCCAGGCCAACCTGAACTGGATCGGCGACTCCTTCCCCGACACCCTGAACCAGCGCCTCTCCTCCTCCGGCTTCCTCACCATCTCCCGCGACGATCGCCAGTACGCCCTCGATCACCTCGGCCTTCCCGTCGACTTCAAGCCCTCCCGCGCCACCACCATCCGCATCGCCCAAACCCTCGACGCAGACTTCGTCATCGTCGGCAGCTACACCGTCAACCAGTCACGCATCTACGTCCAGGCCCAGGTCCTCGACGTCCACAACCTCCGTATGTCGCAACCCCTCCAGGACTCCGGTGAACTGGCCCGCCTCTTCGACGTCGAAAACGCCATCGCCTGGACCATCGCCCGGCAAATCGACCCCCAGTTCAGCATCTCCCAGCAGACCTTCCTTAGCGCCTCCGGAAACGTCTCTCTCAGCGCCTTCGAGAACTACATCCGCGGCATCTCCGCAACCTCCCAGCTCGAACGAATCAAGCGCCTCCAGCTCGCCACCCAGGACACCCCCAACTACCCCGCAGCTCTCCTCGCACTCGGCAAAGCGCAGTTCTCCGACCGCGACTACGATCACGCCGCCATAACCTTCGCCAAAATCCCCGCAAGTGATCGCCGAGCCCTCGAAGCCAGTTTCTATCTCGGCCTCGCTCGCTTCAACACCGCCAAGTACGCCGAAGCCGAAACCGCCTTCAAGTTCGTCGCCTCCCGTCTCCCGCTCCCCGAAGTCATCAACAATCAAGCCGTAGCCGCCAGCCGTCAGGGCCGTGACGCCGTCGCTCTCTTTCAGCGCGCCGCCGCCGCCGATCCCAACGATCCCGACTACCAATACAACCTCGCCGTCGCCCTCCTCCGTCGCGGAGACTTCAGCGAAGCGCAGAAGGCCGTCGATCAGGCCCTCAAACTCCGACCCACCGACTCCGAAGCCACCCAGCTCAAAGCCCTCATCGCCACCGGTAAACCACTCGCCGCCGCTAACGCAGCCTCCGTACCCGGCGCTCCAGCCTCCGAACCCATCGAACGCATCCGCCGCACCTACTCCGAGGCATCCTTCCGACAGGCCGAGTTCCAGCTCGATCAGATGCGCACCATCCGCATGGCATCGCTTCCGCCCGCCGAGCGCGCCGCACAGTACACCCAGCTAGGCCACGACTACATCGCCCAGGGCCTCATTCCCGAAGCCGAGCAGCAGTTCCAGCGCGCCATCGCCGCCGACTCCAACAGCGCCGCCGCCCACGCTGGCCTCGCCCAGATCCGTGAGCAGAGCGGCAACGCCGCCGAAGCACGCACCGAAGCCCAAACCTCCATCAAACTCAAGCCCAACGCCGACGCTTACCTCGTCATCGCCCGTCTCGAACTCCAGGCCAACCAGACCGTCGCCTCCGCATCAGCCGTCAGCAACGCCTTGAAGATCGAGCCCAACAACACAGCGGCCCAGGGCATGAAGCAAGCCCTTCAGGCACGCGGACAGAGCCTGCCATGAAACCCCGCGCGATAAAGTCCGCCTTCGCCTTCCTCATCGCGCTCGCTCTCTACCTGTCCTCCGCCACTCTCCGCGCCGACCAGCCGCAGCCGAGAGTCGTAAAAATCACCATCCACGACACCATCCAGCCCATCACCGCCGACTACCTGCAACGCGCCCTCGACGAAGCCGCCCACCAGAACGCCTCCGCAGTCCTTCTATCCCTCGGCACCCCCGGCGGCCTCCTCGACTCCACCCGCGCGATGGTCCAGGCCATCGAAAACTCCCCCATCCCCGTCATCGTCTTCATCTCTCCCTCTGGCAGCCGCGCCGGATCGGCCGGCTTCTTCCTCCTCGAAGCCGCTGACATCGCCGCCATGGCCCCAGGAACCAACGCCGGCGCAGCCCATCCCATCGTCGAAGGCCGTGTCCTCGACCCCATCCTCAAAGAAAAAATCGAGAACGACGCCGCAGCCTTTCTACGCTCCTACTCCGGCCGTCGCGGCCGCAACATCAAGGCCGCCGAAGACGCCATTCGCAACTCCAAGTCCTACAGCGACGAAGAAGCCCTCAATCTCAAACTAATCGACATCGTCGCCCCTGACGACGCATCCTTACTCGCCGCCCTCGACAACCGCGAGATCCACCGATTCAACGGCACCACAGAAACCCTCCATCTCCGTAACGCCGTCATCACCACCACACCACCGTCCATGCGCGAACGCCTCCTCAGCCGCCTCACCAATCCCGACATCGCCGTTCTCCTCCTCGTCCTCGGCGGTCTCCTCATCTACCTCGAGTTCAATGTTCCCGGAACCGTTGTCCCCGGTGCCATCGGAACCCTCCTGGTCCTCCTCGCCCTCTTCGGCCTCAATCTCCTGCCCATCCGCCACACGGCCGTCGTTCTCCTTCTCGCAGCCTTCGTCCTGATTCTTCTCGAGGCCAAATTCGCCAGCCACGGAGCCCTCGCCCTCGCCGGAATCATCTGTCTCATCTTTGGCCTCGCCACTCTGGTCGACGCCCCCATCCCCGAACTCCGCGTCCACTATGCCACCGCCATCGGCGCAGGCCTCGGCTTCGGCACCATCTCCTTCACCCTCGCTTGGATCGCCCTCCGCGCCCACCGCAGCAAGGTTCTCACTGGAGCCCCCGCCATGATCGGCGCAATTGCCATCGCCGCCACGCCTCTGCAACCCTCAGGACAGGTCGAAATTCGCGGCGAACTCTGGCAGGCCCGCCTCTCCGGCCTGCCATCCCTCCCCGTAGGGGCCGAGGTCATCGTCCGCAGCATCGACGGCCTCACTCTCCTCGTCGAACCCGCAACCCCCTGAATCACGCCCTCACAGAGTAGACTGAAAGAGCACTATCTTCGTAAAAAGGGAGTCTCGTCTTGATGTTGAACTCGTCTCGCCAGTCCTGTGTCTGGACCATCTTGTTTTGCCTGCTCGGAGCTTTCGCAGGATCAACCGCCCAGGGACAAACCCAGTCCGCACTCGACCGTCAGCTCTCCCACGTCGATCTCGGCGTCAGCGGCGTGGGCGAATTCACTCGCAATGTCAGCGGGACCAACTACCTCGGCGTTCCCCTCACGCAAAGCGCCGGCAATACCTTCGGCGCCCTCGTCACCGTCCGCTACACCAAGTCTCCCTGGGTTGGCTTCGAATTCAACTACGGCTACTCCCGCTTCACCCAGCACTATACCTCTCAGGGATCTGACGCATACCTCGTTGGCGGCGTCCAGTCCAACAACACCGAATACACGTTCGGCTACGTCGCGCATCCGCGTCGGCAGTTCCTAGGCATGCAGCCCTTTCTCGGCGGGGGCATCGGTCTACTCCGCTTCAAACCCACCTCCAGTGGTGGCCAGGGTCTCCAGAACCAGCCGGCTGGCGTCTACTACTACAACCTCGGCGTAGAAAAACCCATCACCGAGCACTTCGGCGTTCGCGGCCTGTTCCGGCAGCAATTCTATCTCGCGCCCGACTTCTACCAGAACTACCTCACCATTCAGAAATACACCTCCACCATCCAGCCCGGAGCCGGCTTCTACGTGCGCTTCTAAGAACCTGCTAAGAACGTGCCGTTTAAGAGTTTTTGCTTGTTCTTTGTTTTTACGTCGTCATCCTGAACGGAGTGAAGGATCCCTGTATTTCATCGCGCCGCCGCCATCTCCAACATGGCGGCGGCGTTTTTTAGCCCTTCAATTGCAACAGAGATAGCAATTACCCTCCCCGATACGGAACTTGTGCATCTTTTCCTCCGTTCTATTCATAGGGGGATTTGAGATGCAGAAACTGCTGCAGGATCTTCGTTACGGACTACGCCAACTGGGAAGATCTCCCACCTTCACAGCGGTCGCCATTCTCACCCTTACGCTCGGCGTCGGCGCCAACACCGCAATCTTCAGTGTCATTCAAGCCGTCCTCCTGCACCCAGCCGGCATCTCGGAGCCAGAACGCGTAGCTTCTTTTCATACCCGCTACACGCAGCTCAATCTACCAAGCATCGGAGTCTCCGTCCCCAACTTCAGGGACGCCCAGTCCTTGACCACGCTGGTGGACTCTGCCGCCATCAGCAACGTCGCAAGCTTTAATATCAACACCAACAGCGGAACAGAACACGTCCCCGCCGCCTTGGTCACCCGCGACTGGTTCCGCGTCTTTGGCGCACAGCCCATCCTCGGTCGCGTATTTTCACCAGAAGAAGATGAAAAGGGAGCCAACTATGTAGCCGTGCTCAGCTATGCAGCCTGGCAGCGAATCTTCGCCAGTAGGCCCGATGCCATCGGCAAATCCATGGTCATGGATGGCCAAACCTACCGCGTAATCGGCGTCATGCGAAGCGACTTCGACTGGCCACGCAGCCGCGACGTATGGGTCCCCCTCGGCCTCGATCCTCAGGCCTCTTCACCCGGCAACCGCTTCAACGAAAACTATGACAGCGCCATTCGACTAAAGCCCGGCGTCAGCATCGGCCAATTCAACGCCGCCCTCGCACAGAAGCGACTGGAAGAGATTCGCCGCGAAGGAACCAACAGCTTCGCAGAGAAAGCAGGCTGGAGCATGTTTGCCCAACCCTGGACTCAGGATGCAGCAGGAGACCTCCGCAAGCCCCTCATCGCTCTCTTCGCAGTCGTCCTCGCTGTACTCCTCATCGCATGTGCTAATGTCGCAGGCCTGCTCCTGGCCCGAACAGCGGCTCGCACGCGTGAACTTGCAATCCGCACCGCACTGGGCGCGTCAGCCTTTCGTATCACCCTGCAGTTCATGGTTGAAACCTCACTACTAGCAGGTGCTGCCGCCATCATCGCCGTTCTTACCGGCCCTCTCTTCGGAAAATTACTTCTACTATCCATTCCCAACCACCTCGCCGACGGCTTTGTCGTGCACAACGATCCCCGCCTCGTCGCCGCCACAATAGCATTCAGCCTTCTCGCCGCCTTACTCGCCGGTGTCGCCCCTGCCGTCAAAGTCGCACGCATGCAACGTGTCAGCGAACTAGGAAAGAACGTCACCAGCGGTTCCTCGAAGCAGCGCCTTCGCTCTATCCTCGTCACCACCGAGATCGCCCTCGCCTTCGTTCTTCTCGCCGGAACTGGAATGTTTCTAAGCAGCCTCCGTCAACTGCAAGCCGTCGATCCCGGCTTTCGCGCGGACGGCGTTCTCACCGGCGCCGTAACCCTCACTGCCCCCGCCTATCGCGACAACAAAGTAAAGCAGGCAGCCTTCATCAGCGATGTGCTCTCACGCGTCAGCGAACAGCCCGGCGTAGCCGCAGCCGCTGCGACATCCTTCGTACCGTTCTCCGCGGCCAGGGCTCTTCAGCCAGCTTCGCCATCCAGGAGAAGCCAACGCCTCAAGGCGAGCCCGGTCCACACGCCGACCAACGCGCCGCCACCGCAGGATATCTGGCGGCGATGCAGATACCGCTTTTGCACGGCCGCTGGTTTACTCAGGATGACCGCATCGGAACTCAACCCATTGCCGTCATCGACGACGTTCTCTCACGCGCTTATTGGCCGGGCCAAAACCCCATCGGTGCCCATCTGCGCAGAGGAGGACCCACCTCCCCATGGATCGAGGTCGTTGGAGTCGTAAGCCACACACGCCGCGACTCCCTCGAAGTCGATGAAAATAAAGGCGTGGTCTACGTTCCCCTCGAGCAGCAACCCACCACGACGACCAGCTTCGTAGTCCGCTCCAAAGGCAATCCCCAGGCGATCGAAGCAACTCTCCTAAACGCAGTTCGCTCTGTTGACGCGACCGAAGCCGTCTACAACATCCGCACACTGGACAGCCTCGTCCAGCAATCACTCGGTGCAAGGCAGCTACTGGTATGGCTGCTCTCCCTCTTTGGCGGCCTCGCCCTTCTGCTCTCCGCAATCGGAATCTACGGCTTGCTCAGCTACACCACCTCGCAGCGTTCCGCCGAGATCGGCATCCGCATGGCTCTCGGCGCACAACGCTGGCAGATTGCCCGCCTCATCGTAACCGAGACCATCCCGATGGTTGCCACAGGCTTGCTTGCCGGACTACTGGTCTCGATCACCACGCAGCGCCTGCTTGCACACATCTTCACTGGAATCGGCGCCGGTCTCCTGGCCTCATTCGCAATAGCAGCCATAGGACTACTAACAGCCGCCGCTATCGCAGTAGCCTTACCCGCGCGACGATCCGCAAGCGTAAATCCCGCGCTGGTCCTGCGATCTGAGTAAGCAAACAACTGCCTCCACATCTCCACCGTCGCCCTCCGTTACAATCGCACGGTCGAGGTTATTAACCCATGATGTCCCTTCCCGTACTCTTAGCCGCTGCGATCATCGTCCTCTACACCATCAATTCCATCAAGATCCTCAAGGAGTACGAGCGCGCCGTCGTCTTCCGTCTCGGCCGCGTCCGCGAATCCGCCAAAGGCCCAGGCGTCATCCTCGTCTTCCGTCCCGTCGACCAGATCGTCCGCGTCAGCCTCCGTCAGGAAGCCATGGAAGTCCCCCCGCAGGACGTCATCACCCGCGACAACGTCACCCTCAAGGTTAACGCTGTGATTACCCTCCGCGTCGTCGACCCCACCAAAGCCGTCATTCAGGTTGCAAACTATATCTACCAGACCTCGCAGTTTGCCCAGACCACTCTGCGATCCGTTCTGGGCGAGGTGGACCTCGACGGCCTGCTGGCTCATCGCGAAGCCCTGAACCAGCGCATTCAGACCCTCATCGACGGCCACACCGCTCCCTTCGGTGTCAAAGTCGTCTCGGTCGAGGTCAAGCAGGTAGATATGCCAGAGTCGATGCTGCGAGCCATGGCAAAGCAGGCCGAAGCCGAGCGCGAAGCCCGTGCCAAGATCATCCACGCCGAGGGCGAGTTCAAAGCCGCAACCAAACTCGTCGACGCCGCTGCCCTCATGTCCACCCAGCCCCTCGCCCTCCAGCTCCGCTACCTTCAAACTCTCACCGAGATCGGCGTCGAGAAGAACACCACCATCGTCTTTCCGCTCCCCATCGAGTTGATGAACCTGCTCAACAAGGCCATCTCAACCCCGGTCCCAGTCACCGAAAAGAACGAAGCTCCGCAGTAAAAAAGGATCGACCGTGAACACGCGATACGAAGACGACACCGACCTCCACCACCTTCACGAACCCCAGCGCGATCGAGAGATCTCCCTCGGAGCCGCGACCATCCTCGGAATCTTCTTCGTTCTCGCTCTCATCTGCGCCGTCTTCTTCGGCTTCGGCTACACCATGGGACGCCGTTCATCCCAAACCCAATCCCAGACCCAATCCGCGCTAATCCCTTCCGAGCCACCAGCCGCGCTCTCCTCTAGCACCTCCAAACCCGCTCCCGGAAGCGCCGCCATCACAGCCCCTCCCTCCAACACCTCGTCCGATCTCAAAGACGAAGCCACCGCTAGTCAACAAGAACCTCGTCTCACTGCCAGAACCGTAGCATTAGACTCACCCCCAACCAGTCCCACCGTAAAACCAGCCACCCCAGTCGCCCTTCCCACAAGGGTCACCCCGCCGCCGATCCCCACCGTCGCACCCTCGACACCCGGCTCGGCCTTGGTTCAAGTCGCCGCAGTCTCCCACCAGGAAGACGCGGACATCCTCCTCTCCGCACTAAAAAAACGAGGCTACGTCGTAAACCTCCGGCACGAACAGCAGGACAAGCTCATCCACGTCCAGATCGGCCCCTTTGCCACCAAAAAAGACGCCGAGGTCATGCGCCAGCGCCTCCTCTCCGACGGCTACAACGCCATCGTTAAATAGCAAATACCCAGCGATCTACCGCATAAAACCTGTAGTTGTCTTTAGGTGGGAGCACAGGGCTTTAGCCCTGCGAAAAACCCTCCGCATCAAAGGGGCTTCAGTCCCGGGCCGTCTCATCCATCGTCAAATAATCTTCCGGCTTCATCTCCTCCGGCAGAGCCCGCGCAATCGCCAGCCGCACCGCCCGCAGCGTCTCCTCGCGATTCGCATACTCTGACGGCTCCACCACCGGCAACACATGTATCCGCGCCACACCCGGCACAATCGCCACGCTCCCCTTATGCATCATGTTCTGCGTCCCCGAAATCGCAATCGGCACAACCGGTGCCCCCGTCTGTTGCGCCAAAAAGAACGGCCCCTTCTTGAACACCGACAACCGCCCATCAGGCGACCGCGTCCCCTCCGGATAAACCAGAATATTCAGCCCTGCGCGCAGCGCATCCTTAGCGGCCTCCACACTCGCTGTCGCCGCATCTCTGCGCCCTCCGCGCTCCACCGGCACAAAGTTCCCCATCTTCATCGCCCGGCCAAGAATCGGAATGCTCATCAGCTCCTTCTTCAGTAGCACCGAGCTACGCCCCGGCAACACCGGAAGCACCACCGGCGGATCCAGATTCGAAACGTGGTTGCACATAAAGATGCACGGCCTGCCCACCGGAACATTTTCCAGCCCGTCAATCTCCACACGAACCCCCGCCGCCCTCACTCCCGCATTGGCAATCCACATCGCAATCCGATAAAGCAGGCTGATATCACCCACCACAAACGTATACGGAATCCCGATTAGGCCCGCCGGCATACCCAGCGTGAGATACACAAAAAGCATCTTAAATGTCGCAAACATAACGGCTTTCAGAATATCGCAGCCGCAAAAACACCACACAAAAATCATTTAACCAAACGGTTGACAAGATTCCTCTTCCAGCCTTACTATTCAACCAAATGGTTAAGTCTAACGCCCTTCGCCTCGACTCAATCTTCCACGCGCTCTCAGACTCCACGCGTCGCGCCATTCTCGTTGACGTCGCCGCAGAGTCCAAGACCGTCGGCGAGATCGCGAAGCCCTACGCCATGTCTCTGGCCGCCGTATCCAAGCACCTCAAAGTGCTGGAGTCCGCCGAGCTCATCGCACGAGAGAGACGCGGCAACTTTCAAATCGTACGACTCAATCCCAAACCCCTCAGGTCTGCCGAGCAGTGGCTGACCTTCTACGACAAATTCTGGAACAAGCAGCTCGACGCACTCCAGGCTCACCTCGAAGGAGAGAATAATGGCGACAACAACAATGGCTAATCCACAGGTCGTTTCAAATCCGGCCGAAAACCTGAACGTGCAACTAAGCCGTGTCATTCGGGCCAGCAGGCAGCGGGTCTTCGATGCATGGACACGTCCCGAGAACATGCGCCAGTGGTTCGGCCCCAACAGAACCATCGCAAACCTCGAAATCAATCCGCGCAAAGACGGCGCCTACCTTATCGAGCTGGAAGGCGGGCCCTGCGATAGCACCAACGCCAAAGCGGACATCGCCTCCAATGTCGTAATCTCCGGCCGCTACATCAAGGTCGATCCCTACGATCTCCTCTCCTTCACATGGTCCAGCAACTTGGACCCAACGGAAGAAACTCTCGTCACCATCACCTTCAAAGATGTCGCCGAAGGAACCGAACTCACTCTCACTCACGAGCGCTTTGCCACCGAACTCTCCCGTCAGAGGCACGAGACGGGCTGGACAGGTGCGTTAGACAACCTGAAGACCTTCGCCGAAAGCGATTCCTAAACCAGCCGTCAGGCGTTCTTCGCAAAGATCGCCTGACGTATATCCGCTAGCGGGGCCTTCGCATTGAAGCTAATGCTGCCATTGCTCTCTACCACGCCAAGCTGCTTCCAAAGACCATCAAAGTCGATCGGAACAGCATTGTCATGCATACGGTCGTAGAGCTGAATCAGCACCTTGGTCCCCGTTGCATTATCGCCAGTCTGCAATGTCGGCACGATCTCCCAGTCATGAGCGATCGTGCCGCCAGCCCCAACGATGCCGCGCAGAGCATCCTGCAACCCTTTTCGATTCTGCGTCTGCTTCCGTATCTCCACATCCGCAAGCAGGCAAAAACCAGCGCCGCCCCAATACGTCCGGCCCCACGTCCGCGTACGGTCCAGCCCAGCCTCTCCCACGCGAGGCTCACCCTGCGGCATATCGCGAATCATGTCACGCCACACCAGTTCTTCAGAGAGCTGCCCCGCCTGCACGCGAGCTATCGGTTCCACGTAAACCGCAGTTCCCTCCTCCAGCCAGTGATTTTCGTCAGGTAAAGACGGCAATCCAGTGTGAAGCAACTCATGCGTCATCATCCAGTCATCTTGCAATTGATCCGCAGTCGTATGCTCCCCTACGCGAATGCGCGTAAACGCAGGCGATCCGCCCACATTCCCCCAAGTCGTTCCATTGTGAACGCCGCTTCCACCCGAAGGCATCACAAGAACACGCATGGAGAGAACCGGAAACCGCCCATAGTAATGCGCGACCGCCTCAGCTGCCCTCTTCACCCAAAGCGCAATCGCATCATGCGATAGATCGGAATCGCCAGCGCCAAAATCGACCCGCAGCGAAGCCCCGCCAACCGCAATATTCTTCGAGTCAACTACCGTTTCGCGCCAAGGCTGAAACCCATAGAACCATCTCGCCCCCACGAAAGAGCTTGCACCCAAACCGAAGCCTGCGTAGAGAAGACGGCGGCGGTCAATCACAGGCTCCTCCTGCAGGCAGCATCGCCGGGAACAGAAATGCAACGCTCTCCTGCCGATTGGATGCCGCGCAGAGATAAAAGTCACAGAGAACCCGTCCAGCAGCGTTTACGTCGTCATCCTGACCCTGAGCGAAGTCGAATAGGGAAGGATCCCTGTATTTCGTCTTTGCTCTTGCCTTTGCCTGTTCTTAAATCCTTACCAACGTTCAAGACCTCCAGCCTTGCGACAGCTTGGAACAACAGCGACCTACCTCGGCTCGGTCTGATGCAAAAACTCAATCAAATAATCCCGCCAAACCGCAGCCTGAGTATGCGTCCCATGCCCACGCGTAGCATCCGAGATCGGAATAAGGATGAACCTCGCATGAGGAATCTGTTTCACCTTCTCCTCGGCGATTCCAAGCTCCGGCGGATTGATAAAGTCATCCGCCGAATTGATCCACAACACCGGAGCCGTAATCGTCCCCAGCTTCGCACTCGGATCGTAGTTGCGCGATGCATTCACGTAGTAGATAAGGTCATTAGCATCAGTAGCCGCCACGGTCCGCGCAAGATAGTTATCAACATACTTCTCTGCCGCCTCACGCGTAGGCGCAGCCTTCTGCATCACCAGCGGAGCCGATCCCATCACCAGCAACATCTCATTCGCTCCGCGCAAACCAAGCTCAGGTTGCGAAGTGTACTCGCCATTTTTCCAGGCCGGATCCAGCGTGACGTTCTGAATCGCCATATAGCGCATCATGCGGTTACGCCCCGCAATCTGTACAGGCAAACAAGCAAACGGCGCAAGCGCATCCATAAACTGCGGATAAGTCTCTCCCCACACAAACGACTGCATGCAACCCATCGACGTGCCCAGAATCAGCCGCAGATGATCCACCTGCAAACCTTCAACCAGCATCGTATGCTGGCCCTTCACCATATCGTCGTAGTCATACTGCGGAAAGCGCATATGCAGCCCATCTGATGGCTTCGACGACTGCCCATGCCCAATATCGTCCGGAAAGATCAAAAAGTACTTCGTAATATCAAGCGGCTGTCCCGGTCCAAACAACACATTCGAAAACTGCGGAGCCAACAGCGAGTGTGCACTCCCTCCCGTACCATGCAACAGCAAAACAGCATTATCAACATGCCCCGCAGCATTCCGATGCGGCGCCCCCAGCGTCAGATAATGCAGCTTCAACTCCGGCAAAACCTCCCCGGTCCCAAACCGAAAATCTTTCACGACATACACGCCATCCTTCACCGGCCACGCTGCCGCAGGCGCCGCAGGAGCACTCGCCGACATTGTCTGCCCCGAAGCCGCCACTGACATAAGTATCAAAACCGAAGCCAGTCTTATCGAGCCAAAACTCATCCGCATCATGTTCATCTCCTCGCAAGCCAAGAGCGATGCACAACAACCCTAGCAGCAAAACAAAAGAGGCGTGAAGACCAATCTCCACGCCCCTCATTGATTTTGAACCCTACAACCTACTCCGTCTTTGCCGGAGCCGCAGGAGCACTCTGCGGCGTCGTCAAAGGCTTCGTAATGTCATCCAGATAAGCCGGTGTCCCCTCCACGCGCTCAAGCACCGGATAACGCTCGCCGTCGTGATAATCCACATCCGCCATCGTCACAAACGCATCGCTCTGCAGGATAAAGTGGATCGGCTCCGTCTTCCCTTTGGCATCCTTGATCGCAGCCTTCAAAGCTTCCGCCGAGAAGATCTTTCCATTCACCGCAATAATCTTCTGCCCCGGCGCCAACTTGGCCTTATCGGCCGGCCCCGCCCAGCGAACATCCGAGATCACTCCCTCAGCGCTGACACGAATCCCAATCGAATACCAGACATTCAGGCCACCGCGACGAGCCCCGCTGGCATTCGCAGCCATCGTGCGCTCCGATGGATTCGGCTTGTCCGTATACACAAGCTTGTACCCACCACGCTCGATCCCTGCCAGATCCGCACGCGGATTCTGATTATCCACCCGCTCATGCAAAAACGTAGCCCAGTCATACTTCACAACTTCATTCAGATCAGCAATCACTTCCTCTCGGTTATACGGCACAATCAACGGCCCCGTATTCCCACCCTTGCCCAGAAAGATGTGATGAAAATCCGTAAGCGACTTCTTGTTATCAGTCAGCTTCCGAATCAGCGTATCAGCATCCAGCCAAAGCAGCTCACCCTCCTGGTAGTAATCCTGCCCGCGCTTCCAGTTCGACCACGCCGGATTGCCGCCGCGAAGAACACTAGCCGCAATCGCCGTATCCTCCGTACTGCGCCACTCGCGTCCCGGCTTGTAGTCCAAATTCGCCGCCGACATCGCCAGCAGATCCCGATACTGCGCCTGCGTCTTCAACCCCGACCGCGCCGCCAGCACATTCCCCAGATACTGCGTCATCCCCTCATACACCCAGAGCAGCGAACCCTGCTGCATCGTCGCAAAGTCCGGCTGATACAGGTTGTAAGGCCTCCGATACTTCCCATTCCACGAGTGCGTAAACTCATGCGACAACAAATCCGACTCGCCAAGCTGATGCCCCTCATCCGAGAAGCCCTTCTCCCCAACGCCGTTATCCGAAGACTGACCATGCTCCAGCCCCTCACCGCCGGCAACATCCGACAGCGTCAACAGGAAGTGGTACACGTTATAGTGCCGCGAGTTATAAGCCGCACCCGTCTCCCGCACCAAATTCGATAGCTCCGCCAACAACGCAGGCCGCAGCTCAGAATCCTCCGGCGCATCCGCCACCACATCGATAAAGTGCTTTGGCGTAACCTCCGGCGCAAGCGCAAACTCATGGAAGTATTCGCCAGCAATCACAGGCGAATCCTGCAGCTGCTCCACCGTCGTCGCAGCAAAGTGCGTCGTCCCACCCTTCGGATGCTGCGCATCATAACCATCCGTCGGCGTCAGCGCAGTCCCCACACCCCAGCCCGCAGGAACCGTAACCGAAGGCTGCACCGCAATATCCTTCACCGGTGTATTCGCCGGATACAGCAGCAGCTTCTCCCACTCCAGCACCGCAAGCTTCTGGCTGATGCGTCCCGTCACAATGCAATCCAGATGCGCATGCAGCGTAGTCACACCCGCCGGTACCGTAACGTGGAACTGATACAGATCCACATCATCACGCCGCCACGGAAGCACCTGCCCATTCGCCGTGAACACTACACCGGTAATGTCATCCACAGGCCCTGTCGGCCGATGGTTTCCCGGAATCCACTTCGGCGTCGTCAGCGTAACCGGCCCCGCCTTCACAGGCAGATCAATCTCTGCGTGATATAGCTTCCGAGGAGCGTCGGAAAGATCGGCTGTAATCTGAATGGGCGTCTTCTGAGCCAGTGCGGCGGTCGAAAGAAGCAGAGTCAATGGCAGAACAGACTTGCAAATGGGCATCTTGAGTTATTGTTTCCTTTAGGTGTGTGTGGGCTTGAAATATCTCTAGTAAGACGGATAAGCAGGCGATGAGGACGCGGGACAGTTCCCTGGTCCTCAGATGTTCAACTCAGCTTCGATAGCCGCAACAATAGCTGGATCATCCGGCGCCACCTCCGGAGAAAACCGCGCTACGACATTTCCGCTCTTGTCCACGAGAAATTTCTCGAAGTTCCAGAGAATCCCCGGCTCTGGGTTCGTCACCGCGCCATTATGGTTAGCCTTCAGAAATTCATCCAGGTTCTCGCGGAACTCCTTACGCTTATCTCCAATCGCATCCGTCTTCGCCGCAATCAGCTCCCGATACAACGGGTGCGTCTCCTCCCCGGTAACCGCAATCTTCGCAAACATCGGAAAATCCACCCCATACGTGCCCGTGCAGAACTTATAAATCTCCTGGTTCGACCCCGGCTCCTGCGCCCCAAAGTCGTTCGTCGGAAAGCCGCAGACCACCAGACCCGAATTCTTGTACTGCTGATAAATCTTCTCCAGCGCCTCATACTGCGGTGTCAGCCCGCACTCTGAAGCCACATTGACGATCAGCAGCACCTTTCCGCGGTACTCATCCAGCGAAGACATCTCTCCGGTAATCCGATTCACGGGGATATCGAACAAATTTGCCATAAGTCTCCTGATCTGCGTTCCACTCAGTATAGGGCGAGCCGACCGTCCCGCTCGACAAACTCCTCAAAGAGGCTCCAACCGCACCGTCGATCCCTGTTCCCCCATAATTTCTAAGAAACATTGAAACATGAGCCATCCAGCCAATAGACGAACCAATTACACTGAAACAAATATGTCAATTGTTGATCGTCTGGTTGGGAAGCCGTTAGCTACTAGTGAAGAGCGGGCCGAACACATTGGTGTGGCCGCAGGAATCCCGATTTTTGGGTTGGATGGGCTGACGAGCGCAGCGTACGGGCCCGAGGCAGCGATGACGCTGCTGATTCCGCTGGGAATAGCCGGAGTCGAGTACGGGTGGCGCATCATCTCGGCGATTCTCGTGCTGCTGACGATTGTTTATTTCAGCTACCGCCAGACGATTGAGGCCTATCCGCACGGAGGCGGCAGCTATACCGTCGCAACGGAAAATCTGGGCGACATGGCCGGGCTGCTGGCAGCAGCAGCGCTGATGATCGACTACATCCTGACGGCTGCGGTCGGAATCTCGGCGGGCGTTACCGCACTGACCTCGGCTGTTCCGAGCTTGCAGCGGCATACGTTGCTGATATGCCTGGTGATTCTGGCGCTCCTGGCGATTGTGAATCTGCGTGGCGTCAAGGATACGGGGACGGCCTTTATTCTGCCGACGTTTATGTTCGTGAGTACCTTGCTGACGCTGATTGCGGTTGGCATGTGGAAGACGGTACTTGCGGGTGGGCATCCGATGCCGGTGGCTCCTATTCCTCCTGCATTGCCCGCGACGGTGGGGTCGCTTGGACTATGGATGCTGATGAAGGCGTTTGCGAGCGGCTGCGCGGCGATGACGGGCGTTGAGGCAGTGTCCAATGGCGTGATGGCCTTCGGTGAGCCCAGGGTGAAGAGAGCACAGCGGACGCTGACCATCATTATCGGCATATTGATGGTGCTACTCTTCGGCATCGCTTACCTGGCGAAGACGTACCAGATAATGCCAATGGAGCCGGAGGCAGCGGGCTTTCAGAGCTTGCTTAGCCTGCTGGTCACAGCGGTGTTTGGGCGCGGGTGGTTTTACTACACGACGATGGGCAGTGTCCTGCTGGCTCTGGCGTTGAGCGCGAATACGGCGTTTGCGGATTTTCCCCGACTGACGCGCGCGATTGCGATCCATGATTATCTGCCCCACGTATTTATCCTGCGCGGGCGGCGGCTGCTCTATTCGCATGGAATCTATGCGCTGGTGGGATTTACAGCGGTGATTCTTATCCTGTTCAAAGGCGTGACGGACCGGTTGATTCCGCTCTACGCCATCGGCGCCTTTCTCGCCTTCACCCTCTCCCAGGCCGGGATGGTCGTGCACTGGCACAAGATGGAGAAGCATCCGGGCCGGCGGATTCGCCTGTTCGTGAATGGCTTTGGCGCTGTGGCGACGGGCATCACGCTGTTGGTGGTGCTGGTGGCGAAGTTTATGGCCGGAGCCTGGGTGACGGCGCTGCTCGTGCCGGTGCTGATCGGCATCATGCTAATCGTCAAGCGCCACTACGTCCGCGTCAAGCGCGAGATGAAGGACAAGACCCCTCTCAACCTCGTCAACCTCGAGCAACCCATCGTCGTCATCCCCATGGCCCGCTGGGACCGCATCACCGAAAAGGCAATGCGCTTCGGCCTCCTTCTCTCCAAAGAGATCAAAGTCGTCCACGTCCACTCCGACGACGAGGAAGAGGCGCTCGAACCCATATGGGAAGAGAACATCCTCACTCCCCTCAGGCGCGAAGGCATGGCCGAGCCGGAACTGGTCACCATTCCATCGAACTATCGCTTTATCATCACGCCCTTGATGGACTACATCCTCGAGTTGGAAGAGCAGAACCCAGGCCGAAAGGTAGCCGTCATCCTGCCCGAGCTAGTCGTCCGCCACTGGTGGGAGAACGCCCTCCACAACCAGCGCGTCCAACTCCTCAAACTCCTCCTCCTCCTCAAAGGCAACCAGCGCATAGTAGTAGTCAACATCCCCTGGTACCTCTAAACCAGAACTAGCCGGAATAGCCGGGTGCCCCATCCTTCGCGCTTTTGCGAAGGGTGGGGTATTCGCGCTACGCGCGAACCGCTTTCGCGTCTCAATCTGCCGTTGCCTGTTCTTTTGTTTGTAATCCCGTAGGTATCTGCCGTTGCTTTTGCCGTTGCCGTTGCTTTTGCCGTTGCCGTTGCTTTTGCCGTTGCCGTTGCTTTGTGCGGTTGCTTTTTGCGGTCGCCGTTGCCTGTGCCTTTGCGGTTGCCTTTGAGGTAGAGCGGGGCTTCAGCCCCGCGTCATACCGCACCCGTAAAGCCCCTTCCTCTCTGCCGAAGGCTGGAGCGCAGGCGAAGCCGAAGCGACTGATCTATTGCCGTTGCCGTTGCGTTTGCCTCTGCCCTCGCCTCTGTCTCTGAGGTAGAGCGGGGCTTCAGCCGCTCAAACCGCACCCACAAAAAAATTCTCGCAATCATATGAAAACAAACAGTTTACATAGAACACCCCAAAAAAAACCCAGCAAAATCCCATGTCAAGTCCCAAAGCCCACAACAAACAGAAAACAAACAAGATCCCATTGCAAAAGAGTTTCCTTCAATCCGCTACAATTAAACTAGTGATCAAGAAAAAGCCCCGGCCAGAAGCCGGGGCTTTTCCATTAACCCATAAACCCTTTAGAAAGAAGATTTTGCCTACAACTCTTTTAGAATGACAATTTTGCAACAGACTAAAAACGTAACTCACTCATTACAAATGACTTATCATCACCACCCCAAGGGGGGGTACTACCTTTCTAACCGCTAATCGCACGAGGCAGCTTCTGGTAAATCCCACCAAACCCGCCATTGGAAAGGATGGCCACCACATCACCCGTCTTCAACTGAGGACCCAGCAACCCAACAATCGCATCCGCATCGGCACACACAAGCGCAGGAACCCCGCGACCATTCAACGCCGCGACAACATTCTCCGGATGCAGCCGCTCCCCCTCCGGAATGTTCTCCGACTTGAAGACCGCCGCCAGCACCACCTGATCCGCCAGCGCCAGGCTATCCACCAGCGCCGCTTCAAAGACATTGCGCCGCAGCGTATTCGACCGAGGCTCCAGCACCGCCACCAGCCGCCGGCCAACATACCGCTCCCGCAGCGCCTTCAGCGTCTCGCGAATTGCCGTAGGATGATGCGCAAAATCATCGATGATCGTTACGCCGCCAACCTCGGCCTTCACCTCAAGCCGCCGTTTGACGCTCTTGAAACTAGCCAGCGCCTCCACGATGGCCTCAACCGGAACGCCCTGCCCCGCAGCCAGCGCCGCAGCAGCCGTAGCATTCAGAGCATTGTGCTCACCGGCCATCGGCAAACTCAGCTCCGCGAAGCGTTCGCCACCGCGCAGCACCGTCCACCGCGTCGCAGCTTCATCGTGACGCAGATCCGTAACCCGCCAGTACGAGTCCGCCGCAAAGCCATACCGCTCCACCGAGCAAAACGCCTTGGCCACGCACTCAGTAACGTTCTCGCTTCCGTCAAACGCCACCACCCGGCCACGTCGAGGCACAAGATTCACGAACCGCTTGAAAGCCGTCTTCACGGCAGAAAGGTCAGCATAAATATCCGCATGATCGAACTCCACATGCGTCAAAATCGCCGCATCCGGAAAGTAGTGCAGGAACTTCGGCCCTTTATCGAAGAACGCCGTATCGTACTCATCGCCCTCCAGCAGAAAAGGACGAGTCGGCCGAACCATAAAGCTTGTGCCAAAGTTCTCCGCCACGCCGCCGATCAAAAACGACGGAGCAAGCGCAGCATCCCGCCGCGAAGCAACCTCGTAGATCCACGCCAGCATGCTGGTCGTCGTCGTTTTTCCATGCGTCCCGGCCACAACCAGCGATTCGCGCCCCCGGAGAAACTCATCATGCAGAATCGAAGCCATCGAGCAGAACGGTATCCGTTCATCGAGCACCCGCTCCAGCTCCACATTCCCGCGCGAGATAGCATTACCCACAACCACAAGGTCAGGCCGAGGCTCCAAATTCCTCTCCGCATAAGGCTCAAAGACCGTAATCCCAAGCTGAGCCAGCAGATCGCTCATCGGCGGATAAGCCGCCGCATCCGACCCCGTGCAACGGTGTCCCTGCAACTGCAGCATCCCGGCCAGCGAGGCCATAGCTGTCCCGCAGATCCCAATAAGGTGTATATGCTTTGAATTTTGCATCGATTGCCAGACTAGAGACTAGACCGAAACCGCAGATTCAACAAAGTCCATCCGCGGATTCTCCCACTCTGTCAGATCAAGTTTAACTTGAACACCGAGCGGAAGCGTAATGTTCGCTCCATAAACATGCCCCGAACGCAGTCCAATCGCAATCGGCCCACTGAAATCTCTGAGCGAGTGCAAAATCGCCCGCTCCAGATACTCCTGTTCCTCTTCGGCCACACACTGCGCCATATCGCCAAAAACAATTCCCGTCACACCCGCAAGCCTTCCCGAGTAGCGAAGATGCAACAACATCCGGTCCCACTGATAAGGCTTCGTCCCAATATCCTCCAAAAACAAAATCGTTCCCCCACCAAACACCGGAGCAAAATCAGTCCCCAAAGCCTGAGTCAAAATCGAGACACAGCCTCCCAGCAACTTCCCTTCAGCAACTCCACCTCGAAGCACCCGCAATCCATCGTTCTTCCCGAGCGACCAATCAGCATCACCTTCCAGCGCATGCTTCCAGCTAGCGAGATCAACTCCCTCTTCCCGAGCAAAGTCCGCCGCAACCATCGGAGCATAGAAGGTCACAAGAGCAGCCTCATTCCGGAACCAGCTATGCAGCGAGCTGTGATCGCTGTAACCCACGAACACTTTGGGATTCTTCCTCACCAACTCCGCATCCAGATAAGGCAGCAACTCCGCCGATCCCCAACCTCCGCGAGTACAAACAATCCCATCGATCGTCCGATCCGCAAACGCAGCATGCAGATCGCCAAGCCTCTGCTCCAACGTTCCCGCATAGTACAAAGGTCCGTTATCCAGAGCATGAGGACTAAGTACAGTCTCATACCCAAGCTCCCGTAAACGCTCCAACCCGCGATGCACAAGCTCCGCCTTCGGTGTACTCGCCGGAGACAACACCGCAAGCCTCGCGCCAGCACGCAGAGCCGCAGGCTTCACCAACGTGCTCACAGCCCAGCAACCTCGCCCTTACAGATGATCTCAGCTGGTCCAGTCAACCGCATCACCGCATCCGCCGAAGGCCAAACCGTCCGCTGCGCACCACCTTCCGCATCGGCGGTAAGGTCCCGCGCAACACCCCTCAAAGACATCGCCGCAGCCGACGAAGCACAAGTTCCCGTCCCCGAAGACGTCGTCGGTCCGCAACCTCTCTCATAGATCCTGAAGGCAATCTCGTTCTGCGAGATCAACTGCACGAACTCCACATTGGTTCCATGCGGGAACAGCGGACTCGTACTGATCCGCGCACCAAGCTCCTGCCAACTCAGCCCATAAGCGCTGAAGTCATACGTATCGACAAACAGCACAAAGTGAGGATTCCCCACATTGACCATCGCTCCTGCTACATGCCCAACCCCAGCAAGCTCAATCGTCCGCTGCATCACCCGCGGAATCCCCATCTCACTCTCAATCAGGTACAACGGATCCGCAGCCTCAACCACATGACAGCTTCGCACCCCACCATGCGTCCCGAGCGCCACATCCTGCAACCCCTCGCTACTCGCAAGCCAAGCAGCCACACAGCGAGTTCCGTTGCCCGAAAGCTCCGCCTCGCTCCCATCAGCATTAAACAGCCGCAGAAACAGCTCACCACCAGGCTTGCGGTCCAGAAACTCAATGCCATCGGCACCTATACTCGTATTGCGAACACATAGTTTCCGCGCCAATTCAGCATGTCGCCGCTGAGCAAGTTGTTCATCGATGATAAGGAAGTCGTTACCGCAGGCATGAGCTTTGACGAAGGGAATCATTCTCTTACTATTCTGCCTCAACATCGCGGAAGGCAACGACCTGATCGGTCGCATCGCTCGCCCTCAACTCCGCAAGAAGCCGCTGATGAGCCTTCTGATTTGCCTTGACAACAAACGTCACTCGCTCAAGCTGCGCCACGCTATCCCGCTCGACGACGTTCAGCCTTTCTCCCGCCCTGTCCAACACACTCAGAATCGCCCTATAGATCTTGTTCTGATCGCTTCCCCGCACCTCATACATCAACGGATAGAGTTTCCATCCTATTCGCGCCTCCAAATAACCGACGAAGGTCAGCGAAAACAAGGTAATCGCAGTTGCCAAAACAGCCTCGATATAAAGCCCTGCTCCACATGCCATGCCAATGGACGCAATCACAAACACCGTAGCCGCACTCGTCAGCCCAACGACGCGATCGCGGGTATGCAGGATCAGACCCGCTCCAAGAAAACCAATCCCCTGCACAATGTTCGAGGCCACCCGCCCTTTATCAGGATTTCCTTCACCCGCCAGAACCGCGGATAACAATGTGAAGAAAGCGCATCCCAGGCACAACAGCATATTGGTACGCAGACCAGAGGCTTTATGTCTCCACTCCCGCTCCAGACCAATCGTTCCACCAAGTAAGCAGGCTGTTATGAGCCGCGCAGCGGTTCCAGTTGAGAGCAACTCCTGATCGATCTGGCTGAAGTGAAACGATGAAGGTACAAGCATAAGTCTGGCTGGATAGTAGCACCGCAGACCAGCATTGAAGCACTCAATTCTAATGCTGAGGTGTTGCCGAAGAAGGAGCGTATTTATCCGACTTGTAGACGCGGGCGCACGGCTGATCCGTCGTACATAGAACCGTCAGTTCAGTCAGCCCTTCCGGATGCTCAGCCACAGCCTGCGACACCCGATCGCCAGCGAGTGCGACAACGTAAGCTGCACTCTCCGCAGGTTTCGCCAAAGCAGCCTTCCAGCTATCGTAGTCGCCCTCGTTCAACGTCTGCCGCAGAGGTATACCCGCTTGCTGTAGTGCACCAACGTGATCGGAGTTATACATCAGAATCGGCGCACCAGCCGGATACGACTTCAACTCTCGTGCCAGTGCCGTCTCAAACGCTACACGCGTCGTCGAGTTCGCTTTTGCTTCCTTCAAGACGAGCGGCACGCTGTTCATCATGAAGATCGCGTTGACAGCGATCAATGAAAGCACAACCGGATTAAGCAGACGTGCTAGCATCGGCTTTCCGTTTCTCAATCGTTGGTGCAGCCACTCCAGTGCAAAACAGGCATATAAAGCAAGAGCAGGCAGCATCTCTATGCCATAACGCGAGTTGTAGTACGAGTGCGGCCAGAGAGGCGGAATGAAGATAGGAACCGAACCATACGCAATCGAATAAATGTAAAACGGAAGCGGTATCCAAAGGAGAAGCGCCGACAACAAGAACCGGCGTCGAATCGCAAGAACCATCCCCGCGACTGCAGCCCCCATCACGACAAAACCGATCTCCCATGCGGCGGCATCCAACTGCGCTGTGCGGGTATAGAGCACCAACGCCCATCCTGGATTGTGCCATCCGTGATAGTGTGGCGAACCCGGCGCCGTCGTCTTCTTTTCAATCGCGGCCGCAGAATACGGCCCGCGCATGAAATCCAACGCGTCGTGAAAGAAATGTTGATTGTAAGCAAGCCAACTTAGAGGCCCTGCGACAGCAAGCAGCGTGAACACAACAAAAAATGCACCCACCTTTCGCCAGAGTTCTTGGCTCCGCGAGAGCTGCCAGGTCAGCATGCACCACACCGCCGCGCCCAGCACCCACCCGTCGTATCGCGTGAAGACAGCCGCAAGAATCAGCACTCCGATCAGCAAAAGCTTCCGGGCAACAGGCGCAGGTTTTCCAGCGCGTATGGCTGCAACGCACTCCACCGTAAGTAACGTCGTCCAGATAAGCAGCGCGAGAAACAACGGCTCCGTCATGGCCGTCGTCGCGAGATAAAGCAGGTTCGGATTCACCGCATAAAACGCAGTCGCAGCAAAGGCCCATCGCGGTGTCATCATCCAGCGCGCAAGCCTATATATCCCGATCACGCTAAGGATATAGCTGATTAGCGATGGCCACGCTCCAGCCAAACCGTTCTGCCACCACTCCATCTTTTGCACGAAGGGCAGAATCAACAAGTGCGGCAACGGCAGCCAAACACCACCAAGCTGCGACAGTCCCGGATTACGCGAGTCCAGAATACGCCGCGCAATACCCAGATGAGCAACGGCATCACCGTACAACAGCATGTATCCACGCGCATTACTGAAGAGCAACGCTCCAAAGCCCAGTACGACTGACGCCAACGCAACTGGAAAGGTCTCTTCGCGTGTAGCCGGTCGGATCTCATCAGGCATCCCCGAAGAAGATGCAGGCCTGACACCGGTCAACGAGACCGGCACAGGCCTTCTCGCCGCTCTACGCCCCCTCAAGATGCGAAATCTCCATGAAGAGTTTGAATCGGGCGTCTATCTCCTCGTGCGTCACATTCTGAAGCCGCTCCGTACCAAAGCGCTCAACGGCAAATGAACCCATCACTCCGCCATAAAACATCGCCTTACGAAACACGGCAGGAGTCAGCTCCGTCTGCGAAGCCAGATATCCGTAGAAGCCACCGGCAAACGAATCTCCCGCTCCAGTCGGATCAACCACTTCCGCCAGCGGCAACGCCGGCGCACGAAACGGATGAGAAATCTTCGTACTGCTAAAAGAACGATCGCTGAAGAACGCCGTAGCACCGTATTCGCCGTGCTTCACCACCAACGTCTTCGGCCCCATCGACAGCACCTTCTCGGCGCCAACTACAAGGTTGCGCTCTCCTGCAAGCATTCGCACTTCGCCATCGTTGATCAGCAACACATCCAGGTCCCGCAGAACCTTCGCCAGGTTTGTAGCATGATCAGCGATCCAGTAATTCATCGTGTCGCCGCAAACCATCTTCACGTTCGACATCTGACTGCGCACGCGAGCCTGAAGAACAGGATCAATATTTGCAAGGAAGAGATAATCGCTATCTTTATACTCATCAGGAATCTTCGGCTCGAAGTTCGCAAAGACATTCAAATCCGTGCCCAGCGTCTGCGCTTCATTCAGGCTTCCAGTATACGATCCTGTCCAATGAAAGCTCAGACCCTTGGCCCGCTCAATGCCACGAGTGTCGATGCCACGCCGCGTCAGAACGGCTTCGTGCTCCGGAGTAAAATCCTCTCCAACAACCGCGATCACACGCACCTCCGTGAAGTAGCTGGCAGCAAGCGCAAAGTGAGTCGCAGCGCCACCAAGGCAATGGTCAACAGTACCGGATGGCGTCTCGATACTATCGAAAGCTACAGATCCTACTACGAGAATTGACATAGTCTCTTTTCCAGAAATTAGATTGTTCAACTTGGTAACTATCTTTGGCCAAACCTACAGATATTTATCCAGCAGAAGAGAGAGCTTCCGCCGCGCCTCTGTAGGAATCGCTTTCCGATCAGTGAGAATCGCATACTTCAGAGCATCCCCGCACCCGCATGCTTTCTCCACCGGCATCGCGGCAATGGCCGCTTTGACAACCTTTGCTGCATTCTCCGCATTCTGATGCAGCACAGCAACTATCTGGTCGACGGTCACATCATCATGGCCTTCGCGCCAGCAATCGTAATCGGTCACCATCGCCATCGTTGCGTAACAGATCTCTGCCTCGCGTGCGAGCTTCGCCTCTTGCAGATTCGTCATTCCAATAACATCCGCACCCCAGCTGCGATAAAGGTTCGACTCTGCGCGTGTCGAGAACTGCGGTCCCTCCATGCAAACGTAGGTTCCGCCCTTTTTCGCGACAACATCGACCGCCGCACAAGCCTTCGCAAACACATCGGTCACCGTAGAACAAACCGGATCGCCAAAGGCCACATGGGCCACAATTCCATCACCAAAAAACGTGGAGACACGCGCAAAGGTGCGATCGATAAATTGATCCGGAATCACAAAGTCTGTCGGCTTATGCTCCTCCCTAAGCGATCCCACAGCCGATACCGACAGAATGCGCTCAACACCCAGCATCTTCATGCCATAAATATTGGCTCTGAAGTTCAACTCCGTAGGCAGCAGACGGTGCCCGCGTCCGTGCCGTGCAAGAAACACAACCTTGCGGCCTTCCAGATCACCCAATATAAACGCGTCCGACGGATCGCCAAACGGAGTCGAAACCCGCTCTTCACGCACATTTGTAAGTCCCGGCATGGCATACAGACCGCTGCCGCCGATGATTCCAATCTCTGCCTTCTTCAAAATGCTTGCTCCTGTATTTGGGACTTGCCGACCAACCATAGGCTGAGCGTTATCGATGCCCCATGAAAGTATATCGTTCCAGGCTGCCCGGCTTGATGGCCCCAAAAGATGACATAAGAGTCGATAAGTTCAAAGAGGGCTCGTGAACCTTGTCTCCAGCAATCTGCATCGGTCCGTGCGACTGCACGCTCGCGATGCGATCCCGCAGCTTGCGCGCCAGCGGCAGACTGAAACCTTCTCCTACAAAAACTCCCGTATCAGTGATCGAGAGCAGCACATCGCCCTCGTTGGTCGAATACACCTGCTCGCTCTCATCCACTTCATCCTGCGTGCGCCGCACAACATTGGAATACTTACGCGGTATCTGTGCAGCATAAACCCGCAAAAACGACCGCGCCGAATCCTCATTCTTCCATTGCGAGTAATACAGTAACCCAATCGAAGCCGTCGACTCTTTCTCTTCAGCCGTCACCGCAGACTTGCGCTGTGCGGCATAGTAGATGCCGCCATCCCACGCAGGAGCCAGCGCCTCGGCCATATCACGACCGCCGAACAACTCCGTAAGAATCCGCACATCCAACTCACCCATCACGCCTATGTCGTACGGCGTGTACTCCGCATCGATCAGCGGATGAATATCCGGCAGCCGCAACACCGGCACCGGCGCATGAACCATATACGCCTCAGGATGAATAATCTCAAAGCTCGACGACGGTGGATTCAACAGCACCCCCGCAAATGCGGCCTGTCTCCCGCCCTTCACCAGGACAGCCTGCTCAAAGGTCAACCCCTCGCTATAAGGAAACAGCAGCGATTGCTGCAGCAGCAACGGAGCCCTGGCCAGTACAGGCGATCCGCTCGTATCCTCGACCGTCTCCTTCAGCTTGTCTCCCAACGCCGGAGCATCCGCCAGCGTCTTACCTGTAGCCCTCAGCGTGTAATCGATAAATACCGCCATCGCCTGGCCCTCAGCCACTGCACTGCGAGCAGTCTCCGCCTCGTCCACCTGCAAATGATGGTTATCGTCCTTCACCGTGCGCGACGTATCGTTCAAACTAACGTCCGACCACTTCGTCAGGTCCACCTTCTGGTCCTGCAGCGCATGAGTCAACTCGTGAGCGAGTACGGGTTTCTGCTCTTCAGGCTGTATCCAGTTCAGCAGATTCACTGTCTTCGTCTTGTTGTCGTAGAAACCCGCGATCTGCTCTGTCAACAACTCGATCAGAAACGGACGCAGATGAAAGTCTCGATCCAGCATCCCAAACTTCTTCAGCACAATCTCTGATCGTTCAAGCCGCCTTGCGCCTTCATCCTCGTCGAACTTCACTTTCAGATAACGGTTCACCTCATCGCGCGATAGCAGCTTGCGCTTTACGCTGTGCTCAATCGGCAGCTTGGTATCGTTGCTGACAAAACTCAGAATCTCATCAACAGAACGAAACAGCTCCTTCGCCTGTTCCTTCGTCATCGGAGCTTGCTCCGCAGACGGCGCCTTGCCACTTCCCGGCGAAGTAGTCTGCCCCGCATAAGCAGCGCTGGCAACCGCCAGCGAAGCAGCCGCCACCACCCGCATCACCCAATTCCTGCTCAACCCGCAAAGTACTCGCCGCAAAATCAACCTCTCATTCCACCGCTATAATCAAGTGTACGCAGAGTTTTACCCGCCGTCCGCTATGACACCCGCGACCCATTCCGAAACCACCGCCCCAACGGCACAACTTACCGCTCTTATTACAGGAGCCGGCATCTCGACCGCCGATCGCACCGGCTGGATTCGCGTCACAGGAGAGGACCGCGTCCGTTGGCTCAACGGCATGGTCACCAACTCCATTCAGGATCTCCAGCCCGGCGACGGCTGCTACAACTTCTTCCTCAGCGTACAAGGCCGCATCCAGGGGGACGCCTACATCTTCGCCGAGCCCGATTCCCTTGTCATTGAGACCGCGTCGGCCAAGCTCCCCACACTCATTCCTCTTCTCGACCACTTCATCATCATGGACGACGTCGAGTTGACAGACACGACCGGCACCCAATCCGGCCTGCTCATCTCCGGCCCCCGAGCCGCATCCCTTCTCCAGCAAATCGGCCTGCCAATCGGGCCACTCAGCGAGCTAAAGCGCCAGAAACTCTTCTGGAACAGCGCCGAAATCACCGCAATCCACGCCTACAGCCCCTTGATTCCCCACTTCGAGCTTTGGGCCGACGCAGACACCATCGCCAACCTCTCGAAGGCCCTTCTCGAAGCCGGAGCAACTACCTGCGACGAACAAAGCCGCGACTTACTCCGCGTACTCGAAGGAACTCCCCTCTACGGCACCGACATCCGCGACCGCGAGCTTCCTCAGGAAACCGCCCAGACCCGTGCCCTCCACTTTGCCAAGGGCTGCTATGTCGGCCAGGAAATCGTCGAGCGCATCCGTTCACGCGGCAATGTCCACCGTGTCTTTCACGGATTCCGTCTCGAGGGCAACCTTCCCGGCCCCGGCGCAAACCTTGAAGCAGACGGCAAACAAGTCGGCGAGCTCACCAGCATAGGCGCAATCCCATTAGCAGAAACCAACACCCTGCAGCTGGCCCTCGGATACGTCCGCCGCGAAGCCCTCGACCGCGCCACCCCATTGAGTTATCCGGGCGGCGTCGCAACTCCCATCTCCCTTCCCTTTTCGACCGTTGAAGCCCTGAAGCTGCAAACTGCATCTGAACCTTCTGAAAGAGCGTGACCATGTCCGAACAAAACAAGCCCTTCGTCGTCACCGATCGCCGCAAGTTCACCATGGACGGCGAGCTTCGGCCCGACGCTGACCCATCCCCCGAAAAAGAACACCGCGAGCCCGTCGCCGTCGACACCGAACCAAAGCCCGTAGCGGCAGCATCACCAGAGCCCCCGCCAGCAGCTGAGCCTGAAAGCGAACTACCTCCACTCACCAGTGAGCAGACTGAACAGGCGCGTGTCGCCTATCAGATGACCTCCGATCGCCTCGACACCGCTATTCGCGCGGCCAACCCCGGCGCCGCCCACCCACCCGCCATGACCTTCGACCAGCTCGTACAGTCCGTCTACATGACAGCGATTATGCAGCTCGGCGGGGCCACCCCCGAAGGCCAGCAGCCCCAGGTAGACATCATTGGAGCCCGTCAAAGCATCGACATGCTCGCCGTCCTCGACGAAAAAACCAAGGGAAATCTCTCTCCCGAAGAGTCACGGCTCCTCGAAAGCGCCCTCTTCGAGCTTCGGATGGCCTTCCTCGAAATCACTCAGGCACTGGCCCGGTCCGCCGCAGCCAAGGCTCCCGCCACTCCCGGTCGTCCCGGCCCTGTTGGCCCCAGCATCGTCCGCTAAACGATGGAGGCGACCCTCACCTTTCTCGGCACCGGTACCTCGATGGGCGTGCCTACACTCGGCTGCGACTGCGCGGTCTGCGCCTCCGCCACCTCTTCCGATGGCGACCCGCGCAACCGCCGCACCCGGCCCTCCATCAGCCTTGCCTACGATGGCCACACCGTCCTCATCGACACCGGCCCGGACTTCCACGTCCAGGCCATCCGCGAAAACATCCGCCGCGTCGACGCGGTCCTTTACACTCACGGCCACGCGGACCACGTCATGGGCTTCGACGACCTCCGCCCCCTCAGCTTTCATGCCAAAGGCGATCTCCCCGTCTACGCCGACGACCCCACCGCAAAGACCCTCGAGCACATCTTCGAATACACCTTCCGCACCGAGGACCGCTATCCCACCAGCGCCCGCGTAAAGCTCCACCGCATCGACCCCACGTCCGGCGCAGGCTTCGATCTCTTCGGCGCCTGCTTCCGCCGCATCCCCGTAACCCACGGCCGCGAGCAGATCACCGGCTACCGATTCGGCAGCGCCGCCTATCTCACCGACATGAGCGACATCCCCGACGAGAGCATCCCTCTTCTTCAGAACCTCGACGTCCTCATCCTCGACGCCCTTCGGCGCGACCCACACTACAGTCACTCCCATCTCGAGAAGTCCATCGCCTACGTCGAAAAGCTCAAGCCCCGTCGCGCCTTCTTCACCCACATGAGCCACGACCTCGACCACGCCACCACAGAGGCCGCGCTTCCACCGCACATCCGTCTTGCCTACGACGGCCAGCAGATTAAATTTGAGATTGCTTGATGAAGATTTACCGCCAGCTCGCAGATATACCCAATAACTTCGGCCCAACCATCGCCACCATCGGCAACTTCGACGGCGTGCACCGTGGCCACCAGTGGGTCATCGCGGAGGTGGTCTCCCGCGCGCGCCAACTCGGCGTCCCCTCCATCGCCATCACCTTCGATCCCCACCCCGCGCGCGTCCTCCGCCCCGATTCAATGCGCCCGATGATCACCCCCCTCGCGCAGAAGCTCGAACTTCTCGAAGCCACGGGCCTCGACGCTTTGCTCCTCCTCCCCTTCACCACCGACCTCTCGCGCAAGTCTGCTCGTTCCTTCGCCACCGAAGTCCTCCAGCAAGCCCTTCACGTAACCGAACTCCACGAAGGCGAAAACTTCCGCTTCGGCTACCAGGCCGAGGCCGATATCGAAAGCCTCGAAGCCCTCGGCCACGAACTCAACTTCAAAGTCCGCGTATACACCCCACGTAGCCTCCGCGGCAATTCCATCTCCTCCAGCCGCATCAGACAGCTTCTAGCCCAGGGAGATGTAAGCCACGCCCGCGCTCTCCTAGGCCGCCCCTTCGCCATCGCCTCCACCCCAGCCTCCGGACGAGGCTACGGCACCCGTTACACCGTCCCCACCATCAATCTCGCTCCCTACGCCGAACTTCTTCCCGCCAACGGCGTCTACATAACGTCGCTAACCGTCGGCTCCGGTAAATCCGCCGAAACCTTCGAAGCCGTCACCAACATCGGCAACCGCCCCACCTTCGGCGCAGACTCCTTCGCCGTCGAATCCCACCTGCTCAACTTCCACCCAATCGACCTCAACGAACAGTCGCCCCTCACCCTCACGTTCCTCAAAAGGCTCCGTCCCGAGATGCGCTGGCCAAACCCCGAAGCTCTCCGCGAGCAGATAGGCCGCGACGTCCGGCGCGCACAGCGCTTCTTCAGTTTGTGTCGGCAGGTGGCTTCGCCACACCCTTCCGCTCATCCTCAGGCTTTATCGGCTCCGCATCACTCTTAGCCGGGGAAACCGGCTTCGCAACCACCTTCGGCCGAGCCGCCTCACCATTTTTCCTCTCAACCGGCGCCGCTGTATCCGCCGGAGCAGCATTGGAGAGCGCAGCCTTAGGCGTTCCACCGTTGTCAGCAGCCGGAGGCGCCGACGCATCCGGCTCCACTTCTTCGGGAATCTTCAAAGCCGGCTTTTCATTCTCCGCTCGGCTCAAAGGCACATCCAGCACCTTCTTCGGCGCACCCTCTGCCGCGAAGGTCTCATTCGGCTTATCCGCAATCGCCACCCGCATAAAATCCATCCACATCGGCAGAGCAGCCCGGGCGCCGGTCTCCTTCTCCCCCAGCGTCTGACGATCATCGAACCCAATCCAGGTCCCACATGTAATCGAAGGCGAAAACCCAATGAACCACGCATCCGTATAGTCGTTGGTCGTGCCCGTCTTCCCGCCCAGCGGATGCTTCAACTGCGACGCAGCAGCGCCCGTCCCCATCCGTACCACCGCCTGCAGCAGTTGCATCATCGTGCGAGCCGTCTCAACTGAGGTCACCTCAGTCACATCGGTCGGCCTCTGGTCAAACGGCAACCCATCCGCCTGCGTCACCTTGCGAATATAGTGCGGCTCAATCCGAATCCCATCGTTCGGAAACACCGAGTAAGCCCCCACCTGCTCATACAGCGTTATATCCGCCGCCCCAATCGCCACCGGCAGAAACGCCGGCAGATCACTCGTAACTCCAAACCGCCGCGCCGTCTCAATCACCTTCCGAATCCCTACATGCGCAGCCAGCCGCAGCGCGGGAATATTTCGCGACTCCGCAAACGCATTGATAAGCGTCATCGCACCCTTATACCCGGCCTCATAGTTGTGCGGCGTATAAGGCCCGCTAGGCGTAGGAAATGTCGTCGGAGCATCCATCACGATATCAGTCGGCTTCATCCCCGCCTCAATCGCCGTCGTATACACATAAGGCTTGAACGACGATCCCACCTGCCGCTGCGCCTGCGTAGCCCGGTTGAACTGCGAGAGCGCAAAGTCCCGCCCTCCCACCATGGCCAACACCTCGCCATCCGAATTGTTCACCGCCATCATCGAAGCCTGAACGCCCGAGTCCTGCTCCAGCGAAGCATGAAGCACACCATCCGCTCCGCTACCATCCAGCTTCAAATAAACAACATCCCCGGTACGCAGAAAACTATCGCCGTCTTCATTCTCCGTCCACTTCCAATCCTCCGGAGTCAGCACAGCCTTCTGCGCGCCCAGCTTCACCTCCACCCGCTTCGCCGAAACCTCCGTCACGACGCCGTGAACATAAGTTCCCTTCTCCATCGGCTGCGTCCAGTCGGGATGCTTGTAAGTCTCCACATCCATCCCACCCAGCACAACGTTCGCCAGCCCGCCCTTCCATCCATGCCGTCGCTCATACGTCGCCGTCCCATCCAGTACAGCCTTGTTCGCCACCAGTTGCAGATTCAGATCCAGCGTCGTATACACTCGCAAACCTGCGCCATGCACCTCTTCGACGCCGTACTCCTTCTCCAACTGCCGCCGCACCTCTTCCACAAAATAAGGAGCCAAGCTGTTCGGCGGAGCCTCAATATGCAGGCCCAGCGGAGCCGCCATGGCCGCATCCGCCTGTTCCTGCGTAATCTTGCCGTCGCTCAGCATCTCGCTCAACACAAGATTCCGCCGCTTCAGTGCCCGATCCGGAAACCGCACCGGCGAGTAGTACTCTGGCCCCTTTGGCAACGCAGCCAGCAGCGCCGCCTCCGGTAGCGTCAAATCCCTCGCATGCTTATTGAAGTAGTACTGGGCACCAGCTTCAAATCCATACGTCCCGCGCCCTAGATAAATCTGATTCGCATACAGTGCAAAGATCTGCTCCTTCGTAAACCTGCGCTCGATCTGCATCGACAAAATCACTTCCTGAATCTTCCGTCCATACGTCTTCTCCGACGAAAGAAACAGATTCCGCGCCAGTTGCATCGTTATCGTCGACGCTCCCTGAGCCCGTCCCTTCGCATGAAGATCGCGATAAGCCGCCCCCACGGCGCGCACCAGGTTCACACCCCAGTTGCGTTGAAAGCTCTTGTCTTCAATCGAGATAATCGCCTGCCGCAGTACCAGCGGAAACTCCGAGTACGGCACCACCACGCGCCGCTCCAGCGCAAACGATCCGAAGACCTTCCCATGCACATCCAGCAATTCAGTTGTCGTATTAGGCCGATACCGCGCCAGATCTTCCATCTGCGGCAGGTCGATCGAGTACACCACCATCAACCCGCACATCGCACCAAAGACAGCCGACAGCCCCAGCAGGATAAAAAACGTTACCCGCCTCGCGATCCTGCGGCTCGGATAATCCGGCCCATTCAGCGTCGCGCGACGAACAACCTCCCGCCACTGCGGTTCAGTTTCAACCTCAGGAGTCGCGGTTTTGCTGTGAAATAATCGCTGCACTGCCCTCTCACCATAGCACGCATCATCCTGCAGTTGGGCAGATCAGAGTGCCATCGTTCAAGGGCGAATCTTTCGTGCAATTAGGCTAAGCAGCTTTGCTCTTCAGTAGATCCAGTGCCTTTGTCAGCTGCTCGTCTACCGATACGCCCGGCTTCTGCGCCGCCGCCGGCTGGTTATCCGCCGCTGCAGCAGAGTCCTCATCGTCCGCCGGTGCACCATCGTCGGTGTTCGAAGCCACCAGAACGCCCGGCGTCACGCCTTCATCCTGAATCTTCTTACCCGAGGGCGACTCATACTTCGCCACCGAAAGAATCAACGCCGCACCATCCGGCAGCTCAAACGTCTTCTGCTGCGCACCCTCACCAAACGTCTTCTCGCCGACAAGGTCTGCACGCTTGTTATCCAGCAGGGCCGCAGCAACCAGCTCGCCTGGTCCAGCCGTTCCGCGATTCACCAGAACCACTACCGGCGACGTCGCATTGATCGCCTTCGAAGCATCCGCCGTAAACGTCTGCTTCTCCACCTTCTGGCCCTCAAGCATCGCAATTGTGCCAGACTTCAGGAAGAAATTTGCCAGCCGCGTAGCCTCCGTCATATCGCCCGCAGCAACATCGCGCAGATCAAGCAGAACCTTCTTGTTACCAGCCTTAGGCATGGCCTTCAGCTTGGCCTCCACCTGCTGCACATGCTCGTGATCCAGCACACCCGGCTTCAGGTACAGGATCGACGAGTTCTCATACATCGTCTCCGTCACCGGAGGCAATACCGACGCAACCCGCGTCATCGAAATCTTCTCCGGCGTAGCCTTCCGTGGCCGCACAACCGAAACATTCAACTCCGTCCCCGGCTGTCCTTCCAGCAGAAGCTGGATCATCGCCAGCGAAATATCGCGCGTATCCTGCCCGTTGATCGCCTCAATAATGTCGCCGTCATTCAAATTCGCCTTGTCAGCCGGGCTACCAGGCACCACCGAAACCACAGTGGCATACCCATAGCGCTTCGACACATTGATGCCCACCTGCGCCTTACCGCTCTTGCCCGCTTTATAGACCTTGTAATCTTCCGCCGTCAGATAGCTCGAGTCCGCATCCAGCGACTCCAGCAATCCACGCAGCGCGCCATTCGTCACCGCGTTGATGTTCGGCTCTTCAACATAGTCCGTCTGGATATGCCGCAACACCTCGCTGTACACATTGATCTGGCGATACGCACCATCCTGCGGTTCCGAGGCCGCACTCACGCCGCTCGAGTTCACGCCAAGGAAAACGGTCAGTACCAGAACAACCGACACGACGAGCAGAAGGATCTTTGTAATCTTGGGCATAAGTTCGAACGATCTCCAGGGACAGCTTAGGCAAGCTTCGCCAACAAGGGTTAGACGCACCCCACTGCTAAAATGATACTCTCGTACGGAGATTGCGCGATACAGGCGCTCTACAACATTTGGTGGCGGTGGACAGAATCGAACTGTCGACCTACGGGTTATGAGTCCGTCGCTCTAACCATCTGAGCTACACCGCCGATGTGTGTATGACTGCGCCTTGAGTGTCACGCGAGCAGAGGAGAATCGCCGCGGCACAGCCAGTTCCCATCATACTTGATTCCGGCCCGCTCGAAAAGCAGCCGCCCACCATCCTCGGTGTCATTCCGGCGCGCCTCGCCTCCACCCGCCTGCCCCGCAAAGTCCTCCGCACTATCGCCGGACACCCAATGCTTGCATGGGTTTACGAAGCCGCCCGCGCCTGCCCCCAGCTCTCAAGCGTCCTCATAGCCACCTACTCAGAAGAGGTAGCCGACCTCTGTCGCGCCAACAACTGGCCCTTCCATATCACCTCGCCCGACCTACCCAGCGGCACCGACCGCGTCCACGCCGTCGCCCAGCACATCCACGCCGACATCTACGTCAACATCCAGGGCGACGAACCCCTCCTCAAACCCGAACACCTCACCGCCCTCCTGCGCCCTTTCACCCGCCTGGAGGTCGAGGTCTCCACCCTCAAAGTCCGCTGCACCCCCGCCAACATCACCAACCCCAACGCCGTAAAAGTAGTCGCCGCCGCCGACGGCCGCGCCCTCTACTTCTCCCGCGCCACCATCCCTTACGACCGTGACAACGCCAACCCCGAATACTGGAAGCACATAGGCCTATACGCCTACCGCAAAGCCACCCTCAACCGTTTCCCCACCCTACCCACCAGCACCCTCGAACAAATCGAGCGTCTCGAACAACTCCGCTTCCTGGAAAACAACATCGCCATCCACGTCGAGCCCACCGACTACGACACCATAGGCGTAGATACCGAGGAAGACCTCAAGCAAGTCGAAGCCCTACTCCAATCCTAATAATCTTCAAAACGAACGACGCCCACCACTACTTCGACTCTTGCGCCGGCAGGCGAAACATTACAAACTCCGCCACCCGCATAGCAGCCGGCGGATCCAGATTAGCTAACGCGACCACGACATACCTCGAATCAAGACACATCTGCAACTCGCCATTCATTCCTGGCGAACCGCCACCATGTCCCACACACTTCGAGCCATTTACCATCTTCTCTTCAAAGCCGTACGCGTAACGCGCATCCCCGCCCGGCATCGCAACCTTACCCGTCGTTAGTAACTCTGTGTAGTGCGGATTCAGCAGCTTATTGCCCCTCAACGCATTCGCAAAGGCCGCCAGATCGCCCACCGTCGTGTATCCCCCGCCAGCCGAAGTGCCGCGATACGGCAGAATATCCGTATTCGGATGCCACTTACCTGCCCCCATCTTCGTATAACCCACGCTTAGGTCCGCAACCGCCTGCCCCTCCGGCTCAGATCCCGTCGAAGTCATTCCCGCAGGCTTATATATGTGCTCCTGCACATAGTCGTAATAGCTCTGCCCACTCACCTTTTCAATCACGTTCCCCAACAACAAAAACCCGTAGTTGCTGTACTCAAAACGGCTGCCCGGATCGAACCTAACCGGACGGCTGCCATACAGCTTCACATAGTCTTCATGCGTCTTCAGCTCCAAACGATGCTTATCGAACTCCGGGCCAAAGAAATCTCCCGTTCCACCCGTATGGCTCAGTAACTCGCTGATCGTCACTTTAGCCGCAAGATCCTTATTCGGATAATCGGTCAGATACTTCCCCAAAGGATCGTTCAGCCCCAGCTTCCCAGCCTGCGCCAGTTGCAGTATCGCCACAGCGGTAAACATCTTGTTCATCGACCCAATCCGAAACCGCGTCTTCACCGTGTTGGGTATCTTCCGTTCCCTGTCCGCCAGTCCATAAGCCTGTGTAAAAACAGGCTGGCCGTCCTTCACAATCAGCACAGCGCCCGCAAACTTGTCGGCAGCCACACTCTCATCCACTCGCTTGCGAAGCGCGGCAATCAGTTCGGCATCGCTCATGTGCGGCACAGCAAACTCCGCAGGGTGCCCAATCGGCCGCATCTCCATCTTCACAATCCGATGAGGCTCGACAGCCTCAACCTCCAGCGTGACCTGCCCAAACATATCCGAGTTCCGCTCCTGCATCTGCGCCGTTACTTTCGTCGCGCCATCATCGGAGAATTTCTTCGCTTCGAAGCCACCCGTATTCTCCCGAACCCGCCAGTCCTGATCGGCATGCCCCGCTCCCGAAGGAAAATTCTTCTGCAGATACTTCCGATAGACCTCTCTGTCATCGCCATTAAACGCAGCCAGCCACTGCTTAAACTGCTCACGTGCAGGCGTGTCCGCACTCTGCGCCTGCGCGGAAGAAAAGACAGACAGAGCAAGAAACAGTGTTTGAATCGCTCTCCTGACCCTTCCGCTGGTCCACCTTCTAACCTGTGCCCTCTTCGGTCCAAAAGACAGATGCTTCAATATCCACGCGGCCAGCCTTGCTGACTTGATCGGTTTCATGCAAGCTCCTCTCAAAATACGGCAATCCATTCCACAACTCGCCCAGAACCCGGCGGGTCTCACGGACGGAACCGAGACCTAGCTCGGTCACGCGAAAGTACCGCTTGCCCTGCCTGCGCGTACTGACGCCGATTCCCCGGGACGGGACGCAACAAGACCCTTCAGCTCCAACCGGCCCAACACATAGACGCTTCCAAACGAGACCTCGCGACCACACAATCGACAGTTCTCTGGACAAGGCCCCCTACACATCGTCCCCCCACGCGAAGAATCGCAAGCAGGATCATCAGTCCGAACTCGCCGAGATAGTCATGTTCTCTCATTTATTCGAAATTCATGACGAAATAGAAATTAACCGCATTCTTCGACAAGCCAAAAAGCAAAAGCCCGGGACAAATGCCCAGGCCTTCTTAGGTCTTATCTATCGCAACCTTAGTCAATCACACAGGCTCAAAGCAAAGCTCCAACCCACCCGCATCCACCGTAACCTTCAACCCCTCAAGCGACCCCACAATCCAATCCGTCTCTCGCAACTCCTCCGCCGAGTGCGTCCCCAGCACCCCCAACACCCGGCACCCAGCAGCCTTCCCCGCGCCCACACCCGACGGAGCATCCTCCACCACAACACATTCCTCCGCTCTGGCCCCCAGCAACTCTGCCCCGCGCCGATAAGGCTCCGGATCAGGCTTCCCCCGCTCCACCATATCTCCGCTGATGATCCGCTCCGGCACCGGCAGCCCCGCCACCTTCAGCCTGCCCAGCATCAATCTCTTCGTAGCCGAGGTCACAATCGCCCATCGCTCCACCGGCAAACTCTCCAGCAGAGCCTTCACGCCCGGCAGCACGATCAAATCCGCCGTGTCCTCAATCTCCATGTCCTCAATCACCCGAAGCCCTTCTTCAGGATCGATATCGGGCCGCAGACTCTTCACAATATCAATCGCCCGCATCCCATGCGGAACCTCATAGCTATCCGCATTCGGAATGTCATACATCTTCGCCCACCGTCGCCAGCACCGCACCACCGACCCAATCGAGCTGACCAGCACCCCATCCATGTCGAACAGGATTCCCTTCGTCTCTACGCAGATCGGTTCGCTCAAGCCGCACTCCCTTGCAGGACAAACGCCTGCGCCGCCTCAAGAACCCGCGCAACGGACTCCTGCGAGCAGCTCTCGCAATACACCCGCAGCAACGGCTCCGTCCCCGAAGCCCTCAGCAGCAGCCAAGTCTCCGCCGCATTCACTTTCCCGCTGCAATCCGCATTCTCCAGAAAGAACTTAATCCCGTCCAGCGTCTCCACCCGCAGCACCTTCATCCCTGCAAAGTTCGTCACACCAGCCTTCGCCCGCGCAATCGCACTCTGCTTCAACTCCTCATTGATGTGCATATCGACACGGCCATACTGATGCTCGCCAAACTCATCCTGCAGCGCCTGCACCAACTCACCCAGCGTCTTCTTCTCATCGGCCATCACATTTGCCAGCAGCAGCGAGTTCAGCATCCCATCCCGTTCCGGCAGATGCCGGCTGATCCCAACCCCACCCGACTCCTCGCCGCCAATCAAAATTTCCTTTTCCAGCATCAGGTCGCAAACATACTTGAACCCAATCCCATGCTCATTCAGCGGCCGTCCATACTTCGCCGCAATCCGGTCAATCATCTTCGTCGTGTTGAACGCCCGAGTCACCTCACCCGGCCACTCCTTCTTCTCAATCAGCCACTTCAGCAGCACCGAAAAAATCTTATGAGCATCCACAACGTTGCCATGCTCATCCACCGCACCAATACGGTCCGCATCGCCGTCCGTAATCAAGCCCGCATCGCACTTTTCCGCGACCACCGCCTCCTGCGTCGCCTTAATATGCGGCAGAATCGGCTCAGGATTGATCCCCGGAAACGCCGGATTGATCTCATTCCGAATCTCGACAAATGGAATCCCAGCCCGCGTAAAGATCCCCGCCAGCACCCCACGCCCGGCCCCATACATCACATCGACCAGAAACTTATACCCCGAAGCCTTGATCGCCTCCAGATCCACAAACCGCGCAATCGCCGCTATGTACTCCGGATTGAAATCAACCTCTTCAATCTTCGCTGCAACAGCAGCCTGCGGCAGCGGCTTCAACAGGTAGCTCTCAATCGCCGTCATAATCGAAGGCTTCCCAGATCCGCCATAGCTGGCCTTGTACTTCACCCCATTCCACTCCGCAGGATTATGGCTAGACGTAATCATCACACCGCCCGCAGCCTTCCGCTCCCGCACCGCATACGAGAGCGCCGGCGTAGGCGTAATCTCCTTCGCCATCGTCACCGGAATCCCAGCACCCGCCACCACCTCAGCCACTACCTTCGCAAACGACCGCGACCCAAACCGAGTGTCATACCCAATGCACACACCAGCCGCCGCATCCTCATTCGCGAGAACATAATTCGCTATCGCCGCAGCCGCCACCCGCACATTGGCATAGGTAAAGTCATCGGCAATGATGCCCCGCCAACCATCCGTGCCGAACTTCACAACCGTCTTCGTCTCTGCCATTAGCTCCCCTAAACCAAATCTTCCCGGCCGGCACTCTTCAGCTCTGCAACCACCTTACCCACATCCTGCGACCGCTCCCGCGTAGTAATCAGCAAAGCGTCCTCCGTCTGCACCACCACCAGGTTGCACACGCCAACCAGCGCGACCGCCTTCCCTGGCGCATAAACATAGTTCCCACACGAATCAATCACAACATGATGCGAATCGCTCTCATCAAACACATTTGCCAGCGGTACTTCCTCAGCCGAACACCCTGCCGAATGTTCATGCAGCGCATCCCAGCACCCCAGGTCATTCCACCCAAAATCCGCTGGCAGACAATAAATCTCCGAAGCCCCTTCACCCTTCGCCGAGCGCGGCTCCAGCACTGCATAGTCGATGCTGATGTTCTCGCACTGCGGATACACCTCCGCAAACACCCGCGCAAACTCCGGCGTCCCATATGCGGCCGCAATTTTTTCAAGCAGCGCAGCCATCGTAGGACAGTGCTCTCGAATCGCTCCCGTCAGCGTCCGCGCGCTCCACAAAAACATCCCGCTGTTCCACCCATAGTTCCCGGACGCCACAAACTCCTTCGCCAACTCCAGCTTCGGCTTCTCCGTAAACCGCTTCACATAGCGCACCCGAATGCCATCCACCGGCACCATCGCAGAGTCCACCACCGCACCCTGCTCAATGTATCCATACCCGGTCTCCGCCCTAGTCGGCGGAACACCCAGCACAACGATCTTTTCCCCACTCGCCGCCAGTTTCACACCCGCACGAATTACCTCAGAGAACCGGGCCACATCCTTCACTACCTGATCCGAAGGAAAAATCCCAATCACAGTCTCAGGAGCGCTCTTCTCCAGCAGAAACGCCGCCAGCGCACACGCCGGAGCCGTATTCCTCGCCGCAGGCTCACTCAGAATCTGCTCTTGCGGCACCTCCGGAAGCTGCTCCTCAATCAGGCCCGCAAGCAAATCATTTGTGATCACCCATACATCACCCAGATCGGCGACATCCTTCAGCCGATCCACTGTCTGCTGAATCATCGTGCGGGCACCATTCAGAGCCAGCACCTGTTTCGCCCGCGACTTTCGGCTTCGAGGCCAAAATCGCGTCCCGCTACCACCCGCAAGAATCACCGGAGCAAACCGCACCTCCGACTGACTACCTTCAATGGGCATACATCTCCATCCTTAACAGAAAGGACCGCACCGTCCCCGGCTGCGGCCCTTCCGTCAAATCAGTTCGTTAGCTAAGCGTTGCAAAGTATTCACGCATCCGCTTCACACCTTCGTCCACAACATCGTGTGAAACCGCGTACGACAACCGGATATGCTCATTCGTTCCAAACGCCTCGCCCGGCACCACAACCACATGCGCCTCGCTCAGCAGCTTCGCCGCCAGGTCCGAGGCCGACTTCACCCCGCCCTTGCCGATAAAGTTCTTCACATTCGGGTACACATAAAACGCGCCCTGCGGCACCGTGCAAGTCAGCTCGGGAATCGTCTCAAATCCCTTCAAAATCTGATCCCGCAGCTTGATATAGTCCGCGCGCATCTCCGCCACGCACTCCTGCGACCCGCTCACTGCCGCAATCGACGCCCGCTGCACCATGCTCGCCGTATTCGACGTGCTCTGCGACTGCAGCTTGCTCATCGCCGCAATGATCGCCTTCGGCCCCAGAGCATAACCTGCCCTCCAGCCCGTCATCGCATACGTCTTCGAGAGCGACCCGAGCACCACGACATGCTCCTTGCAGTCCGTAAACGACCCGCCGCTGACAATCTTGCCCGTAAAGTTCAGATACACATAGCACTCATCCAGCAGCACGTAGATCCCATTCTTATGGGCCAGCCGAACAATCGCTTCCAAATCCTCCGGAGACACCACCGCGCCCGAAGGATTCGAAGGCGTATTCAAAATAATCGCCTTCGTCTTCGGCGTAATTGCGTCTTCGATCATCTTCGCCGTCACGCGAAAATTATCCTGCTCATCCGTCTCGACCAGCACCACCTTGCCGCCCGCATACTGGATGATGTCCTTGAACGAAACCCAGTACGGCACCGGCAGAATCACCTCATCACCGTGGTCCACCAGCACCTGGATCGCGTTGAACAGCGCCAGCTTCCCGCCCGTCGTAAACACGCACTCCTCTGGCGTATAGTTCGACGCAAAGTCGCACGCATGACGATCCACAATCGCCTTCCGCACCTCGGGAATCCCGGCGACGTTCGTATACCGCGTAAAGTTCTTCTCAATCGCGTCAATCGCGGCATCCTTGATGTGCCGCGGTGTAGCAAAGTGCGGCTCACCCGCACCAAAGTCCGCCAGGTTCACACCCTCAGACTTCAGCTTCAGAGCCGCAGCCGTGATAGCCATCGTTGCTGAAACTTCAATGCGGCCGATCCGGTCCGCGAATACCTTCGTAGCAGTTGCCGTTGCGCTCATAGCATTAGTGTGTCAGATTTGTCCCGCGAGATAAAGCCTCTCCAACCAAGTCCCGGTCCACCCCAGGTTCCGCTATCCGCCTGAACCCGACGATTCCTCAACTTTCGCGCCACCAAGCACACGGAAATGTCCTCGACAACCAGCGGCTTTCCAGTCGGTATTAGCTCACGCAAAGCTGTTATCGTCGGTTGACGGGGACCCGCTTGTCCGGAAATGCCGTCTATACCTCCAAATACTAACTTTCCCGGAACGAAGAAAGGCCCGGAGACGATCATCTCCGGGCCTTTCTCTGCCTCTGCGTGTTGAATATTTATTCCAGTGGGATCACAACATCGTTATCGATGCGAAGTGATGCGTCCTGCTTCTGCGCTTTAGCCCACTTCTCCTGCTTCGAAGGCATGAGGTGGCAACTCAGGGACGCATTATTCGCCCGTATCGTAGCAAGGAAGTACTGGTTTCCATATTTGTGGAAGACCAGCGTATTGTCTTTCTTCGATTCATCTGCACCAGACAATGCAATCGCCATGATGTGAACTGAATCATCCCGGTCTTCAACGCTAAGCACGTTAGGATTGTTGGAGTCGGTTGAAATGGTGTAATGTCCAGCAGGCAGCGTGCGGCCATTAAGGCTGAACGAGAATGGAATGTCTGCCGCGGTTTTATTTGTTTGTGCCATGGCACTACCGGCGGTGAGAAAACCAGCGGCTAAGATAAGAGTGGCTGCAGCGATGCGTTTCATGACGATCTCCTTTTTGAGAGGCTTCTCTCAGGTCCCTCTAGGGCTCTGGAATGCTTTCTCTTCCGGAGCGTGTTACACCCAGAGATACTGCATGCGCATGGCCAAACCGGCCAAACCTTCACCATTCAAGCGTGCACCTGTAGATGCAATGAGATAGAACAACCCTGGCGATTCGCGACGCAGCGGCTCGCCGCTCTACCGGTATCCGATCGGGTCCCGCCGAGTATCCGATCGGTTCCCGGGACCGCTGAATATCCCGCTGAATGATGAATCAGCTACACTACGCGACATCGGAGGCCCGATGAAGCCGCGGCTTCTTGCCATCTCAGGTTCGCTCGCCGGTACTGTCAGGGAGTTGAGCGACAGCCAGATATCCGTTGGCCGTGACGAAGCAAACCAGTTGCGTCTCATCGATCCAACAGTCTCGCGTAAACACTGCACGATTCAGCAGATAGACGAGCAATTTGAGCTCATCGATCTCGACAGCCTAACCGGTACCTTTGTGAATGGAACGCCCGTACGACGAAAGCTCCTCGACCACGGCGACACCATACGCATCGGCAGCGACGAACTCGTCTTTCTCATCCACGAAGGCGAAGCGACTCCCATCCCTAAAAAACGAGCGAGCGGTTTTTCTAGCCCGCTAGCCGATACGGTGCGAATGTCTGCGCCGGTTGGGCCCCCAACATTTGGCATCGAGGTTGGGCGCATGGCACGCGACCTTGCTGCCCTCTTTAGAATCAGCAATGTCATCAACTCCATCCGCCGCTCTCAACTCCTGCAACAAGAGCTCTTACGACTGATCTTCGAAGTAGTTCCGGCGGAAGAAGGCGCTGTAGTTCTTCTAACCGACCTCGAGGACGAAACACCCGCAACCTGCGCCTGGAGCCGGCGGCTGGGCGTTGACACAGAGATTGAAATACAACGCGAGGTCATTCATCGTGCCTTCTGGGAACGGGCCACCGTCTCTACGGGTGCCAATCCAGACCTGGGCGAGATGCAGAACGTACTCTGTCTGCCGCTCGTCGCGGTCGAACGAACCATCGGCGTCCTCTATCTAACATCCCTCCACCCTGCGCCCCCATTTCGCGAAGATCACATTCACTTCCTCGACTCCGTCTCCCGTATAGCAGCGGTCACCCTCGAAAACATTCTTGCCCTCGATGCTTTGCGCACCGAAAACTCGCGATTGAAACAGGAGCTCAACCCGGCCAGCAACCTCATTGGCGAGAGCCGGCAGATTCGTCAGATGGAAGAGTTTATCTCCCGTGTCGCGCAGAGCGATTCCACCGTCCTGATCCGAGGGGAAAGCGGCACCGGCAAGGAAGTCGTCGCACGCTCAATCCATCAAAACAGCCCTCGAAGCGAACGCCCATTCGTCGCCATCAACTGTGCAGCCATCCCCGAGACGCTTCTCGAAGCTGAGCTCTTCGGACACGAAAAAGGCGCATACACAGGCGCAATTGGAATGAGAAAAGGAAAACTTGAGGCTGCCGATGACGGAACCCTGTTTCTCGATGAAATTGGCGAACTCCCTCCTCCCATGCAGGCCAAACTGCTCCGCGTCCTGCAGCAAAGAGAGTTCGAACGGTTAGGCGGAACTCAGCCTGTCCCTTTTGAAGCCCGCGTTCTTGCAGCAACCAACAAAAATCTCGAAGAGGCAATCAAGGCAGAAGAGTTCCGGCAGGATCTGTACTATCGGCTCAACGTCGTCTCCGTCACCATTCCCCCTCTGCGGGAGCACGCCGAAGACATTCCCCTGCTCGCCCTCTATTTCGCTTCTAAATATGCACAAAAAAATAAGCGGCCTTTCAAAGGCATATCCCCTGAGGCGCGTTCCTTGTTGATGGGCTACAGTTGGCCGGGAAATGTCCGCGAATTGGAGAATGCAATCGAGCACGCTATCGTTCTAGGTCTCACCGAAGAGATTCTGCGCGAAGATCTTCCCACTGGAATACTTGAAGAGCAATCGGCAAAACTCGAGGGAGCGCGATACCACGACGTGCTCAACCAGTCTAAGAAAGAACTCATCCTCACTACGCTGCAAGAATCAAAAGGGAGTTATCCCGAAGCCGCGCGCCTGCTCGGCATTCACCCCAAGTATCTGCACCGCCTGGCGCGTAATCTCAATTTGAAATCCAGTCCCACATAACGAGGACGGTCAAACCGGAAGTGATCCATTTAGATGTAATGGTCTTCTCGGCCAGTGCTGCTGCACGCGGTCAGGAAAACCCCTCTTTCACAAAGAGTATTGAAATAGGACCAAGTTTGTCGTATTTTGGATTTAGGAAAATATTTCCGGACAAATCAACGCCGGCTCGCTAGAGCCCGCTGGGATTTTTGGCCCCCTGTAGCTGTCTTTTTGGCGAAGCGCTACAAGGGGGCCGGTGATCGACAACCCAAAGGCTGGCGACTGCACACAGGGTACAGTCATTCGGCCATAACCTTCAAGAAAGGCTTGTATGACTGACCGCGTTTCCATTTCTCCGGAGATTCGTCTGCATTTTTCCAGTTTCAGGACAACCACCCTTCGACGAACTATATATGCGCTCTTCCTCTTGGGTTTAGCCTTTTTACCTTCTGTACCGGCGCACGCGGACGAGCCGCTGTTCGGCTTCACCTACACCACCGATTTACTCCCAAAGGGCAAGTTTGAACTGGAGCAGTGGTCCACGACACGCTTTGACAAATATCCTGGCGGCAAATTCTGGCTACAGGAGAACAAAACAGAACAAGAGTACGGCATGAGGGATAACCTGCAGCTCTCCCTCTACCAGATCTACGATTCCACCGCCGCCCACCATAACGGGCCTTTTGGCCAGACCACATCCCCGGAGCAGTTTTCCTATTACAACCCCGGACCGGACGATCACTTCAGCGCCACGAAGTTCATCGGCGTCGCCGGTGAGGCCATCTATCGCATATGGAGTCCGTATACACACCCGGTTGGCATCGCGGTCTATGAGGAGCCAACCTTCGGCGCCGGCTTCATCGAGTCCGAAAGCAAAATAATTCTGCAAAAAAACTACCGCGACGATCGCCTGGTCCTTGCCGCCAATCTTACCTACGCGCCGGAGTGGCGGCGGTTGAGAGACCCGGACACTCATCAGGTTGCCATCAACGAGGAGTTGGACGCGAACATCGACCTCGGGGCGTCCTACCGCTTCATGCCCAAATGGTCCGCTGCCTTTGAGATCTACAACGAGCGCGAGTTCAACAGCTACAACTTCACCCATCAGTCCAACAGTGGCTACTATCTCGGACCGACGGTTCACTACGCGGGGAAGAACTTCTTTGTCACCGCAAACTACAGCCAGCAGATGCCTTGGGCGAGCCACCATGTGGACACGGTTCCAGGCGGCATCGTTGGCGGACGCATCGTCGACAACGACTTCGAAAGAAATCGCGTGCGCGTGAAATTCGGCTGGTACTTCTAAGTACCTGTCCAAAAACTTTCACTAAGGAATTTGGGGGGAGAAATTGCTGTTGTCCTTTCACGTCGTCATCCTGACCCTAGAGCGAAGCGAAGGGGAAGGATCCCTGTATTTCGTCCGTGCTCTTGCTTTTGCCCGTTCTTAAATCCGTCTCATCGGTGCAAATCCGTGTTAAGTTTTTCAGTTTTAAGGAACCCATGAAATCGAACCTGATCTTTTTACCCTTGGCAGGCGTCGTGTTGGCGGGCGGTCCCGCCTACGCGACTGTCTATCTCTCCGTGGAACAGGCGCAGGCCGCTATGTTCCCCGGAGCAACCTTTCAATCCGATACCAGGACCCTCACCGACGAGCAGGCCAAGGCTATCGCTCACGCTTCCGGCGTAGACGTTCGCAGCAAACAACTCAAGGCATGGCGTGTCTCCACCGGCGGATGGTTCATCGCGGACGAGGTCGTCGGCAAGCACGAGTACATCCCCTTCGCCCTGGCTCTCGATGACAAAGGGGCCGTAATGGGAGTCGAAATACTCGAATACCGCGAAGCCTACGGCGGCCAGATTCGCGATCCCGACTGGCGCAAACAGTTTGTCGGCAAAGCTCCCGGAACCAAACTGCAACTCGAAAAAAACATCCGCAACGTCTCAGGCGCCACACTGTCATGCAAGCATGTGACGGACGGTGTAGAGCGTCTTCTGGTTACCTATGATCTCGTTCTCAAACAATCCAGCCGTTGAGCGCGCCCAGCCCTGGCTCGGCACGCTGGTGAGCATCCGTGTTGGTGGCTTGTCCCCGTCCGATGCTCATCGTGCCATCGAAGCTGCCTTTCAGGAGATCGCCACCGTGCATCGTCTGATGAGCTTCCACGACCAGAACAGCGACCTCAGCCGCCTCAACCGGGCCAGCGCCGGCAAGCCCGTCGAGGTGCATCCCCACACCTGCGAAGTCCTGCAACAGGCCATCAGCGTCTCCGCCAACACGGGCGGTCGCTTCGACGTCACCGTAGGTGCGGAGCTGGTGGAGTGGGAGTTGCTGCCTCGTTCTGCCGGTGCCGGGACTGTGCCTCATGGTTCGTGGCGCGACATTGAGCTGTTGCCCGGCAATCGGGTCATATTTCACTGCCCTCTCTGTGTCGATCTCGGCGGTATCGCCAAGGGGTTCGCCGTGGATCGGGCGACGGACTGCCTGCGCGCGCACGGCGCCTTCCAGACTGTCGTCAATGCAGGCGGAGACATCCGCGTGCAAGGCAAAGATGCGGAACTGATTCAACTCAGCGCCGAATCCTCCAACGACTCCAACGACCGGATGCCTGTTCTGGAACTAACGGATGGAAGCGTTGCATCCAGCAGCGGACATCTCCAGCGCCGCCAACACGGTGGACGCCTCTGCGGCCCTCATGTCGATGGTGTCGATCGCTCCCCGGCCCCAACCGATCGCTTCGTCTGTGTTGTGGCGCAGCACTGCGTCATCGCCGACGCCCTTACAAAAGTTGTGATGGCGCAAGGCGCGGAAAGCGCCCCGCTTCTCCGGCGGTTCGAAGCCTCGGCCTATCTGCATGACCCGGGCCAACCCTGGCAGTACCTGCCGGAAAGCGGGCCGGTTGCATGAAAGCCCTAGTTCGCAGATCGGGAAGTCTTGGACAACCACGCCGATGGGCTCTCTACCTCATCGGCATTGGCATCTGGTTATCGGGTGGTCTCTGGCTCCTCTTCCACTATTTCCTCGTCAAGCAGGGAGACTTTGGCCCCGTGACGAATCCACTCGAACCCTGGTGGCTCAAACTCCACGGTGCATTTGCATTTGCCGCAGTCTGGATGTTCGGCCTCTTGTGGGGCGTTCATATCACCAAGCTGTGGAAGCACAAACAAAGGCGATGGTCCGGCACAGCCATGACCGCTGTCTTCGCTCTTCTGATCCTCAGCGGCTATCTCCTCTACTACGTCGGCGATGACAAAGTCAGGCCCCTGATCTCCACACTGCACTGGGGAATAGGGCTGGCTTGCCCGATCTTTTTCGTCTGGCACCGAGTGAAGCGTCGAGCAACCCGGCCGCCGGCCCGCAATATAGGTTCCATGAAGCATCGAATAGAGCATCGGAGATCATCAGTCAGAACTGAGCCCCCGCTTGACAAATCAGGCCCCCCAGAGGGGGTAAGAAACACATCCGCACCTGTCTGAGCAGCAAGACCTCACTCGTTCCGTCAGCGAAGTACGAGCTTATATCTTTTATTTTGAATACTTTGACCTTAAGACGGGGAGGGGGGGGTACCACCTACACCCGCCCCGGTACCTTAGCCTTCAACCGCTCCACCACCAGCGGCGGCACAAGCGCCGTAACATCCCCACCCAGCTCAAACACCCCCTTGATCAGCCGCGAGCTCACATACGTGTACTTCTCCGCCGGCATCATAAAAAGCGTCTCCAGCTCCGGGTCCAGCTTCCGATTCATCATCGCCATCTGAAACTCATACTCATAGTCGCTGATAGCCCGAATCCCCCTCAGCACGGCTTTCGCCCCCTGCTGCCGCGCAAAGTCCACCAGCAGCCCATCAAACGTTGTCACCGACACATTCCCAAACCCCTGAACAGCCTCGGCGATCATCTCCTCCCGCTCCGGCACCGTAAACAGCGGCGTCCCCTTCTCGGTGTTCCGCAGAATCGCGACCACCAGTTCGTCCACAATCTTCGACCCACGTGCAATCAGGTCAAGATGCCCATTCGTCAGCGGATCAAACGTCCCCGGATAGATAGCTTTTACGGTATGCATCATCAGCAGCATACCTTTTTCCATCGAAAAAAATCCCAATCCTGTAGTCTTCCCGCTAACCCCCACGTCTGTCTTCATAGCAGATGCAACCCAGCAACGGAGACCCGGTAGCCGCAACCATGCCAGCACAAGTCATCTCGGAAGTCCTTACCGCAGCCGACCGGGCCCCCGCCACCCCATTCGACGACCTGGCCTCCATCGTCGCACTCTACGAGCAGCGCATCTTCCGTTTTCTTCTCATCTCCACCCGCGACAACGACATCGCCCAGACCCTCACCCAGGAGACTTTCCTCCGCGCCTGGACCTCCCGAACCTCCTTCCGCGAAGACTGCTCCATCTCCACCTGGCTCATGCGCATCGCCCTCAACCTCCTCCGCGACCACACCCGCACCCAGCGATTCCGCTTCTGGAAGCGCGCCTCGGCCGCCGCAGTCGACGTCTCCGACGTATCCGAACACATTCCCAACCGCGACAGTTCGCCCGAAAACCACCTCATCGCCAAGGAGCAGTTGGCCATCATCTGGGACACCGTAGCCCAGCTCTCCAGGCGCCAGCGCACCATCTTTATCCTCCGCTTCGTCGAGGAGCTAGACCTCGCCGAAATCGCCACCACCACCGGCCTGCCCATCAGCACCGTAAAGAGCCACCTCTACCGAGCTCTCGCCATCATCCGGGGCCGCCACAACTCTTCGTCCAAGGACACACTATGACACCCCATCTGCCCGACCACCTCACTCACGAGGAGCTCTGCGACATACTCCTCGCCCGCTCCCCCCACCCTCTCAGCAGCGACTTCGGCGCCCTGCAGCAGCATCTCGCCAACTGCTCCGCCTGCACCACGGAGCTGGCCAACCTGCGCACATCACTCTCTGTCTTCCGCCAGGCTTCTACCTCCTACGCGCAACAGCAACTCATACAGTTCCACGTAGCCGGCACACCAACTCCATCCAAAACCATCCTTCAACCCATCTACTGGGCCGCCGCGGCCGCCCTCTGCATCGCTGCCGTGTTCCCATTCACCTTGTCGCACCGTCAGACCCCGACTGAGCCCATCTCTTCTGCCTCCACTATTCAACCGGCTACCACCTCACAATCTGACGAAGCTCTCCTCGAAGAGGTCAATCAGGAGATCTCCGCCCCCATCCCTTCCCCCATGCAACCGCTGGCAGACCCCACAGCCAGCCCTGCTGTAACCCCTTCTATTTCATCCCAAAGGAACTGACATGACCCGCAAGCCCCTCCTCGCCATCACCTTTGCATCTCTCTTGCTGGGCACCTTCGCCGTAGCCCAGCAGCCCGATGCACCTCCACTACCACCACCCTCGCCCGACCGCGCCCCCGGTCAACCGGGCAAAATGAACTTCCAGCACGTAATCACCATGGACGACGCGCACTCCCGTCTCCGCATCGGACCTCCCGGAATCTGGTGGAAGAACCCCGACATCATTCAAAAGCTCTCCATCACTCCCGACCAGCAGAAGCGCATGGACGACATCTTCCAGCAGAGCCGTCTCCAACTCATCGACCTGAAAGCCAATGTCGAAAGGCAGGAGGTCCTGCTCGAACCCATGCTCGCCGCCAACCCGCCCGACACCAACAAGGTCCTCGCCCAGATCGACAGAGCAGCCCAGGCCCGCGCCGAGCTTGAAAAGGCAAACGCTAGAATGCTCCTCGGCATCCGCACGGTCCTCACACCCGATCAGTGGACCAAGCTTCAGGCAGAAGAGCGCGGCAACCGCCGCATGATGTTCCGCGACAGACCAAGACCAGAAGGTCCCGGCGCCCCTGGAGGTCCCGGTAACCCGCTAGGTCCGCAAAGCCGGCTCACACTACCTCCGCTTCCCCCACTTGATCTAACAGACGATACAGACGAGCCATTCGACCTGAACTTCTAACCAACTATCGATAGCTCAAATAACCGGCAACAGCAAAAAGCCCTCGTAACGAGGGCTTTTTGCTAGTCGATGGAGATTTTTCTCAGCAGCTTGAAGTCGGAGAGCATCTTTCCGGTTCCGAGAACCACTGAGGCCAGCGGGTCGTCGGCGATGGAGACGGGCAGGCCAGTCTCTTCGCGAATGCGCTTGTCGAGGTTCTTGATGAGGGCGCCGCCGCCAGTGAGCACGATGCCACGGTCGGAGATGTCCGCGGAGAGCTCGGGCGGGGTACGCTCGAGGGCCACGCGGATGGCATTAATGATGGTGGCAATGCACTCGGAGAGGGCCTCGCGGATCTCGGAGTCTTCGATGGTGATGGTCTTGGGGACGCCCTCGATGAGGTTGCGGCCTTTGACCTCCATCTCGATGGGCTTGTCGAGCGGGAACGCCGATCCAAGCACAATCTTGATCTGCTCGGCAGTGCGCTCGCCGATGAGCAGGTTGTATTTGCGCTTGAGGTAGGTCATGACGGCCTCGTCCATCTGGTTGCCGGCCATGCGGACTGAGCGCGAGTAGACGATTCCGGCGAGCGAGATCACCGCGATATCTGTTGTCCCGCCGCCGATGTCGACGACCATGTTGCCGCCGGGCTCGGTAATGGGCAGACCGGCGCCGATGGCGGCGACCATGGCCTGCTCGACGAGGTGAACCTCGGAAGCTTTAGCGCGATAGGCCGAGTCCATGACGGCGCGCTTTTCTACCTGCGTAATCTCAGACGGCACACCGATGACAATGCGAGGATGCACCATCATCTTGCGGTTGTGCGCCTTCTGAATGAAGTAGTTAAGCATCTTTTCAGTGTGGCGGAAGTCGGCGATGACGCCGTCCTTCATGGGCTTGATGGCGACGATGTTTCCCGGGGTACGGCCGAGCATCTCCTTGGCTTCTTTACCAACGGCTTCAACCTCGTTGGTGACCTTGTTGACGGCGATGATGGAAGGCTCGTTGACGATGATGCCCTTGCCGTGCGCGAAGACCAGCGTGTTAGCCGTGCCGAGGTCGATGGCAAGGTCGCTGGAGAAAAGACTGAAGAGAGACCGCATGTTATGAATGCGGGAGTAGCGCATCTGAAAGGTGTTCGAAGACATTCGGTTGGTACGGTCCTTGGGGAAGAAGATCAAATCTATTGTAAGGCTTGGTACGGGTGCGTGCGATAAACGCCAGACTACAGTCAATTGTCTCCCTAGATACAATCAAAATCAGGGTAGGTGAGAAAAAATGATCATTGGCGTTCCCAAAGAGGTAAAAGATAACGAGAGTCGCGTTGGCGTGACCCCGGCGGGCGTGAAGGCTTTGGTTGAGGCCGGCCACAAGGTTCTGGTGGAGCAGAAGGCCGGAGCCCTGTCGGCGATGCCGGATGATGAGTATCAGGCGGCCGGAGCGGAGATCGTCGGTGGAGCCCACGATGTGTGGCGGCTCTCGGACATGGTTGTGAAGGTAAAAGAGCCGGTAGAGAAGGAATACCGGCACTTCCGCGAAGGTCTGGTCCTGTTTACGTACCTGCATCTCGCTCCTCTGACGGACCTAACGAATGCGTTATTAACAAATAAGGTCACCGGTATTGCCTATGAGACTGTGCGTGACCGCTTTGGCGCTTTGCCGCTGCTGACGCCAATGAGCGAGGTCGCCGGTCGGTTGAGCGTTCAGGTGGGCGCCGAGTACCTGACGAAAGAGCATGGCGGGCGTGGGTTGCTTCTGGGTGGGGTTCCGGGTGTTCCACCCGCGAATGTGTGCATCATCGGGGGAGGCGTCGTGGGGACGAATGCAGCGAAGATCGCGCTGGGCATGGGGGCGAAGGTAACGCTGGTGGATTTGAACCTGAATCGGCTGCGCGAACTGGATGACATTTTCAACGGGCGCGTGTTCACGATGGCTTCGAACAGCTACAACATCGAGCGTGCGGTGTGCGAGGCTGACTTGGTGATCGGCGGCGTGCTGATTCCGGGAGCTGCGGCGCCTAAGATCGTGACCAAGACAATGGTCTCGAAGATGAAGAAGGGCGCGGTGATTGTGGATGTCGCGATCGATCAGGGCGGATGCATCGAGACGGCACACCCGACGACACATAGCCATCCCTCATATGAAGTAGATGGCGTAGTGCACTATTGCGTGACGAACATGCCGGCCGCAGTGCCGAATACGTCGACGCTGGCGTTGACAAACGCGACCTTCCCCTATGTGCTGAAGCTGGCGCGACTGGGTGCGAAAGAGGCGATCGCGGAGGATAAAGGGATCGCCGAAGGTGTGAATACCTACGACGGCGAGCTGACCTATGGAGCTGTGGCGGCGGCGCAGGATCGCGAATGGAGAAGCATCGCGGACCTGGTTTAGCAGCAGCGGACGGCGTAGAAATGAGGCGCCCGCGCCTATAATCGGTTCACTGAGGAGGGCTCGGCATGGCCGTGAAGACGGACCGGCGAAAGCTGTGGAGCATAGCGCTGGGCACTTGCCTGCTGGTGCTGTTTGCAGGACTCGCTGCGCTCAATGCGTTCAATAAGAGCTTTCTGGACCCGGCGACGACGGAACAGATCTTCGTGTACACCGGCCTGTCGGTGGTGGCGTTTCTGTTGTTTGTTGCTGTGCTGGTCTTGCTGGTTCGCAATGTGTTGAAGTTGTATGCCGACCAGCGCAGTAGCGTGATGGGGACGCGCCTTCGAACGAGAATGCTGTGGGGAGCGGTGCTGGTTAGCCTGCTGCCGATTGCTTTTATGTTCGCGTTCAGCTGGGGATTGATGAACCGCGCCGTCGACCGTTGGTTCTCGCAGCCTGTCACCGAGATGCGCGACGACGCCAACCGCATGGCGTTGGAGTTGGCTCGGTATACGACAGCCAATGCGCGAGCCGAGGCTGATGCGATTGCAGCCAGCCTTCCCGAGATGACAGAAAACGGCCCTGCTTCTGCGCGGCAAAACGGGGAGGCGCTCCATAACGCTCTGCGCCAACGCGAGATCACGCTGCAGAATGGGTTTGCGATTGTCTTTCGGAACAAGCGTGCGCTTGCGGCGTTTCAGATGCCGCAGACGAATGGGGCAATGGCGCAGATAAAGACATGGCTGCCCGAGCAGACCTCCGACGAGGACGGGAAGGATGCCACCGCCAAAGTTGCAGATGATGGTGGAACAAGGAACGAATCTACCGATGCCGCGATTCTGGCTGCGGCACAGCGCAACGACGAGCCGGTCTTCAGTCTGGGGCAGATTGACTACGCACTGGGCACGGCGACGCTGAAGGGCGGTGGCGTTGTGGTGGTGGGGCTTCCCATGCCATATGGCATGGCCGCGACCATGATTCGGCTACGTGCTTCGGCTGACTCCTACTGGAAGTTGTTCCGCGAACGGCGGCAGATCAGAAATCTTTACACATTGCTGCTGTTGATGATGACGAGCCTTGCACTGTTTGCTTCGAGCTGGCTTGCGCTGCATCTTTCAAAGCAGGTAACGAAGCCGGTCGAGGCGTTAGCCGATGCGATGGAGGCGATTGCGGCGGGAGACTATGGCCACCGCGTCAAGGAGAGCGCAACGGAGGAGCTGGGCGAGCTGGTCCGCAGCTTCAACCACATGGCTGCCGATCTTGAGGGTAGCCGTCGAGCGGTAGATGAATCGACAGTACAGTTGAGCGCAGCGAATGCAGCGCTGCAGGCACGGCGGGGCGAGTTGGAGACGATGCTCGAAACGATACCGAACGGTGTAGCGACGCTCGATGCGAATCGCCGAATCGTGCTGGCCAATCGGGCACTGAGCGAGATGATGGATCCCGGTGGGCAGCGGCCGTTTCTTGGGCGCGTGATGGAGGATGTATTTCCTCCGGAGGTCGCCGAGGTAATCGACCGGCTGATTAAACGCAGCCACAGAATGGGTTCGGCTTCGAGCGAGATTGAGGTTACGGGGATCGGGAACGACAGGTTTGGTGGCACGATGAACCTGCTGGCTACGGTTGCGCTGCTCGAAACCTCAAGCGTGGTCGAGCGGATGCGAAGGGAGCATCAGGGTTACGTCGTGGTGCTGGAAAATGCGACGGAATTGCTGCGTGCGCAGAAGCAGTCGGCGTGGAAGGAAGTGGCGCGACGGGTGGCGCATGAGATCAAGAATCCGCTGACACCGATTAGCTTGAGCGCGGAGCAGATTCATCGTCACATCAACCGGTTGTCCCATACGTTAGAAGAGCATTCGATCGAGTCGCCATCGCCTGCGGTGATTCGCCGTTGCAGCGAAGTGATTACGGGCTCGGTCGAAAGTATGCGTGGGCTGGTCGATCAGTTTGCCTCGTTGGCGGAGTTCCCCACCGCGCGGCCAAGACCAGCGGACTTGAACACGATTGTCGAAAACGCGCTCGCCCTCTTTGCAGGACGAATGCAGACGATTCGAGTGGTTAAACACATGGGCCAGGATCTGCCATTAGTGATGGCCGATCCGGAGGCATTGAAACGTGCGCTGGGAAATCTGATCGACAATGCCGCGGAGGCCATGCAGCAGAGTCTGTTGCGTGAGCTTCGTATCGGCACCGCTCTGCTGCAAAACGGAATGGTCGAGTTGACAATCGCCGATACCGGATCTGGACTGACGGATGAGATGCGCGAGCGGTTGTTCCTGCCCTACTTCTCAACCAAGCAGCGTGGAACAGGGTTAGGCCTTGCGATCGCCGCGAAGATCATCCAGGAACACCAAGGCACGATTCGTGCAGAGAAAAATGAGCCCGCGGGTGCGAAGTTCACGATTGAATTAAGAGCTGCATCGGGACTCGACAGCGATTCTGATGCCGGCGTTCTGGCTGTGGGCGGCAACCGAAACGGAGATGTGGTTTGAATCATGTACTGATCGTCGATGATGAAGCAGAGATTCGCGACTCGCTTCAGAGCATCCTCCATGAAGAAGGCTACCTTGTCACCACGGCGGCAACCGCGACCGAGGCGATGGAACTGCTGCGCGACGCGGCCTACGACGTTGTTCTTCTGGACATCTGGCTGCCGGATCGCGACGGTCTGGACACGCTTGGCGAGATCAAGACGCTCGAGGGAGCGAACGCCCCGGAGGTTGTGATTATCAGCGGTCACGGAACAATTGAGGCCGCGGTGCGGGCTACAAAGTTGGGTGCGTACGATTTCCTTGAGAAGCCTCTGTCGCTCGATCGAACCCTGATCGTGCTCAAGAACGCGATGAAGGCTCGACAGATGCGGGAGGACAATGAAGAGTTCGTCCGCCAGCTTTCAGTAAAGGGAACGGTGACCGGCACCAGCGTGGCAATGAAGGCGCTCCGCCAGCAGATACGACTGATGGCGCCGACCAACGGACGCGTTCTGATCTACGGAGAGAGTGGAACGGGTAAGGAGCTTATCGGGCGAGCGATGCACGCCGAAAGCCTGCGCAAAGACCGGCCGTTTGTCGAATTGAACTGCGCGGCCATCCCCGAGGATTACATCGAGAGCGAGCTCTTCGGATATCGTCATGGAGCTTCGCCATCCAGCGGACCGGGAACGCCTTTGGAGAAACGTGGCACGTTCGAGCGAGCCGACGGAGGGACACTGTTTCTCGACGAAGTAGGCGACATGAGTTTGAAGACGCAGGCGAAGGTGCTACGAACACTCGATGAACAGCGGTTTTTGCCGGTTGGCGCGTCGCATCCGGTCCACGTCGATGTGCGCGTGATCGCCGCGACGAACAAGGATTTGGAAGAGGAGATTGCGCGGGGAAACTTTCGCGAGGACCTCTTCTATCGACTCAACGTGATTCCGTTCTACGTGCCACCCCTGCGAGATCGCAAAGAAGATATTCCACTGCTGGTGAAGGAGTTTCTAGAGCAGTTCGGCAAACAATATGGCCGTCCGAACATGGAGATGACAGAGGATGCCCTGTCTGCATTGAAACAATATCATTGGCCCGGCAACGTTCGGGAACTGCGTAATCTCGTAGAGCGCGTGGTCATTCTCAATCCAAAGACACAGCGAGTAGAGCGCAAGCATCTGCCGATGCTGGTCTATCGCGGGCCGGGCAAGCTGACAGAGTCAGGCCGAATCAATATGCGCGGCGAGGAATTTTCTAGCCTGCTGGAAGCGCGTGAGGCATATGAGCGCGACTACATCCTTAAGAAGCTCGATGAGTTTCATGGAAATGTGAGCCGCGCCGCGGAGGGGCTTGGGCTGGAGCGAAGTCATCTCTATCGGAAGATGAAGGCGCTTGGAGTTAGCGTGAAAGAGTAGCCGAAGAGCTCTACTTCTCTTCTGCAGCCTGCTTTTCAGCAATCTGATCGAGCTGGCGCCGCCAATCGAGGTCTTCGACGAAGCCACGCGAGCTTCGCCACTCCTCCTGTACCTTGACGAAGAGTTCCAGAAAGACGCGGGTTCCGAGCAGCGATTCGATGTCCTTGCGAGCGGCAGTGCCGATGCGTTTGAGCATCTCGCCCTGCTTGCCGATGAGGATCGCCTTTTGCCCTGTGCGTTCGCAAAAGATTGCGGCAGCGATCTTCGTGACAGGCAGCTTGCCGTCCTTCATCTTCTTCATGGAACCGGGTTCCTCGTAGCGCTCGATGACGACCGCAGTTGCGTAGGGAACCTCTTCGCCGGTCAGTAGCAGGATTTTCTCGCGGATAAGTTCGGCAACGAGGAAACGCTCGGGCTGATCAGTGAGCTGATGCTTCGGAAAGTAGCGCTGCCCCTCTTTCAACTGGCCAACGATCTTGTCGAGCAGAAGGTCGAGCCCTTCCTTCTTTCGCGCAGAGATCGGAATGACATCAGCGAAGGGATGCAGTGCGCTCCAGTGCGCGATCAGTGGTAGAAGCTCTTCTTTGCGAATCGCGTCCATCTTGTTGAGCACGAGGATCACAGGGCACTCGAGCTTCTTGATGAGCGAGAGCGCGAAGTCGTCTTCGGCTGCGGACAGTGCCCGACGCGAGGCAGTAAAGGGCTTCCCCTTGGTGTCGCCGTCTTCGGAGAGCTTCGGCAGACGATGCGTCACATCGACAATAAACAGCACAGCATCGCGCGATTCGAGGGCATCATGCACCTCCTGCATCATGCGGCGGTCGAGTTGCGTATCCGGCTTGTGGACGCCAGGTGTATCAACAAGAATGACCTGGGCTGCAGGATGGCCGGTCTCTGTCTTGGTCTTTTTCTTGAGCGGCACTTCGAGCACGCCGTGGATGCGGGTGCGCGTCGTCTGCGGCTTGTGCGTAACGATAGCCAGCTTCTGCCCAAGCAGAGCGTTGAGCAGTGTGGACTTGCCGGCGTTGGGCCGGCCAATGATGGAAACGAAACCTGAGCGAAAAGCCATTGTCTTTATTATGCGCCGATGCGGTCACCAACAGGCCCTGCGGCGATAAACAAATGCTTCCAGCGCCAAAACAGGTCGTCGATCGTATCCCTCTCGGCTACACTGGCGCGTATGAAATCAGCTTTGGTCCCCGGCGCTCTTGCAGTCACTCTCTGTCTTTCATCGATTCTTCCAGCACAGGTTCCTGCTTACACACCTTCCACCGAGATTCACCCAGACCATACCGTCACTTTTCACTACAAGGATGATAGAGCTACGAAGGTGTTGCTGGGCCTTGAAGGCGTGGCGAAACCGATCCCAATGACGAAGGATGCAGCCGGCATCTGGACCGTTACTACTGCACCGCTCGCTCCTGAGATCTATGGCTACCATTACGAGGTGGATGGACAGCCGCGCCTCGACCTGGCGAATACTCACGTCACCCCAAACCTCGTCAATCTCTCAAATCTCCTCACCGTTCCCGGAGACACGCCCGAGCCATGGGATGCCACGAACGTTCCGCATGGAGTCCTTCATCACCACAACTACACGAGCGCGACCGTTCTTGGCCTGAACAATCATCAGAGCGACTACTTCGTCTACACACCGCCCGGCTACGATCCCAAGGCGAAGACGCCGTATCCCGTGCTGTATCTGCTGCATGGCTGGAGCGATGCTGCGTCAGGCTGGTCTGCCGTCGGTCAGGCGAATTTCATCTTCGACAATCTGCTGGCGCAGAAGAAGATCAAGCCCATGGTTGTCGTCATGCCTCTCGGTTATGGAGACATGGCGTTTCTCCATAGCTGGAACGTCTGGCAGGAGACGATGACGATTGACCACAACACCAATCTCTTCTCGCAGGCCTTGCTCACGGAGGTAATGCCGCAGGTTGAGTCGGCTTACAACGTCTCCCATAATCGCGAAGAGCGCGCCATCGTTGGGCTATCGATGGGTGGGCTTGAAAGCCTCTCCGTGGGACTTACCCACGCAGATAAGTTTGCATGGGTAGGTGGTTTCAGCTCTGCGGTACATAAGTTCAATCTCGATAACGGTCCGCTCGCCTCGCTGGACCCGAAGGCGGCAAACCTTCGGCTGCTCTGGATCGCCTGCGGAACCGAGGATGGATTGATCGATGCGAACCGCAGATTCGTCACGTTCCTCAAGCGCAAGGACATGCCAGTTACGCAGATCGAAACGCCGGGAATGCATACGTGGATGGTCTGGCGCGACAATCTTACCCACTTTGCTCCGCTGCTCTTCCAGAACAAGTAAGATTAAGAAACTCCCCTTTGCACAGATACTTCAACTCCCATGGAGCCAGGATGCGCCGACTTGTTTTGCTTGCTGCCACTCTAGCTGCCGCCGTTGCACAGGCGCAGCTTCGATTTGAGATGACTGTTCCCTCGACTGAGCCTCTCCACGGCCATCTGGTGCTCGTGATTGATCGCCCAACAGAAGAAGGTGCGAAGCAGGGCAATCCGCCTTTGGATGAGCCACGGTTTGCATTGCGCGAGGACTACAGGTCTGCTCAGGGCTTCGGCGTGGATGTCGATGGCGTGGCTGCGGGTAAGCCGATTGTCATTGATGGCAAGTCCGTTGGATATCCACTTGAGAATCTTTCGGCGCTTCCCGCTGGTGACTATGTTGTGCAGGCAGTCTTCAACGTTTACGAGCAGTTTCACCTCGCCGACGGGCGCACGCTTTGGCTGCCGCCGGACAAAGGCGAAGGACAGCACTGGAACCACAAGCCCGGCAATCCCTACAGCACGCCGGTCAAGATGCACATCGATCCTAAATCCAACACACCGCTGAAGCTCACGCTCGATCAGGTGATTCCTCCCATCGAAGGAACGGACAACGATCCGGTGCAGCTGGCGACGAAGAGCCCTGCAGCCAAATGGCTCAAGTACATTCGCTTCAAGAGCGATAAGCTCAGCAAATTCTGGGGCCGCGATATGTACCTAGGCGCATGGATATTGCTGCCGGATGGATTCGATGAGCATCCGGATGCGCGTTATCCGCTGGTTGTCTATCAGGATCATTTCCATGCAGCGTTTGGTGCCCCGCTTCCGTTTGCCACTACTCCGCCGGACCCGAGTTTGCAGGGTAATGCGAAGACTCGTGCCCAATACGGTTACAAGTTCTATCAGGATTGGACCGCAGGAGTGCTTCCGCGCGTAATCCTCATCTATGTTCAGAACGCCAATCCCTACTATGACGATTCTTACGCCGTCGATTCGGCGAACGTGGGACCGTATGGCTCGGCGATCAACGATGAGTTGATTCCACACATCGAAATGACCTATCGCGGTATCGGGCAGGGGTGGGCACGTGCGACCTACGGTGGATCGACCGGCGGCTGGGAGGCAGCGGCGACGCAGGTCTTCTACCCGGACAACTACAACGGCAGCTATGCGGCGTGCCCCGATCCTGTCGATTTTCACGGCTACCAGAATGTGAATCTCTACGACGATGAGAACGCGTTTGTCCGCAAAGGTCCCTTCGGACAGATTCCAATAGCATCCGAGCGTCGTCCCGACGGCACCATCACGGCTGATACCGCCGGGCCCTTCCGCTATCAGTACGTCATCGGGACGCATGGCCGTTCCGGCGAGCAGTGGGACATCTGGCAAGCGGTCTACTCTCCTGCAGGTTCCGACGGATACCCGGCGCAGGTGATCGACCCGCTGACGGGCACGATCGACAAGAAAGTGGTGGCCTATTGGCACGATCACTACGACCTCAATGCAATCCTTGCGCGTGATTGGCCGACACTTGGCCCGAAGCTCGAGGGCAAACTCCACTTCGCGGTCGGCGATGCCGATACCTACTTCCTCAACAACGCCGTCCACATGCTGCAGCACTCGCTGGAAGACACACGCAACCCGCACTCCGATGCGACCTTCCAATATGGACCGGGGGAGCCGCACTGCTACACCGGCGGGCCTCCCGAATACACCATGCGTCAGAACAACAGCAACTGGGCGCAACGTGTTCTGCCGCAGATGGCCGACCACATGGTCAAGACGGCACCGGCCGGTGCGGACGTCAAAAGCTGGCGTTACTAGCAGTTATTTGCTGGACGCAGCCGGCGCGGCGGTCTCTTTGAGATACGCCGCGCTCAGCGTCTTTTTGGTCTTAGCCAGTTCCAGCAGCGTCGGATAAAACTGGACGAACGTCGTATCCACAGCTCCATGTTCTTCGTGGCAGGAGTAGCAACCGGCCGGCCGCTTAATCAGCTTCGCGCTCACTGTATTGTCGAATCCGTAAAATCCCCATCCGCCAGCAAGCGATGTGTCCTTTACATGCACTTCAAACCCCCATCACATCAGCAGATTGCGAATGGCCTCGTTTGTTGATCGAGCTATTGCCCTCCGCCCCGCGACTCTCCAGTACCAGCATGGTCTTGTCGGGCCATCTGCCTGTCTCCTGGAAGGCCTTGTAAGCCGATGGATTTACAAAGACATTGTCGAACATGGAGTGCGAGGCCGCTGTAGCCTGCGGGTTGTAACTCATGTCGATGCCCGAGGTTAAAAAGACCCACTCCCGGTAATTCGCCGGAAATTTCAACTGGCCGTCCGCCGTATAAGCTGGCGAGTCGTCAGCCGACGCCGACGGAGGCGAAGACTTGGCGCTCGTTTGGGGAAGCGCAAGGATCAGCAGAAATAGCGTCGAACGCAGCATGGCCTACTTCAGATGTGGTCAGAATCTCACGAAGGTACGCCTTTTCGACAGAATCTGTTCACCAGACGCCGATAGTTTACGAAGACGCCTATTTCCTAAAAAAATAGGCTCAAGCCTCCCCGCACCAGCCCCGCCACCTCCGCGCAGGCCCTGATCTCGCGGATAATAGATAGAGCGCATGGAATCCTTCTTTACACGATTTAAGAACGTCCTGGTCCTGGTGGCGGTGCTTTTGGCGCAGACAATCGCCCTTGCGATCCAGGTGCGCCGGCCCGTTGAGTCAGGTGCTCCCGATGGCAACAAGGTAACGCTGATCCGCTATTGGGTCGTCGCCGCGGTTACTCCGTTCGAGCGCTTTTTTCTCGGCTTTGGGCGTAATGTTCGCGGTGGCTGGTCAAACTACGTTGATCTGCGCCATACCCGGCAGCAAAACCACGACCTGCAGAACGAGATCGCGCAGTTGCGGCTGGAGCAGGCGGCCCTCGCCGAAGACGCCATGCAAGGCCACAGGCTACAGGCGCTTCTCGACTTTCAGCACCATTACGTTGCAACCACCGTCGCCGCGCAGGTGATCGGGACCAGCGGCACGGATCTCTCTCGCGTGCTCTATATCGATAAAGGGTCAAAAGACGGGCTCAAGCCTGACCAGGCCGTCATCACCCCCGACGGCATCGTGGGCAAGCTTCGCGACGTCTTTCCCCACACGGCACAGGTCCTCCTGATCAACGACCAAACCTCGGGAGCTGGCGTTTTGCTCGCGACCACCCGCATTCGCGGCATCCTTCGGGGCAGCGCTACCGGCCACATTCAGATCAACAACCTCACCCCTGACTCCCGCATCAAGCCGGGCGAGCAGGCTCTCACCTCAGGCGGCGATCAGGTCTTTCCTCGCGGTTTGAAGGTGGGCACCATCGAGTCCATCGCGCCCGATCCCGACCACCAGCCCTACACACTCATCACGCTTCGCCCCGCCGCGAACCTCTTCCAGCTTGAAGAGGTCCTGATCATCACTGGAACTCAGTCCGAGCTGCCCGAACAGACAAAGAAGGATCTTGCTATTGGGGCCGTGACAGCCGAACAACAGGCGGAAGCCGCCCGCATCGCCGCCGCCGAAGCCGCTGCCAAGTCCGCCGCGCAGATCGTCGCAGATCGCCTGCCCAGCCTCCACGACCCGGATAACCCCGATGCGGATACGGCAAATTCTACCGATCCAACCGCGCCCAAGCCAATCGGGGGCATCGTACCGAAGCCCCAGCCGACGCTTCACCCAGACCGCTACTCCCCCGGCTCAGCCCCACCCGCGACTTCGCTCACACCCGGAGCCCCGCACAGCACAGAAGCTATCCCTCGGAATAATGTGGAAGACGACACCAGCAATCAGCCATCTTCCACCACCAATCCACCATCAGCTGCACCTAAAAAAACACCAAAAACAGCCACTCCCCAAACTCAGCCCCAAACTCAGCCCAAGACCGAGAGCCAGCCCAACTAATGGCCACCCACAGTTATACCTCCCGTCGAGAACTCGAGCAGCACAGCTTCCCCCCGGCCGTGGCGCTGCTTGTGCCACTGGCCGCCATTGTCCTGCAAGCTCTTCTTCCTAAACCATTTCCGAAGCTTGCCATCCTCGATCTGCCGCTCATCATTGCAGTTTTTTTCGCCGTCTCCCGCCGCAACCCCGTCTCCGGAACCCTCACCGCAGCAGCGATCGGCCTGCTCCAGGACGCCCTGACCAACCAGCCCATCGGCGTAAACGGTATGGCAAAATCCGTCATCGGCTACGTAGCCGCTAGCATCGGCATTCAGGTTGACGTCGAAAACATGACGACGCGCCTGGTCATGAACTTCGGCTTCTCCATTCTGAACAGCATCCTGCTTTTCCTGATCAACCATAGACTACTGGGACAGCCAGGCGCTCAGATCCTATGGGTGCATGAGCTGATCCGTGCCGCAGTCAACACGCTGGTCGCCCTGCCCATCTTTATGCTCCTGGACCACACGAAACGCCTCGACTAACGTGCCGATCAACCGTCTAAACTGAAAACACCATGGAACTGACTGCACAAACCGAGCAGGGTGACTTCGGCCCCAATGGCAAAGCCGAAAAACTGCCAGCGAGTAAACTGCACGCTGCGCAGTATCTGATCGCGCTTGTGCTGGTCGTGTTGATCACTGGCCTCTGGCGGCTTGAGGTCCTCGGCGCGGACAACTTCCGCGCTCTCGCCGAGGCAAACCGTATCCGTAAAGTTCCGGTGCTGGCTCCTCGGGGAAGGCTTTTCGATCGCGAAGGCCGCCTGCTGGTCGACAACTATCCGTCGGTCTCCTGCTATCTGTTGCGCGAGCAAGGCAAAGACCTCAACGCAGATCTGCCCCTTATCGCGCAGGGTCTACATATTCCCGTTGAGCAGATTCAGGCAACGCTGCGCCGGTTTCAGATTGCTCCGAAGTACCAGCCCATCCCGTTGAAGCAGGACATCACGCCCGACGAGCAGGCCTTCATCGAAGCCCATCGCAATGAGCTTCCGGAGTTAGAGACGCTGGACGAACAGCGCCGTCTCTATCCTCGCGATGGCTTCGCCGCACATCTGATCGGCTACGTCGGCGAAATATCCGAAGACGATCTCAACAAATCGAAGTATGCCTTTTATCAGCCAGGCGACGTCGTTGGAAAATCCGGCGTTGAAGCTACTTACGACGCTCTTCTGCGCGGCGAAGATGGCAGCCGCGATGTGATCGTCAACAGCCACGGCAAGGAGATCGGTCACCTCGGCCAGACACTTGCCAAGCCGGGACAAGACCTCAAGCTCACGATCGATCTCGACATCCAGATGGCCGCCGAGAAGGCGCTCGAAGGCAAGATCGGAGCCATCGTCGCGATGGACCCGCATACCGGCGAGATTCTTGCATTGGCCTCACGTCCAACGTTTGATCCGAACCAGTTCTCGGTGCGCCTAAGCAAAAGCTACTGGAATGAAATTCTCAATAATCCAGATCACCCGCTGCTAAACAAAGCGATACAGGCCCAGCTTGCACCGGGCAGCACGTTCAAGATCATTATGTCTGTCGCAGGTCTCGAAGAAAACGTCGCTCAGACCATGCGCGTCCAGTGCAACGGCGGAGCCTCGTTCTATGGGCACTTCTTTGCCTGCGACCACCACCACGGCTTGATCGATATCCACGATGCCATTCCCTGGTCTTGCGATACGTACTTCTATACCCTCGCCAACAAGCTTGGCATCGACACCATCGCCCGCTACGCCACTTCACTCGGCTTCTCACAGAAGACCGGTATCGATCTTCCTGACGAGGTCACTGGAACCATGCCCTCCACCGCGTGGAAGATGAAAAACTTCCACGAGAAGTGGTATGCCGGTGAGGTCATCTCGGTCGGCATCGGACAGGGAGCCGTCACTGCCACGCCAATTCAGTTAGCCCGTGCTCTCAGCGGCATAGCCTCCGGCGGAGTTCTTCGCCGTCCCCATATCGTCTTCCCCGACGAAGTGCCCGAACAGGAGTTGTCAGCCATCCATGAGACTTTTCCCGGCTCCGGCGATGCCACGATACCGCTGACACCCGAGAACTGGCAGATCATTACCGACGGAATGGCGCAGGCGACGATGCCGGGAGGATATAACACGGCTTTCGCCTCTCATCTCGAGGGTATCGACTTCGCAGGCAAGACCGGCACCGCCCAGGTGATGAGCCACGACGCCCTTGCCCGCAGCGGCGGCGGCCACAAGACCCAGCCCAACTCCTGGTTTGTAGGCATGGCACCTCGCCGCAATCCCGATATTGTGGTTGCGGTCCTCTGGCAGAATGGCGACTGGGGTTCGAACTCCGCCAAGCTGGGCGCTCAGATCGTTAACGCTTTCGTCGAGAAACAGCGCAAGCGCGAGAATAATCTCCGCATCGCGGAAACTCCCAGGGTGACGAATACTGCCTCCGCAGCAACGCAATCAATCGCTGAAGGAAAGAGCCAAACTCCAGCAAATTGACTCGAAAGCTTATCTTCAACGATAGTGCGCTCGGTCTAAGATAGAGCCATCACATGCCTCGCCTCTCCTCCTACCGCGACTTCGACTGGGTTCTGCTCGGTTTCGTCATGCTGCTCTCTTTGATCAGCGTGCTCGAGATCAAATCGGCGACACTGCACACCAAATTTCATGGCTTCGATCAGAAACAGATCGGCTTCCTCGTCGTCGGTCTGCTCCTGATGTTCCTGATGTCTCTGATCGACTACCATCGACTCCTCGATATCGCACACTGGGCCTATGGAATCAGCATTTTGTCGCTCATCGCGGTGCTTGCGGTCGGCACGAAGGTCCTGGGCGCACGTCGGTGGATCAAGGTTCCGGGAGGCCACTTTCAACCCTCGGAGTGGATCAAGTTGGTCCTCATCGTCGCTGTGGCGCGCTATTTCTGGGGTCTGGCTGGCAAAGAACTAACGTGGAAAGACATAGGCAAAGCCTTTGCGCTCGTCTGCGTTCCCATGCTGATGGTTCTCAAGCAACCCGATCTAGGCACCTCACTCACCTATCTGCCGATTCTGGTATGCGGTCTCTTTCTTGGCGGAATCAAGTTCAAACAAGCCGCGATCATCGTGCTCTCCACTCTTCTTCTGATCGGTGGCGTCTGGAAGACGGGCAAGTTGCTGAAGCCCTATCAAAAGGCCCGGTTGACCAGCTTCATGGATCCGGACTCCGATCCACGCGGCTCGGGTTACCAGATCCGGCAGTCGCTGATAGCGGTCGGTTCCGGCGGTATTTGGGGCAAGGGCGCAAACAAGGGCACCCAGACCCAGGGCGATTTTCTGCCCATCCCCTACACCGACTTCATCTTCGCAGCCTTCTGCGAGGAGCATGGGTTCATCGGCGCTATCGGAGTCTTACTCCTGTATTTTCTGATTCTTATGCGACTGATTCAGAACGCGCAGACAGCCTCCGACATGCCCGGGACCTTCATTATTATGGGCATCGTAGCGGTGATGATCTTCCAGATAGCCGTCAATATCGGCATGGTCGTCGGCCTTATGCCCGTTACTGGGATTCCTCTCCCCTTGATGAGTTATGGAGGATCGTCCATCCTCTTCAGCTTCCTTGCTCTCGGCATCGTCATGAACATCCGAATGCGCCGGTTCGTAAACTAGACTCGCTTTCTAAGTTATTCATTCCAGGAGATACTCTTCTTTCGCTGGCTTGTGCAGCGGCTTTAGTGCAATACTAGATACAGCACACCCGAACGGCTGTAGATGCCCGCCGGTGTTTTATCCCGCTACCTGAGGCGCACGGTCGCCGGTATGCGGCAACAAAAGACTTTTAGAAGAAAAGGCCGGCCAGCCAGAGACGATCGATCCGTTGGCCGGACAGGTTTCAGGGAATGATTGCATCCGGATGGCGAACGGCCCCGCGTCAGAGTCAACTTTTTGATTCTGACGCTGTTTTGGTCACAAACTCCCGATGCCCGCTGTCGCTCGAAGCAACGCCCCGTGTTCCCGATCTCACTTGTGTCGCCCTGCCCACGCTCTTACGGAGCGAGGCCACGGCATATTTTGCACCAGTCATCGTTCACGTAGCTCACGCAGCTTCTGCGTCCCGCAAGCCTGTCCGCACCTACGGTGAGCTTTACCTAGCCTAAGCCAAGGTAAAGCTTCCGGTTGTTCTCTGTCTCGTCTGCCGCTCGCACCTCAACCAGGTCGGGCAGAAAGAGCAGAGTAATGTCAAAAGAAATATATATATCCAGCACGCCCCATGAGACGCGTCTGGCCATCGTCGAAAACGACGCCCTCGCCGAAATTTACTACGAGCGCGAGAACGAATACACCCTCGCCGGCTCCATTTACAACGGCAAAGTCACCCGCGTCCTTCCCGGTATGCAGTCCTCCTTTGTGGACATTGGCCTCGAGCGCGACGCCTTCCTTTACATCACTGACTTCATGGAAGAAGCTGGCGACTCCGCCGACTTCGACACATCAAGCAACGGAGACCACGCTCCTCGTCGCGATAACCGTGATCGCGGCAACCGTGAAGCCCCAACGCTGGAAGGCACGACCACATCGACAGAAGATTCTGGATATCGCTCCGGTGAGCGTACAGACCGTGGTGATCGTGGACGCGACCGGAGTGGCCGTGGACGCCGCGACCGTCGTGACCGCAGCGGCAACCGCGAACGTCAGCCCGGCACTGAAAACATTCAGCCTGTAGAAAATACCGACGCGGACTTTGGCGGACCGATCTCCTATGCCTCAGAAGACACTGCAGTGCGATCCGATGATGGCTCCGAACTCGGTGAAGGTGCTCCCGGTGCTGATGGCAGCCGCCGCTGGCGTGGCCGTCGTGGCCGCCGCCGTGGCCGTGGCCAGCGCGACGAGTCTACTCAGACCTCCAGCCCAGAGACGCCGTCGGAGCTCGCTCCGAACGACGCTCCTGCCTACAGCGAGGACCACTCCTACGATATCGACGGAGCAGCCGAACCGCCCGTCTCGAGCGCAACCGCTCCCATCGCCGATGCCTATTCCGCACCCGTTTCGCAGGATAGCGGCCGCCGTGATCGCGGAGACCGTGGCGGACGCGACGACCGCAACCGTGACGGACGCGACGACCGCAACCGTGGCGACCGCAGAGACAGAGACCGCGGCGGCCGTGGACGCGATCGCGATCAGCGTTCTCCCCGAGTTCCTCGTGGCTTCGCTCCCAAGACCTCGCTCTATGGCGTTGAGGAGACTCCCGCATACGACGAGACCCCGGTATTCGATGGCCCCGCACCCGAACCCATCGTGCTCCCCGGCGAGTCCCTTTCCAAATATCGCAAAGGTGGCGAAGAGCCCGCGGCCACGGCCGCACCGACGAAGCCGGTTGACGCAATCGTCATCATCCCCAAGGTAGCAAGCTATGCCATCCCTGAAGGCTGGGACGGTGGGTCTGTGCTTCCCGGCGAAACCCTCTCGCGTCATCGTCGCGCGGAATTAAAGTCGGAGCCACGGCAGGAGTTCCGCAACGATCCTCAGCCACAAGAGCCCCGCGCCGAAGTGGTCCACGAGGCCGATGGCGTCAGCGTCCTCCCGGTACCCGATGAAGTAGCCGAGGCACTGATCACGCCAGCCACTGAGCCTGTCCCCTCCGAACCCGTCGAGTACGAGCCCGTTGAGGCCTCAGCCTCTTACCGCGTCGATCCCGTTGCGCCCAGCGAGTTCCGCCAGAGCGCGCCTGTAATCGAGACTCCCGTAGAAGAGCAGCCTGAACCAGTAGCCGAGACCCACGAGCACGTAGCCACCAGCCCCGTCCACACCATCACACCCGCTCCGGATGAGCCGGTTGCAGAGCTTCATGCACCGCGGACCGAACCCGTGATCGAGCAGCCCGCTGTACCCCAGTTCGAGAAGTTCGACTGGCAGATTGAGGCGGCTCCCGAAACTCACCAGCTCACCGACATCCACGCCACCGGCGAAATGGTCTCTGAAGCTCCGGTAATGCCGCAGGAGACCACCCAACCTGCCGATCCCATCCAGCACGAGACCGTGGTCCTCAACCCAGTTGAGAACGCTGTTGAAGACGGCGCACAGATCTTTGCTCCCGGTATCGGCAAGCTGGAAGAGGAGACGCTCGACGAAGAAGACTTCCACACGACGCTCCACGCCAGCTCTATCGAAGAGCTCGACGACCTCGACGAAGAGGAGACCCTCGAAGGAGCCGCCGATCTCGGCACCATGCTTCGCGAGATGTCCATCGATCAGATCACAAGCAACGGCATCGAAGGCGAAGAGGAAGAGGAAGATTTCGAAGAGGAAGATTCCATCGACGACCGCAGCTTCGGTGATGTTGCTGACGAGGAAGACGATCTCGACGAGACCGAAGAGTCCGAAGACGGTTTGGCAGCAGATGAGTTGGCTGACGGTGCAGAGTTGACCACTACGGCCGACGCCGATCAGAACGGCGCAACACCCGACCGTTCCCGCGAAGGCGACCGCCGTGGACGCCGTGACGGCCGCCGCGATGGTCGTCGTGGAGACCGCGGACGCGGAGACCGCATCCGTCACACAGGCGGAGCAGGCGACCGCGAGCGCAGCGGAGGCCGCGACCGTCGCGGTGGCCGCAGCTCCATGCAGGCGACCAACCTTCCGGCCATCAGCGAGCTGCTCAAGCCCGGCCAGGAGATCCTCGTTCAGATCGCCAAGGAGCCCATCGCCAAGAAGGGTGCGCGCATCACATCGCACATCGCTCTCCCCGGCCGCTTCCTTGTCTTCATGCCAACGGTGAACCACACCGGAGTCTCCCGTAAAATCGAGTCCGACGGCGAGCGTCGTCGCCTCAAGGAGATTCTGCTCAGCGAGAAGGGCGAAGCCTCAGGAGGCTTCATCGTACGCACCGCAGCCGCGGGAGCCACCGAAGAAGAGCTTCGCAGCGACCTTCGCTTCCTGCTCAACCTCTGGGCCGACATCAAGCAGCGCTCTGAGTCCTCGAAGAGCCCGGCGCTCATCTACCACGACCTCAATCTCGTCGAGCGCATCCTGCGCGACCAGGTCACCGATACCTTCTCGGCCATCTGGGTCGACACTGAGAGCGAGTACGAGCGCGTCCTGCGCTTCCTGCAGCGCTTCCAGCCGTCGCTCATCCGCCGCGTCAAGCTCTACACCAAGGAGACCCCACTCTTCGAGCAGTTCGGCATCACCGAAGAGATCAACAAGGCGCTTCGCAGCAAGGTGTGGCTCAAGTCCGGCGGCTCCATTGTCATCAACCAGACCGAGGCACTCGTCGCGATCGACATCAACACCGGCAAATACGTCGGCAAGACTGCTCGCCTCGAAGACACCATCGTCAAGACCAACCTGGATGCGATCCCCGAGATCGTCCGCCAGATTCGTCTGCGCGACCTCGGCGGCATCATCATCATCGACTTCATCGACATGGACGAGCGCAAGAATCGCAATCGCGTCATGGCCGCCCTTGAAGAAGAGTTGAAGACCGATCGTGCTCCATCGAAGGTTCTTCAGTTCAACGATTTCGGTCTGGTCGCCATTACCCGCAAGCGCGTCAAGCAGTCGCTCGAGCGTACGCTCTCGACCACCTGCAACATCTGCGTCGGCACCGGCATGGTCAAGTCGCCGGTAACGGTCTGCAACGACATCTACATCGAGATGCGAAAGATGCAGAAGCACCTCGATCGCGGCGACGTGATGCTTCGCGTCAACCCCGAGGTCGTCAAGCAACTCAAGGCTCCGGGTACCAAGTGGCTCCAGGAGATGGAAGAGATGGTCGGCAAGACGATCCTCGTCAAGTCCGATCCCGCTCTCCACCCCGAGCAGTTCGACATTCACTAAATTTCGAATTTTGATAGTACGATAATCGAATCAACTACGGGCATTCCGCATCGCTGGAATGCCCGTAACTATTGTGTTCTCAGTAAAAAAAGCCCGCTCGTTGTCATCCAATTTCGCCGTTTGCGCGTCATACACAACAACAACGTCTATTCAGGGTTGAAGCCGTAGAAGAACCTCATAGCACCAAAGGGAGCCCACCGGATGTACACAACGATCACCAAGAATCGCCTTTCCAGCCTTATCACCCGCACCGCCGCCGTTACGCTTTTCGCTGCCTCGGCCACACTCGTTTCGCACGCACAGCAGTCTGCCGGCACAAGTTCATCACTTTCCCCTGTCTCCCTCCAGAAGACCCTGGCCGCTCCACTGAATCTCACCGTGCCGGATGATCTTAACTACAGCAGCAGCGTCGGCGAGGTCGAGATGGCCACCGCCGAAAACTTCAATCTAACCGGCAGCGAAGACACCCAGCCGCCCCCACGCCGTCACTACGGCCGCCGTCCAACCTACAGTGACAGCACCCACAACGCCGATGGCTCCAACAAGTGGACCTTCGTCGTCGGCGCTGGCTTTAACCTGCCAGTAGGCGGCACGCACGGCTATGCGACCACCAGTTATAGATTCCAGGGTGGATTCGGCCGAAACTTCAACAAGAACTTTGGAGTGCTCCTACAGTTCGACTGGGACAGATTCGGCATCCAGACAAATACGCTGAACAACCTTCTGGCTCTCTACAACAGCCTGGGTGCAGGTCTCAGCCAACTCGGTGGCTCCAGTCATGTCTGGTCTTTTACTCTCAACCCGATTTATAACTTCGCACAGCACGACAACTGGGGCGGGTACGCCGTTGGCGGTCTCGGCTTCTATCACAAGTACACTTCCTTCACTACTGTAGCTACCGGCACATGCTTCGATCCGTATTATGGCTACTTCACATGCCAGGCCAACCAGCCTATCGACTGGTACACCAGCAACGCATTTGGTTTGAATGGCGGCTTGGGATTGACTTACAAGTTCTCGCGCTTCGCTGACGAACGGTTTTTCGCAGAAGTGCGTTACGTGTACAACTTCAATCAGCGCCGGCCATTCGATGTAAGCGGCACAACGTCTTACTTCAACGCCTTCCCTCAGGCCAGCCAGCCCACAACGTATATTCCCGTTACCTTCGGCATACGCTTCTAATCAACTTCTATTCCTAACGAGAAGAGGCCCGGTGATCAGCCGGGCCTCTTGTTTTGGATAACGTTGCGTGCCGACTTAATGCCGCATCGCAGCCTCGACATCAGCCGCTTCATGGGGCAGGTCCGCAATCAGATCGACGAGTTTGCCATCCGCATCAACATAAAATACATCCTCTATGCGCACGCCAATCCCTTCTTCCGGCAGGTAGATTCCGGGCTCGATCGTAAACACCATTCCCTTATCCAGAGGCTTCGAGTAGTCCCACGGGTCGTGCACGTCGATTCCCACAAGATGCCCCAGACCATGCACCATGTACTTGCCCAGCGGCTGTCCATGCAGGTCTTTACCGTGCGAGTTGATATACGCAAACGCCACCTGATCAAGCGAATCAGCCTGCTTATGCAGTGGATCGTTGATCTTCGATTTGCCCGCCACAAACGCCGCAGCCGCCGCCTTCTGTGCGCCCAGCACAATGTCGTAGATCTCTCTCTGCCGAGACGTAAACTTCCCATCCACCGGCAGCGTCCGCGTAATGTCGGAGGCATACATGCTGTACTCCCCTGCCGCATCAATCACGACTACATCCCCGCTCTTCATCGCCGCCGAGTTCTCGCCGTAATGCAGCGTAGTCGAGTTAGCCCCCGACCCAACAATAGGCGCGTATGAGACGCGCTCAGCGCCCTCCTCCATCAGCTTCTCGATGATCACGCCAGCAACCTTGCGCTCCGTCACACCCGGCTTCACGGCCTTCATCTCCGCCCTCTGCGCAGCAATGGAGGCATTCGCAGCCTTCTTCAGCAGCTCAATCTCCGCAGGCGATTTCACCGCCCGCAGCGGCATCGTCAAATCCGCCACGTCGCCTTTGGGATCGATCTGCGCAACACCAAGCGTAGCCGCCGTGAATCCCAGCGTCGCCCGTGCCTGGGGCGAATCCTTCTGCACCCACACATTGCGCATTCGTGCGCGGTCCGCCACGGCAAGCTTGCTCAGCACCGCCGGCATCTCCGTCATCGGCAGCACTTCATCAAAACCCGTTGCCGACGTCACTCCAGCCGTAGCGGCATCCATCTTCGCGCCGGTGTACTTCTCTGTCCGCAGATTACGCGTCGGCAGAAACAGAATCTCCCGATACGCCTGCGCCGGATGCCCACCCATTCCCGTACCCGGAGCCTCCGCTTCAGCAGGGGCAGCCGCAATCAAAACCATCGCGGCACCGGGCTCATTCCATCCCGTCAGGTAGTAAAAATCCTCATCCTGCCGGTAAGCCATAAAGTCTAGAACCGGCTCCGTCGCCGCAAACAAAATTGCAACTCCGCCCGGCATCTTCTCCGCCAACGCAACACGCCGCGTCCTGTACTCCGCCTTGGGGACAGACTCCAAGGCTGATAAAGAGACAGCGCTTGTGAGAACTATCAATGCAGCAATGAAGCGAAATTTCATAGAGTCTCCTAACTGATGTTTTAGCTGCATTTCGCCGCGAGAATTTTATCTGCGATCGTACTTCGTAGCGTAAGCGGAATTCGCTTTGTACGATCAAACAGAAATGTGCGTCGTCGGAGGAAAAGGAAGCTTTTCTCTGGTCGTATGTCAATCTCAGACCAGGGAATGAATAGTGGCGGATGCCCTAGTCGAAATGGCTTTATCACAGAGAGGTAGAGCCCCTCGGCATTGCTGGTTATTCGTAATACGTTGTGATAGCCAACAATGCGTCTAAAAGTTCCACTTGCCCAGTTAACGGTGGTCGATGGGGTACTTTCAGCACGATAGCGCCTACTCAGGCTCCACCATCCGGACATAAAACTGATCATGATGCAGGCCACTATCCAGATCGTACAGAAATATACAGTGAATCCGATCACGAAGCCGACGGGATGTAGATCAACCCAATGCTGCAAATCCATTTCTCATATCCCCATCGGGTAAGGCTTCTCACGCATCTCCTGTGCCGCACTTCCAGCACGCTCAAACCGCCCCTGCAGCAAACTCAACAAGCCCGTATACCAATACCCGAACACAAACAAAATCAGGAACGGTATCGTGAAGAAGTTCTCCGTAGAAACCGCGTACCAAACAGTGAAAGCAAAGTAGCAGCCAATCGCCAGCTCGATCCACGGAATAATCCCCAACCGCTTGCGATACTTCTTCGCCTGACTCTTCTCGCCCTTCTTGGCCACGCGATACTTCGGCGTCCGCGCAAATGCAGACTGCACGCCAAACAAGGCCTCCATCACAGCCTTCGTATTCGTAATCGTGAGGCCCACGCCCAGCGCCATTAGAAACGGCAGATAAAGAAAAGTCCTTGCCCACTTATTAGGAAAAAGCTCTTTCTGACTAACCAGATAAAACGAAGACACCGACATCGTACTAGCCATAAACAGCGGCAGATCTATCAGCAGCATCTGCAACAGCCCCTGCCAACTGCGAATAATCATCGCCGGCATCAGCAGCACACTCAACACAATCATCAGCGGATAGCTGATGTTCGCCGTCAGGTGATACCAGGCCTCAAGCTTCGTATGCCAGGGCATGTCGCTCTTCATCACACGGGGCAGAATCTTCTTGCCCGTCTGAATCAAGCCTTTCGCCCAACGAGCCTGTTGCGTCTTGAAGGCCGTCATCTCGATAGGCAGCTCCGCTGGACACTCAACATCCTGTAGATACTTGAACTTCCACCCGATCAGCTGCGAGCGATAGCTGAGGTCCGTATCCTCGGTCAGCGTGTCATGCTGCCATCCCCCGGCTTCCCCAATCACGCGCCTTCGCCACATCCCCGCGGTGCCGTTGAAATTGAAGAACACTCCCGCGCGACTGCGCCCGCCATGCTCCAGCACAAAGTGCCCATCAAGCAGAATCGCCTCAACCTGCGTCAAAAAGCTGTAGTCGCGATTCAAATGCGTCCAGCGCGTCTGCACCATGCCGATCTCAGGCTCGGCAAAGTGGTGAATCACCTGCATCACCCACTCACGCGGAGGCACAAAGTCCGCATCGAAGATCGCAACAAACTCACCCTTCGCAACATCCAGTCCCTTATCCAGCGCCCCGGCCTTATACCCATGCCGATTCGTGCGATGCAGATAAACAATCGGCTGCGGATCCATCCCGGCAAAGCCCGTCGCATACCGATGCACAATCTGCTGCGCGACCATCGTCGTCTCATCGGTCGAGTCGTCCAGCACCTGAATCTCAAACCGGTCACGAGGATAGTTCAGCCGGCAACAAGCATCGATCAACCGGTCGATCACAAACTGCTCATTGAAGATCGGCAGCTGAATCGTCACAAACGGCAGCTCGTCCACGGCGAACCGCGCCGGCGGCTCATCCCACTTCGCCGCACTCTTCTTGTTCTTGTAGTACAGCCAAACAAGCTGATACCGGTGCACCCCATAGAACGCCAAAATCAGCATGACGATGAAGTAGGGAATCAAAAGCGCCGTATCAAACGCATTCCAGCGATAAAGCCCGCGAAACGTCTGGTCGAGATAGTGCGCACGCCAGTAATGCCCCAGCCCATGCGGAGCCAGCAGCAGCCCAAGTGTGGCCGTCAGATTTTGAAGATAATAAGACAGATTACAGCTCCAGCGAGGTTTTACTCTATCGAACCGATTCTACGCGAAGAGCCTTTGTGTCGACCTGTTGCTCATCTAAACTGCCAATTCATACCGATAAGGAGCGATTATGTGGCATCTCGGCCTCATCCTGTCCCTCATGCTTACCCCTCTCACATGGAGCCAGAGTCAACCGGCTCTCACACTGGCCAATCTGGCCTTTCTCTCCGGCCATTGGACCGGCGACCAGGACGGTTCCCACTCCGACGAGATCTGGAGTGATCCCTCCGGCGCCAGCATCATCGGCATGTATCGCGAGGTGGAGCAGGGCAAGCCCGTCTTCTACGAGTTCTGGGCCATCGAACTCGATGGAGCCACACCTTTCTTCAAGATGAAGCACTTCAACGCTGGCATGATCGGCTGGGAGAACAAAGATGAAATGGTGCGTCTACCAGTCACGGAAAGCTCTCCCACCACCGTCACCTTCGCCCGTGAAGACGGCAAGCTCACCATCCGGTACGTTCTCACCGATGCCAACCACCTCACCTCAACACTCGAGCGCATCGACAAGCAAGGCCAGCGCAAATCGGATGTCTTCCACTTCCACCGCGCCGCGCCAGAAGACACACCAACACCGCGCTCTCGCTGATTCAAAAGCGGATTATTTACCTTGGATTAGGACACCTCGATGGTCGAGAGTGGAAGATTTTTTGGCCATTTTGCCCGTTCTGTTAGAAGGCTAAAAAGTCCGATGGCCAGCATAAGATATGTCGGAACCATCGTGCTCTTTAGCAGGCTTAGGTAACTTGGCTGTGGGAAATGTCGCACTGTCTCCATATAGTGCCTTTGTGCAAACATTCCATAGGCCCAGAGTAAGCCGAGGAATACCAGCCATAATCCCGCTGGTGTTCTTTTCCATAACGCAAGAATGCAAGCAGGTAACAAAGTTATTGGACCAAGAAGCGCCAAAATCTCAGGCTTACTGTCGTTGACTCCAATAACGAAGATCGCTCCAGGCACTGCCACACATCCGAACAATCCTGCAGCCATACCAAGACCAAACACCGAGAAGCTTAGTACTCGTTTGCTGAAGTCGTTCATAACTGCAAAGTCTAATTCAAGAACATCGTCCGATAGAGCGTGTCCCGCTGCACCGGCTTGAAACCCGCATCGCGGATGATCCGCCGCAGCTCTTCCTCAGTTGTGCAGTTGCTGGTCCCCGCCGCTTTCACGACGTTCTCCTCCAACATCACCGAGCCAACATCGTTCCCGCCGAACCGAAGCCCCATCTGCAGCACCTTCAGCCCCTGCGTCACCCAGCTCGACTGCACATTCTCAATGTTGTCCAGATACATCCGCGAGATCGCCAGCGTCTTCAGATACTCCACCGAAGTCGCCTCATCCCATCCGCGCCCGCCCAGTGCCGTATTATGCGGCTGGAAGCTCCACGGAATAAACGCCGTAAATCCGCCCGTCTCCTCCTGCAGCCTGCGCACCACCTCAAAGTGGTTCACGCGATGCTCAAACGTCTCGCCCACGCCAAACATCATCGTCGCGGTCGTCCGCATGCCCAGCTCATGCGCCGTACGATGCACCGAAACCCAATCCTCAGTCTTACACTTCAACCGCGCAATCCGGTGCCGAACCTCATCGTCCAGAATCTCCGCGCCGCCACCAGGAATCGACTGCAAACCCGCATCGCGCAGCCGCATGATCGTATCCCGTAGGCTCAGCTCGCTGTACTCGGCAATCGCCAGAATCTCACTCGCACTCAGGCAATGCAGCCACACGGTAGGAAAGCGATCCCTGATCCCACGAAACAGCTTCTCAAACCAATCAATCTTCAAATCAGGATGCAATCCACCCTGCATCAGAACACCGGTGCCACCCATCTCCACGGTCTCGCGAATCTTGTCGTAGATCGTTTCAAAATCGAGGATGTACCCTTCAGCCGCCAGTTTGCCCTTCAGCGGCCTATAGAACGCACAGAACGTGCAGTACTCAGTGCAGAAATTCGTATAGTTGATGTTCCGGTCGATGATGTAGCTCACCACACCCTCAGGATGCAGCCGGCGGCGCACCGCATCGGCCTCCATGCCAATCCCGATCAGATCATCACTGTTGAAGCACTCCAAGGCTTGTTCGCGGCTGATTCCCATACTTCGATTCTACGCCGCCGCACCGCCCCAAAATCAATCCACATCCGCTAGTGCGCCTGCGCTACCAGATAAATCACCACACCCAGCAGTATCACCATCAGTACGAATCCGCCCTTTAACCAGCGCGCCAGCCATACAACTTCCGACTCGAGGTTCTCCAGCCGGTGCCCCTGCTGTTCCATCGCCAACCGCGTCCGCTTCGCATCCTCGCCCACCTCACCAACGTGCGCGCTCAACTCCTGCAGTTGCCGATAAAGCCCAGCGTGGGCCTTCGTCACCTGCCCAAGATCGCCGCGAACATCCTCGGCCAGCGCCGCCAACGCAGCCTCATTGGCCTTTTCATTCGCGGTCTTCGAGGAAAAATACCGGTCTGCTATCGGAACCAGGCGCGTCACATGGGGAAGCAACTCGAACAGCTGCACAAATAATTTTGGCCACATATCCTGCTTTACCTCGATACCTTTCCGAACTGCCGCGAACCTAGCCAGCGCGCCAATAGAAAACCACCCGTCGTCAGCAGGATCGCCGTCGCAATTCCCTGCGACCAGAGACAGTAGATGCACCACTTCTCCAGAACAAACGCCTCAATGTAGCTCAAAAACGCAGCCAGCAGAAAACCGATCTGCGCGGCATAAAGCACCAGCCACCACCGCTCCATCAGCACCAGCACAAGGATCAGAGCATAACCCACAATCCCCAGCGTCGCCACCGGAATATGGTGCCCACTCCTCGGATCCTCATCGAACGTCCGCGGCGGAAATACCGCAAACCGGCTGTGATTCACCGCGCCGCAGTCAAACTTCTCCGTCACCGCACAAGGCGGAGCCAGCGCCGGATCCATGTAATGCACCCGTAACGCCATCGCCGACACAACAATCCCCGCCACCGCCAGCAAAGCCACCAGATACTTCATCGCTAAATTCTACCCGGCAAACATTCTCCATCCCGTAACCACCTCGGAATATCATCAAAGAGTGACCACCCGCCGCCAATTCCTTACTCTCCTCGGAGCCGCCGGCATCTCCGCCGCTGTCACCCCCTCCGTCTTCGCCGCGCCACCAGTCGAGCCCTTCACCTTCATCTTCCTCACCGACACCCACATCCAGCCCGAGCTCAACGCCGCCATCGGCACCGACATGGCCTTCAAAAAAGCCCGCACCCTCAAGGCCGACTTCGCCATTAACGGCGGCGACCATGTCTTCGACTCCCTGGGCGTCCCCACACAGCGAGCCATCGCTCTATTCGACCTCTATGGCAAGACCGAGCAGGACCTCGGCCTCAAGGTCTACCACACCATCGGCAACCACGACGTCGTCGGCATCTACCCCGCCAGCGGTGTCGCTCCCACCGATCCCCTCTACGGCAAAAAACTCTACGAAGACCACTTCGGCAAGGCCTATTACTCCTTCAACCACAAGGGTCACCACTTCATCGTCCTCGACTCCATCGGCATCACCGACGACCGCGCCTACGAAGGCCGTATCGACGCCGCGCAGCTCCGGTGGCTCGCCGCCGATCTCGACGCTCTGCCCTCCGGCACACCCATCATCGTCTCCGTGCACATCCCACTGGTCACTGCATTCAACTCCTACGTACCCACCCCCAACACACCCTCACCTCACCACGGCCTCTCCGTCATCAACTCCGACGAGGTCATCCATCTCTTCGAAGGCCACAACGTCCTCGGCGTCCTCCAGGGTCACACCCACATCAACGAGCGCGTCGAGTGGAAGGGCGTCCCCTACATCACCAGCGGAGCCATATGCGGCAACTGGTGGGAAGGCACACGCATGGGAACACCCGAAGGCTTTACCGTCGTTACGGTAGCCAACAACAAGCTCACCACCCACTACGAAACCTACGGCTTCAAGGCCATCAATCCTAAAAACACCTAATCCCTAGCCCGTCAGACTCCCGGAAGACAACCTTCCACCAAACGGGGGCCATAGCGCTTCAGTCGCCGCTGCATAACCTCCACGGCTGCCGCGCTCTCATCCACCAGCACAAATCCGCGTCCGTGTTTTGCCGCCGCTTCTCCTGTCGTCCCACTCCCCGCAAAGAAATCCATCACCATCTCGCCCGCATTCGAGTGCACCTTCACAATCCGCTCCAGAATCCCGAGCGGCTTCTGCGTCGCATACCCCGTCTTCTCTTTTCCAGTAGGCGAAACAATCGTGTGCCACCACACATCCGTCGGCGTCTTCCCCCGCGCAGCCTTCTCTTCACCCACAAGCCCCGGAGCCATATATGGAATCCGGTCGCACTCATCCAGATTGAACGTGTACCGCTCCGCGTCCTTCGTGTACCAGAGAATGTTGTCATGCTTGGCCGGCCATCGCTTCTTCGCACGGGCGCCATAGTCATACGCCCAGATGATCTCGTTCTGAAAGCACTCCCGCCCGAAGATCTCATCCAGCATCACCTTGCAGTAGTGCACCTCGCGGTAGTCGATATGAAAAAACAGCGATCCCGTATCCGACAACACCCGGTAAGCCTCCTCCAGACGAGGCCTCAGAAATCCAAGAAAGTCATCGAACCGGTCCCCATAAGCTCCGCCCAATCCAGCCTTTACCAACTCCGTCCGGTACCGCTTCCCACCAAATCCCACACGATCCCCGGCCTCGTCCCGAATCGTCTTCATCTGCATCCGCGCCTGCCGTTTGCCTGTATTAAATGGCGGATCGACGTAGATAAGCTCCACCGATCCAGCCTCTATCCCATGCAGCACGCTAAGGTTGTCGCCCAGCACAATCGTGTTCCCAATCTGATTCATTCCATCTCCCTTCTCCTTCTAACACGAACGTACCCTTGGACTTCATCGCGGCAGCGTGTATCTTTTTCTCCGGACCGGTTTTTCCTCAAACCAAAGGTGGCAGCCATCAAACTCATCTACGCCATGCTCTCCCACCGCGGCAAGGTCCGTCGCGGCAACGAGGACGCATGCGCCGCTGACCCCGCCATCGGCGCCTTCGTCGTCTGCGACGGCATGGGCGGAGCCGCAGGCGGTGAAGTAGCCAGCCATCTCGCCGCCGACACCTTCCTCGCGCAAATCGCTCCACCCGACCCCGCCAGCAACCCGTCGCGTGCGTCCACTCGCCCGCAGGCCCGTCTCAACGCCGCCGTTCAAGCCTCCAACCAGGCCGTCTATCAGCAGGCCCGCCAGTCACCACAACTCGCCGGCATGGGCACCACGCTCGTCGCCCTTCTCCACGCCCCTACCTCCGACAGCCATTCCAACTCCCGCGCCTCCGACCCCGCCACCCTCTGGCTCGTCCACGTTGGCGACAGCCGATGTTACCGCCGCCGACGTGGCTACCTCGAGCAGCTCACCAACGACCACTCCCTCGTCGAAGAGCAACTCCGCGCCGGCCAGATCACGCCCGAGCAAGCCGCCCAATCTCCCATGCGCAACCTCATCACCCGCGCCGTCGGCTCCCAACCCACAGTAGAGGCCGACATCGCCGGCCACCACCCTCAACCCGGCGATCTCTATCTCCTCACCTCCGACGGCCTTACCCGCGAACTCACCGACGAAGATATCGCCGCCATCCTGGCTCACGTCCCCGCCTGCGCCACCCAGTCCAACCTCAACGCCACCTGCAAGGCCCTCGTCAACGCCGCCAACGCCAAGGGCGGCAACGACAACATCACCGTCCTCCTCATCGCTCTCAATCCCGCCTAGTTCCTCGTTTACATTTGTGTTCCGGCGCTTACGGATGCCGAGGCAAAATTAGGCACCGTAGCAAATAAAAATTAGTGAACGTGGGCCGCATCGTCATTCATCGAGAAGACATCTTTCATATTGTCTTCGTAAGGAAAGACATGGATCATCCACGTAAACATCACAGGGAAAAAGGTACCGCCTTCGGCCTCGCAAGCCTCTTTCGTATGGATCGAACCAAACATTCCAAACTTAGGATGATCGCCGTGATACTCCTTCACCTTGTTGGCCGGAGCCGCACAAAAGTTTGTGTGTTCATGCCACCGTGCAACGCTTAGCGGAATACGCTGATTGAGCTCCTCTTCAGGCGCATCGACGCGATCGGTGAACATCACGCCCTCCAGCTTGTAGCGCTGAGTCGGCGTCCGGCGGTAGAGCAGCGAGGACGGCTTCGCCGGATCGAACTTACTCTCCGCCAGCCGCACGTTCGCTTCATTGTTGAAGTGATACTGCGGCTGCTCCAGCTTCGGATTCGCAATCTGGTATCCGTCGGCCAGCGCCTTCTTGTAATCCTTATACTTCTCAATCGCGGCCTTTACCTCAGCCACCACAGCCTTCGCCTTCTCCTCGTCACCCGGCTGTTTCGCACGCATCGGCGTAATACACATGTGATTCATCATGGCTGCCATGCTCTCACCCATGACACTCATGCCACCCATACCACTCATGTCATCACAAGCATGCCCCGCAGAGTTCACGCTCATACCCGGCATGTCGCTCATCTGTTTTTCCGATTGCCATGCGTGCCCGGACACCGGGGTTAGCAACACGGTTCCAAGGGCGGGTGCCAATATCACGGTGCGTTTAATGTGCACTGCAAGCATTCTCGCCATCCCATATCTCGAGCGGTAGAGAACTCAGGCCAAACATCGTACACCCGCAATGATTGACCCTGTTGCTCTGCTCAAGTAGACTTCGCGGCAAGTTCGGCCAGGAGGTGTATTTCCATGGCGAAATCCTGGTTTATTTGCTTTGTATTCACAGTAACTGTGCTCACAACTCTGGCGGCTCAGGACCAACGGACCGCGGAAAAGAGCAACCAGGTCGTTCTGAAATATCTGGGAACGGCCGGCTGGGGAATCAGCGATGGAACCACGACGATTCTGATCGATCCGTATCTGTCGAGAATCAACGGACCGCCACCACCGGGAGGCCACTCCATGCCCGGAGATACTCGCCCGGCGTATGGGTGGGGCGACATCGCAACGCCGGACGTAGCGGCAATCGATTCGCACATTCAACGAGCAGATTTTGTCCTCGTCACTCACACTCATTACGACCACGTCCTGGACGTTCCCCACATCGCCCGCAAAACGGGCGCCGCGGTGATCGGCACCGAGAGCACCGAAAATATCATGCGGGCCTACGGCGTTCCTGAAGAACAGCTGATTACCGTGCGTGGCGGAGAGGACTACCAGTTCGGCTCTTTTTCCCTCAAAGTCATTCCCAGCATTCATAGCCCTCTGGACCACAAGCACTACTTTAGTTCCGCAACAGCCCCGGCTGGAATGAAAGCACCGTTGACCTTGGAACAGATTCACCCAGAGGGAGGCACCCTCGCCTACCTGATCCGCTTCCACGGTCATCAGATTCTGGCGTTTGGCGGGATGAACTACATCGAACGCGAGATAGCAGGACTGGAGCCGGACGTCGCGTTGATTGGAGCCGGTGCTTCCCGAAAGGAAATCTACGACTACAGCGGCCGCCTTATGCGCGATCTGCATTATCCAGCCATAGTCCTCCCGACTCACTGGGACAACTTTCTGGCGCCGTATAACGCCTCGCAGCAGCCTGCTCTCGAGGCCCTGCAGTCCTTCGTACAAGAGATCGCGGCCGCTTCTCCGAAAACAAAGGTGATTGTGCCAAAGTACTTTGAGGCGATTCCTCTCGAAACTGTTGCAAAGTGAGTATCTGACGGGACTAATGCTGCAAATGGAAGCGTGCTTGGGAGACCGGAAATTCTCGGAGACTTCACCTCATCACTTGACTGAAGTAAAGCCTCACTTCCAAACTGCTAAACTTCAAAGTCGCACAAATCACCCTTATGCCCGAACTCAAAACCATCGCAGTCCTCGGCGCCGGAACCATGGGCTGCTTGAAACGCCTCTACAGCTTCTTACTATGAAGAACCGCACTAAGAGCCATCAAACCGATCCCCAGGAGCACAAATGAGGCCGGTTCCGGCACCTCGCTGGGCGATGAGATCGTATACGTTGCGGTGGCTGCGCCATTTTTGACGGTAGCCTTCTCACCAGTCTCCGCTGGGCTATCCGAATCCACGTCCGAAGTGAATCCGTCGTCCTTGTTGGTGATAATGATTGAGCCGGCTCCATTTCTAATGTCGATCATGTCGCTGAGCGAAGTCTTGTCTTCGGGGTCGCCCACATTGACCGTACCCAATTGAATGGACCCCAATGGCCCAATCGACCACGAACCGTCCATATTTTGCGTTACCTTTTTCCCGCCAACCGATACCGATGCAATTGCCTCGGCACCGTTCTCGGTGATTGCTACGACAAGGTTCTTTCCGTTCAGCGGCGCCCCTGGCTTTGGGCCGGCAAGAGTCGCGTCAGAGAGAACACTGAAGGGAATCGGATCCGCGTGAGCCGGTACAGCTTGAGCCATAGCAATCGAAATAACCATGGCTACTACGTTGATTTGTTGTCGATGCGTAGACATAGAAAACCTCCTCGGGGGATGAAGAACCCAGGTTTTTTCCTCAGTCTTATTTTTTGCCGCCAACATCTGATTTGCTTGAGGCAGGGCCTGAAAGGGTACCCTTTGCGATGCGAAACAACTCGTTCCTGAAACGATACCCTCTTTGGAGCGATCACTGCATAGCATCATAATTTTATAATGTCAATCTAAAAATGATGGCGACTATTGAGGGCGGAGAGGTCATCCTGTTGTTCTGCTCAAGCAGGCTTCATGGCAAATTCGGCAGGAGCATTTCCCTGGCCGCTTCTCCGAAAACGGACAGTCTCGAAGACTTCACCTCATCGCTTATCCAACTAACCCTCACTCCCAAACTGCTAAACTTCAAAGTCGCAAGAATCACCCTTATGCCCGAACTCAAAACCATCGCAGTCCTCGGCGCCGGAACCATGGGCAACGGCATAGCCCATGTCTGCGTGCGTTCTGGCTTCAACGTCATCCTCTGCGACATCCAACAGTCCTTCCTCGACCGCGGCCTCGCCACCATCGAAAAAAACCTCGCCCGCGAAGTAGCCAAAGAAAAACTCACGCAGGATCAAGCAACGCAATCACTAGCCCGCATCACCCCAACGCTCGATCGCGAATCCCTCAAGACGTGCGAAATCGCCATCGAAGCCGCAAACGAGCAGTTCGAGATCAAATCCGCCATCTTCAAAGACCTCGACCGCATCCTCCCACCCGCAGCCATCCTCGCGACCAACACCAGTTCCATCTCCATCACCAAGATCGCCGCCCAGACAAAGCGTCCCGAACAAGTCATCGGCATGCACTTCTTCAACCCCGTTCCGGTGATGCAACTCGTCGAAGTCATCCGCGGCCTCCAAACCTCACAAGCTACCTTCGACACCGTCCACGCACTCTCGCAACAACTAGGCAAAACCCCGGTCGAGGTCAACGACGCTGCAGGCTTCGTCTCCAACCGCGTCCTCATGCCTCTCATCAACGAAGCCATCTACGCCGTCATGGAAGGCGTCGCCACACCAGAGGCCGTCGACAAAGTCTTCCAACTCGGCATGGCCCACCCCATGGGCCCACTCACCCTCGCCGACTTCATCGGCCTTGACGTCTGCCTCGACATCATGCGCGTCCTCGTAGCCGGTCTGGGCGACCCCAAATACCGCCCCTGCCCCCTACTCATCCGCATGGTCGACGCCGGTTGGCTAGGCCGCAAATCCGGCCGAGGCTTCTACACTTACACTTAGAACGCACCGAGCCGAATACTTTCGACGCGCATCAGAACCCACAGGAGAAAACATGTCGCAAGAGCTTTACTTCGAAGACTTCTACGTAGGCCAGAAGATGAACTCCCTCGGCAGCGCCAAGGTCACCGCCGAAGAGATCAAGGAGTTCGGCCAGAAGTACGATCCCCAGCCCTTCCACCTCGACGAAGCCGCCGGCGAAGGCTCCTTCTTCAAAGGTCTCGCCGCCTCAGGCTGGCTCACCGCCGCCATCGTCATGCGCCTCCGCGTCCAGTCCATCACGGTAGCCGGAGGCATGATCGGCGCCGGCGTCGAAGAGATGCGCTGGACCCAGCCCGTCCGTCCCGGCGACACCATCCGCACCGAGATCGAGGTCATCGGTGTCCGCCAATCCAACTCCCGCAAAGACTATGGCGTAGTCCGCACCCGCACCCTCGCCTACAACCAGCGCAACGAGGTCGTCCTCCGCAGCACCGTCAACTTCCTCGCACCCCTCCGCCACCCCGTAAAGTCATGACCGACACCGAACGCGCCGCTCTCCAATCTCAAATCGATCAGGTAGTCGTCCTCGAAACCATCCAGGGCGACCGCCTCCTCGTAAAGATTCTCTTCGTCTTCGACGAGGGCGAAACCCCTGACCTCTTCTGCGTCGAAGTCGAACCCAGCCCCAGCGGAACTTACATCGAGAAGGGAACCACCGGCCACTCCATCCTTCTCTCCGACATCGCCAGCGTAAAACCGCCGTCCGCCTGAACCAAACCAGTTACTCCCCCGCGAAACCCACAACAAACAGGCGTATCCTACCCAAATGATGCGAATGACAGTGCTAGCCTCCGGGTCCAAGGGCAACAGCACCGTCATCTCCTCGTCCAGCACCCGCATCCTCGTCGACGCCGGCCTCTCCTGCCGCGAACTCCTCAAGCGCATGGCCATCGCAGGAGAAGACCCCACCCAGCTCGACGCCATCCTCATCACCCACGAGCACCAGGATCACGTCGCTGGCCTCGGCGTCCTCGCCCGCCGCCTCAACATCCCCGTCTACTTCACCGAGCCCACCCACCGAGCCTGGGTCCGCATGATGACCCCGCGCACCACCATGACCTACGCCAAGTGGCTCGATCACATCCAGCGCGAAAAAGAATCCCGTGCCGCCGCCGTAGCCGCCCAGACCTACGACATCGCCGTCGAGTCCGCCTCCATCACCAGCGTCTACGCCGAAGCCGCCAGCCTCAACACAGAGATAACCGAAGCCGAAGACCCCGACGCCCCCCCAACCCCCACGAAAGCCGACCCCACCCACCTCCCCGCCGTCGAGTTCTTCCACTCCGGCACCCACTTCTGCATCGGCGACATCGACATCACCCCCTTCACCATCCCCCACGACGCTGCCGACCCCTGCGGCTTCGTCTTCACCTCCGAAGGCATCCGCATGGCCCTCGCCACCGACCTCGGCTACATGCCTCCCAACGTTAAAGCCGCCCTCAAGCGCATCGACGTCCTCCTCCTTGAATCCAACCACGATCTGGAGATGCTCAAGGACGGCCCGTACCCTTGGTCGGTCAAGCAACGCGTCCTATCCCGCGTCGGCCACCTCTCCAACCACGCCACCGCCGAGTTCCTCCAGAAGGACTACGACGGCACCGCCGCCTGGATCATCCTCGGCCACCTCTCCGAGTCCAATAACGCTCCCGAACTCGCCCGTATCGCCGCCGAACAGGCCCTCGCCAACCAACCCACGCTGCTCGGTAATCGGATTCTGCTCGCCGAACAGGGAACCCCGCTTGAGTCCATCCGCCTCTAAAAAATCTTCACCAGCACTACTTTATTTTGTTGCACTTATCCCGGATTCGATGTAACTTGCCTCATACCCAAGGTTACTACCCGATTAATCTTTCCGCTTTCTTCGGCTATCCAGACAAGGTAAAATGAAGTCTGATTAAGACCATGAGTAAAGCCGCATTAACCTATTCCGCTAGCCGCAGTAACCGGTCAACAACCTGCATAGATCAGGTGGTTGGCGATATCCTCTCCGGCTGGCGTTACGACATCTCTGGTCTCTCCCCAGCAATGCGTAAGGACTACGATCAGCACCTGGCCGACTGCGCCCATTGCCGGCGCCGTCAGCAGGTAGCCCGCACCATCGACGTCCTTCTCATCACTGTCAGCACACTCTCCATCGCCGCCTTCCTCCTCGCCGCCGTCATCATTCACCGGCTCGAAGTCGTCGCCCACATCGGCACCGTGCGCCTCCATATCAACCAGGCCCACGTCATCGCCATCTCGCTCGAAGCCGTCGCCATAACCGGCATCGCGGTCTCTGCGCTCCTCTGGCTTCTGGTCGCCATCGCAACCCCTCTCCCCGGCTTCCTCGGAGACATCGTTCAACAGCGCATCCCCGCCGACATACGCGACCGCTTCACAAAAAACGAAAACGCCGCCTGAGCCACCTCTCTCCCTCCAGATAGTCCTTTCTCCCGGCCCTGCATTTGCCAGCCACTTCGCGCCACGATAGCGTAGAAGACACACACATATGTCACCCGACCCTCAGTCTGAAGGCGAGATCCTCCCGCCGCAATATACCGAAGCGCCCTCGCGCCCCATGCCCGACTACGCCGAAGAGCAAACCCGCGTCACGAATCGCGGACGAAGCTTCTTCCGCGCACCCGGCACCTACAGCCTCGTCGCCATCAACTGCGCCGTCTTCCTCTGGATGATCCTCCACGGAGTCTCCGCCAGCTCGCCAGCACCCGCCCAGCTCGTCCACTTCGGAGCCAACGTTCCCATTCTGGTGCTCCACGGCGAGTGGTACCGTCTTCTCACCGCCACCTTCGTCCACGTCGGCATCATCCATCTCGCAACCAACATGTGGTGCCTCTGGAACCTCGGCCTCCTCGGCGAGCCCCTCCTTGGCCCTCTCGGACTAGTCGCCGTCTACATGATCACCGGTATCGCCGGCAACCTTCTCAGCCTGGGCATCAACATGTACGCGCGCGACTACATCTCGGTCGGCGCAGGTGCCTCAGGCGCCGTCTTCGGCATTGCCGGCATACTCATCGTCCTGCTCTCCAACCACAAGCTCCCTATCCCCATCTACGAGCTCAAACGCCTCCGCCGTTCCGTCATCCAGTTCGCCGCGCTCAATCTCATCATTGGCCTCAGCACCGCCGTCGTCCCTGTTGGCATTCGCATCGACAACAGCGCACACCTCGGCGGCTTCCTCAGCGGCCTCGCCCTCGGAGTTCCGCTCGTCCCCCGCATGACCAGCGGTCGCACTCGCTACCTCAAGCGTCAGAAGGTCACCTTCGCACTTGCGGCCTTTTTTCTTATTCTCTTCGGCTATTTCATTCTTGTGCTCTTCACCAAGCACTAAATCGGCCTCCCCTCCCTTCCCACCCGCAGAAGATTTGTGGTTCACTTCTGCATGGCCAAAAATCAAACTCGCCGTGACTTCTTTCTAACCGCGCCTATAGCAGCCGCAGCCACCCTATCCCTCTCCGAAACGATCCTTTCCCCCACCACCGCCGAAGCCCAGTCGATTCCCGCCGGTCAGTTCCAGCTCTTCACCGCAGCGAACCTAGCAGGCATCATCAGGGGCCTCCAGGCATCTCCCGGCAACAACCAGCTTTCCGGCTCGAAGACCACGCCCTTTACCGCCGTCATCACCGTCGAAACCAACAAGAGCGCCAAAGAGTTCGAGTACCACGAGCACCGCGACCACATCTTCCAGATCATCGACGGCTCCACCCAATACGAGCTAGGCGGAACTCCCCAGAGCCCTCGCAGCAACGGCCCCGGCGAGTGGCTGGCCCCCGCCTCCGACGGAGCCCGCTCCCTCACCCTCAACAAGGGCGACATGCTCATCATCCCTCGCGGCATGCCGCACAAGCGCAGCACCCCCGGCACCGTCACCCTAAGCCTCATCTCCATCCAGGACGTCCCAAGGGCCTAGCTAGCTCTCCCAGCCAACCTTTTGCCCTTGCCTCTTCCGTCCTCGCGATCAGGGAAACAAAAGAAGGGGGGAGCCGGAAAGCTCCCCCCAAACGCGTGAAAAGTGTTTTGTCTTCCTACTCCCTATTCCCTGCCTTTAGCTCATCGTCGTCTGGGCAAACTTCCTAACCATAGCCAGCAGCAACCGCCGATCGCTCTCGCTCAAATGCGCCGAGTACCGCTGCACCTGCGTCAAAAACCGGATCTCATCCTCACCCAGGTGCAGCGACGACATCTCCTTCGCCACCACCTCTTCGGCGAAGAACTCCGACAGTTGCAGATCCAGCGCCCGCGCAATCTTTTGCAGCGTCTCCAGTGAAGGCACCGTATGCCCGTTCTCCACCCGTGACAGGTAGCACCGCAACAATCCGGTCCGCTTCTCGATGTCGCCCTGCGACATCCCCTTCTGCAGCCGATAACCCCGGATCGTAGTGCCGATATTCATCGCAATTGAGAGAGCCTCTACGGACTCAGTATCCATACCTGCAGAAATTGTTTGCATGTCAGCCATTAGCCACAAAGTAAACAGATACAAGCACTTGGTCAATCCCTAACTTGGTATTCCCACCGATTCCCGTACCTGCGCAGGTTCATCCAGAGTCAGTTACCCCAAAACCCTGAAGTTCTACTTGAACCCCAGGGTCACCTGGAACCACGCCCAACATTACTGAACCCATTACTAACGCCAAAGTAAACAAAGTCCGCAGCCAGTGGGAGTCATTCTGAAGGCTGCAGCACAGCCACAGGCGAGACGACCGTCTTGCTCGCGGTGCTGAACAGCAGAACCAGCAGTCCGGCGTACACAAAAGAGTCTGCCGTAATCTCGAGACTGTGAACGATGCGCAGGATTCCCGGCATGAACGTCGCCTGTACCAGGCCGAAGATCCCTACGGTGACCGCATGCGCAAGTCCCAGCGAGAGCCACAGTTCACGGCGCGAACCATTCCATAGCGCGATCAAGGGCAGAGACGAGGCGAGGAAGATGGCGCTGCGAATCAACTGCACCTGCAAGATGGAGGAAATCGGGGGAATGTGCAGACCCGCAACGCCAGCCTGGTAGTACGGGACAACGATCGGCGCAACGCACATACCGAAGAAGAAGTAGATCACCGGAAAGCCAACCCATGCCGCGAGTCCTCTGCCCGTCCATGCAACCCATCCGCGATGCGGCAGGCCAGCGGCCTTCTCTTCCGTTCCGAAGAAGAACGCTACCGCAGCCCCCAAAAACACGACCTGAACAAAATACAGAACGGCCTCTGCGGCCTCGCCACCGCCGGGGAGATTGCTGAAGATGGTGAGCTCAATCATCGTGTTCACGCCTAAGGCGAGGAACAGGAAGCTCCCCAGCGCAATCCAACGGAGAGCAAATGAGCCCGCGAGCCGTCGGGCGAGTGGGAAGACCCCCAACACGAGCAAGGCGCCTGCCGCCACAGACAATAGAAAATGCGTCCCTTCGGACGTGTTGGAGGGGGGCATGCTTGCGAGCGGCAGGTGCAGGAGATGAATCAGCATGCCACCCGCGACCAGCGAGATGGCGAAGATAGTTACACAGGCAGCGAGTTTGAGTACAGTTTTCATTTTGCTGTCTCCAGGAGTTGCAGACGGGCATGACGCGCCCATCTCAGTTGGGACTCCATCGACTCAATACCGCATTGGAAGGCGAGGAGACCGGTGTTTAACGGCACGAGGGAACTGGTGCGTTCGAAGTCGCTACGCAGTTCCCCAACATAAGAGCTGAGCGCCCGCTCGAACTGATCGAGGAACTCGACCGCTATGGAACGGGGAACATTTCCATCCATGAACGCGAAGCGCAGCATCAACTCCGGGAGCCGCCAGACCACGTCGTCGCGCGTCACAGGCTGCGAGAGCCACGCCACCAGCGCGGCCTCACCCCCAGGTGACGGATGAAAGACTTGCCGCCCTCGTCCGTCCGTCGGCTTGGCATCGGCTGTGATCCATCCGCGCGATTGTAGTCGGCGAAGCGCCGGATAGATGGACCCGGGACTGTCGCTGTAGTGGCGCATCGCGGTGCTGGCAAAGGTCTTGCGCAGATCGTAACCAGATTGCGGCTTTTGCCGTAAAAGGCCTAAGAGAGCGAATTCGAGATTTGAGGCAGTAGTCATAGTACGCCACGTACTATAGTACGCAGCGTACTATCGGTCAACAGCATAATTTCTGCTCGTCGTTGCCGTTGCTCTTGCTTTTCTTGTTTGTCATCCCGCAGGGATCTGCTTCTGTCGTTGTCGTTGTCGTTGTCGTTGCCGTTGCTGTCGCTGTCGCCGTTGCTGTTACTGTTGCTGTTGCGGTTGCCGTTGCCGTTGCCGTTGCTTCTAGGGTAGAGCGGGGCTTCAGCCCAGCGTCTAAATTGCCGCCGCGAAGCGGCCACCGCTCTGCCGAAGGCCGGAGTGTAGCCCTGAGCAACGCCGAAGGGCGCAACGACCAATCTATTGCCGTTGTCTCTTCTTCCCAGCCCGCCCCACCCCCACGGGGGACCGACATAATGCCACTCAACAAATGTCAAATAATCAATAACTTACAGAAATAATTACAAAATATCCCCGCAAAATCGCATGTCAAGCCCCAAAGCCACCTAACTCCATATCCATCAACAACATCCCCGTTGCAAAGGAGTTATTCTCAAGCCGCTACAATTAAATTAGAGATCAGAAAAGCCCCGGCCAAAACCGGGGCTTTCGCTATTAACCCATAACTCTTTTATTTGGACGAATTTAGCCGTAACCCATTTGATTGCACGAATTTAGCGAAAGCAAAATCGCTAAGTTATTGCAATCATTCGACTTTTAAGCACACACCCCCAGGGGGGTACACCCCATAGGAGAGCCCAATGCAATACGAACTCTGCCGACACATCAAGGCCAACGGAATCCAGTGCAAAGCACCTTCCCTCACTGGCGAGGAGTGGTGCTACTTCCACAATCGCCTTCACCAGCGCCACAGCAGCTACCGCCATACTGCGGCCACCCGGGGCTACCTTCTCCCCGGCCAGCACATCCAGCTCACGGCCCTCGAAGACCGCGAATCCGTTCAGGTCGCCCTCTCTGTGGTCATCAATGCTCTGGCCACAGGCCATCTCGACACCAAACGCGCCACCGCCCTGCTCTACGGCCTCCAGCTAGCCGCCACCAACTCCGCCCGCATCAGGGTCGAACCCTACGCTCCCAACGTCGTCCGCAGTCTCCACTCCACGCCTGACGGCCTCGACCTCGCCGAACCCGGTGCAGTCTTCAATCTCATCGAATATGAAGAGGATGACGAAGAAGACGAGGACGAGGACGACGACTACTAGGCCTTTTCACGCAAATGAAGCGGGTCAACCCATATACATCCCGCCGTTTACATCCAGCGTGTGACCGGTGATATATCCCGCCTCCTCCGAGGCCAGAAAGGCAACAGCATGAGCAATGTCCATGTCCGTCCCGACACGTGCCAGCGGAATATGCTGCGTCATTGCATTCTTCTGGTCCTCGGTCAGGACGGCGGTCATAGCCGTCTCGATATACCCCGGAGCCACCGCATTCACCGTAACCGACCGGCTTGCCAGCTCCCTGGCCAGCGACTTCGTCAGCCCGATCAATCCAGCCTTCGACGCAGCATAGTTCGCCTGCCCGGCCTGCCCGGTCTCGCCCACAACCGAAGTGATGTTGATCACGCGTCCCCAACGGCCCTTCACCATCGAGGACATCACCGCCTGGGTCAGCAAGAACGCCCCCGTAAGATTGGTCATCAGCACATCGTCCCAATCCTTACGCTTCATCCGCAGAGCAAGAATGTCCCGTGTTATCCCAGCATTATTCACCAGGATATGAACGCCGCCAAACTGCGAAATCACAGTCTTGGCGCACTCTTTGATCGACTCCTCGCTCGAAACGTCCAGAGCAAAAGCCTGTGCCGTTCCACCGGCGGCAGCAATCTCAGCTGCCACCTCGCCAAGCTTTTCAACGTTTCTCGCAGCCAGGGCAACCGTGGCTCCAGCCTTCGCCAACTCCAATGCACAGGCGCGTCCAATTCCCTGCGACGCTCCCGTAACCAACGCAATACGACCCGCTAAAGTGCTCATGAACCTCCATAAAACCGTGCTTTTGCATTATACGAATCGGGCGTCCCCAACATCCTCAGCCGCATAACGTATCCTGAGTTGCAATGTCCGAGCAAGAGAAGAAGTCAGCCGCAACCGACGTCTACGCGATCCACGGTGCCGACCCCGAAGTCTTAGCCTACGCCATGGCCAAATACTCCCGGTCAGCGCTCACCATGAAGGAGTCGCTCGCCGAGATCAGCTCCCAGCGCGCCGAACAGTTTCTCAACACGTTTTACTTCCAGTACGGCCACCGCTCCATCGCCGACCTGGCTCACATCCCCTTCGCCATCGAGCGACTCTCACTCCTCGCTGCCATCGAGCTCGTCGACGAGCAGCGCTGGGACGGCCAGGAGCGCTCCACCCGCTACCAGAACTTCCGCACCTCCGGCTGGTTCACGCCAAACTTCGGCGAAAAAACCCCGGCCTTCACCGACGCAATCAAGTCAATGTTCCAAGCCTACGACGACATCGGTAAAAAAATGTTGGAAGCGCTGAAAGCCGCGATTCCACTGTCTGAAACAATGAAGCCCGAAGCCTACGAGCGAACTTTGAAAGCTCGAGCCTTCGACGTCGCGCGCTATCTTCTGCCTCTAGCAACCAACACTTCGCTCGGCCAAATCGTCAACGCAAGAACCCTCGAAACCCAGGTCTCGCGCCTTCTCACCAGCGAGTTCGCCGAAGTCCGAGAGATAGCCGAGAAGCTCCGCATCGCCGCAACCGAACCTGCCTGGAACGTTCAGCACTCAGCCGCTCTAGTCCTCTGCGAAGAGATCAGCTCAGTCGATCCAACCTGCGGCGAACGCGCCGCTGAAGCCCTTCTTCGCCCCATCAAGACAGCTCCAACACTCGTAAAGTACGCAGCCGAAAACGCCTATCAATCCAGCAGCCGCAAAGAACTAACCTCAGCCGCAGCCGAGCTGATGCATGATCAACCCATCGATCCAGCTCCAGTCGTAGACCTCCTCGACGACGCTGAACCACTGGAAGTCGAGCTAGCCACTTCGCTCCTCTATCCTCACTGTCACTACTCCTATCGCCAGCTCCGCAGCAACGTAGCCGCGCTCAGCGCCTCGCGCCTCACCGAACTGATCGAGCTAGGCACGAAGCATCGCGGACGCCACGACGAGCTCCTGAGAGCCTTCAGCGCTGGTCACAGCCTCCGCTTCGACATCCTCATGGACATCGGCGGCTTCCGCGATATGCATCGACATCGCCGCTGCGTGCAACTGCTTCAGCCTTACACTGACATCCACGGCTACGAAGAACCAACCTGCCCCGGACAACCAACACTGGCGCAAGCTGGTTTGGAAGGACTCTATACCGATGCAATGAACGCCGCCTCTGCAGCCTATCGCAAGCTGCGGTCCTCAGGTTTGCCCGAAGCTGAGCAGTCGGCACAATATTGCTTGCCTCTCGGAACACGATGCCGGTCCATGTTCAAGATGGACTTCGCCGAAGCCCTCTACATCTCCGAACTGCGATCGGGTGTGGCTGGCCACTTCAGTTATCGACGCGTCGCCTGGGAGATGTTCAAAGCTGTTGAGACGAAACATCCTTCGCTGGCGAAGCTCTTCCGGATCGAGGACGTGAACGAGCCGGTCGATCTGCTACGACGATAGTTGTATTCGCCTTTTATTTGCTTTTTGCAATTTAAATGCTAGAATCCGCTTTGACTTCATTAGGAGAAACACGACGTGGCAGATGACCGTAGCAAAGCAATAGAACTCGCCCTATCCGGGCTGGAAAAACAGTTTGGCAAGGGCTCGATCATGCGGTTGGGATCGAAGGATGTTGTGCCGATTTCGGTCATTTCTACAGGGTCGATCTCCTTTGATGCTGCGTTGGGCGTGGGCGGTGTGCCGCGTGGCCGCGTGATTGAAATCTTTGGGCCTGAGTCTTCGGGCAAGACGACCATCACGCTGCAGATCATCGCTGAGGCACAGAAGTCTGGTGGCCTCGCAGCCTTCGTGGATGCAGAGCATGCTCTCGATCCGGCGTATGCGGCTAAGCTCGGTGTCGATATCGACAATCTGCTGGTAAGCCAGCCGGACTACGGCGAGCAGGCGCTGGAGATCGTCGAAGCTCTTGTTCGTTCGAATGCGATCGATGTGCTTGTCGTTGACTCGGTGGCGGCGCTGGTACCGAAGGCCGAACTCGATGGCGAGATGGGCGATTCGCATATGGGTCTGCAAGCTCGTCTGATGAGCCAGGCACTGCGTAAGCTGACGGGAACGGTTTCGAAGTCCAGAACCTGCCTGATCTTCATCAACCAGATTCGCGACAAAATCGGCGTGATGTTCGGCAATCCGGAGACGACGACGGGCGGCAAGGCTTTGAAGTTTTACTCCTCCGTTCGTATCGACATTCGGCGCATTGGTGCGGTGAAGGATGGCGATTCGGTTGTCGGTTCGCGCACCAAGGTGAAGATTGTGAAGAACAAGGTTGCGGCTCCTTTCCGCGACGCTGAGTTCGACATTCTGTATGGCGAGGGCATCTCGCGTGAAGGCGATGTTCTTGATCTGGCGGTGCTGCATAACGTCGTCGACAAGAGCGGTGCTTGGTACAGCTACCAGGGCGAGCGCATCGGACAGGGACGCGAGAATGTACGGAACTTCCTGAAGGAGAACAAGGATGTGTTCGGTCGCGTCGATACTGAGGTCCGCAAGAAGCTTGGGATTGCAGGAGCAAGCTCCGACGTCGATGTTCCCGCTGTTCCCGCCAATGGCGAAGCTCAAGCAAAGGAAGTTGTTCGCGGCAAGAAGTAAAGGTTCGACATATGAAGAGCGCCGATGGCCTCAAGCCATCGGCGCTTTTATTTGGCACAGAGGCAAGCAAGGTCAATTGTCATTAGTGACTGGACCTCCCTTGAAGAATCGGACGACCCAATGGAATGACTTCGCGATTGGCGGTTGCGTTGAGAATCTCAATGAAGGCTACGATGAGCGCATCGAAGCCGGTTAGTAGGCCGAAGTACCCGCCGATGACAGTGCAGCGGAGGCTGCCGATCATGTAGCCAAAGTCTCCCCAGGCAAGCAGGAAGAACGTCACCCACAGTAGCAGGAAGATGCTCCAGACGGCCTTGCTTAGACGAAAGGTCACAAGCCAGAGAAGAAATGTGAAGACTCCCCACATCAGTAGGGTGACGGCTATCGCAGAGGCCGGTGGAGCCGTAAGCCAGCCTGAGCCGGTAGTCCATTTCAGAAAGGCGAACCACCACCAGAAGAGACCGTATGAGGTGAACGCCACCATCCCGAAGGTGTTGCCCGTTTTGAACTCCAGCACACCAGCAATGATCTGCGCGATTCCACCGTAGGCGAAAGCCAAGGGAACGACGACGGAGACTGCTGCCGGCGGCAGAAGGCCGGCGTTGATACAACTGAGAACTACGGTCGTGAGGCCGAAGCCGACAAGTCCGAGAGGAGCAGGGTTTGCGTGCTTTACCGCGGAAACGGGTGTTGTAACTAACTGGTCGGTGGGGGTTGCCATCGTGCGAGATTGCTCCTGTTCGTGCACTCATCCGAGTGAGTCTGAAACGCGACCCCATCGTAGACCATTTGTATGAGTCATTTGCGTCAATTTAAAGATAGGTCATCATTTCCAAAATTATCTGGCTCATAATCAATCATTTACAGAAATAAGTGCGAAATATCCCAGAAAAATCGCATGTCAAGTCCAAAAAGCTGCTAACTACAACCCCATCAACAACATCCACATTGCGTTGGAGTTATTCCTAATCCGCTACAATTAAATTAGGGATCAGAAAAGCCCTGGCCAAAACCGGGGTTTTTCGCCTTAAGTCCATAAACCCTTTAGAAAGACGACTTTACCCATAACCTTTTTAGAATGACGATTTTACAAAACTAGAAAATTATAAGCTATTGATTCAAAACATCTTATTTTGAGATAGGGGGGAGGGGACATCCACAGAAAATGGCCCTGCAAAGAGAAAAGGGCCAACCCGAATACCAGGTCAGCCCCATTCTCAAATTTCGCCCTAAGAATCAGCCGTTAAAACTAAGCGGCCTTCTTCGCTGTAACAGCCTTCACGCGAGCATTCAGACGGCTCTTGTAGCGGCTGGCGGTGTTCTTGTGCAGAACGCCCTTCTGGACGCTCTTGTCGAGCACCGAGACGGTCGCGCTGTAGGCTGCGCCAAGCGTTTTCGCATCGCCGGCTGCAATCGCCTCACGCAGCGAGCGCAGCGTGCCGCGCAGCTTGCTCTTGTTAGCGCGGTTCACCGCGGTTTTGGTCTCGGTCTGACGTGCGCGCTTCAACGAGGAAACATGATTTGCCATAAACTCTCTTCTCTAAACCCGCATCAAGGTGTCGGGGGAAATGGGATGCAGGCTAACAGGCCAGCCAAGTCACAGCCTGCCGAAATCCCTGCAATATCTAAGTCTACGGAACTCTGGCTCCGGGGTCAACCTTAGTCTCAACCAAATCGGCTCAAAAGGAGGCCGTCACAAATGTTCTGGCAAAGGTTCCCTGCAACCCGGAAATTCATCATTTACCCCTTGACGCACCTCCCCGCAAGTTCTAGTCTGTGCCCATCTTCGACACATTGGCCACTTCAGCCATCCCGGTCGCAGTAAGGAAGCGCACTCCAAGCGCCCCTTGCTCCCTGCGGCTCATTGCATCCCATCCACACTCTCCCGTGTCTAATAAGCAGCTAAACCCAGATCCGCCTGACGGAGGTCAGCACACTACTTGATAAAAAAATCCCTGGAAATCACCCCCGGTATCGAGCCCCTGTACGGGACCCACGACGAAAACCTCCGGCTCCTCGAAGACGGACTCCACGTCACGATCGATCTCCGCTCCGATGCCATCCACGTCACCGGAGACCAGGACAGCATAACCCGCGTAGAACGAGTCTTCACCGACTTCGACTACCTCCGCAAATCAGGCCTTAGCCTCCACAACGGCGAACTCCATGGCATGCTCAAACTGGTCGTCGCAGATCCAGCCGTCAGCCTGCGGTCGCTCGTCGAATCCGGCAGGCAGCGTTCCGCCGGCGTAAAGCGCATGGTGCAGCCTCGCTCGCCCAACCAGCGCAAGTACGTCGAAGCCATCGAGCAGTCCGACATGGTCTTCGGCCTCGGTCCTGCCGGTACAGGCAAGACCTACCTTGCTGTTGCCATGGCGGTCTCTGCCCTGATGGCGAAGAAGGTCAGCCGTATCATCCTCGTCCGACCCGCTGTAGAAGCCGGCGAACGGCTTGGCTTCCTACCGGGCAGCCTGCAGGAGAAGGTCGATCCTTACCTCCGCCCGCTCTACGATGCGCTCTACGATCTGCTCGACCCGCAGAAGGTTGACAAGATGCTCGAGAGCAACGTCATCGAAGTGGCCCCACTCGCTTTCATGCGAGGTCGCACCCTCTCCGACGCCTTCATCATCATGGACGAAGCCCAGAACACGACGACCGAGCAGATGAAGATGTTCGTTACCCGGCTCGGCAACAACTCCAGGGCAGTTATCACCGGAGACCTCACTCAAACCGATCTTCCGAACCCGAAAAAGTCGGGTCTGCTCGAAGCCCTAAACGTCCTTGATGGCGTAGAAGGTATCCGCTTCTGCCACTTCGAAGACGTCGACGTTGTACGCCACCACCTCGTACAGCGCATCGTCCGCGCCTACGACAGCTACGGCCGCGCTCAGCAGCAGCTCCCGCTCACGCTCGGAGACGGTACGCTGGCCGATCCCGCAATCGCCGCGGCACAACCGGCCAAAACGGTACCGAAACCTCAATAATCGAACAACATGAGATACCATCATCAACAGAGGGCGCTTCGAGCCCTCTGTTGACGTCTTGCCGATGATCACCATCGAACCCCCAAGTAGCCTTTCAACCTCCGCGCTGTCAAAGTCAGGTCTGACGCGCTTCCTCAATCGCGCCCGCGCCGCAGTTGGACTCGAAGGCGATGTTGACGTCCTGCTGGCCGACGATGCGACGCTGCGCCGCTTGAACAAAACCTTCCGAGGCAAGAATAAGGCGACTGACGTTCTGAGCTTTCCTGCTCCCGACGAGATCGCCAACGATCACGCTGGAGATCTTGCGATCTCACTCGAGACGGCGAATCGGCAGGCAGCGACTTACGGTCACTCGCTGCGTGACGAGGTTCGGATACTGCTGCTTCACGGTCTGCTGCACCTCTCTGGACTCGATCATGAGATCGATAACGGCGAAATGGCTGCTCGTGAAGCTGAGCTTCGCGTCGAACTAGGATTATCAAACAGCTTGATCGAGCGTGTCTCCAAGCCGCTCAAGCGCAGGCGAACAGCATGAGTCCTGGATACGTCATAACGTTGTTTGTACTGCTGCTGATTCTGTCGCTGGCTTCCTACGTCGATCGCGTGTATTCGGAGATGGGCAAATTCCTGGCTCGCGAGTATCAGGACAACATCGACGCGTGGGAAGAGGTCGTCGAACCTCGGCTTCGGTTGGGGCGTGAATCGATTGCGCTTTCGGCTTCGGTTCTGCGTCAGCTTACGCTTGCGGCGATTGCGCTGTTTTTTGGTCTGCGACTTTATACGCAGACGAATTTGTCGTCGCTGGCTCGAACTCCGAGTACATCGGAGATCGTTCGCGCGGTCTTCGAGCTGATTCTGTTGGTTCTTGTCTTCGATCGGCTGGTGCCGCAGATTCTGTTTACTCGAACGCGCGGCGTTTGGATCGTGCGAATTCGTTTACTGATTCAAGTGCTGTTCTATCTCATTCTTCCGATCACGATGCTGCTGCAACTGCTTCTCTCGATCGCGGCGCTTGCTGAACCAGAAGATACGGAAGAGGAAGAACGTCCTTCGGAGGCGATGGAAGCGCTGCTCGAAGCTGGTGAAGAAGAAGGCATTCTCGAAGAATCAGATCGCGAGCTTGTTCGTTCGGTCGTCGAGTTTGGAGATAAGGTTGTGCGCGAGGTGATGACTCCGCGACCGGAGATTTTTGCGGTTCCGGGAACGTTGAGCCTGAAAGAATTTACGGCACAGATTAATAAACATGTTTTTTCGCGGGTGCCGGTGTATTCGACTTCGCTGGATAACATTACTGGCATCGCGTTTGCTCACGATCTGCTGCAGGTGCTGGACACCGATGCCAGCACTCGGACTGTGGCTCAGATTCAGCGGCCTGCGGCCTTTGTGCCGGAGATGAAGAAGGTGGCCGAGCTGCTTCGTGAGATGCAGCGCGAGAAGCAGCACATGCGCCTGGTCATCGACGAGTACGGCAGCGTGGCTGGACTCGTCACCATCGAGGACCTTCTCGAAGCCATCGTGGGTAATATTGCCGATGAGCATGAGGAGGCCGAGGCTGATGATGCTCCAGTGCGCGAATCGAACGGCTCGTATGTTGTCTCGGGCAGCTTCGAAATCTCGCGGCTGCGCGATTTGTTTGCCGAACAGATCGAGCCTTCCGGCCGCCGCACAGCAGACGAAGGTGAGCCGCATCCGGCAGATTCGCCCGAGGAGTACGACGTTCGGGAGGAGCCGGTGATGCTTCATCTACCTGAAGGCTATGAGTCGACCACGCTTGGTGGTCTGGTGTCCGAGATAGCGGGCCATATTCCTCTGCCGGGTGAAGTCGTGGAAGAAGACGGACTGCGGCTGGAGGTTCTCGCCAGTACGGATCGTCGCATCGACCGGATTCGGGTTAATCTAGTTAACTCTCCTGCGGGGAACTGAGCCTATGGGATACCCCCCCTATCTCAGAATAAGATGTTTTGAATCAACAGTTTATAATTTTATTGTTTTGTAAAATGGTCATTCTAAACAAGTTACAGGTAAAATCGTCTTTCTAAAGGGTTTATGGGTTTAATGGCGAAAGCCCCGGTTTTGGCCGGGGCTTTTCCTGATCTCTAATTTAATTATAGCGGGTTGAAGATAACTCCTAAGCAATGCATATGTTTATTGTTTTGTTATTGTTAGGTGGCTTTGGGGCTTGACATGTGATTTTGCTGAGGAATTTAGGAATTATTTTTTGTATGTTATTGAATTCACTTTACTTATACATCTCCGACCGACAAGGTACGGAGATCTCTATAAACAGCGAGCCTTTGAATACTTCCCGGCTCGCCCGTTACTCGGAACCAGAAAACAGGCGATCCTCCTCAGTGCAACTGGAACGTTCGCCGAGTATCTCGATTTCTAATTGTTCTCCTTGACAGCTTAGGAGGGAGCACGTTAGCCTCCTAATCATCTTAGGAGGGCACATGACAGGCCAAGCCCAGCTTCTTCCTGGCACTCTCGACCTGCTGATTCTCAAGGCAGTCTCTCTCGGTCCGCTCCACGGCTATGGTGTTCTTTTACGTATTGGACAGATCTCCGACCAAGCATTGCTCATCGAACAGGGAGCGCTTTATCCGGCGTTGTTTCGCCTAGTACGTCAGGGACTCCTGACAGCGAGTTGGGGCACGTCAGAAAACAATCGCCGCGCCAAGTTCTACGAACTGACCGCTGCAGGGCGCAAGCGCTTCTACGAGGAGACGGAAGGCTGGAATCGTCTTGCCACTGCTATGGCCTCTGCCCTCGCCGCGCGACCGGAGGAGATATGAGCCTCCTAAGCTCTCTTCGATATCTCGCTTCCACTATCTTCCAACGTTCGCAGATCGATGCCGATATGGAGTCGGAACTTCGCTCACATATCCAACACCGCGCCGACGATCTGGAACGCTCCGGCCTTGCTCGTGCAGAAGCTGAACGTCGCGCCCGTGTGGAGTTCGGCGGCTATGAGCGATACAAGGAGGAGAGCCATGAAGCGCTTGGCGGGCATTTCTTTGAAACTCTCCTGCAGGACGTTCGCTTCGGTCTTCGCATGATGCGCAAATCTCCCGGCTTCACTGTGGTTGCTGTTTTGACGCTTGCGTTGGGAATCGGGGCGAACGCGGTAGTCTTCAGCGTGTTGAATGCACTTATTCTGCAGCCGATTCATGTGCCGCACGCGCAGAGCCTCTACATGATTGAGCGCGGGAAAGACCTTTCTCCGCAGCAGTCCTATCCCGACTTTCTTGATCTGCGCGATCAAAACCAAAGCTTTGAGGGCCTGATGGCGTACAGCATTACGCGTGCGGGTCTGGCCGCCGCCCATGGCAAGGCCTCAGCTGCGTGGCTGTATGAAGTGAGCGGCAACTACTTCGATGTATTGGGCATTGAGCCGTATCTTGGCCGTTTTTTTCATAACTCCGATGAGCATGGGCCAAACAGCAGCCCTTACATCGTCCTCAGCTATGCCTATTGGGGGAGCCACTTCCAGAGTGATCGCAATGTAGTCGGGCGTCCGGTTCTGCTGAACAAGCATTCCTATACGATCCTCGGCGTGGCGCCAATGCAGTTCCGCGGAACTGAACTGTTCTTCTCTCCCGATTTCTGGGTGCCGCTCGTTAACCAGGAGCAGGTTGAAGGCTGGAGTAATTTGAACTCGCGCGCAGCCCGCGGCATATGGCTGAACGGACGCTTGAAACCAGGCGTGACCGCCGCACAGGCCACCGACGATTTGAACGCCATCGCCGCCCACCTCGCAAAGACTTATCCAAAGGAAGATCAGGAATCGAGCTTCTCGCTGGCGCGTCCCGGCCTTATGGGCGACTCGCTTGGAAAGCCGGTACGAGCGTTTCTTGCAGCTCTTATGTTGCTGGCTGGACTGATCCTGCTGGCAGCCTGCGCTAACCTCGGCAGCCTGTTTGCCGCACGCGCTGCAGACCGATCCAGAGAGATCGCTCTCCGCCTCGCGCTTGGATCCAGCCGTCAACGTATTCTGCGGCAGCTGTTGACCGAAGCTGTCCTGATCTCATTGATCGGAGGCGCTACCGGACTTCTGGGTGGCCTTGTATTGCTTCGCTGGCTGAGCGCATGGCAGCCGGTACCCAGCTTCCCCATCAACTTGTCGGTGAACCCAGATGCGAACGTTTACGTGGTCGCTCTGTTGCTTGCGTTGGCGAGCGGACTCCTATGCGGGATCATTCCCGTTCGACAGGTACTCCGAGCCAATCCATATCAGATCGTCAAATCGGGCTCCGCCGGTACGATAGGGCGGCGGTTTACCATTCGCGATGCACTGCTCGTCGTCCAGATAGCGATCTGCGCTGTGCTGGTCACATCGTCACTGGTGGCAGTGCGGGGGCTGGTACGTTCGCTCCATAGCAACTTCGGTTTCCTGCCTCAGAACACCATGCTCGTCGACACCGATCTGGACATGGCAGGGTACAGCGGTGACCAGGTGCAGGTGATGCAGCGGCGCATGCTCGATGCTGTTGAAGCGATTCCAGGCGTAACAGCGGTAGGCCTGAGCGACCGGGTTCCTCTGGGTCTGGGCTGGAACACATCAGAGATTTTCAAGGACAGCACAACAGAGCTGAAGCAGTCGAATGTTGTTGCCGAAGCTGTTGTGTTCAGCATATCCCCCGGATACCTGCACGCTGCAGGAACAAACCTTCTCGCAGGACGGAATTTCACTTTGCATGACGATAAAAATGCGCCCCGCGTAGCAATTGTGAACCGGGAGTTTGCGAGCAAAGTACTAGGGTCAACATCAGATGCAGTAGGCCGATACTACAAAACATTAAGCGGTACGCGCATACAGGTAGTAGGGATCGTAGAAGACGGAAAATACAAAACTCTCACTGAAGATTCGCAACCAGCAATGTTTCTGCCTATCTTGCAGTCGCCAACCAGTTCGACACTGCTGGTGGTGCGCTCGAATCACGATCCGCAACAAGTGGCCGCGTCCATCGATCGCAACCTGCTCAATTTGGATGCGGGTTTGCCTTTCGCCATCCGAACATGGAACAACGAGCTCGATAGCGCTCTGTTTGCCTCACGTGTAGCAACGATATCGCTGGGACTGCTGGGCGGACTAGGTGCAATGCTGGCGGTAACGGGAATCTTCGGCATGGCCTCCTACTCGGTGAGCAAGCGGCTGCGGGAGTTTGGGATTCGCATCGCCCTTGGTGCGCAGCGCAAGGAAGTGTTAGGGGCAGCGTTGGGAAGGGCTTTGCGGTTGCTGGCTTTCGGTTCAATGGTCGGCCTGCTTCTGGGGATTGCTGCGACCAGAGTGCTGGCCTTCATCGTTTATCAGGCGACCCCTCGCGATCCGCTTGTACTGACGGGCGTTGTTTTGGCCATGCTGTTACTGGGACTGCTGGCCACGTGGATTCCTGCACAACGTGCCTTAGGAGCCGATCCCCTGGTGCTGCTGCGAGAGGAGTAATTCTGGCGGCATACGTCTTTCGGCAACGAGGCCCACGATGCTTTATTTGGGTTGGACAGGCGGTGGGTCGGATGGGGAGTTGTAGAGGGTGGGGGGCTTGCGGTGTTGTTCTGGTTGGTCAGGGTTCGCATCGGCGGATGGTGTTGCCGGAGCTGGATTGTTGCTGGCTGCCGGTGGATTGGTTGTGGTGTTTTGTGTGGTGCCGGACGCGTCGTTTGCAGACGCGGCAGGTCGGGGCGGCGGTTGAGGTTGTGGGTTGGGAGTTGTGCTTGACGGGGGCGGTTCAGGGGTGAGTTCGGCGGCAGGCGTGGTGTTCGAAGCCGGCGTCGCGAAGCGGATGGGAGCGTCGTTGGCTGTGGGAGCGGCGGCCTGGGCTTGTTTGACGGCATCCTGCTCTTTGGGTGTGAGTGGTGGGAGGTGGAAGATCTCGATGGCATCGCCGTGGACGATAGCGAGATCCATGCCGTCGGGCGATAGCGCGAAGTTCTGCCCGGCGCGCTGGATCGGCTGGGGCTCGACGTGGAGAATCTGCTTGCCGCTGTCGGTCTGGTAAACGACGACGCTTTGACTTCCAACCAGTTCGGGGATCAGCATCTCCGATTGAGCGTGAGAGATGATGCGGCTGAGGGCGAACCTGCCGCTGGAGGGGGCGAAGGCGAAGGATGGAGCGAGGTAGAAGTCGAGTACCGTTTGCTGCCACATCTGCTCGCCGCGCATGTTGAAGCCGCCGATGACCTGGGGGGTGTTGTTGCCGTGGCAGCCGAAGGCGATGAACTCGCTGCGGCTGACAAAGATGGGGACGGGGCGACAGGATGAGTCGAAGGGTGAGAGCTCGCTGGTTTTCCCGGAATAGGAATTGAAGTCGAAGGCCCAGTGGGAGCGGCCCTGATCGATGATGGCGAGGTAGCCCTCGGCCGAAACGGGGATTCGGCCCACGGAACGGGCGCGGGAGATACCGGCATAGCGTAGACCAATCTGGTCCGGAGAGCCGGCGGGGTTGAAGAGACGAAAGATATTGACCTGAATGGGCAGCGGATCGGGTTCCTGCGAGGGTGGCGGGGCAGGACTGGAGACTGAGGGGAGCGGAATGGAATCCGAGGCCGGACGATCGACGGTTTCGAGGATGAGAAGGTCGACTTCGGGAGACAGGATTATGGCTCCGATGCGGCCTTCGGTGGTGAGAAGGGGGCGCTCACGGAAGGGTTCGCCTGTGGAGAGATTGGCGACAGGAGCGAAGGTGGTGAGGGTATCGCGGATACGAAGGAGAAAGCGCCCGCGACCGAGGCTCCAAAGGTATTGGCCGTGGTCGTGGAGTCGCCATTGGGTGCGACCAAGGATGTGTCCGGCGGGGATGTCGATAAGGACAGCCTCGACGTAGCGGTCTTTGTCGTCGGGAGGATCGTTGGGCAGGCGTTTGAGGAGACGACGGATGCTGTAGGTGAGGAGAAGGTGCTTGTCATCGACGTAGTGAAGCGTGTAGAGGGAGCTGCCGGCGAGAAGGAATTGCGTGGAGAGAGGCGGAAAGCCGATTGGTTCCAAGGGGATGCGAATGGCGGGTTCGGGTTTGGAGGCGGCGAAAAGAGGAATTGTGAAGAGAAGAAAGAACGCAAGAAGACGGATGGGTTTGCGGGATCTGGACGGCGCGGGGATGAAAGCGGGAACCGGCATGTCTACTGGCGCGTATCAGTACCACTACTGTTTCACAGACGCAAGATGCTCGCCAATGGATGCCGGGGGAGTCTGACGATTAGTAACCCGTCTTGTTGCGGCAGGTGATACAAAAGCTGAGGAATCAATAGCAATCAGGAGATTTTGCATGTTGAAGGAATGTATGGGAATGGTTCGGTTGGGACGGGGAGCGGGGTTGGGCGTGGCAGTTGCGCTGGTGACGGCGAGCGCCTGCAGCGTAGGACTGGCGCAGCAGGGGCAGGTGACCTCGGTCGATAACAAGACGAAACAGGTGTATCTGCCGATCCCTGGATTTGATAAGACTTCGATCGACTCAGCGGTGGACCCATGCAATGACTTCTACAAGTTTGCCTGCGGGAAATTTGCGGGAAACCATCCGATTCCGGCGGACCAGGAAGGCGTGGACCAGTTCTATGCGTTGTTCAATGTGAATACGCAATCGCTGAATGGGATTCTGGAGAAGGCGGCTGCGGGTGGTGCGGGACGCTCTGCCGATGAGCAGAAGATTGGTGACTACTACAAGGCATGCATGGATCTGGATGCGATTGAAGCCAAGGGGCTGGCTCCGGTGCAGCCGTTGTTGGATGAGATCAATGCAGTGACGAGCAAGAAGGACCTTCCAGCGCTGATTGGAAAGCTGCAGCGCATGGGCGTTGGCGTGTTCTTCGGCTATGGAGAACAGCAGGACTTCAAGGATGCGAGCAAGCAGATTGCGTATGTCGATCAGGGCGGGCTGGGTTTGCCGGAGCGCGATTATTATCTGCGGACGGGCGCGAAGGACGAGACGATACGGAAGCAGTATGTCGAGCATGTGGCGAAGATGCTGACGCTGTCGGGCGTCGCTCCGGAGAAGGCGACGCAGGAGGCTAACAGCATCATGACATTTGAGACGGCGCTGGCGAAGGCTTCGATGCCAGTGACGGATCGTCGGGATCCGGAGAAGACGTACCATCTGCAGCCAATTGCTACGTTTGAAGCGGAGATGCCGGGAGTTTCGTTTGGAGACTTCCAGAGTGCGATGCATTCGCCGCGTGTGACGGAGTTGAACAATGCGAATCCTGAGTTCTTCCCTGCCCTGACGAAGGAAGTTCGCTCGACCGATCTGGAGACGCTGAAGGCTTATATGCGCTACCAGGTTCTGACAGCGGCGGCGAGACGTTTGCCGAAGCGGTTCGATGCGGAGAACTTCGATTTCTACGGGCGTAAGTTGTATGGGCAGCCGGAGCAGGCGGCTCGGTGGAAGCAGTGCTCGAACGCGGTGAATGGTGCGCTGGGTGAGGCGCTGGGTAAGGTTTATGTCGAGCAGTATTTCGCCGGGGACAGCAAGACGAAGATGCTGGAGATGGTGCACGATATTGAAGCCGCGATGGATCACGATATCGATCAGCTGGACTGGATGTCGGCAGAGACGAAGGTTCGCGCAAAAGAGAAGCTGCATGCCGTGGCGAACAAGATCGGGTACCCGGAGAAGTGGAGAGATTACTCGAAGCTTGAAGTGAAACCGGATGACGCGCTGGGTAACACGCAGCGGGCAAATAGCTTTGAGAACGATCGCCAGTTGAACAAGATTGGCACGCCGGTGGACCACAGCGAGTGGGGCATGACGCCGCCGACCGTGAATGCTTATTACGATCCGAGCATGAACGATATCAACTTCCCTGCCGGGATTCTGCAGCCGTCGTTCTACGACTCGAAGCAGGATGATGCGGTGAACTATGGACACATCGGCGCGGTGATTGGGCATGAGCTGACGCACGGCTTCGATGACGAAGGCAAGAAGTTCGACGCGAAAGGCAACTTGAGCGACTGGTGGACGCCTGAGGACACGAAGAAGTTTGAGTCTCGGACGGACTGTTTGGTGAAGGAGTACGGGGGGTTCACCGCGGTTGATGACGTGAAGGTGAACGGCAAGCTGACGCTGGGTGAAAACACGGCGGACAACGGCGGTCTTGTGCTGGCCTACATGGCTTATATGGAGCGCGCGAAGGCGAATAAGGTGGACCTCACGGCGAAGACCGATGGGTTTACTCCGGCCCAACGGTTCTATATCGGCTATGCGCAGAACTGGTGCGAGAACTCGCGGCCAGAGAGCATACGGGCGCAGGTGTTGCAGGATCCGCACTCGCCGGATCACTTCCGTGCAAATGGCGCGATTGTGAATCAGCCGGGATTCGCGGCAGCGTTCGGATGCAAGAAGGGCTCGCCGATGGTTCCAGTGGAGAGCTGCAGGGTCTGGTAAAGCTGCTGACTTCGTGACGAGCGGGCGTGGCTTCGGCTGCGCCCGCTTTGTTTTGTGCGACAGTGGAGGTATGGCTGAATTAAGGAAAAAGCGGGCGCTGGGGTTTGCTGCGTGTGCAGTGGCAGGCTCGCTGTGGGGGTGCGGGTTTTTCTTTGGGAAGATTGCGCTGGCGGAGATGGGCTTTCCGTTCATGGTGCTATATCGGTTTCTGTTTGCGATGGTGCCGCTGTTGCCGCTGCTGATTACGCATCGGCCGGGATTGAACCGCAAGGAGTGGGGCGTGTTAGTGGTGGCTTCGTTTCTGGGTGTGCCGCTTCAGTTTCTGATTCAGTTTCATGGACTATCGCTGACGACGGTGAGTCATGCTTCGCTGATGGTGGGGACGATGCCGGTGATCCTGGCGGTGGGAGCTACGCTGTTTGCGCATGAGCGGATGGATGCGGTGGGATGGATGGCGCTGGCTGGCTCGACAACGGGTGCGGCGTTGATTGCGCTGGGAGGGAAGCATCATGCGGGGGCAGGCGAGGCGACTCTCGCGGGGGATTTGCTGGTGGTGTTGTCGCTGGTGATTGCGCTGTTCTGGATTTTGTTCAACAAGCAGTTGATGGAGCGGCATTCGGCGATTGTGGTGACGGCGTATGGGTTGTTGCTGGGGACGCTGATGCTAATGGTTTGGGTGCCGGTGCACTATGGGATGCCTCCGACGACGGGTGTGTCGCTGAAGGCCTGGCTGGCGCTGGCGGCTAGTGGAGTGCTTTGTACTGCGACAACGACACTACTTTGGAATTGGGGAATGACGCAGGTTCCGGCTTCGCAGGCGGGCGTGTTGTTGAATATGGAACCGCTGATTGGGAGTCTGCTTGGAGTGTTTGTGCTGGGGGAGCGGCTGGGGCCTAGCGCTTGGGTTGGCGGAGTGCTGATTCTTACGGCGGCTGTGACGTTGACGACGCGATCGAAGACCAGGGTGCGGGAACAGATGCCGGTGACGTAATCTGGCTCGCGGCTAGACTTGAGACGATGGGCTTGGTGACGAGGTGGGTCGGGGTTTTGCGGAAGCTGCACTGGACGCGAGGGCTGCGCGCGGGTGTGGCCGTGGCGGCGGCGATGATTGTGTGTCATCTGCTGGGGCGACCAATGGGGTGGGCGGCGCTGGGTGGGTTTGAGACGATTCTTGTTGATAACGGCGGGCCTTACCGCAGTCGGCTGACCACGATGATGACGGTGCTGGTGGGCGGGGCTGTGGCCTGTGTCGTTGGGGCGCTTGTGCCTGGGGCGTTGTGGGCGGCTGTGGTAGTGACGGCGGTGTTCTGTTTTGCAGTGACGTTTGCACGGGTGATCTCGCAGCCGATGGCTTCGACCAGCGTGATTGTGCTGGTGATTTATTTCGCCGGATTGGGTGGGTCGGCACATACGTGGAAGGGCGCGTTGGGAAATGCGGCGGCATATCTACTGGGCGGTGCATGGGCTGCGGTGTTGAGTCTGGCGTTGTGGCCGCTTGATCCGTTTCGTCCAGCGCGGCAGGCGGTGGCGGAGTGCTATGCGTTGTTGGCGGAGTTTACTGCCGGATTGCAGATTACGGCTCCGCGTGGAGAGGCGCGCCAGGCACAGCGGATGCGAACTCATGCATTGCAGCGAGCGATGCGGCTGAAGATGGAGGCGGCGCGAAGTGCCGTGGGGACGACAGGCGCAAGAGCGACGGCCAGGACGGTGCGTGCGCGGAGTTTGGCGGTGCTGCTTGAGACAGCGGACATGCTGTTTGCCGAGACTATAAGGTGGGGTGAGTTGGGTGAAGGCGCGGATGATGCTGCTTCGCAGAGGACACTGGCCGAGGCCATGCGGTGGTTGAGCGGGGCGGAGTATGTGATTGCAGAAGGGCTCCGGAATAAGCCGGTGGATGGAGGGGCTTCGTTCGCTCCGGAAGGATCACACTCGCTGGAGTATGTGCGGAAACGTGGGCGGCCTGTGGTGATGGGGCCACGAGACGTTCCAGCGGGATCGTTGACGGCACATCTTGCGGCGGAGGAGAGGGACGCACTACAGAATATCGAGATTGCGTTTGAGTCTGTGAGAGCGGTTTGGAGTGGGGTGGAGTTTCGGGGTGCGTCCGAAAGGTGGACGGCGGTTTCGCAGAGAAGCGACGGAACTGCGAGTGAGAGACGGTGGGTGGATGCGTTGCGGGCGAACTGGACGCTGCGATCCATAATGATGCGACACGCGCTTCGAGTGGGAGTAGTTGCGGGCGTGGACGTTGTGTTGATACGGACGATGAATGTGACGCATGGGTTCTGGCTGGCGATGACGTCGATCATTGTGTTGCAGCCGTATGGATCGGGTACCTTGCGCAAGAGTGCGCAGCGCGTTGGTGGGACGATTGCCGGTGGCGTGCTGGCGGCGCTACTGGCGGCGGCGGTCCATACCGAGGCAGGAGTTGTAGCGGTAATTTCGGTGACGTCTGTGCTGACGCTGGCGACTTATGCGGTGGACTATGCATGGTACTGCTTCTTTCTGACACCAACGTTTGTGCTGATGAGTCTTCCGCATCTGCGGGACTGGCACTATGCAGAGGTGAGGATGGGGACGACGGTGCTGGGTGCACTGGTGTCTGTGCTGGCGATGCGGGTTTTGTGGCCCGAGCAGGAGCAGATTGAACTGGGGCGCCTGCTTGGACGAGGAGCGGCAGCAGCAGCAGCGTATGTGCGAGCGATGATGCGGTTCTGGGCTACGGATGCAGCGAAGCGGATAGCGACGGAGCGGGAGATTCTGGCTCCTGCGCGGCGTCGATGCGGGCTCACGATTAATGATGCCGAGGAGACGCTGGATCGGTTGATGCTGGAGCCGCGGGTGGGACGGGGGAGCCGGTGGGAGGAGGCGCTGACGTTCGTGACATATCTGCGGCGGTTGACGCGAGTGGTGACGACGCTGGCTGTAGTGGGGGCGGGAGGAGCCTTGACGATCGAGAAGATGGAAGCTGTAGCAGGCAGACTGGATGGGTTGAGCGCGTCGTTGCTGGAAGGGGTAGCGCTACAACCAGAGAGGGATGCAGCCGTCGCTCCGCTCGATGGTGAGAGTGTGGGAGATCAACTGATGCGACGGATAGAACGGCAGGTCGGAGTGCTGGAGAGAACTACGGCGGAGCTGATGGCGAAGGGTGGGTTTGCTGCTTCGTCGTGATATTCTCCGGCAATCATGAAAAAGTTTGAGATCGCTTCCCTTCTGACTGCGGCTGGTGTGTGTTTTGTGACGATGGCTTCGGCCCAGGTTCCGGCGATGGCTCCGGTCGAGACTGCGATGGTCAGGGCTGTCGATGGGGAGACGCCTGCTGCGATTGCGTTGCTGGAAAAGATTGTGAATATCAACAGCGGGACGATGAATCTGCCTGGGGTGGTGGCGGTGAAGGATGTGGTGGCTCCGCAGATTGAGGCGCTTGGCTTCAAGGTGCAGTGGACGCCGATGGAGAGTACGGTTGGGCGGGCGGGGGATTTGGTGGCGGAACATCCTTGCCCTGCGGGAACGAAGAAGTGTGGGAAGCGGCTTCTCCTGATCGGGCATATGGATACGGTCTTTGAGCCGAGCAGCAGCTTTCAGAAGTACTCGATTGTGCCGGGGACGAATGGAAACGTTGCAACGGGCCCGGGTGTGAATGACATGAAGGGCGGCCTGGTGGTGATGCTGACTGCGCTAAAAGCGATGAAGGCGGCGGGGACATTGGATAACGCTGAGATCACGATTGTGCTGAGTGGGGATGAGGAGCGGCATGGAGAACCGACGAGTCTGAGCCGAGAGCGGATGATCGCGGCTGGAAAGCGGAGCGATGTCGCGCTGGAGTTCGAGAACAGCTCGCGGATCGATGGTAAGGACATGGTGCGGATTGCGCGGCGTAGCTCGATTACTTGGGAGATTGAAACGTCGGGGCGGAGTGGGCACTCGTCGCAGATCTTCAGGGATACGTATGGTTATGGGGCGATCTATGAGCTGACGCGAATTCTGGATGCGTTTCGGAAGGAGCTGCCGGAGCAGGGATTGACGTTTAATGTTGGACTGGTGATGGGTGGCGCGACGGCGAAGCTGAATGAGGCGAAGACTGGTGGAGAGGTGACTGGCAAAAGCAATGTGATTCCGCCGGTTGCGTTGGCCAGTGGAGATATTCGGACGCTGAGTAACGAGCAGACGGATCGCGTTGAGGCGAAGATGCGGAAGATTGTTGCGGATCATCTGCCCAAGACGGGGGCGACGATTCAGTTTTCAGAGGGGTACCCGGCTATGGCTCCTACGGATGCTTCGAAGGCGCTGGTAGGGGAGTTGAATGAAGTAAATGCGGCGCTTGGGTTGGGGGAGATGGGAGTGATGGACCCTATGCTTGGCGGCGCGGGGGATATTGCTTTTGTGGCGCCTTATGTTCCGGGGTTGGTGGGGACAGGGGCCATGGGGGAAGGGGCTCATGCGGAGGGGGAGACGGTTTACCTAGACTCGATTCCTGCGCAGGCTAAACGGATGGCGGTGTTGATGTATCGGTTGTCGAAGAGCAATTAATGGCTTGTTTTCAAACAGACAACGTCAAAAACAACGGCAATTAAGAGAGTGCGTCTTTCATTGATCGGTGATTTTGGAGCCGGTTGTGTCTACGTGAACTGAGTGCGGAGTGGCGCGCAGCTTTTTTGTGGTGCGGTGCCAGACGGTGGTGAGGGAGAGGCCGGCTACGATGAGGCCGGCGCAGAGGCCTAGCCATAAGCCTACGGCTCCGTGGTGGAGGCGGAAGGCCAGCAGGTAGCCGATGGGGAGGCCGATGATCCAATAGCCGACGATCTGAACGATGAGGCCGGCGTGGGTGTTGCCTGCTCCTCGGAGGGCGCCGGTGGCGGTGATCTGGAGGCCGTCGAAGAACTGGAAGAGCGCGGCCACGAAGAGTAATGGGATGGTCGCGGCGATGACGTTGGGGTCGGGTGTGAAGGCTCGGGCGATGTGGTGGGGGATGAGGAAGAGGATGGCGGAGAAGGTGGCCATGCAGGCGGCTCCGAGGAGGATCGCGGTCCATCCTGCGGAGGCGGCTTCCTGTGGAGCTTTGCGCCCGATGGCTTGACCAACGCGGACGGCGGCGGCGGCGGAGATGGCGAAGGGGACCATGAAGGTGAAGCTGGCGCAGTTGAGGGCGATCTCGTGGCCGGAGAGGGGGAGTGGGCCCATGGTGCCGATGAGGAAGGTGACAAGGGCGAAGATGGAGATCTCGACGAAGATCTGGCCGCCTGCGGGGGCGCCGAGGAGGGCGAGGCGGGTGAGGCGGGTGCTCTCGATGTGACGAAGCATGGAGCGGAGGCCGTAGTTGTGCTGGTGCTCGACGCGCCAGACGGTAGCGGCGACGAAGAGCGCTAAGTAGGCGCGAGAGACAGAGGTGGAGAGGCCGGAGCCAGTGAGGCCGAGGGCGGGGATTTGGATGGGGCCCCAGGAGTGGCCGTAGATGAGGAGCCAGTTGCCGAGGACGTTGATGAGGTTGGCGGTGACGAGGGCGACGGCGATGGGGCGGACGTGGTTGAAGGCCTGCAGGTAGCGGCGGAGGGTGAAGTAGAGGAAGAGGACCGGCGTCCCCCAGTTAAGGGCGCGGAGGAAGGATGTGGCACCGAGGAGGACCTGATGGTCGATTGGCAGGCGCATCATCGCGATGGGCGCGAGGGCGATGAGGCCCATGAAGATGGCGGCGAGAATGGCGGCAAGGACGAGGCCATGGAGAAGCCAGCGGTTGGCTTCGTCGAATTTGCCTGCTCCGTGGGACTGGGAGAGGTAGGTGTCGAGGCTGAGAAGGATGCCGGCGATGCCGAAGCCGAGGGTGTTGTAGAGGACCTGGCCGAGGGCGGCTGCGGCGATGTTGATTGCCGGATTGGCCATGTGGCCGACCATGATGGTGTCGACGATGCCCATCGACATCCAACCGAGTTCGGCGAGGATGAGGGGAAGGGCGAGGGTGAGCATGGGTCGGATTTGTTGGCGAATGGACATCGGCTACCCCCTCCCCCTATCTTTACTGCGCAAAGTATTCAAAGGAAAATACTTAGCGGCGTACTTCTTTGCAGCTTGTTGAGCCTACAAATAAGATTGCCCCGGTGGTTGGCCGGGGCGCTTTAATTTGCTTCGTACTTTTTATTATAGCTGGTTGGGTGAAACTCCTTCGCAATTGAAAGGTCTTGATTGGCGTGGGTTTTGTGGGTTTGAGGCTTGACAGTGGAATTTGCTGGGGTTTTTGCGAGATATTTCTGTAAATGATTGTTTTTGTGACGGTTGCTGGAGTTTTGAAAAGCGGTTCGCGCGTAGCGCGAATACCCCAGCCTTCGCAAAAGCGCGAAGGATGGGGCACCCGCAGTAAACCGGGATGGGGCATAATGTGGTCTCCGGGCCAATCCATACAAAATCTTGCACCTGTCAGGAGCCGCTATGGCTGCACCTACTTCGCTGACGCAGATCGATCTGTCTCCGCTGCCTGGTAAGAACTACTTCAACAGTGAGCGAGAGTGGAGGGAGGAGTTTATCTACTTCCTGATGACGGATCGTTTTCAGGATTCGACGGCGCGGGTGCCGGTGAGTGGGACGGCGCGGTCGGTGGGTGTCGCTGCCGGTGGTGATTTTTATGGTGGGACGATTCGTGGGGTGAAGAACAATCTAGCCTACATTGCAGGGTTGGGGTGTACTGCGATTTGGCTGTCGCCGGTGCTGGAGGCGAACTCGTATCACGGGTATGACATCAACAACTATCTGGATATCGATCCGCACTTTGGGACGAAGCAGGACCTGGTGGATCTGGTGGCGGCGGCGCATAGCTTTACGAAGGATGGGGAGCCTTGGCCGATGCGGATCATCATGGATGTGGTGATCAATCACTCGGGGGATAACTGGGGGTATCCGGGTGGGTTTCCGTATTACTACTCGGGTGGACAGCAGTTTCCGTTTGGATCGTGGCATCGGGATGATCGGCCGTTGCCGGTGGAGCTCAAGAATCCGGACTACTACCATCGGCGCGGAGAGATGGCGAACTACGATACTTCGCCTGAGAATCAGCTGGGTGATATGAGCAGCCTGAAGGACTATGAGAACGATGATGATGCGATTGGGTCGGAGGTGATCAATGCGTTGATTATGGTGTTCTGCTACTGGATTCGCGAGGCGGATGTGGATGGGTTCCGCGTGGATGCGGTGAAGCATATGGGGCCGGTGGCTTGCTCGCGGTTCTGCTCGAATGTGCGGGAGTATGCGTATGCGCTGGGTAAGCGCGGGTTTTTTTTGTTTGGCGAGGTGGCTTCGCCTACGGATGATCTGTACAACAGCTACCTGGGGGCGAACACATCGGTGCGTGTGGGCAATGAGACGGTGTTCTTCGGGCTGAATTCAGTGCTGGATTTTCGGTTGGCTGAAGGGATTTATGGCGATGCGAATAATGCTCCGCTGCCTACGATTCTAAAGGGACAGAATGGGCCGCAGGGATTGTTCAACCGGCTGGACGGTCAGCTGAATCGGGCGTTGAATCGTGGCGAGTTGGGGCGGTATCTGGTGACGTTTGTCGATAATCATGACTCGTTCTGGCAGCCGACGGGACGGTATGCGAATGGAGCGACCGATGCTCAGGTGATCGGCGCGATCGGGTTTGTGCTGTGTGTGCTGGGGACGCCTTGTATCTACTACGGGACAGAGCAGGGGTTTAGTGGAAGCGGTGGAGATACGCAGATGCGGGAGGCTATGTTCGATAAGACGAACAAGATGAGTTTGCTGAATACGGAGTCCGCGATCTATCAGGAGATTGCGAAGATCGCTGGCGTGATGCGGGCTAACGAGCCGCTGCGGTTTGGGCGGATGTATTACAGGGAGATCTCGGTGGGCGGCGGATCGTTCGGGATGCCGTACGGAAGTGAGTACACGCTGGCGCTCTCGCGGATGCTGTACGGCTCGGAGGTGCTGGTGGCTTATAACGTCTCGGGGGTGAAGAGGACGGATAGTGTGATTGTCGATGCTACGCTGCATGCTAAGGGATCGACGATGACTTATCTGTATGGTGGAAAGGGGACGGTTGAAGTACAGGAGGCAAGCGGAGCGCGTTTTGTTACGCTGCCGCTAGCGGGGTATCAGTTTGTTGTGTTGCGGTGAGGGTATTCGGCGCTTACTTCTTCGAACTGCCTGATCTCGTCGTCATTCGTCGGTGTTGGATGAAGCGATCTCCCTGGGGCGGGTTTCGGAGTGGAAAAAGTTGGCCTGGGCTTCGATGGGGGCGGTTTTTTGTGTGAGGGCGGCCATCTGGGCCTGAGACAGGGGATTGAACTCGCGGGCGATCTGCACGTTTTCTTCGAGTTGCGCGATGTCGTCGCAGCCGATGATAACGGTGCTGACGGGGAGCGAGAGAACGTAGCGCATGGCCTCGCGTATGGTCAGCGTTCCGGGGCGAGTGGCTACGCCCTCCCAGGAGCGCCGCTGCACTTCGACGGGTGGCGGAGTCCAACTGGAGAGGATACGGCCGCGGGAGGCGATCTTCATGCCGAAGATGCCCATCTCCTTTTCGACAGCGGCGGGGAGGAGCTTTGCGGTGAAGCTGTGGGGGCTGAGGGAGTCGGCTGCGCTGAGGGCCAGGAGGACAGCGTCGAACGGATGGCGGTTGATGAGGTCGATGATGGGTTCGGGATGATAGTGGGCGGCAACACCGAGATTGCGGACGACCTTCTGGTCCTGCATCTGGGTGAAGGCTTCCATGGCGCCGCCTTTGGCGAAGACGGCGTCGACCTCCTCGGGGATGCCGATGTTGTGGAGCAACCAGAGATCGAGGTGGTCGGTCTTCATCAGCTTGAGAGACTGTTCGATATCACGGAGAGCGGCGTCGCGGGTACGCTCCCTGGATTTGGTGACGAGGTAGACTTCGTTGCGGCGGTGTTCCATGACGCGCCCTATGTATTGCTCGCTCCAGCGCTCGGGGAATCCGTATCTGGCGGCGGTGTCGATGAAGTTGACGCCGAGGTCGAGGGCTCGCTCGATGAGGGGGACCGCGTTATCGAAGTTGTTGGGTTTTTCGAGCGCGCTTTGGCCGCCGAGGGAGAAGAGGCCAACTTTAAAGCCGGTCTTTCCGAAGTTGCGCGTGGGCATGGAGGTCTGCGTCTTCGGATTGAAGGGCAGGGCAGGAGGCTGGTTCTGCGTGGCCTGAGCCTTGTGGAGGAGAAGGCCTGCGGCGGCGAGGGCGCCTCCGGCCTTGAGGAATTGGCGGCGATCGGGGAAGGAGGGGGGCTGCTTCATCGGAGACCTCTCAGAGAGATGAGGATGGGCCCGCGCTGATTGTACTCCTGGTGCGATAAGACAACCGCAAAAGCAAGAACAGGCAACTGCAAAAGCGAAATACAGGGATTCTTCGCTCCGTTCAGAATGACGACGCGAAACAGGCAACAGCAAAAACAACCGCAAAAACAAAGACAGAAGCAGATCCCTACGGGATGACAAACAAAAGGACAAGCAACAGCAACAACAACGGCAACGAGAGATCCGGCGGTTCGTTCTACTGCGGAGTGATGATGCCTCCTACGGGGAGGCTGGTGGGGAGTTTGGGGGTTCCGGGGCGGCGGAGGTGCATGGCTTCGGCGACCATGTCGGTGTACTTGAGGCCGGCGCCGGTGTTGAAGAGGACTACTTTGTCGGTGGGCTTGAGGTCGCCGGTGGCGATGAGCTGGTCGTAGGCTGCGGTGGCGGCGGCTCCCTCGGGGGAGAGGAAGATGCCTTCGTGCTTTGCCCAGTCGAGGATGCTGGTGAGGATGGCTTCGTCGGGCGAGGAGATGGCTTTGCCGCCGGATTGCGCGAGGATGTCGAGGATGATGTAGTCGCCGTAGGGCTTGGGGACGCGAAGGCCGGCGGCGAAGGTGGCGGCGTTCTGGAAGAAATCGCTGGCGGGCTTGTGCTGGTCGAAGGCTGTGGTGATAGGGGCGCAGCCTGCGGCTTGCAGGGCGTACATCTTGGGGCGTTTGCCGGTGACCCAGCGGAGGGCTTCCATCTCTTCGAAGGCCTTCCACATGCCGATGAGGCCTACGCCGCCGCCGGTGGGGTAGAAGACGGCGTCGGGATATTGCCAGCCTAGTTGCTCGACCAGCTCGTAGCCCATGGTCTTTTTGCCTTCTACGCGGAAGGGCTCTTTGAGGGTTGAGATGTCGAACCAAATTTGTTCGGTGGGGGTGTTGGCTTCGCGCTGGGCCTTGATGTTTTCGCCTACGAGGCGGGCGCAGTCGCTGATGAGGCCGTCGACCATGGTGACGTCGGCTCCATAGAGGATGCCTTCGAGGTAGTTGGCGAAGGGGACGTCCTGCGGCATGAAGATGTGAGCCTTGATTCCGGCGGCCGCGGCATAGGCGGCGAGGGCTCCGGCGGCGTTGCCTGCGCTGGGGACGGCGAGGTGCTTTAGGCCGTAGTGTTTCGCCATGGTGACGGCGAGGCCGAGGCCGCGGGCTTTGAAGGTGCCGGTGGGGTTGGCGCCCTCTTCCTTGATGTAGAGGCCGGGGTAGCGCTTGCTGTGGAGCATGGGCGTCCAGCCTTCGCCGAGGGTGACGGGGGTGACGTCGGGGAGGACGCTGGAGTAGCGCCACATGCCCAGGCTTGCGGGTGAGACTGCGGCGTTTGCGGCTATGTCTTCGCGCTTCGCGGTCTGCTTGAGCTTGTCCATGTCGTAGCGGACATAGAGGGAGCCTGCGCAGAGGGGGCATAGGGTCTGCGGGGTGTCGGCGGAGACGTGGTGGTGGCAGCGGGAGCACTCAAGATAAGCAATGGAAGGCATCGCTTCCATCGTACTAAAGAGCTTTGCGCTGTGAGTTATGGTCGCTAATGGCGCTGGAGCCAGCGGCGGGCGGAGAACTCGGTGGCGATGCTGGCGGCCAACAGGATGAGGCTGATGGCGAAGGCGCTGATGACCCAGCCTAGTTCCATACGGCCCTTGAGCATGAACCTGTCGAGCAGGGCCAGGACGAGGACCAGAACCGCTGCCTCGGCGAAAAAAGAGGAGCAGCGATGCGCTGAGATGGCGATCAGGTCAATGATGGCTGAGGATCGCCTTTGCGGAGCGCTTCCCCCGCCTGAGGGTACGAGGACCAGACGGGCTGGGTTGTTTGTTGTCTGGATGGAGCCGGGTGGAGCTAGTGGTGAGGCATTTGCTGCATTCAAAACATTTTTGTGAAACATAAACAAGCCTTTGTGGTGCCTGTAATGAGTCTGCCCGGTGGCGAGGACGAAGTCTAGTGAATTTCCGGTAAACCATTGATAATGATGCATTTATGGATATTTATACACTTAGGATGAGAGAATATACGCATGAGCCGGATGCAGATGCGAATGCTTGCTGTGGATATGGATGGGACGCTGCTGGGGCCGGATGGAGTGGTGAGTGCACGGAATCTGGCGGCGCTAAAGGCGGCTGAGGCGGCGGGGGTTGAGGTTGTGGTGGCGACCGGGCGGCGGCATTGCTATGCGATGCGGCAGATGCGTGGGCTGGGGCTGGGTGAGGAGAATGCTCTGATCAGCTCGAATGGGACGGTGGTGCGGACGATTGGGACGAGGCTGATTGAGCGGACGCTGTTGCCGAAGGAGACGGCGCGGTGGCTCTGTGCGCATGTGGAGGAGTTTCGGAACTCGCTGGTGATGACGTTCGATAAGGTGGGGCCGGATGGAGATGATGCTCGGGGGGCGCTGGTGGTGGAGCAGATGGATGAGCTGACGGCGAGTATCGGCAAGTGGATGAAGGCGAATGAGCCTTATATTGCGCATGTGGTTCCGATTGAGAAAGCGCTGGCGGAAGATGATCCGATCCAGATGATGGTGTGTGGGACGGTTGAGAGGATGCGGCGGGCGGAAGCTCGGCTGCTGGAGCATCCGGGGATTTCGGCTGTGGGGGTTGGGCCGCAGGAACGGGCGCACGGAACGGAGGTTGCGTTGCACCGGACGGAGTATGCTGAGCGCGATTTGAGCATTGTCGATATTTTGCCGGCGGGGTGCAGCAAGGGTGCGGCCCTGCTGCGGCTGGCGGAGCAGCGTGGCGTGAAAGCCGCGGAGATTGTGGCGATTGGGGACAACTGGAACGACGTGTCGATGCTGGAGGTTGCGGGGTGGGCGGTGTTGATGGCGAATGCTCCGGAGGATTTGAAGACGATTGCGACGGAGCGTGGGTGGGTCCAGGGCAAGCGGCACGATGAAGATGGGGTGGCTATCGCGGTAGAGGCAGCGCTGGCTGAGGGACTGCCGGAGCCTTCCTACCCAATTATGGGAGTGCTTTGAACGAGTGGCAGTGGTAGGCTTTTGAGAGTGACTATGCGATTTAGTGCGGTTCGCGTGGGGTTGATGGTGCTGGCGGTGTGTCCGCTGGGGCGAGCGGCGGAACATGTCACGCGGAAGAACGGGTTTGACGTGGACTGCGTGTGGCACGAGGTTGTAGGCGACAAGGTTCGACTTTATTTTTCTGCGAAGAATGCTGAGGCTAATTTTCTCGAGGTTGCGGCCGACTCGGTGGTACGGGTGGAAGAGGTTACCGATGTTCCCGTGATTGCGGATGTTGCGCAGCCAGCAGTCGCGGTGAAGATGCCGACTGCAGAGCTGACGAAGGCCGAGATGAAAGAGATGCTGGCACATGCTGGCGATGCGCACAATATCGATGCGGATCTTCTGGCGAGTGTGGTGCGGGCAGAGAGCGGCGGTCAGGTGAAGGCGGTTTCGCGGACGGGCGCGAAGGGCTTGATGCAGTTGATGCCCGGGACTGCGAATGAGATGGGTGTAGAGGATGCGTTTCGTCCGGAGCAGAATATTGCGGGCGGAACGGCTTATCTGGACGCGTTGTTGACGCGGTATCACGATAATGTTGCGCTGGCGCTAGCGGCTTATAACGCGGGGCCGGGGGCGGTGGATAAGTATCATGGGGTTCCGCCTTATCGGGAGACTCAAGCGTATGTGGCACGGGTGATTCGCGAGTTCAACCGGCGGAAGCAGATGGCTTTAGTGGCTCGAGCACAATAACAATAAAAGACGCGCACGACGAATAGCATGGAGAGCGATGACTAAGCGGAATGCGGTTTTGTGGCTTGTCGTAGTTGCGGCGCTGGTGGCGGTTGTTGTGGTGTTTCGCAACAAGGTGCAGTTTGACTGGGCGATGTTTATGCGGCAACTGCGATTTGTGAGCCTTGGGCATGTGGTTGCTGGAATTCTGCTGATCTATCTGGCTTTCGTTGTGCGGGCGGCGCGGTGGAGTGTGTTTCTGGCGCCGACGAAGAAGGTGTCGGCGATATCGTTGATCGGATCGCAATACATCGGGTTTGCGGCGGTCGCTTTGTTTGGGCGATTGGCGGATTTGACGCGACCTTATCTGGTGGCTCGGCGGGTGGGGCTTTCGCTTAGCTCGCAGATTGCGGTGTATACGATTGAGCGGATGTTTGATTTGGGTGCGGCGGCGATTATCTTTTCGAGCGCGCTTGCGTTTACGCCGAAGGACCTTCCGCATCATGAGATTTTTGTGCGGGCTGGGGTGGTGAGCCTGGCGGTTACGCTGGCGATTGCGGTGTTCGCTGGAGTGGTGCGGGTGGCGGGTGGAGCGGTGGCGAAGTTTACGCGTGCCGTGCTGCAGCCGCTATCGAAGCCGTTGGCGGAGAGCATTGCGACGAAGATTATTGGGTTTCGCGATGGCTTGAATGTGATCGCATCGAAGCGGGATTTTGTACTGGCCGTGGTGCTGTCGCTGTCTATGTGGGGGATGATCGGTGGGGCGTACCAGCAGGCGCTGCACTCGTTTACGAATACGCCAGAGTTGGCGACGCTGTCGTTTTCGAGGACGATGCTGCTGATGGCGGCGAGTATTGGCGGGTCGTTGATTCAGCTGCCGATTATTGGATGGTTTACGCAGATTGCTGTCTCGGCTGCGGCGATGCATGCGTTTTATGGTGCTCCGATTGAGGCCGCTACGGCTTGTGCGGCTGTGCTGCTGCTGGTGACATGGCTGTGCGTGATTCCGCCGGGGCTGATCTATGCGCGGGTTGAGCATGTGAGCCTGAAGAAGGTTGCGGCGGAGAGCGAAGCCGCGGGGAAAGAGACTGAGATTCCCGTGGGTGAAGCCGACCACGGATGAGCGCGGATTGACGCGGATCAAAAGCAAATCCGGATTCAAAAAGCAAAAAGACGGATGGGTGTTTTTCTACTTTCGCTTTAATCCGTGTTTATCCGCGCTGATCCGTGGTCGGTCTTATTGGTGGTTGCGCTGCTAGAATCGAATTATTCCAATGAAGTGTCCCTACTGTGGTTTTGCCCAGGATCGAGTTGTTGATTCACGTGAGAGTAAAGAGGCGGATTCGATTCGCCGGCGACGTGAGTGTGAAGGTTGCAACAAGCGATTCACGACTTATGAGCGGATCGACGAGATTCCTTACATGGTGGTGAAGAAGGATGGGCGCCGGGAGAAGTTTGACCGGCAGAAGGTTCTGAGCGGTCTGTTGCATGCCTGCGAGAAGCGGCCAGTGGCTGCGGTGAAGCTGGAACAGATTGTGGATGAGACAGAGGCCTATGTCGTGGATTCGCCTGAGCGCGAACGCTCGACCAGCGAAGTGGGCGAGTTGATTATGTCGCGGTTGAAGGACATCGACACGGTTGCTTATATCCGGTTTGCGAGTGTGTATCGAGACTTCAAAGATGTGCGCGAGTTCAAGCAGGAGCTCGAAGAGTTATTGAGCGGGAAAGACCCTAAGAAAAGGCGGTAGTGAAAGACAGGATGGCGATGACGACGAAGCGGACACACAAGATTACGTTGATTCCGGGCGATGGTATTGGACCGGAGGTTTCTGGTGCGGTAGTGAACATTCTGGAGACGGCTGGGGCGGCTACCGGGGTGGGGTTTGAGTGGCACCGGTATGCGGCAGGCGCGGAGGCCTTCGAGCAGACGCGGGAGTACATTCCGAAGGCGCTGTATGAGTCGATTGAGCAGAATCGCGTTGCGCTGAAAGGGCCGGTGACGACTCCGATTGGAGGTGGGTTTGCTTCGATCAACGTTACGCTGCGCAAGAAGTTTGAATTGTTTGCGAACTTTCGGCCGGTAAAGAGCCTTCCGGGATTGAAGACGAAGTATCCCGATATCGATTTGATTATTGTGCGCGAGAACATGGAAGACCTCTACGCGGGGCTGGAGCATGAGGTAGTCCCCGGCGTGGTGCAGGCGCTCAAGATTATTACCGATAAGGGCTCGTCGCGGATTGCGCAGTTTGCGTTTGACTATGCGCGGAAGCACGGGCGTAAGAAGGTTCATGCGATCCATAAGGCGAACATCATGAAGCTGTCGGATGGGCTGTTTCTGCGTTGCTGCCGACGGGTTGCCGAGGGGTTCCCGGAGGTGACGTATGCCGAACACATTGTGGACAACACCTGCATGCAGCTGGTGCTGAACCCATACCAGTACGACATTCTGCTTACGGAGAATCTGTACGGCGATATTCTGAGCGATCTTTGCAGTGCGTTTGTGGGCGGGCTTGGGCTGGTTCCGGGCGCCAACCTGGGGACGGAGTGCGCGATCTTCGAGGCGGTGCATGGGTCAGCTCCGGATATTGCAGGAAAAGATATGGCAAATCCGACGGCTCTGTTGCAAAGCGCGGTGCTGATGTTGCATCACATCAACGAACCAGAAACGGCGGAGCGAGTTCAGAACGGCGTGGAGCAGGTGTATCGCGAGGGCAAGGTGCTGACGAAGGATGTCGGCGGCGCGAGCGGAACCAAGGAGTTTGCAGAGGCTGTGCTGAAGGCGATGGAGTCGCCTGTTGCTGTATCGGTGTAGATGGGCTTGTTGCGATAGCTTACGAAAGAACGGTGTGTTGATGAAGCGAATGTCGGGTTGGCTGGTGACTGGTGTACTGGCAGGCAGTGCGTTGGTTGGTCTGGTGGGGTGCAAGCCGAGTGAGGCGGTTCGCCAAGGACAGCTGATTGGCAAAGGGACGAAGGAGAAGGCTGCGGTCCCTGCTTCGACTACTGCGCTGGATCCGGCGACGCTCGGCTCTGTGAGCGGGACGATTCACTTTTCGGGGAAACCTCCGGCGCGGGTGAAGATCGACATGAGCATGGACCCGGTGTGCTCGATTACTGGTGGCGATAACTACTCCGAGCAGTTCGTGGTTCACGACGGCAAGCTGGCCAATGTATATGTGTATGTGAAGGATGGTCCGCCCGCGGCGATGAATGCTCCTATCCAGAGAACCGACGCTGTGGTGATGGACCAGGTGGGCTGCCGGTATACTCCGCATGTGATTGCGGTGACGCGCGGGGCAGCGGTTGAGTTCAGGACTTCAGACGCTACGATGCATAACATCCACACGATGCCTACGGTGGTCGGCAATGAAACGGTGGATGTATCGCAAGGGGCCAAGGGCGCTCCGGTGCAGAAGGTATTCAAGGAATCGGAGGTTATGATTCCGGTGCGGTGTAATAACCATCCGTGGATGAATGCCTTCATCAATGTGGCGCCCACGCCGTTCTGGGCGGTATCGGATGCGAATGGGCACTTTGAGATTAAAGGATTGCCGGCAGGAACCTATACGCTGGCCGTAGTGCATGAGAAGATGGGCGAGCAGACGACGAAGGTGACAGTTGCACCGAAGGAAGCGGAGAAGGCGGACTTTATCTATTCGATGAAATAAAAGGAGGAATGGGATGACGATTCTGGCCGCGGTCGCAGCAGGCGCTACGATGCTTCAGCAGGTTGCAGAACGGGAGCTGACTCTTTCGCTCGTAGTTCATCGGCTTCCCTTCTGGTTCCTGGTCTTCGCGCTGTTTCTGCCGCGGGTTGCGCTGGCTGTGGCATGGTTGCAAGGTGTTCTGCTGCCGTTTCATCTGCATGGCTTTCTTCCCTTGGTGGTCGGCATCGTGCTGCCTCGTGTACTGGTGCTGTACCTGATCTATCTGGATCAGGGATTCACGCTGTGGTTCATCATCCACCTGGTGGTGGCGGTGGCGGTCTGGTGTGGCGGGGGGACCCAGATTTCGCGGAGACGGCGGAGCGATGTCGTGGTTTAGGGGAAGACCAAATACCGATCTGCACCACTGCATCGATTAAAAAAGCCATACTTGTCACCACTTTGTTAGCAAAATGGACGTGTTTGCAGCTTTCATTGGAGGCGACGGTGACGTTCTGGGATAGACCGCGTTATCCTTGAAGGCATGGAACGGCGCAAGGTTGGAATTCTTGGCGCGACCGGCATGGTCGGGCAGCGATTTATTCAGTTATTGAGCAATCATCCGTGGTTTGAGATTGCGTGGCTGGCGGCGAGCGATCGCAGCGCCGGCAAGACGTACGGCGAGGCGTGCCGTTGGAAGCTGGATACGCCGCTGCCGAAGAAGATTGCGGCCATGACGGTGCAGCCGAATACTCCCGAGGGCTGCGATGGCGAGCTGCCGAAGATTATCTTTGCTGCGCTCGATGCCGATATTGCACGTGAGCTGGAGCCGAAGTTTGCCGCGGCTGGCTGTGCGGTGATCTCGAACTCTAGCGCGTTCCGCATGGTTGAGGATGTGCCTCTGGTTGTGCCTGAGGTTAATGCTGACCATCTGGACTTGATCGAGTCGCAGAGCTGGCGGAAGGCGAATGGGGGCAAGGGCGGCTATATCGTCACGAACCCGAACTGCAGCGCGATTGGACTGGTACTTGCGTTGAAGCCGCTGGAAGAGCGGTTTGGAATTGAAAGCATGTTCGTCAGCACGATGCAGGCTGTTAGCGGCGCGGGATATCCCGGCGTGCCTGCGCTGGACATTCTGGGCAACGTGGTTCCGTTCATCAAGAACGAAGAAGAGAAGATGCAGGAGGAGGTCGGCAAGTTGTTGGGCCGATTCACTGGCAGCAAGATCGAAATGCTGGATGCCAAGGTGAGCGCGCATTGCAATCGCGTTCCGGTTGAGGATGGGCATACCGAGTGCGTGAGCATTAAGTTCAAGAAGAAGGCGACGCGCGAGGAGATTCTGGCAGTCTGGAGTGAGTTTGCTCCGCTGCGGCACTTTGTACAGGACAAGCATCTGCCTACGGCTCCGGAGCAGCCGGTAGAGTTTGATGAGGCAGTGGATCGTCCGCAGCCTCGGTTGGACAAGATGCGCGGCAACGGCATGGCGGCAACGGTTGGCAGACTGCGTGAGTGCACGCTGCTGGACTGGAAGTTTGTGGTGCTGTCGCACAATACGATTCGCGGCGCGGCTGGCGCGGCGGTGTTGAATGCAGAGTGCCTGGCGCTGTTGGGCAAGCTGGATAAGTTGAGTGTGGCCGCAGTTACGCAGCCGGTGGCGGTGACTGCTTGAGTACAGCGCGAGAACAACTGGTAGTGATGAAGTTTGGCGGCACTTCGGTTGAAGATGCCAAGGCAATTGCTCGTACTGCGGCGATCGTTGCAGGGCGCAGAGACCGAGGGCTGGAGACGATTGTTGTGGTTTCGGCGATGTCGAAGGTGACCGATCAGTTGCTGGCTGCGGCCAGCGCTGCGGGGCGCGATGATCGAGCGGGATCGCTCGCGTTGAGTTCAAGGCTGAGGCATCGGCATATCGACACGACGGCGGAGCTGCTGGATGCTGATCGGTTCGCAAAGATACAGCCGGTGCTGCACAACGAGTTCGATGCGCTGGACGATCTGCTGCGCGGCATCGCGGCCGTCGGAGAGTTGACGCCGCGAACGAACGATCTGGTGGTGAGCTTTGGTGAGAGGCTGTCTAGCCGAATTGTGGCCGAAGCTTTCGATCAGCGTGGGCTGAATGGAGCGCACGTCGATGCTCGCACGTGCGTAATTACAGACAGTAATTACGGCAAGGCTGCACCGATTGAAAGTGAGATTGAGAAGAAGCTGACAGAGCTTGTGCTGCCGTTGATCATTGAGGGAAAGACTCCGGTGATGGGCGGCTTTATTGGGTCGAATATTGAAGGAATAACGACGACGCTAGGGCGTGGTGGAAGCGACTATACCGCGGCGCTTGTAGGCGGCGGGCTTCATGCCGGAGCGATTGAGATTTGGACAGACGTCAACGGCATTATGACGACCGATCCGCGCATCTGCCCGGACGCTCTTCGAGTGAAGACGATCAGCTTTGAAGAGGCGGCTGAACTTGCTTACTTCGGAGCAAAGGTGCTGCATCCGGCGACGATTCTGCCTGCAGTGCAGAAGAGTATTCCGGTGTGGGTGCTGAACTCGCGCAATGCGGAGAACGAAGGCACAAAAATTACAGCGATGGCTGCCAAGTGTGCGAGTCCGTTCAAGAGCATTGCGGCGAAGAAGCGGTTGACGATCATCGATATCGTTGCAAGCCGGATGCTGATGTCGCATGGATATCTGAAGGCGGTCTTTGATGTCTTCGACAAATACAAGTGCGCGATCGATATGGTCTCGACGAGCGAGGTAAGCATATCGCTGTCGGTTGACTCGAATGAGCGGCTGCCGGAGATATGTTCGGAGCTGGCAAAGATAGCCGACGTGAAGATGGAAGGCCACAAGGCGCTGGTGTGCCTGGTTGGTGAGGACATTCGCGGGCATAACGGAATCGCCGGGCGGGTATTCAGCGCGGTGAGCCATGTGAATCTGCGGATGATCTCGCAGGGCGCAAGCGAGATCAATATGAGCTTCATGATCGATGAGGAAGATGTAGAAGAGGCGGTGCGGAGTCTGCATCGTGAGTTCTTCACCGATCCGGATGCAACGGTGTTTGATGTTGAGGCACGGGTACAGGTAGCGAGCAAGGCTTAGGAAGGAAGACAATGCGGGTACTGGTGCTGGGACAGGGCAAGACGGGCAAACTGGTGGCAGAGGTCGCGGCTGAGCGCGGACATGGGGTCCATGTGCTCGATGCCAAGGAGAATGCGAATGCATCGGCGCTGACACCGCCGTTTGTGGCTGGCTTCGATGTCGTGATCGACTTTACGACGCCCGATGCGGCGGTGCAGAACATGCGAGCCGTCTTGGCTACGGGTGCCAAGATGGTCGTGGGCACGACAGGGTGGTATGACAGGCTGGATAAGGCTCGTGAGCTTGTGGAGCGTAAACAGGCGGGCTTGCTGTACGGTACAAATTTTTCGATTGGCGTCCAGGTGATGCTGCAGTTGGCGGCGAAGATGGGCGAGCTGTTGAAGAATGCGGGATACCAGTTCTCTATTGAAGAGACGCACCATACGACTAAGCTTGATTTGCCTTCGGGGACTGCGCTCACTCTCGCGGAGGCTGTGAAGAAGAGCACCGGGCTGAAAGATATTCCAGTGAAAGCGCATCGTGTAGGCGACGCGGCCGGACTGCACGTTCTGATTGCCAAGGGTGACGCCGACAAGCTGGTGTTGACGCATGATGCACATTCGCGACGCGGGTTTGCAGAGGGTGCGGTGCGAGCGGCGGAGTGGCTCTCGACACGGACGGGCTGCTACGACTTTCAGGATGTTTATACGCAGATTTAATTGCGTTTCATTGTTGAAGAGAAGGTATAGATATGAGCGTTGCGGAAGCGGTAGTGGCTACGAGGTTTGCAGACCTGACGTTTGAAGAGAAGCTGGACCGGTTGGCCGAGGTCGCCGTAAAGGTTGGCCTGGGACTGCGTGCGGGACAGGAGCTGATCATGTCGGCTCCCATGGATGCGCTGCCGCTGGTTCGACGGATTACCGAACATGCTTACAAAGCCGGTGCGTTGCTGGTAACGACTTTCTATTCGGATGATCCGAGTGTGCTAGCGCGGTATGAGTATGGCTCGGATGCGAGCTTCGACTTTGCGCCGACGTGGCTACAGGATGGGATTGCCGCGGGCTTCAAGAGCGGCGCGGCGAGGCTTGCGATTGCGGGTGCGAATCCTGCGCTGCTTGCCAAGCAAGATCCGGCGAAGGTATCACGGGCGAATGTTGCGATGTCGAAGGCGAGCAAGCCGGCGATGGAGTTGATTACAAGGCATGAGATCAACTGGACGATCGTGGCGTGCGCTACGCCTGAGTGGGCGAAGCTGGTGTTTCCGGGCGAGCCGGTTGATGTCGCTGTGGCGAAGTTGTGGGAAGCGATCTTTGCGTCGTCGCGTGTGAACGTGGACGATCCGGTTGCGGAGTGGAAGCAGCATGGCGAACGGTTGAAGAAGCGCGTGGATTTTCTAAATGCAAAGCGCTACTCTGCTCTGCACTTCAAGAGCCCGGTGACGGATCTGACGGTCGGACTGGCAGACGATCATCTGTGGGCCGGAGGCGGGACGACAGCGGGAAATGGTGTTTACTGCCAGCCGAATATTCCTACGGAGGAGTGCTTTACTACGCCACATAAGGAACGCGTCAATGGGACGGTGAAGGCTACGAAGCCGCTGTCGCATCAGGGCACGCTGATTGAGAACATCGCCGTAAGGTTTGAAGATGGGAAGATCGTCGAAGCGAAGGCTACGGCGGGCGAGGATGTGCTCAACCGGCTGATTAGCACGGATGATGGAGCGCGGCGGCTGGGTGAGGTGGCGCTGGTTCCGCATGGATCGCCGATTGCGCAGAGCGGAGTGCTGTTCTGGAATACGCTGTTCGACGAAAATGCTGCGAGCCATATTGCGCTGGGGCAGGCTTACTCGACGTGCCTTATTGGCGGCGAGAAGATGGATGCGGAACAGCTCACGGCGCTGGGTGCAAATGAGAGCCTGATCCACGTGGACTGGATGATTGGTTCGGGCGATATGGATGTGGATGGCATTGCAGCTGATGGAACGGCGGAACCATTGATGCGCAAAGGCGAGTGGGTCTAGCTTCTCTTCTTCAACTGATTGGACGATGCCCGGTGGTTTGATCTCGATCACCGGGCATTGCTGTTTTTGTGAATGCGGAGCTATTTCAAACCAGGACCATAGAGCACTACCTATGCCGCAAATTACATCTTTCGATATTCACGCGGCTATGTGCGATCTAAGTTTATAAAAACATTGAATTTATCCCGATTTTCCAATGGGATTTACGATTTTCGTTGCGGAACAGAAAATCGCTGTACATTGAAACTGAGTTTGATGCAGATGCGTCTGCATCAATGTTTCCCGAAAAGTAATTTACTGCAGGCGATGTTGCGCTGCAGGAGTATGTATCAGGTCCGCAGTCGGTATCGTCCTTCTGTCGTTGCGTTGTCGCATTTCTACACCTAATCGAAGTCGAGGAGAACCTTATATGAATTCCCCTATCCACACAGGCGTTTCGCGCAGGTCATTTATGCGCATCCTAGGCGCGGCCTCGGCAGCAGCCACAACGTTTCCAGCATTAGCAGCGGTGCAGAATGCTCCGGCTGCAGCGCCGCAGGGTGGGCGTCGCGGCATGTCGGATATGGGCGAGATGCAACAGCTTCCGCCGGATACGGTCATCATTAGCTCGAACGAAAACCCGCTGGGGCCGGCGCAGTCTGCGCTGACGGCGATATGTACTACCGCCTCCCTAGGCGGTCGGTATCACTTCGACGAGACGATGAAGACAATCAAAGTCTTCAATGAGCTGTTTGGATTGCCTAAAGCCGGGCCCAAACAGCCTAGCTACTCCGCGCTCTTCCCCGGATCGGGCGGGCCGCTTGACCTGGCACTGATGTCGAACATTGGCCCGGACAAGCCGCTGGTTTACGGGGACCCGAGTTACGAGCAAGGTTTTCGCGCGGCAGACGCGATGAAGGCGCCGAAGTTCCCGGTTCCGCTGACCGCGACTTACGCCCATGACGTGAAGGCGATGCTGAAGGCGCATCCTTCTCCTGGCGCTTACTACATTGTGAATCCGAATAATCCGACCGGCACGATGACGCCGAAGGAAGACATCGTCTGGCTGCTGAAGAACAAGCCCGCCGGCTCAGTCGTGATCGTTGATGAGGCATACCATCACTTCTCGAACGACGACTCCTGCATCGACCTGGTCGCGCAGGACAAGGACATCATCGTGCTGCGTACCTTCTCGAAGATCTACGGCATGGCCGGTCTGCGCGCGGGTTTTGCCGTTGCTCGGCCCGACCTGCTGGCGAAGTTTGGTACCGTCTCCCCCGCCGGCCGGAGCCTGGCGAGCATCTCGATTACGAGCTCTGCCGGTGCGCGCGCCAGCTTGCTGGACAAGGACCTTGTTCCGCTTCGCAAGAAGATCAACGCGGACGTTCGCTCTGAGACGCTGGAGTTTCTGACGAAGAAGGGCTACAAGATCGTTCCTGGCTCGCAGGGCAACATGTTCATGGTCGATGTGAAGCGGCCAGGCAAAGAGTTCCAGCAGGCGATGTTGAAGGAGAATGTTGCGATTGGACGCTCGTGGGCGGCGATGCCGAACTACGTGCGTGTGACCGTCGGCACGAAGCAGGAGATGGAGAAGTTCCAGACCGCCTTTGTGAAGTGCATGGACATGGCGCCGGGCACGGTGAATGGAGCGGCTGAGCTGCATATTCCGCAGTTCCATGTTCCTTCAGAGCTTTATCGCGGTTAGTCTTTTGTGAATGAAAAGAGGCCTCGGCGGTGTTGCCGGGGCCTTTTTTTGTTGCTCTTTGTTGGCAAATCCGAGTTGCAGTGAAATCAACCATCGCGACGCGGTAAACTTGCAGTCATTATGGATTTGATGGGTTGTGGAACGGCGCTGGTAACCCCCTTCCGGAGGGAAGGCGCAATTGACGAAACGGCGCTTCAATCGCTTGTGAACTGGCAGATCGAAAGCGGGATCGATTTTCTGATTCCGTGCGGAACGACGGGCGAGGCGGCCACGCTGTCTGAGGCGGAGTGGCTTCGAGTGATTGAGATCGTGGTTGAAACGGCGGCGGGGCGGGTTCCGGTGTTCGCGGGATGCACGCACAATGCTACCCATGAAGCGGTTGCGCGGGTGAAGAAACTGCATCGGGTGCGCGGGGTGACGGGCGTTCTGACGGCGAATCCTTACTACAACAAGCCGGGTCAGGAGGGGCAGTATCAGCACTTCCGCGCGATCGCCGAGGCTACTGACCTGCCGGTGTTGCTCTATAACATTCCCGGACGCACTGGCGCGAACTTGGAACCGGCGACGGTGTTGCGGCTTGCAGAGTTGCCGAATGTGATCGGCGTGAAGGAATCGAGCGGAAATATTGCGCAGATTACTGAGTTGATCACTACGGTGCCGTCTCGGTTCAAGGTGCTGGCGGGTGATGACAGCGTGGCGCTGCCGGTGATTGCGCTGGGTGGGGCGGGATTGGTTTCGGTAGCTTCGAATGTGATTCCGGCGCAGATGGCCAAGATGGTACGGGCGGCGCTTGAGAACGATTGGGATGCAGCGCGGAAGATCAATCGGCAGTGCTTTCGGCTGATGCAGGCGCACTTCTGGGAGGCTAGTCCGGCTCCGGTGAAGGCTGTGCTGCATATGATTGGGCGAGGCGAGGATGTGCTGCGACTGCCTATGGTTCCGGTTTCGGATGGGACTCGGCGCAAGCTAGAGTTGCTGGCTAGTGAGCTTGGGCTGCTGACTGCAGTGGCTGCTGGCGCAAAATCATAGATAACAAACAAGAAAAGGTGATGTGTGAGTTTGCAAGAGCGGATTGAGTATTGGTTTGCGCAGGGTGCTGCGGCGGTTGGGAATGGCGAGGCTGAGACGGCTTTTTTTGAGTTGCGTAATGCTTTGGAGGCTGGGGAGTTGCGGTCTGCGGAGCCGGATGCTTCGTCTCCGCTTGGCTGGCGGGTGAATGCCTGGGTGAAACGGGGGATTTTGTTGGGGTTTCGGCTGGGTGCGCTGGTTGAGATGGGGGCGGGTGAGGGGCTTTCTTTTGTGGATAAGGCTACTTATCCGGCGCGTCGGTTTGCGGCGGCGGATGGGGTGCGGGTGGTGCCGGGTGGGTCGAGTGTGCGGGCTGGAGCCTTTGTTTCTAAAGGGGTTGTGGTGATGCCTCCGGCTTATGTGAACGTGGGGGCTTATGTGGATGAGGGGACGATGGTGGACTCGCATGCGCTGGTGGGGAGTTGTGCGCAGATTGGCAAGCGGGTGCATCTGAGCGCGGCCGCGCAGATTGGTGGGGTGCTGGAGCCGGTGAACGCTAGCCCCGTCATTATTGAGGATGATGTGCTTGTGGGTGGAAATACCGGCGTTTATGAGGGGACAGTGGTGCGGAAACGTGCGGTTTTGGCGGCTGGGACCGTGTTGACGCGGGGTACTCCGGTGTATGACCTGGTGCGCGGGGAGGTCTATAAGGCTACGGCGGAGATGCCGCTGGTGATTCCTGAGGGTGCCGTGGTTGTGCCGGGCTCGCGGGCTGTCAATAAAGGGAAAGGGCAGGAGTGGGGGCTTAGTATTTCGGCTCCGGTGATCGTTAAATATCGGGACGAAAAAACAGAGCTTTCTCTAGTGTTAGAGGACATTTTGCGCTGATTTTGGTGGACAAAACGTGGTGAAATGCGTGGTAGAGATGGACATGAGGATGTCACTTTTTGCCACGCTGATTTTTTTGCAGGTTTGCTGACTTTATTTTTCCACAGGTGGGACGTGAGGAAGAGCTCGGCAGCGTGGGTGGCGGAGAGGGCGGATGGATGTGCAGGGCCGGGTACGAGGAGCGCTGTTGAATGATGCGGGTTTTCACGGCGTTGAACTCGATCTGACTTATTGATCCCTGAGCAGCCTTGCCGGGTCAACGTGTAGTGCACGTCGACCGGGAACGGCTGCGGACAAAAGACCCAGCAATGCCATCGTGAGCACGACCGCTAAGATCACCAGAGGGTCAGCAGCCGTTGCCTGATACACAATGCTCGCCAGTAGCCTGCTTGCCGCGACGCCAAGTAGCAATCCAGCAAACGAGCCGATACCGAGAAGCCACGCAATCTTGCCCAACGCGGCACGCAGCACCTGATTGCTCTGCGCACCCAGCGCCATACGAATGCCAAGCTCATGCATGCGCCGCGAGACAGTGTAATCGGCCACGCCGAAGATACCCGTAACAGCTAGCAGGATGGCCAACGCACCCAATACCCCAAGAGCGACAGTCGCCGCACGAGCCGGAAAGGTCATCAGGCTCAGAGAATCTGACCAGGTACTCAGGGTGAAGACAGGAATGCCATTGTCTACCTTCGCAATCGCCTGCCGAACCTCAGGAATCATCTCCGCCGGGGTGCGCGCGGAGCGCACAAGCAGCACCGTGTCGCTGGAGCCACTCTGCTGGATGGGCCAGAAGAACGCCGGCGTCGGGTCCTCGGTCAGCGATGCATATTTGCCATCCTTCACCACTCCTACGATCTCATTCTGCTGGCCGCCGCCGCTCGGAAAGTGTTTACCGAGCACGTCGACGGTCCCGAAGAGGCGCCTGGCAAAGGTCTCGTTCACAATCGCGACCAGCGGTGCGTGGGGATCATCGTGTTCGGTGAAGACGCGCCCGGCAAGTAGCTGCGTTCCGGCGACCGCAAAATAGGCTGGAGACACTTGAAAATACGGCGCATAAAACTTCGAATTGGCGACGCTGAAGTCCGTTGTACCCGGAGCAAAGATCATGGTATTTGAATTGTTGATACTCAACGGAGTGGTATCCGCGTAGGCCGCTTCAGACACTCCTGGCACACCCGCGACCGCATCCAACAATCGCTCCTGCACAGTGGCCACTGCAGCATCGTGATAGCCCGCAAGATGCAGATCGAGTGTCGCAATCGTTACGTTCTCCGGCTGCAGGCCGAGCGGCATCGTAAAGGTTCGTTGCAGGCCGCGCACGGCCACAAACGATGAGGTGACCAGAAGGCAGCAGAGCGCGACCTGCACCACCAGAAGAATATTTCGCGCCGTAAATCGATGCTCTTTATGTCCTGTGTCGCCGGCTGCCTTCAGCGTCTCATTCGGGTCCGTCCTCCATACCTGCCGTGCCGGAATCACACCAAAGATCAGCCCTGTGAGCACAGCGAGCGACGCTGCAAACAGATACACCGAGATATTCGGTTCAGTCAGGAACTGCACAGGAATCTCGACGTGTGCCGGACGCCAGTGCGTCAGAGCGCGCAATAGCGTCGCGGCCAGCATGGCGGCTGTCGCGCCCCCGATGAGGGAGATGATGATGGACTCCGTGAGCAACTGCCGCACGATTCTTCCACGGCTCGATCCAATGGCGATCCGGATGCCTAATTCCCGCGCCCGGTCCGCCAAGCGCGCTGCGAACAGTCCACCTAGATTGGTGCAGGCTGCGAGCAATACCAGCAACGCCAGTAACATGACGCCGGTCAGAAAGGCGCGCACCGGCCCGCCAAGCGCATCGCCCAACAGACCTAGCCTGGCAACCCGCAGCGTCAGCGTTTTGTCCTCCATGGGATATTCTCCGGCAAGCTGCGAGGCGATGCGTCCGAGATCCGCATCAGCCTGCATTGCCGTCACTCCGGGTTTCAGTCGTCCTACCACCCAGGCGTTGTTGTTGTAGCGCCGATCCAATGAGCTGTAACCTTCGATCTCCGGCTGGTTCTGGAAGGGTACCCATATCTCCGGCCAGATGAAACGTTCCGTTCCGCTGAAGTTCTCCGGCGCAACGCCGATGATGGTGTAAGGGTGTTTATTGAGAAGGACGGTCCTGCCTACGATTTGCGGGTCGCCTGCAAAGCGCACCTGCCAGCCGGAGTAGCTCAACACCGCGACTTGGCTACCGTTCACCTTGGTATCTTCCGCTGCATGAAAGAATCGGCCAAGTACCGGCTGCACGCCCAACATGTCGAAGTAGTTTCCGCTCGCCTCGTATCCCCACACCGGGTGTGCGACTCCATTCACGCCAAGGCCAATGCGTGCGAGCCGATAGACGCCTACATCGGAGAAGGTGCTGTTGCGGTCGCGAATGTCGCGATAGTTCGGATAAGAGAGACTGAGACTATTCGCAGGCTTGCCTTGGACCTGAACCAGCTGCTGTGCCTGCGGGACGGGCAATGGATGGAGCAGCAATGCATTGAAGATCCCGAAGACCACTACGTTCGCCGCAATCGCCATCGTTAAAGTGAGGATGGTAATCAAGGCAAAGCCGGGCGAGCGCCGCAGCTTGCGGATGGCGAAGCTTACATCTGCGAGGATGCTTTCGATGCGGGGCCACATCCAGATTTCGCGGCCTTGCTCGCTGACTCTGGTTACGTTGCCGAATTCGCGTCGGGCGGCTTGCTCGGCCTGCTGGCGGCTCATGCCTGATGCCATGAGGGCGTCTACTTTTTCGGTCAGGTGTTGCTCGATCTCTTCTGAGAGGTCGCTGTAGATTCGGTTTCGCTTGAAGAGCTGCTTGAACCAGTTCATGGTCTAACTCCTAAGGCTCTAAAACGAGGACGCGGTGCGAGGGTTGGTATGGCATCGAACAAGCAAAAGCGAAATACAGGGATCCTTCACTGCGTTCAGGATGACGACTTGAGACGAGGATGAGGTAAACAAAGAATGAGACACGACTTTGTCCTAGGATTTCGTGGGTGCAAGGACGAGGGTTATTCCTTCGAGCATTCGTTCGAAGCTGGAAATTTCGCGCTCGAGATGTTTTTTGCCTGCGGGCGTAATCCGGTAGGTGCGTACCCTGCGGTTGGAGGGGGAGATCTCCCACTCTGCCTTAACCTGGCCTTCTTTCAAGAGGCGCTGCAATGCGGGATAGAGAGAGCCTTCTTCGACCTGAAGAAGCTCGTTGGACATTTGCTTGATGTGCTGGACGAGGGCGTAGCCATGCATCGGCTGGCGTTGGAGCGATTGGAGGACCATCATCTCCAGTGCTCCGCGGAATAGATCGCGTTGTTCGGATTTAGGTGGAGGTGTCATAGGCATGTTTGAAACATGCCTAGCGTAAAATAGGGTATAGAAGAGTGTCAAGAAGAATTGCTTTTCTGACTTTATTTTGGGAGCGGTGGGACGGCGGAGAAGAGGCTGACCAGGCCTTCGGCAAGGGTGGGGTGGGAGATGATGAGGTCGCGGATAGCGGTGTGGGGCAGGTTGTTGGCCATGGCCAGCTGGACCGCCGGGAGGAGTTCGCCTGTGCCGGTGCCGAAGGCGGTGAAGCCGAGGATGCGGTCGTCAAGGGAGATGAGGGCTTTGAGAAAGCCGCGGGTTTCGGAGAGGGTGCGGGTGCGCAGGACGGCGAGCATGGGGATCTTCGTGAGACGGTAGGCGATTCCCTGCTGTTTGGCTTCCGTTTCGGTGAGGCCTACGTGGGCCAGCTCGGGATCGATGAAGGTGCAGGACGGGACCTGGCGTCCGGCGGTGGAGCGGTTGGCTCCGGCGAGGTTGTCGCGGACTGTGCGGAAGTCGTCGAAGGAGATGTGGGTGAAGTGTGGAGAGCCAGCGCAGTCGCCCATGGCCCAGATGCGCGGTGTGGCGGTTTCGAGGCGGTCGTTGACCTGGATGTGGCCGGATGGGGTGGTCTGGACGCCGACGAGTTCGAGGCCCATGTTCTGGGTGTTGGGAGTGCGACCAGCGGCTACGAGGATGTGCGAGCCTGCGAGGATAGTGCCATTGGAAAGATGGAGTTTTACGTTTGCGCCGGAGAGACCTTCAACGCTGCTGATGGTGGCGTTGGTAACGACGTCGATGCCTTCGTGGTGGAAGAGCTGTTGGATGGCTTCGGAGACATCGGGGTCTTCGCGGTGGGCGAGGGTGGCGTTGCGCTCGACGATGGTGACGCGGGAGCCGAAGCGCCGCATGGCCTGGGCGAGTTCAAGACCGACGTAGCCGCCGCCGATGACGAGGAGATGTTCGGGTACGGTGTCGAGCTCGAGGGCTTCGATGTGGGTGAGCGGATGAGCTTCGAGGAGGCCGGGGATGGGGTCGATGGTCGCGCGGGAGCCGGTGTCGATGAAGATCTTGTCGGCGGTGAAGATGCGGGTGCCACCGGCGTTGAGGTCGACCTGGACGGTTTTGGGGCCGATGAATTTGCCAAAGCCCATCGCAAATTCTGCGCCGTTCTTTTTGAAGTTGTTTAGGTGGACCTCGGCGAGTCCTTCGACCATCTTTCGTTTGTGAGCGCGAACGGCGGCCATGTCGACGTGCCATTCATTGTGAACCATGCCGAACTCTGCGCCGCGTTGGAAGTAAGAGGCGACCTTGGCGCTGTGGATGACGTTTTTACTGGGCAGGCAGGCGACGTTGGGGCAGGCTCCGCCGATGGCGTCCTTCTCGATGGCGATGACGCGGCTACCTTGTGAGGCAAGGTGCCACGCCATGAATTTTCCAGCTTCTCCGCTGCCGATGATGATGGCGTCATACTGCTCCGGTATTGGCATGAATATCTCCTCGAGAGTTCTGTGGGAAATTCTAGCGGCTTGCTCGGGCAATCCAACCCGAACCACTCTGCAATTGCTGTTTCTAAAGGGGATATGGCGTAAGTGCTAAGATGGAAGATTCATGGCACAAGATAAATTGAAGATGATTCCCCTGGGGGGCCTTGGCGAGTTCGGTATGAACTGCATGGCTCTCCGCTGGCAGGATGACATTATTGTCATCGACGCCGGTCTGATGTTTCCTGAAGAAGAGTTGCTGGGTGTCGACATTGTCGTTCCGGATATCAGCTACCTGACTGAAAACCGCGACAAGGTGAAAGCGATTCTGCTGACGCATGGGCATGAAGACCATATTGGCGGACTGCCGTGGATTCTGAGTGAGTTGAATGTGCCGGTGTATGGCACGGAGTTTACGCTGGCGCTGGTGGAGGGCAAGCTGGAAGAGCATCGGTTGCTGGAAGATGCCGACCTGAATGAGTTGATTCCAGGGCATCGGGTTACGCTGGGACCGTTTTCGGTGATGCCGATTCGCGTGACGCACTCGCTGGTGGATTGCGTTGCGCTGGCGATCCATACACCGGTTGGGGTGGTGCTGCATACGGGCGACTTCAAGGTGGACTTGTCGCCTCCGGATGGAAGGCCGTTCGATTTGCATGCGTTTGCGGAGCTGGGTAAGCAGGGAGTTCTGGCGCTGCTGCAGGACTCGACCAATGTGGACCGGCGTGGGTATACGCCGAGCGAGAAGGCTGTAAGGCCGCGGCTGGATGAGATCTTCGGGCAGGCGAAGAAGAAGCTGTTCTTCAGCTGCTTCTCGTCTTCGATTCACAGGATTCGGCTGGCAATGGAGCTGGCGCATAATCATGGGCGCAAGATTGCGATTGTAGGACGGTCGCTCGATAATGCCACCGAGATCGCGCAGGATCTTGGGTATCTCGATCTGCCGCCGGGGTTGGTGATCAATCCGGGACAGATCAAGGAGCATCCGGCGAACAAGCTTTGCATCATGATCAGCGGGACGCAGGGCGAGCCGATGAGCGCGTTGAGCCGGGCCGCGGTGAATAATCATAAGTTTGCGCACATCGATGCGGGCGATACGGTGCTGATGAGCTCGCGCGTGATTCCAGGGAACGAGAAGTCGATCTACCGCGTGATCGACCACCTGGAACGTCGCGATGCGAATGTGATCTATGACGATGGTGCTTCGGGGCTGATCCATGTAAGTGGGCATGGGAGCCAGGAAGAGCTGCGGTTGATGATTAACCTGGTGAGGCCGAAGTTCTTTATCCCGGTGCACGGCGACTATCGCCATTTGAAGCGGCATGTTGAACTGTCCAGCTCGATGGGAGTGGTTGAGAAGTCGATTCTGCTGGAGGACGGCGACGTTCTGGAGCTGGATAAGAACTCGGCTACGAAGACGGGCAAGGTAACGGTTGGGCGCGTGTGCATCGACTCGGGTGGGGCGGCGGCGGATGTCGTCGAAGACCTGGTGATTCGCGACCGCAAGCATTTGAGCGAGGACGGAATTGTGTTGCCGATCATTGCGATCAACAAGCGGACGGGTAAGGCGGAGAATGCTCCGGAGATCGTGATGCGCGGAATGGCGATTGATGATCCGGAGATGATCGCAGAGGCACGGCAGGTGGTGCAGCGGACGCTGGATGGATCGTCGGGCGAAGAGAAGGCTGACTATGGCGTGATCAAAGAGAAGATTCGGACGGATTTGAAACGCTATATCCAAAAGAGCACGAGCCGGCGGCCTTTGATTATGCCGGTGATTCTTGAGATCTGACGAATAGTAATTTTGCGATGAAAGCGCCTCCTGATGGGGGCGCTTTTTTATTGCAAGAGCTTCGACAGGACGCATCGCGGAGGTACCGATACGGATACCCATGCATCAGCGTGAAGCAACAACAGGCGTAAGATCTACGTCGAAAGGCAGAATTACCGATAAAAACCGGGCTGAGCGGCATCAGAGAGGCAGAAATATCGGAGATAACAATGTACGTTTTGCACGCAAGGTGAAAACATATGTTGAATTTTGCATTTTGCCGCCGTGTTGTGCTCGTCTTGGTTGGCGCGGTGGGGATCATGGGATCTGCAGCCGATTCGCAGGTTGCGCCGGAGAGTAAACCTCCGGTTGATACTCATCCGAAGGTAGAGCCGCAGGGTCGGCAACGGATTGGGCTGGTGCTTGAAGGCGGCGGGGCGCTGGGGCTTGCCCATATCGGAGTGATTCGGTGGTTGGAGGCTCATCATATTCCAGTTGATTACGTCTCAGGGACGAGCATGGGCGGCCTGGTGGGCGGGTTATATGCCGCTGGACTCGACACGGATGAGATGAAAAAGTTTGTGGACGGGATCGATTGGCATACCGTCTTGAGTGGACAGGTGCCGTTCCAGGCGTTGGGCTTTCGGCGTAAGGAAGATAAGCTGGCGTTTCCGAACCGGCTGGAGTTCGGCCTGAAGGGCGGCCGCTTCCGGTTGCCGAGTGGCCTAAATTCGGGCGCGGCTGTGGGACTGTTATTCGATCGCACGCTGCTCCCCTACTACGATCTGCAGAGCTTTGACGATCTGCCGATTCCGTTCCGGTGTGTGGCGACGGAGATCGTTACCGGGCAGCCACATGTCTTCAAGGACGGCTCTCTGGCACAGGCCATGAGGGCGACTATGTCGATTCCGGGCATGTTCGCTCCGGTGAGTCATGGCGATATGATCTTCACCGATGGCGCGGCGGTGGATAATCTGCCGGTGGATGTGGCGCGGTCGATGGGCGCTGAAGTGATTATTGCGTCGTATCTGGATTCGGGGCCGACCGATCCGGTGACCCTGGGTTCACTCGTCGGGGTAGCAGGAAGAAACGTTTCGATCATGATTGCAGCCAATGTCGCGAGAAGCCTGCAGAACGCAGACGTCGTGATCTCATCGGATGTAAGCAAGTTTGGCACGCTGGATTTTGCGAGAACCGACGACATCATTCCGATTGGAGACAAGGCTGCAGCGACGATGTCGGCGGAGTTGGAGAAGTATGCGTTGAACGATGCCGATTGGGCTGAGTATGTCCGGCAGCGGGAGGCACGGCGCAGAACCAAGGTGCCGATACCGCAGTTCGTCGAGATCTACGGCGTTGAAGGCGTCCGGCAGAAGAACCTCGAGGCGAAGTTCGAGAAGTTTGCGGGCAAGCCTATCGATCTCGACGAGTTAGAGCGCACGATTGCAGACGTGCAGGGCACCGGGCTGTACTCGACGATCGACTACATCATCGTCGATAGGGATGGGAAGCACGGATTGCGGATACGGCCAAGGGAGAAAGATCATGGTCCGCCATTCGTGAATCTCGGTATAACGATCCTGGCGAATGATTCAAACAACGTCCAGTTCGGCATGGCAACGCGGGCGACGTTCTTTGATCTGGTGGGGCCGGGATCGGAGTTGCGCGTGGATGGAGCGGTGGGCCAACCGGCGACTCTCAGCGGAGAGCTGTACAAACCGTTTAAGGCAGGAAGCCGTGCATTCGTTGCGCCGCATGCTTATCTTACGCGGGAGGTGGTTCCTTACTACGTAGGCAGCACGCAGCTGGATCAGTACCGGATCAGGCAGAACGGGTTAGGCGCGGATGTGGGCTTCCAGTTCAATGCAAGAAGCGAAGTGCGGGTAGGCCAGGACTATCAGTGGTACAGCTCCGTTCGTACCATTGGACAACCGATCGGAAATGAATTTCATCTGCGACCGTTTGTGTCTGCGGTGAAGTTTCAATACCTGGGACAGGACGACATGATGGTTCCAACAAGCGGCTCTACGGTGTCAGCGATCTACAACTACTACACGCAGAGGCCAAACGAGTCGGGTGGCCTCTCGCAGATGACAGGAAGGCTGCAGCATTTCATTCCGATAAAAACTCGTGAGATTCTGTTCGGAACGTTGCAGGGTGGTACAAGTTTTGGAGCGAATAACCTTGGACTAGCAGGCGTTTCGCTGGGTGGACCGCTGCGATTGAGCGCCTATAGCCGGAATGAGTTGCTGGGAACGGATTTCTTCCTCATACAGGGAGGGTATCTGCACCGGTTGGCGCGCCTGAATCCGGTGATTGGGGATTCGATCTACGCCGGTGGACTCTTCGAGATCGGCAAGATGTATGGTGGCAATCCGCAGACACCGTCGCTGCCGTTTGACTTCACGGGCGCGCTGGTGATGAAGACACTGATTGGGCCGGTGCTTACCGGGCTGAGCATCGGCGACGGCGGCCGCTGGAAGTGGTACTTCGGTGTGGGGCGAGTGTTTTAATAAGATCTGCAGGTTTGCATTGCTGTTTCGATTAGAAGAAACTGCCGGGGTGAACGATTGGTTCGGAAGAGAGTTGCGGCAGTCTTTGCCGTCGTGTTGTTTGTTCTGGGATTTACAGCGTGGCCGTTTGTTCGAGCTCATTTGCAGGCAATCGCTGTTTTGAAACTGGCAAGCGGCCAGCCGGTACCTAAACTGCTCAGTGCGGTGATCGAAGAAAAGGTTGAGAGTAAGGAGATTGAGTTCCCTGCCGGTGGTGTGATGGTACGCGCTCGAATGTATCGCCCCCAGAATCAGTCGCATGCTCCGGCGTTGATGGTATTGCATGGCGTTCATCATCTGGGTATGAACGAACCGAGGCTGATGAGTTTTGCTACCGCTATGGCGAGTTGCGGACTGCAGGTGCTAACGCCAGAGCTGCCAAATATCAAGGACTATCACATCGATACAGATTCCGTGCGAACCATTTCGGAGTCGGCCCAATGGTTTGCCGCGCAGACGGGCGGTCCTGTTGGTGTCATGGGCTTGAGCTTCTCCGGTGGACTGGCGCTTGTAGCCGCTGCTGATCCCGTATATCAGCCGAGCTTCAAATTTGTATTAGCGGTTGGCTCACAGGATCAGATGAGCCGTGTGGCGTAGTACTATCTGACTGGACGTGAACTGCGGCCCGACGGCACAGTGGAACAGCTTTCTCCACACGAATATGGTGCGCTGGTGCTGGAGTATGAGCATCTGGATGATTTCGTTCCCGCAAGCGATGTGGCTGCGGTAAGGGCGGTGCTGCGTGAGCACCTTTACGAGAATAAGCAGGCTGAGCTAGGCGCGATGAATCAGGCGACGGTGGCGCAGCGCGCAGAGGCTGTGGCGTTGATGGATACGAACTCGTCGAAGACGCGCGCCAAGCTAGCAACCGCAGAGGCTGTACGCCGAAAGGAGATGGCAGGCGTTTCGCCACATGGGATACTGAAGACGATGACTACGCCGGTTTACCTGCTGCACGGAGAAGCGGATAACATCATTCCGTCGGCAGAGACGCTGTGGATGGCAAATGAACTGCCAGATGCAACGTTGCGCGCGGCGTTAGTTACTCCAGTGCTTTCGCATCTGGACTTGGACAGCGCGAAGCCTGGAATATGGGATGAGTTTAAGCTTGTTCACTTCTTTGCACTGGTGATGCATGCGGCTAAAGGAAACTGAGGAATTTTGATGAGCGTGTTTGTAACTTTGGATGAGATACGGGCGGCGAAGGAACGGATTGCAGGGGTTGCGGTGCGGACTCCGCTGTATCGGGTGGAACGTGCGCGGCTGCGCATGGCGAAGGTTGCTGAGCCTGAGTTCGACCTCTACATCAAGGCGGAGAGTGAGCAGCCGATTGGAAGCTTTAAGTTGCGTGGAGCGTACAACATGGTGTCGCAGCTCTCGCCTGATGCGCTGCGGCGCGGAGTGATTACCTACTCGAGTGGAAATCATGCGCAGGGTGTGGCTTATGCAGCGCGAGCGCTCGGAGCGAAGGCTGTGATCGTGATGCCGTCGAATGCTCCTGAGGTGAAGAAGGCAGCGACTCGTGCGCTGGGCGCGGAGATTGTCGAGGTTGGGCCTGCGTCGCTGGAGCGCAAGGCAAAGGCCGAGGAGCTGGTGGAGAAGTTTGGGTATGCAATGATTCCCCCGTATGATGCGCCGCAGATTATTGCAGGGCAGGCGACGTGCGGGCTGGAGATTGTGGAGCAGCTGCCGGGTGTTGAGCTGGTGCTTTCGCCAGTAAGTGGGGGTGGATTGCTCAGCGGCGTTGCTACAGCGGTGAAGCTTGCGGCTGAAGCGGGTTTGGCGCTCCCAAACGTGAAGGTTTGGGGGGCGGAGCCGGAGCTTGCTGCCGATGCCAAAGAGAGCTTTGAGACGAAGAGGCTGGTGGAGTGGCCTGCTGCGAAGACAACGCGGACGATTGGGGATGGCTTGCGTACGCAGAGTCTAGGCGAGTTGAACTTTAAGCACGTACTGCGTTTTGTAGACGGCATCGTGACCGTGAGCGAAGATGAGATTCTTTCCGCGATGCGAGTGATGCTGATGGCGACATCGCTGGTTCCGGAGCCTAGCGGCGCGGTTACACTGGCGGCTGCGCTGTATCATGCGCATGAGCTGCCCAAGGCCCGAAAGGTTGCTCTGGTGCTGAGTGGCGGAAATCTGGAGCCGGCATTACGTGAGCGGTTAGAAAATGAGTTGGCCGAGCGCGTGGGGTAAGCGGCTTTCGCAAGTGTTGCCGGAGCGTCTAATACGATGATGCGGGTTAGATTTACTACGCGTGGTAATCGGCTGAAACAAGTGAGTTGGGGCGCGTTGGCCTTGCTGGTCTCCTGCTGCGTTGCGCCTGCGCAAAAGAAAGACAAATCCGGATACGATCGCGCGGCGCGGGCCACTGTGCTTCATGCGGCGAATGTCTATGTAGCGGCGGAGGCGGATTCGCAGAGAGTTTCGCTGGTGGCTCCCGGCCATGAGGTTGTTGTCGTGGAGCGCAGCGGACCGTGGGTGAAGGTGTTCGCCAACACTGACGTAGAAGAGGATGCAGAGCAGAAGCCGGAGTTCAGCGACGACGAAAATGTAACTCCCGCTTCGGGATGGATTCGGGATAAGGGTATTGTGGGGCCGACTACTCCCGGCGGCGACACTATTTTGTTTGGGACGGCAGCGAACCTGGAGGCTGAGGCCGCTCAACCCCATGCGCCTAAAGACGCGGCGATGGAGGCGCATCTGCTCTATCGTAGAGTGGCGGAGTATTTTCCCGATTCGCCGTTGGCGGGCGAAGCGGCGTGGCGGTCGGCGGACATTCGCTGGCAGCTTGAGAAGCAGGACATCAGCTCGTTGCCGAGCGCGAAGGAACAGGACGCCATGCTGCGGCCGCAGATCTATGACGGCGAGATGAAGCGCGTGATCAAACGGTTTCCGGGATCGAAGTATGCGGCTTATGCGGCATACGATCTCATAGATAACAAGCTCTGCGGTGACTGGCAGGGACTGCCGAAGTGTCCGGAGATGGAGACTGGACTGTATGAGAAGTATGCGCAGCAGTTTCCAGATGGGCCAAGATCTGCCGAGGCTTTGTATAACGCGACGTATCGGCAGGGCGTGGCCGTGACGATGTACACGGTAGAAGAAAACAAGAAGAAGGCCGACGATGCAGCAGCGAAGACGCAGTCTCTGGCGCAGGAGATGAAGGCGAAGTATCCGCAGTCGGACTACACGGCGCGGGCAGCGAGCATTGCGTTTCGAGTGGCGCAGGGGATTCCGATTTACGGGAATGATCGTGACTAGCGGGGCGCTTGCAGAGGCGTTGCATGTGCGCGTGATTGCGCCGGAAGACGCGGCGGCAGTGGCAGAGCTAAGTGCGCAGTTGGGCTATGAGGCAACGGCGGCGGCGATTGAGGAACGGATTGCGACGCTGCTCTTGAATGCGGAGAACCAGGTTGCTTTGGTCGCCTGTGTGGGTGGGGATGTCGTTGGCTGGATCGAGGCTTCGATTGTGCGGCATCTTCAATCGGAGCCTCAAGCTCTTATTGGTGGACTGGTGGTGAAGGATGGCGTGCGCGGCCTGGGGGTGGGCAAACGGTTGTGTGCCGAGGTGGAGGCATGGACTCGAAACAAAGGGCTTACGGTGGTTCGGGTGACCTCTCGCAGCACGCGGGAGGGCGCGCATCGCTTCTATCTGCGTGAAGGTTATAGACAAACCAAGACCTCGGCGGTGTTTGAGAAGGTTCTCTCCTGAAGGCTGCATCGTAAATTTACAGAGAGCATTTAGGATGAGGCTATGCCGATTTTCAAAGTGATTGTTCTTGCCATTGTGCAAGGCCTGGCCGAGCTACTGCCCGTTTCGAGCTCCGCGCACGTCGTGGTCGTTGAAAAACTGATGGGGCTTGACCCCACGTCGCCGCAGATGACGCTGCTGCTGGTGATGCTGCATACGGGCACGATGTTTGCCGTGATTGCGTACTTCTGGAGCCAGTGGAAGAAGACGTATTTTTCGAGCTCGGATGCGTTCAAACGGTTTGCGATCCGTGTGATCTGGGCGACGCTCCTGACCGCTGTCATTGGCGAAGCGGTGAAGAAGTTGATCGAGAAGACGATGTTTCGAGGCGCACCGAAGGCGGAGATCGAGCTGCTGTTTGGGCGGCTGGATCTGATCGCTCCGGCGTTGGCCGCAGTGGGACTTTTGATTCTGCTCGCTGGGCTGATGGAGAAGCGGCGCATGGGTGCGCACCCTAAGGTCTACGGCGATAGCGTGACGATGCGGCAGGCTGGATGGATCGGTGCAATCCAGGGTCTATGTCTGCCGTTTCGCGGATTTTCGCGGTCGGGCGCGACGATCTCAACCGGCATGCTGACGGGCGCGAGCAAGGAGCGGGCTGAGCGGTTCAGCTTCGCGCTGGCTGTAGTGCTGACGCCGCCGGTAGTTGTGCGTGAGTCGTTGCGGCTGGTGAAGGCTTCGCATGAAGCCGTGGCTGCGGGTACTCCGATTGATCTGCATGGCAGCGTGGTTACGAGTCTGCTGGGCGCAGTGTTCGCGTTCTTTGCCGGTCTAGTGGCGCTGAAGTGGTTGAGCAGTTGGCTCGAAGAGGGCCGCTGGTATCTGTTTGGGATCTATTGCCTGGTGGCTTCAGTAGTTGTGTTTGCACTGCACCACGCGGGATATTAAGACGGCAAGTGCCACTGGATACTCTCCAGTGACACTTGGCTGTTTGACGTTATCTACTTCGCTGCGAGCGCGTCGCGATGATTGCGGACAAAATCATGCGCGGTGAGAACGTGAGCCTGTTGCTCCGCAAGTAGCTGACGAACAGGCAAGGGCAAATCCTGTTCGAGGGCTTCCCTGTAGGCCTTCTTGGCTTCGTCCTCTCCTTGTTCTGCAGTGGCAAGGAGGGTGTGATCGCCTCCACCCAGCTTGGCTTTGAGATCTCCCCAGGCGCGGTGGAGTGTTCCGGCGGTCGTGCCTGACTCCTTTATGTCGTGCACTCCATTCTGGTGGAGAACCTCTTCGAGGTCTCCGCGGAAGCTTGCGCGCTTGAGTGACTCGGCGAGGAAATAGCGTTTGAGAGTTTCGTCCTTCAGGTGGTCGCCGATGTCGGCGAAGCCCTTTTGGCTGTCCTGAAGTGTGTTGATGAGCGACTTGAGCGCGAGCACCATCTCGCTGTGCTTCCCTGCATCTGTGGGCATAGAAACCTCAATTATGGATTGAAAATGCTGTCGGTTAGGCAGGGTCCGTCGGCTGTCTGCGATTCTCCTTTACCGACGGCAAGCCGGAGAAATCGCGAAAATCCCGCTCCCCTGCCAACCGGTTATAAGGTCCGCCGAGCTCACTACGGGCCCGGCGGCGAGTGTTATAGAGATAGATGCCGGGTCCCGGCGCGGGTTTGCATCCGGATACCCCGGCGGGCACGTTTCCACTAATTTCTGTTGCGCTCTGGGATAATCGAGGTGCTCTGGTGGTTTACGGCCCTGGTACCGTCCGCCCGGTGTGCCGTTTGGGCACCCGTGCAGAGAGGCCGCGCGTACCCCGAATGAAGGCTCCCCAATGAAAACATTACGACTTGTTTCGACACCGACGCGCAACCGCCGCCTGAACGAGATCATCGGGATGATCGTGCTGGTGGCCGCGGGCCTGCTGCTGCTGGCGCTGGCGAGCTATACGCCCTCGGATCCTTCTTTCAATACCGTTGGGTCCTACCTAAAGGGGCGGCCAGCGCATAACTGGACCGGCATGGTGGGGGCTTATCTTGCGGATGCGACACTGCAACTGATTGGAATTGCTGCCTTCTTTCTGCCCCTGGTGTTGGGGCGACTGGGACTTTGCTGGATGCGTTCGCGACCGGCGGGATCGCCGATGGCCAAAGCTGTCGGACTGGTGATGTGGGTGATCTTCGGACCGGCTGCCATCGCGCTGCTGCCGGGACATATACTGTGGCGCAGCTCGTTGCCGATTGAAGGAGCAACGGGGCGGCTGTTGGCGGATTTTCTGGTGCATTACCTGAATCTGCCTGGAGCCATCATCGTGCTCGGGCTGATGGTCGCGTTGTCGCTTTATCTTGCGACTACGTTTACCTTCAACACGGCCCGCGAATGGGCAACGATACGGTTCTCGTTCGTGCAGGCGATGTGGGATCGTTGGGTAGGGTGGCGCCGTCGTAAGAATGCGGACGCCGCGATTGCCAGTGAAAACTACGGCAGCAAGCGAGAACTGGCCGATGCGAAGGCTCGACGTGCCCGCGAGTTGGCTGAGGCTGCCGAGCGAAAGAGCCAGGAGCCAGAGAGCACGACGCTGCTTGGTGGATTGTTCGGTTGGCTGGGACGAAAGAAGAAGATCGAGCAGATCTCGCTGACGCCGCATGAAGAAGTTGCAGGAGAGCACGGTTCGATGTGGCAGGCTATGCCTCGCACTCTTGTCGATGCTCCACCCGTGACGCCAATCGGTACGGCCAAGGCCGCGGCGGCTCCTTTTGCGGAGGCACTGGCTAAGGCGGCAACTCCGGTCCATGCTCTCGATGATGAGTCGAACTTCAGCGAAGGCAACTTTGATTTTGGTGCGGACGATCGCAAGGAAGCTGTTCCTGCGCGGATGCCTGCTCCGGTACGCTTGGTGAAGAGGTCTGTGGTGGAACCTGCGCCTCCGGCTGCTCTGCCTGTTGCAGCCACAGAGGAACATATCTCCTTTGGCAGACGCGCCGATGCGGACATCACACCCGTAACGATTGTGCCGAAGAGTGTGCGCGGCTATAAACTGCCGCCTTCGTCGCTGCTGCATCGCAGTGAGGAACAGGCCGCAGTGCGTGAGGATGCACTGCGTGAAGAGGCTCGTGTGCTGGTCGAGAAATGCGCCGAGTTCGACGTTGATGGACAGGTAACGCATATCAATCCCGGGCCGGTCGTGACCACGTTCGAGTTCAAGCCTGAGGCTGGCGTGAAGTACGCGCGTGTGACCGGGCTGGCCGATGATCTCTGTCTCGCGATGGCGGCAGAGTCCATCCTGATTGAGCGGATGCCGGGCAAGAGCACGGTAGGGATTCAAGTACCGAACAACGAACGCGAGACGATCTGGCTGCGCGATGTGGTCGAGTGCGAGAGCTTTGCGACATCGAAGAGCAAGCTGGCGATTGCGCTGGGTAAGGACATCAACGGGCGCATCGTTACAGCGGATTTGGCGAGCATGCCGCATGTGCTGATCGCTGGCTCGACGGGTTCAGGTAAGTCAGTTGCGATCAACGCCATGATTATGAGTGTGCTGTTCAAGAGCACGCCTGAGCAGGTTCGCATGATTCTCGTCGATCCTAAGCGCGTAGAGCTTGGAATGTACGAAGGCATTCCGCACCTGTTTACGCCGATCATCACCGAGGCAAAGCTGGCGGCCAATGCTCTTCGCAATGCGGTGCGCGAGATGGAGCGACGCCTGAAACTGCTGGCTGCTAACCATGTCCGCAACATCGACCAGTTCAACAAGCTCTTCGATCATGGCAGCGAGTACCTCTTCGAAGATGTGAACCAGGAGCCGCTGCCTTACATCATCATCATCATCGATGAGCTGGCAGACCTGATGATGCTTGATCGCTCCAATGTGGAAGAGTCGATCACGCGGCTCGCACAGATGGCCCGTGCGGTTGGTATCCACCTCGTTCTGGCCACGCAGCGGCCTTCTGTCGATGTCATCACCGGCTTGATCAAGGCCAACGTGCCGACGCGTATGAGCTTCCGTCTTGCAACGAAGGTGGACTCGCGCACCATCATTGACTCAAATGGCGCGGAAAGCCTGCTGGGACGTGGCGATATGCTCTACCTGCCGCCGGGTACAAGCAGGGTGCAGCGCGTTCATGCTCCCTTCGTTACTGAGAAAGAGATCTCTGCGGTGACGGCTTTCTGGAAGGCTCAGGGCGAGGCCGAGTACGTTCACGGATTCCTCGAAGGGCCGAAGGAAGAGGCAGGCAGCGCCGGAGAGGGTGGCTCGGATGGTGATGATAATGATCCGATGTACGACGATGCCGTTCGACTAGTATTCGAGTTCGGCAAGGCGAGTACTTCCCTGCTGCAGCGGCGTCTGCGCATCGGGTATGGGCGCGCGGCTCACCTGATCGACATGATGTACAACGATGGTCTAGTTGGGCCGGCGGATGGATCGAAGCCGCGCGAGATTCTCAAGTCTGCCAACTGGATTAACGAAGTTGATGCGGCGATCCGTTAGAGCTATCGGGGAAGGCGCTTTGAGGAGTGCACCGCTACGACGCCGAGGCTACTGATGACTGCCAGCAGTGCGATCCAGAGCAGTTCGGGATGACGCTCCGTGATGGGACGCGTGTCGGGACGAGATCTATGGCCAGGATTTCTCTGCTCAGAACCTAGCTCTGCTGTGTGCATAGAGCCTGTGGTTGAAAAGAGGCGGGCGTAGTCGTACTGCGGCGCAGTGAGCGCGGGGTCACCATAGTAGAGCGTCAGTGGGTCAGCGGTAATTGCGTCGAAACAGAGTTTGCGTTCGCGCATCTCCAGACGCACCGCAGTAATGGGAAGAGGTGTGTCGTTGCCATTTTCAATGGCCACCTCAACGATGGCTGCGCTTTGCAGATTGGAGCCAATCGTGGCCGGGACACTGAGTTGTTGCTCGTCGATCTCGCGGCCGGTTTGATTAAGCTTCACGCGAAGAATTGTGCCTGCGATGTTTTCACCTGACGCTGGCGGGGTACCCGCAGGCCGATCTGATATCCGGACATCGCGGCTGAAGTTGGATTTAAAATCAGGCGCCACTGTGAAAGAGACACGCTCGATTGGGACTCGCTCTGGCAGCACAAACGTTGCGATTGTTTTGTGCCCTCGCTGCGTGACGGTTTTCGTCTCAACAGCGGTGGTATAAAGCGTCTGGGCTTCGCGGCTGGGCGGGACAATGGCCCCTGTGACCATCTGAGGAGTGACGGCGAAGTTCACGTTGCCCGCTGCGGGCGACGCCATCAGTTCGATGTGCAAGTAAGGAAAACTGGACTCCTGCAGAGTGAGTGTCGTGTTGTGCGAGAGATGCTGAGAGCTGAGATCGAAGAGCGTGAATTCGCCGAGGCGCGTGGATGCAGCAGCCTGAAGATCGTTTGTACCGGAGACAGTAGCAGTGGCCAGATAGTCCTTACCGTCCAGATTGAGCTCCACGTTGGTATAGGGACGAGCCGGCATAGCCAGGTCGAAGACGATGGTGTGGCCGCGAAGTCCGAGGTTGAGCACGCGAGCGGGTTCGCTATCGGGCTGCGACGGCTCACTGAGGGTAATCGCATAAGGAACTTCGCGGCGATTCTGGTAGAGACGAACGTCTTTGAGCGAAGGCGATGCGTTGGGAAAGATTTGTGGAGAGATGATAATGCACGCCGGCCCTGCGCCTGCAGGAAGCATAATGGTCCGCTGGTACCGAAAAAACTGTGGATCGGCAACCGAAGTACTGAGGCCCGGAGATACAGCCTGCCAGAGAAAGAGTGCGAAAAGAATTGACTTCACTGACCTCCTCCCGAGCGCTGGTCTGCACGCCACGCAGGATCTCGCAGAGCAAGCCAATCTTTCTGATAAGCGAAGCTAATCGCCATAAGGATAACGCCGACGCGGTTGAAAATCTGCGCGCCGAGCTTATTTTCGAACGATGCCTGGGGCGATGGTGAGGGTGGTGGCGGAACAATCGCTGGCGCAGGAACCGCAGCGGATTCGACGGTCCGATTATCTTTTCGGTCACGTAACTCTGCTAGTTCGCGTTCAAGTGCTTCGACTCGGACGGAGAGGGCCGCGACTTCGGCTGTCAGTTTTGCATCGTTCCCGTGAAGCTCAGCCGGCTCGTGAAATTCCTCTTGGCCCATGGCAATAACTGTACCGCCAACAGATAAGGAGTGGAACTCCGCGGTATCAATTGATACCCTTGGCCAACATGGATAATAACGCAACGCAACCCCGCCTGCTCATGGTGGATGATGATGCTTTGAGCCGGGAGTTGTTCTCTCTGCTATTGAAGCAAAAGGGATACACGGTCGAGGCTGTGAATTCAGGCGAGGCGGCGCTTCAGCACCTGCGAACCCAGCACGTGCTGCCACAGGTTGTATTAACTGACATGCAGATGCCCGGCCTCGCTGGGACGGATCTAGCATTGCAACTCCGTAGTTTGTACGGAACGAGGATGATGCTGCTGGCGATGAGCGGGAGCGAGCCGAAGAGGGACGACAAGCTGGCATTCGATGGATTTCTATTGAAACCTTTCACGGTAGACCAACTTGCGGCGACCATCTCAGGATGTGGGCCGCGAGCAGACGCGCAAGCCAACATCAGTGAAGATGCAGCGGTATTGAATCAGGCCGTCTACCAGAAGCTTGCAGCGTCAATGCGAGGACAGCAGATGGAGCAGCTCTATACACTCTGCTTGCAGGATGTCGAAAGACGATTTTCAATGATGGAGCAGGCCGTTGCCGAGGGCGATGATGTCGCTTATCGAAGAGAGGCTCATGCCATCAAGGGAGGCTGCGGGATGGTTGGCGCAGCAGAACTGCAAAAACTTGCAACATCCATGGAGGAACAGGGCTTGGACGCTACTAATCATGTAGCTACACACGAGGAATTCATACTAGCGGTTGAACGCCTCCGGCGTATTCTGGTCGGACACGAAATCATTGGTCGGTTTACCAGATCGACAGGAGAGACTCGCGCATGATTGAAGCATTGAAGAAGTCTGCCGATACCGCTGTTGCAGTAGCACCCATCCGAATCGTTGTAGCCGATGACCATCCGGTCGTCCGCTTTGGCGTAAAAAACATGCTGGAAAATGAAGCCGGCTTCGAAGTTGTAGGCGAGGCCGAGGATGGCGACGTCGCAATTACGCAGACGTTGGAACTGGAACCGGACATTCTTCTGCTCGATCTATTGATGCCTCGTCTGCCGGGCCTGGAGGCGATGCGGGCCATCATGAGCAAATCGCCGCGCGTCAAAATCATTCTGCTGACCAGCACCATCTCGACGCAGCAGATTATCGAAGCTTTGCAGATCGGAGCCAGAGGCATTGTCCTGAAGGACGCCGTAGCCGGCGACCTTGCAATCTCACTACGGGCCGTGCTCTCAGGCGACTACTGGATCGGCGGCGAGCGCGTTGCGAATCTCGTAACAGCACTCAACGCTCTGATGAAACAAGCAGCCTCCACGCCGGAGAAGAAGACATACGGCCTGACGCCGCGAGAGCTTGAGGTGGTGACTTGCATCGTCGAAGGCTGCAGCAACAAGGACGTTGCGAAACAGTTCGCAATCAGCGAAGAGACCGTGAAACGCCACCTCTCGAACATCTTTGACAAGACAGGTGTGTCGACCCGGCTCGAATTGGCGTTGTTCGCAATTGCACATAAGCTCGTGATGCTCGATAGCTAGTCCCCAGCCTTCAGTAAGATGAAGGTATGAGCGATACGACGATGGTCGACTTGCTGGTGATAGGCGCGGGGCCGACAGGGCTGGCCTGCGCGATTGAGGCGCAACGGGCGGGGTTCACGGCAATTCTTGTGGACAAAGGCTGCCTGTGCAATTCGCTGTTTCACTATCCGGCGAACATGATCTTCTTCACCACGCCGGAGCTGTTGGAGATCGGCGGTATTCCCTTCTCCAGCCCGAACCAGAAGCCCAATCGGAATGAAGCGCTGGAGTATTACCGCAAGGTCGCTGAGCACTACCAGCTCGACGTGCGGCAGTATGAGACAGTCGAACACGTCGCAGGCATCGACGGAAACTTTACCGTTCACACGACAGACCGATTTGGCCGCGCGCTGGAGCACTGCGCCCGCAAGCTGGTGGTTGCCACTGGGTACTACGATCTGCCGAACTATCTCGAGATTCCCGGCGAAGACCTCAACAAGGTTCGCCACTACTACGATGAGCCGCACCCTTTTCAGTCGCTGGACGTGGTTGTCATCGGCGGAAAGAACTCCGCTGCCATTGCCGCGTTGGACCTCTGGCGGCACGGTGCGCGCGTAACGCTGGTGCATCGCGGGCCGGAGATGCATAGGCATGTGAAGTACTGGATTCTGCCCGACATCAACAATCGCGTGAAGAACGGCGAGATCACCGCGTACTTCAACAGTTCCGTCGTGCGAATCTCCGAAGACGATGTAACGCTCGAAACCCCTGAGGGTACGATCACGCTTCCGAATCACTTCGTCTTCGCACTGACGGGTTATCATCCCGACTTCGACTTTATCGAGGGTCTAGGCGTAAAGCTGGACGAAACCAATGATCGCGTTCCAATCTGCGATCCTGCCACGCTCGAGAGTAATGTACCGGGAATCTACCTGGCTGGCGTGATTGTCGCCGGCGAGCGGACAAACGAGATATTCATCGAAAACGGCCGCTTCCATGGGCAACTCATAGCGGCCGATCTACGGGAAAAAGCAGCTGGCCGTCTCGCAGTTGCGCTTTAGCCGATAACGCGGCGCAGGAAGCCTTTAATTCCTAGCCAGGTCAACAGTGCGAGGAAGAACACAAGCATCGCGAGGATCAAGAGCGGCGGCATGTGAGGCAACCCTGGCGTAAGCGCGGAGCGCAGTCCTTCACTCATATAAACGATCGGGTTGATAAGCACGCCGATCTGGAGCCAGCGGATGGGGTACAACGCGGCCCAGGGGTAATAGACGCAGCCGAGAAACGTAATGGGCATCACTACCACGCCGAAGATGAGACCTATCTGCTGCGGCTTTACACTTGTGCCGATGGTGAGGCCAAGCGCTCCCGACGTGAGGCTCGCCAGAACGAGTATCACGATAAGATAGGGCCAACTGCTGACATGGGCGTGCACCGGGGTAGCAGGAATGTAATAGGCCAACGGAAAGACGACCGCAGCGGCAATTATGCTCTGCATGGCCGAGAAGCACACCTTCTCAAGAGCAACGGCGGCCACTGGCAGCGGACACATAACTCGGTCGTCAATCTCGCGGGTGATGCCGAACTCCTGCGCGAGCGGTAAAGCCACGGCGGCGATTCCGCTGAACATAATCGCTACAGCCATCAGTCCCGGCAACAGAACCGTGCCGAAGTTTGCACCAGCCATATTGGTTGTCGGATTCATTGCCGCACCGCCGCTCATGTGCGGCATGATGAACGTGAAGACAAAGAGGAACAGCAGCGGGTTCATGCAGACGCGAATGACGAATGGGAAGAGTTCGCGGCGCAGGACGTGCAGATCGCGCAGGAAGAGCCCGGCGAAGGCTCGGGCATATTGCATCGCCGTCGAGGTCTCCGGCTGATGTTGAATCTCCGGGCTACGTGCAGGTGTTTCGAGTTGGGCCAGTTGAGTCATGAGGGTCCCCGTTTCTACTCGCGAAGGTCTCTGCCCGTAAGACGGATGAAGACGGTCTCGAGGCTGGTTTCGGTAATGGTCAAATCGCGCAGGCCGTACGGGTTGGCGGCGTGAACGACCTCAGACAGAAGCCCTTCCGTGCCTTCGGCGAGGATACGAACCCCCTTTGCTGTTGCCTCCGCACTGGCCACGCCGGACTTCTGTTGCAGCTCCTGAACAAGCTTAGGAACATTCTCCTGACTACTGAGATCGAGCTCGTAGACGCGTTGCGCACCCACAGAACTCTTCAGTGCAGCCGGAGTGTCCTCCACCAGAATCTTGCCATGGTCGATGATGGCGACACGATCGCAAAGCTCGTCGGCCTCCTCCATGTAGTGGGTAGTGAGAACGACGGTGATTCCCTCTTCGCGTAAGCCACGCACAGCCTCCCACATCGCAATGCGGCTCTGCGGATCGAGGCCGGCGCTGGGCTCATCGAGAAACAGCACCTTGGGATGATGTGCAATGGCACGGGCGATTTGAACGCGCTGCGCCAGCCCTCCGGAGAGCTGAGCAGGATAAGCATCGGTGCGTTCGGTCAAATGAAACTGTGCGAGCAATTGATCTGTCCGCTTCCTGGCATCTGCGCGCGAAAAACCAAAGAACAGGCAGTGGAAGAAAATGTTTTCGTAAATAGTGCAAGAGCGGTCGAGTGTGTTGTATTGCGGTACGACTCCAATGCATCGACGTGCCATCGATGGTGCAGCAACGACGTCGATTCCTGCAATCCGCACCTTGCCTGCAGTCGGAAGCGCTCGCGTGGTGCAGATGCTGATGGTTGTGGTCTTCCCTGCACCGTTTGGTCCCAACAAACCGTAGAGTTCTCCCTCGTGCACGTTGAGATCAATCCCGTCAACGGCAACTACGCGCTGCTTGCCGTCGTATACCTTCTGCAGGCCTTCTAGCTCAACGATCACCGACACTCCCCTGGCACAATCTAACCGATTATAAGCAGCCGAAGCGGCGTCTGGCCCCGTAAAATGGCCTCAGGCTTCCGCCAGACGAATCACGATCTTTCCGAAGTGCGATCCAGATTCCATATATTGAAAGGCCTCGGAGGCCTGTCCCAGCGCAAAGACGCGATCGACGACTGGATGCATCGTGACCTTTGCAATCGCCTCATTCATCTGCTCGAACATCTCGCGAGAACCGACATAAATACCCTGCACGCGAAGTTGCTTATGCAGGATCGGCGCAATCGCTAACGCATCTGTAACAGACCCTCCGCTGAGAATACCAATCTGTGCGATCATGCCTCCCACGCGTGCAGCACGCAGCGATTGGCCCAGCGTTCCCGCTCCACCAACTTCGATAATGCGGTCCACGCCTGTACCCTCAGTGGTTTCAATCGCCCACTTCCACCACTCCGGTCTGTCGCGATAGTTACATCCGGCTGCAAGCCCCATCGAAGAAGCGCGAGCCAACTTCTCCTCGCTCGACGATGTACCGATCACCTTCGCCCCCAGCAGAGCCGCGAACTGCAACGTAAAGATCGAGACACCGCCTGTGCCCTGAATCAAAACTGTTTCCCCGACCGTCACGGGACGAGCAGGATCGCCGCCATGCTGCAGTGCATTCCACGCCGTAACACCCGCACAAGGAAGCGTCGCAGCCTCTTCATACGTCAGATGCGCAGGAAAGCGGACCACTCCGTCTTCATGCAGCACGACATATTCAGCCAGCATGCCATCCACATCGCCGCCCAGCGCAGCCTTTGATTTATCTGCCGTCAGTGCTCCATCCAGCCAGCGTTGCATAAAGATGCCACAGACACGATCGCCCACCGCAACGCGAGTGACACCTTCGCCAATCGCAACAATCTCTCCCGCGCCGTCGGAACACGGTATGCGCGGCAGGGCCATCTTCGGGTTATAGAGGCCTTTCACCATCAACAAATCGCGGTAGTTCAGCGACACAGCGTGGATCTTAATCAGCACCGTTCCAGGCGCCGCGTTCGGCATCGGAAGTTCCACGGTTTGCAGCTGCTCCAAGCCGAATTGTGTCAACGGGACTGCAAGCATGAGGTCTCACCTATCTTTCGATGTACGGAAGAATACTCTCTCATCGCAAATCTATATTGCTTTCATCATCAGCAGCGTAGAATGAGTTCATGTCGCGTGGATGGGAGAGTAAATCCGTGGAAGAACAGCAATCGCAGGCCGATGCTCCAAAGCCAACCGCCGCCGAGACAAGCGCCGAAGCCGCCGATCGCAAGCGGCAGCGCCAAGCGCTCGAACTGCAGCGGGAGCGCATCCTGTCGGAGCGCACCTCAAGCCCGCATCGGCGTTCGGCACTGGAAAACGCACTCGCCGACGTGGAAGAGAAGCTTGCCGAGCTAGGCTGGACGATCCACCTCTAAGCTGGCTGAAGCGCTCCGACCGTCAGCCAGAGCGCTGTGCCATGTCCATATTTCGAGCAGTGAACCACACTATTTATCGATTGGCGATTCCTTTTATTGTGGAGACGCAGGGGCCACAGTAGCAGACGCTTCAGGGCTGCTCTGTGTTGCGTTGGCGTTCCGCAGCCTGCGCTCGCAGCGTTACCAGCCGCGCATCCTCGGCGCGCTCCACCGCCTGGCGGGCATAGGTTATCTCCATCTTGTGATCGCCTTTTTTATTGCTATCGAGATCGGTGGCATTCTTCAGATCCTCTCTCGCCTCCTGCATAATCTCCGGCGCATATTTATCCGCGCCCGCCGCCTGAGCAATACGAATGGCGTTGTTGGCCTGATAAAACTCCAGCGGAGATTTCTCATCGCGCGTAATGGGATTCGGGTTTGTCTTCGATCCTTCCGTCTCCGCATACGTACCGCGCGGCAGCAGAGAGTAGTGCGCGTTCACCTTTTCCAGCACACCGTTCGTCTTGTCGTTCAGAATCACGTTCTGCATTACGACAACATCGCTAGGCTGAGTCACAGAGAAATAAGGTTCAGCCGTAACGATCATCCCGAACGACTGTAGCGCCGTCGTCACATCGATATTGTTCTTCGTGCCTGCAGGAAGCACCTCTCCAAGATTATTCGGACGGCCATTCGGACTGATCGCCCACAGCACATAGGTCAGGTACTCAGGTCCAAAACTATTCGCCGGCGTAAGGCCTTCAAACCTGGCTTCGATGTGGATTCCGCCGCGCTCGCTGGTGACTTTAGCCTCGCCCTTCGCCTCCGGCATCAGCGCCGTTCCCTTGAATCCAATCTTCGTCGATCCGCTGCGGTGCAAATAGTTCACCGCATCCAGGTCGCGCTCAACTACTTTCACGCGGTACAGATAAATACCATTCTCTTGCTTGGTTACTGCAGGATTTTGTGTAGAGGAGTTTTGTGAGGTTGGATTAGCTTCCTGAGCAAGGAGTGTGTTTGTAGCCCCGTAGACGCAAAGCCCCAAAAAAACAAGGGAGGATAGGACCTTCTTACTACGTTTCATGCAGGTTCTCCCTAATCGTTTGAGCGTGTGAATCATAGAAACACAGCGTTCACTGCCTCATTTTCGCAACTGATACTTCCGATGCCGCGCATAGGGCAAAGGGTGTCCCATGGGAAAAACACCGCATCTCAAAGGAATTGCTCCTGTAGAAACAGCAACTCCCCTGTCGTGCAATCCATAAAAAGGATTGGAGACAGGGGAGTGAGCCAGTAACGATATTAAGCGGAGTGTTGCTGCGTATTGGAGCGATGCACAAAGTGATACGGAGGCCATGGGCCCGAAAGCTGCATCCTGCATTCTTTCAACTGTTGCGTGGCCGAGGTGTACTTGTTCTGATATCGCTCGATTGTTTTGTTGTCGATCAGATGGGCGATATCCAGAAGCATCTTGCCTGAGTCAGTCCGTTTACAGGTAATTTCTTCCGCAATAGGAAGGAACATACGGTGCATCTGGACCGAGAGCGCACGGGCTTTCGACTGACGTTCCCGTTGGCGGCTCGCGCTCTCTCGGAGGCTGGTTAGATACTGTTGTCCGACTGTCATGTCACGGGCCGAGTTACCCGGGCACGTATCGTCCACAAGTACCTTCAGGTGCATCTCCGCCTTGCCGCGAAGACGCTCGACGTTAGCCATGAAATGGCGTTGGTTTGACCGGACCGAACGGCGCAGCGCGTCGTCGTCCTGAAACGTTGTACCAAAACGAAAAGGCAAAACCGTGGAATGCTTGAAGCAGTCAGCTATAACTCGGGCGTGGTCCTTTGCAGCTTGCTGATCCAGACGTGCATGGTCTTCGGGCGTGTGCTCGGAGACGATGATCGCCAGGTCGCTCGCTGGGAAAAGGAACGTTTGATTACCGAAGAGACCTGATACCCCGGCAAGGGGCATCGGGCGGCGATGCCGGCAAAGTTCCGGAAAAGCCTGTCTTTCTGCAATGCAATAGGCGTACCATGCCATGTTTTTACCTTCCAGAACACGCTGAGGGGTCTAACCGCCCCATCAGGAAGTTTGTTGTCGTAGTCATACTGATACGGAGTCTGTTTGGAAACGCTTCATTTGCAGTACTTTGTTCTGGCGCGCCCGCTATAAGGCAAACTGCACCGAACGCGAAACGGATAGTATGCCTATCGGAATACGGTTGGCAATACCCTACGCCGAAAAATTGCACCGAAAATAAAGCAGATTGAAAAATTATGGACTTAGTGGGGGTTTCTGGCCTAAAAAGTGCTCCCATCGGCCAGCCAGAGAATCTTTTTGGTAACACCAAAAAGCCGAACTCACGAATCTATCGGGAAGGATCCTGCGGCTTGGGATCGGCCTGCTTCTGAGCAGTGCGCCACGAGGGCGGATCAGATGCGTCCTTCGGTTTGGGCAGCGAATCCTCCGGACTGGAGATACCTACCAGACGCAATACTTTTCCAATCACACGAACAACAGGATGCATAAGAGTCGTCCCTCGTCTTGAGCCTACGCTATTTTAAACGGATGAGCGCCCATCAAGAACCGACGTACGTCCATTCGTGGGGCATCTTGAGCCTCGTAGTCTTGTGCCTGTTCTCAGGCGTGCTGATTCAACCAGCCGGAGCGCAGGATAAACCTCCTGCACCACCGCCGGACGTCGTCGTCTTCAAGAACGGCGATCAGCTTACCGGAACGCTGGTGCGCGGCGAAGGCACCAACATCATCTTCAAGAGCGACATCGTCGGCGAAGTAACGATCGCCCTCGATAAGGTCAAAGAGCTCCGCTCCAAAGGCAGCTTCGTCGTCCTCAAGAAGGACGAGCAGGTCAGCCGCGCCACCAGGCAACCCGGCAACATCGCCGTAAGCGACGAGAACGTGACCCTCGCCTATCCAACCGGCGCGCCCGTGACCGTGCCGGACAAGAACCTTGGCTTCATCATCGATACTGCCACCTACAACAAAGAGGTCCTCGAAAATCCCAGCTTCTGGCACGGATGGAACGGTTCCATCACCGGCGGAGCCACGGTCCTCGAGTCGACCTCCTTCGGGCAAACCTTAACAGCAGAAATCGCTTTAATACGAACCATCCCCACAGTCCCCTATCTGCCACGCCGTACCCGCACTACGTTTAACCTCAGCGAAACATACGGCAAACTCACCCAACCAACCGTCCCACAGACCGTCCCGCCCACGCCCGACTCAGTTGCGAAGACCCACATCTTCCACACTGACTTTGAGCACGACAAATATTTCACTGACCGCTGGTATGCCCTGGGAGGCTTCGGGTTCGACCACAACTTCTCTCAAGGCCTGGACTTCGCGCAGATATACGGCGTAGGTATCGGCTGGACGGCCATCAAGGACGCGAAGCAGGAGCTCGACCTCAAGGCAGACATCCACTACCAGCGACAGAACTTCACCCCGCCCACCCCCAACGAGGATCTGATCGGCTCATCCTTCGGCGAAGCCTATACACGAACCTTGCCGGGCAAGATGCTATTCACGCAAAGCGGAACCTTCATTCAATCATGGAACAACACGAACGCCTGGTCTGCTATCGCTGCCGCCGGCCTGGCTCTTCCCGTCTACCATCGCTTCAGCCTCAGCGTGAGCATACTCAATAACTACCTCAACAATCCCGCCCTCGGCTTCAAGAACAATAGCTTCCAGTTCGTATCCGGAGTCACCTATACCTTGCACTAGAGCGAAATCATGGAGGCTATATCCCGAACAGCGTAACGGTGATCAAAGGGATAACGACGGGATAAAAGGGACAGAGCATACAGAAATCAGAACGACCGGGTCTGCATGCTTTTCGTTTCTGGTGTTTGTTCTGCTCCTATCAGTCTTTATCCCTTTGATCACCGTTACGCCTTTGTCCTCGCTGTGAAACCCTACTGGCCATTCAAAATTCGCGTCACAGGGTCGGGCAGCTCCTTATCGGCGTTCTTCAGTAACAGGCTGACCTGCCACATCTCCGTGTCCGAAAGCACATGGTTGTACGCGGGCATCCCCGTCAGGCGAATCCCGTTTGCGACCTTCCAGTACGTCTCCCCGGGCTCGTCATCACTGACACCGACTACGTTCCCCTTCCCATGTTTCTTCCAGAGCTGAGGGGCCGAAGGATACATATGCTTCGCATAACCCACCTCGTGCCCCGGAATTCCGTGGCAGCTCGCGCACTGGGCGCGATAAATGTGGGCACCAGCCTCAAAGACGTCCTCGCTGGTGCCGAACGGAGCGGTCTTGGCCTCGCGTTCGATGCGCGCATCTAACGGCAGCCGCACAATCTGTTTCTCAAACGGCAATGGAGCATCGACCACAGCAACCGGCAGCGGTCCGAAGCGGAGATAAAGAAACAGCCCCCCCGCCGCCGCCGCGACCCCAAGCACAAAACCAAGAAAAACCTTCCCGAAACCCCCGCCGCCGCTCTTTTTCGCCATTTGAGACGTACTCCTTCGCAAGTTATTGCTGTAGTATCGCCCCCGAATCGGCGGCGGATGTTCTAATAAAGGGAATGGCCAGCAGTTCGACCCAATCGGTCCGCAACCGCGGCCTTCGAGTTCCACAATAGCAAAGCAATGCTTGTGCAGGAGTAATCTTTGATGTTCGGTTTCAGGTTGAGTGTGAAGTGTGCAGCTGCAGTGTTGCTGGCAGGTGTTATGGCCAGCGGAGTAAGCGCCGTCCAGGCGCAATCGACGCATCGGACGCGCCGCGAGTCCAACGCCAACCGCAAGGCGCGTATCGCCAGGACGATTGAAGACACGTACACCCGCCGCTGGGAGGTCGGCGGCGGCGGCGGTTATCTCCGCTTCCGCTCCGGCGAAAATCTCCAGAGGAACAACCAAATCAGCTTCTGGACCTCAGGCACCTACTTCCTGAACCCCAAGCTCGGCATCACCGGCGACATTCGCGGCTCCTACGGCAACGCCAAGATCGGCAACACCATCTTCAACATTCCCAACCCCCAGATCTCGCAGTACACCTTTATGGGCGGCCCCACCTATCGCGTCTGGACCAAAGAGAAGACCGCCATCAGCATCTTCGGCGTAGGCGGCGCGGCCATCGGCAAGTTCGACAGCGGCGCCAAGGGTCTCACCTCAGCCGACATCCACGTCTGGCAGTCAAACACACGACCCGCCTTCAGCCTGGGCGCCAACTTCGACTACAACTTCTACCCCAACTTGGCCGTCCGCGTAACGCCAACCTACCTCGGCACCTTCTTCCGCATGGATCCCAACGACACCAGCACCAGTTCGCGCGGCTCCATCCAGAACAACCTCGGCGTCAACGTAGGCCTCGTCTACCGCTTCGGCCGCATCAAGCAACGGTAATTTACTGCCTTAGCATTTGATTTCGAAATGTCATCTTGAGCTACGCCTCTCGCAGCTTCATCGTGAGAGGCGTAGCTCGTAAGACCTGCGGTTCGACGTTGTCCCTCTAAGTCTTCGCGCGCGGCTCGGTCATATTTTTTGGATCAAGAATCTCCGCAATCTGCTCCTCGCTCAGGAGCTTCTTCTCCCGAGCCAACTCCACAATCGACCGCCCACTCGCAACCGACTCTTTCACCAGCGCCGCAGCCTTCGCATACCCGATATACGGATTCAGCGCCGTAGCCAGCGCAATCGTACTTCCCGCATAAAAAGCCGTCCGCTCCCGATTCGCCGTGATCCCCCGCACGCAGTGCACATCCAGCTCCCGCAGCGTATTCGTCAGGATCATAATCGACTGCAGCGTATTGTGCGCCATCGCCGGCATCATCACATTCAGCTCCAGCTGACCCGCCTGCACCGCCATCGCCACCGTCGCATCATTGCCCACCACCTGAAACCCCACCATCGCCGTCAGCTCCGCCAGCACCGGATTCACCTTCCCCGGCATAATGCTCGACCCCGGCTGCAGACTCGGCAGATGAATCTCATTGAACCCCGTATTCGGCCCCGACGATAGCAGCCGCAGATCATTCGAGATCCGCACCATCTCCAGCGCCAGCCCCCGCAGCGCCCCCGACACCTCCGCCATCGGCGCACACGACTGCATCGCCCACCGCAGGTCATACGCCGGATGCACCTCCACCCCGGCAATCTTCCCCAGCTTCGCCACCGCTTTTTGCCGATACTCCGGATGCGTATTCAACCCCGTCCCCACCGCCGACCCACCCAACCCCAGCGCCCGCAGCCCCACCGATCCCCGCCGAATCGCCGCCGCCGACTCCCTTACAGCCGCCGCATACGCCGCAAACTCCTGCCCCAACGTAATCGGCACCGCATCCTGCATATGCGTGCGCCCGGCCTTCAAAACATCGCGAAACTCCTCAGCCTTCGCCGAAAAACTCCCAGCCAACCCATCCAGCACCGGATAAAGCTCCTCCAGCGCCAGCAACGCACTCAACCGCATAGCCGTCGGAAACACATCATTGGTCGACTGCCCATAGTTCACATGGTCGTTCGGATGCACCTTCTTATAGCTCCCCAACGCCTCACCCAGAATTTGATTCGCCCGATTCGCCAGCACTTCATTCGTATTCATATGCAGGCTCACCCCCGCGCCCGCCTGAAACACATCCACCACAAACTGCTCATGATGTTTCCCGTCGAGCACCTCATACGCCGCCCGCGCAATCGCCTCACCCTGCTCCTCGGAGATCAACCCCAACTCCCGATTAGCCTCCGCCGCCGCCAGCTTCACCATAGCCAGCGCCCGAATCAAAAACGGACTAGCTCTCAACCCACTAATCGGAAAATTCCCTACAGCCCGCATCGTTTGCGCCCCATAGAGTGCATCCGCTGGAACTTCAATCACTCCAAGGGAGTCTGTTTCTGTTCGGGTTTTCTTCATAGTGTCCCCTTCATCTTGCTATCGGTACGAACAAGAGCAACACCTTTCTGTCGCCGATCCCTTTGATAACGTTACGCCGCCATCGATCAAAATCATGCACACACAACAAAGCCCTACCCATACGCGAATGAAGCTGCAATGGATAGGGCCAGGTTCTTCTTGATTACTAACGCGTAGTCACCGGCACTTCGTCGCGATCCCGTGCGCTCTTGTCTCCTGACGCTTCACCAGCCGATGAGATATCGTCTGCGCCCGTCGCCTTCAGGAGATCCTTGGCAAGACGGATCTCATCGGACGTGTTGCAGTGCACCGAGAGTAGGACTCCTCCATCTTTAACGCGACCTTCGTAGCGCTTGGCTTCGTACTCGGGAATGCCAAGGCCAACCAGGGCTCCCAGCATGCCGCCAACAGCGCCGCCCACTCCTGCTCCCGCAAGCGTTGCCATAATGGGGCCTGCCGCAATCAGTGGGCCCACACCTGGAATCGCGAGTGCTCCGAGACCGGCGAGCAGACCAAGCGTCCCACCCAGGACCCCGCCGGCTGTAGCTCCGGTGGCTGTGCCCTCAGGCGCCTTGGTTGATTTCTCATGAGCGAACTGGCGTGTACTCTCGTTATCCTCCATCAAAACCGAGACATTAGAGTTCGAAAAGCCTGCTCCAACGAGGCGATCGACAGCTGCCTCGGCAGCGGCGATAGTGAGATATATTCCGAAGACGGCTTTATTCTTGTTCTCCATATTTCCTCCTGATTACCTGGGTTAGAGAGTGCTCATTCAGCTTTGACGGTCAGTTGATTGTCGACCTTGGTCGCGTCGACTACTTCGGCGGCCTTTGAAGCGACCTCCTGCTTCTCCTCATCGGACTTCACAGGGCCTTTCAGAGTGACCGCCCCGTTCACGGTGATGATTTTTACGTTGTGTGCGTAGGTTGAGAGCGACTTATCTGCAATCAGTGCTTTGCGTATCTTCTGCGTAACGGCACGATCAGACGCGGCGCTGGATTGTTGGTCGGCAGTAATATCGTGCTGCTTGTTATTAGCCGAGTTGTCCGGAGCCTGTGCTCGCGTATAAGCCGCGATCCACAAAGTGCCAGATAGAGTAAGCAACGCGAACAGCCGCGTTTTCTTGCTTTCGATGGTCATACACACCTCCGCCTTCTCGCTTGAGTAAGCAAGTGGCTTGATTTTCATTTGTCGTGCTTTGAGCGGCGCGTTCTTGAGTCTCAGGATGGTTCCAAGCGCCTTCGTGCAGTCGATCGACCAACTCATCAGATGCCGTGGGTTGCAGACATGGTTGGCCGCTTCTGCCGAACGATTAAACCGGGCCAGCAGATAACAAAATGCACGTTTGTATCCGTTTCATACCGCCGACCTTCGCGGCTCATGGTAGTACTCTGGCTAACCGCACACAAGGATCCAGCGACAACTAAGACTAAATCTTCTCTGCTCGTGTATTTGGAATCGCTACCTCTCGGCAACTTTCGGCATCGTGGCGTAGTAGCAGGTCAGATCAGTATTAGGCGGCTGAACGCCAAGCGCGCGCAACATCGTAACGATCTGGCCGCGGTGGTAGCTCGTGTGATTGATGACGTGAAGAATAATCTGCAATCGAGGAACACGGAACTCTGCGCCATCCGGCAGTATAGTCAATATCTCTTCGGTCAGGTCGAGATCGGACGCAGCCTCAAGCCAGTGCCTGTAGCCCTCCCTGAGTACAGGCCACGACTCCACAAGATATTCAAAGCTACGCTCCGGAGCCGGACCGGGCGGCAGCCGGTCATTATCCACCTCTTCCAGTCGCCGAAGCCAGACTCGCTCGCCATCATGGATATGCCGAAGCGTCCGAAGAATACTCGTGTGCGAAGCACCACAATCGAGATCAAGTTGATCCGAATCAAGAGGAGAGCATGCATTCAGAATCTGGCCGGTGGCCCAGCCCGAGTAGCCGATGTGCCCAAGCAAAAGCTGTTGCAGCTGCGACATAACGCTGAAATTATAGTTGTCGTTTACCATGCGCCCCATCCCACCAAAAATAAAATTCCATAACCTGTCGATTTCCCCGTCGCTCATTCGACAAATAGGCAGAAGGAGAAATCGTCATGCTGCCGCAAACGAACTCAATCACCCGCTCGATAGCAATCCTCCTGCTGGCACTCGCGACCATCAATTTTTCGCAATTCACCGCAGTCCATTCAGAATTTGACCTTGCAGACGGCCTAAGTCTCTATTTCGAGATACACGACTCGCGACAACCTCTTGTTGTCCTCCGCGAGGACGTCAGCGCCCACTCCATCTCCAGCGAGCTCTTCACCTCGCCGCAGGTCGCCCTTCTCATCAATACCGCCTTCAACGAGACACCCACGACCGGTCAATAAATCCCGCTCAGCCAATCCTCCAGGAAGCCACCCGCCGCCGTCCTACCATTCAACCAATCCGACTCACTGGTTAGTCCTAAGGAAGGCCGTCAAATCCATCTCGTCTTCAATTTTTTTCATGTCATTCGCGAAGTTATCTAACGCAGCAAGTTCAAATGGTGCATGTAAGGTGACAGTTTGCTCATGATCTTCCGTATGGAGCGACACCTCCACATAAGGATGTCCCGCCAAATCTTTTACGTAGAAGCGAAGAGCTGCTCCGCCAAACCCATCGGGTCTAAAGTCGCCTAGTTTGAGTTTTCTTTCGTCTTTGGGCGACTGCGGAAATCCTTCAAGTAAAGAAGCCATTTCAATCAACCTGCCATGTTCTAAATACATCTTGGTAACCCCGCCAAATTCACCATTCCAGGCTGAAAAAGTGATTTCCAACATATCAGTGTCTCCCCAAATGAGTCTGAGCTTAATCCCTTTATCCATCTTGCCTTTCAATTTTTCGCAATCAACTTAGATCAATCATGTCCACGACAACCATACTTCAGAACGCCTAAAATTGATGCTGACCATGGCCACAATCAACCAATCCGACTTCATCCAGTCCGTAGCCGACGCCCTCCAGTACATCTCCTACTACCACCCCGAGGACTTCATCACCAACCTCACCCGCGCCTACGAGCTCGAACAATCCCCCGCAGCCAAAGACGCCATGGCCCAGATTCTCATCAACTCCCGCATGTGCGCCGAAGGCCACCGCCCCGTCTGCCAGGATACCGGCATCGTCACCGCCTTCATCAAGCTCGGCATGGAGACCCGCTGGGACAACGACGGCAAGCCCCTCATGACCCTTCAGCAGATGGTCGACGAAGGCGTCCGCCGCGCCTACAACCTTCCCGACAACAAGCTTCGCGCCAGCATCCTCAGCGACCCCGCTTTCTCCCGCAAAAACACCGGCGACAACACCCCCTCCGTCGTCTCCGTCGAGATGGTTCCCGGCGGCGAAGTCGACATCACCGTCGCCGCCAAAGGCGGAGGCTCCGAAGCCAAATCCAAGTTCGCCATGCTCAACCCCTCCGACTCAATCGTCGACTGGGTGTTGAAGACCGTCCCCACGATGGGCGCCGGCTGGTGCCCCCCCGGCATGCTCGGCATCGGCATCGGCGGCACCGCCGAAAAGGCCATGGTCATGGCCAAAGAGTCCCTCATGGACCCCATCGACATGCAGGAGCTCAAAGCCCGCGGCCCCCAAAACAAACTCGAAGCCCTCCGCATTGAGCTCCACGACAAGATCAACCAGCTAGGCATCGGAGCCCAAGGTCTCGGCGGCCTCACCACCGTCCTCGACGTCAAAATCCTCGACTACCCCACCCACGCCGCCAACCTCCCCATCGCCATGATCCCCAACTGCGCTGCCACCCGCCACGCCCACATCCACCTCGACGGCAGCGGCCCCGTCGCCCTCGACCCACCCTCCCTCGAATCCTGGCCCACCCTCACCTACGACGTCTCCAGCGCCACAAGAGTGAACCTCGACACCGTCACCCACGATGAAGTCCGCACATGGAAGCCCGGCGAAGTCCTCCTCCTCTCCGGCAAGCTCCTCACCGGCCGCGACGCCGCCCACAAGCGCATGATCGACATGCTCAACCGCGGCGAAACCCTCCCCGTCGACCTCCGCGGCCGCTTCATCTACTACGTCGGCCCCGTCGACGCCGTCCGCGACGAAGCCGTAGGCCCCGCCGGCCCCACCACCGCCACCCGCATGGACAAGTTCACCCGCCAGATGCTCGACCAAACCGGCCTCCTCGGCATGGTCGGCAAGGCCGAGCGCGGCCCCGCCGCCATCGAAGCCATCCGCGACCACCAGGCCGTCTACCTCATGGCCGTAGGCGGCGCCGCCTACCTCGTCTCAAAGGCCATCAAGAGCAGCCGCGTCCTCGCCTTCGAAGACCTCGGCATGGAAGCCATCTACGAGTTCGACGTCAAAGACATGCCCGTAACCGTAGCCGTCGACTCCAACGGCATAAGCGTCCACAACACCGGCCCCGCCGAATGGAAGGCCCGCATCGCCGGCGAACTAGCTGGCATCCCCATCCTCCAGTAGCTGCAAGCGCACTGTCCTTTTTGTTGTCATCCCGTAGGGATCTGCTTCTGTTGTTGCAGTTGTGTTTGCTTCTGAGGAAGAGCGGGGCTTCAGCCCGTGTCTAATCGCTCTGCAAAGCTGTATCACAGCTCTGTCGAACACCGGAGCAAAGGCCTCCAAAGGGATTGATTTACTCTGATAAGTAAAGCCACAAATCACCAGAAACAGGCGCCGATCTTCGGCATCGTTTCAGCCCCATGAGGAATGGATGAACCGCGCGCAAGTCAGAATACGAATTCACAACCTTCTCATCGTCCTCGCATGTATCGCCTACGGAACTCTCTCCTTAGCTGCGCAGCAAAGCCCCTCCAAACCGACCTCGGGACTGCAGGACCTCGCAATACAGGCAATTCACGTAGTCGTCTCGCAAGAGGCTTTGAACTCCTTCAGCCCTGAACCTAAAACCGGCAAACCCCTCTCGACGAAGGGTAAATGGCTCGTCGCCGATCAAGCACCTTCAGCCTGCCCAAAGACCACTGAGTCCTGCGTCAAAGTGCTCTACCGCGTCCCGGAGGCCGAGGTCTCATGCGAATGGGTTGTTCTCCTCGAAGGAGACGGCAGCCAGGGAAATATCCTCGAGCAAAATAGAGACGCCTCACAATATTTTGTGCAGAAACTCAATCACCGCGAAACTACGAATCAGGTATTAGTCCGCAAGATGCCGACCTATCCACCGATCGCCCTAGCTGCACATGTCACCGGACTGGTGGAGTTGCAGGTCATCGTGGATCAGGACGGTAAGCCTTCCAACGTCACAATCGTGCGCGGCCCGGAGATGCTCCGTGCATCCTCCATGTAGGGAGTGTCACCAGCAACCCGTAACCCTGCGAAGAAAGCCGACACGATTGAAATCGTTTGCCTGCTCGATGCATCGATAGGTCGGTGTACTGTCACGACATGCACAATTAATTCAACTACTTACAAATCTCCTTTCGAAAAACCCCAGCAAATCTGCATGTCAAGCTCCAAAGCCACCTAACTCCATCAAAACAAGCAAGATCGCATTTGCAAAAGAGTTTTCATCCATTCGCTAAAATAGAACTAGAAGATAAAAAGCCCCAGCCAAAAGCTGGGGCTTTCCTGTTAACCCATAACTCCTTTAGAAAGACGAATTTGCCTATAACCCTTTTAGAAAGACGAATTTACAAATCGAATCTATCGCAAATAATTGATTATAAACAGCTTACGGAAAGAGATACCGGGGGGGGGTCACACAATCCGAGAAGGGTGTTCAGGCGCAGGAGGCGCAGGCTTCTGTTTCCGGCTAAGCACAAAGCTCCGCTTCTTCCGCCGTCTATCCGAAGCATGGTCGATCTTCTTCCAGAACCCCACAAAGTAATCGACCGCCGAGATAATCGACACCGTCGCCATCCAGTAAATCGCCGTCACCGCGATAAAGTGCACCGCGACAATAAAACCGCCCCAGTTCCAGTAGTCCCACCGGTGAGCCAGAATAGCGGCCACCACCGAAACAATCTGAATCACGGTCTTCAGCTTGCCAATCTCGCTCGCCTCAATCGTAAAACCCTCAGCCGCCGCAATCGACCGCAGCCCTGAGACCAGAAACTCCCGCCCGATCACCAGCACCGCAATCCACGGCGGAACAATTCGAGGGTTGTAAGCCACCAGCACGATGAAGGCAGCCGAGACCATCAGCTTATCGGCCAGCGGATCGAGCAGCATTCCCATCGTGGTGATCTGTCCACGCCGCCGCGCCAGATAGCCGTCCAGCCCATCCGTAATGCTGGCCAGGATAAACACCAGCGAGGCAATAATCTCCTGCTCCCCGCCGCGCAGGCCGGCCTGCCCGTGTCCCTGAAAAGGAAACGCGGGCGACAGGATCCAGATCAGCAGCGGAACGCATGCAATCCGGCTCATCGTGATGGAATTCGGCAGGTTCATCGGCGCAAATGCTTTGAAATCCGGCAAGCCAAAAAGCCGGACAGACAATAGCATTTTGCCACACTGGAGCGTCGACGCGACAGCGCTTCGTTCGCTGTTTGTTACCATGCTCCGATGTTGACACGCAGGAGTTTCGCCCAAATGATCACCGCTGCTCTAGCGCTTCCGTCGCTCGCCCTCGCCGAGTCAGACCAGGGTTTGGCAGACTCCCAGTTTTCCGTCATGATGTGGGCGCTGAATAAACAAGGAACCTTCGAGCAGAACCTCGAACGAGTCGCGCAAGCAGGTTATCAACACATTCAGCTCGTCGATGAGTTCAAGCACTGGTCGGAAGAAGACAAACGCCGAATCCTGGCTCGAATGAAGTCCCTCGGCATCTCGGTCGACGCGATGGCCGGCATGACGACAGGCTTCGCCAACCCAACCGGAAGCGAAGCCTTTCTAGCCGACTTGAAGGCATTGATTCCGACGGCGCATCAACTGCAGTGCAAACAGATCATCCTGCTTTCAGGCAAACGAATCGAAGGCTCTTCATCGCAACACGAAGCCTCAATCGCAACGCTCAAACAAGCAGCCGAAATCCTGCACGCTGAGAACATCGTCGGAGTGATCGAGCCAATCGACCGCCTCGAAAACCCAACCATCTACCTCGACGGCGTAACCGAAGCCTTCGAGATCACCAAAGCCGTAGCAAGCCCGAACATCAAGGTTCTCTACGACCTCTACCACGAGCAGCGAGGCTTCGGAAACCTCATCGAGAAGCTAGTTAACAACATCGCCGAAGTCGGCCTGATCCACGTAGCCGACGTACCCGGACGCCACGAACCGGGCACCGGCGAAGTCAACTACATCAACATCTACAGAAAGCTGGTGCAACTGAAATACAAAGGCAACATCGCAATGGAGTTCTACCCCACCGGCGATGTCGTCAAGACCCTGCAGCACGCACGCGAAGAAGCGCACAACGCTCGACCACTGACTACAACTTGAATTTAGAGGAGGTGCGACAAGCGCATAAGGGAATAATGCAACTGGGCGGCCCTAGTGGACGATTTTCGAACTTTCCATGGCTTGGAGATCCGCTCAGACTCTCTTTCGGCGTCCGTTTGAGACCTGAGCGCCAACCCCAGTTACCGGAAATCCTTTTTTGTGGGATGCGAGACGCCAAGTTCCGAGCGGTCGCTTGGATTGTTTCCGAGTTGCCCACCATCCAGACACTACTCGGGAAAGGGCCTTCAATGGGCGTGCCGGGCTTTGTTCTGATTTTGCCAACAATCCGAAAATGCTCGTCCGGCGGACCTATTCGTATGTCTTAAAGCTCGTCCACAAAGGCGAGGTCGCGCCTCGCTACATATCTCAATAGCAGCTCTTGCAAATCCAGCAATCCCCCAGAGCGGCTACTACATCAAGCCCAGGTAAGAACGTTTCCTACCTCGTTTGAAGACGGGAACCGGCATCGGCGTGCTGAGGTCCCGCATGGATGACCGGCAAACCGGAATGTATGGTCCGTCGCCGTATTGCAAGCGAAAAGATAGAGCTCTTGCAGGTGGTTGAGTTTTCGACTGTCCGAAAGAGAAGTCTTCCGCAAGTTTTGAGAATTCTGATTGGAACGGCTGGGTATAACACCCCGGTCATCCAAAAACTGCTCGATGTATTCAGTCTGACTTGTCGAACGACCGTTGTAAGTGTCGTTCAGAAATGAAGGTTTGCCGTGCGTCCAAGGTTCTCTCAATTTCCTGCCTCCTTCTGGCTTGCAAAGATCTGGTTGATGTTATTTGTCTTATGCGCGGTAGGAGCGAATTGTGCCAGTGCCCAGAATCGCGGCACGTTTGTGTACACGGGAGGCAACGGGTACTCAGGCACTCCGACGCCGGTCAGTGGGTTTGCGATTAACGCGTCGAACGGGACGCTGAGTACGGTATCCGGCTCACCGTTTGGGTTACCGGGAAGATTGCTGGCGATCGCGGGGGATCCATCGGGGAAGTTTGTCTATGTGGTCACGACTGACGGCTCTCTGTCGGCCTTCACGGTAGATAGTCTGGCAGGCACACTGACGCCGGTCTCCGGGGGTCCGTACACGATTTCAGGTACATCGGGTGGGTATTCCCCGACCGGAAGGATACTGTCGATCGATCCAACGGGGAAGTATCTCTATACGGCCGGAGGTAGCCAGTTATATGGTTTTGCCATCGACGCGTCGAGCGGTGCATTGAGTGCGATCGCGGATTCCCCGTTCACGGCAACCAGCGCAAGCGCGGTGGCGGTCGATCCGTCGGGTCATTATCTGGTGACATCGAGCGGGACAGAGTCCTGGGTCTACACCATTGATAGCAGCACGGGAGCGTTGTCGGCTTATGGCTCCGGGGTTAGCGGCTGCGGCGGCAACCGGATGACGTTTGAGCCTTCCGGGCATTTCTTTACGGCACGGTGGGGTCGGGGATCTAGGCCTGCAGTTTCAGCAGCGGCGCACTGTCGGTAGTGAGCGGCTCTCCGCTGGCCAGCACAAGCGGAGCTAGCTTTACGGGGATCGCCGCTCATCCATCCGGCTCCTTCCTGTACGCAACCGACAGCACCTGCGTCGACGGAGGCAGCAGCAACCGGCTCTATGGCTACGTTATCGATCCGTCTACCGGCGCGCTGACGGCGATAGGCGGTTCACCCTTCACCTTACCGGGTTCTTCCGGGTGCTACTACGATGAGGATGTTGCCGCGGAGGCTTCGGGCAACTTCGTCTATACAGTGGATGCCAACGATGGCGTGGCCGCATACAAGGTGAACTCGCAGACAGGAGCGCTGACACTGGCCTCCAGTTCCTTTACTGGCCCCGCCGCTCTCACACTGGCCACGGTTCCCAACGCTATCTCCTCAACAGCGACCTTGACTGGTCTGCAGATCGTTCCAGTCACTGCACAGATCACTACCAGTACGCTGGGCAAGCAGTGCCAGTTCACCCTGAAGGGCACTTTCAGTGATGGCAGTACAGGCTTCCTGATTGCCTCAGCGACCTGGAGTTCGTCGGATACAGGTGTGGCAACGACCGCAGCAGGATTAGCCACCAGCACCGGCTACGGCACCACGGCTATCACGGCCACAGTCAACGGAGTCTCGGCAACGCGACTCTGACGTAACCCCACCGGCACTGACCAGCATCACCGTCACGCCGCAATCGACAACCATCTACAACGGGACCGCTATCCAGCTCAAGGCCACTGGCTTGTATGCCGACGGCAGCAGCGTCGATCTAACTAACGCCGTTACCTGGACCTCGTCGGATACCACCATCGCTACCGTCTCCGCACAAGATCTGGTCCAGAGTCTGGCCCTCGGCAACGCTACCATCTCCGCTGCCGATACCGTCACCGGAACTGCCTCCCTCAACATCGTGACCGCATTTACGTGGGGAGCCACGGGATCAAATGGCACGTCTGCCTCGGTAAGTTCAGCGGATCCGCCAACTTTGGTTTGTCTCTAGCTCCGGATCGTAATTTTGCTGGAGTTGTAACCTTTGCCTGCTCGAATCTGACCCCGAACGCCACCTGTTCTGTCAATCCCTCATCGGCGACTTTGGCGAATGGGTCGGCCGCCAATATCAACGTAACGATCACGACAGGTCAGACGCTCTCTGGCCAGATTCGGCGGAAACCATTCGAATGGAATCTCGCTCCTATAATTCTGCCCGCAATGGCTCTTCTGTTTCCAATCAAGCGCAGACGATGGGCGCGCCAAATTCTCGCCGGAATCGTTTTGATGGTTGTCATCACTTGCGCTTCCTGTGGCAGCGCCTCTTCAAGATCGGCTAGTGGAAGTGGCGGTTCTGGTGGGGGAGGCTCGTTGACGAGCGCGACACCTCCCGGCAGCTACGCCGTAGTGGTTACCGCTACTAGCGTCGACCATGCGATACAGAACATCAATTTGACTGTTCAGGTTCAATGAAACGGGTACTTCAAGGTGAAGAGCAGGCGTGGCAGAGACTCGGAACTGACGCGGTGCGTTGTCCCTGACCAACAGCCGGCTGCGTCAACTCCTTCAGCGCCCGGTATAAATCCGATACCACCACATTGATCCTATGCAGCCAATTGGACGTATTACCGGCAATCCGGAAACTATTCTGTTGGGCCTGAAAAGTGGGTTTTACGGAACCTTCGCGACGTCACTCGGTCAACATGACCTCGTGGCATCTACAACGAGCTCTAAAGCGACAAAACGCGCGATCCGTTTTCTTCACTTGAGCCGCGCAAATTGGACTACACAACGAGAGGTTCTCCTTCCTCCAAAGCCTTAAGCAACCGCTTTGGTTTTGCAGCCAACCGACGGCATTCCTCACAGTGTTTTGCGAGCTGTTTTAGATTTCCCTCTGTCGCGCCAGTGGAAATGAGAGAGTGGAGCAATTTGCGATTGTGACGTTGAATATGGTCTTTGAATGCAGGCAGGTTGATAGGTAAACGTGATGGTTGTTTAGTGCAGGCGTCGAGAGATGACCGCCATTTCATATCGGGGACACCGGCCATTGCGTAAGCTATTTCCCGAGGTTCTCCTTTGTATCGCCCGCTTGTTAGGAACGCCCAAAGATCTGCGATATTCTCCGTCGAGTGGAGATAGAGCCAATTCGTCTGCGCGCCCGGCGAGGTATTCTTGATCGACTGCAAAAGATGTTCCAAGCTCTTAGGTCTTTCATGTGCCAGAGGAGATCGGGCCATCTTGGCTCAATGAAATTGATGAGATCATCCCGCCGCCGCGCAAGCTGGTGGCGTGGAATAAGTGGACGCCTTCCGCACGTGGACGTTATCGACGTGGACTCAACAGGATCGTCTCCACCATCACCGGAAACTCTGAACCGGGCTTCGGATAGGTCAATAACGTCATTGTCGTTGCTTGACTCTGTTAGCCGTTTCTCCAGCGCTGCGATTCGCTTTTCGAGTTCCGCCACTTTTTCCGTCAAGTGAGCTACTTCAAATTGTTGCGATGAATTCGGCACACATTTTGATTCTCCCACCGCATAAATCGGGCTATCCAGGCTCTTCCACCGCTGATGTGGAAATCGGCCTTTCCGCAAAGCCCGAAATCTGAAAAACAGGCCTTACAATCCCCTGAGCTATGGGATCAGCAAGTCCAAATTCGATTTCAGGTGAGCGGAATGCGGTTCATCTCAAGTCCGGGGAGCCGGTTGACCCCTCCGGTCCGGGGCTGAAGGAACCAACACTTCCACTGACAGCGGACCGAACATCCGCGGCTCGCTTGAATCTCCATCAGGGCGCGGAGCGCTCTGATGGGGACATTCTTCAGCCTAAAAGGGGGCGGGAGTTTGAGGGCGGAGCCTTCATCAGCGCCGTAGGCGCTGTGCCTTCCTTTTCATTTGAAGAAGACGAAATCTCCCGGCTGGCTAAGTTTTTCCTGTTGCTTGATGCATGGGACCGGAGGCGCAATGAATCTCCGGTCATGTAGCCAATGCGGTGAACCCGTAGCCCTCGTCCCGGTGAGGCAGATAGGTTCTAGGTGTCGCACCTAAACCAGTTAGTACGCCTCGTAAGATGTGGGGTCCAAGGACCCCATCGCAGTCGTAATCGCCAAAGATGGTGATGCGTTCGCCTCCCCGGATACCGCGAAGGACACGAGCCGTGGCTTTCTCCATCGAGGGAATCGAAAAGGGATCGGGGAGATCGTTCCAGGATGGCACCTTTAGAAAGACATCAATCTCCTCGATGCCGCGCCCGGCCAGCACTTCCAGCAATGGCTGACATAGAAACATCGCTCCCTCCCAAGAAAAAACGCCCAATATTCGAATCGAGCGTTGCCGTTTCTCCGCGGGCAATGTTGTCCCGTGGATAGAAAACTCAGTCAAATGGACGATTCGTGTTGTAGTGAGTGAGAGTCCGGATTGCCGACCACCCGGAACTCGGAAAGAGCGACAGAATGGCTCGCTGAGTGCTATGGCCTTTCCTCACCAACTGAGAATTTCTTGCAACTGTTGGTGATCGCTTGGGTGCGACAATGACGACCTGCGATCTTCACTCCATATTCGCAGCCGCGACCGTCCGACGACCGCCGAAACCCCGGCTAATACGACAGTCGCCGACCAATCTCCTCGGCGACCTCATTGCGTTGCCTGTGAGTACTCAGCACACAGCGCGAATCTGCATCCTGCCGATGGACTCGATATCCTGGATTGTGAATTGACTCGCGCGTGGGGCTGCACTACCTTCATGGCGATGTAGGGCAGTAGCCGAGTGCGATCCGACCGTGGCTATGTCGGCGGAGTCCAAATGGATTACGACGAAGCATTAAACCCTATCTGAACGTCTTTGCCTGTTTCATTCTGGATTTGCGAGGGGCCTGTGAAAAGATTGCTTGTAATCACTGCGCGCGCTACTCCCTTGCCCAGCAGGATATGCGGCTTGTTCTGGCGAAACTCGCAGCCCTGAATCATAACGCTACCGGCAACCGCTTGAACGGCAGCACGTGGTCCTTCTTTCCCCCATTGCACAAAAGTGCAATCGCTGAAGCCGACTGTGCCCTGACCATCGATCTTCGCAATCTGATTGCACGGTCCCCAGAAAGCGCTGTTGCTTATGCGGAGGACCCCTTTGTTGGTGGAACGCACTTCCACCATGGTGGGGTCGTCTCCGTGGAAAGAAGTGAACTCGCCGTTCGCAATGAGAAGTCCGTATGGTGCAGCCTGCTCCACGAGAATGGCGCGGCTGCAATCATCAGCACCGATGCCGAGAAAGTTCCCATTGCAGCCGCCGGCTGATGTTTCTACAAATTTGTAACCGACACGATAGCCAAAGCAGAACGTGTTCAGCACGTATTCCCAGTCACAGCGGCCAAAGATGAATGCTTCGCCATTGCGCGTCTGCCATTGGTAGACCGGGCTGTGCGAATTCCACCATGGATTGAAGTGAACATTTTCGATGCGCCCGATATCGTAGATCGCATCCACCCAGACACCCCGGCGCAAAGGCTGTCCGGTGACATTGCGTATGTAGTGCCGCTCATTCTTGCTGGCGTCGATGCCCTGATACGGATTGAGCAATTCAACATCGAAGACGGCTGGATTCTTTCCGCGCATGGCGATGGTCCATGGATACGGGATTGGCTCGGCATCCGTTCTCTGTTCCGGATAGTAGACCGAAAGGCCGCAGACAGAGCTATTAGTATTCAGCGTAAGGAACGGCGTCCCGTCTTCGCTTCCGCGGTTGCTATCAACCAAAAACGCAGTGCCGTCGTCTCCGGGCTTTGGCTGGTCCTTGTCGCGGAAGCCGTTGTGCGAAGGGGCACAACTGAAGGATCCACGAAGTGTCACGCCTTCCGGCATCACGAGCGTTCCACGAAAAAGATAACGCCCTGGAGGAGCATGGACGGTTCCTCCACCGTCATGATGAGCTGCATCGAGGGCGCGTTGGAAAGCGGAGGTATCGTCGGTCGAGGCATCTCCCCGAGCGCCGTGCTTTCTTACGTCGATATACAATTCTGTGGCGTTGTTCCGTTCCGCCGAAGCTTGACTCGTAGCACCTATCCAGGCACCCAAACCTGCTGTGCTTCCAAGAGACAGAAGACGACGCCGCGAGGGTGCTGCATCATTCAACACACTCATTTTTTCTCCAGATTATTCAGTAGTATTTGACATTGAAGGTGGTGCATCCTCATGCGCACTGCCCCACTGCAGGTTGGGCTTGTCAGTCATTTCAAGAACAAGTGTTCCACCGTTGGCGATATCCGCATGCCGAAACCAGGCTTTATTGAGAGGCTTTCCGTTCAGCTTTGCGGACTGGATATATTTGTTCTGCGCTGAGGCATGGCGGGCAATAACGGTAAAGAGTTTTCCATTGCCGAGCCGGACCGCACTTTTGGTAAAGATCGGGCTTCCGATCTCATATACGGGGCTACCAGGACATACTGGGTAAAAACCAAGCGCACTGAGAACATACCAAGAGGAGGTGGCTCCGCCGTCATCATCTCCGGGAATGCCGAGAGGACCATCGGTGTACCATACGCCCATCATTTGGCGGACGCGCCTTTGTGTCTTCCATGGCTGGCCGGAGAAGTCGTAGAGATAAGGAATATGGAAGCTCGGCTCGTTGCCCTGCGCATAGAGTCCGACGAGGCCCGTCGCATCGGGAAACTGGCCGAGGAATTGATACTTTGACGTCCCGTATTGCTCCACAAACAGGCGGTCTAACTTTGCATTGAAGGCATCGCGTCCACCCATGAGGCGGATAAGTCCGGCAACATCATGCTGGACATTGAAGCTATAAAGCCATGAGTTTACTTCGGTGAAGTAATCGCGTCCGCCCTGCCCGCCTCCAAGCATCGGATCGAACTCGGCAACCCAATGGCCATCTTCGCTCTTCGGTGCCATGAAGTCTATTCTTGGATCGAACACGTTTTTGTAGTTATGCGCGAGCCTGGAGAAATATTCGGCGTCTGAAGTCTTGCCCAGCGCCTTTGCCAGTTGCGCTACACACCAGTCATCGTAAGCATTTTCAAGAGTGACAGAGGTTGCCTGCCGTTTTTCGCCCGTGACCTGGGACACTGTTTCCTGCTCGCCTTTCGCAAGAGCCGGGAAAAATCCTTTCTCGAAATACACTTTATCGATGCTGGTAAGCGGTCCTCGTCGCCAAGGAATCATCGTCGCCTCGGTAGCATTTTTCCGCATCGCAGTGTAGGCGAGGTTCAGGTCGAAATCCTGGTAGCCCTTTGCATACGCATCGGCAATCAGGGAGGCCGCATGGTGCCCGATCATTACTGCTTGGTCACCAGCGACTGATGGAAATGAAGGAAGCCAGCCGCTCTGTTCATACATGCGCAGGTACGAGCGAATCATGTCTTCCTGCTGTTTCGCATCGAGCAGCATTTGCAAAGGATGCAGAGAACGGTAGGTGTCCCACAGGCCATCATCAATGTAGAAGTCGTGCCCCTCAGCATTGTGCACCTGATGGTCATAACCGCTGAAGTACTTGCCGTCCTCGGTAATATCGGTCATACGACCGAGCGAGCGGTAAAGCGCGGTATAGAAGATCGTGCGTTCCTTCTCCGTGCCCCCGGTCACATCGACTGCGCCCAATGCCTGATTCCAGACTGTTCGCGCTCTAGCCTTTACCTGATCGAAGCCCCAGTCGGGAATCTCGCGCTGAAGATTGCACCGCGCCTGCTCTGCGCTGATATAAGAGATTCCGACGCGTACTTCTATCTGTTCGCTCGATTTCGTAGCAATATCAGTTACAAAAGCAAGATTGTCACCCGAACGCCTTGCTTCTTGTGAAGGCTCGCCGTTACCCTGCCAGGTTGCAAAGCTTGAAAAGGGCCTGGAAAACTCTACATAGAAATATTCGCGAGTTTCTCCCGGTGCTCCGGAAAGTTCTCCGACCGGCCCCACTACCCTCTCGCTTCCTTCAATAGCGTGGTTGTGGATTACCGCCAGATCGGCATGATCTTTCGTGCTCAAGACCAGATGAGCATGAGCACTCGCTGGAAACGTGAAACGGTAATACGTCGCCTGCGCGCTGGTCGTTAGCTCCGCTTTTATATTCCATGTCTGGAGATCAGCTTCGTAGTAATAAGGAGTAGCCGTTTCAAAGTCGTGGTCAAAATCCGAGGCAAATTCTTGCGGCCGCGTACTGCTGTTGCCAGTGGAGGCCATCAGCATCGCAGGCCCCACCGGAAAGCCATAAATCTTGTCGGCCAGATATCGGTCGGTAATTCCAGGTGTGGTAATAGGAGCCACCCGCATCATGCCATGTGGATATTGGACATAAGGAACGGTAGGCTGCAGCAGTTGCCCGATTCCGCCAATATTTGGTGAAACATAATCTACGGGAGCTTTGACTTGCTGCCCCTCCAGCCTGATCGCACACCCCAGAAGCACGGGAACTACCCAAGCGTACCGATATCTGATTCTGCTCTTCATTCATTCGCTCTCTGTTCTGCTTTGTTTGCGAAACGTTAAAGATAATCAGTTCATCTGCCTTATCAACACTACGGACCATGCTGGAAGCTTCATATCTACATGCAATGCTCCGCTGTCGTCTGATTGCACGATCAGCTTTTTTGTACTCCAGGCCAGCTTCCGCAGCGCTTCTGTCTGCTCTCTGTTTGGCGGTTCGGGTTTCCCCATTGCCTCCCAGGCGGCTACCGCATCTCCATGAGTTTTATCCAGCGTTTCAACCAGGAACGAAGCTTTTGCGCGAAGATGCTTCAGATTGAGAGTGAAATCGCGCATGCTACCACTGTCATCGATCGCATCAGCGGCCTGCTGAGATTCTGTAACTGGCAAGGATACTGTTACGTCTGGCGGATAGTTGTAGGCCACTACTGTCACGCGTCCGGATTTGCTGTCGCGCGATATGACTCCGCCACATGTCTGTGCAAGCAACTCATCTCCTAGCTCGTTCATAAAGCGATAAGCATGAAATGCGGGCTTTACGATCTCCTGGTAATTGATCAGGCCAAAGCCTCCGTGAAAGATGGAATCGATATTCCTGTTTTCTTCAAATAGATCCGTGAACGTCCAGTAGGAGAGCGAATCTACCAGGCCAATGGATTCAAGATTGGTCTTTGCAATGAATGTTGCCGCTGCCAGTGAATCATGCGAGTGGTCGACCGGCGATGGGCTGGAGTTCCATTCTGTCAGATGTATTTCGGCTTTTGGATAAGGGCTCGCATCAATGATTCTGCGCATCGTGCGAAGGTCATCGCGCGTGGAATCGATGCTGCGCCGGAACCCCTTGCCTTTCGGCATGCCTGGCTCATCGATGGCAAAGTCTTGCGGATAGGGGTGTGTCGAAACAAAATCCACTGGCAAGTCGTTCTCATGGCAGTAACGGAGAAACTCTTCAATCCACACGGGTTGCCATGGTACGGAGAACGGATCGAAGGGCTTGCCGGATGACCTTGCCTTCTTGAGCGCCACGTCATCCATATTGAAGTTGCTGGTCGCCGGGCCTCCAATTCGAAGCTGCGGGTCTACTTTCTTGATGGTTTGCGCAGTAATTTTGTACAACTCGAAATATTTTTCCTGCGAGCCGCCGCGAAAAAACGACTCATAAAGATTCGGTTCATTCCAAACTTCGAAGTACCACTGGCGCACTTCATCAATGCCATAGCGTTGCACACAATGCTTGAGGAATGCGCGCACCAGATCCGCCCACTTGTTGTAGTCGGAAGGGGGGCTGCCATCTGCGCGCCACCAGAACGTGGTGTTATGCACAGGCGACAAAGGGCCTGGAGAAAAACTCAGCTCTACAAACGGACGAATGCCTTTTGCCAGCATCCGGTCGTAGAGATCATCAATATATTGGAAGCTATAAATTGGATTACCGTGCTCATCCTCACGATAAATAAACATGTCATCCTGAAAAATGCCGTGAAAGCGGACATATTGAAAGCCGTCGAACTCACTGGCGGTGCCCAGTTCTTCTTGCCATGTGGCACGCAGTCCCTCGTTCGCGCGACCCGCGCCGACTACTTTGCTCCAGAAATGAGCAAGTGGCTTGCCTTGAGCCTTAGCATCCGCTGCCAGATAAATGGCGGTGCCGTTTGTATTTTGTGAATAGGCGACTGCAACAGAAAGAATCCCACAGGTAAGAAGAGAGAACATCCAGCGAATAATAGAAGGCATCACCGTATCGTTTTTCCCCAATCCGAATGCAGTTTAGAAAGTAATGCGGAGGCCAGACGCGTTCCAATCTGCAGATTTCGCGACTGGCCGTTGCTTGTGATCTGCCCGTAATGGAACCATCCCATTTTTGCGAAAAATGATGTGCCTTTGTCTCGGATTCTTTCTTGCATTCCAGCCTCCAACGGTTTGCCATGCAACAGGCCTTCTGTCCGTTCCCTTTTGGCTGCTCGAAGACATCTCATCTTTGAGCAGATCAACCCTACAGCCTCAAAGAAGGGTTTTGGCAACGTTAGGGAGTGCTGAAACGGTCAAACCTTGGCTCATTAGAATCAATGGTTTAGAAAAACTGCCTAGCGCTAACGGTAGTTACCGTACGTGCCTGTTTTTCGTCTCTGTACCTTTGGAAATTTAAGGAGACGTTTTGTTCGCCAGGAAATAAGCTTGCAAGTGATTTGTTAGAATTTCTCTCGCTGAAAGTTCCCCATATGTTGCAAATTCACCAGACTGACGCCAAGACAATTGAATTAACGAAAATTGCGGCAACCGAGGAAGACGTTGTCCTTATTAGGCAGCACGTCAGAGAAGTTATCGAAGGCACCGCCTTCCGGGGTAGTCAGCGTAGCGCTCAGTTCCTCAAATATGTTGTTGAGCAAGCTATCGCCGGTCATTTCGACGCATTAAAAGAGCGTGTTATTGGCATCGAACTGTTTGGACGCGCTCCTACTTATGACACTGGCGATGATGCTATTGTCCGCGTCACAGCCAGCGACGTGCGCAAGCGCATTCTGCAACACTATGGGCGTTACGGAACGACCTCTGGGTTCAGGATCACCCTTCCAACCGGGTCATATGTTCCTGAAATTACGCGCGATGCGGCTCATGAGATCATTCCAACTGATACAGAAGCACAGGATGATCCTGCCAAGCTACAGATAGATACGGGAATTTCTGAAGCGCTTGTATCAGGTTCTGCCGAGACTCATCTTCGGGGCGGATCTCGCCAGTGGATGGTGGTTTGTCTGATTGTGACTCTGATGAATCTAGTTCTGAGCGGATTCTTCTGGTACCGCTTCAGCTATAAATCGAATCCTGTCACTTCCACGCTTCCCTGGTCAGCACTCTTCAATTCGCCTCACGCTTTGCAGGTCATAACGAGTGACCCTGATATTGCAGAGATTCAAGGACTGACAGGCCACCCGATCTCTGTGTCGGACTATGCCAACCACAATTACATTCCCGATCCCGATAAGCTGACTCCGGAAATGAATCAGATCAGCTATATTCTGCTGCGCGGCAACAAGGCAGCTCTGGTCGATGCGCCGATTGCAGTGAGCATTGCAGAATTAGCGCATTCCAGCGCAAAAAAGATCGATATGCATCCAGCTCGCAGCCTTCAGATTCAGAATCTGCAGACCGATGATAATTTCATTCTTCTGGGAAGCCCCCGTTCGAATCCCTGGAGTGCCTTCTTCAGCGATGAGCTGAATTTTCGTTTTGTCTATGACAATGCTTCTGGGCAGGAGATCATTCGCAATCTTCACCCCGGCCCGCACGAACAGGCTGAGTATGTTCCTACAGCTCTGGGAGGGGCCACCGGCCAGTCCTATGCAGTTGTGGCGTTTGTTCGCAATCCCGACCAGAACGGCCAGGTGCTTCTGTTGGCTGGGGCCAATGCAGAGGGCACTGAGGCCGCGGGCAAACTTGTGACTGATCTTCCGCGCCTTTCCACTGTTCTCACGAACTGTGGTGTCTCTCCTTCAGGCCCGCTGGAGCATTTCGAAATGCTGTTGCGGCTAAGCATGATGGCAGGCTCTCCCACCAGCGTTAATATAGAGGCTTGTCACGCGTTGTCGGGAGGTTCGCTGCACTAAGGCCGCTCGATAACACGTCTGTCCTGACGTAATGTAACTACCGTTACAATTGCGTACTCCCTTCCCAATCCTAGTGTTTTCAATAACGTAGAGATTCGTTAGAACTCCTTCCTAACCTTGCCGGACGTTCAGAGGCAAGCATAGCGTGATTGCCGCAGCAAAAATCAGCTAAATCAATTCACGGACACATGATCAGTCCGGCGCTTTGGGAGGACGTTAAGATGACCCTACGAGGAATGTGGCTCAAGTACGTGACTTTGAGCCTAGTATTCATTGCACTCATTCGTGGCAGCGGGTTCTGCTTTGCACAGCTCGATCGCGGCACTATATCGGGGATAGTCGCCGATCCGTCCGGGTCCGTAATATCGGGAGCCAAGGTAACCGTAACCAATACTGCGACGGGCACGCAAAGTTCTACCGTTACGACCGGTTCGGGAGCCTATACGATTCCGGAGTTAGCTGCGGGCGAGTACTCCGTTACCGTGAATGCGCCTGGCTTTAAGAAGCTGATCCGCAATGGAATAACGGTTTCAGTAGGGCAGACGGCGAGTGTCGAACTGCTACTCGCGGTTGGGGAAACCACCGCGTCCGTTACGGTGACGGCGGATGCACCTCTGCTCCAAACCGATAGCGCACAGAACAATGTTCAGGTGACAACGAGGGACCTGAATGAGCTTCCGATCAACATTACAGGAGTCGGAGCTGTGCGCGACCCAATGGGTTTTGCCGCCCTGGTTCCGGGAACCATCGCCGGCGGCTGGAATGATATCCATATAAGCGGCTCGCCGGCGACAACGTACCGCGTCTTTATGGACGGACTGGACGACACTTCGGCGGTCAAGGGTGCCATCTCCAATGAGCAGCAGCCATCGGTCGAATCGCTTGGCTCAGAGTCCGTCATGATAAACGACTACTCCGCTGAATACGGTGAGTCCGGGGGAGGAATCTTCAATTACACCTCGAAATCAGGAAGCAACCAGCTGCACGGGACGGCCTTCATCTACTTGGAGAATGAGGATCTGAACGCCGGACAGCCCTTTAACTACACTCCAACTGGTAACAAGTATCTTCCAGTGCAGCGACAACTTGATTTTGGCGGCTCTTTCGGCGGACCGGTAGTGATTCCTCGCCTCTACGACGGCCACAACAAGACCTTCTTCTTCTTTGCTTACGAGCAGTACCACAACGCGCAAACCCTCAACCAGGGAACCATTACAGTTCCTACGGCAGCCTATCGCAATGGGGATCTGAGCTCTCTCTTGCTTGGTCCGATTGTGGATTCCCACGGAGCGCCAGTCCTGGATTGCCTGGGCCGACCGATGATCAATGGTGCAATTTACAACCCGGCGACGACCAGAACCGCAACCTGCACGGATGGTTCAACCAAAGTGGTCCGCGATCCGTTCCCGAACAACTATATCGGCGCGCCCAGCACGTGGGATCCAGTCGCGCAGAAGGTTCTTAGCTACCTCCCTACTCCATCGGGGGCCACAGCCAACCAGCTCACGAACAACTATCCAAATTTGCAGCCGAATAACAAATTCCAATACCTGACGAGTATCAAAATCGACCACTACATCGGTCAGAAATGGCACTTTTCGGGCTACTACATCGCCGAGTATTCAAACAAAGACAATGCGACGAATGGCATTAACGGCGTTGCTGCTCAGACCCGCTGGAACACAACCCCCGCCCCGCAGGTCTATCTCAATGCGAACTATACGGCCACGCCGAATCTTGTGTTCCACACCGGCTTAGACTTCACTCGCCATGCCGCCATGCAGAATTCGGCGGTGCAAAACTTTCAGGCGTCCACGCTTGGGCTGAACACAGCGGCAAACATGCCGGGCGGCGCTGCTAACACTTTTCCCATATTCTACGGACTCACTGTCAACCGCCAGAACGTTCCTCAGATGGGAATAAACAACGCTCCGTTTATTGACAACAACTGGTACTACACTAGCTCCGCGACCTGGGTCCACGGGCTCCACACCTTTGAATTTGGCGGCGATTTCCGTCATCAGCTCTTTGGTACTCACAACGACCTGTCGGCCGGAACATACGGTTTCAGTCCCAATCAGACATCTCTTCCGTCCGCCCAGGGCCAAAACCTTTATGGAGCCAGCCTCGGCGACGGTTTCGCCAGCTTCGTTCTTGGCCAACTGAATAGCGCATCCATCGGGAACGATAACATTCAATGGTTCCACCGCATGGAGAGCGGGATTTATGCACTTGATACCTGGAGGGCGACGAAGAAGCTCACGGTGAACTACGGATTGCGCTGGGATCTCGAACAGATGCAACACGAACAGCATGATCGAGTAACCCAATTTAGTCCGACCGTCGCCAACCCGTCCGCCGGCGGCCTGCTGGGCGGAACCGTATACGAAGGATATGGGACTGGGCGCTGCAACTGCAGCTTTGAGAAGTTCTATCCCTGGATGATTCAACCTCGTCTCGGCCTCAGTTATCAACTGAATACAAAGACCGTGCTTCATGCGGCGTCCGGACTCTACTCTGGCCCGCAGCTCTTTATGAATGAAGAAGGCTATAGCAACCAGGGATTTGGCTTTAATCAGGTGACTTTGAACAGTCCTTCGTATGGTATTGCCGCGGGCCAATTATCGAATGGCATACCGTATTCCCCAACTGCTCTGACCGCCACCAATTTCGACCCCGGGGCTTACCCGAATGTCGGTCAAACCAACTCGCCCCCACCGTTTATTGTTCCAAACAATGGTCGTCCGCCGCGTTTCGTGCAATCAACTGTTGGCATTGAGCGCGAAATCGTCAAGGACTTGGCTGTTAAGGTTTCCTATATTGCCAATCGTGGTGTTTGGCTCAATTCCGATGGGCTGGCGAATTCTATAAACGAACTCACTCCGTCCGTTCTCTTAAAGAAATACGGTTTAGACGTTACCAACCCAAGCGACTTCAACCTGCTAACGCAGCCAATCTCTTCCGCGGCCGTGATGGCGAAAGGCTTCACGAAGCCATACTCCACCTTCCCATCCGGAGCAAGCCTCGCTCAGGCATTACGGCCGTTTCCGCAATTCGGGAACATTGGTGATTATTACGAGCACAATGGCAATTGGTGGTACGACGCGCTTCAAATCATGCTCACCAAGAGGCTCAGCAATGGACTGTCGGGCGGTGTCGGTTACTCTTGGTCGAAGAATCTGGGAACAGTGGCCGCAACGAACCAGCCGACCTTTACTACGGCGATCCCGATTCAGGATCCCTCGCTCTCGCCCAAGAGCCAGAAATCCTATGAGACGATTGACCAACCGCAGATGCTGAACTTCTACTTCAATTACGAGATGCCGACATTCAGCTTCTCCCAAAGCGGCTGGAAGCGGGTCTTCTTTTCCGGTTGGACAGCCGACGGCATCTTCCATTACCAGAGCGGTTTTCCGATACAGACACCTAATTCAACGAGCACTCTAACTTCGGTGACGTTTGGTAACGCAGTTTGGGCCAATCGCGTCCCGGACCAGAAACTCTTCCTGCATGGTCTCAACGACCACAGAGGCAACCCCCGTACCACGTTCTTCCTCAACCCTGCCGCGTGGGCAAATCCCGCTCCCGGGCAATACGCCAATTCCAAGCCGTACTACGGCGATTACCGTGGCCCGAGACAACCAAGCGAACAGTTGGGCATCGGCAAGATCTTCCCGATTAAGGAGAGGCTGAGATTCTCGCTCCGCGCGGATTTCTTCAATGTCTTCAACCGCTGGGTATATCCCAACCTGCAGAATACGTCGAATCCTTTCCAGTCTCCCCAATATGGGAGCAACGGAAGCATTGTCAACGGCTTCGGCTACCTGGGGGACAGCATCTCCGGGGCGGGCGGAAACTATGCTCCAAGAAGTGGCGAGTTTGTCGTGAGGATCGAATTCTAAACGTCAAATCTGCTAAAACTCCATCGAACAGGCCAGATGAATTCATCTGGCCTGCTAACTCTCAAGAAAGTGTCCTCGAGGACGGCAAGTACAAGTACCCCAGTGAGTCGGTTTTTATAAGGAAGAATGAAGTTGGCAATTACGCGACGTGATTTTGTATCAGGCTTGGCTGTTCTAAGCGCAGGGACTTTGAGCTCCCGAGCGTTGTCGCCATTACGCACTTCCTCCCTGGATGCCAAGATCGATTTCCCGGAAGCTCCAGGGGCAATATACGGCGCCGGACGAGGCGTATATGCCGTTAATCAACTCGCTGATCCACCAATTGTCTTCGAGAACACAATTGACGCGTCAAAACTACATTTCGTACTGAAGAACAGTGTCAGTCCTCAGCGGTACTCCATAGAGACAATGACTGGCGGTGTTGCGCTCTTCGACTACAACAATGATGGGCTCCTGGACATCTTCTTTACGAACGGAGCAGAAATCCCCTCTTTAGAGAAGAGCAACCCAAGTTTCTACAACAGACTCTTCCACAATAATGGAGACGGAACCTTCACAGACGTCACCGAAAAGGCTGGCTTATCTGGTGTTGGCTACTCAATGGGCGTAGCGGCAGGTGATTACGACAATGACGGATTTGTCGATCTGTATGTGACCGGATTTAACCGCAATCAACTCTTTCATAACAATGGAGACGGAACCTTCTCCGATGTGACGGAGAAAGCGGGAGTCAACGGTATTGTGGCAGGACGGGGCAAGCCTTGGTCCGTTGCAGCTGGGTGGTTTGACTATAACAATGACGGATTGCTCGATCTCTTTGTTGTGAACTATCTGGACTATTCGATCTCTACCGCACATAGTTGCGAGACCAGCAACATCGTCGACTATTGCTCACCGAATGAGTATCGCGGAACACCTAATATCTTGTATCGGAACAATGGCGACGGCACATTCACCGACGTGTCGGAACATTCGCATATTTCCCAAAATGTAGGCAAAGGCATGGGCGTCGCTTTTGCCGATTATGATGGCGATGGATTTACCGACATCTTTGTTTCCAACGATACCTTCCCGAGTTACCTGCTTCATAACAATGGCGACGGGACATTTTCAGATGTTGCGCTCCTTGCCGGCGTAGCCTACGACGAAACGGGCAAGACTGTTGCGGGCATGGGGACTGATTTCCGCGACATCGACAATGATGGCAGGCCGGATATCTTTCTCGCTGCAATGTACGGTGAAAGCTTTCCTTTCTACCACAATCTGGGGAATGGCCAGTTCGAAGATGTCACAGACGCGACTGGTTTGACTGCAATGACTATCAGCCTCACGGCTTGGGGAACTGGAATATTTGATTTCGATAACGACGGGAACAAGGATATTTTCGCTGCCGGTTCCGCAATTCTCGATAACTCAATGGAAGTGAATCATAGGCCTTATCCGCTTCCGAATGCACTCTATCGCAATCTCGGCCACATGGTATTCAAAGATGTGAGTGCACAGGCGGGAGCGAGTTTTTCCCTTCCGGCTGCACACCGCGGTGCCGCATTTGGCGATTTAAATAACGACGGGAAGATCGACATTGTGGCCACAGTCCTTAACGGAAAGCCGCAGTTGCTCATGAATCGGACTTCGAATCATAATCATTGGCTCATTTTGAAGCTCGTCGGCGTAACGGATAATCGAGATGGATTGGGAACAAGGGTGAAAATAAGAACCGCGAACGGCGTGCAATATAACGAGGCCACGACAGCCGTCGGCTACAATTCGTCCAGCGACAAACGCGTGTACTTCGGACTGGGCAACGCGACCGTTGTAGACCGAATTGATCTTGCATGGCCTACGGGCGTGAAGCAAGTGCTCAGAAATGTGAGGGCCGATCAGATCCTGACCGTCGTACAAAGTGGCCGTTCTCAAAAAGCAGGTCATCCATGAGTAAGAGACTTCTATGATCTGGCTTCTCGCACTCCAACTCGCAGTCGGGCCGGCGCGACATTATGAGAACGCAAAAGAGGATTTTGCACAGCGGAAATTTTCCGAAGCCCTCAGTGAAGTCGATTCCGCCCTGCATGAGGACCCGCACTTGGTCCCTGCCCTGGTCCTCAAGGCCCGGTTGGCCTCCTTTGCGCATCGTCCGGACGTTGCCAAGAGCTGTCTTATAACAGCCATCACGGTCGATCCAACATCGGAGGAGGCACAGTTCTATCTCGGGGCGCTTTTCTACGAGCAGAACGATTTTAACCTAGCGATTTCACCGCTTCAAAAGGCCCAAACGCTCTCTCCGAAAAATCCCCTACCCGTGTTCTATCTTGCGATGGCCCACGAAGCTCTTAGAGATAAGTCCCAAACATTGGAACTCTACCAACAGGCTGAGAATCTTTCTCCGGAAAAATCGGCGCTAAGTGCGGAGATTCTCATTGCATACGGAAGATTCTTGCTTTCACTGGGCCGGATTCAAGACAGTATTGAAAAGGATCAAAGGGCCATCGAGATAGATCCCGAGTCCCGCGATGCGCACTATGAATTTGCAAAGGGATTAGACCAGAAGGGAGATTTCGGGAAGTCTGCTCTCGAAGGAGAGCGAGCCTTGGCTCTGCCAGAGCTAGCCACCAGCGATACCCAGATTCATTATCTTCTGGCAAGGCTCTATCGGAAGTTGAATAAACCTGCTTTGGCAAAGGCGCATTTGGAAGAATTTCTAGCTGCTCGACAGACAACACACCGGTGAGTTGTTCTTAGTACTGTCAATGACCTGAAATGATTTCGTTCGGCTCATCCAAGTGGCAACCGTTGTCGCTTCTTTGAGCGGACGTAGAAACCGACAGAACGAACTCAACGAGGCGTTGTTAGCTGCTATTCAACAGTGTGGAAGACGCAGCAAGAAATGGTTCCGTCTGACAGCTCTGCTCATGAAGAATTTCGCAGCATTGTAGCGTAGGCGCAACTCATTCCGTCCGCCATCGACGTCTAGGCAAAGATCGCAATGGCCTAAAGAAGGAGACACCGTTCTGCGGTGCACAGCAGAGTTGAGGACTTCGCCACGTATGACGATTTGCGCATTAGGAGACGCAGGCATCCACTTTAGGGTGTGAACTATCACAATTGGAGTTGGTTGCAAAGGACGGGCGGGTACGAGTGACGCCGGCGGGCAGTTTACCTGCAAGTCTTGCGACGTTCTCTGCCTGCTCGACCGCTATCTTCCATTCGCGTGCCTGTTCAGCCACGGAGTAGCCGTCCTCCCCTTCGGGCTCCGGAGCGTCAAGCACCTGGCCAAAGCCGCCCGGTGTTGTCGGAGCAGTGGGCTCGCCTTCCCCACTGGGATTGTTGGCCTGCTGGTTTCCGCCCTCTCGGTCGGAAGCAGTACCATCCGGGTTCTCTGCTTCACCGCTTGAGCCGTCCTGATCTTGCTGCTCTTCGATCAGGTTGTAGATCCCGTTCCGCGCTCATACCGCGAAAGCGGCGGTCGATGAGAACATCCTTTGGCAGTGTGAGCCCAGCATCCAGGAGTAGCGGGTTGATGGCATAGTCGCATGCCATATTCCAGCGCTTTCGATTACGGCCTCCGCGACGTGTGTGATGTTGAAGCGCAGGATGAAGGACTTCATGAGCCAGCGTAGGGTGGTTCCGCCGAGTCTCTAGAATGGGGACGAAGGCCGTGATCTCTGGTGGATGCTGGTGACATGCACAGACACCATCGCCGGTATCGGAAGCCACAGTGGCAGCGGCGAGGAGTGGGCCGATGACGAAAACGCAATGACGAGTGCGGAGGCGCAAGCCTTCAAACGTGCGTGTTCGTGCTTCGGACTCGGTCGCTATTTCTACAACTTCGCCGAAATGTGGGTTGATTTGAACGAGAACAAGCAGCCCAAGAGTGTTCCAAGCTTACCGGCCTAGGCGCTTCCAAAGAACCCTGCGTCGGCGGCGCAGTGGAACGGAACCGGGAAGCCGGAGCGGAAGCGAGGAAGCTCGTGTTACAGCCCAAGGCTCTATTGGATCTTTCTCTGTCCGTCCCTCTCACTTGGCAGAATATTCGGCTCAGTGCAAAGAATGCTGCGTCGGTAGCAGAAAAGACAGGCGTCTACGCACTCGTAATCCGACATGACGACCAGGGCTACCTCCTCATGGCTACGTTGCCTACATAGGACAAGCGGGTGCTGACAAACCCACTCGGACTTTGCGAACACGCTTTAAGGAGTATGTAGGCAATGAAAAGAAGCGTCCAAAACGGCCGCGTGTGTGGGCGCTGTTGAACAAATGGGAAGAATGCCTATTTTTCTACTTTGCTCCTGTTGAACGCAATGGACCTAAAGCTCATAGAGGCCAAGCTAAACGACGCGATGATGCCCCCATATTCGCGAAACGATTTTAGCGTAGATGTTGCCCGCGGAAGAACATCTGGGAGGGTGCATGACAGTTAAAAAGAGCAACACAATTAAGACTCGCAAATACTATCCAGCCCTCAGGGGGATCTTCGGAGATTGGGTGTACTACTCTCCTGTCTCATGTCAATGAAAGAGGTCAGTACGCGCTTAAGCTTCGCAAACGAAGTCCACGAGAGCCAAAAATGTCGGAATGGATTCAGCGAAAACTAAAGGAAGGACGGAGTAAAGAAATTGCGGAGTACCTGATTAGGGAGCCACAGCGCTTCTTCAATTCACTGGTTGTATCAATATATGGAGGTAATCCGTCATGGCACTCTTTTTCAAACTTCAAACCGTTGGCGGACGACATCGATCTAGCCGAGATTCCGACGGATGTCGAGGCCAGTGTCGGGTTTTTGAGCTTCACAGGGCAAGAAAAAATGTTTGCGATTGATGGTCAACATCGTTTGGCGGGTATGAAGGAAGCAGTCGTTTCGCAGCCAGCCCTCGGTGCTGATGAAGTTTCTTTGGTTCTCGTTGCTCACCAAACTTCTAAATCCGGGTTGGAACGGACAAGGCGACTATTCACCACCCTCAACAAAACGGCGCGGCCAGTCGGAAAAGGAGAGATCATTGCACTGGATGAGAACGACGCATCCGGTATGCAAGGGATCGTATGGTCTCGTAAGTTTCTTTTAGCCGCTTCTGTGCCCGATCGGCATTGACTACTTGACCCCATAACCTGCACATCCTTTCCGATCTCTGGTGTGCACCGCCAGCTTTTGCGGCGTGATTTGCATGCTCTTCGAGCGTGGTCTGGACGCGCTTCAACTCCCGCAGTCTCATCTGCAGGTAGCGACTAAGATGATTCAACAAATTGATGCTAAGGCGGTTCTCGTAGATATCGTACTGATCATCGCGAATCTCCGAAAGGATCTTCTTTGGTCGAATCCCTCGGAGAGTTGGCTGTTCCCAATCCTCTGTGTGTGAAGCCAAGTAAGGTACTGCCTGGGGGGGATCCGACGTGCAGCAGAGGAATGAACCTTTTCAATCTCTATTTGCAAGTGAGCTTTTGGACGGTGACACACAGCTTCCAAAAAGGGCGCATATCTCCGAATCGCCTTATCCAGGGGCTTGAGTTCGATTTCTTCAGAGAGACCTGGCGCCACCGGCGAAACATCCAGCCATTCGAGCCATGCTGGAGTCTTGTCCCCAGCAGTTAGCTCACTGGCAAGGCGTTGTACGCTTTCAAGCTCGAGAGACTCTGGAACTCCTTCACCGTGCCCCTTTCCACGGTCAATATCTCCGGCATCCTCCGAGGTGAGTCTCCAGTGCCCGATTCGATCTGGCACTAGATAATCAAAATGCTGAACTAATGCTGAATTAAGCAGCGCCTTACCATCCTCGATCTCCAACAACCAGATACCCAGTGGACCGTCGTCGATTGTGTTCTTGCGTTTGCCTGACAGCCGATTGTAGTAGATGCCTTCACTCGCCATTCTCTTCCCCAAGCCCTTGCAAAATGAGCGCATCACAAGAGGCAGATGCGGTTGTGCGTTTGCAAGAGTGGATTCGCGAAACTTTCGTTAGGGCAACATTCCTGTCGGGCAGAGGTCTCTGGAGCAGCGGTCGAGGGTCCGATAAGGGTCCAGTAACGGTTTCCATGGGTATCTCTCATCTCGTAGGAGCTCCTCGACGGTTTTGACATCCTCTCCGTTCGTCTTCAGCAATGTTGCCGAAGGAATGCCGGAATATATGCCATCCGGTCCATCTAATTGATTATGAGTTTCTTATTCCGTCCCATGCTTTGTGGTGCGGGAAAATGCCCGACCTCGAAGCATAGGACTGGAAAACCCAGAAACTCATCGATCCCACTCCCAACTCGCGGGCCACAATATTCAATTCAGTCATTCGCCCACCCCAAAGATTTGTTTGCGCGCGCACCGTTTCTCGTTGTGCCTGAAAGTGTCTTCTTGTAGCTCAATGCACTCTCCCGATGCCTGATGGGCATCAGGATTGACCTAAACGGTCTTGGACGCCTTGCGCTTGATGCGTCCATGATTTCTCCAGGAAATTGGCGTAGGAGCGCGGACTCAGGCACGCTTCCCGCTAGACCAAGGTGGACATCGACATGATCAAACATTACCCTCAAATCAGCCAATCGCTCCCGTGAACGGAGGATTCATGAAGTTCACGAGAGACCGTTATCAGCAGGGTTCTTTGCGTCGGGTTCCAAGATCAAAGGGACCGGATGTATGGGAATTCCGGTTCAGCACCTATGAGAATGGCGCACGAAAGCAGCGCCAATTGACCCTCAGCACGAAGAAGTATCCGTCTGAGGCTGCAGTGAAACGAAAGGTAGAGGCCTTGCTTCTGAAACTCAACGCGGGTAATGCGGCCACCGCGCTCCGGGAACCAACTCTGGGTGCAGTGATCCAGGTGTATATCCGCGAAGAGATGCCGGAGCGGCTGAAGAGTCAGCAGAATTATCGTTTGCTGATGGACCGGCACATTCATCCCAATTGGGGCGAGAAGGTGCTATCAGACGTTCGCCCTCATGCAGTCGAAGTTTGGCTCAGAGAATTGTCCTACTCTCCCGAGACCAAAAGGCACATCAAGAGCATGATGTACCGGCTGTTTGAACTGGCAATGAAGCATGGTTGGTTGGAGGCTCAGAGAAATCCGATGAGCCTGGTTCGCGTGAAAGGCAGAGACAGAGTGATTGAGAAGGTTGTGTTGACGCCTGAACAGATGTTGGCCGTTCGAGAAAACCTCGAAGATCCATATCTGTTAATGGCTGAACTAGCCTGCTACCTCGGACTCCGAATTTGCGAAGTGCTCGGCCTGAAGTGGGATGACCTTGATTCGGAGGCCAAAACTCTCTCCATCCGGCGGTCCGCAGTCGACGGCATCGTCGCGGATGTAAAGAGCGAAGCTTCCCGCGATGTCATTCCGTTGAACGACGACTTCATCTCCTTTCTCACCAGGTGGCAGAAGATCACGCCAGCCTCGGAGGAAGGCTGGATGTTTCCGAGCGTCGTCACCGGGCGACCGTACCACGCCGGCATTCTTCTGCGCCGTCATCTCCATCCGCTGGCTGCAAAGGTCGGAGTTCCGCGGTTGGGATGGCATACCTTCCGTCACACGTTCCGCAGTTGGCTCGACGCTGTTGGAACGGCGGTGGGCGTTCAACAGAAGATGATGCGGCACGCGGACGTGACCACAACCATGAATGTCTATGGAAAGGGAATGATGGACCGTAAGCTCGAAGCCCACATCAAACTGCTCGAATATGCTCGCGTGGGGTTTAGTGGGGTTGCGGGTGAACCGACCATTAGAGTCAACAAGTTGACTCTAATGGTCGGGGCGGAGGGATTCGAACCCCCGACCCTCTGCTCCCAAAGCAGATGCGCTACCAGACTGCGCTACGCCCCGACTGCTTTTTAGTTTATCGCATCAACTGCGATATGGGCTCACAACCAGGTGTGGAAGTGGATATCCATGCCGAATAGTGAGCGCATGATGTAGGCAGCCATCCATGTGACCAGGATCATGGGCACAATGATCAGCGCGGCCATGACAAGGCAAAGCGCTGCGAGGAAGAACCAGCTTTGGATCGTGTACTTGCGTGGCTCGTAGATGCTGCCTGTTAGTAGAGCGTAGTTGCGACGGTTTGCGCGCCATGCGATGTCGAACATGTCGCCGAGGATTGGGATGCTGCCAATCGAAACCTCGATGACGAGGTTGGCGACCATTCGCCCGACTGTCGCGTAAGAGACGCCGCGAACCCAGGCTGCAATGATGATGATGCAGGAGGCAATGCCGCCGATCAGGTCACCGATTCCGGGAATAACACCGACGATTCCGTCGAGGCCGAAGCGGACCGGAGTGCCGGGAACCTTGATGAAGTCGTCGAGGAGGTGGGACAGGAGATCGAGGTTTTCATCGTCGAAGATCTTTTTACCGCTCTTAACTCGCGGTGAAAGGATCTCGGGTTTGGCTGTAAAGGACATTCGGACCTCGCTGTCCGGGTCGTGCGGCGGCGAAAATTGTTCAGGATCGCCTCATGCGGCCCGCAGTGCTATAATTCTGAGTATATGGCGGCTATAGTTCAGTGGCAGAACGCCGCTCTGTGGCAGCGGATGTCGTGGGTTCGAAACCCACTAGCCGCCCCAAAACATTCAAAACGATTTTAGCGTAGCTGCGGTTAAACCTTGCCCCGCGTATCCCAAGCACCTCTTCCGTCGTCTGCGACTGCTGAATCAGCCGCTTCGGCGCGGATATTTGCCGGAACTTCTGGTTGGGCCTATCCAACCTGGAAGCCTGAGTTCTATCCGGCCGGCATACCAGCGAAGCGGTTCCTCGAGTTCTATTCTTCCCAACTTACTTCGGTTGAGGTCAACTACACTTTTCGTGCTCTGCCTACCGCGAACATGCTCGAAGGCTGGCTGGCTGCGACGCAACCATACTTCCGTTTTAGCTTTAAGGCTCCGCAACGGATCACGCACTTCAAGAGGCTCAGTGACTGCAGCGGCGATGTGGCGCAGTTTGTATCGGTACTCGAGCCGGTTCGCCAAGCGGGCAAGCTTGGGCTACTGCTTTTCCAACTTCCGCCGAACTTCAAGGCCGATCCGCAGCGGCTGGCCGACTTCCTTGCTGCACCTGCTCTAACGGCTTCGGGTGCAACTCCCATCGCGTTTGAGTTCCGCCACGAGTCGTGGTTTACGGAGGAGATCTACTCGATTCTGCGTGCGCATAACGCAGCGCTCTGTGTTGCCGAGAGCGATGAGCTTGCAACGCCGGAGGTCCACACCTCTTCGAGCTACGCGAACTTCCGTCTTCGCCGCACAGGAGCTTACTCGCCAGAAGCGTTGGACGCATTCGCTCGACGCTTTACTGCGTTGGCTCAAGATCGTGATGTTTATATCTACTTCAAGCACGAGGACGAGCCGAGCGGCGCGCTCAATGCTGTCTCCTTTCTGACTGATGTTGCTAAAGAAGGACAAAGGTGATGGCGACCGCGCTCCAAAGCATCGTGGCTCACGCTGCGGAGTTCATGCCGCGGCGCTTTCTCCGCAATGGTCATGTACAGACCATCGCCGGCAACTTTCTGCCGCGAGTGGATGTGCTGCCGGCTGCGGAGTCGCAGCTTGTCGAAGTCGCGCCTGCGACCGATGGGCAGATCGCGAGTCTGGTGCGCTGCGATTGCCATTGGCAGCCGGAGAGTGTGCGGGCGTCGCGGCCAACTGCGATCATCGTGCATGGCCTTGAAGGATCGTCGTGGTCTCAGTACGTGGTCGGCAACTCCAACAAGCTGTGGCAGAGCGGATGCAACATCATCCGCATGAACATGCGTAACTGCGGAGGTACTGAGGCGCTTACGCCAACGCTCTATCATTCTGGTCTGTCCGATGACGTGCTTGCTGTGATGCAGTTCTTCGTCGAGCAATATGGACTCGAGTCGATCTCGCTGGTTGGCTACTCGATGGGCGGGAATCTAGTGCTGAAGCTTGCGGGCGAGCTTGGCAATGCGATTCCTCCTCAGCTTCATTCGGTCATTGGCGTCTCTCCTGCTGTTGATCTTGGTCCTTCGGCGGATGCGCTTCACCAACCGCTGAACAGACCTTACGAGATGAAGTTTCTGTACGCGTTGCTTCGTCGGTTTCGGCGTAAGGCTGCTCTGTTTCCTCACATCTACGATCCGAATCGAACTGTCGGTGTTCGCTCGATACGAGAGTTCGATGACCGTATTACTGCGTTCTACTCCGGTTTTACGGGAGCAGATGACTATTACTATCGGGCCGCTGCTGCTCGTGTGCTCGATCGTATTGCTGTTCCTACACTGATCCTTCATGCTCTTGACGATCCCTTTCTGCGGATTCTGCCGGAGAGCCGTGAGCTGATACTTGCGAATCCGAACATCACTTATATCGAGACCGATCACGGCGGCCACTGCGCGTTTCTTGCGACGCCTGACTCTGCGAGCGGTTACGACGGTTATTGGGCCGAACATACTGCGCTTCGCTTCCTGCTTGGCCACGCCTGACTGCAACTGCGGGCGTAGAAGCAGATATCATTGACGGATATGGTTTCAGAATGGTCCGTCGAGTGTTCTGCCGATGATCCTGTCCTCGTCGTTCCGTGGTCTGATCCGTCGAACCCGGATCGACGATTTATCGATCTGCGCGAGAATCCTTACGACCTTGACCATTTGCCGGAGGCGGAACTGTATCCGCCGCTGATGCATGCGTTGCGGGCGTTGAACGCTTCGCGCTCTCCGGTTTTTACGGCGAAGTGCGATGCGTGGCCGATTGACGATGCCGACGAACTGGACCGGCTTCGGCTGGAGCTGGATCATCTAGCCAACGAGGCGCCCGCGGGATTCGCGAGCTACATCGATCTTCTGTGGCGGGAGCGCTCGATCTTCGCGTCGTTCCACCAACATGAGCAGTTACTGCACCGGCTTGAGCGCCGTGCCGCGCCGCTTGATCATCCTTATGCCATGCTCGACTGCGTGCTTCGTCCTGCGATGGTCGATATCACCGGGCCGCAGGAGGGTTTTGCGATCTGCCTCTACGTCAAGGCGCTTGGCCATGATGCGGAAAGCGCCGAGGAGAACTGGTCGGTCGCGCTGACGGATATCGCCGCATTGCTGCGGACGAAAGACCTCGCGCTGGCTTAAGGCAGCGCGAGGTCGATTTTCGCCCTGCAGGGCCCCCCCCCAGGTTCTCTTTTTGTAACTTCAATGCTTGCAACAATTTAGCCAGAATTGACCAACTAAATTCGGGCAAACAAAGGGGTTACAGTCAAATTCGTGCAGCGTAAGGACTTAGCTCACTGATGAGCTCCCCAGAAGAGCGATGTGCTGCTCGATTCCGGGCTTTTTATCTATATCTTTATTCTACGAGTTTGAACAAAACTCTTTTGCAATGCGAATCTCCTTGATTGACGCGGGTTTTCGCTGTCCTTGGGCTTGACATGCGAAAAATGGGCGGAATTTGAGGGTGTTTTGGGGATATTTATTTTTGAGGTGTGATGGGCACGCGGAAAGGGATTTGGAACAGAAAGCCCGGGGCTAAGGTCCCTTGCATTTTCGGGATTTTTGGCAGGGCTGAAGCCCTGCGCTCCCACCACCAAAAAGCCCGCTCCACAAAACAAGGATAAAGACTATTTCAGCTACCTCGTTCCTTCATCCGTACTCCCCCTGGCTCTGCTTCCCCGCTACAATCAAGAAGGACCCCCACGATGGGCGAGTAGCTCAATGGATAGAGCATCAGCCTTCTAAGCTGACGGTTGCAGGTTCGAGCCCTGCCTCGCTCACCACTTCCCTTCTGGGTTCGGATTTCTCGGTGAGTTGATAGAGACCTCAGGGGCTAAAGCCCCTTTCAATTGCTGCATCTTGCGGCACGGCTGAAGCCGTGCCCTTAAGCAAGACCGTGTTCAGTTAGGGTTTGAGGTCGAAGGCGGGGCGTTGGGTTCCGTCCATGTAGAACGGGACCGATGTGTGTTCGTGGACGATCTTCCAGGAGTCTCCTTCGCGGTGCAGACATATGGTTGAACGCATCCAGAAGCTGATTTGGCGGCCGGCGGCTTTGGGGCTTCCGGTCATTTGAATGTAACCGTAGCAGAAGGCGTAGTCGCCGCTGACGGTGACGTTGAAGTCGCGTGATTCGAGTTCGATGGGGCCGTCCCATGTGTCGAGCCATGCCTGCTTTTCTTTGAGATTGATGCCGTGGTGGGCGAGTGGTGGGGCGAGATCGTAGGTAGTGGCGTCACTTATGTATAGTGCGGCGATGCCTGCGGCGTTTTTGTTGTGGTGGGCTTTGTGGCGGTCTTCGATGAGCGCGAGGATGGTGGCCTCGTCGGTGGAGGGACGAACGTTCAGGGTTGCTGATGCCATGATGGTTCTCCTTTGTGCTGGTTGATAGAACTAGCTGATAGGAACCCAGATCTCGATATCGCCTGTGCCGGTCTTTGGGTCGAAGCCTTCGCCGTATCGCTCGAAGAAGTTGGGTGAGTTCTGGGGGTGGTGATAGCCGGATCGTGGGAGCCACTGGTGCTCGATGGCGTCGCAGGTTTCGCCTAGTTTGGAGACGTGCCCGTGGTGCGCGAAGACTGCGTATCGCTGCGCGGGAATGGGCACGACGTTGAAGTCCGCGGGCAGGCCGGTGGAGTTCGCGACTTGAACGCCTGAGAGATAGTCGACTCCGTCGGGAGAAAGAGAACATACGCCGTAGGCGATGCGGCCTACCTGGCCAGCGATGTGGCCGATGTGAGGGATGAAGCGCATCCATTGCGTGGGGATCTGGCCCATCGTACCGTTGCTGAAGTGGCCCTGGAGTCCTGCGATGAGCATGGCGTCTCCGTCTTTGAAGCTGGGCGGATCGAGATGCACTGGTGGGGTTTCAGTGGATTGCAGCTGGCTTGTTGTCATGGGCGCTCTCCTTGGGTTGGGTTTGGGTGAAAAGAAGCTCGATGTAACGGTGGAGATGGTCGATGCAGGAGGCGGCGATGGCTGGGCCGCCTTTGGCTTTGGCGAGAATGAAAGAGCCTTGAAGGACGGCCTGGGTGTAGAGCGCGAGGCTTTCGGGGGTCCAGTCAGGGTGGATGCCATACAGCTGGATGGCCTCGGCGATGTCGGCTTCAACGTGGGCGGCGTGTTCGCTGATGCTTTTATCGCAGGCGTCGCGGAGGGGAGGATGGGTATCGTAGACCTCCTGCACCATGGTTCCGACCAGACAGGTGAATTGGGGTAGGTCTCCGCGGAGAAGTGCCTTGCGGAAGTCGATGTAGCCGAGGAGGCGGTCGAGTGGGTCGGGGAGGAGGTGGTAGGAGGCCGAGGCGAAGAGGCCGCCGGTGATGAGGCTCCAGTGCTCGGCGGCCTGGAGTGCGAGATCTTCTTTGCTTTTGAAGTGGTGGAAGAAGCTGCCTTTGGTGAGTTCGGCGGCTTCGCAGATGTCTTCGATGCGAGTAGCGGTGTAGCCTTTGGCTCGAATGACCTGAAGAGCAGCGTTGAGAAGCTTTGTTTTGGAGTCGTTTTTGGTGGCGATCATTTCCATACCCACTAGTTGGTATGGAAATGTACTCTTCAATTTAGGAGAGCGTCAAAGGTATTCGTCACTAATTTAGGGTGACGACCAAAAACTCCCTTTTGTTGGCGACTTTTAGGCTTCCATCAGTTCGTCTTCGCGGGTGGTGTGCGGGTGGCTAATCTCTGGTCCGCGTCTGCCGGTGGCATGACAAAGAGCTGCCAGAGCTATGAGGCTAAGGGCTAAAATGCAGACGCCGTTCCACTTCCAGTGAACCCAGGCTATTGTGGCCATCGCTGAGCCAGCGGCTGCGCCGGAGAAGTAGACCGTCATGTAGACGGTATTGAGTCGGCTTCTTGCCGAAGGGACGAGGCCGAAGATGCGGGTTTGGTTGGCTACCTGGCACATCTGCGCGCCAACATCGAGGACGATGACTCCGAGGATGAGGACGGCCATGTGGGAGGCGGTCGATACCCAGAGCATCTCGCCGCCCCAGAGGATGAGATAGGAGGCGGCAAGAAACGCGATACCGACAGAGATGACCCATCGGGAGCCGAACTTGTCGGACAGGCGTCCGGCGATGGGGGCTACGAGGGCGCCTGCGGCTCCGACGACGCCGAAGCTTCCGGCAACGCCCGCGCCCAGGCCATAGTGGCGCTCGAGCATGAAGGCTAGCGTGGTCCAGAAGCAACTGAAGGAGGCGAAGATCAGGGCTCCGAGGATGCTGGATTCACGCAGCAGGGGTTGGGAGCGGAAGAGCGTCCAGAGGGAGCGCATGGCATTGCTGTATTTGAGGTTTTGTTTGGGTGGGAGCTTCGGCATGACTCGGCGGAGTAAAGGGACGAAGCTTGCATTGATGACTGCCGCTATTACGAAGACATAGCGCCAGCCGTGGATGTGGCTGACCCATCCGGCGAAGGTGCGAGCCAGAAGGATGCCGAGAAGAAGGCCGGTCATGACGATGCCGATGGCGCGGCCGCGCTCCTGATGGGAGACGAGATCGGGTGCGATGGGAAGGACGATGTGGGTGACGGAGGCCAGCATTCCGATTAAGACGCTGGCGGCGATGAGCCAAGTGAGGGTGGGAGCGATTGCAACCAGGAGGAGGCCGACGGCTACAGCGGCGTACATCCGCATCATCAGGGAGCGACGCTCCAGGACATCGCCGAGCGGGACGAAGAAGAGCAGGCCGATGGCATAGCCGACCTGCGTTGCAACGGCTACGAATCCAGTATGACCGGAGGTGGCGTTGTAGGTGTGGGCCATGTCCACGAGCAGGGGCTGGCTGTAGTAGATGGTCGATACGCCGACCGCGCAGGCGAGACCCAAAAAAGACAAGGGGGTGCGGGGTGTGGGCTTTGCGATAACCGGCTTGGGCTTTGCGATAGCTTTCATCCAAGAAGACCTTGCTTTCAAGTGTAAGGGCTATTTGGGCTTAGCTAACCGGTGCTAGAAGCGGCCGAGGGTCAGTTTGGCGATCGTTGCCAGTTGCATGAAGGAGGTGCCTTCGTAGATTTTGCCGATCTTGGAGTCGCGGTAGAGTTTTTCGACGGGGTAGTCCTTGACGAAGCCGGAGCCTCCATAGACCTCGACGGCGAGGCTGGCTACGCGCTCGGCTACCTGCGAGGCAAAGTATTTGCACATGGCGGCTTCTTTGAGGAAGTCGAGCTTCGCGTCCTTGAGGCGGGCGGCGTTGTAGACGAGGAGGCGGGCGGCTTCGATGTCGGTGGCCATTTCGGCTAGCTGGAACTGCATGGCCTGGAACTCGACGATGGGTTTGCCGAATTGCTTGCGCTCTTTGGCCCACTTTGCGGCGTGGCCCCATGCTCCCTGAGCGAGGCCTAGCATCTGAGCGCCAATGCCGATGCGGCCCTCGTTGAGGGTCTCGATGGCGATTTTGTAGCCTTTGCCGGGTTCGCCTAAGACCTGTGAGGCGGGGATGACACAGTCGCGGAAGATGAGTTCGCAGGTGCTGGAGGCGCGGATGCCCAGCTTGTCTTCTTTTTTGCCGAGGGTGAAGCCTGGGGTGTCTTTTTCGACGAGGAAGGCAGTAATGCCTTTGTAGCCGGCGGCGGGGTCGAGCGTGGCGAAGACGATGAAGATGCCGGCTTCTTTTGCGTTGGTGATCCAGAGTTTTTGGCCGTTGAGGACGTAATCGTCTCCACGCCTGGTGGCGCGGGTTTGGAGGGCGAAGGCGTCGGAGCCGGAGGATGCCTCGCTTAATGCGTAGGCTCCGATGGTGTTAACGGCGAGCCGGGTGAGGTATTTGGCTTTTTGGTCTTCGGTTGCCCAACGGACGAGGGCGTTGATGCAGAGGGTGTTTTGGACATCGACGAGAACGCCTACCGAGGGGTCGACGGAGGAGATTTCTTCGACGGCCAGGATGGCTTCGAAGAAGGTTCCGGCTGAGCCGCCATAGCCTTCGGGAATCTCAATGCCCATAAGGCCGAGGTCGAAGAGTTTTTTTATGAGGACAGGATCCATTTGCTGGGATTCGTCCATGGTGCGGACGAGGGGCCCGATCTGCTCGACGGCAAATTGACGGACGGTGTCGCGGAACATCCGCTCATCTTCGCTCAGTTGGGTCAGGGCTGTTGGGCCCGGTTGATGCGGCATTCATTCACCTCAGGAAAAAGGTGAGTCTAGCATCTGAGGGTGGGGAGTGAATAGGCGTTCATTTAAACGGCGGCTAGCCGGCTACTTTGACGAGGCGTCCGCGGCGGCTGACGATGGAGAGCTTTTCGGATTTGAGGATTTTGCGGGCCTGATCTTTCGCGTGACTGGCCCATGGGCCGACGGGATCGAGGCGGACGTAGGTCAGCCAATGGCGGAGAGCGCGGCGCCGATGGCCCTGGCGCTCATAGGCGAGGGCGAGGTTGTAGTGGGCGTCGGCGTAGTGCGGGACGAGGGCTACAGCTTTCTGGTAGGCCTCGGTGGCGTCGTCGAGGCGCTGCATCTCGTCGAGGACGTTGCCGAGGTCGAAGAAGGCGAGAGCGTATTCGGGGTCGGCGATTGTGGCGCGGCGATAGAGGGTTTCGGCCAGTTCGTAACGGCGGAGATTGTAGTGGATGGTGCCGAGGTTAATGAGAGCTGGCGCGTGGCGTGGCTGCATCGCGAGGATCGACTCGTAGATTTCGACTGCGGCGTGAATCGTCGCGGGATTTTCTTCCTGATGCACGGCGCGGAGAAACATCTCCTGGATTTCGGCGAGCTGACGTGTGGGGTTATGGCTTGGTGCGCCTACTACCTGAAGTTGGCGGTCGGACGTGGTCTCAAAGTCGAAGGCTAACTGCTGGGTCAGGGGATCGACCAGGGCGCCTGCATAACGGAATGCGAGGCGCGAGCCGCGACGGACGGCGGTGGCCTCGAGCAGGGGGTTGCGCATGCCTGCTACGCGCTGCATGGCGTCGATGGCGACGCGAATGCTTTTGACAGAGATGCGCGTGGTGGCCTGCAGATCGCGCAGGGTGCGAAGTTGGCCCAGATCTTCGAAGGAATAATGTTCGTTGGGGGATATGAGGCCGGCGCGCTGCCAAGCCGTAAGCTGGCGGGTATGCAAGTGAAGGATTCGCAGGACGTCTTGACGGCTATATCGGGTCACGTTGGTGTCTCGGTTGGCAACCGTCTTACACATAGAGCTTGACTCTTTTCAGAGTATGCGTGGCAAAGCCGAACCAATCAAGAGAAAATCTGATAAACCGCTAAATACCAGTGGATAACGCGTACCAAAACAGGTTCGAACGATGTAATCCACAGATCTAGCGGCGGTCGAACCAGACGTACTGCCAGCCACCAGAGATGGTGGTGAACTTCGATCCGATCCTACCGCTGACTCCAGTGCTGTAGCTGAACTTGAATGATTGTTGCTTCGCCAACGGAACGGAGACCGTTCCGCCCAACCGCGTGTTGGCCTGTCGTTCTGTGGGTGTCCCGTTGTCTACCGTTACGGCTCCGCCTCCGTACCAGGTCGAATCGAATGCGACCCATAGTCCGCGTCGCACGGTATAGCTTACGTGGGCTTGAAGCGCCGTGAGTGGACCCTGCGACTTAGTGGAGTGACCTGTATAAAAACTACGGTTGTCTGTAAAGAACCATGCACCGGCATAGAAGTCCAGGTCCAGCTTCTTCGCCGGATAAGAGAAGCCAATCTCAGGCTTGAACGACCAGCGGTTTGTGCCGACGTTGATCAGCTTTGTGTTGTCGTACTGGCCGGAAGGCGAGGTCATGGTCAGGCTGGTTCCGATAATGAATTTACGATGTGGGCGCTTTGCAAACTCCTTGTATCCCATAGCGGGATTTCCCCGCAGGTTTATTGAAAAGCGGGTCCTTGTATCGGCCAGTCCTGACCGATATATGCTTTGCTGGTTGTTGCCGACGTCTCCTGAAGCGTTGCCCCATGCATATGGAAGTCCGACGGTGATGAGTGATTGGCGCCTAAAGAGAGGAAACGTCTGTCCAAACCCCAGCACTGGAGAATAGAGTGTGGCATTCGCATTTGTTATTGGAACTGTCGGATCGAAAGAGATGCTTCCACTTGACCGACCGAAGCCCACGCCGACAAACGTTGTTCCGACGGGGGAAGCAGAGTAGGCCCGGGGTTCAAGGTCCTGCCCGGCTGCGCAAGGAGCCAATACGGTCGATATTCCTAATCCCACCAGGAGATTTCGACACACCGAGGCCAGGCGACCCATGCAGAAAATAGTCGCACACGGCGAGCGCACCCAACACAGATAAAAATGTTTGTAGTCTATCTCTCCCATAGTCAACGCCTATGTCTCGACTGAGCTTAGGGGCTCTTGGCTATACTCGCGAAAACCACGCACTACGATGGATTCTCTCGCCCCCTTTGCCCGGGCGTGTCTGACGTGTGCGTTCTTATGCACCTGCTTTTGTTAACGAGGATTTTGAGGACGAAATGGCACAAAACAGCTACACCCCCTCTCTGCAGGGGAACCCGATGTCGGCTACCGGTTCGCAATATCCGAATGGGAATCCGAACGCGGGCTATAACGGAGCCGGTGCGAAGAACACCGACTCCTGCGTCCCCCTGCATCGTAGCGGAGAGGTGGTTCATAACTACACGTGCGATGGACCGGCGCCCGGAAACATCGCCTTCCGGTGGATCTATGGCTCCAATGTCGCTGCCATGAATCGCGATCCGCGCATCCAGGCGATGCAGTACAACGAGGACACCTATATCCTGCGGGAGAACGTCTGCGTTCACTGGGAGGCGCCGTTTACCTATCTGCTATTCGGAAATAAGGGTGCGCTGCTGATCGATACCGGCGCGACACCTGAGGCCGCGTACTATCCGTTGCGCACCACCGTTGACGCGATTGTGACACGCTGGAGCCAGATGCGCGGCAGGAAAAACGTACCGCTGACCGTCGTGCTGACTTCGGGAGAAGACATCGCGCAGAATCAAGGACTGGGGCAGTTCGCTGGACGGCCGAATACGACGTTGGCGCCGAAGCCGCTTGCGGAGATGAAGGAGTTCTACGAGCTCGGTGGCTCGTGGCCTTCGGGCATCGGAAAGATCGACCTTGGCGATCGTGTCCTTGACGTCATCCCGACGCCGGGGGCCCATAAGGACGGAGTCAGCTTTTACGATCCCTATAACGACTTTCTCTACACGGGAGATCTTCTATTTCCGGGCAAGATCAACATCAGCAATGACAAGGACTACGTTGCCTCGCTGGCACGGCTGAAGGAGTGGAAGGACAAGCACCCGGTGAAGTGGGTGATGGGTGGCCACGTTGAGATGCAGTTCGTGCCGGGCAAGGCCTATCCGCGTTTCGCGACCTATAAGCCATACGAGCGCCTGCTCCAGATGGAGCCCCAGGCAATTGATGAAGCGCTGACGTATGCAAGGGAGGTGGAGGGCAAGGAGATGATGCTCGTGCGCCCGGACTTCATTCTGCTGAATGGAGTCAGCCCTGACCAGAAGACCTCGGTCTTTCCCGCCGGCGTTCCAAATATCAATGCGCCTCGGCCTTTTTAGTCCATCCGCTTCAGAAGATTTTCTTATCGAGGATACCGTCGTTGAAAAGCATGAATCGTAGAACTTTTATGGCGCTGCCGATCGTTTCGGTCGTGCTGCCGACCGCAAACGCCGTGATGGTCCCTGAAGCTGCGGCCGAAGCGTCAGTTTCAGAGTATCCTGCTGCGGATCGTATCGATTTCACCACTCATGCTCCGGCGGCAGGCACCTTTCCTGACAGGTGGATATGCGGCTCGCCGTCCTGCATGGATAATCAAGACCCGGCCGTCCAGGTGCACTGGTACAACGAGCACACGGTTTTTTTGCGGCAGAACAAGGCCTACAGCTACGAGGCTCCTTTTTTGCACCTGTACTTTGGCAACGAACGCATCCTGATGCTGGACCAGGGCTTTACGACACTCCGCACTGACTGGGCGCTGCGCGACGTGGTGGACAACTGCATCGAGAAGTGGTGTCTTCGCCACGGTCGCAAGGCGGAGGACATGGAGCTTCTGATGGCTTTCAGCCATCTGCATGCGGATCACTATGCGGCGTTGAATCAGTTTATCGATCGCCCCAACACGCGCACCATGGGGCTAACGCATGAGGAGATGGTCGGGTTCTGGGGTATGACCAACTATCCGGAAGAACGGGTTACGCTGGACCTTGGCGGGCGCAACGTGCTCGTTTGGGGCAACCCCGGTCATGTCATGTCGGAGTTCGCTTACTACGATACCTATACTCAGATTCTCTACACCGGCGATATGTTTTACCGGGGACGATGCTACATCAGCTTCTGGGACAGGTGGTTCGACAGCATGAAGCGGCTGATCGCGTTCGTGGATACGCATCCGGTAACTCACGTCGTCGGCTGCCACGTCGAAATTAGCCGCACGGGCGAGGATTATCCCTACGGGATCACTTACCAGCCCGACGAGGGGCCGGTGCAGTTGACTGTCGAGGAGCTCCGGCATGCCTATGAGGTGGCGAAGACCGTTACCAAACCCGGCATCTATTTCACGGGCTCTGTCTTTCTCTGCAACCAGACACGGGGCACGACAACAATCGACAAGAACCCTTACGCGTACTCCTAGCCTGCTTCAGGGACTGAATTGGGTGCGAGCTTATTTGGAACTGCCGCCGAATACGGAGGGTTCGCCGAGGCTGCCTTGCTTGGGAAGGTTTCGGATGTAGAGGACCATCCGCCACATATCGTCGTCGTTGAAGATTCCTTTTGACGGTGGCATTCCGGAGGGGTAGATGCCGTTTTCGATGATCCACTTTAGCTGGCCGTCGGTGTAGGCCTGGACTCGCGGGCTGGTTAGCGAGGGGACAGGTGGGGACATCGTTTCGGCGAAGGGGACGCCGGTGTTCTGGCCGTCGAGGCCGTGGCAGACCATGCAGTAGGAGGTGAAGGCCTGCTTGCCGTCGGCGATGTTCTCCGGGGTGGCAGGGACGGGGTTTTTGTCGTACTTACCACCGACGGTGATGTGATGCTTGGCCCAGTTGACGGCTGCGCTCTCTGTTGCGGAGGGGTTCTTCGCGCGACAGCCTGTGAGCAGCATCGCTGTCAGCAGAACGAGAGTCAGCTGTTTGGAGAAACGCATCTACTTGTCCGTAACGTGGACTGTCAGAGACATCTTGGTGTGGCCCACGCCGCAGTAGAGGCCGCAGTCCGCCGTGAAATCGCCGCTTTGCTGCGGGGTGAAGAGGACATCGTTGAACGCGCCGGGTTTCATGGCGCCGTTGAAGCCGAGGGCCTTGATGCGGAGGGAGTGAGGGACGTCGTCGGAGGTAAGGTGCAGCTTGTAGGTCGCTCCTTTGACGAGGGTGATCTCGGCTGGCTCGTAGGCAAATTTTTTGGCGTGGATCTCGACGGTCTGGGGTTCGTCGGACTTGCCGGCCGCATTTACAGCGATCGTGGATGCGAGGGAGACCGTAAAAACTGTTGCGGTTGTTAGCAATTTCCTAAGCTTCATGTCTGCTTGTTCTTCCTTCGGGTGTTGGGGCGCGCACAAAGCTGGATGGCGGCTGCGCGCGCAGCGCTGACTAGGCGATGATATCGTGGATGACCGTTCCGGAGACGTCGGTGAGGCGGAAGTCTCGGCCGCTGGACCGGTAGGTGAGCTTGGTGTGGTCGATACCCATAAGGTAAAGGATGGTGGCGTGGATATCATGGACGTGGACGGGCTTGTCGACGACCTTCCAGCCGAAGTCGTCGGTCGCGCCGTAGGTCATGCCGCCCTTGATGCCGCCGCCGGCGAGCCACATGCTGAAGCCGTGTGGATTGTGGTCGCGGCCGGCGTGGGTTCCAGCGCCGCCAAGCTCGACGACGGGCGTTCTGCCGAACTCTGAACCGCAGACGATGATGGTGTCGTCGAAGAGGCCGCGGGCCTTGAGGTCTTTGACGAGCGCCGCGAAGGGCTGGTCGGAGTCCTTCGCGTTTTTGCGGTGAGCCTGGATGTCCTGGTGGGCGTCCCAGGGGTCGCCCTGAGAGTAGTAGACCTGCACCATGCGGACGCCTTTTTCGATGAGGCGTGCTGCGGTGAGGCAGCCGCGGGCAGTGCTTCCTTCTCCGTACATCTTGATGGTGGCTTCGCTCTCCTTGCGCACGTCGAAGACGTCCGGAGCTTCTGTCTGCATGCGGTACGCGGTTTCCATGGAGCCGATAGTGGCCTCTAGCTGCGGGTCGGCTTGGGTGTCGGCCATGTTGAGCTCGTCGAGCTTCTTGATGAGGTCGAGTTCGTGCCGCTGCTGCTTGATGTCGAAGCGGTCGTTGTGAATGTTGGGGATGAGCTTGTAGGGGTCGAACTCTTTCTGCTTGGTGTCGGTGGAGACGTAGGTTGCCTGATTGACTGGGGGAAGAAAGCCAGCGCTCCAGAGCGGTGGACCGACGGTGGTGGGGACCTGTGGGCAGAGGACGACGAAGCCGGGTAGATTCTTGTTGTCGGTGCCTAGGCCGTAGGTGAGCCATGAGCCCATGGAGGGACGGCCGGAGACGTTGGCTCCGGTGTTCATCATGATGAGGGCGGGTTCGTGATTGGGGATCTCGGTGAAGACCGAGCGCACGACGCAGATGTCGTCGATGCACTCGCCGACGTTGGGGAAGAGCTCGCTGACTTCGATACCGCTCTTGCCGTAGCGCTTGAACTCGAAGGGAGACTTCATGAGGGAGCCGGTCTTTCGCTCGTGGCCGAGATCGCCGCCGGGCATGGGCTGGCCGTGATACTTGGTGAGCATGGGCTTGGGGTCGAAGCTGTCGATGTGGGACAGGCCGCCATTCATGAAGAGGAAGATGACGTGCTTCGCCTTGGGCTTGAAGTGCGGATCCTTGATCATCCACGGGCTGGTGGGATTGGTGACGTCAGCCTTCGCGATCGACTCTCCTACGATGCTGGCGAAGCTCATCATGGCGAATCCGCCACCGATTTTACGAAGCGCATCACGGCGAGTGATTGGTTTCGGTTTCTGACAGGACATCGGCTTGCCTCCTAGGATTTTTTTCATCTCCGGGCTGCTCGTGGGTGTGCCCGGAGTATAAAGCGCTATCAGTTAAGAAACTCGAATTCGTTAGAGCTGAAGAGAATGCGGGCGTACTGCTTCCAGGCGGTGATGGGCTCCTGGTCGACGAGATAGCCGGGCTTCTCCGGGGTGGTTTTGAGAAAGGTGAGTCCAAGCTGGAGTTCGTCCGGCTTTGGCGCTCTTCCGTAGAGGAGGCGATAGGTTTCGGTGATGCGCGCAGCATCGTCGGGCTTGGGATAGACCCGCTCGGCGAGCTTGCCCGCCTGTGCGTAGACGAAGGCGTTGTTCATGAAGTAAAGGCGCTGGACCGGAACGTTGGTTGAGAAGCGCTGTTCCGCTGTGAAGGTTGGGTTGGGGAAGTCGAACGCCTGCAGGAAGGGGTCGATGCGGAAGCGGCTGACCTTTGAATAGACCGTTCGGCTGGTGTTATCGAGGCCGAACTCCTTTGCCGGGCCGCCCTTCGTCTTCTCGTCGAGATCGCCGGCGACGAAGAGGACAGAGTCGCGAAGCTGTTCGGCGTCGAGACGCTGAAGCGAGAAGTGAGAGTAGAAGCGGTTGAGGGGATCCTTCTCATGGGCTTCAGGAGTTTCCCTGGTGCTCTGCTGATAGACGGCAGAGAGCATGATCATCCGCTGAAGCTTCTTGAGGGACATGCCATTTTCGCGGAATTGAATGGCGAGGTAGTCGAGCAGCTCGGGGTCGGACGGGGGATCGCCGACAGCGCCGAAGTTATCGGGCGTGTTGACGATACCGGTGCCGAAGTGCCACTTCCATACGCGATTAACCCAGACCCGGGAGGAGATGGGGCTCGCGAGAATGTCGTTTGCGAGATCGAGCCTTCCACTTCCATTGGTGTAAGGCTTCTTGTCGGAAGGTCCGAGGACGGTGACGAAGGCGCGTGGAACAAGTTCGCCGTGATTGTTGGGGTTACCGCGAACGTCGAGCGAGATGTCGACTGCTTTTGGCTTGTCGGCTGTACCGTGGACGAAGGGATAGATGTCGTTGGTCTTCTTGCGACCGCCGCGAGGACCATCGGTTGGTGGTGCGTTCGCGAGAAGATATTGCTGTTCTGGCTGGCCGAGACGGCGTGTGAGATCCCATCCGCGGAAGACGAAGAGACCGGGTTCGCCGCGCTCTTCTTCGCCGGAGCTGAGGGAGCGAACGAAGAGTTCGCTGTAGAGGTTGGCCTTCTCGGGCGTCATTACTTTGAGCTCAAGGGTGCAGCCGGGGCAGAACTCGTCGTAGGTGTCGAACTCGTTCGGCTTGGCGTCCTTCTTGCGACGGGTGGGGACGTCGGCTTTGGCTTTGATCTTATCGTTGTCTTCTTCGAGCTGCTTCTCTTCGAGCTCGAGCGAGAGGATGCGTTGCTGGAAGGAGTCGGCGAGGGCCTTGGCCTGATCTTCCGTACCGCCCTGAGCGATCATCATCTGCCAGTCGTGGAGATAGGGGTAGAAGCTCTGCTTTTTGGCGAGGAACTTGACCCATCGGTCGAGCAGCTCGGGATCGAGGCGAGCGGCGTTGGCAGCGTCCTCCAACTTATCCTTGGGCTTACCGGTGATCTTCCAGGCGGCAACCATGTAAGCAGAGGCCTGCGATGCGTAAGCTTTCGCGAGCTGATCGGACTCGGTTTTGTTGTAGGCCTGGAGGGCTTCGTCCGTCTTTTCGGACTTCGTGAACTTCTCACGCCAGAAGTCGACTTCGGAATCGGGAACGAAGGCGTACTCCTTATAGGTGGAAGAGGCGAAGATGCCGCCGAGAGCGTAGTAGTCCTTTTGCAGGATTGGGTCGTACTTGTGGTCGTGACAGCGTGCGCAGGCCACGGTGAGGCCGAGCATGCCGCGGGTTACGGCGTCGATGCGCTCGTTGCGCTCGTCGGCGCGACCTTGTACCGGCTCGGCCTGATCCCATATCCACGGGGCTCCGCCGAGGAAGCCGGTGGCCTTGAGATCGTCAGGCGTGGGCTTCTTGTCGAGCAGATCGCCAGCGAGCTGCATCTTGATGAAATGGTCGTAGGGGATGTCATCGTTGACGGCTTTGATGACCCAGTCGCGGTAAACGTAGGCGCCATCGAGAGGCATGTAGCCGCGTCCGCGAGGATCGAGGCCGCGAATGTCGTCGTCGGCGTAACGGGCGACGTCGAGCCAGTGCCTGCCCCAACGCTCACCGTAACGTGGTGAGGCGAGGAGGCGATCGACGACTTTGGCGAAGGCATCGGGCGACTGGTCCTTTTCAAAGTCCTCGATCTCTTTCGGGGTCGGCGGCACTCCCGTTAGATCGAGAGTTGCGCGACGGATCAGAGTGCGACGGTCGGCCATGGCCGCCGGCTTGAGCCCCTTCTCTTCGAGCTTCGCCAATACGAGACGATCGATATCGGTCTTGGCCCAGGTGGCATCCTTCGGCTGCGGAATGGTGGGCATCCTGAGGGGCTGGAAGGACCAGAACTTCCGCATGTCATCGGTGATCTGCTTGCCCTGGATGCGGACGGGAGTGGTGCTCTTGGGCCATGGGGCGCCCATCTTGATCCACTCGGTGAGGGTTGCGATCTCTTCGGGGGAGAGCTTGCCGCCGCCCTTCGGCATCTTCAGGGTACCGGTCTGATGGACCGCTTCGATCAGGAGGCTCTTGTCAGGATCGCCGAGAACGATTGCCGGACCGGACTTGCCTCCCTTCAGAAGGGATTCCTGAGAGGTGATTGCAAGGCCGCCTGCAGAGCGGTCCTGATGGCAGGTTCCGCATTGCGTCGCCAGGATGGGGCGGACCTTGTTTTCAAAGAACTCGTCACCGGGTGCGCCTTTTGCCTGGGCTGCGGTCAAGGTTGCGACTACTGGCTTGGTGCTTTCAGCTCCATCCCAGACGCCACCGCGCTTGACCCATTCGACGAGATCAGAGATCTCACTTTCGTGAAGCTTGGCGCCTTCGGGCGGCATCTTGAGGTCACCCGTCTGACGGACTGCCTGAATGAGAAGGCTGTGCTCGGGATCTTTAGGGACGATGGCGGGGCCGGATTCCCCGCCCTTCAAGACACCGGCGTGCGAGTCGAGGCGAAGGCCGCCCATGGCCTCAGTCGTGTGGCATTTGTAACAGTTCTGTGCCAGAACGGGGCGTACTTTCTCGTTAAAGAATCGGATGTTGTCGGCAGCGGACGCAGCGGCAGTGTCATCTTTTTCCGCACCGTGCACACTGGCGATGTTGCCGCCAACCAGAACCAGGCCCAAAACAGTACAGCCACTCAAAGCGAGCAAGTGCTTCATATCGTCTCTCCGGGAGGCGAAGTCATTTCGTACGATTTGCGAGAGAAACTCTCGATGTGATCAACAAGATCCAGGAATTCCTTGCCGCGGCTGAGACTCATTCCGGATTCAGGAAGTTTCATGTCGAGCGCAACGCGGGCGCCGCAGCCGTCGCTGTGGCTTGTGCGTGCCAGGACAATCAACCTGGTGCCAAGAAAAAGGGCCTCGGCGGTGTTATGGGTGACAAAAACGATGGTCGGCTTAAGCTCGGTCCAAACTGTGCGCAGAAGACGCTGAAGGCTGCTGCGGGTGCCGGGGTCGAGAGCGCTGAAGGCCTCGTCCATGAGGAGAACGCGGGACTTCATCATCAATGCCTGTGCAATGGCTACGCGCTGCTGCATGCCGCCAGAGAGCTGGTGCGGATATTTGGCTGCGTCTGTAGGCTGCAGACCCATGTGCTCTAACTGCTTCATCGCTTCTTCGCGGACTTGCTTGCGAAAGGCGCGGAAGCCGGGCTTCATCCTGCCAAGGATGTGGTAGCGCGAGGTGAGGGGACCCATGGTGAGGTTGTCGAGAACGGTGCGATCGGGGAAGAGAGAGTACTTTTGCGGGACGTAGCCCGAGCGCGCATCGACGCGCTCGACGCGGCTTCCGGCGACGGAGATATCGCCAGCGGTGGGACGCTCCTGTCCGAGGATCATGCGAAGTAGGGTACTTTTGCCGCAGCCGGTCTGGCCGAGCAGGACGACGAACTCGCCTTCTTCGATCTTGAGGTTCAGATCTTCGAGGATCGTTTTGCGATGCTTTTTGCCAACCGGATAGGAGACCGAGACACCGGAGATCGTGATTGCCGTGGGCTGCGGCGCCTTTTGGAGGGTGTTCAGGGTTTCATCGGGGCTCAGGACTGAAACCATGGATGCATCCTCCTGTTCAGTACGCGCAGTGAAAGATCGATGAGGTAGAGCAAGAAGGCGACCCAGAGGACGTACGGCAGAATGACGTCCATGCCCATGTGGCGGCGCATGATTGCGATGCGATAGGCCAAGCCGTCGGAGGCGGCGATCATCTCTCCCGCGAAAAGGAAGAGCATCATGGGCTTCAGATTGAGCCGAAGACTGTTGATGACCTGGGGAAAGATCTGACGAAAGATGACCCGGTAGGCTACGTCGAAGTTGTTGGCGTCGAGCGTGAAGGCCTTGACGATCTGTTCGCGGGGGACGGCCTTCACCATCTGGGTGACGTCGAGGATCATGGTGGGGGCGACGCCGATGACGATGAGCGCGATCTTAGAGGCTTCGTCGATGCCGAAGAGGATGAAGAGGATGGGTAAGAGCGAGAGGGCTACGATCTTGTCGAAGAAGAGGACGAAGCGCAGGAAGCCTGCTCCGAAGTAGGGAAACAGGCCGATGTGAAGGGCCAGCAAAACTGCAGGGACGAGGAACAGAAGACTGATGAGAAATCGCTTGCCGCTGGCGGCTGTGTCCTTCCAGATCATCGAGTGACGGAAGAGCTCCCACTTGGAGGCATTGTCGGGAGCGATGTAGTCGTCTTCTTCTGCGGGCTCGAGAACGGAGGCGTGGATGCCGCCGATCAACTGATGGACATTAGGGACGACGCGATCCTCTGCGTTCTCGTGGTGCCGCTTTGTCGACGTTTGGATATAGAGGCCGACACACAGCACGAACAAGAAACAAGAGAGCGCCTGCGCGAAGAGACGGTTCGGCGTTGCCTGAATATCAAATGGAGAATGGATCGCCATAGGATCTAGAGTTTTCCCTGTTGTGCAGCCTGCATGTATGTCGGGTTGAAGCGAAGCCGCACACGATCCTTGCGGCCCTGAATGGAACCATCCGGATAGGCGATGGCTACATCGTCTACAGACTTAATGTTCTTGCCCAGCAATCCGTGCTTGAAACAGAATTGACGGACTAACTCCATCTTTTGTTTCAATGTGGGGCCGGTTGTGAAATCGGCGGCGGCTTTGGGGTCTGCGAAGAGGTAGGTGGTCTTCAACTGCTCCCTGTAGGAATCAACCGAGTCGCCGGAGGCTGCGGCGCTGATCTTGAGGGCCTGTGCCTGGGCGGGGCCGCTTCCGTTGAGCTTCTGCATGGTCTCGTACCAGGCTCCGTTGATGGCCTTGGCGAATTTGGCGCCGGAGCCGTCGGGGCGGTCGAGAACCTCTGTGCGTACGACGAGAAGATCGAGAATCTCACCGGGGATCTTGGACGAGTCGAAGATAGAGTGGACGCCTTTATCGACAAGGATCTGGGAGACGAGAGGTTTCCAGGTGACGACGGCCTGATTCGACGCGTTGTTCATGAACGCGGGGACGATATCGGAGTCAGAGGTGTTGATCAGGCGTAGCTTGGCGAGTTGGGCCTGCTGGTTGTTGATAACCAGGGCGCGCTCGAGGAGATACTCCGAGACCGTTTTCTGAACCAGCATGACGGGCTGGCTTGAGAGTTTGTCGAAGGTCAGCCCATTGCGAACAAGAACGGCGTCGTTGCCGTTGGAGTAGTCGCCGACGATGACTGCCGTTGAATCGACCCCGGCAGCGGCGGGCATGTCCAGCGCCTCCATGTTGGTCATGGTGCAGGCATCGATGTTCTTGGCAACGAAGGAGTCGAGAGAGGCGGCGTAGTCAAAACGCTGCACTTTGATAGCGATTCCGTATTTGTCGGCCCACTTCTTCAGGATGCCGGACTTCTGCATGTAGAAGTAGGGATTCCAACCAGCGTAGACCGACCAGCCGACGGTAAAGGTGGGGACCTCAGCAACCGCAGACACAGGGGAACAGAGACCAAGGGCCAGCAGCCCAAAACAGAGGAGACCAAGAACCGATTTTTTGCTGTGAATCACTATATGCACCTGTTTGTCGAACTTCACCGGGTGAAGAGTTAGGAATCGTTTGGTTGTGTGGTGGCCTTTGCCCAGAGTCTAAGTGTTTGGAGCAAGAAAACGATGCGATATCGAATAGGCCAATTTCGCGAATAGATAATTGCTATGCCGATAATTTTCTCTATGCGTCGAATAGGAGTTTTCAATACTCTCGTGTGGCGGGATGTTTTTTTGTTCTAGTAGATATATCCGATTTGCATCGTTTATATCCTTTCCAACCAACGGTTCCACCCAGGGAGCTTTGAAGAGATGTCTTTTTACAATCGAGTATTGCGGCTGTCCAGTTGCGCTCTCACAGTAACGGGACTGGCGATGACAACCTCTGCGCTTGGACAGGATCCGGCCGCTACCCAAGTTTCACCGGCTGTGCAACCCGCTGCTGCTACGCATGTCCGTCCTCCACGGATCGTTCCGCCAGGAGTGGCGACGCCGGGAGTGTCGCGTTCTTTGTCTGAGATTCAGACTGAAGCGGTCTTTCCGGTAGAGGGCAGCCCTGACTGGTCGGTGCCGACGAAGGATTCGGTGTGGGTTGCTAGTGCGCGCGCGAATCATGTGGTTCAGCTGATCCCCGCTACGAATAAGGTTGGGTTGATCGCAGATGTGCAGAAGCCCTGCTCCGGGCTGGCGGATGGGTTTGGCTCGATCTGGGTACCGAGCTGTGGCACGCATACTCTGTTGCGGATCGACCCTGCTACGGGTAAGTCGATTGCCGAGATACCGGCTGACGCGTCGAACTCCGAGGGCGGAATTACGGTGGGTGCGGGGTCGGTGTGGATGGTGACGAAGCCGTCGGCGCTGATTCGTATCGATCCGAAGACGAATGCAGTAGCGGCTACAGTGCAGCTTCCTTCTGGCTCGGATAATCCTGCGTTTGGAGACGGATTTGTCTGGGTCTCGTCGTTCGAGCATGATCAGCTGTTGAAGGTTGATCCACGGTCGAACACGGTCGTCGCCACGATTCCGGTTGGACCGAAGCCTCGGTTTTTGACAGTGGGTGCGGGTTCTGTTTGGACGCTCAACCAGGGTGACGGAACGATATCCCGTGTCGATATGAAGAGCGGCAAGGTCGTCGCGACCATTTCATGTGGAATTCCTGGAAGCGGTGGCGAGATCACCTTCGGCGCGGGGTCGGTTTGGGCGACACTGTTTGACTTCCCGTTGACACAGGTAGATGCCGCGACGAATAAGGTGGTAAAGCAGTGGGCGGGACAGGGAGGCGACGGCATGCGGTTCGGCTTCGGATCGATATGGCTGTCGAATCTTCGTCAAGGAAATGTCTGGCGGCTTTCGCCTGATCAGAAATAGTCATTTGTAGTTTGCTCGATTGCCAGTGAAAGACACTGGGGAAGGACGGCTCGATTGAATCAATCCATCCTTTGGGAGGAGACGCTCCAGGGATCGTCGACGTGGTCGCATGTTCTGAAGCGCGGAACCGCACTTCGCATCGAGACGATCGGAGATAACTGCAATGTTGGTGCTATTTTTCTGAACGCCGACAACCCTTCGGAACGGTTGAATCTACCGGACACGCTGAAAGCACAGCATATTGCGCGGCTGACGACGGGGGCTGTCCTTTACTCCGATATGGGACGGATACTGTGCTCCATTACCGACGATACGCTGGGCTGGCATGATCCTCTTGGTGGCTGCTCGGATGCTCGGCTGGTAGAGAAGAAGTACGGTAAGAGCACATATCAGGAAGCGAAGAACAGCTGGCACCAGAATGCTCTGGATGGCTTTTTGATAGAGCTGGCGAAATATGGATTGAGCAGCCGCGACATGATGATGAACGTGAACTTCTTCAGCAAGGTCGAAGTGGCTGAAGATGGCGGCATGGGGTTCATTCCGAATCATTCGTCTGCCGGCGATGCGGTGGAGTTGCGAGCGGAGATGAATACGCTCGTTATTTTGAACACTTGCCAGCATCCGATGGATGCCTCGACGGAGTACGTGCAGCGGCCAGTGAAGCTGACGATCAAGAGGGTCGAGGCTCCCGGGCCAAATGACATTTGCCGCAACTTCCGTCCGGAAAATGGGCGCGGATTCACGATTACCGAGCGGTATTTTCTCTAGCCTGAGGAGTTTTTCAAAATGCCAGAAACTGTGATTCAAGATAGTACTCGTGTGCCAGAGGATGCGATCTTCACTGCGACTGTGGAGGCTGGAGACTCTTTCGTTCACGAGATTCTTCAGGGCCAGTTCGTTCGCATCGTCGATCTCGAAGGCAACCAGGCGGTTGATACCCTCTTTTACAACGCGCATAACTACGCTGACCGATACAGTGCGCAGGATACGATTCGCGAACAAGGAAATATCTACCTGACGACGGGCACGAAGCTCATGTCGACCGAACGAAATGTGCTGCTCACGATTGTGGCGGACACATGCGGGCGGCACGATACGCTCGGTGGCGCGTGCGCGACTGAGAGCAACATGGTTCGCTACGCGATCGAGAAGCGCTCCATGCACGCTTGCCGGCAGAGTTTTCTGAAGGGCGCACTGGACTGGTCGAAGAAGACGGGGCGCGAACTGGATAAGCGGGACCTGACTGCCAATATCAATTTCTTTATGAACGTACCCGTGACCACGGCCGGGAAGCTGACCTTTGAAGATGGCGTTTCTGACGCTGGAAAATATGTGGAATTGCGGGCTGAGATGGATACGTTGATCGTGATCTCCAATTGCCCACAACTGAATAATCCATGTAACGCCTATAACCCGACGCCTGTGCGGGTTCTTATCTGGGATGCGAAATAGGAGTTTGAATGTTTAAGAAGGTTTTGATTGCCAATCGCGGGGCAATTGCTTGCAGGATTGAACGTACGTTACGTCGCATGGGTGTGGGTTCGGTTGCGGTCTACTCGACGGCTGATAAAAACTCGTTACATGTGTTGCAGGCCGACGAAGCAGTGTTGATAGGAGAAGCTCCGGCTGCTGCAAGTTATCTTTCGTTTGATGCGATTTTTGCTGCTGCGGAACAGACGGGAGCCGAGGCGATTCATCCCGGTTATGGTTTCCTCAGCGAAAATATCGATTTCGCTCGCGCCTGTGCGGCGCGGGGCATTAGCTTCATCGGGCCTGCACCAGAGCACATTGAAGCGTTTGCGCTGAAGCATACTGCTCGAGCTACGGCGAAGGCTTGTGGTGTGCCCTTATTGCCGGGGACGGGGCTACTGTCGAGCCTTGAAGACGCATTGAAGCAAGCGGAGACACTAAAGTATCCCGTGATGCTGAAGAGCTCGGGCGGTGGTGGCGGCATTGGCATGCGAGTGTGCCATTCAGCAGAGCAGCTCGGGGAAGCGTATGAGTCTGTGCTTCGTCTAAGCAGAGCAAACTTTGGCGACAGCGGTGTCTATCTTGAAAAATATGTTTCGCGTGCACGGCACATAGAAGTGCAGATCTTTGGTGATGGAAAAGGTAATGTGCTCGCCTTGGGCGAACGCGACTGTTCCGCACAGCGACGTCATCAGAAGGTGTTGGAGGAGACTCCTGCACCAGGCCTGACTGATGCCACTCGGGAACAGCTTTATTCCGCAGCGGTCCTGTTGGCGAAGGCTGTCAACTATGCTTCGGCCGGAACTGTAGAGTTCATCTACGACGATGACACAAATGAGTTTTACTTCCTCGAAGTGAATACACGTCTGCAGGTGGAACATGGTGTGACCGAGGAGGTCACTGGAACCGACCTTGTAGAGTGGATGATTCGTCAGGCTGCCGGTAATCTGGCGCCTTTGGATTCGTTTGCGATTAAGTCCGTTGGGGCTTCCATTGAAGCTCGTGTATATGCTGAGGATCCAGCGCAGAACTTCCAACCGACTCCTGGAAAGCTAACGCTCGTGAAGTTTCCCGGAGCGGAGGTCGCTCGTGTGGAGACATGGATTGAGTCAGGAACGACGATTACTCCGTTCTACGATCCAATGATCGCGAAGATTATCGTGCACGGAAAGGACCGTCAGGAGGCGCTTGAGAAGCTTGATGCTGCACTGGCGGCTACGGCTATCGATGGTACGGAAACAAATCTGCGATATCTTCGCGAGGTCGCGCGGACTCCGGAATTTGTATCCGGAAAAGTTACAACATCTTTTCTTGGCACATTTGCCTTTGCGCGACGAGCGATTGAGGTGCTTGAGGGCGGAACCCAGACTACGATTCAGGACTATCCAGGGCGCATTGGCTATTGGAATGTTGGCGTGCCGCCGTCAGGCCCGATGGACCATCTCTCGTTTCGCATTGCGAACAGGCTAGTCGGAAATCCGGACAATGCCTCAGCGATTGAATTCGCAACGATGGGAGGCCGTCTCAAGTTTCACACCGACACTCATATCGCACTGACGGGCGCTGATATGGGGGCGAAGCTCAATGGGGTTCCTGTACCTCAGTGGGAGAGGATTCCAGTTAAGTCTGGCAGTGTTCTATCTCTTGGAGCGGCTTCGAAGGAAGGCATTCGAGCATACCTTGCGGTAGAAGGAAGCTTCGATACACAGCCTTATCTCGGCAGCCGCAGCACGTTTATGCTGGGTGGATTTGGTGGTCATGCCGGACGTGGTCTGCGGGCGGGTGACGTGCTTCATCTTGGCCAGCAGGATTTGAAGCTTGAGGCTCCTGCTGTTTTACCTGTGAATTATGTGCCTACGTTGACTCGTAACTGGAACATCGGCGTTCTCTTTGGACCGCATACAGCGCCGGATTTCTTTACTGAAGAAGATATCGAAATGCTTTTCTCGACGCAGTGGAAGGTTCACTATCAGAGTGACCGCACTGGGGTTCGGCTGGTCGGACCGAAGCCGAAGTGGGCGCGTCCAGATGGTGGCGAGGCGGGATTGCATCCTTCTAACATTCACGACAACGCTTACGCGATCGGAACGATTGATTTTACGGGCGATATGCCGATCCTGCTTGGGCCTGATGGTCCCAGCCTTGGAGGGTTCGTCTGTCCGGCGACGATCGTGCAGGCTGAGTTGTGGAAGCTAGGCCAGCTCAAGGCGGGCGATCTCGTCCAGTTCCGACGCATTACGCTGACTCAGGCTGAAGCGATGGAGCATGAGCAGGACGAATTTTTGCAGAGCTTCGAAGCCGCACCTCCGGCACTTCCTGAAATATCGGCTTTTGAGCCAGCAGTGCTGAAGCGGATATCCGATCGTGCACAATCAATGACCTTTCGTGCAGATGGGGATAAGTATCTGCTGGTGGAGTATGGCGAGTTGCAGCTCGATTTGAATCTGCGCTTCCGTGTGCATGTTCTCGAGCAGAACCTCCGCGCCGCCAATCTTCCGGGCATCATCGATATCACGCCGGGGGTGCGTTCTCTTCATATCCATTACGACAGTAGGAAGATTGCTCGTGCAGAGCTGATCCAGACTTTGGATGAACTGGATCGGACGATGCCGGAGCTTACGGATATTACTGTTCCCTCACGCATTGTCCACCTTCCTTTGTCTTGGGACGACCCGCAGGCCAAGATCGCACAACAAAAGTACATGCAGGCTGTGCGGCCTGATGCACCGTGGTGTCCTTCAAATATTGAGTTTATTCGTCGCATCAACGGGCTCGAATCGATCGATGACGTTTACCGCATTGTGCATGAAGCGAGTTACCTTGTGCTGGGCCTAGGAGACGTTTATCTCGGGGCGCCGGTGGCAACGCCGATCGATCCACGGCATCGTCTTGTTACTACGAAATACAATCCAGCTCGCACATGGACACCAGAGAACGCGGTCGGTATCGGAGGCGCCTATATGTGCGTCTACGGAATGGAAGGCCCCGGCGGATATCAGCTTGTTGGACGCACCATTCAGGTTTGGAATACATGGAAATCGACCCCGGCTTTTGCGGAAGGGATTCCGTGGTCATTGCGCTTCTTCGATCAGATACGCTTTTATCCTGTGTCTGCTGAGGAGTTGCTGGACGCTCGCGAGCGCTTCCCGCATGGCGGCTACGAGCTCAGAGTTGAAGAGACGACTTTTAATCTGGCCGAGTATCAGAGCTTCTTAAATTCCATCAGTGCTGAGACTGCAGAGTTCAAGCGCCATCAAAAAGAGTCGTTTGATGCAGAGCGTGAACGGTGGCGCGCTGCTGGCTTGCTGGCTGTCGTAGAGCCGCCGGAGATGCCTGACGAAATTGACAGCGCTACTGTTCCCGATGGGTGCGAGGGCGTCTCCTCTCCCGTTAGTGCGAGCATCTTCCAGATCGCAGTCAAGAGAGGACAGGCCGTTGCTGAAGGAGAGAAGCTGATCGTTCTCGACGCAATGAAGACTGAGATTGTGGTCGCATCGCATGTTGCCGGCGAGGTCGAGGATATCTATTGCGATCTCGGAGCTTTGGTGAATGGCGGGCAGTTGGTCGTTGCAATTAGGCCTTTATAGCGACGATTGAGCGATGAACGTGTTGTGGGAGATAACGAAGGAAGATCATGGATATCACGTCGCTTCACAAAGCCTATGCATCGGGACGACTCACGCCTGTAGCCGTCGTTAAAGAGATCTACGATCGTATCGATGCTCAGGGTGTGAACCCTGTATGGATCTCGCTGGTTCCGCGTGAGCGTGCGATCCAGCGCGTGAATGAGTTGCAATCGCTCGATCGCGCAAAGCTGCCGCTTTACGGAATTCCGTTTGCCGTGAAGGACAATATCGATGTCGCCGGCTTAGCCACAACCGCTGCCTGCCCCGACTATGCCTACACGCCGCGGCAGAGCGCTACTGTAGTCGCTCGATTGGAGGCCGCGGGTGCGATTCTGGTCGGCAAGACCAACATGGACCAGTTTGCGACGGGCCTGGTAGGCACAAGAAGCCCATATGGGATTTGCTCGAGTGTCTTCGACAAGCGGTATATCTCTGGCGGGTCGAGCTCCGGTTCTGCGGTTGCCGTAGCAAGCGGTCTAGTGAGTTTTTCGCTTGGCACAGATACCGCCGGCTCCGGGCGCGTTCCAGCGATGTTCAACAATCTCGTTGGGCTGAAGCCTACACGTGGAGTTATCAGCACCAAAGGCGTCGTTCCTGCGTGTCGGACATTGGATTGTGTCTCAGTCTTTGCGGAGACTGCGCTTGACGCGTCACTTGTATTGAGCACATCCCGCGGCCTGGACGAACACGATCCTTACACACGTTCGCCGAAGACCGGTGATGGTGCAGCACCTTGGAGTTCCGCCTCCACCTTTCGCTTTGGGGTTCCGAACGACATCACGTTGGAGTTCTACGGAGATGCGTACAATCCTGATCTCTATCGGGCCGCTGTGGCAAAACTGGTTGCGCTGGGTGGTCAGCCGGTGGAGTTCGATTTGGCTCCGTTTTTGGCTGTCGCACAGCTTCTTTACAAAGGGCCATGGGTTGCGGAGCGATATACAGCTGTCGGGCGATTTCTAGAAGAACATAAAGACAAGATGGACCCGACAGTGGCCGCGATCATCTCGGGAGCAAAGGGCTATTCTGCCGTCGACACTTTTGATGGCTTCTATAAGCTTGAGGCTCTTCGCAGAGAGACCGGGAAGCTCTGGAACTCTTTTGATGTGATGCTGGTTCCTACTGCTCCGCGTACATACACCATCGAAGAAATCGCCGAGGCACCTATCGAGCGGAATAGCCACCTTGGATATTACACCAACTTTGTTAATCTGCTTGATCTCTCCGCAGTCGCTTTGCCGGCAGGAATGCGCCCAGACGGACTGCCATTCGGAGTCAGTTTGATAGGACACGCTTTTGAGGATCTCTCACTTTTGTCGTTGGCCGATCGTCTTCATCGCGAACTGGCTACGACGTTGGGTGGCTCAACGAGAAAGCTGACAGAGACGCCCCCACTGTCCATCGAACCTCCGCCACCCGGCTGCCTCCTGATGGCGGTAGTAGGCGCGCACCTCACCGGTCAGCCACTAAATTGGCAACTTACTGAGCGAGGTGGTCGCCTCGTACGCACCTGCAGGACTCATCCGGACTACAGGTTTTACGCGCTAAAAGGAACGGTGCCGCCGAAGCCTGGACTGGTGCGGGTTCCAGGTTTTGAAGGGCCGGGCATCGAAGTTGAGGTTTGGGCTCTTCCTGCAGATACCGTCGGAACGTTTGTTGACGGAGTTCCGCAACCTCTCTCGATCGGGACGCTTCGACTTGAAGATGGAACGTTGGTCAAAGGCTTTCTGGTCGAGCCCGCTGCAACGGAGGATGCTATCGATATTACCCACCTTGGTGGGTGGCGCCGCTATCTCGAGACCCTATAAGGTCCAACTAAAAAAGGAAGAAGCATCGCGGTGACGATGCTTCTCCTGCCGTCAACTAAATCTGGGTGTCGCCACTTGGTGGCCCCGATGATTCATCCTTCGGTTTGGCTTTAAATGTGCCGGCAAATATCTGATCCAGAGTTGAGAGCATCTCGGGCGAATCAGGAGCGACGTCCGGCTCCAGTCGCGTAATTAGCTTTCCATTTTTATCGATTAGGAACTTCGTGTAGTTCCAATGAACATTGCCTCCTGTGGGAGGTGTCTTTCCCTTCGTGAGGTAGTCGTAAAGGGGAATCTTTTCATCGCCGATTAGAGGAGAGCGCGCCATGACCGGAAAGGGAACCTTGTTATCCGTCTTGTAGAACTTCTGTATTTCGGTGTCGGTACCTGGCTCTGCTGCGCCGAAGTCATTCGAGGGAACTCCGATTACGACCAGCCCCTTATCTTTGTATAACTCGCTTAATTTGATCAAAGCCGGAAGCTGCTCGTTGTAGCTGGAGTTCCTCGCAAGATTGACGAGCAGAACTACCTTGCCCTTGAAGGAGGACAGCGGAATGTCCTTTCCATCCGCGCCAGGTAATACATAGGCGTAAGCCGTCTTCTCCGCCTTATCGGATTTTTCTGCTCGGCCAGTGTCTTTGCCTGCGCCCCGTTCGGACGTTGCCTCGGGATTTTTGGGTTGCCTTAGAGCCTTTTCCTGCGCAACAGCGATCTGCAGCCCCGCAAGTCCAATCACACTGCCCAGCCATATGCTTCGTAAGTTCATCTCTAACCCCTATCGAAGGTCTACCACAGTCAACAGCTTCTCCAAAGAAGATGCGGACACGCGAGATATTCTTCGCGTGTCCGCGTTTTTAGGTACCGCCCCTAGAAGATGTATTTTCCAGAGAACTGAATCTGCCGCGGCTGTACAAGAGTGTTTGCATATTGACCAAACTTCGTACTGGCACCATTCACAAAGTTCGATGCCGAAGATGGAGTTGCGGTGAGCGCCGAGCTCACGGTAGCGTTCAATGAAGTAAACCGAACATCGTTCAACACGTTGAAGACCTCGATCGATAGTTTGAACTGCTGTTCTCTGAAGGTCCGGAACAACTTGGTGACACCGTTATCCATGGAAAAATAGCCATCGGCGCGGAAGGCGTTCCGTTGTCCCGACTCTCCCGGATAGGCGTAGCGGAGGTTGGCGTTGGCTTGCTTTGCCGTCATGCTCGGAAAGGCTGTCACGTACGGAGAACTCCCGCCTGAGACATAGCGATGTCCTCCTGATGCGATCGATCCTGTTTTTATCATGTAGCTCGGGGTATCGAAGTTCGTTCCATAGTTGCCCGACGCAAGCGCGCTGAATGGGAACGCGCTGCTGTAATGGACAATGCCGTTCACCGACCAGCCCGAAATCAGGCGATCTACGAAACCATTCGATTGGTTCAGGAAGGGCGTGCCGCGACCAAATGGGAGTGGCAGGCTGTAGTTAGCGGTGATGTTGTGGCGAGCGTCGTAGTCCGAAACTCCGTAGTTACCAGCAGGATTGACCGTATTAATAATGAGGTTGCTGGCGGAACGTTCGGGCGACGATCCCAGATCCATTGACTTGCCGTAAGTGTAGTTGACGTCGTACTCGAGCCCATACCGCAATGAGTGCCGGACTGAAAGCTGAAGCGCGTTGTAGTTGCTAGATCCCACGGACGACTGCACGAATATGGAAGAGTATTGCGGGTAGAAGAACCGGAACGATTGTCCGCTCGCAGAAGCGCTCGAATCGGTGTCAAAGTTGAATAACGGGTCGGTTTCGTTTCCACGATCGCCATCTGCAAGGTAGGCGTAGTAGGCCTGAGCTCCAGTAAATCCCTTGTACTTTGCGTTCGGGAAGAAGTTCTGGAAGAAGCCGCTGTTAGGAACGTTACCGGGCGTAACACCTGCATCCACCATCTTGGCGTATGCGGTTGCGGCCTGGAAGTATGTCTGGCCACTTACAGGATCAAACGTATTGCTGGGTTGTGCAACGTCGAGATTCGAGAGCACGTGGCGACCAAGTCTTCCCACGTAGGATGCCGTGACCGTCAAACCACGCGCTAATTCATGTTGCACCGTAAGGTTGAAGGTTTCAGCGTAAGGAGTCTTGATGTTGCTGTTGATGCTGCGGACGAAGGAGAAGTTCTGATCCGCCGGCGTGATGGGGAACGACTTAGTCCCCGCGTTAACAGAGCCGAGCGGAACATTGCGGTATCCGGTAAAGCGTGGGGCCGTATCCACATTGGTGTAGGCAAACGGATTCTGTGTTGAAAGAGCGAACGCTCCGTTGGCGTCGTAGTAGTTCACGACACCTTCTCCGAAGTGATCGAACGCCAGTGCGAAACCACCGCGGATCGAGGTGCGGTTGTCCGGTGTCGAATACGCAAAGGCGACACGCGGAGCAAAGTTCAGCTTCTGTGGAGTCCAGAGATTCGGCTGCCCGTTCGCCTGACCGGCAGGCGCAACGGTGATTCGCGTGTTGTACGCTCCACCGGACGAAGCTGCTGCTACGCGATTTTGCAAGAAGGTGCTGAGACTAATGTTGGGTGCAACCTGCTGACCATGGATCTCATAAGGAACACCGAGATAGGTATAGCGAAGCCCGGCCGTCAAGCTGAGACGCGAGGTTGCTCTCCACTGATCCTGCACATAGTATTCCTGCTCAAAGGAGCGGTAGCTGTGCGAGGGGACTGTTCCCGTCGGAGCAGGGACGAGAGAGTTCCCCTGAATCGAATAATTTGTATATGACTGAGCGAAGGTGACGATGCCTGTATTGGCCAGGATCGCGTTGTTGTAAAAGGTGCGAGACGTAGAACCCACGGCAGGATAGCCGAACGCAGCCGGGTCCAGACTCGTTCCCTTGCCTGCGATCGCGGCCGTAGCAAGGAGTGTAGCGGAAATGTTTCCGGTAGGGTACAACGTACTGTCGGCATACCGGTAATTATTGATTAGACGGTGGTTGAATCCGAACTGAATCGTATGCCTACCCTTGCTGAAGGTTACGTCATCCGCAAAGTTATGCGTCGGAGCAATGAAAATGCTCGACGTAGTGGTTGAAGTAAGTGAGCTGACCCCGGAGATACTGATGTTCGGCTGGCTTCCGGCACCCCGAGTGGCGACACCCTGACGTATGTAACCGTAACGGAAGTTATTGATGAGGGCGCTATTTACATTCCAGACATGGCCAGCGGCAATTCCCTTGTTATTTCCGAATATGTTTGAGTTAGCCGTCTGCCCTGGAAACTGAAGGGCCGATGACTGATTGTCACTCTGCAAGTTGCCGCGAACGAAGATCGTCTGTTTGGAGTTCAGGTTGTAATCCAGCCGGGCGATGCTGGTGATCTGATGGATCGGCGAAGGCGAAGCGAAGGTGTAACCACCCGTGTTGTAGGAGTCTCCAGACGTATTCGAATTCGCGAGCGGAAACTGCTTATAGTACGCAAGGGCAGCAGTATCGGTACCCGGACCATTTGGACAGGTACCATTTGCCGTGCACTTAGGGTCCATCTTGGCTATATCCGACGGCTGCAGCGTGGTAACTCCACCTGCGGCATTTTGATAGCTGACCGTTCCCGTAATCAGGCCGCCACCATTTAGCAGCGACGGGACGGTCTGGGTGACAACGGTATTGGTAGCCTGCTTCATTCCCTCATAAGCACCGAAGAAGAAGAGCTTGTCCTTGATGATTGGCGCACCAAATGCAACCCCATAAGTGTGCTGCAGGACCTTGGACGAGATGTTTGGTTTGCCGCTAGCGAGCTGCGCCTGCTTGTTAAACCATTGGTTTGCCGCCAAACCTGGATCGCGGTAGATATAGTAAACGCTGCCGTGATAGGCATTTGTACCGCTCTTCGTGACAAGCGAAACCTGCGCACCAGAGGAGCGCCCTGAGTCGGCATTTCCGTTCGTCGTCACTACGCGAAACTCCTCAACCGATTCACGAGTGGAACGAAGGACGCCGTTGAAGGCGAACCCGTTGTTCTGGTCGTTGTTATCCACTCCGTCCAGGGTTGCGTTGGTCTGGTCCTGGCGGGCACCGTTGATCGTACCCGTGCGAGGGTCTGGATTTATACCGCCATTGGTAACTCCCGAATCCAGTCCGAGGACTCCGGGCTGCAGCGAAAGAAGGTAAGTAATGTTGTTCGCTAGATAAGGCAGGCTCGAGACCTGGGCGCTGTTGAAGGCCTTCCCTAGCGTACCGTCATCGGAGTTGATGCTTGCAATGCTCGTTTCAACCGTGACGGATGTAGCTGTTCCAGCAGCAGCGAGTTTGACGTTAATCCTGACAGGAGTAGCCACCAACAATTCGACCTTCTGTACCTGCTCAGAAAATCCGGGAGCGCTAACCTTTACCGTGTACTTACCGGGCGGGATCTGATTGAAGCTGAACTGACCCTCGTTGCCGGACTCTGTTGCCTGCATAAGGCCCGTCTCGGGATTCGTCAGGACCACCGCACCGCCGGAGATGGCGGCTCCTGTGGCGTCCTGAATCTCGCCGGTCAACGATGTCGTATTCGTTTGCGCCATCGCAGTCATGAAAGACGCGAGCATCAGAAGAACAGCGATAGCGAACTTACTCCTACAGAATTGCATAAACTTCCTCCGGGAAAGGGTGCACACGAGTCGAAGAGATAGTTCACCGTCTGCAAAACCAGAGCTCTTCATCCCTGGTCGCAAAGTGTGTTTCTTGTGAAGTGATGAGATGAACATTATGGGTAAGTGCAGAGAAATCCAAGGGATATGGAATATGCCTATCCCTTGCATAGAAATTGTGGCTATATAGATTTTTTCTATTTGGCACATGAATGTTTCCTCTACGCGCCTTGTCGGTTAGGCTATTCGTATCCGTAGTCGTACTCTGTAGACATAAGAAGATTGCTCAAAACTGGTATGTGCCTGGGAAGTGCTTCCAGGCGCTGGATGTCCTTGTCTCACCGTTCCGGAATGGGTTCAAATGGATTTCGATCAGCTCAAGACTTTTCTCGAAGTGTCGCGGCAAAAAAGCTTTTCCCGTGCGGCGGAAAAACTGCACGTCACGCAGCCCTCTATCTCTGCCCAGATCAGATCGTTAGAGACTCACCTTGGCCACCGCCTTCTCGATCGTGGCGGCGGTAAAGTTACGCTCACTGCAGCGGGCAGAGTCTTTGAGCCGTTTGCCGAAGATTGCCTATTGCGTTTGAAACACATAAGTCTCATGCTCGCCGACCTGGAGCGTCTACCGCGGGGTTCGCTAACGGTAAGCGCGAACGATTCCACCGCGCTTTATGTTCTTCCGCTGTTTTTCAGCAAGTTCAAAAAACAATATCCTCGCGTCGCGCTCAACATCGTTCGCGCCGAGCGTTCCAAGACCCTGGAGCTGGTTCTCAACCACGAAGTAGAGTTCGGCGTCGCTTCGATGCCAGTCAAGGATCCCCGTCTCCACGTCGAGATCATCCATGAGGACAAGATGGTGCTCGTCGTTCCAGCAGCACATCCGCTTACTTCTCTCGAATCGGTAACGTTGGCCGATGTTGCACGATATGGTTTGCTACTACCAGCACGTGGCCGCAGGCGAGAATCGCTTGATCTCCTATTTAGCCAGAACAAGCTGTTCCCACGCATCACCATGGAACTCGATTCGAACGAGTTGCTGAAGCGCTTGATTATGGCCGGCCTTGGAATCGGATTCTTGCCGCGCATCAATATCCTTGCCGAGTTGAACGCCGGACTGATTCATGCGCTCGATGTAGAAGGTGTCGAACTAACGCGTGATCTCGCGCTCATCTCGCGCCTTGACAGGGTTTTGACCCGTGCTGGCAACACATTCTTTACCTTTGCGACAGGCAACGCCCGGCCCTCACCACCCGTCAAGCCTATTGATTAGTACGTCAACAAGAATTTTGGCTGTCAAGGAGATTACGTGGCAAAGATTTGTCTTGCTTTTGGAGCTGCGGCTATTCTTCTTTCCGGATCAATCGCACACGCTCAAATCTCCGAACCAAACGGCGGGGGAATTCGCAGCGGCAATCTGCCCGCGATATGGAATACCGGTGGCCCGAAATGCATGGAGTTGCCGGACTGGCAAATTCACGAATACAACCCCGACTTCTTCATACTGCGACAATCCGGCTGCACCGACTTTGAAAAACCTTTCGTGTATCTCCTATTCGGAAAAGAACGGGCCCTTCTGCTGGACACAGGATCGCGCAACGGAAATCTAGCGCCTATGCTCCAGCATGCTGTGCACGAGTGGCTTCAGCGAAACAATCGATCAAGTATCCCTCTGATCGTCGCGCACTCTCACTCACACTCCGACCATACGGCGGGCGACGCAGAGCTGAAGGCTCTCCAAGATCCGGCTATACTGATCGACTTGGTCCCCGCTACCGTTGAGGCTACAAAGAAGCTCTACGGCATAACGAATTGGCCAGAAGATCGCGGATTCGTTGATCTCGGCGATCGCGCGATTGACGTCATTGCGATCCCAGGACACGATGCCGTCAGCGTTGCGCTCTATGACCGTCAGACGGCCATCCTCTTTACGGGCGACAGTCTCTACCCCGGCCGCATCTATATTCGCGACTTCCCTACCTTCTTAGCAAGCAACACGCGCCTAGTGAACTTTACCAAGGGCAAGCTCGTTGCACATATTTTAGGCTGTCACATCGAAGAAACCCGTACACCCTACCTTGACTATCCGGTCGGAACGATCTATCAACCCGAAGAACACGAGCTTGCCCTCTCTCGCGGTGCTCTGCTGGAGATGCAATTTGCACTGGAGAGTCTCAACGGGACGCCGAAGCGAGTGGCACTGCGAGACTTCTCCCTCTGGCCGGCAGGTCCTGCGTTTCGTTCAAACGATGAATCGCAGTCGAAGTTCAAGGAGACCCAGGAGTACCAGCGCAAGCATATGTGGGACCAGACTCAGCACTAAGTCATGAAGAGGAAGGCCAACCGAAGAGCCTGCCAATAGCACGGGCTTCCCCGGCCAGAACCTCCATGATATGTAGATATGTTGAAAAGTGATGAGTTAATCGTCCATCCAAACCTTGGGGCGCACCTTTATCTAATCTAGATAGCGGGGATTCCCTATTTCTTTAAATGTAACGCTTTACATCGCTGTTATTTTGTCGTCTAGTTGTTGTGGCTCAAAAACAGTGGATCGCCGTAGTCCAAATTTGATGGCCGCCAAAGTGTCGTCATGCACACTTACCTGGAGTTGAATGTGAAACGTATTGCCCCGGCTTTGATTGCACTTGCCACGTTCGGATTGCAGATTGACGCACAACAGCTTCCCCGTCTCGAGAAAAAAGATGATCGGCATGCCTTCATCCTCGATGGCAAACCCTTCTTGATTCTTGGAGCCCAGATCAATAATTCCTCCTCCTGGCCTGCCGCGCTCAAGACAGCGTGGCCAGCGCTGGAGGCGATGCATGTCAACACGGTCGAGGCGCCCGTCTACTGGGAACAGATGGAGCCTTCACCAGGCCAGTTCGATTTTTCGACCGTCGATCTTCTAGTCAACGGCGCACGCGAACATAATCTTCGCCTCGTTATTCTCTGGTTCGGCACATGGAAGAACGGACAAAACCATTACGTACCTGAATGGATTAAGTCTGATACAAAGAAATACCCACGTCAGGTCAGCGCCTACGGCAAACTGCTCGATGTCATGTCGCCAAACTCACAAGTGAATCTCGATGCGGACAAACACGCATTTGCCGCACTGATGCGCCATATCCGCGAGACAGATAGCACGCAGCACACGGTGATCATGATGCAGGTTGAGAACGAGTCCGGCGGAATCGGTTCCGTACGTGACTATTCCGCTGCCGCGCAGAGACTATTTGCAGCGGACGTTCCTGCGTCTCTAACCGCCGCGCTGCATAAGAAGCAGGGCAAATGGCATCAGGTCTTCGGCACTGACGCCGACGAACGGTTCGCAGCCTTTTCCACCGCCAGCTACATCAACGAGGTCGCCAAGGCTGGGAAGGCGGAGTATCCGCTACCCATGTATTGCAATGTTTGGCTTACCTACCCGGTGCATGCGCTTGAGAATCGCAATAGAGCCAGTGCCGGACAGGAGTATCCGAGCGGAGGCCCACAGCAGCAGAATATTGATCTCTGGAAGACCGCTGCTCCATCCATCGATATCCTCGCTCCGGATTTTTACTCGGACGACATTCCGTTCTTCCGTTCGGTCGTTGCTGCCTATGCGCGCCCAGACAATCCTCTCTTCATACCGGAGACTGGACTCAGCAAGAACAACCTGGGTCGTTACTTTTTCTACTCTCTGGGTCACGGAGCTATCGGTTTCTCCCCGTTTGGTGTCGATTACACCGGTTGGACTCACTTCGAAGACGGTAAAGTTCCTGAGTGGCTCTCGCAAAACTTCGCGCTCTTCGCCCCGATGCGACAGCAGGTTGCCGAATGGAACCTCGCAGGCAAACTTCAGACTGCGGTTGAAGAGAAAGGCGTTTCTCGTAAAGTGCTGCATTTCGGTAGCGTCGATGCAATCATCTCATTTGGCTATCCTCAACGTGACGGCGAACAGCCTCCGGGAACTCCTGACCAACAGGGCCGCGCTATGGTCGCCCAAACGGGACCCATGGAATTCGTGGTCACCGGTTTTGAAGCGAGCGTCAGCTTTACCCAAGGCTCTCTGACAGAGGACAAACCCCAAACCCAGCAAGTAGAAATCCTTCGTGCTGAGGAAGGCCAGTACGTCAATGGAGCCTGGCAAACTGCACGCATTTGGAACGGCGATCAGACCGACCGAGGCCTGAACTTTCATGGAGCTAACCCTCCGGTCATTCGTATCCGTCTGCAGGATATCCCGCTTTATGATGGCGATTCTGGCCTATCAAAGTAATCGCATTTACAACACTTAAACCTGAATATGAGGCGTCGCATTTTCATGAACTACCCCTTCCGCACTTTTATTATTTCGATGGCTTCGTTACTCGCCTGCTCGACCATTAGCTCGTATGCAAGCGCTCAGCAGAAAGCAGTAGAACCGGGCACTCTCTCTAACGTCTTGTACGGCGTTGCCTACTACAACGAGTACATGCCATATGAGCGGCTCGACAAAGACATTGCGATGATGAAGGATGCCGGCTTAACTGTTGTGCGCATGGGCGAATCAACCTGGAGTCTCTGGGAACCTGAGGACGGCCATTTCGAATACGCCTGGATGGACCGCGTCGTCGATGCCATGGGGAAGGCTGGTATCAAAATCATCATGGGTACACCGACGTACTCTGTGCCTACATGGATGGTGCATGAGCATCCTGAGATTCTCGCTCGGCCCCTCGGCGGTGCCCCCGCCTTTTATGGGATGCGGCAGAACATGGACACTAGTAATCCTACCTTCCGCTTTTATGCGCAAAGGCTCATTCGCAACATGGTTACTCATTACCGCGATAATCCGAATGTAATAGGATGGCAGATCGACAACGAAACCAGCTCCTATGGCGCCTCCAATCAAGATGTCTTTGATGGATTCGTGAACCATCTTAAACAGAAGTTCGGCACAACGGACAATCTCAACAAAGCATGGTTCCTCAATTACTGGGGCGAGGACGTCAATGGCTGGGAGAATATGCCGCCGCGCGATGGCACGATCAGTACCGGTTACAAACTGGAATGGTCGCGTTGGCAGCAGATGCGCGTTACGGATTATCTCGCTTGGCAGGCGGCGCTGGTTCGCGAATATCGAAGTCCGAGCCAGTTTGTTACGCAGGACTTAGGTGGCGTCATGAAACGGGACGTCAACGAGTTTGAGCTCTCCAAGGCACTCGATGTTGTAGCCGACAATCCTTACCATGGCACTCAGGACCATATGGATGGCGAGTCGCAAGCCGAGCAGGGCGACTTTACGCGCTCACTGAAACACGCGAACTATCTCGTTACCGAGACCAACGCTCAAACCACAGACTGGACCTCCTCGTATCAATATCCGCCCTACGATGGTCAGCTTCGGCTGGATGTTTACACTCATCTTTCCAGCGGCGCCAATATGGTCGAGTATTGGCACTGGGCCTCGATTCACTCTGGACAGGAGACTTATTGGAAGGGTGTTCTGTCGCACGATCTTGAACCCAATCGTGCTTACGCAGAGGTCTCTCGCACAGCGCATGAGTTGGCAAAGATCGGACCGCATCTCGTCAATCTCAAGATCCATAACGACGTCGCAATTTTGTATAGTGTCGACTCTGCGAACGCCCTCGACTTTATGCCATTCGCACTGGCACCTGCAGCGCAGTGGCATATGGGTCCCAGCCAAGCCGACTATCGAACCCTGGTGGATCAACTTCATCGCACCTTCTACAACGCCAACGTTGGTACAGACTTCATCTTTCCTGAAGACGCGGATTTCTCTAAGTATAAATTGATCGTTATCCCTCCGTTGTATATCGCGGACGATGCGCTGCTGCAGAAGATCTCCGACTACGTAAAAGGCGGAGGGCACGTTTTGATGAGTTTCAAAAGTGGCTTCGCGAATGAAAACTCTGCCGTACGTTGGGTGCGTGCGCCGGGCCCGTTGCGCGAAGCCGCCGGGTTTAACTACCAGGAATTCTCCAATCTTGAAAAACCGCTCGCTCTTAAAGGCGATGGAATTCCTACAGGCGCCGAGAATCAGGCGATGTATTGGGCGGAGTTCCTGCAGTTGGAACATGCCAAACCGCTGGCCATGTATGACCATCCCTTCTTTGGTAGGTGGCCTGCAATTACGCGCAATCAATTTGGCAAGGGAACGCTTACGTATGAAGGTACGTTTCTCTCGAACGATCTACAACAACACATTGTCCTGGACACTTTGAAAGATGCCGGGATTTCTTCGACGGAAGGCCAGCTTCCATCATCCATCCGCGAGAAGAGTGGCGTAAACGGTTTTGGAAAGCCGCTTCATTATTTTCTCAACTACTCCAGTGCTCCTCAGACCTTTGTATACAACGGCCATGCAGGAGCCGATCTACTCACAGGCATAGCAGTCCGCCCCGCGCAGACAGTCTCGCTCGCACCCTGGGACCTCGCTATTGTCGAAGAACAGCAATAATTCAACCGAACTGTAAGACAGGAGTCATAGAAAATGAAGCGTCGCGATTTTCTCAAGACCACTGGAACGCTTGCCGCCGCCGCCGCCGCGCTCCCCGGAATGACCAGCTTTGCCGCAACTCCAGAAGCAAACGGCCGCACCATTCTGCCGATCAACCGCAACTGGCGCTTTCATCCGGACAAGGCAACAGGTGCCGAGTCATCGTCCTTTGACGACTCTCACTTCGAGCGTGTCGTCCTTCCACACACCAACATTAAGTTGCCATGGCACAGCTTCGACGACAAAGACTATGAGTTTGTCTCTACCTATCGTCGACGCTTCAAGTATCCGGAAGCCGCGCGTGGAAGGCGAGTGTTCGTCGACTTCGAAGGTGCCATGACTGCATCAACGGTCTGGATAAATGGACACCCGCTCGGTGAATATAAGGGTGGCTTTACGCCCTTCTCCTTTGAACTGACTCCGCATCTCAACCAGACCGGCGAAAACATTCTCACGGTCCAACTCGATTCCACCGAGCGGGCAGACATTCCACCGTTTGGCTACGAGATTGATTACATGACCTTCGGCGGTATCTACCGCGAGGTCTCCCTGCGCATTGTTCCAGAGCTCTACATCGACAATATCTTCGCGCGCCCCCAGAACGTTCTCACTTCCAGCCCTACGGTTGATGTGGACTGTTTCCTCTCCGGCGCTTCCACTCAGAGAGGCAATCTGGCTCTCGAAGCCGAACTCCGCGATGGCGACCGCGTTCTCGCTCGGGCCTCTCAGGCTATCGAGCACTCGGCTGCGCTCGATCCCAACGTCGCGATGGATCCCATGACCATTGCTCCGGTCCACGCCAGCACCCAAACGAAGCAAGATCCCGCACGGCACACTATTACGCTTACGAAGCTCGGCGAAATTAAACTGTGGGATCACGATCATCCGCAGCTCTACACCGTTCACGTTCGACTCCTGCGCAACGGTACTCCTCTCGATGAAGACTCACGACGCATCGGTTTCCGCGAGGCTACCTTCACGGATCACGGCTTCTCACTCAATGGAAAGATCGTCAAACTTCGCGGGCTCAACCGGCATCAGACCTTTCCATTTGTTGGGCAGGCGATGCCTGCGCGAGTTCAGCGCAGAGATGCCGACATTCTGCGCCATCGGATGCACTGTAATATCGTCCGCACCTCACACTATCCGCAGTCGCGCCACTTCCTCGACCGCTGTGATGAGATTGGCCTGCTTGTGCTTGAAGAAATTCCAGGATGGCAGCACATCGGGCCCGAACCGTGGAAGCAGCTTGCCATCAATAATGTCGGTCGGATGATTCGCCGCGACTGGAACCACCCTTCCGTGATTCTCTGGGGCGTCCGCATCAATGAGTCGCGCGATGACCATGACTTTTATACGCGAACGAATGCACTCGCCCGCGCGCTCGATTCCACCCGACAAACAGGCGGTATTCGCTACTTCCAGGAATCAGAGTTCCTGGAAGATGTATTTACCATGAACGATTTTGGCTTCCCTCTCAAGAAGCCAAACCATCCGCGATATCTCAACACAGAGTTTGTCGGCCATACCTTTCCCACCAAGTCCATCGACGACGACGCGCGGCAGCGAGAGCATACCCTTCGCCACGCTCGAATCCACAATCAGCTGGCCTCCGATCCGCAATACGCTGGCGGTATTGGCTGGTGTGCCTTCGACTACAACACCCATGCAAACTTCGGTGCCGGTGACCGCATCTGCTACCACGGCGTTACTGATATCTTTCGCGAGTCGAAGCCCGCTGCCGGCTTCTACAAATCACAGTGCGATCCAGCAGAAGAGATTGTCCTCGAGCCGGCCTTTCACTGGGCTCGCAGCGATGAGTCGGTTGATTTTACCGAAGCAGTTGTCTGCTCCAACTGCGACCATCTTAAGTTCTATATCCGTTCCAGCAACTCGCCCGATAATCCTTGGCAGCTTGTCGCTGAAGTAGATCCAGATCGCGAACACTTCGAGCACCTCACCTATCCGCCCTTCACACTCAAGACATCCGAGATGAATTTGAAAAAACTTCCGTTTCCCTGGGGAGACTTGCGCATTGACGGGTTCTTGAAGGGCCAACAAGTCATTTCAAGGTCGTTCTCCGGATCGGGCGTCGACCGCAAATTTATGTTGCTTCCGGACGACACTGCATTAGTCGCCGACGGAGCCGACACCACTCGAGTTGTCCTGCGAGTCACCGACGAATTCGGGGCTATCCGTACTTATGCAAATGACCCTGTTGTGTTTTCTCTTGAAGGCGCCGCAACCCTCATTGGCGACAATCCCTTTGCACTGATTGGCGGCACAGGAGCGGTGTGGATTCGTGCGCAAGAACGGGCCGGAACAGTGCGCCTTACCGCAAAGCATCCTCGTCTTGGCGCACAGACCATTGAGTTGCAACTCACTCCAGTTCCAAGCGAATCTGTTTGACAAGTCGCCGCGACAAGAGGCTCCCGGCGTTTCAACCGGGAGCCTTTCCTATTGCACGCGTTCCAAGCGAAATGCCGCGGCCTGAAAGTCACCGCGCATATCTACATCGACACCGTATTGCATCCAGTAGTCGCCGCTTGCAATTTCGGGTGTTTCCTTGGTCACAGCGCCTGAGATTGCTGCCACGCGATATTTGGCGTGTCCATCGAGGCCTCGTAAGAAGAGCCTAGGATAGGGATAGACCATCTGGCTCGAATGCAGAAACGCAAATACGATAGCCTCGTGTTGATCTAGCGAAACTGACTCTGTTGCGGAATACTCGCTCCCGTTTCGCGGTGAGATCAAGCGATACAGATTTCCGTGCTGCACGGTCTCCCTGATTTGTTTATACGCGGCGATCAGTTCCTTAGCCGTAGCGAAATCGGAATCATTCCATTTGTTCAAATTCGCACCGACGCCTAGCCCGCCCTGCATCGACGAAAGAAAGCGGTATGACAGCGAAGTGGTTCTCTGGTTCACCCAGTTTGGTGAGTCCGTCACCCACGCCATCATTACTCCCGGTGTATAGGCGTGCGTGAAGCCGTCCTGAATGCTTAAACGATCGAACGGGTCCGTATTGTCCGAGACCCAGACCTCGTCTGTTAGCGCGAGAATACCGAGATCCACCCTCCCACCACCGCCCGAACAGCTCTCGATCTCTACCTTGGGATGTTTCTCGCGCAGTTCGCGAAGAATCCCATAGAGGTTCCGCACATACTCTATGTAAACTTTTTTCTGCTCGTCAGGCGCAACCGCAGGCCAGCCAGGCTCGGACCAGTTGCGGTTGTAGTCCCACTTGAGGAACGCAATCTGATTTTCAGTCAATAGCTTATCCAGAAAACCAAAGACATACGCTCGCACATCAGGTCTGGCGAGGTTCAGCACTAATTGATTTCTCGCCTCACTTCGTGGACGGCCCGGGAAGTTCAAGACCCAATCTGGATGCTTGCGATAAAGATCGCTATCCGGATTCACCATCTCCGGCTCAACCCAGAGACCAAAGTCCATACCAAGAGAGTGCACTTTGTCGATTAATGGTTTCAACCCGTGGGGAAATTTTGTGGGGTTTACCTCCCAATCACCCAGTCCGGCATGGTCTGTTTTACGGGCACCGAACCATCCGTCGTCCATCACAAATCGCTCGACGCCAATCTTTGCTGCCTTCTCTGCGAGCGCTTCCTGTCCGGCCTCGTCTACGGCAAACTCAGTTGCCTCCCATGAGTTATAGAGCACCGGTCTAGGCCGCGGCGTCGGAGCTTGCGGCAGAATCGTTCTCAACTGAAAGCGATGCATCAACCGCGAGGCCTCGCCTATCCCATGTCCGGTATGTCCTGCATAGAACACCGGCGTCTCAAGCTTCTCTCCTGGGGCCAGTTTGTAGCCGAAGTCAAAAGAGTTAAACCCGCCTGTCACTCGCAATTGCCGAACCTGGTCCTGTTCGACCGTAATCCGCCATGATCCACTCCATGCCAACGCACCGAACCAGACCTCGCCACTCTCTTCATCGCTACTGCTTCCACGTTGCACCGCAAACCATGGATTGTTCTGGTGTCCCGTTGAACCTCGTCGGCTTTCCAAAACCGTAGCGCCCGGCCGGATTTGCTGTTGTTGCAATTGCCACTCGGCTCCCCAACGTCCAGTCAGATAATTCAACGTATAGTCGTCACTTCTCGGCAAGTTCCAAGTCGCTGCAGCCGCCTGCTCCACCATGATCGGAGCCTTAGTTCGGTTTAAAATTGTTGCAGAACGGCCGAGAATCCCCGTGGCTCCATCGACACCGTAATGCAGTTCGACGTACACCTCTTCGGAGACATCCTTCAGGGTCACCTTGATTCCGTCAGCCGTTATCACATGCGAAACATATCGCAGCTCAAGGTCGCGGTTACCATTCTCAAAGCTGACCTTCAGTGCAGGTTCCACATAGAGCCCAGCGCCCCAACCCGCATACTCCTCCTGCGTCGTGTTCACAGGGCGATCGAACGATGCTACTTCGCGCCCGCTGCGGGGCGCCTGAAGTCGGTCCTGAGGACTCAGGCGTCCTCCCCAATAGACCGTCTGCAATTCACCCTCTTCGTTCACTCCGAAGGCATATGTCGTCTCCCCGCCATCCAAGCGAAAGACTTTCTCCGCAGATTGAAAATGCACCTTCTCCTGCGCACGGAGAGTTCTTCCTGATACTGGTAAAACAACGGCCAGCAGAGCCGCCGCTAGCCTCCATCGCCCATTCGTTTCCTTCATTCAGAACTCCCCTTGCTAATCTTTGGTCAGCTACATGACATTTGTTTTAAGTGCGTTTTTTGGGTGCCGGCGCCGTCGAACTGCGCAGCACCATCGAGGGTTGCACCACATAGTTCTTACCCATCAGAGGTTTATTGCTGCCTTTTTCCCGCGAATGCAGCAGCGCTTGAAACGCTGACTTCGCAATCTCCCCTCTGGGCAAACTCACGGTCGTAAGAGGAGGTTGCGTGAATGCGCTGAGCTGAATATCGTCGAACCCGATCACGGAGATGTCCTGCGGCACACGCAGACCTCGCTCCGCTATCGCACCCATGGCGCCGATCGCTGTTAGATCGTTCGACGCCAGCACGGCCGTTGGTTTCGCGCCAGAGTCGAGTATCCGCAGCATCGCCTCATGTCCTCCATCCACTCGATGGTTTCCCTCTTGTATCAATCCGGGATGTTGTAACAAATTGTTCCGTCTCGAATCCGCCATAAAGGCGGTATGGCGAATCCGTGCCGACTCGAGGCGCATTGGACCGCTAATAAACGCGATTTGCCGATGCTTCAATTCGAGGAGGTGGTCCATCGCCCAGTCCACACCTGCCGCGTAGTTGATCTGTACGCAGCTTACGCCCGGCCCGGGAACACCAATATCCAGAAACACCAGAGGGATGTGCCGCTGACTAAAAACCTCCACCAAGGCACTATCCATCTCTGATGTCATAATGGCAACGCCATCTACTCTGCGATGCAGCATTCGCGTCACGCAGATTTTCATTCGTTCCGGATCGTAATTCGTATTGGCGATCAACACCTCTTGCCCATGTCCCACCGCAATGTCTTCGAATGCTTTTACCAGTTCGGGAAAGAATGGATTTGTAATGTCAGAGATGATGAGACCGTACATTCGGCTGCGTCCGCTTCCCAGCGCGCGTGCATTTGTATCCGGGTAAAAGTTTAGCGACGCAATCGCTTGTTGCACCCGTTCTGCTGTCTTCGGGCTTACCTTGTTGGGTTCATTGATGGTCCGCGACACCGTAGCTGTCGAGACACCGGCGAATTTCGCAACGGCCTTGATATTCATAAGAGGTGAGTTAAATTCCAGAAAACGACCAAATCAAAGAGGTCCTAGTGTAATTCCTGCATGTAAACAATTACAAAGAAACGGAATGGCACTCTTAGCGCGTGTTCAAAGCGTCTTTCTAAAAATAGATCCCTCATCGCGTTCACCAAACAAAACTATCCCGAGTCTGAACCTATCTAGCATGTTTAGAATACTTTAGCTGCTTTTGGAGCGGGAGCAAAGGTGAAACTTACTAGCCTTCACTCGGACGAGGCGCAAAAGTACCCTCTTTGGGGGGAAGCGGGGTTTGAGCAGTTATGAACTGCAGAAAACTGTTTGATCGTGACCTGCACATCAAAACCACTGGAAACGCTGCGCTACTCTCCCCGCCCTTCATTAGCAGCAAAGAGAATCTTGATTTTATGGTCCAGATCCTACGCGATATGCTCACACATCGCCAGAGCTGAGAGCGAGTCGCGGCTATTGTTCAGATTGAAACGCGAGAGGCAAGAAGATCCTCAACGCGAACCGGAAGCTCACGAACACGAACTCCGGTCGCATGATAAACAGCTGCAGTAATAGCAGGAGCTACGCCGGCCAACCCAATCTCCCCAATGCCGCGAGCCCCATATTCCCCCATCAAGGGATCGGGAATATCGAGGAAGGTTACATCGATATCGGGTGAGTCGGCGCTTGTAGGAACCAGATAATCGGCAAAGTTATCGTTGATTGGATGACCATTGCGCGGATCGTATGTCGTCTGTTCAAGCAAGCCCATACCGACCCCCATAACGACAGCCCCTGCAATCTGATTAGTGGCAGTCTTCTTATTAATAATTCGTCCACCATCAATAACGCTGACGACGCGGCTCACGCGTAGCTTCGCGATTCCGGGATCCCACTCGACTTCGACAAACTGCGCGCCAAAAGAGTGTGTCGAGTAGTCGCGCGCTTTTGCATCCGAACCAAGACCACCTGATTTGCCATCGCCATTGGCACTCGCGAGATTCGCCATGCGGAGCAAATCCTGGAACGGAATACCGCTGTCGGACGCCTCATCTTTAGCATGAATGCGCCCGCCAGTCATCTCGAGGGATGTGGGATCCTTCTGATGAAACTTCGACCCAGCGGTTCGGGTCGCTGTGGTAAGAAGTATCCGGACAGCGGCGTTCACCGCGTCTGCAACAGCTGGTATAACCGTAGCCGTAGCGGTGGATCCGCCAGACATAGGGCCGGGAACAAGCGTGCTGTCGCCAAGAACTACCTCGATCTTGTCGACCGGAATGCCAGTCTTATCGCTGACAATTTGCGCCATGACCGTGTAAGTGCCTGTCCCGATATCCTGGGTTGCGGAACTAACACGCGCGGTCCCATCGCTACGAAGGTTGACTGTTGCTTCGCTATTGCCCCGTCCGGCGCCCCACGATGCAACAGCAACGCCCCACCCTAGAATCAGGTCGCCTTTGCGCATGGATCCAACTCCTGGAGTGCGCCGGGACCAGCCAAATTTCGTGGCTCCAACCTGAAGGCACTCTTTCAGATGGCGAGAAGAAAAGGGTTTGTTCTTCTCCTCATCAATAAGTGTGTCGTGCGCCAACCGAAGTTCGACCGGGTCCTTTCCAAGCTTGATAGCAAGTTCATCCATCGCAGACTCAACCGCAAAAAGACCCGGAACAGCACCGGGGCCACGCATCGGCGTCGGCGTACCAACGTTGCGTTTGACGAGTGCCGAAGTAACCTGAAGATTCGGAACGCTGTAAAGAAAAGGAGTAGCCTCGCCGCAATTTTCGTGGATGTCGTCGATGTGAGACGTGTGGTTTCGATAGTCCTGCTGCAGCGAGACGAGCTTACCTTCAGCGGTTGCGCCCAGCCTCATTCGTTGTTGTGTTCGCGGACGATGCCCCACGTTCGAGAACATCATCTTGCGGGACACCGTAAGCTTGACCGGCCGATTAAGCTGCCGCGCTGCCACCGCAGCCAGCGCAGAATGAGGCCAAGGAAAGAGTTTGCCCCCGAAACCAGACCCGATGAATCGAGAGATGATTTCGACATTCTCCCGCGGCACGCCAAGCACTTGGGCCATAACTGTGTGATGGTTCACGACACCTTGCGACGACTCATAGAGCGTGAATCTCCGGCCATCCCATACTGCCACCGTGGCATGCATCTCCATCGGATTGTGAGTCTCAACCGGCGTAACGTACGTGGCATCGATCTTGATTGGCGCAGAGGCGAAGGCAGCGTCGGCATCTCCGCGTTTGCTAGCTACGCGAGTCCCACCTGGCGATCCAACAGCTGGGATCGAATCGTCGAGCGCAGTAGAAACATCGAATTTGTCGACATCATATTGGACGCGCACTGTCGCGGCGGCAGCCTGCGCCTGTTGAAAGGTCTCGGCGACTGCGACCGCGACGTACTGACCCCAGTAATAAATTGTCTTATCTTCGAATGGTGGCCGGCTCTCGCTGTTTCTACCTCCCGAGGCATTTCGAAAGAGTGGAGCAATGTTGTCGTGGTGAAGCACAAGAAGGACACCTGGCATCTTCTCCGCTGCAGCGCTATCAACGCTTCGAATCTTGCCGCTCGCGATCGTCGCACAAACAGGAACGGCATATACCATGCGAGGGAAGTTGTAATCGGCGGCATAGCTCGCTGAGCCCGTGGTCTTCAGTGGACCGTCGATGCGCGCAAGATCGGAACCAATGATGGCAGACGGGGGAGGAAAAGTCTTGACCGTATCAGAGCTTTGGTTGTTCTGGCCGGACTGAATGAACTCGAGAAACTCGCTGAACATCATAGGTTCAAATCTCCTGGTGCATTTACATCATTACCGATTCGCGTCAGGCAAGTTTGACGGACATGGTCAGGGCCCTGATCAGACATCGTTTCGATAGTTCCACTTTGAATCCGTTTTCGCTTGCAGGCTGCGCATCCTTCAACGCAGCCTCTGCTGCCTTGCGGAACAGAGCCTCATCTGCGACATGACCTTGCAATACAGCCTCTGCCTCAGATGATCGCCAAGGTTTAGTGCCAACACCACCAAGAGCAACCCGCGCGTGATGAATCTTCCCGTTGTCCACCTTGATAACGATTGCGGCGGAGGCAAGCGCGAACTCATAGGCCGCGCGGTCACGGAGTTTGAGGTATAGAGACCGTGTTCCAGCCGCGGGTGCCGGCAGCGTCACACTGGTAATAACATCTCCCGGCTCAAGCACGTTCTCGCGCTGCGGAGTGGACCCCGGAAGTAGATAGAAAGCAGCTATCGGAACATTACGCTTTCCTTTAGCTCCCTGAATCTGGATAGTGGCCTCCAGAGCTGCAAGAGCAACATTTTGATCGGAGGGATTAGTAGCGATGCAATCCTTGCTGGTGCCAAGAATCGCGAGCATCCGATTATGCCCGCCGATCGCCGAGCATCCTGTACCCGGCTCGCGCTTGTTACACGCGTGGGCAGTATCGCGAAAGTAGACGCAACGAGTTCGCTGCAGCAGATTTCCTCCTGTAGTCGCCATGTTCCGCAACTGTGGAGAGGCGCCGGAGAGGAGAGCCTGCGACAGGACCGCATAATCTCGTTGCACCTTGGGGTGTCGGGCAACATCTGAATTACGCGTCAGCGCACCGATGATGAGACCGCCATCAGGAGTCGACTCAATCCTGTCGAGAGCGAGCCCATTAATATCCACAACCTGCTTCGGCCGCTCGACGGTGAGCTTCATAAGGTCGATAAGCGTCGTGCCGCCGGCAACAAAACGAACTTCGGCGCCTTGTTGTGCCGTTGGAGACTGTGCTGCCGATTGAATAGCCTGATCGAGCGTAGTGGCCCGAGTGAAGCTGAATGCATCCATAACGATCTGCTCCGCCTGTCTGGTTATGCTTGTCTGCGAGCGTGCTGCACCGCCGCGACAATGTTGGGATAAGCACCGCACCGGCAGATATTGCCGTACATCGCCTGCTTCACGTCGTCGTCGCTCGGCCCGACAGGCTCCTTCAGAAGTGCGACAGCAGACATGATCTGGCCGGAGGTGCAATAACCGCACTGGTAGCCGTCGTGCTCGACAAAGGCTGCCTGCATTGGATGAAGATGCCCAGGCTGGCCAATGCCCTCAATAGTCGTAATCTCGTCGTTCGGATGCATAACAGCGAACGAAAGACACGAGTTTACCCGTCGGCCATTGACATGAACCGTACACGCACCGCACTGGCCATGATCACAGCCCTTTTTCGTGCCGGGAAGATTGAGATTTTCGCGCAGGCAGTCGAGAAGCGTCGTCCGGGGATCAAGTTGAAGTTGATGATCCTGGCCGTTGATCCGCAGTTTGATCGGCACAGTCCCTTCGGCGGAAGGGGCTGCATCCCGTACAGCCTCCATTGCGGGCGCAGCTGTAGCAGCAAGCAGGGGTGGTGCCGTCGCTGCGATGCCGGCCGCTCCCAAATGTGAGAGAAAGGACCTTCGGCTGACTCGACCAAAGAGAGGTTTTTTGTCTTCTTCCCGGATAGGTTGTTCGCTAGTTGCTACTTCGTCGTCAGGCACATGTTTCGCCATGGAGCCCTCATAAAAGTTGAAAATGGACAGCAGGCACCAGCTGAACTTCCCGCATGGAAATCATTTTACTGCGAAAACAAAGATGCTAGGACGGCACCTATAGGCCGTGTCTATCTCGCAGATAGGTAGAAATAAAACCTCTACCCTGCCGGAAAAAATACTTAAAAGAAAATGGATAAGACCACCTGAAAGTTGATCTTATCCATTCCTTAAACCGCCTCGGATTTTCAAGTCATCAGGTACCCGACTTCGAACTAGAAAACGATACGTGCCGCGAACTGACCGAAGCGCCGCTCGTCGTTCGCTCCGCCGTTCACCCCGCCTTTTCTTCCCTGAATCGGCAGAGTCGCCTGGCTCGACGCGGTGCCGTCAAAGTAATTTCCTACATCGTTGATGGCATACAGTCCGTACATGTTGTGGTGATTGAAGATATCGAATCCCTCCGCCCGCAACTCGAGTGAGACGTGCTCGGTCAGCCGCGTGTTCTTGCTCACAGCGAAATCAATGTTCCACGCTCCCGGACCGCGGAAAGCGTTGCGCGTTGTCATCCCAACCGGATACGGTCCAAAGTCGGAAATGCCATCGTTCAATCCATTGCTATACGGCAGTGATGAAAGTGGATACGACAAATAATCGCCGGTAGCAGGGTTGAGGAATGAGAATGGTGCGGGAAGTGTACCCAGATTGTATAGATTCGCACCCGCCTGCCCTACGCTCTTATTGAATCTCCTGCCCGTTATAGGGGCCGAAGGAAGATAGCGAGGAATTCCCGAACCCGCGCCTGCATTCAGCGAATTCGTGCTGTCGGAGAAAGTAAACGGCGTCCCCGAGCGAACGGTATAGATGCCAGTCAAAAGATAACCACCAAGCAGCTTTCCCTTGGCGCCGGGTTCATTGTGGAACCATGGAGTCTGCCAGATCGGTGCGATCACAAGCCGATGGCGGACATCGAAGTCCGAGGATCCGTGGTCGAGCGCCGGGTTGAACGGATTCAGGTAACCCAGGTTGCCGACGCCGTTCGATCCGCTGTTGCTCTCCGAAAATGTTGAGCTAACGTTGTCCGTCGAATGCGCATAAGTATAGTTGGCGGTCATGCTCAGGCCAGTATGGTGCAGGTTGTTCATCTGCAAGCCGATATTCATGCCGTTATAGTGAGAGTCTCCGTTCGTACCGCGGTCGTTGATGTCGCTGTACTGGTTGATCAAACGTGAGTATCCGTTCACGCCCGATGGGAGTTGCGGAATCGGATCGCCCAGATACACATTGCCCGCCCCTTGCTGGTTGTAGTTCTTGATGTCGTACAGGTGGACGCCACGCGAGCCCACGTACCCGATCGAAGCCACTACGTTGTTGACCACCTGCCGCTCAACCATAAGGCTATAGAACTGGGTCTGCGCCGCGCGAATGCCAGGATCGACAGCACGCAGCGAACTCGGAGGAAGGGGCACGTCGCCCGAAGCTCCTCCCAATGGACCGCTGTTGTTCGGCGTGATCGGAGTGTTATTGATGGTCACGACAGCATAGTTCGGAGGATTCTGGATAATGTTGAACGTCACATTGCCGAAGTTGCGTTCGTAGCTCATCCCAAAACCTCCGCGGATCGAGGTCTTACCGTCGCCCTTGACGTCATAGGCGAAGCCCACGCGCGGAGAAACCGTGCCATGCTGCGGATTCCACACACGCCCGTGCGGGCTGTTCGGCGTTGTCAGCACCTGGCCATTCCGAATGTTCTCGAAGAGGCTCCCGCTCGTGCCAGGAAAGAAGTTCGACTGCAGGCTCGGATGATTTTCGTACGGAACTCCCAGACGGTCGTAACGAACGCCATAGTTAAACGTAAACTTCGGAGTCACCTTGAAGGAGTCCTCTGCATAGATGGCCCACTCCTTGTACCTGGTGCTGCGCGAAAACTGGGGCTGCGTTGCAGGCAACGTCAGCGTGCAGCCCGGGGTCTGGGTTAGCTCCCCTGTCAGGTAGTTCCGGTAGCAGGGAAACGCGCCATTGGGGTTCACGGCGGCCTTGAACAGCACCAGATTGCCGGTCACGAAGTTGTCCAGCGAATTGCGGTTGGTCGATCCGATTCCCTGCACCGCTTGTGCATAGGCTGCATAGGTGATGTTGTTCTGAATGTAGAAGAGCTGCACACCCGCCTTGATCCCGTGGTGCCCCTTCACAATGTCGAAATCCTGGTTGATCTGTGACGTGTTCTGCGGCCCTTCTGCTGGTAGGCCGCCGGTTCCTTCAAAGATGGAGAAGAAGCCCGGCAGTTGCACCAGGATCCCCTGGTATGTAGCTGAACTGTGCATATAAAGTACCGGCGTGTTGACAAGCGACCTGTCGAAGCTCTGGTCCGTCGAGTTGCGCGTGAAGCTGAGCTTCGTGTTGCTTACGATCGACGGCGTGAAGGTGTGCGTCAGGCTGTACAGGAAGGTCTGGCCCCGGATAGCTTGCCCTACGTTGAACTGCGAGTAGGGAGAATTGAACAGCCCTCCCGGCGTATCGATCTCGTGGTACTCGGCAACGCGACCCGACATCTGCGTCTTGTCCGACATACTGTAGTCTCCACGCGCCGACAGGTACCACGTGTTCTGTGGATTGCCGCCTCCGGCATTGGCCGGAGCTTGAAAATTAACGACTCCCCAAACAGGCAGTGAGTCCGGAAGCTGGGAGAAGGCACCGCCTGGAATCGGAGCCACTCCGAGGTTTCCCTTCGTGATTGTCTGCGAGAAGCTCGGCGGATTCGGAGCATGCGCAGCGAAGAACGCCTGCGTGTTAGCGGCCGAAGCTGCAAGAAACTCCGGTGTCGGAATCAGCGACTGGCTGCTCGCATTGCCACGAACCCGAATCCACTCCGGGCTCGCGAAGAAGAAGAGCTTGTCTTTGATGACCGGGCCTCCAAGGGCAAACCCGAACTGGTTGCGCGTGTACTTGCCTTTGGGAATGCCGCTCTGCGCATTCGTCACCGTATTCGACGTATACGCCGAGAGCCGGTTGTATAACCACGCCCCGCCATGAAATGAGTTCGTCCCGCTCTTCGTCACCACATTCACCACGCCACCCGAGGCGCGCCCGTACTCCGGCCCGAAGTTGCTCGTGAGCACGCGATACTCCTGCACGGCGTCAATCGGAATCTGGATCAGCGCCGGCCCTGTCAGGAACGTATCGTTGTTCTCCACGCCATCCAGCAGAATCTGGGTACCCGTCGAGCGCTGCCCATTCAGCGAGAAACCCACACCGCGTGTCGTTCCGTTCTGGTCGCCCACCGTCGAAGTGGCGCCGCTCGATGCCACCTTGTCCCCTGAGCTGATATTTCCCGCAATCGTCACAAAATCATAGGGATTGCGCGAAAGGCTCGGCAGTTGCGCCACTTGCTGGCTGCTGACTACCTGCGATACCTCCTGATTCTGCGTGTTGACTGCAACTCCTCCCTCTCCCTGTACCGTCACAATCTCCACCGCACCGGCAGGAATCAGCTTTACATCCATGGTCAACCGACCACCCACGGTCACCTCAGCCCTTCCGGAAAACCCACCCAAGCCACCGCTCGACGGCACCGAAATCGTATAAACTCCGGGGGCTAAACCCGTAAATACATAGGAACCCGTATCCGTCGCCACAACAGACCGCGAAGCATTGGTTCCCATATTCGTCGCTGTAACGGTCACACCTGGAACGACAGCTCCTGTTGTGTCAGCCACTACGCCGGAAATCTGACCTGTCTCCTGAGCGGAGGCAACTATGCACAGTCCGGCCAAAGCGACAACAGCCATGAAGACACAAAAGATAACTCTTCGAAAAATGCACTGTAAGGTGAATTTAAAATTGGTCATCATTGGAGCCTCCCTGGCGGTTGTGACATAACGATCAGGTCGAGCTACACATCATCCCCAACAGAGAAGGCAATCCAAGTACCGTTGGCCAATCTCATCAAAACGTCCAAAGCACGCTGTTTTCACAACAAGATTGGGTCCCAACAGGATGATTCAAAACGACTTTTAGTTCTTGCCCCAAAGAGCTTTACTCCAGTACCGCCTTAGTAGCCCTGGAATTTTGTGACAAATGACAAATGGCAGGGATGAACGGTATTCCCCAAGCGACGATCCGCTAACAAAAATCGAAAATGTTTACACACTCTCCCTTCATCTCTTTCTTGCGTTTCCGTATCTCTGTGGCGAAAGCCAAAAACCTATATTTCTACGGATTGCATTTACAGGAAATGGAAGCATGCAACCGACCTGCTTGCTGTAAGCGAAAGTCGAGGCCGATCAGGATCGATCAGTTGCGCACAGAAAATGCCATAACTCACGACGATTCGACTATCCGAATAATCTCGACGCTCGTCAGCAAGCCAGCCTTAACTCGACATGATTGGTTTGGCACGCTCAGTCAGTTTTTGAAAGATCTGTTCCATCCAAGGCTGTAATTCGTTACGTTTTCTCTTGATGTCGAGAATCAGGCCAAGATTGCGCGCGGTCGTGTCTGGTTCGAAGACCTCTCTGATAGCCGCAAGCGAATCACCTAGAGCAGCAATCGCTTTTTGCCGATCGCCAGACAGCATCGCAAGTTCAAGGAGAGTAGCGTAATCCCAGTAGTCGGGTATCCCTTTGGCAATTCTCCTTTCCACGGAATATCTGACAACGGGCACCAGATCCAGTCTGCGCGGATCAGGAGGATCACGAAGTTCCATCAGGGTAACGGCGTTAATGCCAGGGTAGGCGTCACGCCAGTCTGCTTCAAACCCCTTTAGATATGCCCCGATCGCTTTGTCCAGGAGGCCTTGAGCGAGCAGTTCGTCCCCGCTCTTCTGGGCTGCATCCCACCGGTCCTTATAGACCCTTCCGAGGATGCCATACGTTTCACTGCTCGGGCCGCGTTTATCAATTAGCTCAATCAGAACCCGTTCAGCGCGCTCTGATTGTTTCTCCCGATTCAGGGCCAACGCGTATTGCTCCTGAACCATCACAGTCTGGCGAAGAGGGGGAGCCATTCTTTCCACCAGGTCAATCATCTCTTTGAATGCCTTGCGAGATCTGTAAGACAGCATTAAATCTATGACCACACCGGATTCAATTTCCTCGATGTCACCGAGTTGTTGTTCAATCGTCTTGAGAGCTTCGACCGCCCTTTCATTTTGACTTCGGGCGCTCAGCAGTTTGTCCTTCATCTCATGAGAATATTTGACCTGACTACGAAAGATATCCGCCTTTTCATGATCCAGATGAGGCTGCGGGTAGTATTCAATTAATTGATAGATAGGGCTATCCTTAAGCGCTCCGCTCTTCGAAGCGCGAAGCATACCCGTAATCACTTCCCGGTTCTTCTCTAGTGTTGCTGAAGCAGGCAAACCATCTGTGCCTACCTTATAGAAGACCGTCTTCAGCGAATCGACATCGATGGGCAACCTGCCTCCCTCCGCCATGATCGGAACAGTGCTCCATGGTCGGACCGCATGGCGTATACCCAATTCATAAAAGACATTCGGATTCGCATTCGTTAGGTCAGCAATCGCAAACTCGCAGAGCAACAATGCTTCAAACATCGGCTTCTGAATGAACCCGCCCGCCTCCTCATGATCCGCTCGAAGCGGATCCAGTCCAGCGGCAATGATTGAGGGCTTGATCATTTGCTCATAGACACTATCGAAATCGATCGTGCGTCCATCGGGGCCTGTTTTGATGCCGAATGGCATAAGAACAAAGCAAAGCTGCATGAGACCCTCCTTGCCGAATTCCGGTTACTTCTTGGATCGAGGCTTATTTACCAACAAAACTCATTTCCCCAAGGACATAGAGTGGATCGATCCAGCGCAGGTACGTGTAAACATAGGAAAGTTTGGCAAGCATTTATTCCACTCGGCACCCGTCATAAGAGTCATAAGATAAGCACTTAACATCGCGCATCCGATTCTAACCATGAGAAAGAATCGAGATCCGTTCTAATCGAAGCTAGCGGCGTTGCACATCTTCGCTAACACCATATCCTGTTTTCCTTTCGGACTTTCATGCGTAGAAGGATCGTGGCAACCTTCTACATTTCGGCTGTTTATCAGCCACTCGGATCATGACTTAGTTCTCAGTAATATCGCTTATGGAACTTCGGTGTTGCAGGAGCCCTTAAGGCACCCTTAAGCTGAATATGTTGAAATCGTCTTATGCGTGTGCTGCTTGTCGAAGACGAGATCCGCCTGGCTGAAAACATCGCGTTCGCCCTGCGTGACGGGCCAGGCTTCGCGGTAGACCATGCCGAAGACGGTCAGACGGCTCTCGACTTGGCACGACATCTCTGCTACGACCTCATTATTCTTGACCTTATGCTTCCCGAAGTCGATGGCCCTACAGTACTTAGTCGCATTCGTGCTCGCGGGGATCATACGGCTGTCCTTATTCTTACAGCACGCAGCGAACGGACCTCTATCATCCAACTCCTTAACGCGGGAGCCGACGACTACCTCAACAAACCCTTCGACCTCGGCGAGTTGATCGCCCGCGCCAAGGCGCTTATTCGGCGCGGTAAAGGAGTTGCTACCTCCACCCTTCGGCTCGGCAATCTGGAACTCCATACCGGCGAGCAGGCTGTCCTTCTCGCTGGCTCGCCGATTATTCTCTCGCCTATGGAATATCGAATTCTCGAATATCTCATGCATCGGCCTAGAGTTGTTGTCTCAAAACGAGAGCTCCTGGAGCACATGTACGACTACAACTGGGAGCATCACTCCAATGTCATTGAAGCTCATATCTCCAACCTTCGCCGCAAACTGAACGAAGGCGAGAACCACCCGGCCATAGAGAACCTGCGCGGACGCGGCTACAGGCTCGTAGTAGAACAAACCAGCGTGAAGGAGAGTGGGGGCAGTCTTCGGTGAAGTTTTATTCTCTAACCCGCCGTCTCATCACCGCGGTGCTTTTGGTCGAACTCTGCTCTGTGTTGGCCTTGATCGGTATCGCGAGCGCTTATGAGACAGTCTCACATTTTCGAGCGTTGGACGTGTTGCTCCACGGTCGAGCGGACTCTTTACTGGGTGCCGTTCAGGATGCTGAAGACGCTCAGGACAACGTAATGCTGGATGGTACTCAGGTTCAAACGCCCAAGCGCGATATCTATGTCGTCCAGGATGAACATGGCCGATTGCTCGGCTCGCAAAACTGGCCAGGCGGCGAACAGGTGATGGCGAACGGCGATAAAAGAGAGTTCCGCAATCTCATCGTCGACGGCGTCCACTATCGCGTCATCCGCATGCCCGGACTGCGCATGGTCGATCCAGGAGATATCGGCGGCGGAATCGCCAGACACGTCGTCATCCTCTACGGCGTTCGCACACGTCCTGTGTGGAGGCAAGTTCGCAATGCGATCGCTTTCTATGCGGGCGCCGGACTGATTTTGCTTATCGTCACCGGATTTATCCTCTTTTATCTGCTGCAACGTGGGCTTCAACCGCTACACGAACTCGCAGAACAGGCTGGACGTATTTCGGTAAACTCATGGAATCTCGATGCTTCCAGCAAAGCACGCTACGTGCGCGAACTCGCTCCTCTCGTGTCCGCGATCGAGACTGCGCTTAGTGGTATTGAACGGGCTTTCACGCAACAGCGACAATTCGTCAGCGATGCAGCGCACGAGCTAAAAACCTCGGTAGCCGTTCTGAAATCTTCGTTACAACTCCTGACGATGCGTCCCAGGTCTACAGAAGAGTACCAGGCAGGGCTCGAGCGGGTGTTGCTTGACTCTGAACGCATGGAAGAACTTGTCTCTAGAATGCTCACGCTGGCACGACTCGAGCATGACATTCAGCAGCCGGAAACTCTTCAAATTGTCGACTTGAGCGATGTCACACGTGAGGTTGCGGAGGATTTTCGCACGCTGGCTGAAATCAGCCACGTCCAGATCGTCGTGCACGCGAATACTACAGCACCGGTTCTGGCCGATCTCGAGCAGCTCCGACTGCTCTGCTCCAATCTTTTTCAAAATGCTCTGCAGCACAGCAGGGCCGGCGGCGAAGTCCGGGCAATCGTTCTCTTGCGCGAAACGACCGCCGAACTACACATCGAGGATAACGGCGATGGCATTCAACCCGAGATACTTCCCTATGTGTTTGATCGCTTCTTTCGCGGAGACGTCTCACGCAGCCGGAGAACAGGAGGGACGGGCTTGGGATTGGCAATCTCGAAAGCGATTGTGCTGCGACTCCACGGAGAGATCCGGTTGGAAAGCGAACCCGGCCACAACACCCGCGCCATCGTTTCATTGCCGTTAGCTACAAAAGCAAACATCTGTAGCACGCCATCCGTTCAACACAACCTTGATAGTCCCCCAAAAACGGTACATATATAACTTTCAAGTTGCGACATCACTTTATCTGCAATTTTCTTACCGCACGCCTCACCGAGCTCATACAGAAAACGTCGGCCTGAAATCCCACATCTCAAAGCCGCCAATAAGGCTCACTTCACGAGCATGTCACGTTGCTTATTTTTTGGGGATTCTCCGGTTAGGGAGGATAGTCTTGCGGTCGGACAGTCATCCGATTTTTTGATAGAACTTTTTGGGTCGGTTCGCAAACGTCTCGCCCTTACCCGAACGAGATTCGGCGATCCGACCGCTTGTTTCCGTCTTCATGTTGCGCCGCCAAAACTGCGGTTGGCAAGCCACATCTGGATCGCCTTGCCGTCCGTTGATAGTGGATCGCAAGACCTTTTTCGCTTCAATTTTGTGAGCAGTGCGCTTGGCAAAGCGTATTTAGCGTGAAAAGGTTGTCACTCGTTATCCACGTTGCAACCGCCTGCCTGTGACAAGTTATCAATTCGCGGGCTAGAGCAAAACATTTCCCTTTATGTTTGCACCTTCTTGCATAGTAACTCCTTGATACATACACAAAGTCCCTCCTATCACTACGCAGTTTGGCGTGAAAACTGCGCATAGGTCCCTTCGTAAGTCAACACAGGTCAAGGGATAGCAATCCTGTGCCAATAGGAACGGGCACACCCTTTGCCTCAGATTTTCTCACGCGTATGACAACTTTAAGGAGTTATACAATGACGAAATTATTTGGCTTAGTAGTCCTGTTTGCAGCCATAACGTTGAGCTTCGGTCAGCAGCCGGTCGTAACCTACCATTATGACAACCTGCGAACCGGCTGGAATTCGAATGAAACGACGCTGACTCCGAGCAACGTGAACACGAAGACGTTCGGTTTGCTCCATTCAGTGACACTGGACGAGGAAGTTGATGCACAGCCGCTCTTTGTCCCTGATGAACTTATCACTCTGGGCCCCCACAAGGGCAGGCACGATGTGGTCTACGTCGCGACCGCAAATAACACCATCTATGCAATTGATGCCTCGACAGGAGTGGTGCTCCTAAGTCCCAATTTTGGTCCACCAGTCCCCCAACCGCTGGGTTGCAACAACAACTCGTCGGTGGTCGGGATCACTGGAACTCCGGTCATCGATCTGGCAAGCAACAATATGTATGTGATCGTTTATACGATGGGAAATCCGAATACCGGCTTTCTGCCCGCCGTCCCGACCTACACGATCCATGAGCTCGATCTCGGCGACTTGAAAGAACGGATGGGGCGCAAGCCCGTAGTGGTGGCCGCATCGCACACGCTGACCGACGGCAGCACCTACAAGTTCAACGCCACGGTTCAGCGGCAGCGTGCGGCGCTGCTGGAAGCCAACGGAAACATCTACGCAGGATTCGCCAGTTTCTGTGATTTTAAGGCCAGCAGCACGCGCGGCTGGGTTTTGGGCTGGCATATAGGAGCTCAAGGAGTTTTGCAGCCGCTGTCCGCCAATAAACTTAACGACACACAAACGCCACCTAAGAGCAGCTACTATCTTTCGACGATATGGATGTCGGGATATGGCCTGGCGGAAGATGCCTCGGGCAACGTTTATTTTGTCACCGGCAATTCGGACCCCAAAGTCAACGTCTACGACGGCGTGACAGATATCCAGGAAAGCGTAGTGAAGCTCACTCCGAATTTGGCCCTGAGCGACATCTTCACCCCTGCGGATGAATTCGTTAAAGATCAACACGACGAAGATTTTGGCGCCGGCGGAGCACTCTTGTTGCCGCCGCAAGCTGGTCCCATCCCTAATTTGGCCGTGGCGGCTGGCAAAGAGGGCAATATGTTCCTTCTTAACCAGGCTAACCTGGGTGGTTTTAGCTCGACGAACAGCGGAATTGTCGGCGTTGTTGGGATTGGCCGGTGTTTCTGCGGGCAGTCATATTTCTCGGATGGAGTCCCACACGTCGTCAGCAGCGGTGCCGAAACCGTAAATCTTTGGAATCTCCAGACCTCGCCTTCAGTCAAACTTGTCAACGCCGGCTCGCAAACCATCACGAGCGGCCAGTCCCACGGATTTTTTACCAGCATTTCGTCGTCCGGATCCAACAACGCCATCATCTGGGCGGTGTCGCATCCACTGAGCACAACAAACACGGGCGTGACACTCTACGCAATGAATCCTCAGCCATCGGCCGGGAAGCTCCCGATACTGTTTACGGCCGTAGCCGGTTCATGGACGCATGTCACCGGTGACGCCAATATCGTTCCAGTAGTCACGGACGGCCACGTATATGTGGCGAGCGACAAAGGGCTCAGCATCTTCGGTCTGCTGGGTGGCGCCACCGCCATAACGATCATCCCCAAACCGGCGGTGCAGAGCCCCTCATCCTCATTCGCTCCGAATGAAATTTTCGGCACGATCAGCGGCATCAGCGGCATCAACGGATCGCAGATCACGGTCACGAGAAGGACAGGGAGTCTATTTAACGTCGATGCTTCGGTTGCCATCCAGAATGAGCTATCTGTGGGCCTGGAAGTTGGAGAACCAGTTGATGTACAGGGGACATTCAACGCGAACGGGATATTAGCCCATACCATCCAGCGAGCTAAGGATTCGTCGGACTTGTGGACGAAGGACCACTAACGCCAACAAAGTTTCTCTCTTTGCGGAATCGGAATTGAGTATTGGGGCTACTGGGAAGGGGTGATGGCGGAGAGTGGGGGATTCGAACCCCCGATAGAGTTTTTGACCCTATAACGGTTTAGCAAACCGCCGCCTTCAGCCACTCGGCCAACTCTCCACGCTTTTTTTGCACGGCTCTCGTGATTATAACTTGCGACTGCGAAATCTGAACCTCTATCGGGTAGATTTGTCTCTATAACCTGCAAAATGAGAGGGCCCGAGTGCCGCGAAGTTTAGGAAACATAAGAAAGATGCGGCTGTTGCCGCTCATTGCAGCCACATATTTCATGGTCTCCGGCGGTCCCTACGGCCTCGAGGACATCATCGGCAAAGCCGGCTATAGCCGCGCTCTCCTGCTCCTTCTCCTGATTCCTATCTTCTGGAGCCTTCCCACCTCTCTGATGGTAGGCGAATTCGCCTCCTCCATGCCCTACGAAGGAGGCTTTTATCACTGGGTACGCCGCGCCATGGGCCCTTTCTGGGGATTCCAGGAAGCCTGGCTCTCCCTCGCCGCCAGCGTCTTCGACATGGCCATCTATCCCACTGCCTTCGTGCTCTATCTCTCGCACATCGCGCCTGCGCTCACCGCTGGCTCCAGGGGTCTTTTAATCAAGCTCTGCATCGTAGTCATCTCCGCCATATGGAATCTCCGCGGAGCCGTAGCCGTTGGGCGGGGCTCCTTGCGCATGATGGCCCTCTCCCTATCGCCTTTCGTCGTCCTCATCGGCCTTGCACTCTGGCACAGTCTTCGGCACGGAGCCGCCGCAGCAGCAGGCGGCCCACCCGCAGAGGTAGACATCAGCGGTGCCGTGCTCGTAGCTCTCTGGAACTACATGGGCTGGGACAACGCCTCGACCATCGCCCAGGAGGTCGAAAACCCACAGCGCAACTATCCTCGCGCCATGTTCGCATCCGTCATGACAGTCACATGCGTCTACATGCTGCCGCTCGCTGCGGTCTGGATGGCTGGCATCCCCTCCGCACGCTTCTCCACCGGAGCCTGGGTCGACGCCGCAATGCTTCTCGGCGGCTCCGCTCTCGCACTATCCGTAGTTCTCGCTGGATCGCTCGACGGCCTCGGAACCTTCAACGCTCTCACTCTCTCGTACACTCGCCTTCCCTACGCCATGGCCGAAGACGGCCTGCTTCCCCGCGTCCTTACCAAACGCCGTCAGAACGGCGTCCCATGGGTCAGCGTCTTAGCCTGCACCTTCGGATGGGCCCTCGCCCTCGGCTTCACCTTCGAGCGCCTCATCACCATCGACCTTGTCCTCTACGGAGCCTCTCTCATCCTGGAGTTCGTCGCCCTCGTCATCCTTCGCGTGAAAGAACCCGACATGCATCGCCCTTTCCGCGTACCTGGAGGCCTCCCCACAGCCGTTGCAATAGGAATAGGCCCCACCGTCCTTATCGCCTACGCCCTCTACGCCGCCCGCGACGAGCGAATAGCCGGCCTATCCGCCCTCGTCTTCGCCGCAATCATCGCCGCCGCGGGCCCCCTCGTCTATCTGTTCGCACGCAGACGCCCAGCCGCATGAAAAAAGGACCGCTTCACAAGCGGTCCTCATTCTTTTTCCACCAGTCAGAATTACTTCTTCGCCGCCGTCGCAGCCTTGTTTTCAAGAAACCGCCGCTGCGCCTCCGTCACCTTATCGCGGGCAAACGAAGCATCACGCCAACCCTTTACCTCAACACGTTTCCCTTCCAGATCCTTATAGATCGAGAAAAAGTGCGTAATCTCCCGCAGCATATGCGGATAAATCTCCGAGAAGTTCCACACGTCCTTATACCGGGGATTGCCCTTGCCAACACAAAGCACCTTCTCATCCCCCAGCCCCTGGTCCATCATCTCCAGCAAGCCAATCGGACGAACCTCCATCACGCAACCCGGAAAGCTCGGCGCATCGACCAGCACCAGCACATCCAGCGGGTCGCCATCATCACCCAGCGTACTGGGGATAAACCCATAATCGCCCGGATAATGCACCGGCGAATACAGATTGCGGTCCAACCGAAACACATGCAGGTCCTTGTCGTACTCGTACTTATTGATTCCCTCGTGAGGAATCTCGATGACCGCATTGATCACCTCGGGAGATTTGGCCCCGACGGGAAGCTCAAGGTAATTCGTCATAAAGTTTGATTGTCTCTTCTCGTTGCAAAAATTTTGTGGCGTGCACAGGTCAGATGCTCGTTCCTCCGACACGCTAGCTATCGGCTCACGACCCCTCCAGAGAGGAAAAGCTGCATCATGTCTATAATCAAACACGATGAAGGCTCATGTCTATGTCACTCTCAAACGAACCGTGCTGGATGCCCAGGGGCAGACAGTTGCAGATGCCCTCCGCCGCATGGAATACCGCGGTGTAGCCGATGTACGGCAAGGAAAGTACTTCCTGCTGACCCTCGAAGATGGCCTCGAAAAAAGCACCGCCGAGGCCGAAGTCGAGCGCATCGCCCGCGAAGTCCTCACCAACCCCGTCATCGAGCAATTCACCTACCGCCTCGAAGACTGAAGAAGTTGCGGAAAGTGCCCTGTAGTTGCCCTTTGGGAGAGAGCGCAGGGCTTTAGCCGGCGTTCTCTTCAAATGCCACAATCAGGCTCTTTTGTCATCAAGCGCATTTAGTCCTCCTCGATGCGGCAGGAGCGACTCTTCAGTATCAACTGGACTTTCTCGTTCGATCGGGTTAGATTAGCTAACCGGGCCCCCAATTAAATTAATTATGAGGACAGTCCATGCGCTTACGCCGCTTGCTGAGTATTGCTGCCTTCATCCTCGGACCGACCTTTTCGGCCCACGCAACCACAATCGATACCTTTACACTGACGTTCAACCTGCCAGGACCAATCGTTAGCTCACCAAACCCCTACTATTACAATTTCTCCCAAGTGAGCTGGACGACTCAAGAGCCAACCTTCCCAATAGAGTTCGGCCCTCCTGGATACAGCAATATCCTGGTGATTGTTCCGGGCGCAGACTCATTCTCCCCACCACCACCAGGGTATACGGGATTTGGCCCGTTTGGCGGAGGGTCTTTCGCTATAAACCCCGCTCCAGGCGCACCTTCTTTTATGTTCGGGTGGGAAGATAGCTCCCGCATTTCCTATAACTTTACTGAGACAGGACCGTCGATCACTCAAGGAACACTTGCAGATCCCACGTTCGCTGCCGGCACCTATACCTTCACATCAGGTAACGTGGATATCATCCCTGAAGTCAGTTCTATGGCACCAGATCTCAATGAGTTGAACATCAACACAGCAGGAGACACGTTGGTCATCACCAAAGAAGTGATACCGGATACACCGGAGCCGTCTTCTTTGATTCTTCTGGGAACCGGACTACTGGCCGCGTGTACACGATTCCGTAAGCGCGCCTAATGTAAAGTCCCGTTTCACTGGAAACAAAAAGAGTCCCAACCATTCTCCACTCTGCGTGGATGGGCTCTATCTTCGCGTCTAACGCTGTGCGGCGGAGAGTGGCAATCTAGCCGCCATAAGCAAGGCCACTCGCGGAACCCAACCTCCGGATGCTACGCTCGAAAGGGAGACCCTTTTCTTGACCGACGCATCCGTAGAACGCACCCCAGCGCAACCCAGCGTTGAGATCACCCCTGCCAGCAGCCGCTTCGTCCGCGCCTGCCTCCGTCGCCCCGTCGACCGCACCCCCATCTGGCTCCTCCGTCAGGCCGGCCGCTACATGCCCGAATACATGGCGGTCCGCAAGCACCACTCCCTCCTCGAAATCTGCCGCACCCCCGACATCGCCGCCGAAGTCACCATCACCGCAGCCGAGCGCCTAGGCGTCGACGCCGCCATCATCTTCGCCGACCTCCTTCTCCCCTTCACCCCCATGGGTCTCGACTTCGAGTTCCTCGCCGGCGAAGGCCCCATCGTCCACTCGCCCATCCGCACCACCGAGCAAGTCCGCGCCCTCCGCACCGACCGCATCGACGACCTAAGCTACGTAGCCCGAGCCATCGAAAAAGTAGCCTCCCACTTCTCCGCCCCACGCCCGGCCGAAGGGCCTCATAGCGATCCAGCAGGCGACCAGCTAGGCATCATCGGCTTCTGCGGCGCGCCCTTCACTCTCGCCAGCTACATGATCGAAGGCGGCTCCTCCCGCAACTACATCGAGACCAAAAAACTCATGTACAGCGACGAAGCCACCTGGTCTCTCCTGATGGAGAAGTTAATCACCGTCCTCGTAGGCTTCGCCCAGCAACAAGTCGAAGCCGGCGCCGACGTCATCCAGATCTTCGACTCCTGGGCCGGAGCGCTCAGCGTCACCGACTACCGCCAATACTGCCTCGCTCCCACCACCGAGCTAGTCCGCCGCATCCAGGCACTCGGCGTCCCCGTCATCTACTTCGGCGTCGACACCGCATCGCTCCTCCCCACCATGCGTCAAACCGGAGCCGACGTCATCGGCCTCGACTGGCGCATCCCCCTCGACCTCGGCTGGAAGGCCATCGGCGAAGGCTGCGCCGTCCAGGGCAACCTCGACCCCATCGCCCTCTTCGCCCCCGAAGACGTCCTCAAATCCCGCGTCCGCGAAATCCTCACCGCAGCCAACCGTCGCCCCGGCCACATCTTCAACCTCGGCCACGGCATCGTCCCCGGCACCCCCGTCGACAACGTCATCAACGTAGTCAAGTGGGTCAAGGAGTTCGGCGCGCAATGACCGCAGCACCACATCAAAGCGCCATCCTCCTCCTCGCCCACGGAACCCCCAACGTCCTCGACGAGATGGCGGAATACCTCAGCAAAGTCACCGGAGGCCGCGCCCTCCCACAAGAGGTCGTCGAAGAACTGCAACACCGTTACGCACAAATCGGCTTAGGCGAAACACTCGGCACCGAACCACCCCCCCTCACCAAGTGGACCATCGCCCAGGGCCAACTCCTCGAGCAGTCCCTCAACGGCACCCGCGTCTACATCGCGATGCGCAACTGGCATCCTTACATCGCCGACGTAGTAGCCCAAATGCGCGTAGACGGCATCACCCACATCAAAGCCATCTGCCTTGCCCCCCAAAACTCCCGCACCAGCGTAGGTCTCTATCGCCGAGCGCTCCTCGCCGCAGCCGCCGGTCTTCAAGTCGACTTCGTAGCCGGATGGGCCGAGCACCCTCTCCTCGCCCAGGCCTTCGCCGACAAGCTCTGGCCCGTATGGGCCGAAGCCTGCGCCCAATCAGGAACCCGCATCCCCGTGCTCTTCACCGCGCACAGCGTCCCCTGCCGCACCATCATGACCGGCGAAGCCTCCATCGCCGGAGCCCGTCCCGGCACTGCAATCCAAGACACACCCGACCCCTACCCCGTCGAAGCCAAGCGAACCGCGCAACTCGTAGCCGACCGCCTCGCCGTAGTAGGTTTCACCGAAAAGGACTGGCTCTTCGCCTTCCAAAGCCAGGGCATCAGCGGCGGCCCATGGATCGGCCCCACCGTCGAAGACACATTGAAAGCAATCAAGGACGAAGGCTACGCAGGCGTAGTCATGCAGCCCATCGGCTTCCTCTGCGACCACGTCGAGATCCTCTACGACATCGACATTGCCTTCAAAGAAACAGCCCACGAGCTAGGCCTAAAACTCTGGCGCGCCGAGAGCCTCAACGACTCCCCCATCCTCACCCAGGCCCTCGCCGAAATCGCCACCGGCAAATACAAAGCAGACGTAGACAAATAAGCCCACGTCTCTCTGTAATTACTGAACGATAAGGGTTATTAGTTTGGTTGAACTTGTGCTTCCAGATGTGGCTGTGATCGTCATCTGATAAGTACCTGGATTCACGGTCGTCTGTGAAGGCGTGGGTTTGGTAGAGGCAGAGGAACCTCCGCTGCACCCTATCAGCATGAATTGCGCAGCAGTGAGCAGCGCGAGCAGCAGCAGAGACTGCATGCCCAAACGAGATCGCCGCAGCCACCAAATAATGGGCAGAAGCACCACGCAAGGCAATAATCCAAAACCGGCAAGCTGAACATCTGAGACACGTCGCTGATTATTTGCCACTTGCTGAGAAGTAGTCACCGTAACTGTAAAGTCTCCAGTTCCTCCGCCAGCGAGAATCACGCTCGAAGGCGATATGGTGCAACTCGCGTTTGTCGGAGCTCCGCTGCAGGCTAACGAAACCGTTCCACCGAAGCCCGGTCCTGCAGCCAACGTGAGTGCGTAGGTTGCAGGTTGACCACTTGTCACCACCGCGGATGTTGAGCCACTGGATTGTGTAGTGATGGAAAGCGTCGCCAAACCCGTCCCCGTCAGAGAGATACTTTGGGGAGTTCCTGCTGCATTGTCTGCAATGCTCAAAACCCCATTCTGTGTACCGGTGGCGGATGGGTTAAACACTACCGGGATAGCGCAGGTTGCCCCAGGCGCCAAGGTGGTTCCGCATTGAGATGTCTCAGCGAACTGCCCACTGGCGGTGATGGATGTGAAAGTTACCGCGACTGGGGATGTATTGGTCAAAGTAATGGTTTGAGCTGGAGAAGACGTGCCGATAGCTTGACCGCTGAAAGTGATGGAGGCCGCACTAACGGTCAGAGTTGGAGTTGCCGCCATGCCCCTAACCAGCACAACAGGCTTCGAGTTGAGGGCGTCTTCCTGAATCAGCACCTGGCCGCTCTGAACCCCTAACGTCACAGGAGATAGCGCAACCGGAACTGTGCAGTTTGCCAGGCGCGTTAGCGCGACCTGACACATCGGTTGCTCCACGACGAATGGAGGTGCAACGGTAGCGCCCGTTACATGAAGGGGACCATTGCCGCTGTTGGTCACGGTAATTACTAGACTGTTCGATTTCGCCCCATTCGCAACCGTGCCAAAATTCAGCCACGATGGGCTTACAGTTGCCAGCGGCGAGCTTAGAAAGAGCGAACCGCTTTCAGCAGCCACCAGCAAGTCGTCAGTTCCATCACCATTTAGGTCGCTGACGACGACAGGTGCGCCGACAGGCGCATAATCGGTGAAGACAACTGGCACCTGAAACGTCCCATCGCCATTGCCAAAGAGTATTTCGAGATTCCCCGGACCGCTTGCGTTTGCAGTCAAGGCAATGTCCAGTTTTCCGTCTCCGTCGAAATCGCCGATGGCGGGCTGTTGAGGGAACCCGGGCACGACGTAATCGACCCGGTTGGGGAAGGTGCCATCGCCCTTTCCGAGGAATACGTCCACTTTATTGCCGGTTGCTATTAGGTCCAGAACACCGTCACCGTTCACGTCCGCGACCGTCAATCCACTGGGAAGATCATCGGTGGGGTAGATGACCGGGACAGCAAGCGAGCCATCTCCATTTCCCAGGAGCACCGCTACGCCGTTCGGGTTGATAGTGAGAGCAAGGTCGAGTTTGCCGTCGTGATTGAAGTCTCCGGCCACCACTTTATCGGGAATACTTGTCAAGCTCCAGAATCGACGTACCGGCTGGAAGCTTCCATCACCCTTGCCCAGCAAGATCTGCATAGGCTGCGATTCCAGAAAGCCATTGCCCACGTCGACGACATCCGGATAACCATCTCCATTGAAGTCTCCCACGACGAAGCTACGTGTGGAGGAATCGCTGTTCACCTGGATGGCAGTTCCGAACGTACCGTCCCCACGACCCGGCAGCAATGTCGTTCCATTTACCATCAGATCCAAGTGGCCATCGTGATTGAAATCTGCTGCCGAAGTCGAACTGAGACCCTGGGCCGTTGTGTTTGCAGCCAACGGATGCTTGAAAGTTCCATTGCCATTGCCCAGCAGCACAGCCAATCCAGTTTGAGTGGAAACGGCGACATCGGGCTTACCGTCGCCGTCGAAGTCGCCGATCGCAGCAGAGCCGACATAGGACTGCGAGTTGGTTAGTGGCAAGTTCTTTCGCGGACTAAATGTTCCATCGCCATTGCCCAGCAGTACCGTGATGTAATTTCCATAGGAATCGACCACGCCTATATCGATGTTTTGATCCCCATTTACGTCTGCCGTCGCAAAAAAATAGGGTTGACTGCCCGTTGCATATACTGCCGTGGGCTGGAATGTTCCATCGCCATTGCCCATCAGCACCGCCACACCGCTGTTGAAAACGCTGGACATCAGCAAATCTAATTTCCCGTCGTTGTTCAGGTCGAGTAGCTCCAGACGCGCCGAACCGAGCGCAGTATCCGTAGAAACCTGCTGCTCTGCCTGAAAAGACCCGTCCCCGTTCCCTTTCAACACTGTGACCGTCGACCCGAAATAATGAGAAACAACAAGATCCGGAATCTTGTCACCTGTTACGTCGCCAGCAGCGATGCCGGCGATATTGTATCCAGACGGATAGTTGACTGCCGCCTTAAATGTCCCATCGCCATTTCCTAGCAGAACGGATACGACGCCTGGCGTCCCGCCGGCTACGCTATTCAACGTTTCGTTCGCCAGGGCAAGATCCGGAATACCGTCGCCATTGAGGTCGAGTACAGTTATAGCGCTGGGAACGCCGCCCGCGGGGATGTCTTGTTCTGCCTGAAATGTGCCATCTCCATTTCCCAGCAGAACTCCTACAAAGCCGCAGGTTGTGCCGCTTGTGCCGCAACTACCACCAACGACCAGATCCAGTTTTCCATCACGATTGAAATCGGAAGGCGCTAAAAGGTATGGTGTGTGTGCGACCGGGTAGGTCACAGGCGAATTCAAGGTTCCGTCGCCGTTACCCCGCAGAATCATCACGCCGCTCAGCACTGTCACAGCAACATCGATCTTTCCGTCGCCATCAAAGTCGCCCGCGATCAGGTTCGTGGGCGATCCCGGTGAGGGAAAGTCGGTCTTTGCGCCGAAGGTACCATCCGTCTGTCCCAAAAGGACAGAAACGCTGCCACCGGAAGTATTGGCAACTATCAAATCGGCGCGTCCATCGCCATTCATGTCGGCGATTGCCACGCCGTGAGGGAATTGGCCCGTCGTAAAATCGGCGCGATTGAAAAAGTACTGAGATGACCGGGAACTGGCACCGTAGGCAACGAGGTGTGCAATCTGCAGAGCTGCAAATAAGAAGAAAATTCTGGCAAAAAAACGCAACGGTATCTCCCAAAAGGCGAACAAGGATATGCGGGCGCCGTGACAATGGCGTCGGTGCAATTTGCAAAAATCATCCAACCTGAACTTGCGAATTCTAGCACGCAGCAAATCTCGCTATGTTTCGACCGCGGACGTAGCGAGATGGGGAGTTTCCCTGCCTGGAGATGTTGAAACCGAGAGGAGGAGAAAATGCTCCTCCTGCCCCAACGGAAGCCACATCTCGAGGAAAATAGACGAACTTCTAATTTGTTGACGTTTAGCAATGCCGTCGAGATGGCGGAGCCCCTCCATGTCTTTTGTCAAGGGTTAGGCGCAGGGGTTTTAGCCCTGCTACCAGAGCAGGTGTGCTCGTCTTGTTCTATGGTCTGGGGAACCGGACAATGTTCAGCGACAGTCGCTCAAACTTCCATACGCGGATTGGATACCGCATGAGTGTGTGTCGTCGCAGGCTTGCCTCGGACTTAGCGCGGGCGTTGGATATCAATCCTGCCCAAGGGGCTCTCGAGGATCACCATGACCGGTTGTCCGGCTCCCCAGACCACAGATATTGAAACGGCCTCCTTTGCAGTTTCTGAAAGCTGAAAAGCTCTGCTATCTTCCTTGCATGAAGCGATTTCCTTACCTTATTGGCATAGGTTTTGGCCTTTTCTCGTGCTTGACCACTGCCCGCGCTCAGCACATGAATTCATCAGAAGCTCCTTGTCGAAATGTGACGATAACGGTTGAAGTCGCGAATTGCTTCAGCAAGGCGGCCAAAGATGCCGACCGTAAACTCAACGAGACGTACGCCCAAGTGTTGTCGGTTCTCCAGACCAACGACCAGCAGAAACTAAGGGCCTCGCAACGGCTCTGGGTTCAGTTCCGCGATACAACCTGCGCAGCCGAACGCGATCTCTACGAGGGAGGAAGTGGTGCTAATCCCGCCTATCTTGCCTGCACGGAAGAGGAAACTCGGCTGCGAACGAATGATCTGCGGACGACCTACGGCTGGCTTATAGAGAAGTTCGCGAAATAGCCATTTACAGCTAGTCGCCGACAACCGAGAGGTTGCTGCACCTCACCTCCTGACCGATCGCCCAGATGAAGCCGGCGAGCTCGCGTGCGATCGCGGCAACGACGACGGTGGGCTTTTTGCCTCTGGCGACCATGGAGCGGTAGCGCGTGCAGAGCCTGGTCTGTGCCTTCCAGGCGATGTCGCGGATGTTCTTCGGCAATCGGACGAGGATCTCCGCCTTCTCCTTCGCGATGCGCGCAGGATACTGGTAACTCCACGCTGCTTCGATGAGCATGCGCCTGGCTTCGCGGTTGCCGGTCTTTGTGATGCCACCCCGCCGAGTCGTTCCACCGCTGGAGTGCTCGGAAGGAACCAGACCGAGATACCCCATTAACAGGCGCGGTGACTCGAAGCGGCTGAGGTCGCCGGTGGATGCGATGAACGTTGCTGCGGCGATCATGTCGATGCCACGCAGTCCACGCAACGCTTCGACAAGCGGTCCAAGCGACCAGCTTCCAACCATCGCAGAAATCCTATCGATCAGGGCATCTCTTCTCTGCTGCGTGGTCCACACCGTCTCGAGGTAGTCCTGAAAGACGATGCCATGGGCATGCTCCTGGAAGGTCTGCCCTGCAAGCCAGCAGCGATGGCGCTGTGTCCAGTGCTTCCCGGTCGGGTAGCTGCGGCCATGCCGAAGCAGGAAGGCGAGCAACTGCTGGCGTGCACGCATCAGGTGCATCGATGCATCCACTCTGGCTCTGACCAAATCGCGAAGCGCCTCGTGAGTAGTGTCTGGAACCCAGACTGGCGTCAGGTCCCCGGAGCGGTGCAGGATGGCAAGCTTCTCTGAATCGCGCCGGTCGGTCTTGATCCGTTCCCCTGGCTTGCGCGGGATCATCGACGGCGCGGCCACTGTGCACTTGTGTCCAAGTCGCGTCAGCTGGCGGTGAATACCATATCCACAACCGCTAGCTTCATAGCAGAAGTCGAGCTCACCATGCCTCGTGAGCTGCTTAGCCATCTTGTGTACAGCTTCCGGCGTGTTCGGAATCACACCGATGAACCGCACATGCCCGCTCCGGCCGTCTTCTGCAACGCTGATGGAAATGGTCTCCTTGTGGACGTCCATGCCGACGAATGATCTGATGGTCTGCTTCATGCCTTCCCTCCTGTGAACAGGAGAACCGATGAATACGGTTCTAGAAAAGACATACAGACTTATAGCAGCCATTGGAGTTGCTACTGCAACTGCTCGGCGGGCTAGTCTACGAGGCTAAACAGCCTTACGCTGAAAAGTCGTCTTCTTCGTATTCGCAAAAGAATCTTTCGCCTTAAACGATGCCGCCGACGCTCCGGGAGCTGGCTTCGCCCCACTCTTCACCTGTGCAGCTTTTTCGCGAGCCGCCTGTAGCTTCTGTGCCTTACGACCCAGACCGCCTATCTTTACTCCGCCAGCTTTAGGAATGAAATCACTCATACAGAAATCCTCTCACGCCCGGCACCCTCAGTTCCAGAGTCATCACCGTTCAAAATAGTTACAACAGAATCCACCTCCAAAAGAAATCCACAGAAAACCTGTCAAGCCCCAACCCCACCTAACTACCTAAAAACAAAAGAGATACTCATTGCAAATTAGTTATCTCCTATTCGTTACGATTAAAACAGGATTAGAAAAGCCTCGGCCCACAAAGCCGGGGCTTCATCATTAACCCATAACCCTTTTAGAAAGACGAATTTACCCGTAACCAATTTAGAATGACGATTTTACAAACACGATAAAACGTATCAAACTGATTTAAAACAACTTACACGAAGATACCCCCAGGGGGGGTTACCCAACCGCTCCGGTCACACACGAAATGCTCTACCCTCACATAGGGAGAAACTGTGAAGCGGATAGCAATCGTAGGCGGCGGCATCGCTGGTCTCACGGCAGCCTATGAGCTGTCGCAACAAACGCGTAAAGGTGCCGGTATCGAGGTCGTTCTCTTCGAGTCCTCAAACCGCCTCGGAGGCATCGTCGAAACCGTCCGCGAGGGCGGCTTCATCATCGAGTGCGGCCCCGACGCCTGGGTCACCGAAAAACCCTGGGCCAAAGTCCTCGCCGAAGAACTAGGTCTTAGCGACGAGATCATCTCCTCGAACGATGCCACCCGCAAGACCTACGTTCTACTCGACGGCCACCTCCAACCCATGCCCGACGGAATGCGCATGATGGTCCCAACCGACCTCACCGCGCTCGACAACTCCGAACTCTTCAGCCATGAAGCCAAACAAGCCTTCCACGCCGAAACAGCCCGGGCCGATGAACTAAAAAACACCGCGCCCCAACACGACGAGAGTGTAGCCGACTTCGTCCACCGTCACTTCGGCAGCGAAGTCCTCGAGAAAATCGGCGCTCCTCTCCTCAGCGGAGTCTTCGGCGGCGATGTCAGCAAACTCAGCGTTCGCTCAGTCATGGCTCCTTTCGTAGCAATGGAAAAAGAACAAGGCAGCCTGATCAAAGCCCTTCAATCAAAGGCCAACGCAGACAAACCAGCAATCTTCACCACACTACGCAGCGGCCTCGGAACCCTCATCGATCGGATGATCGCAGCCATCCCGCCCGAATGGATTCGCCTCGGCGACGAAGTCAGCTACATCTCCAACGAAGACGAAGGTTGGCTCATCGGAACCGCCAGAGAAGTAGAGCGCTTCGACGCCATCATCATCGCCACACCGATCGACACAACTCGCGCCTTACTCGATCCCATCGACAACCGCATAGCCGAGCTGATGGAAATGGACGCAAGCTCAGCAGTCGTCGTCGGCTTCGGCTTCGCCAACGCAGCCAACTTCACCATCCCTTCCGGATTCGGCTTCCTCGTCCCCGTCGGCTCCGGAAGCCTTCTCCTGGCCGCAACCTTCATGGACCAGAAGTTCCCCGATCGCGTCCCCGATAACGGACGCCTGCTCCGCGCCTTCTTCGGCGGAGCCTCGGCCGAACGCCTCATGCGTTGCGGCAACGACGAGATCGCCTCCATAGCGCGCCTCGAGCTAGCCCGCATCCTCGGCCCAATGCCCGAGCCGCAAGTCACCGTAGTCCGCCGATGGCCCCGCAGCCTCCCGCAATACAGCGTAGGTCACCTCGACCGCATGGCCGAACTCACCAACCGAGTCCAAGGCCTCGAAGGCCTCACACTCCTCGGCAACGGCTACAACGGTGTTGGCCTCCCCGACCTCATCCGCGACGCCCGCACCGCCGCCCGCAACATCATCAACGAGCCAACCTAGCTCGCGCCAAACCGATAAGTAACTCCGGTGGCTACGCGAATGTTGTTCTGCGTATTGTTCTTGGCATTCGGAATTCGAGTATAGACATACGACACATCCCCAATCGTAAGTCCAAATCGACGGCCTAGCCTCGTAGTAACGCCACCACCACCAAGCAACCCAAAAGAATTGCGATTGATGGTGAATTCGAAATTGACATTCTCCTTCGCACCACCGAACAGTACTTGTCCATAAGGAACGAAACGACTCGAAGAACGCCACGTATAACGAGGCCCAAAGAGATAGTTGATGATCGTAATGTTCTGTTGCGTGTTATCCACGTTGTTAGCAAACGCGACTGCAATATCCGCCACACCGCTCCAGGCAGGCGTTAGATTCACAACAACGGAGCCACTTCCACCATTGAGACCAAAGCAGCCGCACTGTCCTGGCGGGGCGTTGGCATGAAAGTAATTGTAATTCGCTCCAACTTCCACTCTCGGAACGTCTCCTCGACCAGTCGCCGACGGAACCGCTTGAGCATGAAGAACTCCTGAGAGTGCAACTAAGACCAGCAATAAAGCAGCGTTTCTAAAATGCATCCATTATTCTCCTACTGCACGACCAGCGTTGCAGTTGCGGTATGTTGAATCGACCCTTCGGTACCTGTAACGCTGACCGAATAAGTTGTAGGAGTTAGGGTGAAATAACCGCCAGCGCAGCCACTAAGCCCAGCGATCGGCAGAAGAGATCCGAGGAGCAACAGAAACACAACTAACATGCGCGGCATTCTGTTCCGATGCTTGCGAACGACACCAAGGCCGAACAAACCAAGCATTCCTAGCGCAATCGACAAACCACGCTGCGACATCCGATCACCCTTTCGCGAACGATTCTCCGCATTCAACGAACTGCTTGTCGTTATGTCGAGAACAACACTCGTAGTGCCGCTACCCGCAGCAATCGTTGTTGGCGTAAAGGTGTATGTCGTGCCAGGAGGCAATCCCGCAACCACCAGATTGAGATCGCTCAAGAACGTCGTTGCACCCAGCGGAGCGAGATCAAACTTATAGCTGATCTTGCCCCCTGGAAACACATTCTGACTACTGGCTCCGTTCACCGTATTTGTAAAGTCCTGCACGATATACGTCACAGGAGCCGAAGTACTCGCAGCGAAACTCGCATCACCCGAATAGACCGCTACTATCTGGTGCGATCCAGTCGTCAAACCGCTCGTCGCATACGCTGCACCCCCCGACTTCGCCAGGGCAACCACGGTTCCGTTTGTATCCAACGCCGTGGTTCCCAGTACAGTCGTCCCTTCAAGAAAAGTAACCGTACCCGTAGGAGTCGGGATTGCCGCAGTTACCGTCGCCGCAAAGGTGACTGTGTTATGCAGCAGCTGCGTCAAAGCACTTTGACTGAGCGTAATAGCCGTTGGAATCTTGCCGATGACTTGCACAAGAGGTGCTGAGGTAGCCACATCATAGCTTCCATTTCCGCCATAGGATGCGGTAATAGTGTGCGAGCCAATCGCCAGATTGGAGGTAGTGAGTACCGCGACACCCGCCGCGTTGACCGCTCCTGTCCCGAGAACAACAGCTCCGTCGCGGAACGTCATCGTCCCGCTTGCGGCCGCAGGTACAGTTGCCGTGAAGGTAATCGACTGATTGAACTCTGCGGGATTCGCCGTGGATGCTAGCACCACCGTTGGAATTATCTTTGAGACCACGACCTGTGTTGCGGGCGAGGTTGCAGTATTGCTCGTTGGCCCTCCCGGTGTCGTCGCCGTAATAGGATTTGGCCCAAGCGGCAACGAAGGGACGGTGATAGTCGCCACTCCGTTGACCACAGGAGCCGTGCCGATCACTGTCGTACCGTCATTGAACGTAATGGACCCGGTAACTCCCGGCGGCACCTGTTCGGTAATTGTGACCGGCGTATCGACGGTTGGAGTTGTCGTCGATACACCTGGAGGCGGCAGAACAGGCGTTATCTTCGTAACTGTCACCGTAGTTGCTGGCGACGTTGCCGCATTGTTGTTAGCATCCGCTGGCGTACTTGCAGTAATGGAATCTGTACCGACTGTCTGCAAGGTAACCGTGATAGTCGCTGCCCCGTTCACAATCGGCGCCGTCCCAATAACAGTCGAGCCGTCAGAGAACGTCACAGGGCCAGTAACGCCAGGAGGAACAGTTTCGGTGATCGTCTCTGAGCCGCCGGACGGCAACGTAGGGGCAGAGACAGCCGGAGCCGTCAATGCAGGCGTTCCCTTGCCGACGGTCTGATTGACGGTTCCTTGGTTCGGATTGTTATTGCCATCACCGCTATAGCTGGCCGTAATCGTATCGGTCCCTACCGGAAGCACCGTCGTCGTAATAGCAACTGTTCCCTGCGAAGTGACAGAGCCGGACCCCAGCAAAACTCCACCACTGGTAAATGTAACTGTGCCGGTAGGTCCCGATGGCAAACTTGCAGTGATCGTAACGGTTGCCCCATATGTACTTTGGCCAGACGTCGTCACCGTGACGGACGGCGTTGCTTTATTGACCGTTTGAGTAAGGTTTGCCGTCGACGCGTTGTTGTTCGCATCGCCACTATAGGTCGCAGTGATGGCATCACTTCCTGACGGAAGCGCCGAGGTGGTCACAGCTATCGTCGTGCCTGTGACCTGATAAGTACCCAGCGTTGCGGAGCCATTCGCAAATGTCACGCTTCCCGTCAACCCTGCCGGCAGCGTATCCGTAAAGGTGACCGAAGCGCCAAAGACGGACGGATTGTTTGACGAGGTCAACGAAGTTACAGGAGTTCTCTTCGCTACAGACTGTGTCGTCGAGCCGACGGCATTATTGTAATTTCCATCTCCACCATAAGAAGCGGTGATCGAATCACTTCCCGCCAACAGCGCTGACGTGACAATTGTCGCTACGCCAGATGCGTTTATCGTTCCCGTACCCAATGTTATCGAGCCGCTAGTGAATACAACTGGTCCCGTTGGAGTCCCAGGCGATAGCGTTGCAGTGATTGTTACCGCGTCACCATAGACACTCGCTCCTGAAGTCGTAACAGCAAGGGAAGGTGTCACCTTATTCACCACCTGCGTCACAATCGGAGAAGCGGCGGAAGAAATACCATGGCTTGCGTCCCCGCCATAGACTGCGGTGATATCGTGCGATCCACCCGTGAGAGTCGAAGTAGTGAGGGTTGCAACTGAACTAGAGAGTGTGACTGTTCCTAGCGCCGTTCCTCCATCCTTGAAGGTCACGCTTCCAGACTCACCAGTCGGGACAGTAGCCACAAAGGTGACAGTCTGCCCGTAGTTTGAAGGGTTCGGCGATGACGACAACAGGATGCTCGCAACAGTTACAGTCACAATGCTTGTACTGCTTGGGTTGTAGTTGGCATCACCCGGATACGCTGCTTGCAGCGCCTCACTCCCGGCGGACAAAGCCGTTGTAGTTAGGGTGGCAACACCACCATTCAATGTTCCCGGGCCAAGGTAGGTGGCGCCATTGAAAAACTTGACCGACTCACCATCCGTCGTCGTTGTCGGTGGTCCCACAGTGTAGGGGTCCAGAGTAGCGGTAAGCGTCACTGGCTGGCCTGCCAAAGTAGCAGCGGTCGGCGATACAGCCAAGCTCAGAGTTGTCGGTGTAGGAGCTGCCAGCAATGGCATTGTCGATGAAACACTGCCTTGGTAGATCGAGTTGCCAGCGTAACTTGCATCGACATAGTGGGTTCCGCTACCCAGCGGAGACATCGCCAGGCCAGTTAGAGCATCCGCATCCGCAACCTGCTGCACCTCGCTCAACGAAACTGCCGCCTGGTAATTTTTTGCGTCCGTGCCCACCAGGTCTGCATTGCCGTCATTGTTGTAATCCCCAGCATTCACGGCGTAGGTAAGGCTAAATTTACCTATGGCTGGTTCTGTATAGGCTTGAAAAGTACCGTCACCCCTGCCCAGGTAGACAAGCGCTCCAGAACTCCCTCCAGCGATGATGTCCGGCTTCCCATCGCCATTCACATCGGCAAGATGCGGATCCGAGGGAATGTCCGAAACGTAACTTACAGTCGGTAGAAAGGTGCCATCGCCTTTACCAATCAGTACGAAGAGGCTATTACCGATATGGTTGCCGCTCATATGTGCAAGTTGAACCGTCGTAGAGACGACATCCGGTATATTGTCACCATTCGTGTCGCCAACGGTTAGGAACTCGCCTATTCCCGACGCCACCAATACAGGGGCGTTGAAGGTCCCATCACCTTTGCCCGATGCCACATAGAGATTAGACAAAGTGCCGTTGGGGCTATTAGAAATATCCACAGCATAAGCGAGGTCGTCGTTACCATCTCCATCGAAGTCAGCTACAACAACATCATTCGCTGGCAACGAGGTGTTTACTGCGACTACGCCGGCCTTAAAGGTGCCGTTGCCATTGCCAATGAAAATCGTCACATCCTGCTGTGAATGGTCTGTAACGGCAATGTCCAGGATTCCGTCTCCATTGAAATCTCCCATGGCAAGGCCTGTAACGTCTCCCGACGGATAGGCAACCGGAGTCTGGAACGTTCCATCCCCGTTTCCAAGCAAGATAACCACACCCCCCGGATTCCCGCCCGAACATCCCACCGCGATATCGGTGCTTCCATCTCGATTGAAGTCGGCCAGCAAAACCTTCACTGGGTTGCCCGTCCCCGTCGGACAACCGCTGTAGTTCACCTTCGGTTGAAAGCTTCCATCACCCTTGCCAAGCAGGACAGTGACCGTCTGGTCCATGTTTACAGTTACTAAGTCGAGATTGTTATCACCGTCGATATAGTCCGAAGCAATCGCAAGTGATCTAGTGGAAGCGTCATTGTTGCTCGGCTTTGCAGCGATGGAAAATGGAGAGTTCGGCGCCTGGGTAAAGGTTTCGTTCAGCACCCCTTTGCTAAGTGCTTGCGTACCCAAAACCTTGTTCCCGACGCTAGTGTCAAGGAAGGAAAGAACATCGCCTGGCGCGGATAGCAGCGAGCCCACGCCGATTACACTTCCCATCAGCGTGTAATTTCCCACGCTTCCCGATGAGACCGCCGTCGTTGTCGTCGAGTATTTCCCCTGCACCGTATAGGAGACCGGCGTCGAGACGCTGGAAGCATAAGTGTTGTTGGCTCGATAAACCGCCTTGTAGCTGTGAGTGCCGAGAGGCCCGCTGCCAATCTTGACGACCGCAGTCCCATTTCCGGATGTCAACTGAACGCGGCCCAACGCGGAGTTGTTCTCGCAGAATGGCGCAGTGGCATCGCAAAACAGTACGAAGCCGGCGCTGACAGGAGATCCGTTAGCCGTCACGGTCGCAGTCAGAATGATCGGCGTTTTATATGGCACCGACGTCGACGAGATCGTCAGTGCTGTCGTTGTCACCGTGCCCGCATATGCGGTATGAACCAACATTGCCAATAGCAGGACAAGACCTGCAGCCGCATGATGTTTGCGGAGAAAGAAAAATACCGAGAGTCGGAGGGAACGATGAAAGCTCAATGTCATAGGTTCCTTGAGGCGAGGTGTCGGTAGTTACATGACTTTCGTAACAAACCCTAACCTTCCTCTTTTGGCTCACCTATCACCCGAAAGTTGCATCGTTACCAACTGGTTTTCAGGCCATTTGGCCCGTAAAAGATTCGCTCCACTAACGCAATGAAATGAATAATTTAGCCGTGTTTTGCTAACGCAAAAACTATTATCAATTTAGTAATTGAGGTAACTTTTCTCATCTCTCCAGGAACGAGCGCAGCTTCTCTTTTGAGCACAAAAAACCGATCATTCCAGAAGTTGGACTCTCGGAACGCGACAAAGAAAAATAGCAATCCTGTAGAAACGTTTTTAAGGCGACCAACACCATCTCTTCGTAGCACGCTCGCTCTCTCTGGCCTGCTGGGAGACAGGCCAGGGAGATCCAAGCGCTACTAGCTCAGATTGATGCTCTGCTTCTGTTGTTGGTTCTCGATCTATGAGAAGGCCCGGCGCTTAGACGTCGGGCCCTTGCTTCTGGTGTTATTTCAAGCACCCGAGTACAGCAAAAACGGCGCCCAATACAGCGGCTTGCGAAACACTCCGTTCGAGTGAAGCATCGCCAGCTTTGCCGACCGCAGAGCAACATCAGGCTGGCTGCCTTTGGCCAACTCCCCATACAGATTGTCCATTAACTGCGGCGTCGATACGTCACTGACCTCCCACATGGCTCCAATCACATGGTGCGAGCCCGCACGCAAAAACGCCCAGGCCAATCCCACCAGACCCTCCCCGGTGTACTGCCGCGAGCCCGACCCATAACACGACGACAACGTCACCAGATCGGCATGAAGATTCTGCTGCAGAATGTCCCGCGCATACAGCTTGTAGGGGCTCGCTTCCCCATGGTCCCGTGAGAGCACCACCGCCGAATCCAGAGGAGCCGTCATATTGGCCGTGGCATGAGCAACAAAGTGGATATACGAAAACCCGCCAGGCTGATGCTCGCGATAGGCATCGGGCGTTGCCTGCACTCCGGTCAGCACCATGCGATGATCGGCATCAAAGTGGCCTGCGATATTCGCGACTTCCTGCGCAGCGTTCGGCAGCTTCGCATACTCATTCTCACGATAGACAGGGTCGCCGATCAGCAGCATTCGCCTATCCGCATAGCGCTCCTGCTTCTCGCTGTTAGCAGAAAGCAACCGAAGCGACTTGGCATTTGTAATCGCAACATCCTCAATCCAGAAGTGCGGAGCCTCCTCTCCAGCAAGCAGGGTCTCAAAGTTGAGACTGCTCAAGGCCTCATCACCGATGATGAAAACCCTCCCGCCCTTCGGAATCATCCCTTCCACCGGCTTCACCAGTGCCCGATACAGCTCGCGCCCCGGACCATTCTCCTGCGCCAGCACATCCCTCGAAGCCAGAATCGCCTTCGTATGCGACTGGATCAGAGGAATAATCGTCTCACTCCCCGGCAGCACAAAGAACTGCTGTCGCGCAGGAGTAATCGCCCAAACGTAAGAAGTCTTTGGCCGTACCGAATAAACCAGAATCGTAGCCTGCACACGAGAAGCAATTGCGCGAGCATTCAGACTACTGGTCCGCTTCAACGGCGGAAGCTTCAACCCATCCGCAAGCGCCTCCGCCCTACTCTCATCGACAACATTCAGAGCGTCATCCGTCCTTTTCCCGTGGATCAAATAGTCGGTGTAGTCCCGATAAAGATCATTCCCATTCTCAAGAAACGGAATCGTCGAATCGACACTGGTCAGCGAAGACCTTTGTTGCCGAAAGGTATCGATAGACCGCTGAAACCACAAACCAGCATCCTGAGACCGCCCATCCTCCAGATAGATCCTGGCCAGAGTATTCTCCGCCTCCCACCGCAGAGAAGGGACATTCGCAGCATGTTTATCAAGATCAAGTAGCGTATTGATAGAACCCTGTTTGTCCCCGCGTTTATCAAGCAGCAAAGCATTCAACAGAGCAGGCTCAAAACCAAGCCTTTCATTTTTTAGCAGCGCAGCAATACTTTTTGCTTCTCGAACATGAATCTCAGCCTCGTCCAGTTTATTCAAACGCAATAAAAGAAACCCGAGATCTACATGCGCATCGAGGATCTTCTGCTGATTTTGGATCGATTGCCCAAGTCCTAGTGACCTCTCATAGAATGTCCGTGCCGCATCTAGATCTTCGAGTTTGTACTCACTCAACCCAGCGTTATTTAGCAAAATAACTTGATCGATTTTTGAACCCAGTTCAGACGCCTGTTTCTCCGCTTCGATCGTATTGGTTAGGGATCGCTGAAAATCTCCGGTCTTGTAATATATCCAGCCGAGATTACCAGTTGCCTTCTCGAGTCCCATCTTTGCACCGATAGCCCTCGCGAGAGTTGATGCACCCCCGAATCGCGCAAGCGCATCGTCGTAATGTTCTTCTTGCAGCGCGACAACTCCCAGGTTCGTCAATATACGCATTTGAAGGAACCGATCTCCGCTCAGACGGGCTTCTTTCATACTTTCCAAGAAGGCTCGCTCCGCGCCATCGAGATTTCCTTCTTCGAGGTCAATACTTCCACGTGTACTGATAGCTTCGGCTAGAAGGATACCCTCAGGTTTGAGACCCTCCGCCTCCAGAAGGCTCCGCTCCGCCTCATCCAGCCTACCGAGACGAGCCTGTGCGAACGCGAGAAAGAGGTATCGTCTAACTTGTAATTCGATAGTGGATTGAGCCGGAAGCGGCTGCTGGAGAAGCAATAGCGCCTCGCCACTAGCGCCCTGATGGATCAAAATTTTGCCTAATTCAACCCGGAAGGTGGGCGCCCATTCGGGCCGACTCACCGCAAAAAAATCGTATGCTTCGTTTGCCTCCGATTGCGCTTTAGCAAGTTCCCCCGTGACCAACTCTTTCTCGATCCGCGCATAAACCGCATCGGGTGCCATCCGCGGGTCGCGTTTGCACCCGATGCCGGCCACTAGCGCTAAAACTCCAATCGCTATGGATAAGGAAGTCCATTTGAACGGGAGGAAGCGAAACTCAAGCTCCCCACCGCAGGGCAACCAAGTTCCATCCGTATCATCGTTAACGCGAAAGAACCATGATCGACGCTGATCTCGCCAAGAAAGAGATTGCCAAATTCGGGCACCATAATCACGTGGCCGTGACTCTTCGCATCCTTTACTCCCTCGATGTCTTCCACCAGGGAGCATAGGACATGTCCTCTCGTCTCGCGTTCTTTCGGTATCTCTACCCAGCCGTGTCTTGCCTTCAGCCATTCCGGAGCATCTTTCGCTCCCGTAATTTTACGGCTGTGCTCGGTAACCTTCTTGAGAAACTTCTCGTCTTTTATGTGGGGCTGCTTTGGAAACGTATCGTGCTCGGTCTCAAACAAACTGTGATTGAGCTTCGGATGAACCGGATGTCCATTGACCCGTAGATTGTAAAATTGCGACCCGACGAAAGAGACCCTCGGCGTATAACCCACCTTAGGGTGTTCCACCGCGAGCCGCGCGACAATGCGATCCGCCGTCACCACCTCCAGCACATTCAGAAATTCAACCACGGAGGTCGTCAGTGTCGTCCAGTTCCCCGTTGTATGGTTCTTCGCGCCGGAGATATGCGAATAAGCCTTCTGCGCCGAAACAATCGGATCCAGTCGATAGGACTCATGAACCCCGGTTACAAGCCCGCCCGCTTGGGCCAGCGACGAGGACGCCTCGGTCGTAATGATCTGCTCGAAGGGGTGCGTGATATGGCCGCCCACAGGACTGGCATCGGCGTGGAAGTGAAACTGTCTCTCCGTACTGGCGTTCATTCATTCTCCGTTCGCAAAAGGTTATTTAGAAACGTTGAGTTGGAACTTGTACCGCGCAAGGTCTTCCAGCTTACCACCGCTGCCTTCAACCCCCGATAAACCCGAAGACAAACCCTGGACCAGCAGGGTATTCAGCCCCGCCTTCGTTATATCGGTCGGCACATGGATCAGCACTGTATCACTAGCCTGCTGAGGCAAAATCTTCGTCTGCCACACCATTGCTCCCAAGGGGGAGTACAACGACAGCAAATAACTTGAGAATCCGCTCCGCCCCGGTATGTCGACCGACAGCAGAAAAGCACCGTGCAGTGGAGCCGCGATCTCGACAGTTACGTCCCCCCTGGCCCCGGCATTTGCAAGAACGAGATTGTTCAGCACCGAAGGCGTCTCCACCTGTGCAACCTCGCGTCTCAGGCCAGGCAACAGAATGAAGCTCTCTACTCCTATCACCAGCAGACAGGCTGCCAGCGCCGGAGCGAGAAAACTCGGCCGGAATAGCCTTGAAACCCATTCGAACGAACTCTCCCTAACGGACTCAGGCTCGCCAACTCCCCTCAGTTCACCGCGCGCCGCATTAATAAACGTAGTTCCGGCTCGCAGGTCCGCTACACACAGCGGACAGTCGAAGAGGTGCTCCTCGAATCTATCCATCGCCTCGCCGCTGAGTTCGCCCAACAGATAGCGCTCTACTGCCATTTCCTGAAGTGCATCCTGATGGTTCATCGCAAAGGGCCTCTACTTCTCCATAGTGTGGCGCACCGGCTAATCGTTTCAGTCCGTTGAAAAATGCTCCTGCGGCAGGCGTATCTCAATGTCTTTCTCCCGTTCGCCTGGAATAGAGCTCACGAAACGCTCCTTTTGCCCTGTGCAGCAAAACCCGAAGGTATTCGCGATCGACTCCCATTTCGTCACAAACCCTGTCTTTATCGCGTTCTTCCAGAAAAACCGCACGCAACAGATCCCGATCCCGCCGTTTCAGTTTTGCCAGAACCTCCCGCACCAGATCGCGCGTATCGTGCGAAATAGCCATGCTCAGGGCGTCGGGTCTGGTTTCGGTGATTTGTTCAGCAGCCGTTTCATCCAGCGCCTCCACCTTGCCAGAGGCCCGGTACTGCTCCATCAGCACATTGTTGCAGATGGAGTTGACCAGCGGCCCCAGGCGTTCGGGGTTGCGAACACCACCTTCACTGCGTATCAACGCAAACGCACGCGAAAACGTCTCCTGTTTCAGGTCCTCGATCACCTCCGGAGCACGAAGCCGCGACCGTAACTTCAACGTAATCAACTCGGTGAAGTAACCGATGAAATGTTGCTCCGTCGAAGCGTCTCCTGCGCGCAGTCTGCTTACATAGGAGCCATCGAACGCTTCAAAATTCACGGAAGGTCCTCTCTGCCTATGTCGAGAAGTCTACACGACCAAAGCCATGACTTCATGTGTCGTCCCCATGCAATTCAAACAAAACAAGAGCCTTCGGGATCGTTCTCCTCTTTCATCCGCCATTTGTGATTCCAGTCCCGAGCAGTTGATTTTTTTTGAAACGCTTCTGCAGTACTCACCACTATGCCGATAAGCAGTTCAGTGGCGATATAGCCCACTCAAAAGAGTGGCTTTAGGCGATTTGATGCGTCTTTTACCGTCGCCAACACCCGTCTGGTAGCGAACGAAGAGAAGGTGTGACATGCCTGGATACAGTGTTGTTCTCATTGCCGTTGGAAGTTTGGCTTGCTTTGGTGCTCTCGGTTGGTTCGCTGAATCCGCCGCGGACAACTCCGAAATAAACGAAGATGCCGTCCCCGAAGACACCATGCAAAAGCGCTCACATATATACATGGCAGCAGTCGTCGTCGCCATGTGCTCCTTCATAGCGTGACATCGCAAAAAATCACTACGAGGACAATTGTCATGGCCCAGTACAAAGGCAAAGTGAAGTGGTTTAACAACGTCAAAGGCTACGGCTTTCTAGGACACGATGGCGGCGCCGACGTCTTCGTGCATTTCAGCTCAATCCAGAAAGAAGGCTACAAATTCCTCAAGGAAGGCGACGAGGTAACCTTCGAAATAGTTCAGGGAAAGAAAGGCCCGCAAGCCGACCACGTCATACGGCATAGTCACGCCCATACAGAAACGATGGCGGCACAAGCCTAAGAAATACCGGCTTACCGCGTAATTTCTTGCTTACCGGATGGCGGCCAGTTCACATAGATGGGATTTCCCATCAGCCAGAGCTTGCCGTCCGGCCCATACACATCGGCTCGAAACCAGTGCCGCTCCCCATCACTCTTCCACTGACTTTGAGTCGTTTCATCCTTGCCCTGAATCGTCTTCCTCGATAGCTCTTCCATCGGCCGCCCGTCTTCGAGCAGCACCACCTTTGCTCCATCTACATTAACAACGTGCACAGAGAACTCGACCTCTGACCCAACGGGAGCCGCTAATGTGTCTCCCATGCTGGCGCTCGCCTCTCCCCTCTTTGCTCGCAGCTCAAGCAGGCGGTCCTTACTCGCCGTTAAATCTACGAAAACATGACCCGCCCGAATCCCCTCCAAAATCGCAGGTGTCGATAACTCCGTCGCATAAACCACCGTTGTCGGGCTCCCGATGGATCCCACCTCATCCAAAGACTTCTGCGCGGTATGGTTATCGCTGCCACCTATTCCCGCGAGCCGAAATCCACGGTTAAGCTGTCTCTCCCAAAAGGAAAGCCCGGCAAAAGGACCTTCTTCAGCACCACTATTTACAGCTTCAATAGCCTGTACCAGATTTAGATCCGCTTCCGGAGTCGGATCCCAGCCACACCCCATACAAGCCTCTCCCGTAGGAGCATTAGGGTGATTGATGGAAATTAGTCCGCCGATCTCATCAGCCCGCCGAAAAAGCGTGTTGATATCCGGAACCTCTCGCGAGCCAACACGAAAATCCAGCGGAGCTACAGTGCCGAATAGATTCGCATGACCATGGAAGGTTGTCATCTCTCTTCCCGGAATCATCAGCAGACTATCGAAGTAGGGTTGCAACTCCCTCATCGAGTTATTCTGCGAAGTCGTATTGTGGTCCGTGATCGCGATAAAATCCAACCCCTTGCGCGCCGCCGCTTCGGCGATCACAAATATTGGACAAGGCACCTTCACGCCACGCAAGCTGTTGCACGATCCATCGCTGTGCGCAGTATGCATATGCAGATCGCCGCGAAACCAACCCGGCCCGGAACGCAATGGGCGGCGCAACACCTCGGGCTGGTCGCCAACAGGACCATTATTAGTAAAAGAAATCTTCGCCGTATAGGTCGCCGTCACATTTGGACGTATGTTGGGAACGCCGATCAGTACCTTCCAGATTCCGGGAACAATGGATCCAGAAAAACATGACGGCGTTGCGTCAGTGGCGCTCACAGTGAGTGTTGATTTGTTGCCGCCGCTCCAGCACCGTAACCCCTTTGGATCGAGCAAGCCGAGATCCATTGTTGTCCGCTGTTCCTTCCCCGTATAGCTGAAAGTAAGCGTGACGCGTTGCGTGCCTGTCGGCACCTCGAAAGGCGCCTCGATATAAGTATTGTTCTGGCTGCCAGTCACAGTCCCGTGCAAAACAACTTCCTTAGGGAGCCTCGATAATGTTGTTTTTTTTAGCTCCTCTGATCTTCCGTTCAAAACCAGGAGAGACATGGAGAATAAAGTAAAATAAATCTTTAGGATGCCGGCCATGAAACTGAGTTTATGCCAGGCAATCGCATGCGAAATGCGAATATTCTGTCGCTTTGCACCATCTTGATCGCGGCTCCTTCCCAGTTAACTCCCACGTCTAAAACTGGTAAAGAAGAAATCAGGCGTTTGCCGCATCAAATGATGTGGAATTCCTGTTGCCCTAAGGAGGACGATGCAACTTCGCAGCTTGACGGTGATGACTCTCATGTTGGCGATCACCACGCCATCCATCCGCTCACAAGAGCCCAACAACACCTCCTCTCCCGCGCAGCAGTCCAGCATTATTCACATCGATGCCAAAGCAGAGGGCACTCCCTTCCCTCATTTCTGGGAACAGATCTTTGGCTCCGGCCGCGCCATCCTTTCGCTGCGCGAAGACTACCGCTACGATATCCGTTCCGTAAAAAAGGCGACAGGATTTCAGGCGGTCCGTTTTCACGGCATCTTCATGGATGAAGTAGGCCTCTTCGATCTCGACGCCAACGGCAAACCAATCTACAACTTCTCCTACGTCGACCATATCTACGATGGTCTCTTGGCCAACAACGTTCGCCCGTTCGTCGAACTCAGCTTCATGCCCAAGAAACTCGCATCCGATCCTGCCGCGCTCCACGCCTTCTGGTACAAGCAGAACGTCTCGCCGCCCAAGGACTACGCGCAGTGGAATGCAATGATCACAGCCTTTGCACAACACCTCGTAGACCGGTACGGCATCGACGAAGTCTCGCAGTGGTACTTCGAAGTATGGAATGAGCCGAACCTGGACTTCTGGGGTGGAAAGCCCTACCAATCCACCTACTACGAGCTCTACGACAACACTGCGAAGGCCCTCAAAAATGTAAGCCCGCGCATCCGCGTAGGCGGCCCATCCACCGCGCAAGCCGCATGGGTCGCGAGCTTTCTCGACCACGCCAAACAAACTGGCGCACCGGTAGATTTCGTCAGCAGCCACGTTTACGCCAACGACACCGCCAAAGATGTCTTCCACACCGACGAAGTCATCCCGCGCGACCGCATGGTATGCCGTGCCGTCCGCAAGGTACACGACGAGATCGCCGCCTCACCCTTTCCCAAAACGCCCCTGATCTTCAGCGAGTACAACGCCAGCTACGCCAACGAGCCCAACGTTACCGACACGGTTTACATGGGTCCATGGCTTGCAGCAACCATTAGCCAGTGCGACGGTCTCACCGAAGCCATGAGCTACTGGTCCTTCTCTGACGTCTTCGAAGAGCAGGGCGTAGTCAAAACCCCCTTCTACGGCGGCTTCGGCCTCATTGCCGAAGACAGCATTCCCAAGCCCGCGTTCAATGCCTTCGCCATGCTGCATCAACTCGGTGATCGCCGCATCCACGTCGACTCCGACTCCGTACTCGCGACAAGACGAAGCGATGGCACGCTCGTCATCGCTCTCTGGAACTACGCCCCTCCCTTTGGCACAGGAGCCACCTACACCCCGCCTCCGGCCAACCCAGGCCCCAACAAAACCTTCACATTGCAAGTAGCTGGCATTGCCCCAGATGCCCCAGGGCAGCTATGGCGCGTCGATGCCGATCATGGCAACGTCGTGAAAACATTCGATGCTATGGGTCGTCCCGCAACTCCCTCCCGCGACCAGATCACTCGCCTGCAGGAAGCCGCAAGGCCTTCACCCCCCGAACAGGTTGCTCTCAAAAACGGCAGCCTGACTTTTAATATTCCGCCGCAGGGCCTTGTAGTCCTCGAAGTAAGGAACGGAAAATTAGCACACTAGATCTTAAAATCCGTTCAGCTTTCCACTTGCGTATGCATGACAAATCAGCCAACGATGCCGCCAGCACAAGAGCGCTGAACCCGCACGGTATTACCAGGCGCAGTGCAGTCAAGCTTCTGGGCGGCGGCCTCCTCAGCGGCCTCGGCTCTTCAACCCTTCTTCGCGCGATTCCTCCTGCTCAACAACAAAGCATCTACCCCACAACTTCACCCAGCGAAGACGACAATGCATTCCTCGACGACATGCAGCGTCGCGCCTGCCTCTACTTCACCGAGCAAGTAGAACCCGCTAACGGACAGGTTCTCGATCGCGCCTCCAACAAGAGCACCACTGGCACCCGCGACACCCGCTTCGTATCGAGCGTTGCCGCAACCGGCTTCGGCCTCACCGCGCTCTGCATCGCAGACACAAGACGCTTCATCCCAACCAACCAGGCAAAAAAACAAGTACTCACCACCCTCAAATTCCATCTCAACTCCATGCCGCACGAACGTGGTTTTCTTTACCACTTCAACGACATCGAAACCGGCCAACCCCTTGTCAACAGCGAAGTATCTCCAATCGACACTTCGATCTTCCTCTGTGGCGCCCTCACCTGCCGCGCCCACTTCAACGATCCCGAGATAACCCGCCTCGTCACGCAGCTCTACAACCGAGTCGAATGGTCCTGGATGCTCAACATGGGCAAAACATTCTCCAAGGCCTGGCGCCCCGACATCGGTTTCGTCTACTCCCGATGGGACCACTACAGCGAGTTGATGATGCTCTATCTCCTGGCCATCGGCTCTCCTACGCATCCCATCCCGCCCGACCACTGGAACAGCTTCACTCGCCCCAAAATGGTCTTCGGCCCATATGACTACATCAGCGGACACGACCCTCTCTTCGTCCATCAGTTTTCTCACGCATGGTTCGATTTCGCACACCGACGCGACGCCTACGCCGACTACTTCGCAAACTCCGTCGTCGCAACCCGCGCCCACAGAGCCTTCTGCTTCAGCCTCAACCGCGGCTACAACGACGACTACTGGGGCGTCACCGCATCCGACTGGCAACACGGCTACACCGCATGGGGAGGCCCGCCGCTTCTCGGCCCCGTCGACGGCTCCGTAGTCCCGTGCGCCACGGCCGGCTCACTTCCATTCCTGCCAACGGAGTGCCTGCGCGTGCTCCGTTCATTAAAAGACACCTACGGCGACGACGCATGGGGCCGCTACGGTTTTGTCGATGCCTTCCACCCCGCACTCTCCTGGTACAACCCCGACGTCCTCGGCATCGATCTCGGGATCGGCCTTCTAATGGCAGAGAACCTTCGCACCGGCTACGTCTGGGGCACCTTTATGAAGAACCCGGAACCATTCGCGGCCATGAAGATGACAGGCTTTCAAAACATCTGAGCCGTACCCGCTACGCAACCTCTGCCTTCTTCGTTTCAGCGGCCTGCGGTGCAAGGCGCTTCGACAGCTCCTTCAGCGTAGCTTTGCTCAGCGGCCTCTCATGCAGCAGCAACTCCGCAGCCCGAACAATCGGATTGCAGTGAAACCATCGCTGAATAACGTTGTCATGCAGAAGATTCGTGATCGCAAGCAGCGACATGCCCTGATGATGCGCCATCCACGATCGCACCAGCCTTGGCTCACGTTCCTCCGTATAATCCGCAGCCTCGTAAAAACCATACGCGCCGAGCCACCCCAATTGCACCATGCGACGCAAATTAGCCAGTGCTTCATCCCTCAAAAACGGCAACACCAGAAAAGTCGAGTATGGCGAGATCACCGGCCCATCTTCAGCACCATACTTCAGCGCCAGCGAAGGAATACCCCACGCCTGATACCCATAGCGTCCAATGTTGTCCACTTTCGCCCAACCAGACTCCGAAATCCCCCACGGAATCTCTCGCACGTACCTGCGTTGAATTTGTGCCACCGCCTCCAGCGACCGTGTAATCAGCGTATCTGGAAACGTGCGCATCCACAGCGCTGGCATCATGTACTCGAACATCGTTCCAGTCCACGACAGCAATGCAGCACGCCCATCCACAAGAGTGTGCGAACGCTCAAGCCGAAACCACGACTGCTGCGATATATCTCCCTTAGCCACCGCAAGGAAGGTTGCGATCCTAGCCTCCGAAGCGAGCAAATCGTAACAAGCAGAATTTAGTTCCTCCTTCACACCATCGAAGCCAACAGAGAGCAGTTGCCGAGACTCTTCCAGCAAAAAACCATAGTCCATCGCTTCTGCGTGACGTTCTGCCTCTGCAGCAATCGCAATCACATCTTCGTGCAGCTTCGAGAGCTTTTCCTGTGCTGCGACCAGCAAAGCCCGCAGCTGCGTCGCGAGCGACACAACAGGCACAGTCGCAGGATCGGCCAGCGCCGTCCCCGCAAGCCGCTCATTCAAGCCGGCAGCATAGGCAGCCGCACTTTGCAATGTAGGCACATGCAGATCTTCAGGCAACGCAAGCTGGCCAAGATCGAAAAGCTGCGCAAACTGCGGCAGCAACCATGGCAGATATTGCTGGACAAACTGAACAAGCGCCACATGACGGCGCGACGTTTCCTCAGCAAGCCATCTCTCCTCATCATTGCTTTTCTCGTTCAACAAGCGCATTGGCTCTTTCTCCAGCAGAGCCTTGATCCGCAGACGCAAATCCCGCGAATCGCTCTCATCCGAAGATGTTCTCTCCCCAAAATCGAACATCCGCTCCACAACATCTACGTTTTCCTCCCGCAAAAGAGGACGTTTCAACAACTCAAGAGCACCGGTATGCAGCGTATAGAGCGATGCAGAAAGATTGCCGCTGTCGACCGAAGAAACAGTAAAGGGCGCAATCGGCTGAAGTGTCTCAATGTCATACCAGTTGTAGATATGACCACGACACTTCTTCAAACCTTCATAGGTGGTTAACGTGCCCACCGTAGCCTCAGCAAATTCAGACAATGTTATAAAACCAAACTCGTAAGCTGCCTGTCTCGCATTAAAGAGCATTCCAAGATTCGTAGGCGAAAGCTTTCGTATCTGAAGCGTTCCATATTCCTCTACGTTGTCAGGAATTAGCCAGTGATTGCGAGCATCCCCAAATTCCGAGTAATATCTCCAAATTTGTAACGCATGTTGTTGCAAAAATAATATATCGTTACGCTCAAGCGGCCCTTCTCTCTGTCGTGGCGGCGAATTCAACCACGCGGCCGCAAGCGGAGCCAAAGCCCAAAGCGAAAGTATCGGCGCTGCGAAACGCAATGCATAAAGATGATGCGGCAGCAAGGCAACCGCGACAGCAAGCGCCAACACCGGCGAAAGCTTCAAATATCGATCGAGCTGAGTTGTCTTGCTTCCACCCTCCGACTCGGCTGCCGTCTCCCAATCCAACAAATTTCTTCCCGATATCAATGTTCTATTCAGCGAACGAACAATGGCATCCAGCGAGAGCAGCATATGGTGCGGAAGAAAGATGAGATTCAGAACCGTAACGCCGAATCCCGCAAAGAAATTCAAAACTCCATCTCGGGCTTCACTAAAGCTCACACCCAACAAAGCACGCCCTAGATCAAATCCAAGCTGAACAATTCCCGGCAGCACAAGCAAAACAAGCGTTGCCAGTGTCCAGTAGAGCGGCCCTCCAGGAAGAAAAAACCAACCAAAAACAAACAACAGAAACGTGATGGGTTCAATAAGGCTTCGCCGCAGATTATCAAGAATCTTCCATCGGGAGATCGTGCTGATCGGGTTCTCAACTAGTCGCCCGGACTCATCTGGAACCAGATTGAACAGCCACCGCGTAATCTGCCAGTCGCCACGAACCCAGCGATGCTTACGCCGAGTATGAGCTGAGTAGTGCGAAGGATAATCGTCGATCACTTCGATATCTGTCACAAGTCCCGCACGAACGTAAGCGCCTTCAATCAGATCATGCGACAGCAGCGCATTACGCGGAAATCGATGATTGAGCACCTCGTGAAAAACCTCGGCCTCATAGATACCCTTCCCTGTAAAAATGCCTTCCCCAAAGAGATCTTGATACACGTCTGAAACGGCCCGTGTGTAAATATCAAACCCTGTCTCGCCGGAATAGAGTTGCGCCAGTCGCGAGCGCGATGCCGAGGCTACGCTAATGCCGACTCGAGGCTGCAGAATCCCATAACCGGCAGTAACAATACGAAGCCTCGGATTGATGATCGCCCGATTCAGCGGATGCATGATAGTGCCGATCATGCGCGCCGCAGTACCACGTGGGAGCTGAGTATCCGAGTCAAGCGTGATGATGTACCGCACCTCGTTCAGCAACTCTTGCGGCCCGGCCTTGATAGGAAAACTATCGAAGTCGTGACGCAAAAACCTGTTGAGGTCCAGTAGTTTCCCCCGCTTTCGCTCCCAACCCATCCAGACCCCTTGTCGCGAATTGAAGGTACGGTGACGATGTAGCAGAAAGAACGATCCGCCCTGATGACCGGCATATTTCTCATTCAACTCATTGATCGACTGCACCGCCTGCCGTACCAGCGGATCGGTGTCCTCGATCGGCGGTCGCATCTTCGTGTCAGGCAAGTCGGTCAACAAGCCAAAATGTATATTCGGATCTTTGTTCGCCAGATAGCGCGCCTCAAGCTCCTCAAGCAACTCCTGAACCTGCCGCTCACGCAGCAACAGAGTGGGCACCACAACAAAAGTCGTCGATTCACACGGAACACCCTTGGACAGATCGACCTTTGGCAATGCCTCAGCCTTGAACATCGCCGACACCGTCGCATTCACAAGGTCGACGGCGCCTTGGGTAGCAGGCAAAAGAGCAAACAACAGCGCACCCATCACCAACAAGAAATCATTATGCGGAACCAGCGGCAGAATCAGAGCCGTGATTAACAGCACCCCAAGAATAAAGATCCCAAGAATATAGAACTCTTCGTTCTGGTTCCTGATAAAGCTGCGAAAACGTTCCGTGAAAGGCGGATGGTATCCAATGCGATGCTGTAGCTCAGCCCGGCCTTCAGCAAAGAGATAGTACCCAATATGCCTCTTGCGCAGAGCGAGCCTCGGATCAGCTATCTCGGTATTGACCGATTGCCGGGCAAGATCAAGTGCAGTCTGTGCCGTCTCCACTTCGCTGGCGTCAGCATACTTCGCCAGCTCCGCGACGCGCTGATAATAAGCGCTGCGTGTCTCCAGTTCCATCTGCTCAAATACACCGTCAGGATCCTGTCGAAGAATCACACCAAACGGAATCAGCCCTTCCAAAACCTTAGACCACTCCGCCTGGCTCAGGCGTCTCAAACTATGAATCGGTGCAGAAAACGGCGAGCTCTCAATAGGTGGCAAATCACCTGCAGCGAACGCCTCATCTGCGCGATCCAGGATGAATTGCAACTGCGCCAGCTTCAACGAATCGGGCAGCAGTTGTATCTCTCGCAATAGCAGCGGATGATGCCGCTGAACCTGCTCAACATAAATCGTCAGCGACTCTGGCGACCATATTCCTTTGGCCGCTGCCAGATATCCCATCGCAAGATGAACAACCTGCGGAAGGCCATCACCCGACCCCACGCGAACATGAGGAAGCTGTCGAAACAACGACGCTACAGTCTCGTCCGTAGGGATCGCCGCCTGAAACATACGCGAACTTTCCAGTAGTTCGAGCTGCGGAGTAAGTTCATTCGCTGTAGCGATTTTGCTGCAGACCTTCAACCTCTCACTTAGACGAGCGCGTAATTCAACCAGCCTTTTTGAAAGAGCGTCATAAGTTATTGCAGAAGGCAATGGCTGCCATGCACGGGCAAGCGCATCAGCGTCTTCACGCAGCTCCGCGTCTGTAACCGCCGGCTTCTCGGGTAGTCCAGTCGTTGCAAAGTCCGGCACAGGCGCCGTAAGCGACGAGCCATGCTCGGATATCATATTTTCTGGTAACAGCGCCATCAACCTTCCTTCGGATTAAACATCGGTTTGGCATGCAAGAGTTATAGCGTTCAAACTAACGCAATCACCGATAACTTGCAGCCTGCATTTCAAACATGGACGCGTAAACGCCGCCGCGAGACATGAGCTGGTCGTGGTTCCCCTCTTCTATCAGGCACCCGCCTTCAAGAACGACGATTCGATCAGCCATGCGAACCGTCGAGAACCGGTGCGAGATGAGGAGTGCCATCTTCCCTTCCGTCAATTCAGCAAAACGTTCAAAGACCTCCAGCTCACTGCGCGCATCCAGCGCCGCCGTCGGCTCATCCAGTATCAACAGCTCCGCGTCGCGAAGATAGGCTCTCGCCAATGCAATCTTCTGCCACTCGCCGCCCGACAGCTCCACGCCACTTTCAAAGCGGCGTCCAAGCATCTGGTCATAGCCTCCAGCCAGCTTGCTGACCACGGTATCGGCGAGGCTCTTATGTGCCGCAACCTCGATACCCGCCTGATCCTTCTCCTGTTCAATCTGGCCAACCGCGATATTCTCACGCGCCGTCATCTCGAACCGCACGAAGTCCTGAAAGATAACGCCGATGTGGCGATGCAGGTCTTCGAGCGAATACTCCCGCAGATCAACGCCATCAAGCAGAATCTGACCCTCCGTAGGATCATAGAGCCGTGTGATCAGCTTGACCACAGTCGTCTTCCCCTGGCCATTCTCCCCGATCAGCGCAATCCGCTCACCCGGCGCAAGTACCAGGTTAAAGTTCTTCAATACTCTCCGAGTCGTCCCTGGATACGCGAACGATACATCGCGGAATTCAAATCCACGCCGGACCGTATCCGGCACTCGCAACCCATTGGGATTGGCATCAACCGTAGGCTTCATCTCGAAGAAAGCAATCAGATCGGTTAGAAAGAGCGCCTGATCCGCGATACCAGAAGCCGTAGAAAAAACCTGCTGCAAATTCGAGCTGGCCTGCTGAATCGCCGTAGTCAAAAAAGTGAATTGGCCGATATCGTATCCAGCGTGAAGCGTCCGCCAGATCACATACACATAAGCCCCGTAGTACCCCAGCGTTCCAATCACGCCGAGCAAACCGCCCACAATCAGCTTCGATCGGGACAGCGCAACATCCTCAACGTAAACCTGGTGGGCAAGCGCCTGAAATCTTCCAGTAAAAAATTTATGCAGCCCAAACAGCTTGACCTCTTTGGCTCCTTCGCGGCTCCCCGCCACCTGGCGCAGATAGTCCATCTGCCGCTTAGCCGGAGTCTGTCGAAAATTCTTCGCATACCCCAGGAACGCATAATGCGTCTCCCCAATAAACGACGGAATCACACCAACCGCCAGCAACAGCACCAGCCACGGCGAAGCCCACGCAAGCGCCGCAGAGAAGGTCAGCGTCGTAATCACCTGCTGCACCAGGCGGCCCATCTGCTGAATCATTGCCAGCCGATCCGTGGCTTGTACCCGCGCCCGCTCAAGCCGGTCGTAGAATGCCGGATCCTCATACGTCGTCAGATCCAGCCGTGACGCCTGCTCCATCACACGCACACTCACATACTGCGTATACCGATTCGCCAGCAGTGAGTCAGAATAATCAATCGCGCGAGTGATAAGGCCCAGAAAAACATTCAGCCCTATCTCAGTGCCCACCAGCGTCCAGAAGCGAGGCGCAAGAACCTCACCTCGCAACACATTCGCAATATCCGTAATGATGAACTGCGCAACCTTAGCAATCGCAAACGGCAGCACAGCCACAACGACGCGAAGAATCAGCCCACCGACAACAACAGTCGACCCCGAGTCCCAAAGAATCCGCAGCACCGACGGAACGTTGCGCAGCGACCGCAGCCGTTCTATCCATGGGCTTTCCGTTTTTGCATGGTTGTTGGAATCATTCATGGAATCAACACGGAGACCAACAACCAGGGTAATCCCAGTAGGTCTGACCTTATGGATGCATCATAGTCTAGATGCGTTGGTTCACCTGCATATGCAGCCGATTCACTTCATCTGCCGTAGCTGCTACAGTTTGCGCTTGCAACCCGCAATCTGTGAACAGGTGTATGTTAAATAGCGAAGTTGGCTCAGTGAGTTAAGCGCGAGGTAAATGTTGATGTCTTCACTCACCGAGAGTCCCTCCCGAATAACCTTCGCTCTCATCAAAACATCCTTGCCTTTCTATCCTCTCTTGCATTGCGACGGTCCAGCCAAATGGGTTTATCTTGCACAATGAACATTCCACGTCTTTCCGCGCTGCTGCCTGCAGTTTTTCTCTGCGTTAGCCTCTCTGCCCCCGCTCAAACCGCCAGCGCCCCCCAGCTCAAAGCCCTCTCCAATGGAATCGAGCTCTCCTCCGGCACCACCATCCTCCAGGTCACGGCCCTCCGCGACGACGTCCTCCGCGTCCGCGCCGGGCACTCCGGCCAGCTCCCCGAGGATGCCTCCTGGGCCGTCCTCCCCGAAGCCCGCACCGCCACCGTCACAGTCACCCCCGCGCCCACCGGCTTCGAGACAAAAGCCCTCCGCGTCACCTTTACCCCCGACCTCCGCCTCACCATCGCCGACCTCAACGGAACCATCCTCCAGCAGGACGCCCGCCCCATCGAGTGGCGCGGCAACAGCTTCACCATCGACAAGCAGAAATTCGGCGACTCCCACTTCTTCGGCCTCGGCGACAAGCCCGGCCCCCTCGACCGCGCCGGACGCTCCTTCGTCATGTGGAACACCGACTCCTTCGGCTGGCAGGAGTCTACCGACCCCATCTACAAATCCATCCCCTTCTTCATCGACTACCGCGCCGCCCGCGCCCTCGGCGTCCTCTTCGACAACACCTTCCGCACCTTCTTCGACTTCGGCCACCAGTCCATCAACGACTACACCTTCAGCGCCCCCGACGGCCCCGTCGACTACTACCTCCTCTACGGCCCCGATCCCAAGGAAGTCGTCGAAACCTACGCCTGGCTCACCGGTCCCACGCCCCTACCACCCCTCTGGAGCCTCGGCTTCCAGCAATCCCGCTATAGCTACCTCACCGACAACGAGCTCACAGGCATAGCCGATCGCCTCCGAGCCGACCACCTCCCCGCCGATGCCCTCTACCTCGACATTGACTACCAGGACAAGAACCGCCCCTTCACCGTCAATACACAAACATTCCCCAACCTCGCCAAGATGGTCCACGACCTAGCCGAGAAGCACTTCCACACCGTCCTCATCACCGACCTTCACATCCCTGACCTCCCCGGCTACGCCCCCTACGACACCGGCAAAGCCGGCGATCACTTCGTCAAAAATCCCGACGGCACCACCTACGTCGGCCCCGTCTGGCCCGGCCCCTCCGTCTTCCCCGACTTCACCCAAGACAGCAGCCGCGAATGGTGGGGCACCCTCTATAAAGACTTCATCCACGACGGCGTAGCCGGCTTCTGGAACGACATGAACGAGCCCGCCGTCTTCACCTATCCCACCAAGACCATGCCCGATAACGTCCAGCACCGCATCGACGGCACCGGCTTCCAGCCCCGCACCGCCACTCACCTCGAAATCCACAACGTCTTCGGCATGCAGAACTCTCGCGGAACCTACGAAGGCCTCCTCAAACTCGCTCCCGATCAGCGCCCCTTCGTGCTCACCCGCGCCAGCTATGCCGGAGGCCAGCGCTACGCATCCACGTGGACCGGAGACAACAGCTCCACCTGGAACCATCTCCGCATGACCACCCCACAGCTCCTCAACCTCGGCCTCAGCGGCTTCTCCATGAGCGGTGCTGACGTAGGAGGTTTTGCTGGCTCACCCCCGCCCGATCTCCTCACCAAGTGGCTCCAGCTCGGCGCCTTCCAACCCATCTATCGCGACCACGCCGTCAAAGGCAGCCGCCCCCATGAGCCATGGGCGGATGGCCCCGAGCAGGAAGCCATCCGCCGCCGCTTCATCGAAGAGCGCTACCGCCTCATGCCCTACCTCTACACCACCGCCGAGGAGACCTCCCGAAACGGCGTCCCCATCATGCGCCCGCTCTTCCTCGAGTTCCCCAACGCCACCACCGACGGCCACCCCATCGACCTCGACGCAGGCAGCGAATTCCTCTTCGGCCCCGACCTCCTCGTCGCGCCCAACCCCTCCCCCGAAGAAGTAGCCCCCTACGAAGTCCACCTCCCACCCGGCATCTGGTACGACTACTGGACCGGCGAACGCATCGACCGCAGCGAAAAAATCGCCGCCCGTGACCTCGAGCAACCCGGCTCCCCAGCAGTCAAAACCCAAACCGACACCCAACCCAAGCCTGAAACCAAAGCCATACCCAGCGTTGTCACAGCCAGCCATCCCCTGATGATTACCCCCACCCTCGCCGACCTGCCCGTCTACGTCCGCGCCGGTTCCATCATCCCCATCTCACCTCTCACACAGAACACCGAAGAGACCTCCAACGGCCCGCTCACCCTCCGCGTCTACGCTGGCGACAACTGCCACGGCACCCTCTACCAGGACGACGGCAAATCCTTCGCCTTCCGCAACGGCCAATACCTCCGCATGAACTTTACCTGCGAACTAAAACCCGACGGCTCTCTTTCTATCCACATAGCGGCCCCCGAGGGCACCTTCAAACCCTGGTGGCACCAACTACGCATCGAAACCCTCGGCTGGAACTCCACCACCCACGAATTAACCTCCGCCACCACCAAAACCAAACTGCAGCAATCCAACAAATCCCCAAACAGCCCGTGGACCGCCACAATCCCCCAACCCACAACAGCCACCGACCTAACCCTGAAATAACACCCGCACTACATCATTTCGACTCCTCCATCCCCTCGACCGGCCACCACACAGATCATCTCGACCGAAGCACTGGACAGTCTCACCGTCCAGTGCGCAACGGAGAGATCCTGTATTTCATCGCTGTGTATTCTTTGTCGGTATTATTGTCTGTCGTTGTTGTTCCTTTGTTCGCCAGCCCCAAAAAGGGGTTAGCCCTGGAATATGTCCTCCTTATCCCACAACAATCCCCAAAAACGTTCCTTCCTCAACACCCTTCACACAACTCCCCCCAAGCTGCCTTTACACTCACACAAGCATCCCTGTAAGTTGAGCTAAACAACCAGAAGGCGGCACCACCATGGAAGACATCGCCAAGCACTGTATCGAGATCATCGCCAAAGCCAAGAGCATCCCCGAGGACACCATTACCCTCGACAGCACCTTCGATCAGCTCAACGTCGACTCCCTCGATAAAATCAACATCTCCTTCGAGGTCGAGGAAGCCTTCGGTATCGAAATCCCCGACGAAGCCCTTGGCTCCATCAAAACCGTAGGCGACATGGTCAATGGCGTCCAAAAACTCGTAGCCGCGAAACCCTCCATCCCCACCCCCTAGCCCAGCATCGGAGAACGTGTGAACCGTGTCGTCGTCACAGGCCTGGGTTGCATCACCCCCATCGGCAACACCATCGAAGACTTCCGCACCTCTCTCTTCACCAGCGCCACCGGCATAGCCCCATTCCCACCCTACCCGGAGGCACCCGGTCCAACCCAGGGCCTCCGCTTCACCCAGACCGCTGCTGTCAAAAACTTCGACCCAGCTGACCACTTAGCCTCCGGCATCATCGCCGCGACCGACCGCACCGCCCACTTCGCCATCGTCGCTGCCCGCCAGGCAGCGCTGCTAAGCGGCTTCCTCGATCACCACGCCAAAGACGACATCGCCATCATCGTCGGCTGCGCCTGCGCCGGTCGACAATCAGAAGAGACCGAGACCATCAAGCTCTACGGCCGCGATGCCCGCGTCCACCCGCTCACTGTCACCCGCACCATGGCCTCCGCCGGAGCGAGCCACATCTCCATCGACCTCGGCATCACCGGCCCCGTCTTGAACATTTCCACCGCCTGCTCCTCCGCCACCCACGCCATCGGACAGGCCTTTCACATGGTTCGCCACGGCATCGTCTCCGCCGCCATCACCGGAGGCCACGAAGCCCCACTTACCTTCGGCTTTCTCCGTGCATGGGACTCGATGCGCGTCGTCTCCCCCACGCAATGCCAGCCCTTCGCCGCAAACCGTGACGGCATGACCCTCGGCGAGGGCGGCGCCATGTTCGTCATCGAAACCCTCGAATCCGCCCAGGCCCGCAACGCCACCATCTACGCCGAGATCGTAGGCTTCGGCATGTCCGCAGACGCCCACCACATCACCCAGCCCGCCCCCGACGGCGCAGCCAGCGCGATGCGCAAAGCCCTCAAAGACGCAAACGCCTCGCCCGAAGACGTCACCTACATCAACGCCCACGGCACCGGCACCCAAGCCAACGACGCCACCGAAGCCGCCGCCATCCACCAGCTCTTCGGCTCCCTCGGCTCTCAAATCCCCATCAGCTCCACCAAATCCCTCCACGGCCACTCCATAGGAGCCACCGGAGCCATCGAAGCCCTGGCCACCATCATCGCCCTCCACGAGCAACAACTCCCCGCCAACGCCGGAGTAACCGAAGTAGACCCTACCCTCAATCTCGACGTAATCCTCAACACTCCACGCCAATCCGAACAAAAAATCGCCCTCTCCAACTCCCTCGCCTTCGGCGGCCTAAACGCAGTCCTCGCCCTCCGCCACCACCTGCTGTAGTCGTTGCTGTTGCCTGTTTTTTTGTTTTGTCATCCCGTAGGGATCTGCGGTTGCCCTGCTGTTGTTTGTCCTCCTCACTCAACCGCTCAAGGCCGCCTCGCTCAGTATCGCAATTCATCAAAACGGTCTAAATTTGACCCATGTACAACGCGAAAGCTTACTCCGCTACCAGTGAGAAGTCGCCGCTTGCATCCACCACGATCGTGCGGCGCGATCCAACCGAGAGTGACGTGCAGATTGAAATCCTCTTCTGCGGCATCTGTCACTCCGACCTCCATCAGGTCCGCAACGAGTTTAGCGGTGTGATGCCCACCGTCTATCCCTGCGTCCCCGGCCACGAGATCGTCGGCCGCGTCACCAAAGTCGGCTCCGCCGTAACCAAATTCAAGGTCGGCGACCTCGCCGCCGTCGGCTGCATGGTCGACTCCGACGGCACCTGCGCCGAGTGCAAACAAGGCCTCGAGCAGTTCTGTCCCAACATGATCCTCACCTACAACTTCCCCGACAAGCACACCGGAGGCATCACCTACGGCGGCTACTCCGACTCCATCGTCGTCACAGAAAGGTTCGTCCTCAAAGTCCCCTCCAACCTCTCGCTCGCCGGAACCGCGCCTCTCCTCTGCGCCGGCATCACCACCTTCTCGCCCCTCCACCACTGGGGAGTCACCAAAGGCAAGAAGGTCGGCATCGTAGGACTCGGCGGACTCGGCCACATGGGACTCAAGTTCGCCCACTCCCTCGGAGCCCACACGGTTCTCTTCACCACCTCGCCCAACAAGAAAGACGACGCCCTCCGTCTCGGAGCCGACGAGGTCGTCATCTCCAAAAACGCCAACGAAATGGCCAAACACGCCGGCAGCTTCGACTTCATCCTCGACTGCGTCGCCGCCGACCACGACATCGACGCCCTGCTCGGCCTTCTCCGCCACGACGGAAATCTTACCCTCGTAGGCGCACCCGCAAAACCCTTCCCGGTCTCGTCGTTCAACCTCATCTTCGGCCGCAAGAGCCTCTCCGGTTCACTTATCGGAGGCATCGTCGAAACCCAGCAGATGCTCGACTTCTGCGGCAAACACAACATCACCGCCGACGTCGAGGTCATCCCCATCCAGAAGGTCAACGAAGCCTACGACAGGCTCCTCAAGGCCGACGTAAAATACCGCTTCTCAATCGACATGGCATCTCTCAAATCTGCATAACCGCCAACCGAATCACCTCGATACGATCCGAGGTGATTCGGCGCAAAACTAGCATCTTATTAGCTGCTGAGGAAAAACAATGCAAAAACGTAAATTGGGAAAAAGCAATTTGGAAGTCTCCGCTCTCGGGCTGGGCTGTATGGGACTGAGCTACGGCTACGGCCCGGCAACGGAAAAGCAGCAGGCGATTTCACTGATACGAACGGCGTTCGAGCGTGGCGTCACTTTCTTTGACACCGCCGAAGCCTACGGCCCCTACAAGAACGAAGAACTCGTGGGCGAAGCACTGGCGCCGTTCCGTGACAGGGTTGTGATCGCAACGAAGTTCGGCTTCGAATTCGATGCAGATGGCGGCCAGAGTGGCATGAACAGCCAGCCGCAACACATCCGCGAGGTCGCAGAGGCCGCCCTTAAGCGCCTTAAGACCAATGTCATCGATCTCTTCTACCAGCACCGCGTTGACCCAAACATGCCAATCGAGGACGTCGCTGGTACCGTGAAGGAGCTGATCCAGGAAGGCAAGGTCAAACACTTCGGATTGTCCGAAGCAAGTGCGAAGACGATCCGGCGCGCTCATGCCGTTCAGCCTGTCACTGCCCTCCAAAGCGAATACTCGTTGTGGTGGCGAGAGCCTGAGAAGGAGATTCTGCCCACCCTGGAGGAACTTGGAATCGGCTTCGTTCCTTTCAGTCCTCTCGGCAAGGGCTTCCTCACCGGTGCAATCAACGAGAGCACCAGCTTCGACAGCAAAGACTTCCGCAACATCGTCCCGCGCTTTACTGCGCAGGCTCGCAAGACAAACCAGGCCCTCGTCGATGTGCTCGGCGAAATTGCAGCCCGGAAGAACGTGACGCGCGCACAAATCGCACTCGCTTGGCTGCTTGCCCAAAAACCCTCGATCGTTCCTATCCCTGGCACCACGAAGCTACATCGCCTGGAAGAAAACCTCGGAGCCGCTACCGTGGAATTGACGCCCGAAGATCTGCGTAACATCGAAAACGCCCTTGCCGAGATCGAGGTGCAGGGTGCTCGATACCCGAAACATATAGAGGAGCGCGTCGATCGCTGAGCGGGGCAGTGGTATTAATGGCTTTCACGCCGCTACCGCACAAACTCCTTGTACCTCAAATCAATTTGAAAACAAGCTCTACATGAACCCGCTTGTGTAGCACAAACATCGACCAACAACCAAAGAACAAGCTATCAAGCGAGGAATAAAGATATGGAGATCAAACGAAGCGGTTCTCAGCCTTCAGGTAAAGGGCCGGCAGATTGGTTCACCGGCACAGTGCGCATCGACCCTCTCTTCACCGCGCCCGAACCCGCGCGTGTCGTCGGCGCCAGCGTCACCTTCGAGCCCGGCGCCCGTACCGCATGGCACACGCATCCACTTGGTCAAACTCTGGTAGTCACATCCGGCTGCGGTCGAGCGCAGCGCTGGGGTGGTCCAATCGAAGAGATCCGGCCAGGCGATGTGGTCTGGTTCCCACCCGGCGAGAAGCATTGGCACGGAGCAACGCCAACGACAGCGATGACCCATATCGCCATTCAGGAAAAGCTCGATGGCAAAACCGTCGATTGGATGGAGAAGGTCAGCGACGAACAATACCAGCCCTGATATCGCCAATATCTCTCTTACTCATCCTTCGCTTCGCCTGCTAGTATGACGCCTGCTTGGCAAAGGGCGTCCACCGAAGTCGTGGGCAATAGACGGATCAAGGGAGCATTCGTGTGGGCGACAAGTGGACGAGACGGCATTTCCTCGGTGGAGCAGTCGGTTCGGCAGCACATCTGGCACTGGGTGCACCGTCAGTAAGCACCCAGCCTCTTCCCCCCTTCCGCGGAAGATATCTAACCCACGTTTCGGTCGTACGCGTAAACCAGATCGAGGTAACCCCCGATCGCTCGATTGGCCTCGACGAGTCTCCCGACAACAGTCCAACCCGTCTCCGCTCTCGCCGAGAGGCCTTTGCAAGAGGCTGCCCGCAAGGCAGAATGACCTGGGCAATCAGCTGGCTCGCTCTCAAAGACAACCGAAAAGAGTACCAGGAGGCACGCAAGCTACTGGCCTCGTTTCACGACCGCTACGGCGATGAAATCACCTTCATCCCCGGCGGCTACTTCGCTCCCATGTACGATACCCGCGAGCACAACCGCCAGACGATTCACAAAGCCTTAGAGATGATCTCCGCCATGGTCGGCAACGGCTATCGCCCGCAATGCCTTGTCGCAGGCTTCATGGATGCAGAAAATCAGCGCTTCCTCGCCACCGAACAGGACATCCATGTTTGTCAGGGCCAGATATGGAGCCAGCACGGTATCGACAACGGCGATGGTGACGGAGGCATCTGCTACCCTTACTACCCTAGTCGCGAGCATTACCTAAAGCCCGCCCAGGGCACAGCGGACTTCATCGACTGCGTCTGCCTCGATGGCTGGACTTGCGATTTTCTATCCGCACGCCGGGAAGGTTTCCAGGGCGGATTCAACAGCCGAATGGGCGTAGGCCCAATCGAAACCGTGGGCAACTTGGGCACGACGGTCGGCCGCAAAGAGATGATGGACACCACCGCGATGCACTTCGACCGCGGCCACGCCCTCAACGGTTTTGCCTGGGTAACGGCCATCTGGGAGCTATCGCTTGGCCACGACGAAGACCTGACCTACTGGCTGCAGGCAGTACACGACAGATGGCCCGACACCAAGGTCATGACCGAAGGTGCATTCGGCCTTGACTGGCGCAAGCACACACCCAACAACGCATCGCTCAACTACCGCTTCGATGCCAAAGGCACCGGCGCACCCGGCTCCGAAAAGGTACTGGAGATCGAGTGGTTCATGAACCGCGAGTTTCGCCTCGCACTTTTGCACGACTGGACAAAAAATAGCCCTCCCATGGTCATCGACTTCACGCGATACGACCTCAAGGCTGAAGAACCTCGGGGCCTCCAACGCGAATGGAGCTTGATGAACGTGCTCAATCAAAAAGGCACACGTCCCCAGGACAAGCCAATCCGTCTGCAACAGCTCAGTCCCGAAGACCAGCGCCGCATCTACGAACAATACCCTTCCCTAAAAAGTCGAACTTGATTTGAGAACCGGTGTATTTTTCGCTTGCACTGATCGACGGATTCAGTTCGTGTCGCGTCTAGACGGTCATTGGTATTGGCGCACCTTGCAGTGTCACGAATCTCTGTGGCTCACAACAGGCTTTCCCCAACCGCGCAAGGTCGGCTTGCATGTTTCGGTCTGTCTCGAATGACTTGAGGGTCACGTCAAGAATCGCGGCTGCTCTTGTGTCGGCTGGTGGTTCGATTCGATAGTGCATCCATTTGCCTTCACGTCGTGCCTCTACGATTCCGGCACGACGAAGATAGGCGAGATGCCTTGAAATCTTCGGCTGGCCTTGGTTCAGAACCTCTACAAAGTAGCAAACGCACACTTCTCGGCCGTTCATAAGGTTCAGCAGCCGGAGGCGCGTTGGGTCTGCGAGAGCGGCGAATAGTCGAACAAGATCGAGCGGCTTTGCGTGTCGTGCCATATTCACAAATATACGCCTTGACAGATATGACGGAAAGATCATACATTCGCTTAGACGAATACGAGGTGGAAACAATGGACAATCAAACCGCAGTTCGCGAAAAATATGGCTCCATTGCCAGGAACATCGCCGAATCTCAAGCCGCCGCTTGCTGCGACCCTGCGATGCGTTGGTGTGACCCGATCACCAAAGACCTTTACAACGCTTCGGAGAAGGGGACGTTACCCGAGAACGCTGTCTTAGCTTCATTGGGATGTGGCAATCCGACCGCTTTGATTGAGCTCAAGGCGGGAGAGACTGTCCTCGATCTAGGCTCTGGTGGCGGCATCGATGTGTTGCTTTCGGCCAAGCGCGTCGGACCGACCGGAAAAGCCTACGGTCTCGATATGACAGACGACATGCTTGCTCTCGCCCGTGAGAATCAGCGGCAAGCGGGCGCAACTAACGTCGAGTTCCTGAAAGGCGAGATAGAGAACATTCCTTTGCCGGATAACTCGGTAGATGTAATCATTTCAAATTGCGTCATCAACTTGTCGGCAGACAAGGCGCGCGTTCTCAGCGAAGCCTTCCGCGTACTTCGGCCCGGTGGCCGCTTTGCCGTATCTGATGTTGTTGTGCGCGGCGCGGTCCCCGCGTCAGTACGTCAGAGCATGTTGCTTTGGGTTGGTTGCATTGCAGGAGCATTGGAAGAGTCCGACTATCGGGACAAGCTGCTCTCTGCCGGTTTTGTAGATGTAGACCTTGAGCCAACCCGAATCTACGACATCGAAGACGCTCGCGTCTTTCTGACGGAAGCCGGGATCTCCGTGGATGAGATCGCACCTCAAGTAGAAAGCAAGTTCGTAAGCGCATTCATCCGTGCCACGAAACCTGCTACCCCATGCTGCGAGCCGGATTGCTGCGACTCAACACAAGCGGGGGCCTAATGACGACTCCGACATACAACGTCCTGTTCCTTTGCACTGGCAACTCCGCCCGCTCCATACTGGCAGAAGGTATTTTGAACCATCGGGCAAAGGGTGCGTTCAAGGCTTACAGCGCAGGCAGCCATCCTTCCGGCAGGGTCAGGCCAGAAGCACTCAAGCAACTTGAGACCGCCGGAATCCCGATAGCCGAATTACGAAGTAAATCATGGGACGAGTTCGCCACACCCGGCTCGCCTCAAATGAACTTCGTCTTTACTGTCTGCGACAATGCCGCCCACGAAGTCTGCCCCATTTGGACAGGGCACCCGATGACGGCTCACTGGGGAGTGCCTGACCCTGCATCCGTCGAAGGTTCACCAGAAGAGATTGAACGCGCCTTTCATGACGCCTTCACCCTTCTCGACCGACGCATCGGCCTCTTTCTATCGTTGCCCCTATCCACGTTAGAGAATCTTGCGATTCAGCGAAAACTCGACAGCATAGGTCGGCAATGAAGCCGTCACTTGCTCGCCGTGTCGTGGCAGAGTTCACCGGTACTCTCTTCCTGCTCGCAGCCGTGGTCGGCTCTGGGATTATGGGAGAGCGTTTGGCAGCCGGGAACACTGCCATTGCGCTCCTGGCCAACAGCGTCGCTACAGGAGCGGCATTGGTCGCGATCATCCTCTCCTTTGGATCCATCTCAGGAGCACACCTCAATCCGGCAGTGACGCTTGCAGACGCATGGCAGGGCGGCATCGCATGGCGGGAGACACCGGCATATATCGTCGCTCAGGTAACCGGAGCATTCGTCGGAGTCGCAGCCGCTCACCTCATGTTCGGTCTATCACTCTTCTCTGCTTCGACACACGTCCGCACCGGCCCTGCACAACTCTTGAGCGAGTTCATCGCCACGTTCGGACTGCTCTCGGTGATATGGGGCTGCGTCCGATATCGGCCCTCTGCCGTCCCCTTCGCGGTGGGAGCCTATATCACCGCAGCATATTGGTTCACGTCTTCAACTTCCTTCGCCAATCCCGCCGTCACCGTTGCTCGATCACTGAGCAACACGTTCGCCGGTATCAGACCCGCCGATGCAGCAGGATTTATCGCCGCCCAGCTGGCCGGAGCGTTCGTGGCAACGTTGCTCTTCCGATGGCTAATCCCGTCACTTCGGGCTGAGGCTTCAGCCGTTTAGTGGAGCATGACAGGCAATGATGGCGGACGTACTAATAACTTCGAGAGGTTTTCTCGGATAGCCGTACCATACGCGTACACGTAAATCTAGTTCTCCGGCCTTATCAGATATCTGCTTTCCCGCAGATGTTGATGAAGGTTGGCCAAATGAACGAGGTATTGATCAAAGCCTGCTGCCATCAGCTTCATCATCCTCTCCCTCTTTCCCACCGCCGCCATCAGATAGCATTCTCTTCCCATAGTTGAATAGAACTCGATATTGTGCCGGTTCTTGTTCTGGTTTTGAAAGAAACCGGCGTAGAGAAGGATGTGCGCACCGGCCGACTCCATCCAGAGAGGGTTCTTCGCGCTCGTAAGCTGCCGCATCATAAGTTCAGCAATCTGGGTCAAATCCGCGAACTGCCGAAACTCCGAGTCGCTCGGACTGTAGTCAGGAGAAAGAATCTCCATCCGGTCTACCGGCTGCAGGCAAAAATGACCAAGCACGCTTGCAAGATACACACCCGTGGAGTCGCAAATCTGCGACCACCGCTTACTTCCTATCGTTTCGTGGAGATGTGAGGCCCAGAAGTTAAGAGCTCGCTCCTCCGTAACACCATACAGCTCCTCAAAATCGTGAGTAGATGGCATATCCGTAACCCCGGACCTAGGTTTTTCCCAACAACATGCCTATTGTTATCCTGTTTTCATTTTAGGGGTGCAATGTTTAATCGCCCGCCGAATCCAACTGAATACCTTCACCGCTTCGGCAACATTCGGTAAAAGTCAGAAATCAAAATCCCCATCTATTCGAAATAGCCGGCCTATCGAGTTATAGAAGGCGCCGTAGTTCGGCGAGGCGTAGTACTGCTGCACGTCGCGCGGGTTGAAGTGGTTGAGCACGTTGTACACCGTCAGCCCAGCACGAAACTGAATCCGGTGTCCACGAAACGTGAAGTCAACGGGGTATTGGACCTTCGTGTCCAGAGCCAACAAAGCAGGGAAACGCCCTGCCTTATTCTCTGCACCAATAAAGTTCCAGTTCTGATCAACCCGCGAGAAAGGAAAGCCCGTGTGCACGTCCAGTATCGGAACAAAATCAAATCTGTATGGCAACCCGATCACAGCCCAGAAAAGCCCACGGTTCGGCGCGTCTGACGTAAGCGGGCCGTATTGATTGGGCCGGATAAGTGGATAAGAAAAATTGCTGAAGAACTGGTTGTAGTCGTTGAGGTCACCCTCGGCGCGCGAGTGGACATAGCTGGCAAATACACTGGTGCGCTCATTCGGCCGCCAGCGCAGCATCGTAAGAAACTCGCGATACGTTTGCCGCCCCGAATTAAGCAGAGACAATTGAGCCCTGCCATCTGCAGAATGCAACGGACTCACATAGAAGTCCCGAAACACCCGGCGGTCTTCGTAACCAAAGCGAACAAGCAGATTACGGCGCAGCTCGCGATCAAACTGCAACGTCCAGCCAAGGCTGTAAGGAACGCGCAGCGAGTCCGGAGCAACAACATGCGCAAACGTCGCCGGACCCGCCACCACAGACGCGCCATCCGCAGCATAGTTCGTGATCGTCTGCGCCGGGAACCGGTTGAAGATCGCAACGTTGATCGGAATCTTGTCAAAAAATGCACCAAAGCCACCACGAAGAGCCGTGCGGCCGTCGCCCGTTGGGGCAAAGACAAAACCGATGCGCGGAGCAACATCCGCACCTTCAGCAGCGAAGCTGTCATGGTCAACCCGCACACCCAGATCAAGAGTCAACCGTCGATGAACCTGCCAGCTGTCCTGCGCGAACACAGCAAACTCTCCCTTCGCGGCCTGCGAATCCAGCGCGCCCTCATAGCCGATCCTGCTGCTCAACGTGCCATCCTCACGCAACACCCGTACAGCAAAGTTCCCCACCCGTCCCTCATAGGACGAGCGTGCATACGAATACCCAAGCGTCAGCAGATGCCTGCCGGCGCGCTCCATCGGCCGCATATGAAGCGTCTGCGACCACTGATAAAGCTGGGTGTCCCGTTCCTGCTCTTCGAAGTAGCTCCCTGAGTTCTGCTCCGGCGCAAGAACCATCTCTGCCGTAGATGTCGCCGGAAACACCCGCGAATCAAGTTGCTTGGCCGCAAACAAACTCTGAACGAACCCGCCATCAGCCAGAATCCAGCGATCCGTGCCAGAGACAAAGTACCCACGCTCACGATCATTGGCCGTGACTGGCTGCGGGTTGAATGTATTGATCGTCGCGTAGTCTGTGTTTCGCGGGTCCAATGCGACAACAGCCGTCAATCGATGACTGGCTGAGGGAGTCCAATCAAGCTGCGTGTAAGTATTAATCTTCTCCACGATGCGAACGTTGTTCGGGTCAGGGAGCGACGGCACCGTAACCGTATCGTACCCATAGCCCATCGACTGAAACACATACACCCTCCCCTTCTTCAGCGGCCCCGCGAAGGTCAGATGCGGCGATGCACTCTCCACCCCATGAGTGTGCTGATGATTGATCCAGCGGAAGCGAGGCACCGGGTCTTCAAAGAGTGCCTTCCATTCATCGGTTCCACCGCGAGTGTTGACATCCACCACGCCGCTCGAAAACCGCCCGTACTCCGGCGAAAACGGATTCGCCAACACCTTCACCGACTCAACCGCCACAGCAGGCAAACTCAGCGCCGCCTGCCCTGTAAAAGGATCGATCACACTAGCCGAATTCACCAGAGTATTCGCCTGGTTCGTCCGTCCGCCTTTGATTCGAATCAGCCCATCAATCCCTCGCACAACGCCGGGCAGTAGCGGCAACGCATCCTGAAAGTCCTGGTTCAGCTGCACAAGAGACTTCAGCGCACTCGCATTCAACGTCGGCACACCGCCGGAGCTGGATGTCAGGTCGACGCCCGGCCCCTCTGCATTAACCGTGATCGTCTCTGCCTGCCCCTTCGGGACAAGCTGAAAATCCACCTTCGAAGCAACATCACTCTCTATCACGATGCGTTTGGAGGCCGACTCAAATCCAGCCAGCGTGACCGTAATCTCATAGCGGCCATACAGCACGCCGGTAAACACATATCTGCCAACATCATTCGAAACTGTGGCGACTTCGTTGTTCGTATCGAGGTTCTTCAAAGTAACGCGCGCGTTTGGCCATACAGATTGCGCCTTGTCCGAACCCAGCGTAAAGATAACGCCACCCACCGTAGCGGTTCTCGCCTCGAGCGCCGCTTCAAAGACCAGCGCCATCACGATGGCCACAAAGAGCTGCCTGGCGTGCGCCATCAGGTACAGACGTTTGCGGCGGCTTGTCAGGCGCATCGCAGAACCCCCTGCAACACGGGCACGCCCAACTCCAGCCACATCCACTAGCCGCGCGCCCATGAGCACGTAAAGAACGTCGGCCGTTCTTCCGGCTATTGTCCCACTGCGCAACCGTCAATCACAAGCAATCCAAAATCAGCCTTACAAGTGTCTATCCTTCACCTTCCCTCGACTGCACCTTGCCGGCAAATTCAAGTATTGCAGTATTGAATTGCTCAGGCCTCTGCAGCGGAGCAAAATGGCTAACACCGTCCAGCACGATCAAATCCGCGTTCGGAATGCTTCGAGCCAGATATTCTGCGTGTTCGCGTTTGATGAACTCATCATGCTCGCTTTGTACGATCGCGACAGGCACGCTGATCTTCGCGAGATCGTGCACGGAGTAGTTGGGCTGTGTCCGCTGCATCAGGCCGACGTCTTCGACGAAGCCTCTGAAGCACTCCGGCGTAGCCGATAACTGCGCGTAGTCCTTCCTATGCCGAGCGAAGCACCGGTCCAAAGCTGGAGTAGCTTCAAATGGCTTCACGCCGGTCGGGTCCATATTGCATGCAAAAAAGAACACACCCGCAACGCGAGAGGAAGCTTTCGCTGCAAGAATCAAAGCAGTGCAAGCACCATCGCTCCACCCCACCAGACCCGCTTTTACAATATGCAAAGCATCCATCACTGCCAGAACATCGGATGCCATCAACTCATACGCATAGGGTTGTGCATCGCGCGTGCTGCGACCGTGGCCACGGCTGTCTATCAAAACCGCACGATAGCCGCTGCTAACCAGTGCTGGCACTTGATAACCCCAATTACCACTATGACCAAGACCGCCATGCAACAGGATCACAACCGGTCCGAACCCGTAAGTTGCATACCAAATACGAGCTCCCTCGTTTTCGACGTAGCCTTCATCATCGGCAACCGGCAGCGGTGCAGCGCCCTCAGCTTCGAACTTCCTGAGGTCGTCATCGTAAAACTCCATTTGATCTCCTTCCATCAGTCGGCACTCCTAAAGTTGCTCAAAAGATACCTTGAGTGTCATCCTCAAAGCATGAATCGAGAAAGATTGTTCTGTACGATCGTAGGATCTGTGCTGGCCTGCTGCATGTTTGCCGCAGCTCAGGAAAAAGGAAATTGGCATGCAGCGAACTCGACTGCACAATCCATTACCGGCGATGTGGCACTCGCCGACGAAAGGATATCGATTAGCTTTTCCGGCTTCCCGATCGCCCGAATACGTAGTCTCCAACCAGCTGAGGTGAGCGCAGTTTTCGAAGCAGAGAACGCCGTCGGTGGAAGCGGTAGCCTTTACAAACTGAGCATACCGGCTTCAAAAAAATTTATGCACAAAAATAGTCTGTGCGGCGCTGAAGACACTCAGTGGATGGTCACCTACGTCGCAGGACGCTCTCTGCACCTTGCATTCTTCTCCGGACAAAAAGCGCCAGACCTTACGCCAGATGCAATGGTGAACTCAACCGATCTGTGTGGCATCTTTTCCTACACGCGATGAGTCACCGCCAGTCCGCACTAACGCGACCTGCAACAAATGAGGTGACGCCCATCAACTCAGCTTCAAGGCAATAATCTCTGCGGCGTTTTCCTCTTCAAATAAAAGTTCCCCCGCAGAGCTCCCACCAACTTCAGTGAGCCACCGCACGCCGGCAGCGGCAATAGCCAGGAAGAGAATCATTAGCACCCCGCTGAGTAGATCATTCAACATGCGGCCCTCGAAAGTCGCTCCATCCTTGAGCCAACGTATGAAGAACAGCAGGAAGGCCCAGAATGCGAAGTGAATATTTGCTTTACCCGGCAAGTAGGAGCACGCAAAAGGAATCTTCTGGAAGGTGTACAGGCAGAGTTCTATCAGAAGCAGCCCCAGCAACAGCATCGTAACCAGATGGCCAAGAACTTGCCGCCAAGGGTACGCCGCCAGGAATGCCCCCGCAAGGAGGAACAGGACGGGAGCTACGCCCAACGCAAGCCACGAAAAGCGAACCGCTCTCTGATAGTGGCGGGCTGGTCGCACTTGTGTAACGCGGAGAATCCAATTCGCACGTAGCGAAATTGGAATAGAAGCGACAACTCGTATCGCCAGGATGGTGAGGATCATCATCAGGATGCTTGCGAGTAGGAATACAGTGCTTATCCCGCTATTTGTAGACGTCACTCCAGCGAAAGGCGTCTTGATATAGCCCACAACAATCGCAAGTCCAATACCCAGATAGAAGCTGAGGATCATGCGGTGCTGTCGGCTTCGAAGCAGTGTGCGAAGACTGAATAAGGTAATAGCGCTTTTGAGTGAGCTCCCGAAACCTGGCGCCCATGTGACTGTGCGCGCGCCTGGGAGTATGTCAGGCTGCTCGACGACCTTCGGGAGCATACGAAAGTACGAGAGAAGCAGCGCTGCGACTGCACCTATGACGGACACTGCCAATCCGATCCATGCTCGTCTCGCAAGCGGCGCGAGTGCGGGATGCATCGATCCATTGAATTGCTGAAACAGGCCGAGAAACCAGTACGACGGAAGCCATGCAAGCAGGCGTTGGTTCTCCGGCGCAGTAAGTGCCGCAGGCGATTCCAGCGAGGGCTCGAGAAAATACACACTGAGCAGGAGGCATAAGGCGCCCGCTTGCATAAATGCGGACAGACGCAGAAACAGTTGGCGGGACAACAGATTGGCCGCGAGTCCTTGCACTGCAAGGAGGGTAAATACGAAGAATCCTCCGGCTGCCAGGAGAGTGACCCAATAGGCCGGCCACGACCTCAGCGCCCCCAGAAAGCCAGCATCGTCGGAGATAAAGACCAGCGGCCACGCAAGGCCGATGAAGAGATTGAGAGCGATCATCGCAAGGCCAGGTGCGGCGAAAAGAGCGGAGATCTTTGCCAGCAACAATGTACTCGCCCGCACCGGCAGAGGTGCCAGCACCAGCACATCACGGCGATCGGGAAATGCGGAATCCCAGTTCAACACCGCAATCAAGCCCGCTACAGTCATCGTTGTCTCGATGAAGAAGTGCTCTGCTGTCCATCGACTCGCCATCGGCATGCGACCGCCGCCCAACAGAATGATCGGAAGAGAGAAGAGAAAGCTGATGCTGGTGAATATGGTCGCAAACTGTCCAAACAATCGGGTTGGATCGGCATCGCTCGACAACAGTTCGAGGTCAATCACGCGCATGAAAAATACCCGATAGAGAACACGGAACTGCAGTTTCCTCACAACCCAGTCGTTATGCATGGATCAGGTCCGCGATCTCTCGTGAAATCGCAACGGAATCCTGCTCGACCGCCAGTTGCGAGAAGATTCCCTCCAATGTCGGTAAAGCCATCAGGGTTCTCAGGCGTTCGATAGAATCGTCAGCCACAATCTTCCCCCGGTGCAGAATAACGATGTGGGAACAGATGCGCTCTACCGTTTCCAACTCATGCGAACTGAAGAGCACCACTTTTCCGCGTGCCGCCAGCTCTTCGATCAAGCTGCGCAGTATCAACGATGAACCGACATCAAGCCCCGAGAACGGTTCATCCAGCAGAATCAAATCGGGATTGTGCATCAACGCCGCTGACAGCAATATCTTCTGGCGCATTCCTTTGGAGTACGACGAGATAGAGACATCGCGATCGCCGTGAAGTCCAAAGAGGCGCAGCAGGCCGTGGATGCGCTCCAATGCAGATTTGCGATCCATGTTTCGCAACTGCGAAACCATCACAAGATATTCCATGCCGCTCAGGTGCGTGTACAGGTGAGGCTCTTCCGGTACGTAGCCCATGCGTTGCCGGAAAGCCATCAGGTCGTCTGCGATGCGATGGCCATCGAAGAAGATCTGACCAGAAGTAGGTTCAATCAGCCCGGTGATCATCTTCATCGTGGTCGATTTGCCGGAGCCGTTTGCACCGAGATAACCGGTGATCTCTCCTGCTCGCGCGGTAAAGCTAACGGCTTCTACTGCGGGGATACTGGAGTAGAGCTTATATACATTGCGAACTTCGAGCATGAATAACCTCAACCGGTTAGCAGACTTTTTGAAATGTCCAATCCGTAGAACTAAGAAGGCGCTGTTTGTCTTTCGGTGGGAGCGCAGGGCTTTAGCCCTGCGAAAAACGGCTGCAAATAAAGGGGCTTTAGCCCCGGCCTCCTGGCCACGAAGTCCTGTTCCATTCCAACAACTAACCGACTAACGCAAAATCTCAGGAAGCGACGTCTGCGGCGGGACTAGTGGAGGCAGGGCGCAAGGCATGCACGTCGGAGCAGGCGTGGGCCGAAATGCGACCGGGAATGGCCCTCGATTGAGCAGCAAGGCGAAACCAGCAAACAGCAAGGAGGACATCACCCATCCTTGAAACAAACGAACCAGACTCATCCTCGAGTCCGAAACCAATACCCCGACGCCTCTGGATGCGTGCGCTGGTTCTTCTTGAACACGCAAGCGCTGGCGCAGCAACGACACGATTCCATCGAAAAGTAGTCGGCCAGCAGCGCCTCGTTGGCACTCCTCTTCGAAGATCCACAACATCTCGTCACCGAATCTGGCAACGAAGGTAGCAGGATGAATTCGCAGAATCAGACGATACGTGAAGAGTGCGACGGCTCGGCTCATGCTCTTCGCGGCTTCCTTTCGTGGAGACGTAATCTGGCTTCCTTTACGACGTTCTGCAGCCGGTCAACCTCTGCGGACAGGGTGCTGCGTCCGTCCAGCGTGAGAGAGTAGAGGCGCCGTTCCTCTTCATTCGGAGAAACAGATTGGAGGCCATCCGCCACCAGACCGGCGTCCATTAGCTTCTTCAGGTTGTCATACAGTGTGCCCGGCCCCATCCTGTAGTGGCCCTCTGATTGACGAGCTATTTCCTTAATAATCCCGTAGCCATGCAGGTCGCCCCCAGCCAGCGCAAGAAGGATATGCAGAGTTGCCGACGATAGCGGTGGAGACTTCTTGGAGTCAGATGCCATATCGAAATCCGACTATATCGGCATCCGACTATGACGTCAATCCCAAAAATAAATCTCCAAAATCTGCAAAAAAACGCCCACCCGAAAACTGCACATCCGCAAACCACCTTATCCACACAATTCACCACACTCGGTCCATAAAAACACCACATCTACGAACCAAAATCCCCAAAACCCCCAGCAAAAAACACAATCCACCACAAACAAAAAAATCCCCGCTAACATACGCAAAGATGATCTCCGTCCTCATCCTCACCCGCAACGAAGAACGCGACTTACCCGCAGCTCTCGCCTCCGTCTCCTGGTCCGACGACATCCACATCTTCGACTCCCACTCCACCGACAACACCATCGCCATCGCTCGCGCCGCCGGAGCCCACACCCACCAGCGCACCTTCGACGACTACGCCACCCACCGCAACACCGCCCTCACCACCATTCCCTTCAAACACCCGTGGGTCTTCCTCCTCGACGCCGACGAGCGCCCCACACCCGCGCTATCAGCGGAGATGCAACAACTCGCCCTCTCCGCACCCGCTGAAATCAGCGGATTCCGCCTGCGCCGCCGCGACTTCCTCTTCGGCACCTGGCTCAAACACGCCCAGATATCCCCCTTCTACATCCGTCTCGTCCGCCCCGAGCGCGCTCGATATACCCGCGCCATCAACGAAGTCATCGAGGTCGAGGGTCCCATCGCCAACCTCACTCATCCCCTCGATCACTACCCCTTCTCCAAGGGCATCGCCCACTGGATAGCCAAGCACAACCAGTACTCCACCATGGAAGCCGAGCTCATCCACCACCACCAGGGCCTGCAAAATCCCTCCCTCGCAACAGCCCTCACCTCCAGAGACTTCCACGAGCGCCGCCTCCACCAGAAAGCCCTCTTCTACCGCCTCCCCGGCCGCCCTCTCATAAAATTCCTCTATATGATGTTCGTTCGCCGAGCTATACTCGACGGCTCCGCGGGCCTTACCTACTCCACCCTCCAGTCGTTTTACGAGTACCTCATCGTGTTGAAGACGAAGGACCTTAAGCGAAACCAGGCCTGAGCGGGCTACAACCCTGCCAGCCACTCCACGCTTCCCGCCATAAAACAATCAAATGTCGCACATAGGATCCTCCTTTTTCGCCCGAAAATCCTTGCAATCGCAAAAGTGAGCCGATACGTTGGTTCCACTTCATTTCTTAAATAGCCGTCTTCGCCACTTTCTATTCGCCGTTCGGCCTTGGATCACCGTGACGTACCGCAGTTCTCTCACTGCGGTGTAGGCATTTTTTCATCTCAAAAAATCCGCCCCAGAGGCGGGTAGGGAATCCTTTGTTTCTTTTGTGGAGGTAATATGCATCGAACAACCAGAAAGCCTATTCCAGCAGCTCTGTACAGTATCATCGCCTTCACTCTAACCATCCTTTGCACCCTCTCCGCCAGTGCGCAAACCTTCCGCGGAGGCATCAACGGCACCGTCACCGACACCACTGGTGCAGCCATTGCCAACGCCACCGTTGTCGCCGTCCAGACCGAAACCGGCAGCGCTCACACGACAGTCAGTTCCAGCGCCGGCGACTTTCTGTTTCAGGATCTCCCCCTCGGCTCTTACAGCGTCACCGTCTCCTTCTCTGGCTTCCAGACCGTCAAGACCGACAAGATCACCGTATCCGCAGGCAGTACTTACACCCTGACGATCAAGCTTCCTCTCTCCAGCTCTTCCACCACCATTGAAGTCGATGCCTCCGGCGTAGCTCTTGATACCACCTCCGTCACCCAGACCACCAACATCGCCAGCGAAGTCGTCAACAACACTCCCATGAACGGCCGCGACTTCACCCAGCTCATCTCCATCGCCCCCGGCTTCGGTGGCTACTCTGCCGGCGGCTTCGGCTCTGTCAACGGTACCCGCGCCAACCAGGTCAACTGGCAGATCGACGGTGTCGACAACAACGACCTCTGGCACAACGTCCCTTCCGTCAACCAAGGCGGCGTATACGGCATCGCGGGCATCACCCTCCCACTCGACTCCATCGATCAGTTCTCCCAGCAGACCCAATCCACCGCCGAAGCTGGACGCAATCCCGGAGGCCTCGTGAACGTCGTCACCAAATCCGGCACTAACACCATTCACGGCACCCTTTACTACTTCAACCGCAACGAGCTCTTCTCCGCCAACAGCCCCTTCTCCAGCCTCCCCAAAAACAAGTTGCGCAATCAGCAGTACGGCGTCTCCTTTGGAGGCCCCGTCATCAAGGACAAACTCTTCTACTTCTTCAACTACGAGAAGCAGCAGTTCATCATCAGCTCTCCCAGCCCCCAGGTCACCGAACCCACCACCGCCTTCCAGACCGACGCCACGGCGCTCCTCAGCCAGTACGGCCTCTCACCCACCTCCGTGGCTACGGCCTCCCTTGCAACCTTCTGGCCGTCAGACGTCCTCAACTGCCCCACGGTCAACAGCTCTTGCGATTCGGCCAACAACTACCAGACGGCGGCTCCCATCACCGGCTACAGCTACAACGGCGTAGGCAAGGTCGACTTCAAGATCAACTCAAAGCACGACCTGGCCCTCCGCATGTACGGTGGCCAAGGCAACCAGATCGCCCCGGTCGGCACTGTCCTCCCCTATTACTTCGAGGCAGGGCCCATCCACGTCTACAACTGGTCGGCCGTCGTAAACTCCGTCCTCACACCCCTCTTCACCAACCAGGTCCTCCTCGGCGTCAACTACTTCAATCAGGTATTTTTCGACGCCAATCATAACTTCAATCCCATCGATCTCGGCTTCAACACTGGTGCTGTGCAGCCTACGCTCGCCGGCGTGCCGGGCATCAAAATTACAGGCTTTGACAATCTCCAAAACGCCACGCCGCCCTCAGGCCGTAACGACGTGACCGGCCAGGTGACCGATACTGCTTCCCTCGTCCTCGGCAAGCATCAGCTCCGTTTCTCCGGTGAGTTCCGCCGCGGCTTCGTCAACGAGTTCTACCACCGCAAGACCCGCGGCAACTTCTCCTTCCCTGGAATTCAGGGTCCATGGGGCTACGTCGCCGACTCCACCGCCGACAACTTCGGCTTCCAGTCCGCTCCCTGCCAAGACGCTTACAAATACACCACCCCAACCTCCGCCCAGCAGGCATACGTCGCGGCGCTCAACAACCAGGCAAACGGCAAGCTCGTCCGGGCCCTCGCCGACTTTATGCTTGGCTGCACCCAGCAGGCGCAGATCGTTCGCGGCAACACGGAGCGCGAGGTCTACGTCAACAACTTCTCCGGCTCCGTCTCTGACGCCTTCCAGGTGACGCCAAGGCTCAACGTCAACTTCGGCCTCCGTTACGACTACCTCGGCCCCATGCACAATGGCACGCAGGATCTCTCCGTCTTCCGTCCCGACAACTCCAACGCTGTCCATGGTCTCGTCTTCCAGGGCAAGGACATCGACACGCTCTTCCCCAAAACCACCTACGACTTCAGCCCCCGCCTCGGCCTCGCCTACCAGCCCTCCATGGTCAGCGGACTGGTCGTCCGCACCGGCTTCGGCATGTTCTTCGACCAGCCCAACCTCAACCCCTTCCTCGACAATCGCCCCCCCAACGGCGGCGCATCTGGAGCAGAGAGCAACCCCGGCGGACCCTCCCCGGTCTCCTCCTTGTCTGCGGCCAACATCGTCATCACGCCCGGAACGCTTCTCTTTCCCACCACAACCGCCTATGACCCAAACACAAATTACAACCTCTTCTCCATCAGCCCGAACCTTCGCCCTGCCTATACCTTCAACTACAACCTGAACGTCGAGAAGACCCTCGGCTCGAAGTCGATCTTCACGCTTGGCTATGTTGGCTCCCAGTCCCGCAAGCTGATCTCGAACATCGACATCAACCCCGCTCCGCTTGGATCCGCCAGTCTCGGCACGACAGCTCAAAACGCGTTGCGCCCCTACGGTGCTCGCTTCTCCAACTACGGAACCATCAACCAGGTCTCGAGCATCGGTAACTCCAACTACAGCTCCCTCCAGACCACCTTCAAAACAACCGGATGGCATGGCGTAACCAGTCAGTTCTCCTACACCTGGGCCCACGGTCTGGATATCCTCACCCAGTACCGCAACGCCAACATCACCAACCCGCTCAACCCACGCGCTGACTACGGCAACATGGACTACGACACCCGTCACGCCTTTGTCAGCTATCTCACCTACGACGTCCCCGGCAGCTCCCATCTCCGGCCTCTCTCCACGGGCTGGCAACTTAACAGCCTCATCACCTTCCACAGCGGTCAGCCCTACACCGTCTACACCGGCAACGATTCTTCAGGAACCGGCGAAGGCGAAGATCGCGTGAACGTCGTCTCTGGCGTAAGCCCCTATGCCGGCTCCAGCAAAAAGATCTCCGACTACCAGGTCCAATGGATCACCGCTGGTGCGTTTGACGATCCAAGCACCCATAGCACTCCCACTTACTCCTATGGCAACATGCGTCGCAACCAGCTCAATGCACCCGGATACGGCGATGTCGACCTCTCCGTCTTCAAGAACAACCAATTTGAACTCCTCGGCCACAACATCACCACGCAGTTCCGCGTAGAGATGTTCAACCTCTTCAATCGCGCCAACCTTGCCCCGCCCGACAACTACCTCGCGGACGGCACTGGATTCGGCACCATCACCCAGACCATCGGCTACTACAACGGAGCCCCCGGAATCGGCCCCGGCGAACCCTTCAACACCCAGCTCGCTCTAAAGATCCTCTTCTAAACCTCACCATCAACAAAAAGCCCCATCTGCGCAACCATCGCAGGTGGGGCTTTCACTTTCAATTGACAACAGCAACCTCTTCGCCGTCCAGAACCACCTTATACGATAAGTAGCCGAGCGCTACAGCAGCTTTATGGAAGTGACCTTCAGCGTATCGCCCTGCACATCGCCGCTGACGTTTACCCGCAAATGATCCGCCTTATCCGACGCGTTCAACTGCTTGAGGACCTTTGCATTACCGTCGGCATCGAGTTTCAGAACCTGGTTGTCGGCAGTAACGATAGCGAATCCACTCTCCTTACACTTGAGAGCACAATCTCGCGTATGTGAGTCCGCATCGGCCGCCACTTTTTTCGAGCAGGCTACGTCGACAACCGAAACATCATTGAACGTCTTTGTTTCCGCCAGGGCTGGCGCAGCCAATAGACCAAAAGCCAGTAACGAAGTAATGATTCGCACGATATCCCCCATCTCAATCAATTGAAAAGCCGACGCCAAAACTATAGCACCAACGCGTCACCGCAGTCCCTAAACCGGCCACTTCCAATCCGTAATCTCCTTTCGATCGATCCCGTTCTCATGCGCAAAATTGACACTGTCGATGATCTGATCCTTCAGCCATTCCTTCGTATGCGCAGCCGTAGCCTGCAGCCGGGGCACCCGGTCGATTACATCTATCGCTATGTTGAACCGATCCACCTGATTCACAATCGCCAACTCCAGCGGCGTGTTGATATTCCCCTGCTCTTTATACCCGCGCACGTGGATGTTGTCATGGTTCGCCCGCCGGTACGTGAACTTGTGAATCAACGAAGCATAAGCGTGGAAGTTGAAGATCACCGGCTTGTCCTTCGTAAATAAGCTATCGAACTCCTTGTCAGACAATCCATGCGGATGCTCCGTATCCGGCATCAACCGGAACAGATCCACCACATTCACAAACCGAATCTTCAAACCCATGCATCGTTCGCGAAGAATCGCCACTGCGGCCAGAGCCTCTGCCGTCGGAATATCACCCGCGCAAGCGATCACCACATCCGGCTCTTCCCCCGCATCATTGCTGGCGAAGCCCCATATCCCGATTCCCTTCGTGCAATGCTTAATCGCCTCATCCATATCGAGATACTGCAAATGCGGAGCCTTATCCGCCACAATCACATTCACGTAGTTCGTACTTCTCAAGCAATGATTCGCAACGCTCAGCAGGCAGTTCGCATCCGGCGGCAGATAAATCCGCACCACATGCGGACTCTTATTCGTCACCAAATCCAAAAATCCCGGGTCCTGGTGTGTAAATCCGTTGTGATCCTGCCGCCAGACCAGCGATGTAATCAGCAAGTTAATCGACGATATCGGGGCCCGCCACCGCAGCTCCAGCTTGCTCTTCTCCAGCCACTTCGCATGCTGATTGAACATCGAGTCGATGACATGCACAAAAGCTTCGTAGGTAGAGAAGAACCCGTGCCGCCCCGTAAGCACATACCCTTCAAACCACCCTTCCAGCGTGTGCTCGCTCAACATCTCCATCACGCGCCCATCGGCCGCAATCTCGGTTCCGTCTGAATCCTCCGGCAGAATCTCTGCCATCCACGTCTTCTTGCTCGCCTCGTAGACCACCTGCAGCCTGTTCGAAGCCGTCTCGTCCGGCCCAAACACCCGGAAGCTCGTCATGTTCTTCTTCATCACATCGCGCAGAAATCCACCCAGCACATAGGTAGACGACACCTCAATCTGTCCCGGCTTCTTCACATCAATCGCATACTTAGTAAAATCCGGCATCTCCAGCGGCTTTCGCAACAACCCACCATTGGCATGAGGATTCCCGCTGATCCGCTTCAAACCCACTGGAGCCAACTCCTTAAGCTCCGGCACCAGCCGTCCCTTCTTATCGAACAGCTCTTCCGGCTTATAACTCTTCAGCCACTTCTCCACCAGCTTCAAATGCGGTGGGTTCGTCTGCGGATCGAGAATCGGAATCTGATGCGCCCGCCAGAAGTCTTCCACCTTATGTCCATCCACTTCCTTCGGCCCTGTCCAACCCTTCGGCGACCGCAGAATAATCATCGGCCAGCGCGGTCTCTCCGGCACAGTACCCGCCTTCGCACTCCGCGCCCTCCTCTGGATCTCCCTGATCTCCAATACGCACTTCTCCGTCACCTCAGCCATCTGTTGATGCATCAGCGCCGGATCATGCCCTTCCACCACATAAGGAGTCCACCCATATCCCTTGAACAACCACTCCAGCTCCTCCGCAGAAATCCGCGCCAGCACGGTAGGATTCGCTATTTTGTAGCCATTCAGGTGCAGTACTGGAAGCACCGCACCATCATGCACTGGATTCAGAAATTTATTCGAGTGCCAGCTCGTAGCCAGTGGCCCTGTCTCCGCCTCACCATCCCCCACCATCACGGTGACAATCAGGTTCGGATTATCAAACGCCGCCCCAAATCCATGCGAAAGGCTGTATCCCAACTCACCACCTTCATGAATCGACCCCGGAGTCTCAGGAGTACAGTGACTCCCAATCCCACCCGGGAACGAGAACTGCTTGAAGAACTTCTGCATCCCCGCTTCGTCTTCGCTCTTATCCGGATAAACCTCCGAATACACGCCTTCCAGATAGCAGTTCGCCAGCGTAGCGGGCGCCCCATGTCCCGGACCCGACAGAAAGATCAAATCCAGATCGTACTTCTTGATCAGCCGATTCAAATGCACCCAGGTAAAGCTCTGCCCCGCATCCGAACCCCAGTGTCCCAGCAATCGATCCTTTATATGCTCCGGCTTCAAAGGCTCCCGCAGCAGAGGATTTTTCTTCAGATAAAGCATCCCAACGCTGAGGTAGTTGCACGCCCTAAAGTAAGCATCCATCCTGCGCATCTCATCAGCGGTCAGTGTTTGGATGGTCCCGCTCTTTGCCTTCTTTTGCAATACCGGCGTAGTAACCTTGCTCATAGCAATCTCCTTCACTGGATAACTAAGATTTTGCTTACTTCAAGAGCCCGCTCGAACCATCCGATCCACATGCATCGCAATCATCAGATCTTCTTTCGCTGGAACGACGAGAATTATCGCTTTAGATTCAGATGCACTAATGCGCCGCAAACGACTCTCCTTCGCAGCATTTAATTCGCCGTTCACAACAACCCCCATCTCTTCCATCCCATCCAGAATCTCCATCCGCGACTGCGCATCATGCTCTCCAATCCCACCCGCGAAGACAACCGCATCCACCCCACCCATCAGCCCAATAAACCCGCCGATCACCTTCTTCACACTCCGCGCAAAAATCGCAACCGCCAGCTTCGCGCGCTCGTTCCCCTCCGCCGCAGCCTTCCTAACCTCTCGCATATCATTCGCCAGACCAGACAAAGCCACCATACCCGACGCCCGGTTCAGCATCGTCTCAACCGCCCCAACCCAGTCCTTCCCACCCTCTTCCTTCACCTGCCGCAGCAGATAAAGCACCAGCCCCGGATCGAGATCGCCCGGTCGCGTCCCCATCACCACGCCACCGGTCGGCGTCAGCCCCATCGTCGTATCAATCGAGCGCCCCGCCAGCAGCGCCGTCACACTGCATCCACTACCCAGATGCGCGATCACCATTCGCCGCGGCAGACGAATCCCGGCTTCCCGCAACTGCCGCACAATCGACTCACAACTTAGCCCATGAAACCCATACCGCCGCACCCCTCGCTCGCGATACTCCAATGGAATCGCATAGGCCGTTGCCACCTCCGGCATCGTCTCGTGAAACACAGTATCGAAGCACGCATAGTGCGGCACATTCGGCAGCTTCCCCATCATCTCCCGAATCAACTCAATCGCCGACGGATCATGCAGTGGAGCAAACACCACCGCATCCTCCAGATCCCTCATCACCTCATCGGTAATTCGCACATGCCGATCCAGCTTCGCACCCGGATGCACGACGCGATACCCAACCGCATCCACCCGCGGCATCCCAGCCCGGGTTACAGCCTTCACCACAAGCCCAATCGCATCCGTCGAGCTCTCAGCTTTTGCAGAGGAAGCCTTTTCACTCAAATCCCGGCCATCGGCATCACGAAATTGAACCGAAGACTTCCCACTGCCGATCCCACTTACTTCGCCCTCAAATAAAGATACGGGTAAAGCACCCGTATCTTTACCTTCCGTTGCAAACACCGAGAATTTAATCGACGACGATCCGCTATTGATCACCAGAAGATGCATCAGCGCCTCTACAAATAGAAATGACTATCCACAGCCGACCGCCCTCAACCCACCGGACGGTCCTCGAGAACCTTCTCATCTTTCTTATGCAACAGTCCAACCACGGCCTCGTACAGCCGGTTCCTCATATCAAACCGGTTGGTCGCCCTCGTCACATAACGAACAATGACATCAACCCCCGCTGCTGCCGGCCGCATATCCACCGAAGGCTCTGCGGTAAAGTGGCTCAGTCCGCGCTGCTTTGTCGCCCGCTGCCACTCCACCTCCGCCAACTTCGTATCATTTTCCGTCTCATGCTGCACCGCCGTACGAATCGCCTCAATCACCCTCTGGCTATTCGGTCCCGAGGGAACATTCACCACAATCTCATCCCACATCCACTGACCCGATGTCGAGAAATTAAAGTACTGTCCAGAGATCGCGAAGTTATTAATAAACGTCACCCGCCGCCCCGTAGGGTGTCCCTTATCCGTCCAGTTCCCCGTCTCCAGCAGCGACGTCCGAAATAGTCCAATGTCGACCACCTCGCCGCCAACGCCATTAATCTCCACCCAGTCTCCCACGCGGATTCCGTTCTTGCCCATCAGTACAAACCATCCGAAAAAAGCCAGGATGAAGTCCTGAAATACCACCGTCAATCCAGCCGTCGTCAATCCCAGAATCGTAGGCATCTGACTCGGCACGCCAAACACCACCAGCAGAATCAGCAACAGGGTCACAAATTGAATCCCCAGTCCGGCTATTGTCTGCATCGTGTGCAGTGTTCGCCGATCCACCGTCAGGCGTTCCAGCAGCTTCCTTACCCCGGCTCCGATCAGCGCACCGCACAGCGCTATAAATGCAATCGCCGCAACCGACTGCAGAACGAGGTGAACCACAATATTATGCTGAAGCTTCACCTGATCCGACCACTTCCCATACGTCGCAGAGAGCTGCTTCTGCGTGGCGATCCGGTCATCCAGGATTCCGTGAATCTGCGCCAGCGAATGCATCTGCGCCAACCGTGCCACACGGCCCTTCGTTTCGCTCGCATCCTTGGCCGCGTTCGCTCCTTCTGCCAGCTTCTTCTCTACATCGTTATGCTGAGCCGTTAGCGTTGCTATATCTGCGTCTGCCTCAGCCTTTGCCTGCTGTATCTGGTCCATCCGCGACCGCTGATCGAACCACGCCGAGATGCGTCCCGCCAGCGTCCCATACTTCGTCGCCGTCTGCACCGCGTTCGGCCCGCCCCCGTCGCCCTGTTCGTCGAACTTCTTCATCGCAGCTTCACGCGCCGTCAGCTCCTGCTGAATCTGACCTCGCTTGTCTCCGCTCACTCGCGCCAGGTCTTCTGTCGCATCAGCCAGCTCATCGTTATCAAGCTGCAACTGCGCTTTGGCAATGTCGAGATCGTCAGTTCCCGGAGGATTCGCTCCCTTCGCAGCTGCGGTCAGGCTATCCACCTTGGCCTGATCGTCCTTCGCCATCCCCTGCAGCATAGCGACCTTCTGTTGCAGCTCCAACGCCTCACCAGTCAGATTCTGCGTCTGTATCTCCATTGAAGCCTGCCGCAGCGCCTGTGCAAACGCCTGGTCCACCTCATGGTCAGCCAGCCGCTCCGCATTATGCGCGTGCCTCTTCTCCTCGCCGGACACTGCCAGCGGAGCCAGCGCCTGGATCGTCTGCCACGGCTTCTGATCAACCAACCCCGCCGGCGTCCCGAGCGTCGCTCCCGTCCTCTTCGCTTTCAGGAACGGCAACGTCGCCATCACACCACGCGTCAGGAAACTTGCTACCAGACACACCACCAGCACCACCGCTGGCACAGCTATCGAGAGTCTACGCAGAAACTTCATCTCTCCAGCGTAAAGCCCTCGATCAGTTCCTACAATTCCCTGATCAGGTGATTAGCCATCAGTGCTATTGTTTCCACTAATTTGCACTCAAAATATCGTAGTTGTAATTAACCAGCAATCGCTTTGGAGCCGTTGCCTGTTTACCCAGATTCAACGTCTGCTCCAGTTCATGCGAACCCTTCATCTTCGCGCCGCCAATCAAGACGACTCGATTGTCCTCAAACTCCAGATAAATCGGCACACGCATCGTAAAGTTCTCACTGACGCCGCTCTGGGCCAGCTTCATGTGAACCGTCGTATCTTCTCCCTTCTTTTCAAACTGCGACGATATCGTATAGCTCGGAATCTCCGTGCCGTACACATACGCATTGAAGAACCAGTCCAACCGGTTATTTCCATCCAGATTCAACCACGGAGGCATGTTCTTCTCCATCGCTGCCTTGAAGTCTTCCGTTGTTGCAGCTTTATCCCGATACGTATTAACAAAGTCACGCATCGCTTTCTTGAAAGGCTCTTCCTTGTACTGCGGAGTCCAGTAAAGCATCTCCAGCATGTGCAGAATATAGGCGCCCTTCGGATAAATCAGCGACTGATAGACACGGTCTCCCGATCGCGACGAACTCACGCGCGAACCCATCACCACCGGTCCTACGTCGACAGGCCTAAGGCCATTCTCGTTCTTCGTTAGCAGTCGCTTGCGTTCCTCTGCCCAGAAATTCAGATACGGCTTTATGTCTTTATTTGTCTTCATCAGGAAAAGCGAAGCTGAAAAATCCGCAAACCCTTCACTCATCCATTGATCGCGATAGCTGCCGAAGCCCACCGTCTGTCCCCACCACTGATGCGCCACTTCGTGCGCCGTAACCACCTTCCAGTACGTCGGATCGCTATCCAGAAGGCCCAACTGAAACTTAATCGTCGAATCCCAGAAGTAGCAAATGGGCAGATACACCAACATCGGCCAACTCTGTCCATAACCACAGTAAGACTGCTGCGTCAGCGCAAGATGATCGAACTCCAGTGGCCCAAAGTAGTCCGTGTAGATCTGCACCGCCGCATCACCTTCAGAGGTCGCCTGCTTCAGCATCCCTGTCGTCGACATAGTGCCGCCCAGAATCTTGCCCGAGAGGTCAGTCACCTCCGCCGAAGCATCTGTGTTCGCATACGATCTCACCTGCAAATCCGATCTGCGCTCACTCAGATCCGACTTGAACTTCCCCAGGTTGAAGCCCGCCACAGGAATAGGCGAGGAGGTCTGCCACTCACTCACCCGCATCTTGTTTTCCTGGCCATCACGCAATTGCGATCCAGTCGCGACAATCTCAATGTCCTTCGGAGTATGAAAGATCATGCGATAGTGAGCATAATTTCCCAGCGAACCGCGCACGTTGGGATACCAGCTCTCGCGCGCTCCTCCATTCACCTGGTAATTCAAGTTGCCCAGATCCGTAATCACATCCTTACCCGCATACGCCGTCGTAATCGCAATCGACTCACCCTTCTTCAACGGTTTGTCGAGCACAACAGCAAAGTCCGCATCGCGCTCCTTGTCTTCCTGAATGTAGTCCAGCGCCTCGCCCTTCGGTCCCCATACTCCCGAAGCCCGCAGCGTGGGATAAAGATCAAGCGGAAGCACCCTCACGCCGTCTTCATTCGCAGTCACCAGCGCAGTCGCCTTTCCTGACATCCGGCCGTTCTTCTCGATCGTCATATCAATCGTCTGCTGACTGATCCCGAACGCCGTATTATTTTTTGCCCGGGCCAAAGCCCGCTGAGCTTCACTGCGAAAGCCGAGCGTCACATCGTAACTTCCATCAGCGCTCGTCAAAAGGCCAACTTCCTCTGGCGCCACTTCAAACGAACCCTGCGGATCAACAAAGTACAACAATCGTTTCGAGAAGATAGGCCCCTTCAAATTCGCCATAAAGAAGCCGCCGCGCTGTCCACTCAACACATCAGCCAGCAAACGCTCCTCAAGATCGTAGTGAAGCGTATTGCGGCACAGCGTCTGCATCTCCTGCCCGGGCCCCATCGCATTTACGTTCCCCACATCACCCGCCGAAGCCTTTTTCAGCTCCTCCGCCGTCCCATCCGTAAACGCGAGCACCGCCGTCGTAAACGACTCGTTCAACACCTCGGCCTTCATCGTCAGCTTCAGCTGATGCCGCTCCATCGCGCTAGGCGGCTCTATGTGCAACACCCCCTGCCCCTGAAACACCGCACCCGTCACCCTGCCATTCACTTCGTTATAAAGAGTCACAGTGCCATCAGTAAGCTGCAGCTCTCCTGCATCACGCTTCAGCGTCACGCCCTTCACCTTGAAGCTCGGCCCACTCGCCGACCGCGCCCGCAGCGCCTGATAGATCGCATTGCCATTCGCAGCCTTCGCCGGTTCCATCGGCTCCGGAGCCTTAACAGGCTCTGGCGGAGGCGTCTTCTCCACCCTCTTCACCGCATCCGATCGCCGTTGTAACTGCACGCCCGCACCCGGGCTCTTCTGTTCATCCGATTGTTGCTGACCCAACGCACTACCCAGGGCACACACGTACAGAACTACACTCAAAACCACGTTCGAGGTCATATCTCTCTGCCGTTTTTATGTAAGGAACACCTAAGTATCCCATCACGCCCCTCCCCCAACAATCCCTCCCACAAAAGTCCCAATCCCGCACGCCACAAAAAATACTCGCCAACATCTACACTCAAAGACATGTGTGGAATTGTTGGATACATCGGCCCTCAACCCGTCGTCCCCGTCATCATTGAAGGCCTGCGCCGTCTCGAGTACCGCGGCTACGACTCCGCCGGCATCGCCGTAGCCGGAGGCCCCACCGCCCTCGAGCTTCGCCGCGCCCCCGGCAAGCTCCGCAACCTCGAGTCCGTCATCGCCGCCAACCCCATCTCCGGCACCTTCGGCATCGGCCACACCCGATGGGCCACCCACGGCCGCCCCACCGAAGAAAACGCGCACCCCCACCGCGACTGCACCGGCACCCTCGTCGTCGTCCACAACGGCATCGTCGAAAACTACATCGCCCTCAAAAAAGAGCTCACCGCCGCCGGCCACACCTTCGTCACCGAAACCGACACCGAGATCATCGCCCACCTCATCGAGCAGGAAATCGCCAACGAAAATGGCCTCGTTCTCGAAGAAGCCGTCCGCCGAGCCGTCCACCGCCTCACCGGAGCCTTCGCCATCGGCGTCCTCTCCGCCCACGAGCCCAACAAGCTCGTCGCCGCCCGCATGGGCCCACCCGCCGTCATCGGCATCGGCGACGGCGAATTCTTCCTCGCCTCCGACGTCCCCGGCATCCTCCACCACACCCGCAACATCCACTTCCTCGCCGACGGCGAACTAGCCGTCCTCACCCCCTCCGGCGTCACCCTTACCAACTTCGAGGGCAAACCCCTCCCCCTAAAAGTCCAGCGCATCACCTGGGACCCCATCCAGGCCGAAAAGGCCGGCTACAAGCACTTCATGCTCAAAGAAATCAATGAGCAGCCCCGCGCTATCCGCGACACCACCCTCGGCCGCGTCTCCCTCGAAACCGGTAAAGTCTTCCTCGACAATCTGGCCATCTCCGACGACGAGTTCCGCGCCGCCACCCAGATCACCATAGCCGCCTGCGGAACCTCATGGCACGCCGGCCTGGCCGGCAAGTTCATGATCGAGCGCCTCGCCCGCCTCCCCGTCGACGTCGACTACGCCAGCGAATACCGCTACCGCGACCCCATCTCCGACCCCCACGCCATCGGCCTCCTCATCACCCAGTCCGGCGAAACCGCCGACACCATCGCCGCCCAGCGCGAGCTCATCGCCAAAGGCTCCAAGACCCTCGCCATCTGCAACGTCGTCGGCGCCGCCGTCACCCGCGAAGCCCAGGGCACCATCACCACCAACGCCGGCCCCGAGATCGGTGTCGCCTCCACCAAGGCCTTCACCGCCCAACTCACCGCCCTCTTCGTCCTCGCCCTCCACCTCGCCCAGGTCCGCGGCACCATCACCGACGCCGAATCCCTCCACCTCGTCAACGAACTCTCCCACCTCCCCTCCAAGCTCGAGTCACTTCTCTCCCTCAACTCCTCCACCCTCACCGGCATGTCCGAGGGCGTCGCCGCACCCTCACCCCTCTCATCCGGCACAGCCCGCAAGGGCGCACTCGAGGAGTCCGCGCTCTCCCCCCACCTCTGGACAGGCTCCGAACGACGCCGCGCCCCGCGCCTCTCCCTCGACGAGCACTGCCAGCACCTCGCCAAAATCTTCCACGCAGCCAACGACTTCCTCTTCCTCGGTCGAGGCATCCACTACCCCATCGCCCTCGAAGGCGCCCTCAAGCTCAAGGAGATCTCCTACATCCACGCCGAAGGCTACCCCGCCGGCGAGATGAAGCACGGCCCCAACGCCCTCATCGACGAGTCCCTCCCCGTAGTCTGCATCGCCACCAAGGACCCCAACGACCCCTCCAGCGTCCTCAAGTACGAAAAGACCCTGAGCAACATTCAGGAAGTCACCGCCCGCAGCGGCCGCGTCATCGCCATCGCCACCCAAGGCGACGACGAGATCTGCAACCTCGTGGAACACACCATCTACATCCCCCCAGCCCCCGAACTACTCCTACCCATCCTAGAAGTAGTACCCCTACAACTCCTCGCCTACCACATAGCCGTAAGAAGAGGCTGCGACGTAGACCAACCCAGAAACTTGGCTAAAAGTGTAACGGTTGAGTAAATGGGGTTCTAATAATTAAGCCAACGTGAATTGACTAATATTGTGGATATTTTGCGTCCGTAAACCAAACAAAAGATTGGGTCGGCATACAAGTGACTAAATCTTTCGAGTTGTGGATATTTTGAACAATCTCAAGACAGCCATACTCGAAATTCTGCTTAGCCGGGTGACACATCCGAAACGTGGGAATTTGTGGAATTACCTGATTCTCAATGAGTGACTCGGCTATTTGCACTCGTCGAGATCCTGCAGGAGCCGAAGGATTACCGGACTGAAGAGCGTTGAAAGAAGCCGCTGGCGCGGCGGCTGCTACATTTATGGCGAGCACTGAGTCAGCCGTAAGGGTTTGGGTCACAAGGAGGTCTACGTGGGCCCGTCTTCGCCAGAGCCTCATCGATCTCTGTCGTGCACTCCGCTGTCCACCTCTTACACGAGGGGTCGATTTGCGACAGAAAAGGGTACCCGAGCGTGGCTACGATGAGGTCCACCAAAGCCCCTACATTTTCGGACCAGCAGATTCGCGAGATCGCCGCCCGCAAATCTCATGATATCGCTGAATGGGCTCAGTCGACGGCACGCCAGCATGGCATCATTGTCCGCCGCATGCCAAACTATAAGTTTGTAAAGGGCGGTTTCGCGATCGTCGGATGGTGTGGTTGACCTCGATCCCATCGAAGAACTGCTTGTCGCACTCTGTTGAGCCGGCGTTATCACCTCGTATCAACGAGGCCTTCTTCAAATTCACTACCTTCGCTAAGTAAATGGAACTATGTTTGGCAACTGATGTTGCACGTCTGGGCAGTTCGCTGGACGGCTTCGTGGGATCCCGATCACGACAACGCCTGAGTCGCAATAAAAAAGGGCTGATCTGCCCACAGATCAACCAATGGTCCGCCCGTTGCAGCATTGACTGTCACAGCTCAAAGGAGGAGGAAACATGATACTCAAATTGAAGATCACTAATACCGTTCGGAAAATCGAGATGGTCTTCGATCCGCCTCTAACCGACGACGAATTTGAGGCGCTTTGCTTCGCAGAGGATTTTGCAGAGATCGAACGGACAAAGGACGGTGTCGTGGTTTATACGCTTATTAGGTAAACCGGGGAACAATAGGTTCATTCACGATGACCGGTCCATGGACACAACCATTGGGAGCACACCCCGCATGATGCCTGTCAACGTCACGGATACTGAACGTGCTTACCTACGGCCTGCAGCCGTACCCAGCTTGGCGGAAGCGGCACGAGCCTTCCAAACAAATGTCAGCATGGGCCACGAATTCGCGCCAGACCTGTTTCTTATTAAGGTAAGGGTGTGTACTCTCCCTCTGGTACGCCTGCACTAGCTCCAGCCAATGCTGGCCTGGTCTGCGCAGTCAGCAGATCGGGAGAGATGTTCAGTTCTCCAATCTTCTGAGCATTCTCCGCCATCTGCTGAAACGCGAGAGCTATCATTTCTTTCGCATCGGAGTTCCTTCCACCCAACATCAAGAACTATTTTTGGCCGACCGGGAAAACCTGCCCGCTTCCGGACATAGCCCCCCATGCGGTTTCCGATCGGAATGCATCGAGAAAACTGTAGGACATAAGAACCGGACGAACGCCAAGTTCATGATGGCATTCCGAAGAAGTCTTTAGAACCCATAACAACTAGCCAACGATTCGAGGGCACGCGCCAGCGTGCCCTTTTCGTTTTTGGAGAAAGATTGAGAAAAAAGAGGCTAAAGCTAACCCCTTCCCCGTTCCTCAGCTATGTTCCTGACCTCCTCCCAGATGAATTGCTGTATTCCTTACTGGGAAGGCTGACAGCGTACAACGCATTCACGAATCCGCGAGAGTATCTGACAATCCTGTTCGGGACGAAGAACATCATTCCTTCCGTTGACCTGCCAACCGCACTCCGTTCTCTCCAGCAGCAGCTCGACCGGCAGTCGCCGTTCAAATCGGTCGAACAGATGATCGATGCGGCAACCCTCTATCCGTATCACAGGCCGTTCCTTACCCCTGAACGCCACGACCGTGTTCATTCCATTCTTCTCAAGGGAGGTGGAAAGGGACTCAAGATACTGTTAGGAAGAGTTGCAAACCGCTTCGGTGCCAATCCTCCTTTGCGGTACTGCCCCGCGTGCTGCCAGGACGACACTCAGAATCACAGCTACCCTTATTGGCATCGGGTACATCAACTTCCTGGGATTACGAGTTGTGCAATTCACGGGATAGATCTCGTTGCCTACATTTCACCGAGCGAAAGCACGGACCGCCAGAAACTCCAGCTAGTTCCCACAACTTCGAACCGTGGAAGAGTTCCGAAGACTGAATCGGCGTCCTCCCAAGTCGCATTTGCGAAAATCTCGAGCGAATTACTGGCCATGAACCTTCCAGTGTTGGGCACCTCAAGATGGCAAGGTGCTTACACAATGGCTGCTTCCCAGAATGGTTTCGCTGACGCGAACGGTCGAATTATATATGACCGTCTGGTTAGAGAAATGCTGGGCCATTACAGCGAGTTCTCCGAGTTCCAACATCAGCGGCGAATTCTGTCTACTCCCAAACAGCCTCTCGGGTGGCTTCGCACGATCTTCGAGCGACCCGATCGGTCCAGTCATCCCATCTTCCATTTGCTTCTGATTGGGTTCTTCTTTGGAACCGTCAAAGCGTTCGCCGATTCAATGGTTTCAGTGCAAGGCTGGGGAGACAGCACTCAGAACGATGACAAATCAACTGCAATCGATTTGGCGATACAGAGGACTGAGGCGCAAACTGCAACTCTACTCAAGGACGAATCCCTCTCGAGCCGAACAGTAGCCAGCATTCTCGGCGTTTCCGTGAATACTGTCGTGTCTAGGCGGCGTGCTATGGGTGTGAAGGTCAGCTCCCGCAGGAAACGGCTCAACGACAGGCTATTAATAACAATAGAGAAGGCGTTGATCTCAGGCGAATCTCCATCCGCAGTTGCACAGAAGTTGGGAGTGTCGCTCACAACTGTGTACCGAATCCGAAGAGAATCGCCTCCTGTGCTCGCCGCTCAGCTACTGGTTAGAGCGGACACTCTACGTAGTGGGTACAGGTCGCGCTGGGAAAAAGCTATAACACGCTCGAGCCGATCAGGAATAGGCGAGATCAGGCGGAAGGACCCAGCCGCCTATGCGTGGCTGTACCGAAATGATAAGGAATGGCTCATGGCCAGTCTCAAGCATCTTGCGTCCAAGCGGCCGAGCGGTCAAGCCAGAATTGACTGGAACGCCAGGGATGGCCAGCTATGTGAACGACTGAAGGAGGTTTACAACAACTTGCGATCAGAAGATCGCGGATCTCGCATCAGTAAAACCACGCTGCTTCGCCCGTTAGGAGAAGCAACGGTCACGAGGAACTTAAGGCGATTACCGATGGTGGGGCAGATGCTCGTCAAGATGGTAGAATCCCGAGAGGATTTCCAGCGTTTTCGAGTAAACCGATCGATTAACCATCTGCTATCCAAGGGCATTCCACTCTCCCTATGGCGCATTCAGCGGAATGCGGGGATTAAGCAGTGGAGCCACGATCTACGTAACTACGCCGCTATGGTCATCTCAAAGAGAAGTGACGGCACACCACTAGCGTAAAACCAATCGGGCGGCAGAAAACGGGCAACCGCTACCGGTCTGCCGCTCGATGTAGCTGCAATTTTCAATGCTCTTAGCAAGCCCTACAGGTCTACGTAACAACTCCACAAAGTGTTTCACAAAGATGGTGACCTGCCCTCGATTTCTCAGCCGTTCTGCCGCAGACGACTTTCAGGGCAGATAACAGCATCCAAAGAATCCTATGCTGTTCGCGCCATTTTATATCTCTCCCATACGGTTACGAAGTTCTAGGCTCTTGGCTGGTGCGGATTCATATACATTACGGCGAAATCTAGCGTTGTGTCCTCGCATCGGATAAGGATGACAATCTACCAGTCTTCTTTCGCCCAGCTAACAATGAACTTATTCGATGCATCACACATTGATATGTTGCACATTCCATATTTGTGTACACCTTATCCAGACGAAATATTTGGCTCCTGGCTCGCTCGAATTCGTTTACACAATTACGAAGGAGCATGGAGATGTCTTATACAATTCTCTGGATACGGCGACTATCTTATGGGGTCACTGTTCGACACTGTTAACTTTTGCCCACGAGTGGAACGACTGCTCGATCTCTTAGAGGTAACGCATGAACATGTCCTCACGAAGATGACGACAATGCCATATTGGCTGACTTTTGAAGCGGCGGAGTCAGACTTGCCCACGCGGAAACCAGGTATGCACCCGCGGCAGCTCCATGGAATCGGATCCTATGGAGCGCTAATCTTCAAATCACACAAGGATTACTTTCGACCACCTCGCTATTGTCCGAGGTGTCTCTCGGAGGACCTTGACCAATATGGAGAGCAGTACTGGCACACATCTCACCAGCTTCCCAACGTATTCGTTTGCACGAAGCATCGTCATGCATTAAGGACTACTTGTGACACATGTGGCTGTTCTGCCGCCCCGTCGAAGCCCGGGCTAATCCTGCTCCCTCGAATCAAATGCCTTTGTGGGCGGGACCTGTCCACAAACACAAATTGTGGATTAATTCCCGCACCGTACCTGAAGCTCGCTCAGATTAGCGTGGAAGCATTGAATGTGATTTCATGTTCGTGGAGCAGGACGGATGTCCGGTCCTTTCTCCGTGAAGCTATCTATGCCGAGCATGGCACACGACGTATCCCTCGGTCGATCATCACCGATACGTTCGGGAAAGTGTTCTGGGTAGCCGCTCCTCCCGAACATACGATCAACCTTCCTGTCGTAATGGGGCGGTTGCCAATGCTACGACTCCACTATCAATTGTCCGAAACTAGGGCGCCGGAGTGCTGTGCGCTTCTGACTGCATTGGATATTCCCTTCTCGACAGCGGTCGATGAGTTCACTTCATCCAGGCCGGCAGTCCCTCCACAGGTGAGACATTCACATCCAACATCGACGTCACTTTCGATCGAAGTGGCGAGGGCTTCCCTTCTTGATAAAGTTACCCACGGCAAGCGCGAGTGTACTCGCTGCTACGTCTATTGGTATTTGCGGCTGAAGGATCCAAAGTGGATGGAAAGCGAATTCCCCGTGAAACATCGTATTCCCCAAAAAGAATGTGATCGACAATTCGTTTTACGGATCGCCACCGACGCCGACCTTTCGGAGCCGCTCCGACACGCCAAGATTTCTCAGTCATTGGCTGGCATTCGGGCTTCCATAAGAGACTACCCATGGTTTTCTGCACAACGTGAGCGACTAAGTCGAGACTGGAAGATTCGTGCTGAGAGAGCGCGACAGTTGCAGTGCCAAGGATTCGCTGCGCGGGTCGGGTGTGCTATCGATCACATTCTGCATCAGTCGTGCCGGCCCAGGCGCATAGGAGTAAATACTTTATCTTCTGCTACTGGATTGGCGCGTAAGACGGTGATGAGTGCGCTCGCGGCCACCCCTACCCTTCGAGAGTTGCTTGATAGAGAAAACTCCCATACGGTAGAGCGTCAGTTGCTTTGGGCCGTCCGGGAACTCCAGAATGCCGGTCAAAACCTCACGGCAAGCAACGTTCTTCGCCGCGCTTGCCTAAAACGGACCCGTGTCACGATTGCGCTTAGTACTGCGATATCGAGATCTGGCTCGCCTTGTGGCTCTGTGCACAGTTCGCAGCCAGGTCGAATAACCCCGACATGCGCCGCGTACCGATACCAAATCCTGAGCATGCATGCGCGGGGAACTTCATTGAGCAGGATTGCAGAGAATCTAGGTCTCTCACGTAAGACCGTAAGCTTTTGGCTCAAACGATATCTATCCGGAACGTATTCGCATGAAATGCCGAATAAACCATGCAACCCCTCGGATGTGATGCGATTACGACTAGACGGGAAGGAAGCAGCCGCAATTGCGATTTCTTTGCAGGTACCCGTTTCGAAAGTGGCGGCCATTTTAACAGCTTTAAGACTGGTAACCGGCGATGTACGACTGGGTTTCTACAAAGGAACAAAATTGAATAGTATCGATGTTCCCCATATTATCGAATTGCGGCGTAGTGGGCTGACCTATAAAGCAATCGCGGGACACATGGGCGTATCCAAAACGACAGTTAGCACGCTATTTAGCGTTCATTCAGCGGTAGTAGAGGATAACTGGATTGAGGATGCTCGTCGCTTGCCACACCAACATTCAATATGTGAACCAGGTAAGATAATGTCCCTGAGAGCGCAGGGGCTGAACTTCGCAACGATCGCTTCTATCACTGGGAATAGTCGCTCTAGAGTTTGGCAGTATTTTTATGCGCATTCGTCACATTCTCCGCGCAAACGGCTTCCTGTCGACACTGGCGAGATACTCAGACTGCGGGCGAAAAAATACTCGTTCGAAACGATCGGATACGCTCTTGGGTTCTCTGAGTACAAGGTATGGAGTCATTTCAGATCCCTGCCAAATGTGGATCCCCGCCTGAAGCAGTCCCTCAAGCATCGCGTTTCGCCAGACGAGGTCTTAAATCTAAGAAGGAAGGGCTTACCCGTCGTAGAGATCATCAAGCGCTTGAAAATCAGCAAGACGACCGTCTATAGGATTGCGTCGCAAGCAACTAACCGACAGATATGATCCCAGGCTCGCTTCTTTCGAATGCGATAACGCGTAGACGCAAGGAACGGACGGCGGATATTTTAAAGTACTGGAATGCCTGCCGAATTCTCTTATCGTCGATGGACCTTTAGGTAGACGGCTCGCTAGCGGAGAAAAATCGACCCGTCATTGACGACAGCATTCAACTCTCAACCTTTCTTGTATTGCCATATGCGGTTCGTGTCGAAGCTGAACTGCTTGAACGCCGGATGCAGCACAACATCGGCGATGATGGCGAACGCCTGATCTATATTTCCCGCAAGAACTTCGAAACCCAGACCAACCGCATCCGTGCTGACACTCCGGTCGATCTTAGTTGCCCTTGCGGATTCCACCCTTCGCTTTGATTGCTGCAGTTCATCCTGACTGGGCCCATCCTTGGCGAGTGAGGCGATCTCTCCATCGACCTTCCGCTCAATCTGCGTAAGCGATGTGCCAGGGCGGGCATTGACCATGACTACGGAGGGCGAAGCGTCTTCATGGGCCGCGATCTCCGCCGATACCTCCGAGCAGAGTTGCAATTAGAAATCTTGCGGTCCGACCCCGTAACCGCCACCCTAAGCATCCCGACGCGGTACGCAGCGCGGTTACACGGACTAATCCGCTGTGTCGCGAAACCACGAACTCGTAGCTTCGGCCGATTCGAATCCCAAACAATCTGGCGCGTTCGAGTCTAAAAAAAGTGGTCTAACCCGTGAAAATCCGCTGGAAGTATATGAAAGTGCGAGGTTAATGGCGATTCCACATGGGATAATTAGCGGGAGGTCATACTGGGTTTCAAACGACTATGCCGCTTCGCTTCATACATCTGTCGGACATCCATTTCGGCCAAGAGCGTGGCGAACTTGTCTATATCCATGACGACGTCAGAGACCAAGTCTTAGAAGATGCCCAAATCGTGCGTGAGAGTCTTCCTGACCAAAAGATCGACGGCGTTCTTGTCACAGGAGACTTGGCCTACAGCGGAACTTTGGACGAGTATGCGGCCGCTGGAACATTCCTTGACCGGCTGACCGAACGCTTGGGCTGCCCGCGAACTGCGGTTCGCGTCATTCCAGGAAACCACGACATCCATCGTAAGAGCATAAGCAAAGCCTCCGAATGGATGCTTTCCGAAATCGCGGCCAAAGGAGCTGAGGCCCTAGACTCATTCCTTGAAGACGAACAAGATCGCGAAGTTCTTTATGGGCGTCTTCGCCAGTACCAAAAGTTTGCCGAAGCCTACAACTGCCCTCTCGATGGAGCCGGTGGCATTGCAGGTGAGAAGCCCTTTCGCCTCGCACCCGGTCGTACTCTACGGGTCATCGGCCTCAATTCTGCCTTGTCTTGTGGCAAGGAGGACGAGCAGGGTAAGTTGATGCTCGGTGCCAAACAGTGGGTTTTACCGCGAAAGAGAGGCGAAGAGTTGGTCGTTCTCTGCCATCACCCGCTGCATTGGTTCCGCGATTCGGACTCCGCGTTGAAATATGTGCAGACGCGGGCTCGTGTGTTTATGTCGGGACATGAGCACAATCCCAGTTTCGATGTCCAACCAATCGAAAACGGTTGCGATCTGCTACTCCTTGCCGCCGGCGCGACTACACCGCCGAAAGAATCGGAGATATATAAGTACACCTACAACGTCATCGAATTTGAATGGAATCAGCAACAAGACGGGCTCCAAGTCACGTTGTTCCCCAGAGTTTGGTCGCGAGAGAGGACTCGTTTCGAGGAGAATCTCACTTTACCCGGCAAAGCGAAAAATCCAGTTGTGCTGGGGTGCCCCAATTTCAGAGCTTCACCGTTAAATAAAGAGGCTGATCCGTTGCTGATGGTTGCGATTGATTCTTCCGAGCGTCCGCGCGACTCTTCTGGACCAGAGGCAGAAAGGATTCAGATGGATGATGACTTTCCACTTCAACTCCTTCGATTCTTCAGAGATCTGACAGGAGCGCAGCGCCTTTCTGTTCTTATCAAGCTTGGAGCTTTGCCTTCAGATTGGTCGGAACCTCTGAGTCAGTCGGCCGAGCGACGCGCATTGGACCTCATGAGAAGTGAAAGACGGGTTGACGTCCTGAAGGTGGCGATTGACGAGCAATTAACCAGACACGAAACAGGAGAGACCACAAATGGCTGATGTGGCACGGCATATTCGAATTTTTGATAAAGAGCCTTCGGACGACCTCGTCGTTAAGAGATCCACGACGATCGCGGCTATGGCTGAGAAGTTCCTGAAATTGAAGACGTATGAGGACTATTTTCAGGTAGCCGAAGATATTGCTCATGCCGTTGAGTCAGAGGGATTCCGTGTTTCAGCCAATCGAGCCATCGACGTTGAAGAGGCCATACGCGCAGAGAGTCCGGCATTTGATCGCGACGGTCAAGATCTGCAGATCCTAACTTGCCTAATGCTCGCCGCGCTAAAAGCAACAAAGGATGCTCAACCGACGAGTACGGCATGGAGCAGACCGGAAATAGTTGCTGTCAGCATTTGGTTATCTCTGGGAACCCAGACGCCTCGGACAGAGCCAAAAGTGGAGTCCCTGCGGGCGGAACTGGTTGAAGCATCGAGAAATCTCATTAATCGTTCGGCGGACGGTTCGCGCGCCCGAACCGCGATTCCGGACCCAGCTGTAAAGATCATGGAGTTGACCGACGCCAAGGTCGCGGAATCAGTCAATAAGGGGCTGCTGAAGTCGATTGAGGCACTCCGCCAGAATGCCGCATTAGATCGAGAGGAGCTTGACATGCTTTGGTGGTCCCTCGGAGATTGGAGTAATTTGCAACAGCAGCATTTCCGGCAGCTTCCCATGCAGGTTGCTGCGGTAACGGCCGGGATCGAAGGTTCCAACCTGCTGCGCCGCTTACCGTCCGAGGGACACAAGCACCTCGTTCTCAGGCATATTGTCGACGATTCGGAACGAAGCGCGGTTGAACTCGCTGCGTCGTTAGGCGACGGGGCGAAGGCGATTCGAGATGCCTACTCTGCGCATGGCTATGTCAAGAAGTTCCCGCATGTGTTTCGACTGTTGGCGACGATTTCCGGCGAAAATGTTGACACGCAATTGCTCGGAAACAGAAGTTGGGGAGCTCGAGCCATGCTGGAATCTACAGTCTTACGCCTTAGCCAAAATAACACTACGGTACTTTAGCGATGCTCACTTGCGCGAGACCTGAATGCACAGTTGCGGAAACCGGACGCTGTCTTTTGAACAACGATCCCGCGAGTTGCCCTGAAAGAACAGGGTCCGTTGGTCAGACTCCTTCACTTACTGATATCAGCGAAATCGCGACGCCTCCGCTTGACAAGCCCGTGGAACGTCCTCGTTTCCCCCACAGTCTTGCATTTAGTGCCGAAGAGCTTCGCTGTCTGACGGGTGGCCACTATCACTTTTTGGTCGGTATCCTTGGTGCACCGAAAGCTGGAAAAACCGCACTTCTCGTAAGTCTCTATCTCTTGGCTGCTAATGGGAAGCTTGAAGGCCACCAGATCGCAGACAGCCAGACTCTAATGGGGATCGACGACATCAGCCGTGGGACTCGTCGTTGGAATCAAGGTCAGGTTCCTGAAGAGATGACCACCCACACCGAACTCGCCGATGAACGAACCGCAGGTTTTCTACATCTTCGGCTCAAGCGCCTACATGACGGCAAGATGTTGGATTTGCTTCTGCCCGACCTTCCCGGTGAATGGTCTGACTCTCTCATCGATCACAAGCGCATAGACCGTCTATCGTTTTTGAAGAGTGCAGATGTATTGTGGCTCACCATTGACGGCGCGGACTTAGTGAAATCCCGTCAGCAGGTTCTGCATCGGACTCAACTACTCTTTCAAAGAGTTAAAGCGTTTCTGGGCTCTCAAACCCCGAAGGTCATCGTCGTAGTTTCACATCTTGATCGAGGAGAACCTGAGGAGCGGAGCGTCAAGGTCCTTAAGGACGAAGCAATGCGTCACGGGCTTGATCTGATAATCATCAATGTGGCTTCGTTCTCGGATGAACACACTATTGCGCCGGGAACCGGCTTGCTCGATTTGCTAAAGGCCACGTTCGAGATTGGTGCGTCGTCGCAAGCCCACTTTTGGCCCGACAGTGAACCACCATCTGCCGGAAGATACATTTCGAGGTTCCGCGCAGACTTAAGGAACCCACGATGAAGAACTTGCTCATTATGATTGGTCAGCCGGATTCCGGGAAGAGCAACTACCTCGGGCGGACGTGGGAAGAGATTCGGACGGGAGATGGAACCCTTTCCCTTGTTGACGCTGACGACATTGAATATCTTGAAGAGCTCCTGTCACATTTGCTGCATGGAAGCTTCGCTCCAAGATCGGACAAAAATATCGAGCTGAGTCGCCACGACATTACGTTGACCGTCAAACGCCGCAACGTCGATGAGGGCTTTGAATTGATCGTTCCTGATGTAACAGGGGAACTTTGGAAAGGGGCGGTCGCAAATTCAGACCTACCCCAAGAGTGGATGGACAGCCTCGAAGAGGCCAAAGGTGCACTTCTATTCCTCAGGGTGGGATCAGAAGAGAATCATCAGCCGCTGGACTGGGTTGCCTCTCGAAATCTTCTTCGGCTTCTCGGATCTCCCGGCGCGGAAGTTCCAACACCGACCCAAGTCGTTTATTCGGAGCTTCTCCGGTTCCTCCAAGTCAAACTCGGTAAGCGTTGGACTGGCGCGCGTCGCAAGGTGGCCGTAGTAATCACCGCTTGGGATCGACTCGATCCCGAATACCGACTTCGACCGCCGATCGAATACCTGAAGAAAGAATTCCCGCTTCTCGCGGGCAGAATTGAGAACATTAGCGGCCTAGAGGTCCAACTATTTGGACTGAGTGTCGTCGGTGGTGATCTGGAGAACGACCAAGAGTTTAGAGTCCGTTTCCGGAATGGCGATATAAAGGATTTCGGCTATACGGTAGTCGAGACGAAGGATCATCAAGTGTCTCAAGAAAAAGATCTGACTCTTCCCTTGAGTTGGCTCATGGAGCCTTGAGTGGCGGCGATGGAAATCCAAATCGAGCAGCAGTGTCACGGGTACAAAGGGGGGCACCAACTCCTTGGAACTTCCGTCAAGCTAGCGCGTGAAGATCAAGACACAATTGACCGCTTGTCGGATGTATCAGGTTCATTGCGACCGGACGAGAAATTCTCGCCGTACATAACCAGCTATCCGGTTCCGAGTGGGGACTACTATGTCATCGCAAAGACGTGGCAGGACCTAGAAGCACGGCGAGCAGGATGTGTACTTACGCGTAGTTTTTTGATCAGGTTAAGCGACTGGGTCGCCCTCGGAGATGTGCAGGGACTCCTTAAGAAATTCAGGACGGTCGACCGTGAGAATTTGGAAGCAGAAACGTTCACGATTACGTCAACATCGTTCCGGGCGATGCCACCGGTAGAGTTGTCTCAGACGATCGAATTGGTAGAAGCTTTGTTCTTGGAAGAACGCCAACCCGTCGTCGTCTTTGGTGCGGCCGAGGCTGAACTCATCATCACGCGCCTGCTTACAGCACTGTGGCCCGGCATCAAACGTCTTTTTAGTACCTGTTCCTTCGCGCTCGGACCGAGGACGGTGTCGGGTCGTCCCTTCGACCTTGTCTTTAGCCCGAAGGAACTCCGTTCGAAATTCACAAAATGGGAGGGACGCCGCATTGATGGGAGCGGTGAGCGCGACCGAGGAGTTCGGCATCGGTGGTCCGTTGCAACAGCTCGTCTGATCTTTGAGGACGCAACGCCAGCATTGTCGAAGCTCGATGCTCTTGGAGTTCTAGCAAGAGATCAATCGGGAGATGAGTCTCGGCTTCGGCTCGCACTCTTATGGAACGACTTGGTAGATCAGTCAAGAGAGTCGCCTGCTGCGGTCCTTGGGATGCTCGACATCTTGCACTCTCATATTCAGATGTCCGTCGAGCACGATCACGACATTGCCCCGGCTATTTCCCAAGCCGTCCATTTATCCAAGGGAATGGTGCCGTCGAAAAGATTGGAATTTCTCGTTCTACTCAGCATCAAGCTTGAAGCTGTATCCATTCCTCTCAGACTTGCGGTTGATCTACGACGTTCATTTGCTCAAGCTGCTTCGGCAGATGTCGAAGCGGCTGTTCGATTGTTAGGCTCGGTGCTTCCAGATATTCGCTTCATGACCCGACTTTTGTTTGCGGGCATAGGCGATGGAGTAGCCCACAGCTCAGTGCAGTTTTTGAATGAGCGAACATTTTCGATATTGAACGATGAGCATCTCGTCCTTCTGTTGGCCGTGAGCCGCTTCTTTTCGATCCAATTTGTCGGCAACAAACCCGCAAGTGTCGACACCGTTTGGATTAAGCGATTGTCGGCTGCGATCGCTTTCCCAAAAAACGACTTCACTCCGATTGCGACAAAGAATATCGTCGCGAATGTGATGGACGGACACCAGGCGCCACTGCTGAAGGCATGCCTTCGAGATGCTCAAATATCGAGCATCATTGAAGCCATAAGTGCTATATGGAAAAAGTCGCAGCTCACAATCGAGGCGTTCGACGCTGTGTTGCTCGATGCAGTGACAGGGCGACAAGATTTGCTTGAATTGCGCCGGTTTCTGCTTGCTCTTCCTGAAGTTGATTCAACGACACGTTTACTGAGCTTGTCTCTCGACGCCAGCGTAGAAGAGTTTGTGTGGCTGCTTCACGAACATCGCTTGAGCGAAACGAGAAGAGTGACAATGCTTTACTCGCTGCTAGGGCAGTCGAATGACACAGTCATTGGCGGACTCGCCCGTACCAACGACCTCATGGAGAGGACACTAACTTTCATCACAACTCCTCCGCCCTCGACGCGAGCGCTCAACGCATATCTTAAGGCACTAGCGTGGAGCAATATCTCGATTGATCGTATACTCTCCGTCGCATTGCCAATGCTCCAAGAAGTCAGTGGGAAGCTCCGCAGTGAGCTCTTGGACAACCTAACCTCCAAGGCGCTACGCTTTGCCTCGCCTTCCAGCAATCGAAGTCTCTGCGAAATGATCGCTGACGACGGGTTTGTCGTGAACCCTGACTATCTTGTTGCCAACGCTGTCTCGTCCGAGAGTAGCCCGGCCAGAATAAGCGATAACCTCGTCATCTTAAATCAGGCACCTGCTGTAGTACGACGTGAGGTGTTGCGATACATAGACAACCTGTCGGTTAAGCTTGTTCAGAATCACGCCGAGCGCCTGAACGATGACGGTATCTTCGCTTGGTCTCAGCTCATTGCTGACTCGGGCAAAATCAATCCCATCGGACAGTTGCGAGCGGCAGGAGCTGCTTTAACGTTCGCATTGCCTCAAGTACATCTGAATGTGAGCCCCTTGGTAGTGGCTTCATTTCCGCTCGTTTATCGTGAACTGAAACAAGGTAAGGAGGGACCATCTGTCTGGTCCATCTTTTTCCCAGACTGGGACCGTTGCAAAACGCTACGCAAAGAAATCGTTAGCAGTTTTCTCAGATCGAGTTGGCCTCTGTCGGACTTCCTTAGGGCGTCATTGCCGACAGAGGACTTTGAACGAATTCTCAATACACTGCTGAAAGATGAGGGCGGTTCGGGATATCTTAGGCTGCTCAGGGAGCATACGAACGATCTTGAGGCGGACGACCAGAAGCGTGTCTCGAAGGTTGTGAACCGGGTGTTACTGAGTGAAGAGCACCGTTGAAACCATCAGCCAAGCAGTATCCGCTCAGAAATCTATAGAGCAACACATCTGAACCACAATGGCTCCATCATTGCGAAGGCATAGGATTGCGGACACGCCGTTGTAACTGTTCTTTCATCCTTGCTGCTCCTGTGCGCTCGTCTGCAACCGTGATGGGGGTGAGGCGTTGTCTAAGCGAGTTTCTCAACTGGGTTGCTGGCGAGCGCAAGACGTTTCGAGGGATCTCGTCCGAAGACATTGCTTGCTACATTTCAAGCAGCTCGGCGGAACGCCGTTGGAAGCGGACGACCATCGTGGCCGTCGTCTCTGTATTGCGTACCTTATTTCGGTTTGCGCAGTCCCGGCGCTGGTGTGCAGTTGATCTTGCCTGAAACGTCCTGCTCACGAACGTGCCCCATGCGATCGGAGCACAATTTGGCGATTGCGACAAGACGGCTTGACAGTTGCTGAGATTACTAGTTCGCTCGGTGTCAAGAACAACTGTACACGAACTAGCGTAGCGCATAGGTAGCGCTGAGAGTGGAGCGGAGTAGCTGATTAAATTGGTCGTACTTTCCGGACCAAACTAACGTTATCCTGAGTGTGCAGGGTGCCCCTCATGGCTCAAGCGGGTCTCGAATCGCAATGTCTTCGCTCCAGCCCTGTTCCGGTTGTTGTTGAAGCTTCTTACGTCTCTGTCGTGACTTTACACTGTTCTTAACGGCCTGCTCGATTTCCTCCAATTCCTCCACTTCGGCATCTGGGACATCATCTGAACCATTCTCAACACCTAAGAGCCTCTGTAAATCCCTATACTTCTCCCCGTATATGAGGTCGTCGAAATCCCTGAGCCTCTCTGACTTCCCACTGCGCAAAGCTGCGATCGCTGGTTGAAGGAAGGCCATATCAGTCGAGGCAGTACGCTTCAACGCATCCATATCAACAACCTCGCGCCCACCGATCTCGTTTTGCTGTGTAAGCAAAAACACCAATGCGGCAAACGCGGTGTTTCCTGCCGAAATGTCGTGCCAAACATTCATGGTTGCTTCGTCGAGTCTCGGCTTATTTTTGACGTATGTATAGTCCCAACAGAGTTCACAGAACGTCTTCCATTGTGCATCGCCCTTTTTCATCGGCTGGATGACCATTGATCCAGCTGAGGACAATTTCCGAATGCTACGTACCTTAGTCTGTAGAACAGAATGTACACCCGGAGTTGAGATGCAGATGACGCTGATCCCGAGTCCCTCGATAATCTCCGACAGGTAGTTCAGGGCAATGTCCGGGTTCTCACCGCGAGCACTCCGTAGATTCTGCAATTCGTCCACAACGATAAACGACAGCGATACAGCGCTGGCGACCTGGTTCATCAATTCGACCATCGGCGCGATGCTCCGAACTCCTTTCGCCTGTCGCGTGTAATTTGTGCCGAGCAGTCCGTCAACTTTGCGAAAGAACTGCAAGCAGAGTGCCGTTAAGGTCCCATTATGAGGAATGCGCAAGTAGAGATACACAATCTGATAACGACACGGAACAGGCTTCCCTTGATAGCTGGTGTGTTTAATCAGCTGAGGGTGCCGCACCAGGAACGACTCCATTAGTGTGGTTTTTCCCATGCCGGTAATCGCAATGATGAAATATCCATCCGCCGATGACTTCCAGTCGTCTGGAAACAAGACTCCATCGCTGCTGCGAGTGGCCAATGCATGCCGTCGCTGAACATCTGTGGCGTTCAGCGGGTTTCGAGATACGTACGATTCGCGCATAAGTGTCGCCATGGCGAGACAAGCCTTTGAGTATTCCGGGAAGGAATAGACGAGATCTTTCATTGTCATGGCTTCCATAAGTCTGACAACCTCGGATTTCTGGCGGGCCGTGTCGTCGGGTTTCGGTGGAGTGTGCTCAACAAAGCTGTCGAACTCCGCCCGGCATTGAGGCGGCGCAGGTAATGCTTCTATGAGTGGATTCCCGTTGTAACGATCCACGCCGGTCTTGCTGTACTTCGCCTCTACAATCACTGGAGACATCGCTTTGGTGTTTGTCATGGCAATCCTAGCCGTTTCCGGCTTGTTTCGACCGCTTGAAGACGTTCTGCCTCGGCGAGCTCTTTCCAGCGTTCGATAGCAGAAGGCCTTTTGGCGGCGAGTCGAGTCGGCGATCGCTGCCCCTTTAGATGCGCTTTAACGTCGGCCGTCTCCTGTACGGCTGCAGCGTACTGCTCCTCGCGATCGACAGCCACAGGTCTCCCGCGCCGACGACCCTCGGCTTTCGGATGCGTGGACTTTCTTGTGACACGGGCCACCTTCGCTTCGTGGTCCGCGGTGGCGGCGAGCAGTCTGGATACCGGTGCGAGAGCTTCCTCTTCATCCAAGGTGACTCCTAACAATTCAGCCGCACCGCCCTCAGTGATCCTGAACTGAGCCCAATCACCATGCTTACATGGAATGAAAAGTTCAAACGGCGTGCTCCTTTCAACCTTGATCTTGATTTTCGTGGCGCGACGAGGAGAATGCTCGCAGATCTCGGTGGCTGGATCATTCGCCGGGTTGTACGCCCGATTGCGATACCGCAGAACGCCATTCGAAATCGTTGCAGAATCGGCGCTCAGAAGCAGTCGGTAGATGTCCTTGTCAGTCAGGGGAGGACGCTTCAACCCCGTGAGGTTCTTGAGACCCCACAGGTACGCTTCCCTCGGGGTTGGTCTTACCCCTGCCTGGGCAAGAAGGGGCCTACGACGTAGCGCTGCATGAGGTCGATTGTTGTGGTCATCTACGACTTCCCAAATGACGCGATAAATCTCAACGATGGTGCGCACTGCGGCGCGAACAGCTTGTCGCTTTGCTCGCTTAGTGTTCGGATCCATAGGTCTGTCGGCAAACACACCCCTCACACGCGAGATTGTGATTCGTCTCTTCAGTTCGCGGATCAGTCGCTCCACTATGGCTTTTGCATCTGGCGTATATGGCGGGAGGTTTATAAGATCAATCCTCAGGTCATCGGAGAGCGCTTGCTGGATCGATTCGCACGTAAGTTCCGAGCCCCGGTCCGCGCAGACGCAAGCCGGAGGTACTCCGACGGGCCATTTCTGCTCGTCTATATCAAGACATATGAATCGGAAGCGTTCGCGCGAGGTGAACGAAATCAGAAGCGCTACGCAAACCTCTTCGTATGAAGGTTTCTGGAGCGAGACGTAAACGGATGGAATATATCGGCTCCACCGATCAATGATGATGTAGATTGTGGGCGTTCCTAGAAGCTTTGGAGGATCGTCACTGGAAACGAGAACAATTCGTCCTCCCGTTGCGTCGATCTCGTAGATCTCGCCTGGGCCATTTGAGCGAAGTGCATTCCTGTACCCTTTCTCTCGTGGGTTGAGCCTCAAGTTCTTTGCCAGGTCATCATTCAACCTAAGAAAGCGATTCACATAATACCGGAATTGGCGCGAGGTCACTGGCTCGACGCTCTGGCCGGCAGCGTACCTCTTGTATTCCTTCCCGTGGCGAGAGCGAAACTCTTCCTTTAAGTATTCCTCATGAGCTGCGGTGATGTACGTGACGCCCTTTCTAAGTTGACGCTTCAGGCAGCTAAGCATGTCCCAGATGTCTTCCTCTGAAACGATAAACTCGTTCCTTCCCAGCGGCTTCGCCAAGACTGGCTGCCGCCCCCTCCGCCTGGCACTGTGGCTTATGGGCATGTCAAGTGAACCCGAATCCGAAGGTGCCCGGTTGGTCGATGTCGGGCCTGGTGGCAAAGGAAGGAGTGCAAGCTTGCTCCGACCGAAGTAGTAATAGCGGAGAAGCAATCGCCGGAGCGTAATAAAGTTTGTTCCAGTTCTCTCGGCACGGTACCGAATGGCCTTCGAAAATTTGGCGCGATCAAGGTTCCTTTCCTGATCGAACATCCGGACCAGAGGTTCAATCAATCGCCACGCCGCGTCAAGAAGCTGTTCGAGTTCCGATCTGGGCAGAGGTTTGTTCAGATGTGTCTCCGGTAACGAGAGCGTTCCCCAACAGGATCCAGGTGATGCTGCGATTTCCTCCAGGTGCATCAGTGGGATTCGAGCAGGCCGGCAGGCATAACGGGCATCCTCGCTATCACGCACCCACATGACGTATGCGGAGGTTCTGAATAGATGCGTGATCCTGAGGAATCGATCGTTCGCCCCAACTCGAAGCGCGAGACCGACGGCTTGTGCCGGGTCAGACAACGGATGGAACTCCAACGGCACGACTTCACCTCATAATCACAGGACGATTCATGGCTAACGGATGCTTCAGAGAAACCGGAATCCAGTCGTGCCAGGCACAAAACCGAAACATGTCCAAGGCAAGGTCCTCCGGTAGGCGCATTGTCTTTGCACCCTTCTGGATCAGTTCCTGAAGTGGTATATTTCGTTCATACCCTGCTGAGAATACCCTTTCAAACCTGGCCTCGCGTTGGGTATTCGGTTCGTACCGACGCGGGAACCATGCCCGCATGAATGTGAGCATCGAGAGAAGCTGCTTGTCGACATACGCGGAAGTGTCGATCAGCGCATAGGGCACCTTGGGCCTGATTCGACACCAGTTTGCTTCGACAGTTAGTCGCGTTCGGACCTTGTTGTCCGCAGCATCTGCAGGAGTTTTGATGCTCTCGACCCGATCCGCCACCTCGCGGTTGGCGGACTCCGTGAGTACAAAATCCAGCGTGAACGGAAATGGATGTCCATCCTGATACGGATGCCGAATACCGATTCTCGCACAAGCTTCCATCGTCCAATCGATGTCAAAAATAGGGAAGTTCTCGCGAATATCGAGGACCTTTGGATCTCGCTCTCTCAGGAGAAAATGCGTCGCTTCAAGATCGGAAAGCAAATGGAATCGCCGCGGAATCTTGATGCCTTGGATGACGTGTGCATTGCCTCGCGAGGGAACATCACGCACATTGAATAGTGATTTGTATGTCGTGCCCTGCCCAATCCCCCGTCCGCGTTTGATCATGCTTCGGAGGTAAGGCTTGTAAAGCTCCGGCTCGGGCCTCCAGTACACGCCGTCATTATGCGCTTATTTGCCAGAAATATCCACAATTGGTTAGTCAACCGTGGCCATCTGCAAATTAGCAAACTGTGTCAGATCTACAAGAGTAAATCCGATGAATTACCGTTTTCGGTGTGCAATTAATGGAAGAGATACGGTTCTGTTGCTTTAGAAAATTTCCGGAACGTCAGAAATGCGATCAAAAAGCGTATCCAAGAGCTTCTCGTAAGATAGTACTTGCCATCAGTCGCCTTCTGTGCTGTTGCATTTTTCCCTCGATCGCACCGGGCAATAATGGCAGTATCCCTCTCGGCGACCCCAGTCCCTTTAGTGCGAAGGTGAAGCGCACTGCGAGTGGTGCTTACAGCGGTGGAGTGACTATACGCGATCCTGCGACGGGAGTGGGCGGGGGGGGGTCGCTTAACGAAAAGGGCACACCAACAGTTAGCGCAAGTGTACAGAGAGGACCGGTGACGGTAGGCGCTACAGCAACGCTCGGAACGATAGGTAACCCACAATGCCAGCATCGCTAATGTCACGCATCGCACACCCCGGATATATTGTCTTCATAGCAGTTGCTGTCTTCTGCGCCGTGAGGGCCTGTTTCGTAGATGTCTTTATCGATGAAAGCGAATCAGCGCCCTCCGAGTTCGCGCGAGAGAAGCGTGGCTTGAAAGCGACGAAGATCACCCGGCCAATAATGGTTATAGTTTTTCTTTTGATGGCTGCCTTCGGTGTTTGGAAGATGTTTCAGCCATGAGCTAACCTGCTGGCGGCTCCTAACGCCTAACGCTATGATGCGAACCATTTCACATACGACCGCATCCCACGTTTGTTTACTTGGGCCAGGTTCTACCGCAAAGAACGGGACAACGAATCAGGGCTGGACTACTTCGGTGCACGACATTACAGCTCTACGATAGGGAGGTTTTATGAGTCCCGATCCGTCTGGGCTTTACTTTGCTGACCCCACGAATCCACAAAGCCTCAATCTGTATGCCTATTCCCTCAATAACCCCTTGAGATTTGTTGATCCCAATGGTCTGGACAATTTCACCGGCAGCGGTGGGAATGTTATTCCCGACGATCAAGGTGGTGACAACGATACGAACTGCGCGAACGTGGGTGGGACATGGAATGTCTTTACACCACCTGCGAACACGGCGGATGTCACAACAGGAGAGGATTCATACGACACAACCACCGCTTCTTCATCTTATTTGACTTGCCAATCTCTATCCAGTTTGCGAGTCAGCAACGTAGCAGCCGCCATTTTGAATACCCTCGATCAGATTGACCATTCACTAAATTTTTTAGAGGGAACTGCCACAGCTTACATGATGACTTCAGATTTCTTTACAGGGCAGGGACCTCAACTTCGCCAATTTGGCCCGGGGTCCGTTCAATCTCAGCAACTGGCTGAATCCCAAGGAGTACGCCAGGCTGTGACTGACTGACTATGTCAACGGCGGACAGTCCTCCGGCTACACGTTTGGTGCAAGTGGCGCGTTAGCCGCTGGACTTTAATCCGACTCAACAGTTTGTGGGTTCATTTTGCGGTCGCATCCGCTCACCAGAATGGGAATATGCTGTCACTATTCCTGTACAACGAGACGAGCGTAAGCTCGCTTACCAACAAACATTATCCATCTCACTCTCGCTCTAGCCAATCCAAAATGGGAACTACATCCCAAATCTATCAGGCAAATGTCCCATGTCCATAAGATGAATCTTCCTTTACATGATGACGCTGTTATTTATCGGGTGTCGAGATACCAAATTGCCCAATACTATGCAGGAATACGCGGGACTATACCAGTACACATCTCCACCCGAATTTGAACATTTTTCACTTCCGTGGCTTCGACTAGCGCAAGATGGTGTTTAGACAGCGTTCGACAATGCGCCTGGGCAACAAGAGCGAGTGCTCAAATGGGCAGGTTCGTATCCGCTGAGCCTTCGGCGGTAGCGTTCGCTGATCCGATTCAGTTAACGCGGAACTGAATGTACAAGGATTGGAGGCGAATGGAAGCATGACGACGGGCTCAATGAGGATCGGAGCACAATCGGTTCAGAGGATAAACCCGCCTTTTACGGTGTCACTCAATGAGGCGAAAAGGACGACAGCATATCTGTAACGGTTCCAACACTCTTGCAAAGTACATCCATAGCCAATGTCGGTCTCAATATTGTTAAAGAAGCTCTACGCTTAGATTCGAATTGGCACTCCGTTCTTCGCTCCGTTGAGACTCGACAAAGAGCTATTTTGATTTCAGGCGGACCACGGGGTGTGGGGTACAAACAGAGGGTAGTGGCTATTATGCCGCAAGCATCGATCGAAGCATCCGAGATCCGGTGCGAGATCATTGGCAATTGGATCATCATGTATCGAAGAACTGAGAAATTCCACTCGGTAGTTGCCGCCCCACACTACCCAAGTTCACTACAAAGAACGAGACGTCGGATCAAGGCTCGAGCATTTCGGGAGCCAGGTAATTTTGGAGCGTTGTTTTTATTGGCCGAACCGGCTCCATACCAAATAATTTTATTGACCGCATTGGCTCGACTTCCTATCTTCAGTAGCAGATGCCTTCTAAAAAGCCCCTCCTCCTCCTGCTGCTTATCACTGCTTTTTTGAGCACCGTAGTTGCACTCAAAATCCAGATGTCCCACCCCATGCCCGGTTACCGGGCAGACACCATTGAGTGGGCAACGACCGGCCGCGTCGTCGATACCTTTACTCCCCTCGCCTATCCACTTTTCGCGGGTCCGGCCTACCGGATCGCTGGCGATCGCGGCATCCTCGCCTTGCAGGTAATCCTGGAACTCGTCCTCGCCGGCGTCTGCTACCTACTACTTCGTGAACTGGGCATGCCAGTAAAATGGAGCGCTTATGGATCACTTCCGGTCGTGCTCTTTCCTGATCTTCTGCTCTCGGTTTCCAAGCAATGGGACCTCACGCTCAGCACTGTCCTTCTACTCTTCTTCGTTTTCATCTGCCTGCGTATTGCCCATAGCGTGCCATCCCCCAGCCTCGGCCTGACTGCGACCTCCGGACTTCTGTTCGCTGCAGCCATCTTTTGCCGTCCCAACCTCATTTTTCTCTTACCTATCATCCTTTTCCTCCTGCTGTCGCGGAGGACAAGTCTCTCTGCCACCGCTAGGACCTCACACATTGTCATTTTTCTTGCACTCGCAGTCGCTGGATTTTCACTGCTTGGAGTCGCCAGCCACGGCGCATTCTATTTCCCCAGCAATGGCCCTTACAACCTCTACGCGGGCCACAATCCGCAGACCAGAGCTGCTCTCCTCGATCATCTCAACGGCGAGTTTTCTCTCGCCCCCGATTTCTACGCCTCCCATCCCAATGAGCCGCTACCCGACTTCCACTCTGCCGAGATGCCCGACACCTTCACGAGATGGTCGATTCAATTCGCCTCCCACCATCCTGAGCAAGAGCTCGGACTGTTTGCCATCAAATTGTTCACCTTCTTTCGACCGGACACCAAGCTGCACTCGCTTTTCTCAGCATCCGGCCTGATCAAGTCCTTCCTCGCCCTACCCGTCATCCTTTTCCTTGTTACACTTCTGCGTCCAGGTCGTGCGCCTCTTTCCTTTGATGATCGTCTTTTATTCGTTTTCGAAATCTGCTACGTCCTTCCGTTCCTCCTCACTAACTCAGATCCCCGTTTTCGCACTCCGCTCGACGCCCTTCTCCTCCTGCATCTGGTAAGTCTTCTCTATCGACGCCATACCTTCCGCCTCACGCTCGCCTCGTGAGCAACATCCCCATGGACACGAGCAAACGACGATCGATTTCACGGCATCCGGGCCAGTGGCTCAGGTAGTTCCGCTCTTTGAGAAAAGATGGCCTGAACGATTTTTCGCATGGCTGTCGACTGCAGGCGAACGGTCAGGCTGCTTCCTTTTTTAGTCCTTCAGCCTGAATGGGTTTTGCAAAATCGTCGCGCGCTGCACCCACCTCATTCTTGGGAAGGCCTTTTGGATCGGGCAATGGCCAGTCATCCCGGCGAAGGCCCGGAACGTAGGGCATTTGTCGCCGCAACCCATGGTGATGAGTAGGGTCGCATCGTTTGCAAGCTCCTGGGTCAGCTTTTGTGGTGTGGCGGCACTGAGATCAATGCCAATCTCCTGCATGGCAAAAAGAACCTCTGGATGGACACGCAATCCTGGCTCGGTGCCTGCCGACACAGCTTCAGCCTTAGTTCGGTCAGCAAGTTGGTTGAAGAAAGCAGCGGTCATCTGTGACCGGCCAGCATTATGTACACAGGTTCAAATTACCTTAAGCATCGTGTCTCCAGGTCGTCCTCGTGGTGAGTATGTGGAATCGCATTGCTGCGTCTACCGCTTCCCAATGTTGTCGATTTCCTTCTGCAAGGAGAACGTATCGAGCGTCGCGAGCGGAAGATACCATGCCGATCCCCTCGTTTTCTTCGCTGCGATAGACGAACTCCGACGTGTCATGGAGCACCAGCACCGGTCCCCCGCGGGCGGCCGCGAACCGCTCCTTCGTGCACAGAAAGTGTCCAGCCAGAATCTTGTCTTCGCTGATCCTGTCGTTGGAAAAGAATCGATAGGCCGCCTTCGTGCTCGCCCAGTCCTGGCAGGCAAACGGGATGCTCCCACCGATTCGCTCCGAGAGCTGTTCCAGCAATGCCCGCAATCGCTTGCCATGCCGCACGTCGTCAAACCGGCAAGACGCAATCTCGCGCTCCAGCCAACTATCGACCTCCGCATCTGGTAACTCCCGCTGTCTCCCCATACCCGCAGTTCAACACCCAGACGCTAGACGTCATAAGTGCCTCCCTTGAGCACGCACCAAAACCAGCAACTATTACTCAAAAATATTTGTGGGTAATTGAAAGCAACACCGGACGCTTACAACTCTCGAAGCGATCTCGCAGATAAGACTTGAAGGGATCGAGGCAGGAGTGCCGCTCCGGCTTCTGAAATCCTCTCGGTCCTGGCTTGCGTAGAACACGCCGAACCATATTGCGGCTGTGGCCCGTCTGCCGGGCAATCTCCTTGATCGAATGACCCTCTCTGTGCAGCGATCTGATGTCCATCCATTCCTCCAGTCTGAGCACCCGGCCTCCCCTGATCCCGCAATGGCGTTCAGGGTAGCGGTCGGCTTGTGTAAAAGTGGGGACGGGACTCCGGTCCTCGCTACGCTCGGGCCTCCGTCCCGCCCCACTGCCGTGGAGGGGTCAATTCTCCATGCTCGTTAGGGGGTCAGTTTTGCATGAATGTTGAGACATCGACATAGTGGCCAGTATTTGCTCGAGCGTCGGTAGAGTTATCGCAATCACCACGATTGAACCCCTCTTGTTGGCCTGTATCGTTATTCACATAGACGCAATCTAGGCCTGTCGGATCAACGTGAACCAAGGGGTTATTTTGCACATAAGCATACAAGTTGAGGCTTTGGGGATTTGCCGGATCAGCGAAATACAGTCCTGATGGATCCGGACTCATGAACCACCCCATCGTAGAGCCATAATACCTTGCCCCGAAGTAGTCGAGGCCGGATTCGGTATCTCGTTCTTTGCCGGTATAACGGGATGCACAAACATTGAGCATCGTCATACATGAACACCTCACTGTCGTAACGGCAACCCGCTGCCGAAAGCACTTCTTCCGCGGCACTAATCTGATCGCTTCTCGAAAGCCGCCCTTACACGAGGTATGTTCAGGTAGATGCATAGCCATGCACCAAGCAGAAGCAGGACTGGGGCAACAGGGTATAGGAAGTATTCATCTGCGGCCTGTCTGCCTGGATGGAAGAAGTCGAAGCCGATTACGCCTCCGAACACCAACGCAAGACCGCCGCAGACAGTAGCTACATTCGCACCCCAGCGTTGTCCATTTCGAAGAGCGTTTGCTGCTCTAAAACAGACAAGAGATGTTGTCAGAACAACAAGGCTTAGCAGCCCTAACGCGATGCCCGTAAGGCTTCGTCCGTGGTGCGCCAACAACATCGCAACTGCGATGAGGCAGAACAGGCCGCATAGCCCTAAAGCAAAGGCTAAGACAACGAGGATGATCGCACTAAAGCGCACTCCTCCGGGCATGTCAGAGAACGACGATGTCGTCCCATAGGTTCCTAGTGGCTCGGACATGCTCTGTCTCCTACTGTGCCCGATACACCAGCCTTCGTGAGCCCGATATCTACAAGCGCTTCAGCACCATGAAGCGGCCCAGTAATAAGCGAGTCTGTTGGGTAGGAGTTCGGGTTGGGATTCAAAACGTCGTAGTGAAAATCACCTTTGACAGGTTGGCCGTTCTTCCCGGAGTTGCGGTCGATGTTTACGTGAAGATCTTTGTCCTGTCGCATCTGGATGCCAGAGTGAGCCGATATGTGATGATTGGCAAGCACTTGATCCATGTCACTCAGATAGAAGTTCGACCGCTGCATCATCGAAATGAAGTCGTTCATGCTCATGTTCGACGTGAAGTCTCCGTTTTGCATGGGCGATGCCGTAACGTCTGGAGTGTTGTTAACCCAGCTCGAAGCAATTGTGGAGTTCGCATCAGGACTCCAATCGCCACGTTGGACATTGCTCATCTGGCCATTGGTGAGAAGCGAGTTCTCAAAATTGGCTGGGGGAACATACGTTCCACCTTGGCTGCTGCACCCTTCTGCGTTGCCTGTTTGCTTGTCATCCGCAGAGTCATAGCTTCCATCGTCCCAGACGCATTCTCTTCCATCCGGGTCGGTGTTTATCAAGGGATTGTTCAACACATAGCTGTATTGATTCCAGCTTTGCGGATTCTTCACATCAGCTTGCAGGTACCATCCCGGATCGGGGCTCATGAACCGTCCCATGCTGCTGCTCATATACCTTGCGCCGAAGTAGTCGAGTCCTGATTCAGTGTCGCGTTCTTTGCCGGTGAATTTGTAGCAATGCACAAGCGTTGGGGTGCATCGTAGTTGCGACCTTTAGATCGTACCTGTATTCAAGACGTCATACCTTGAGGCTTTATGTTTTGTAAACCAAGGTTGACGATACTTTCCGCTTCCCATGCGATCAGTTGCCTTCGGGCCGCGTCAGGCCCTTTTGCGATTAGATCACGGAGGATTTTGCTATTGTTTGCAATCTCGCACTGCCAGGATACAGCGCAATCTAGCTGCTCCAAGAGAGAATCTAGCGCTTGCTTTGCTTCTTTCCATTGCTCTGCCTTGGCAAAAGCGAATGCGGTGGCCTTCAGAGTGTGAGGATTCATATGCGGATATTTCTCGGCTGCCTTTGCGAACTCTGCGGCGGAACTAAGTCGATCTAAGTATGGAAGGATCTGAGCATGGAGCGCCTTCTCGAAGTCTGTCCAAGTATTCGGCGATGTGGTATCCCATATTTCGCCGTTTTCGTTCCTCAGTCTGAAACCAAAGTTTAGATATACATGGCTTTCCGGGTAGCAGAGTGGGAACGAAAAAACATTGATGTAAAAGCGAGTCTTCAGAGACGTTGAACTCTCAAATAGCACGCCTCTAAGAATTCCTTCGCGGATAGGCGCAAGCAGCATATCTTTCATCAGTGTGAAAGTTGGAAGCATTGCGATCAACGAAGCCATATACCGGTGTAACTCTTTCGATGTCATGGTCGTACCTCGTGCACGGGAACCTTATTGCCCCCTGGTAAATGAGACTGAATCTGTTGAACGCGACTGGGGGAAAGACCTGCTTGCCCGGTTTTCAAATCATAAGCAGCAGTGGGATTAGCCCTTGGCCCCTCGATGACGTCAATCCTCACCGAACCCGGCGTACCACGTGAAACTACTTTCCCATTGAGGTAGGAAACTTCTGTAGACAAGTTGGGGTTCCCGAGAGCATTCACCTCTGCCTCGAACGCTGAATGGACCCTAGTTCCATACACTGCGCCTTGGCCTTCTCCGACTGCTCCAACAGCGCGTCCTGCAGCGGTGGAAAGCTCGGAACCAACTGACGTTTCAGCTAAACTTCCAAGAGCCATGCCTTCTTCAGCCTCAAGACTCAGCCCGTCGGTCACAATTGCAGGCACTATGATGGATGCCGCTGTATTTGCTCCTCCGAGAATCTTTTGCGCTAAAGCAGCTCGATCGCCGGAATCTCTTATCGAGAATTCAGCTGTTCCGGTCACTGCCTGGCCAACTCTGTTGAGAGTACGCTCGGCAATACCGTGTATTCTGTTCCATTCAGCAATGGCTTGGCATCCTACACCATTAACATTATCTCCGCTGCAATCGATATGGCCGTCGAGGTCTCGACCACGCAATGGGTTATTGCCAACATAACCATATAGATTTAGCGACTGTGGACTATTCAAATCCGCGTACGGTATAGGCACAGGGCTTTCGCTCCAGTCAGGGCTCATCCACCGGCCCATCGAAGAGCTGTAGTACCTTGCCCCGAAGTAGTCGAGCCCTGACTCTGCGTCGCGTTCTTTGCCGGTGAACTTATAGTTATTCGAGGTGAATTGAGTGTCGATCTCCTGTCCGAAAGGCGTGAACTCGCCCTTCCACACCGGCCATCCTCCGCCGGAGAACTCCAGCTGGGCCGTTCCCAAGTGATCGCTTAAGTAATAGCGAGTCGCGACCGACGCTGGCTGCGCCGACGTGTCCAAGGCAAAACTCGAGCCTGCGCTGCTGTTCCACGGCGAAGCGGTTACGGATTGGCCGGTAAATAGAGGCTGTACTGTGCCATCGGCACTCACCAGAGCCACGTCAGTGATGTATGAGTCCCATTGGATGCCGCTGGGGGTGTTCGCCTCAACACTCGCACCTAAATTGTTGCTAATGCTTTTCCCCGTCCAATTTGTTAGATCCACGACGCGGGTATGCCAATTCCCGTCGGCAACACTGCTCGAATTGATCCAGTCTCCGTTTTGATCAAGCAAATATCCCATGCTATTGGTCCCATCGCTCGCATACATATACAACCCGGCGCGGGCGTTTATCTGCTTTTGCTGGAAGATCAGTTGATCACCGCTTCTGAGCTGATAGCCGCTTATGTTTGATGCAAGGCCAGTCAGGGTGAAGTTCGAGCTTCCACTGGAGCAGACCCCGCAGATACCCGAATGATGGAGCACATTATGAACCAATGAAGATACTTTGGCGATCTTCCGTCCATTAGCGTAAACGTAGTCCGTCCATGTCCCATCGGAACTCAACTCCGCCGTTTGCTGACCGTTAAAGTTCTCGTAGTCCGTCCAACCGGATGGGGTGACCTTCGCGGCACGCAGACCATCGGCGTAATAGTAATATTTCGCGGTATTACCCCCATCGATGGTTACCAACTGTCCCCTCGCATTGGGATAATAAGTATGATTCGAGAGCGCATCGGCAATGCCCGTCAGGTTTCCGGCAGCGTCATATTGGAAGTCAGTGGCGTTGCGCTGCAGTCGGTTAGTTTGGGGATCGATCGAGTAGTTTAGGGCAGTACTCAGTGTATTCTGTGGCTTCATATTGCCGAAGGAGTCCAGGCTGTAGGCCTGGCTGTAGCTACTGTCGGCGCTTAGTGCAGATGTGAGCCGGTTCAGCGAGTCGTACGCGAAGGTTTGAGTCAGTCCGGGCCTCTGTACATCGGCGATAGACCAGATATTGCCGTTGTTGCCATTGGCGTTGCCACAGAGAGTCTCTGGGGTTTTGGCATGGAAGTACTGTTTATTGAGCAGATTCAACATCTGCGAACTGCCCGGCAACACAGTGCCCACCTGGATCTGGCACAGCTGGAGACGATTGTTGTATGTAGAAGACTGGACTATCCCGGAACCAAGTACAAATGCCTGCTCAGCACCTGATGGGGTATATTGAATTCCCCCGCTCTGAGAAGGCCCTGAGATGTAATCAAAAGCTGGTGATTGCGCCGTAGCAGGAGAGCTTACCTTTTGGAGGTGTCCTGCCGCATCCCAGCTCTGTGTCACCTGAAGTCCATCCGGATATTTGAGAGTAATGAGATTACCGGCAAGGTCGTACGTCGCGTCAAATCCGGGGGTTCGTGGGATATGCGGGGGGACGGCCGTCTGGGTGTGAATCACGCGCCCCATGGGATCGTAAGTGAATTGTGTGCCTGCGGCATACGTGCCATTCGAGGTCAACCTTCCGATGCCATTTCCAAATACTTCGTCGTATGCAAAGGAATCGTGGATGTAACCATAACCAGAGGCATCCACTGTCAAGAGTCGATTGAGAGAATCGTAAGTAGAGGTCAGGACTATCCCGTTCGCATCTGTCTTCTTTAAAAGATTCCCGTTAGCATCGTAGCCTGGCGTACAGTTTGAGCCGTTCGGAGCCACGTTTCCTGGCGTAGTGCCGTAGCATATCCAACCTGTCTCGGGATTGTACGACTGAATAAGGCGTGATAATGAATCATAACTAAAGCGGCGAGTGCGGGGTGTATCTGTCGATCCATTTCCAAATTGGTTGACCGCCCGCAAGTTTCCTAGTGCGTCATAGGAGTAGCCAGTCTGAAGATTGCCCGACTCTACGACGTTCGTCATGCGCCCCAATGCATCGCTGGTGCGCTTCCACGAGTTCAGCGATTCGTCGTAAGATGTTGCGGTATTACCTGAATATGACCAACTTTTAGAAGAGTTATCTGGATGTAACTCAGTCGTCCTCCGCCCGAGGGCATCGTAGAGCATTGTGGTGACACCGTAGGTAGGGTCGGTGGAGGTCAGATACGGATTAGACATCGTACTGACGCGGCCAAGTCCATCGTAGGAAATATCCGTCACCGCATTGCTAGGAGCAGTCGAATGAACTATGCGACCCAAGCCGTCTGTCACTTGCAACGACTGCAGTAACCTATCGCCTCGTGTATTTTGGTCCTGCTTCGTGGAGACAGTGTTGTGGTCTGGATATGCAAAGGTCGTCCAACTCTCCTGCGGCGTGCCGACGGCATGTTGAATCTGGGTCACTCGGCTCAATGAATCAGCATACTGATATTTCGTGACAACATTGTTTGGATCGGTGTGACTCATCACGGATCCGGTGTTGGGGTCGATGGAATACTGATCGGTTAGGGGGCCTTCACTGACGCTCTGAACGAACGCCCCTGTCGAGTCGTAGTTGATGACCTTGCTGTTTCCTCGCGCATCGATGACTGTGGTCGGCATTCCCGCCGATGTGTAGACAACGTGAGTGCTTACGTTGCTATTAGCAGTGTTGAGCCACTTACTGACGGTAGTCTGATTGCCGTGAACGCCCGCCGGACTGCCGTTTGCATCATCGTAAGAATAGTATGTTGTTGAACTATTGCCCGGTCCGGACACAATGACGTCATTTGGTATATCAATGAAATTTGCCAAATAGTAGGCATTATGTGTAACCCAGTAGGGATCGATCTGCTGGCTTCTAAGAACGGTTTGGCCATCGTAATCGGTCTCCGTTTGCGACGTCACTGTGCCAAATGGAATTGGTACGATAGAGGAAAAGCCCCATGCTATTGACAGATCGGGATTCGAATACCACTCGGGCATGGTGGCATAGAAGCTCGTCCCGTATTGATACGTCGTCGTGGCGGTCCCCGCATTTGGGATAAACTTGCTCCTAGTCTTTGGCAAAATTGCCACTGCCGTTTGACGGCCGCCATCTAGCGAATATGGTCCAACAGAGTGCTGATACTCAGTTCCGTCCGACTCTATAAGTGTGCCGGAACTTTGAGAGCCTTGGTAGGTATCAACCTTCGTCTGGACATACGTACAAGGCGCAAAAATAGCACTATAGGTGACGACAGGACTATAGGTGACGACTGTGTCGTTAACCTCCTGCACTGTAGGCGTTGTCGGGCTTGAGACAGGAGGATTGTGAATGACAGACTTGTAAGAATCTTGCGATGTTGGTGCTACACCTATATCATAGGTCCAAGTTGCAGTGTGTCCTGCGTTGTCATCGGTAGTTCTTGAAGAGATCACACGCGTGTTTCCCGACCAGCCAGCCAGCGACGCGCTGCAACCGGTCTGAGTCTTGTAGCTGTAACTAATAGTCCCTCCGGTTGGTAGCCGGACTTGTTGTACCTCTGCATATGCGACTGAATTTTGGTTGTTCGGATCGGCGGAAGAGTAGATGAAGCCCCAGTACGACGTTTTGTCCGGTAGCACCACGCTGTCCAGTACAATTAGGTCCGCGTCGGTATCATGGTTGTAGGTCCAGTCAAGTCCGCAGGGTCCGCCGCAAACTTCCGGGAAGAAGTTGGTTCTGACGTGAATCTTCGCATAACACAAAAGATACGTGGCCGAACCGCCGCCATCCTGAGACGATGGCACATTCCATTGGAAACTTCCTACGAGGACCTGAAATGTGGAGCGTGCCATGGTTGGGCAACCCGCCGTTGAAGATGCGTAGTTTCCTAGCGTGGGATCGAGAAATTGTGGGTGTAGAGTATCTGTGAAGCTGCTGGTATAGATCCCGGGGCTAGACGTAAATGAATGAAGGATCGCGTTGCCGTTCGGATCAATAATCTGTTCATTTCCCGAGTAGTATTTAGCTCCCGTGTTGGAATAGTCGATGGATGTCACCTGGGTCTGCTTATGAGCTATACCGTTCGGTTCATAAATGATTCCAGGATCATAGTAGGTCGCCCCCATTCCGCTGCCATACAACGGGGTAGTAGTGTAGTACATATAGTTTGACCCGTCAGCAGCTCTCAGCCGTGTATAGTCATTGGTATCGTACGCCATGGGGTGGCGCGCCCCCGAAGCGTCTAAGACTGAAAATGTAGGATTATAGGTGCTCGAACACCAACTCTGGCCGCTGCACGCCTGAGGCGTAGCCTCAAACACCATCTGGGAGTCGTCGATCGTTGAAAGCTCTTGGTCAAACGCGACTGTCGGTGTGATGGGTGAGGTGATAGAGCCGCTTGAGACACCTGACCACTGGTAGCTGTAGATACAAGGCCAGTCAGGATCATCACACGTCGCCACTTCCGTCCACCCCATACTGTTACTCCTAATGGAGAAGCTCATCGATAACGCTCCCTTTTGCGGCAAGGAGTAGAGCGGAATATTGAACATCAGGTTTCCGGAACCAGTGTCGACCGAGTCGAAATCAGATACGTGGTAAGCCCTTGTAGGTGATACTCCGTACTGTGGCAGAGTATCTACGCCCTGGCTGAATGCGACAGTGCTCGCTAACAGGGCGAATGCGCAGATTAAGCCCGAAATAAGCTTCATTGCTGGCCCCCTTCAGCGGAAGGGCTGAAATCAGATTGGGATTGAGAAGCATTAAGAATCACGGACTGGAAGACAATACCTTTCACGTTGCCAAAGAACGAAGTTTCTTCCAAAGTTGATGGGACTTTCACAGGTCCATCATCCATATAGCTCACAAAGCGTAACCTCGATCGGAGCAACCTCCCATTGTGGAGCATATCGCGTAGGTACGTTACAGCGTGGTCTGGCAATGAAGTTGTATCGGAAAAGTACCAGTCCTGTTCGCTTGAAGGAACGGGATGACCTTTCTCATAGTGAAGAAGTTTTACGCCAACTCGGGGTTCGAGTTGTGTAGGCATTAGCATAGTGATCGAGTACTCCGCTTTTCCGAGCGCTATGGTGAAGGCCGCTGATGGCAGTTTGTCCGGCAGGTCAGCTATGCGCGCTTTCCCGGTCAGATCTTCAAGTTTGCCGCCAGTTGATATGGATGCCCCCTTGTTGGGATCTGCATATCGGACGACCTTAGAGTGCCCGGAGGTGAACTCGTGTCGGCTTTGAAGGGAAAGGTCCTTCCAACGATATTCGATTCGGATTGGAGATGGGTCGTGATCTTTAGATGTGGCTACCGTCCCATCAATCGTGGCACAGTTGATCTGGCCCCATTGACCTGCCCCACCCAGAGCATCCAAGGACTGCCTGAGCATGAGAATTGCTTTGGGATCTCTCCGAATCTCTGCGGTGACAGATATTGGGACATCTTGCGCTGCGACATTTAGGCTAGAAAAAGTAGACAAGAGTAAAGCCACAAATACAAGTCGGTTCATGAAATAGACGTTCCTGAGAATTACGCAGTGAGAAGGCCATTGATCGATATGACAGCTATGGAGTGACGTTTAGTCAAGTGAACATATCAGACTCCCTTTCGGGCTGCAACAGGTTAATTAGCCAACTCGAGGTGCCCGTGTCATCGACTCCCGATGCCGTAGGCAGCGTGCTCTTTCTTCGGGGCGGAACAGGTCCTCGATGGAGGCCCAGACGCCGCAGGTCGCAAGCTATTCCCGGGAGAATTTTCTTTGCTCTTTTTACGCATGATAATGTCCTTTATCATGCTGATAAGGAGGGACCTGCGGCGGCGCCGCAAGACGTTTAGGTGTTGTTCCGCTGGAGGGCGATGATGGCAACGACCAGAGTCGCGATGGCAACGAGGAGCTGGGCGATCCCGATGAAGAGGCAGATGAGGATACCGAAAATGGCGATGAGGAGCTGAGAAAGCCCCATGATGAGTTCAAACATGCGCGACGCTTCCTGGGCATCGCTAAGGGCTTCAATAGTTCTGGAAGCAGTTTTTACCTTGAAAACTGGCCTTAGAGACGTGAGGCTTTGGCACCGGATAGGCGCTCGTGCATGGTGTACCCATGATGAATAGTGAATATCTAAGCATTCTGCGAGCGATCTACCAGCGCTCGCACGCCCTCCGCCAGAACAACGCATCGCTTAATGAGGTTGCCGCCGACTTGGGTTTACATCCAACTCGGCTTTACGACGCACGTCGCTCTCTTCGAGAGCTGGGCTTGGTGATCATGTCAGCTCGCTTCCTCCAACTGACTCCAGCAGGAAGGACTCAAATCAATGGTTAAGCAGGGAGTAATCGTAAAAGGGGGAGTTCAAGACCAGGCTCCCCTGCCTTCGATCTTCACGGCGCGGCGCGAGGCGCGGACACGGATGCGCGACTTCTTCAGCTCGCATATCCGCAATCCCCATACCCGGCGCGCCTACCGCGAGGCGGTGCGGCAGTTCTCGGGCTTCTGCGCCGAGCTCGGGATCGTGGATCTCGCCCAGGTGGAGCCGGTCCATGTGGCGGCGTTTGTGGAGGCGCAGCTCAAGCTGCACTCGAAGCCCACAGTGAAGCAGCGGCTGGCCGCACTGCGCATGCTCTTCGACTGGATGGTGGTGGGCCAGGTCCTGTCCGTCAATCCCGCCCATGCCGTGCGCGGACCCAAGCACTCGCAGCGACGCGGCAAGACCCCGGTACTTCAGGCCGACGAGGCTCGTGCTCTGATCGATGCGATCGACACCACTTCCCTTCCCGGCCTGCGCGACCGGGCCCTGATCGGGCTGATGGTCTATACCTTTTCCCGTGTCGGTTCGTCGGTTGCCATGCGGGTCGAGGATTACTTTGTGCAAGGCCGCCGCGGTTGGGTTCGTCTCCACGAGAAGGGCGGCAAGGAGCATGAGATGCCGACGCACCACAATCTCGACCGTTACCTGGAAGAGTACATCGCGGCGGCTGGCATCGCCCAGGACCGGAAAGGCCCGCTCTTCCGCACCACGCGCGGCCGCTCCGGCGAGCTGACCGAGAATGCCCTGCTCCAATCCGATGTTTGGCGGATGATTCGCCGGCGTGCGCTCGCGGTCGGGATCAAGACCGAGATCGGCTGCCACACCTTTCGCGCCACCGGCATCACGGCTTATCTCAAGAACGGCGGCAAGCTGGAGATCGCTCAGCAGATGGCCGCGCATGAGTCTGCCCGGACGACTGGCCTCTATGACCGGCGCAACCACGAGGTCTCGCTCGATGAAATCGAGCGGATCGGGATTTAAGCAAGATTAATCTCAATCCTGCCGCCCCGGATCGCATAAGCCGCGTCTACCTCGCGCCGCTCGCCCGCGAATTCCTGATAGACCTTCGGCCGCCGCTGCACGAGCGTTCCCAGCCGCGTGCCAATCAGCAGATTGCCCGCCTCATCGGTCGTCACGCTCTCCGCGCCGTCGTAAGCCAGCCGGATGCGCCCCGGATCGCTCCCCGGCGCAACCACGAAGTCGTACTCAAGCCTCCGTCCATCGCCGTAATACACCAGATCGATGCCCAGGTAGACCTCCGTCGCCCGCACCCAGCGATAGTTCGCAACATTGCGGAACCACTTCGATGGATCGTTGCCGATGAGATAGTTCGAGATCGACTCGGCCTTATCCAGCCCTCAAAGCTCTGCGGCCTGCGCGCCCCTTCGAGCCTCATCCGAACGGCGCTGAGCTCAATCTCCGACGGCCTGTTAGGCTCCTCCCAATCGGGCTGCTTCTTGCTGCGCGAGAGCACGATGACGTTCTCGTTGTCGGTGAGAACTGAGATCATCCCCGGCGTGCGACTCAAAAAGCGGACCTGAGGATCGGTCTGCCCCAGATTCGGCTCAAAACATCAGCGAGAAGCCGCGGATCCTATTGCTCGCCTGCAGCACCGATATAACCGGCGGCGGCAAACTCTTTGGCTTGGATCGAGAAGATTCACTGGCCAAACACACTGGCAGACCAAACAGAACGGTCGCCAGGAGGGCAACTGGGCTTGCCTGTCTCCAGCGAGCTCGGAACATATCCTTACTCCTCTTGACCTGATGCGGTTACAGAAGAGCGCGGCCCCTCGTCGGTGGTCTGATTCACTGTGGACGCAGTGAGGACCGGTAAATACCCAGCCAAAAAACGGCGATCCGTTCCGCTTGCTCAAATGCTTTCGCTGGGATAACTGCAAGACACCAGAGGAAAATTGACAGGAGCAGCAATTGTGTCATTTTGAAAAGATCTGAGGAGCTGAAAATCCCGCTGAACCTAACGGAAGCGCTCATGGCATGCGGGGAATTGTCGATAGACGGTTTGTAGGAATGTCCATGAACAAAGCCAGGTCAGTAAACTTCCGGTCACGATTGGGTCTCTTACCCAATGATTGGGCAGCGATCTTTATGCTGGTCGTCTTGAGCGGATGTAGTTATTTTTTGTTTGTCATTAGCGCCGGGCTCCTGCCATATTTCGCTTGGACCAACAAGGGATGGAGTTGCGCCCTTCATTCCCGTCAATGGTGGAGACTAACTCTTCTTCTTCTCACCAACGGGTCAGTGAGCCTCTATGGATACCATTGGGCGAGATATTCGTTGAGAAAATTGGACAGTCCTTTCATTCGCAAAGCTTTTCCTTGGCTGTCCGAGTAGATGATAGCGAATTGTCGTCGGCGCCTAGCATCTACAGTAGCGTGCCTCGATCTGAAGGTTGTGACGTCCGTAGCGACCTTGTTGGCAGCTACAGACGGGCTCTAAAAACGAGTAGACCAACGAGCTGACCAAGTTCAGCATTAGCCTTCGCGATGAAGCAGAGGTCTCCGAATACCCCAGCTTCAGAAACATTGTTCTTGCCTGCGTTCCGCAGAACGTGGTCGATCTGGCGCGTTGTGCGGCGATACGTGCGCATCACTCATGGAACGCTAGGCGAGGCTCCGAGGCAAGTCTCTCAATCCCTCGTCGCAAACTTCCCTCCTAGCGGAGGAGGATGAGGTGGGCTGTATCGTTTCTGCCATAGCTCTGCCATAGCTGAAACAGAGCTTCGGTATAGGCAGAAAAAGAATGGGAACCCGACGCTTAAACTGTGGCTCCAAAGTAAAGTTACTGGGTGCGTTCTCGAGCGTGATTGTCGAAAATATCCATAATATTAGTCAATTTACGGCCAAGAAACTTGGCCGGTAAAAGATAATTCAACTAGTCCCAATGGCAGATCAAGTTGTTGAACCGTCGCAGCAAACTCCTTCCGCAGTTACGAAGCTTGAACTGCTATCAAAGATAGCGGCCGCTGGCGTCGTAATTACTTATGCATTGGGATTTCTGATTACATCGTTGTCGCACGCACGCTACGGTATCACTCAAACCAATCCATTCCGTCCTCGAATTTTATCTGCTGGTGCTTGGTTTATCGTATTCGTACTTCCGCCGATTTGGATCGTCATGCTTTCTTCAGGCAAGCAGCGATTGACTGCGAGCGGGTTTGCGCGCCTGCTTTTTCCGCTTTGGATTATATGTACCATGTTGAGTCTTTTCCCCGCGATATTGTTCACTTTTAGTGAAACTCCTCCTCACATCAAGTGGTGGAGAGTAATCGCGCTGTTGATATGCTGGGCAGTTTTCAGGGCACCTGTAAAAATAGCTCAGAATGCCAAACTACATAATGGCGCTTCAATAATTTTCACCAGTTTCTTCTTTTTGTCAGTGGCCCGAGATGTAATTGAAGAGCGGAAGCTAAGCTACGGGGCAATTACAATCTGGCTCTTCATGATAGGCCTAATGACGATGTTGGAGCTTATGAATCAGGACCCACCAAGGTTAGAAGACCCTCGATGGGTTAAGACTTTTTTTGCAGGCCTTGCCGTCTTATGGTCATTTGCATCATTCCTCTATCCGAACATAAAAGCGTCGTGGGGAGGAGGAGCGCCTATCCCAGTTACCATTTATTTCACAAAAGACGCGCTCTTCGGACCAGGTGCGATAGTCAAAGCTCGTCTAATCGACGAAGCTGATGCAGGGTTCTATATCACTGGACAAAATGATAAGAAGGCCGTCTTCATTCCGAGAGGCATCGTTTCTCTTTTGTATTTCTCAGATAATTCCAGCGACTCAGAGCTTCTGAAACACATTCAACCTGTTGCGATACAGCAGTCCCGGCCTTCAGAAACCCCAATCCATCCCTCATTATTGTCAGCGCCAAATTCAATTCCGGCCAAAGGTCCTACTTCAAAGTAGGGTTTGGGGCGGGTAGGCGGATGGCCCATACATAAAAACCAACCCATACCCTGGGTGCCCCCATTCATTGAGTCTCATCGCATGCGTGGGCATTCGAGCGAAGCTCGAACCGCTTTTCCTACAGCACCGGCTAAAATCCAACCATGCCACTGGGCCTCGAACGCCGCCATAACACCGGCCAATTCCACTTCATCACCTTCAGCGGTTACCACCGGCGGGTGGCCCATACATAAAAAAATACCCACGCCTCGGTTGTCCCATCTGCTCCGTCCCCTATGAGGCAGCACTTATGGGAGCAACAGATTTGATGCTAGGGTCGGGCATGTCCGTCGGTAGCTCGGCAACAAGCCTCTGCATCGTGATGAAGTGAACTGTTGCGTCAATCAACTTCTTTAAGTCAGCCAAATCTTTGCCGATCCAACGTCTTTCATAGTGAGTCTCATCATTTCCAAGCCAGGCGGCGCGAGATGACACAAGTGGCAGGCTGTCGCCACTCAGAAACATTTTGATCACTTTCATCAGTTCGAGCTTTTTGATTTCTTCCGATTTGCTGGAATGGAGCGAGATGGCGTAGTCCTTAAGTAAAAATTCAAGTGACTTGCGGTAACCCGGACCAGCGATTTCCTGAAGCTGGTGCTCTTCCGCAGAATTCGCTTGAGCATATATGGATACGAAGCTCGGCGATATCGCGACAATTTCTGCTGCAAATGAAACTGTTTTGGGACTTATCGGAAGAGACTGGCTGTAAGAAAACATAGGAGCATTGTCAGTTATGCCAGCGCGTTTGAAGAAACCTACGAAAGACCGCAGGCATTTTTGATTGGTGCAGCGATAGAACACTTCCAGCCAGTCAAATGCGTACCAACTGGGAGCAACGTTTTCAGGCTGGATCACGACATGGCAAACAGGACATTCGTTTGGATGTCTGTCGATCATGACCATTTGATTGATCTCACGATTTCCCGCAGAAGAGATCCCGGACGCAGTCATCTGGATTGGCATATGTAGATAGTACGGCGTAGGAGCGGGTGGCCCATACATAAAATACCTCAACACTTCGGGTGGGCGAGAAGCAACCCCACGGTCACGATAGTGGCAGGTGGCCCATACATACCCCCCATACCTCGGGTGCCCCATTCATGCGGTCTCATCGCATGAGTGGGCATTCGAGCGAAGCTCGAACCGCTTTCCCAAACAACGGCTAAAATCCAACCATGCCACTGGGCCTCGAACGCCGCCAGAACACCGGCCAACTCCACTTCATCACCTTCAGTTGTTACCACCGTCTCCATACCTCGAAGACCCCACCTCAAAACGTGCACTGCATTCTGAGCTGGTACGATGTCGCAAGACAGATCCAATATGCGTGGGACATCGCCCAGTGGACATGCCCGACCTCAATCGGGGAACGCCACGAAAAGGTAAAAAATGATGCGCATGATTATTTTCTTGCTGAATCTTTGGGCATTCCTTGTGCCAATAAGCACCCTTGCACAGACACAAAATAGCACCCCACAACTTCCCGGCCTGCCAACACCGCTCCTATGGCAAAACGAAACATCCAAGTGGTCGACGAACAATGGCGGACTCACCCTGACTGCCGATAAGAAAACCGACTGGTTCGTGTATCCCGGCGGCGGTGACTATCATCCTGATTCCTCGCCGCGTCTGATCTTCAAAGCCGACGATAATTTCAGTTTCAGCACAAAAGTCGATGTGACTGCGCACGCAACGTATGACGCTGGCTGCATCGCTCTTTATGGAACATCCTCCCACTGGGCCAAACTATGCCTTGAGGCCCAACCCGGCGGCGGCTTATCAATCATCTCCGTCGTGACGCGCGATTCTTCAGACGACGTCACCTCATACCCGGTGAGTGGAACATCCACCTACCTGAAGGTGGCTAAATCCCAGCGGACGCTCTTTTTCTACGCCTCTCCTGACGGCCGCAAATGGACGATCATGCGCAAATTCAATCTGGATGCACCCGCTCTCAGCACCGGTTTTTCCGTGCAGTCTCCCGATGGCAACGGAGCGAGCGCGGTGTTTAGCGATTTCCATTACCAGACGGGCCAAATCGATCTTTGGAAACTTCAATAGGGTAGGTGGCCCGTAAACATCGATCTACCCACACATCGGGTGCCCCATTCATCCACTTCCAGCTCGCCCAAGACGGATGCACAAGAATTCTTTTACTTGCCGCAAACCTATGTTATTTAGCCATTTATTGTCCTTTCATCGAATCGTTGGCAACTAAACCTCAATCCACCTGTTCATACATGCATTGCTAGTTTTTCTCTCAGGAGCCAAAACACAATGCGCATCGATCATTTCATCCGACATCTTTCGCTCAGTATTTTATTGCTGATAATCTCTGCGAGCTCGTTCGCACAGATTGGTATTTCAGTCTCTTTTGGACCACCCCCACTCCCGATCTACGAGCAACCTATCATCCCCGGCGATGGATACATCTGGACGCCCGGCTACTGGGCCTGGGACAGCGACTTCGGCGATTACTACTGGGTACCCGGTACCTGGGTTCTCGCCCCCCAGGTCGGATATCTGTGGACCCCAGGCTACTGGGGATGGGGCAATGGCGGCTACTTCTTTCATGAAGGCTTTTGGGGCCCGACTGTAGGGTTTTACGGCGGAATCAATTATGGCTTCGGCTACGTCGGCACAGGCTATCAGGGAGGCCGCTGGGACGGAGGCCACTTCTCCTATAACCGCGCCGTAAACAACGTGAACATCACAGAAATTCACAACACGTACAACACCACCGTGATCAACAACAACACCACCGTCAACCGGGTCAGCTATACCGGCGGTACAGGCGGCATCGCTGCGCGTCCCACGCCTGCAGAAGAATCGCTGGCGCAGCAACGGCATATTCCACCCGTGGCGGCTCAGGTGCAACACGCCCAGATGGCGCGTTCCAACCCGCAACTCCGCGCTTCGGTCAATCAAGGCAAGCCTCCAATCGCTGCAACCGCCAGACCCGCAGAGTTTAGCGGACACGGCGTCGTAGCCGCTCACGCGGCGGGCGCGCCCTATCACCCCCAGCCGAATCAGCCGAATCGCCCAAATCCAGCGTCTCAGCCCGCTAACTCTGCACATGCAAGCGAGGTACAACCCCACCAGGCGCCCCCGCCGCCCAATACGACAGCCTCCAAAGCCGATCAGAAATATCAACAACAACAGACAAAGCTGATTGAAAAACAGAACCAGGAACACCAGCAGCTTCAACAGAAGCAGGAGGCAGAGCATCAACGAGTCGAACAGCAGCGTGCAAACGAAGCCCAAAAACAGCAGATGGAGCAACGGCATCAACAACAAACTCAGCAAATGGAACAGCGCCACACCCAGCAGCAGCAGCAGCAGCTAGCACCACACCAGCCGGCGAGTCGCACTGAAGAACGGCCAAAATGACAAAGGGGGGTGGGCGGATAGCCCACCCTTGTAACGAGGCTAGGGCTACATAAAATGACAGGAAATTCCCAACTTAGACTCGTTGCAAACCATCAGTTAAGTGTTTGCTGTAATCGGCATTTCGGAGACGTTTGGAGCTAAACCTCGCGATTTCGCTGTGAATCTCCCTTTGAGTTTCAAGAATGGTTGTTCGAAACAATAGAACGAGAGGGCAGAGCTCATGAGAGTTCCCACTAGCGCAACAACAAACAGCACAATAGCATGCGTACTCTTCGAAGCCTCAGGCACTATCCTTTGTGTAACTAGGTCGAATACATTGCGCAGCATCAACTGATAGACGTACACACCGTAACTTATAGTCCCAACCCAACGAAGAAATTGGCTCTGGAAAAACGACTGGATAGTCCCTGGTCGTAGCGATAATGCAATGATGCTTGCAAAAAAGACGCTCAGGAGAGCTAACCCAACGGTTGACATTAAAGGAATAAATAAGAGAGCAGAACGATCTAAATACACTATCGAGGCAATACCCGCTAGAGAACCGTAAAGAACCCACGGAACATGCTTATAGATTTTCGCATTTTCTATCGCGTCCCCGCGCACCAGCAAAGCGAGGAATGCTCCTGCTAAAAGTTCCCCCGCACGCCCAGCAAGAAATCCGCCAGACCAATACACCGCCTGGGGACCCAGATATTTGTACGCTGCTAATCGAAAGCAGAAAGAAAGTAACCAAAGAACAAAAATTGCATACATTGCCGAGTAACGTTTCCCCGCAAGGACAAATAAAGAGATTGGCCACAACATGTAGAACTGCTCTTCGACTGCGAGACTCCATAAATGGCCGAGTGGCGCCGTCGCCGGCAAGTGCCCACCCCATCCGTACAGAGTGGGAATATCTTGCAAATAAAAGATGTAAATCCAAAGGTGCTGAAGAGAACCTCGATTATCGCCGGTCGCAAAATAGATTGTGACAGCAATCGACAAAGCCAGAAAATAAAGCGGAAAGATCCGCAAAGATCTTCTGATGTAGAAATTTCTCCACCAGTTCTTGTCCCCGAAAGAATCCCACAGAATTCCACTGATGAGAAATCCGGAGAGTACGAAAAAAAGAGAGACACCTACCCAGTCAATTTGGTTTACTGCCCAGATCAGGTGGACTGGAAAGGATGCAGAATTTTGCCCTGGAACATAGTGGTAGAGGAAGACCCATGCTGCAGCAAAACCTCTAACACCATCTATAGCAGGGATTCTATTGTGACGCGTCATTACAATAACTATAAGATTTTCACTATAGATCGTAGAACACACTTTTTGTCGCATTGCGCCTACAACTTAAGCATGATTGGGCGGGGCTTACATCGGTGCCGAAGCACGGGTGCCCCATCTTCGCGACAGTCTCACCGTCGCTAAGGTGGGCCATCGGCGGGTGGCCCATACACTCACCGCTACTTCGTGTGCCCCATTCATGCAGTCTCATCGCATGAGTGGGTCATTCGAGCGAAGCTCGAACGCTCTCATCTCCCCCAACAGAGCACCCGGCACTACTCCGTGCTATCAACGTGGAGCACATCCAGTTTCTGAGCTTCGTTGTGGCTGATCTCGAACGAGCAGGACCAATCCGGTTTTGTATCTTCGGGAATGGGACCGCAGCGGTCTCTACCGATTCCGGCTTCAGAGAGAGCCTTCGTAGCATGCGCCGCGTTATTGAACTCTCTCTGATGAGTCTCGTAACCAGACTCTTCGCCGACGACGGTGCAATTAACGACGAGCCGGTCACTCTTATCCTTGTGGGAAAGTTTGCAGACGAAGACTGGCATAAAACCTCCAGATCAGCTCATGCGTCGGTCTCCTCGATCGGTTCCCTGCCCGCTGTCCCAGAAGACTTCAATGAGGCTGCGAGACAAGGCGAGCTGCGCCTCCGTTATATACCCGTCAGGCGCATACATTCCAGCCACCCCGTGTTTCATAGGACGCGTGCCCACCAAACAAACTGACCCACTTTGGGTGCCCCATTCACGCGGTCAGGGCGGAGATGTGGCTAAACTGAGACCCATGGAAGCCTCCTTGAGGATTCTGGATTCACCCACACGGCCTATGGACCGCATTCTAATGCGATGCAGCCGCCCCAACCAGGTCGAGCACGTCGGCGATAATGCGGGTCGTCGGGTTGTAGGCCACAACGTATCCGTCATAGTAGCCATACTGATAACCCGGCGGCGGCGGTTGTACGCCGGCCCAATACGATTGCGGTACCGGCCTCACCACATAATCACGAGGAATAGTCTGGCCCCGCTCAAACGACGGACGCTTCCGGCCATTCCAGTGGTTCGCGTCGCTACTATAGTGCGGATAAAACCGTTCGCGGTCTCCGTTCTGAAACCGGAAGTCGCCGCCCTGTTTCTTCGCCTGCCCGGGAGGCACATTGCCGCCTCCCTGCTTCTTCGCCTGTCCTGGCGGCACCCCACCATGACCCGGCGGCTGGTTGCCTGGAGGGCCCTGTGCGATGCCGGCCCCAGCCGTAGCAAAAAGGACCGCGATAAGACCGAAACGAGTGAAAGAAGTGATGGATGATCCCATAAAAACCTCCTCGTCAACCAACATCCTAGCAAAGTCCATCAGGTCTGCGTTTACGCAGGAAACCCCGCGTCCATCCACTTCTTAAAAAGCGCAACCCGATCCGCCGGCCAGGGTTCCCCCGGAGGCATCGACCCATCGGCAACCGCAGCATAGACACTCTGCGCATTTGCCGGCACACGCATCCACGCGGGATTATCAAGCTCAACCCCCATGGGCTTCATACATTCAATATCGTCCTCCCGAAAAAGAGGGCGAATATCCGTAGCAAAACTGAGAGCCATTGAGCCTCCTTCGATACTTCTGAACTCAACGACTCTATACTAGACCGGCCAGTGCAGGGGGTGCGCCGTATCTGAATCTTATGAGAGTAGCTCAGGTTCGATCGTCCCATCCGCCAACAGTCGCATGAGATCTGTATAAGGACGCTAAGCCGTCCTCTTGCTTACTCCGCAATCCCCGACGGAATCTTGCCGCGCGCATCCACGCTCTTAACCCTCGGCAGATACTCCGCTTGCCGCTGTTCCCGGCGCACACGGAAAATGTCGCAAAGACAGGCGCCAACAAACGACATTGCAACAAAACCAAGTGCGATTAAGCCAACACTGATATCGTTCAACATACTGTCCCTCCGGATGAAACCAGAGATCCAGCCCACACAAGCCAAAATCTCTTACAAAGTAGTGCCTCTCCCGGCGAAAACGTATCATCCCCCAAAAAGCACACAACTACACCCCCCTGAAAATAAATCCGAAATCCTTGCAAAATTTTCGCCTCTCGAAAACGGTCCGTCAGCCAACCACCTTTACCGGACAATTCACCAGACTTTGACCATCAAAAAACCACGTTCTGCACCCCACTTTTCTCACCCCCCCGCAAAAACGCGAAAACAACGTCTTCAAATCCCACAAATTATGGTTAGGATTACCCCGAGGTAACCCACCCCCTCCACGCCATAACCGTCACGTTCTGTTCTTCAAGTTTCCCGGGAATAAGCTGCTGTCCAACGAAATCCACCATTGGACATCTGCTCGTACTTATTCCAGACCAGGAAATGATCCTCGGGTCTCCTAACAAGAATTCAAGCAACGGGATGACTTTCCTGGAATCAGCACAGGAGATGAAGTCATGAACGTACCAAACGAAATCGAAGTCGCTCGCCTATCAGAAGACAACCACGCCGGAGTTTCCAGACGTTCCTTCCTCAAGACAGCAACCTTTGCAGGAGCTACCAGCTTTGCTGCTATCGGCGGGCTAGCCAGCGTCGCCTCAGCTCAGCAGGAAGAAGAAGCCGAAACCATGAAGGCCGAGCACGATCACCTGAAGAAGAGTGACCGCGACATCCTCGTCGCCGCCGAGATTGCCGAAGCACTAGCCGTCACCACCTACTCCAACATCATTAACATCGCTCCCTTCTTCAAGGCACTTGCACCCGACGACCAGGGCTACCTCGCCGCTGCCCGGCAGGAAGAGATGTCTCACTATCTTCTCGAGCAGTCGGTAACCGATCAGTTCACGCCTTTCACATCATTCTTCTATCCCCACAAAATGTTCACCGACGCGCAAACCACGCTTAACGTTCTGGTCACTCTCGAGGATGCCTTCATCGCTGCCTACCTGGTAGGTGTACGAAACTTTAGCACTCGCAATCTGCGTGTCACCGCAGCGCGGATCATGGGTATCGAAAGCGACCATCGAACGCTCGCGCGGATCATAGCTCCAGACGTAACCAAGAAGTTTGGCGGCCCACTCGAAACCCTAACCGGTTTCGCGGGAGTTCCAGAAAGCGTGGACCCACCGAACAACAACGGCTACGAAAGAACATTGTGTTGGAAGTCGATCGATCAAGCTGTAAATGCCCTTCTGCCCTTCGTCGACTTCAATTCTGCAAACGCCGCAGGCTTTAATACATCACAATCCTACCCATTCGAGCCTTTCAACCCGACCCTGCCATCGCCACTTGGAGATTTCATATCTTTCACCGGTTGCTGATAGTTGAGTCAGAGAACTAAGGCCACAGAAACAATCAGGGCTGCAGTAAGGCAATCCAAAAGCGCAGCCCTGATCTTCAGAAGGACAGACAAGGTCAACCATTCGTGTCGCGGTGAATAGTCTTTTTTGCTTGAGTGGCGTTTCATCGCATATGCTGCCCTCATGCAAATTACCTCCCGTTTCCCCTCTCTGCTGTACCGCGCGCCCAGCTTGGCGTTGGCGCTTCTGCTTCTTTTATCGCCGGCAGCCCGCCTAACAGCGAACGCACAAACACCAAAAGCGCCCGCTGTAGATTCGGATTCTCCTGACAGCGCAAAGAATTTCGATGCCGCTGCGAATGCGGCTTTACAGGGAATGCGTCAACGTGCGACCGAGCTCGGTATCGGCGGCGTAGCAGTGGTCGCCTACTTTGAAGGTGACAGCATCCAATCCTGGAGTTCGAAGATGCTGGTAGTTGGCCGCTTGAAAGATAATCCTTCGCCAACCGATAAAGGATCAAACCTCCTCGCGATCGCTTACTCCAAAGCCGCAGAGATGGCGGACACATTGAAAGACAGCGGAAGTCAGGTACGCCCTTCCATGACTGGAGAAGTAGGTTGGACTGGCGGAGTTATTCTTCGTGGCAAAACGGGATACCTGATCGCTGCATTCAGCGGAGGAAAATCCGAAGACGATGTGAAGGTTTCTCGAGTTGGAGTAGAAGTGCTCAAGTCGAGACTCTAATGTCTGTAACGAGAACAGGACTTCGCAATAACAAACGTGCTTGCAATCGTTTTGTAATTTTTATTGTGTTTGATTTTGCTTCTAATGTATTGTTGCGAAGTCCGAAGCAGGCTCGATGAGCGCTCCAGCCAACAGGAATTGCGTCCAGGTATTTATGCAACTTGAAAGAAAAACACGCTCATGAAAGAAGTAGTTCTTATTACCAGCGGAGACCTGCGAGATTCGGCAAATCAAGTTTGTTGGCCCGCCCAGAGCGCGTTGGAGCAAGAACTAACTCAGCGTTTTCTCGCCGAAGGCGTTGTAGTTCGACGAGCCTTCCCTATCGATCCAGCAAAGAAACACGGATTCATTTCCAGCCAACGGATGGGAATGGATATCTTTGCCAACATCGATCCACAAGCGAATCTGGTCTTCGCAACTGCAGCGTGGCAATACACACACCATGTACTACCCGGTCTGCGTAGCCATCGCGGGCCCATCCTGACGATAGCTAACTGGTCTGGACAATGGCCAGGTTTAGTTGGCCTGCTAAACCTCAATGGATCACTGATCAAAGCAGGTGTACGCTTCAGCACTATCTGGAGCGAGCACTTTGACGATGACTATTTTCTGCGCGGGCTGCGAGAGTGGATTGAACAGGGAGCTATAACCCACGACCTCTCCCATGTTCGAGATCTTTCGATCGACGATGTACCCAAAGATCTCGCAGCAACAGGTGCTCAGTTGGCGAGCGCCCTGCGAAAGCGCAAAGCAATCCTAGGCGTCTTTGATGAAGGTTGTATGGGAATGTATAACGCCATCATCGATGATGAACTACTTAATCCCGCCGGTGTCTTCAAGGAGAGACTCAGCCAATCAGCCCTGGTCGCACGAATGCGCACTGTCTCGAGTGACGATGCCGACGGTGTACGTCACTGGCTAAACAACAAGGGACTGCGCTTCGTTACCGGCCCAGAGGAACAATCCAATCTAACTGATGCGCAGATCCGCGAGCAGTGCAAAATGTACATCGCTGCCGTTCGTTTGGCGGACGAGTTCGGTTGTGATGCGATCGGTATCCAATATCAACAGGGCCTGAAAGATATGGTCCCCGCATCGGATCTTGTAGAGGGCCTGCTCAACAATCCTGACCGTCCCCCTGTCCACCACGAGTCCTCGGGAGAGGAACTTTATGCTGGACAAGCGCTACCTCACTTCAATGAGGTTGACGAATGTGCCGGTCTGGATGCTCTCATTACAAACCGTTGCTGGTTAAAGCTCGGACTCGACCCATCAACTACGTTGCACGATGTGCGATGGGGCGAGCACTACACCGGTGGCACAATCGATGAATTCGTTTGGGTCCTGCAAATTTCAGGCGCTGCACCCGCAAGCCATTTCGTAAATGGTTATAGGGGCGCGACCAGCGAGCGCCAACCCGCCATGTATTTCCCTCTCGGTGGAGGCACTTTGAAGGGAATCGGCAAACCCGGAAGAATCGTCTGGGGCAGAGTTTTTGTTGAGGCCAATGCTCTCCACATTGACATTGGCTTAGGCTCAGTCGTCGAACTTCCAGCCGAAGAAACGCAGCGCCGTTGGCAGCAAACGACAATCCAGTGGCCCATGGTCAGCGCTACATTCGATGGAATCTCACGCGACTCTTTCATGGCGAGACATAGAGCGAATCACGTCAACATTGCATACGCTTCCGACGACATAACCGCGATCAAAGCACTAGCCTTGAAAGCGGCGGTGTTTAACGAACTCGGTATTCAGGTCCATTTGTGTGGAGTAGCTAACTTCAAATCGCCACAAATACAGATCTGATCTGCCAGAAAGGGACTGCGTTTGTGAGTATGATTACTGGCGTCAAACCTCACACTAAAAATAAAGTTACGATTAACCGTCATGTCGCAAAAAGCACCGCTGTCGGCGCGCTCGGAGGGTTACTTTTCGGCTTCGATACCGCCGTAATCTCCGGCGCTACAAATGCCTTAACGCATACTTACCATCTCACTCCTTTTCTCCTTGGAGTGACGGTCTCGAGTGCATTGCTCGGCACTGTTATCGGCGCCATGACTGCTGGGATCCCAGGACAAAGATTCGGTCGTCGAGACAGCCTCCGCGTTATGGCGATCTTTTATGTTGCCTCTGCACTCGGCTGTGCATTCGCCTGGAATTGGTCTTCTCTTATTTTCTTTCGTTTCATAGGAGGGCTTGGCATCGGCGGCTCATCTGTCCTCGGCCCTATGTATATCGCCGAAATAGCTCCTGCACAGTGGCGCGGACGCCTCGTTGGTTTTTTTCAGGTCAACATCGTGGTCGGCATCCTGCTCGCTTATCTATCCAATGCAGTGATCGACACGATGCGACTTGGATCAACGGAATGGCGTTGGCAACTAGGTATCTCAGCACTCCCGGCGGTTCTCTTTCTTGTTGCATTGTTTGGCATACCGCGCAGTCCGCGATGGCTAGTCATGCAATCCAGATTTGACGAAGCGCTCCACGTGCTCCACCTCACAGGTGCTCCCAAGCCGGAAGATGAGCTCAATGAAATCATCGCTTCCGTTCATCTCGAGAGGGATGCATCTGCGGATCCGTTATTTTCCAGGCAATACAGATTCCCCGTCTTCCTCGCGATAACCGTTGGAATGTTTTGCCAATTGTCCGGCATCAACGCCATCCTGTATTACCTCAATGACATCTTCGCTTTAGCCGGCGCAAGCAAAGTATCAGGCCCCTTCAGGCAGTAGCCGTAGGCACAATGAATCTTGTCGCTACTTTAGCTGCCATGTCCGTCATAGACCGCTTCGGACGCAAAAAATTGCTTTTAGTCGGCACGGTTGGGCTCGCCCTATGTTTGGCCGCGATCTCCTTTGTCTTCATGACGCACCGTCACCTTCAATCGCTTGTCTGGCTTCTGATGGCCTATATCGCCTGTTTTGCCGTGTCGCAAGGTGCGGTCGTCTGGGTTTATATCAGTGAGGTATTTCCCAATCGAGTACGCGCCAAGGGTCAGGCGCTCGGAAGCTCTTCGCATTGGGTAACGAACGCAATCATCTCGTTGATATTTCCGATAATGGCAGGCTCATCTGGCGCCTATCCGTTCATATTTTTCGGCGCAATGATGGTGCTCGACTTCTTCCTGATCCTGAAATACTACCCGGAGACCAAGGGCATCTCCCTTGAAGAGATGCAGCACCGTTTCGGTATCGAGTGACTAGTCCCGAAGCAAAGCCGGAACATCATGGCTTACCTTGAACGCTATGAAGGTATGACTGAGGCGCCCTTAGGGTTGGTCGATTTGACATGCAGCCGTATTGCCCCTGTTTCTCCAGGTTTTGCACGGACGATCACGAAGAGAACGGCAACAAGATCGCCGGAACAACTCCAAGTCGCTGCACCTTTTGAAGGCGACAGGCTGAAATCGATTCCCGCAAAACTCACGCAATGGTTTTGTGGGAGCGCACGAAAATAGTTGTAACTTATTGAAAGGAATGGAGCCGATGAGCGGATTTGAACCGCTGACCTACTGATTACGAATCAGTTGCTCTACCAGCTGAGCTACATCGGCGTATAAAGCTATTCTAGCGGGTGCAGGCTCATCGCGCAAAATCTTCACCTTCAAAATAACCGACACACCGTCATGATTCTCGCAGGACATCTAGTTCGCATCTTCCTCATCCAGATCGATACTCGCGGCAACAAGACACGGTGCCACCAGCAGCACAATAAATCCAATAATCACTAAAACCCCAATCATAGCGAGAGCCCTCCCGTGGCGAGCGTCGACGCACTCTGCCCATACCCTCTCCATCGGCCACCCGCAACTTATCCTGCTTCTATATCCTCTCCGCCACCCACTTTCGTAACCTTCGTAAAACGCGAAGAGGCCGCCCGGCAACAGGGCGGCCTCTTCTTTAGGGAGAATAGTTCCAACGGAGGCAAAGCCATCAGAACTTTCTGGCGAAATACTAAGTTTGGCAAAATGACGTGTCAAGGCTAAAACTTGCCTCTCATAAGTCATTATTTAGGAGTTAGTTACAGGGGTTACTTCTACGATAACAACACCCATATATTCGCCATATATTCGCTTTTAGCGTGAGGTTCACTTTTCAAACCACTATCAAATCAGCCGCTTAGCCCTTGCCATGCACCATCCCCTGTGCACAAAATTCGACTTCTTCTTAGCCCTGCTGCCCACTCGCCGGGGTCTCCGAATGGATCCTCGCCGCCTGACCACTCAGATCGATCCGTAGAAACTCTGGCTCACTCGCCGCTGGCTTACCCTGCAATACCCGGATCGCCGCCCGGCCTCCACCGAGAAACAGTCCCAGGATCACCGCAGCCAGCGCCCCCACCCCGCAGAAGACCGCAATGCTGGTCAACAGGCTGTAGGTCTTCTGAATCTCCGCATGGAACTCCAGCGGCACAGCCTTGTTCCAGGTCAACTCATTCCGTAGATGGATACCTTCGACCATCGCCTTCGCCTCACCAGCGCTCCAGGCGCCAGTCGTCAGCAGCACGAGCGGGCCCTCACGCCGCATCTTCACCGTTCCTGCAGCCGAGCCCTGCCGATTCATCTCAGCCTCAATCGCCCGTCCATGATCTCCGGCAATCTGCGGTGTCGGATACAGCAGCAAGCTCAACATCCCCTTGCCCGTATACTTCGCCATCACCACCTCGGCGGCCTTGTCGAACCCGACGATCTCCCCCGGCACAACCCCACCCATCGTCTGGAAGCCAACCGGCCCCAGCGCATACTTCACCGAGTCCGCCTGCAAACCCTTCTCGGGCAGATAAGTCGGCAGCAACGGAGACAAGCCCTTGGGCCCGCCCACCTTCGGAAGCATCGCCGCCAGTTGCTTCAGCTCGTCGACCGTCGTGGGCCGCACATGACTCACCGTCGCCTTCACCACCGTCGTTCCGCTCAATACCAGAAAATCTCCCCCACCTGTCGAAGCTGTACCCTTACCAATCCGCTTATCCGCAGGCAGGTCCTTCATCGCCGGGCCACGCAGATACGTAAACGCGCTGTACGCCCCCGTTGCATCGACAAACTGAAAGGCTTGAACTTTGATTGTGTCCTTCGTATTTGGGTCGACACTTGGTTCGTAGTAGGTCTCTTGGCTGGCGCGATCCAGACCAGCTTCTTTCAAGACCGCCGCAATCGCCGCATCTGGCTGAAACTCATCGAACCCTGTCTTGATCCCCACTGGTTCCCACGGCCCGAACTTACTCGGCAGCAGCGGCGCACGCGGTTCCACCAGCATCGTCTGCGCACCCTGCCCATACATCGAGCCAGTAGAAGCCCCCAGCAGCGCCACACCCAGCAGCGCCCGCAACCCTATCCGAAACCGCACCGAAAAACCCATACTTCGGTCAGACTACACCAGCACGAGAAAGTAAGCCCAGCCCTCTACTTGTTGCTGGCCCTCTCCGTCGGCGGCCTGGTCCCACTCAACCCACCCGCATACTTCGCCACACCTTTGTAAAGACTCTCTGCCACCCGCTGCCGATACTCCGGCTGCCGCAGCTGCCTCGCGTCCTTCGGATTGGTAACAAAAGAGATCTCCGCCAGAATCGAAGGCATATTCGCCCCAATCAACACCACAAACGGAGCCTTCTTCACCCCGCGATTCTTCAGCCCCGCATTTCCCTTCTGCAGTCCGCCATAGAGACCCGTCTCCACATCGCTGGCAAACTCCCTCGACTCGTCGATCTTCTCCTTCAACGCAATCTTCTTCACCAGATCGCTCAGCTGGCTAATCGATTGATCCGAAACCGCGTTCTCTCTCGCGGCTGTCTCCAGGGCATCCGGCGAAGACGTAAAGTTCAGATAATACGTCTCCACGCCACGCGCCGACGCATCGCTAGAAGAGTTCGCATGAATACTCAAAAACAAATCTGCCTGCGCCTTATTCGCAATCGCGGTCCGCGTCTCCAGCGGGATAAACGTGTCATCCGACCGCGTATAAATAATCTCCGCGCCTAATCGATCGTGCAGAATCTTACCCAGCCGCAGCGCCACATCCAGCACCACATCCTTCTCTTCCAACCCATCGACGCCCAGCGTACCCGAGTCATGCCCCCCATGCCCGGCATCGATCACGATCCTTCCAATCTTCAATCCCAGCGCTCGCACCAGTGACGTCTGCCCATCCGCAGTAGGCACCGCCGCCCGAGCCGGCACCGCCGGATCAACCGCCGTCTTCCCCTTCTTCGATCTCTTCCCACCAGAAACCGAAGAACTATCAGCGCCGCTCTGCTGTCTACTCCCTACTCCCTCTTCCCTGCTCCCTGCACCCGGCACCACTGCCGCAATCGGCCGCGAGGTCGGCACGCTAGTCGCCTCCACCTTACCCGGCTGATCGCTCAACGCCGCCACATCAGTCGTCGTAGTCGCACTCTTCGTCGCCACAGTATTGGGAACCGGCTTCCCCGGCATCGTCTTCCCCACAACCGCCGTTCGCGGAGCCGGAACCTCCTCCTGATTAACCACCGGATCCTTAGCAACCAGCAGCGGAGGCCCGCCATGAATGTCAATAATCAGCCGATAAGGATTCGGCAGCAGAAACGCCGAGTACTCCGTCACATCATTCACATCCAGTACGACGCGCGTCATATCATTCGAGAACTGCGCCGCCCGAATCTTCTTCAAAAATCCATCATCCGTAACCGCAAAGCTCTTCCCCACCAACTCCTGCGCCAACCGAGTCCCATGCAGATCGAAATAAATCCGATCCGGATTCGGAACCCGAGCCGCCTCATACGTCACATCGTCACCCAGATCAATCGCTACCCGCGTATAGTTCGGCGTCGACCAGTGCCGAATCCCCGTCACCTGCGCCAGCCCACCCTTCCGCTTCACACCCGACGTCTTCGCCACATGCGTCAGCCCCATCGCGGCTCCCTGCTCCGCACCATCCAAGGTCTCATCCACAGGAGCCGCCGTCCCCCGCCGCGCCTCCGCATCGCTCACAGGCGGAACAGCCTTCGAAGGCCCCAACACAGAACTCGCAGCAACCGACGACCCACCCCCCCGAGTCACTGGCATAGGAGCAACCGAACTCACTCCCTTACCATCGCCAGCAACAGCCGAAGAAGCATCCCCCACCCGCGCCCGATCACTGCTTCCCGTCGCAGCAACCTCAACGCCTTTCCCTAAACCCTCTTCCCTACTCCCTACTCCCTGCTTCAAAGAATCCAGCCCCGCCCGAGCCTCCTCCGCCTGCGTACTCCGCGGATACTGCTTCACCAGCAGCGCATACTTCTCCTTCGCCATCGCCACATCATGCAGATCGTTCTCATAGATCTGCGCCTCCGCCAACAGCGCACCCACCCGCAGCGAGCTCCCCGGATACTGCGTCCGCAAAAACTCATACTGCCCCACGGCAGCCTTCAGACTCTTGGCATCCTGCAACCCACGCCCCTGCTCCGCAAGCAACTCCGCAACAGCATTCACCGCCGCAGCAGCATACTTGCTCTGCGGATCATCATGATAGATAGCCCGATACCCATCCATGGCCTTCGTATAGTCAGCCTTAGTACGCGACCCCTCAGGAACAACCTCCAACGCATCCCGACCCTGCGTCGCAGCCTCCCAGGGAGACAACTCCACAACGCGCCTCTGCCCTGAAGCGTTCTTCGTCTTAGCAGTCGAAGCCCCTGCCACAAACCCACAACTCAGCCCTGCCGCGCAAACGGCACACCACACCCATCGCCTCTGCATCCTTTTGCACGCAGCCATCACCATCTCAGTTTAAGAGCCGCCACCCACCTCCCGAATGTGAAAAGCCCCCCGGTACTCCCCCCGATACCCCCACCAAAGTCGCAGCGACTTTAATCCACTCTACATTTGCACCCGAACCTGCACTGCACTGCACTGCACTGAACTGAACTGCACCGCACCTGTCGTTGTCGTTGCTCTTGCTGTTGCTCTTGCCCTTGGACTTGCCTTTCTTGTTTGTCATCCCGTAGGGATCTGCTTCTAGCATTTGCATTTGCATTTGCATTTGCATTTGCCGTTCCAGTCGTCCTCTAGCCAGCCACAAACGAAAGGGTGCCCCATTCATGTCGCAGCCTCACCGCGACATGAGTGGGAATGTAGAACCTCGTCCAGCCAGCTCTTGCAGTTGTACTTGCTCTTGCTGTTCTGCAGTCGTTCTTGCACTTGCCGTTCTTGTTTGTCATCTCCGAAGGAGATCTGCTTCTTCTTTTGTTCTAGTAGCTGCTTTGCCGTCGATATTGTCGTTGCAGTTGCCTCTAAGGTAGAGCGGGGCTTCAGCCCCGCGTCTAACCGCCGCCGCAAAGCGGCCACCGCTCTGCCGAAGGCCGGAGTGAAGCCCGCAGGGCGAACGACTGAATCATAGCCGTTGCTGTTGCCTGTTCCTAATTTTTATTCCCTAGCTCTTCATGCATCTCATGCGGCGCCTCTTTCCCGTCAAGGAACGCCTTGTCGGTCGCCGCCGTCACCTTCGCCATCAGCGCAAGGTAAGCCAGATGCCCCCGCCACACTCCAAACCTCTGCAAGGTCTCGCTAGCCTGTTCCTTCGTGACGTCGCCGTGGCCAAAGTCTGTCTCCGCAATCACGCCGAGGAACTGCGCCTCGTCCTCAAGGATCTTATTCTGCTGGCCCAAAAAATCCTGCTGTGAGTCATACACCGCGGCGTATTGTTGCGCCTCCGCATAGGGCATAAACGCCAGAGCACCCGTCGCCTGTGCAGTCTTCCACGCCGTATCTCGCAATCCAATGTTGGAGAAATTCGCGTCGATTGATTTACCCTGTGCCTCTTTGTCTTTCGGGTTCTCCTCGATCCGCGTCAGCGTCTCGATATTCTTCGCGATCGCTGCCTTCTCTTGATCCAGTTTCTTCACTTCATCGTCCATTTGCTTAGAGTTGTACTCAATCTCCTCGCGCATGGTCTCCCGAGCTTCCCTCACAAGCTTGTGCTCGCGATGCAGCTCCACGCAACCTTCAATCCCCACTGCGATCAGCAAGCCAATCGAGATCGTCAGCAGATGCAGAAAAAAATCCTTCACCCCATGAATCGGACTGTGCGGAGCATGAACGTCCAAAATCGCCTCCTGAATCTTCGATTCAACATAACATCTCCAACCTGGACTTCTCTTCACCACGCCACAGCCCTGGCAAGGGTCGCAAAGCCGAGGTACCCATCCTGAGCGCGCCTCACCCAAACGAGAATTGTCATCATCCTGAGCGGGTGAGAGAGATTTCAGAAACTTTTGATTTTGCTCGACCTAGAATGCACAATTTTGGCTGTGTAGGAACTGTGCAGGACGATTGTGCAGAATTGCTGTTGAAACGGCTGAAAGAGGGTCGGGAGAAACCCGCAGGATGTCTCCCGCGCCGCTAAAAATGGCAGACGGGAGCCTTCGCGTCCCGTCTATCCGGTTTCTGTGTCGTCCGATTCTTACATGATCTTGGGCGCAATTCACGCCGCGACCTCTGCCAGTTCCTCGTTGATTACTGCGTCCTCAATGGGCGGTTCCAGTACGGCGAGGATGACGGCGGCGGTCTGCTGAATCACTTCCAGCGACTCGGCCAATAGTGATGCGTTGCCGTAGTAAAGCTGAATATAGTCGGCGGACGCAGTGCCTGTCACCAGTCCCACGGCCTTGCCGACAACAAAAGCCACTGCCTCGGCCTCCGTCTCGCGCACCGTCTTCGTGGTTGCGGTGCGGCGTTCGGCCTTGTGCAGGAGTTCGTGCGCGGTTTCGTGTACGAGCGTTGAAAACTCCTCGGCCTTCGACTGTCCCGGCAGGAGCGCAATGCGTCCGCCGTAGCTCATGCCTAGGGCTGGCGCAATGTTCTCGTTATAGTCAAGCTGAATCCCACGCGAGCGAACAAACGCAGCCAGCCTGTCCAAGTTTTCACCGGGGTCGCCGGAAATCTCGCGCATCTCCGGCAGGTCCACACCATCCGTCTGCGACACGTCGAAGACGTAGGCGTTCCGGAAGCCGAGCAAGACGCGTTCATTCCGCTTGGTGATGTCCTTATTGGCCTCGGCGTCCTTCTTCCTGCGCACGCCAACGATGGGGGCAAGGATGCGAATGCCTTTCTGTCCGGCCCTCACGTTGCGGCCAAGATTCTTCCACGTCCAGAACCCTGCTACACGTGTAGCAGTCGGCATTTGCCGCGCAATCTCCAAGACGTTCCCGAAGGAATAAGTATGGAATCGGCCCATGGCGGTGAGGTAGCTGGTGAGGGCTTCCGAATGTCCGGCCTCCAACTGCTCAATTAGCAGCTTGATGTTGGCGGCGATGAGTTCCTGCTTGGTGTTGGGCTTCTTGCTGTCGATGGTGGCGACGGCCTTGGTGGTGTTCATGGCGTTTGCTCCTTGGTTTTGGCTTTTGCAGTTCTGCGTTGAAACGCGGCATGTACATGCCGAACGCCACCTGGCGAAGGCGGGGTAGCAAGGTGCAAGGGAGGGGTCTCCCCACCCGGAGCAAAGCGGAGGGCGAGCGCAGCGAAGGTCTGCACAAGCGAAGCGCGGAAGATTGGGGATGCCCTTGTCGCCGCGCGGGGGGCGGAGCCTGAGTGTACTGAGGAGATGCTTTACAGATCAGACCGGAGACATGGTTTACACCATGTCGGAGATCGGTGCCTTTTCAGCTTTAGGCATTACGCAAGATCATCATGCGTTCATGCCTTGGAAAGAGATACGAACCGTGGATCAACGCCTGCAGTTTCTATCGAGCTATCAGAAGGAGGAGATGTCCGTGACCGATCTTTGTCATGAATATGGCATCTCGCGTCCGACTGCCTACAAGTGGATCAAGCGTTACGACGAAGTCGGCCCAGAGGGTCTGCTTGATCTGACCCGCAAGCCGCATGGTTGTGCCCATGCAACGCCTGCTGACATTGAGAACGAAGTCCTTGCACTGCGGAAACGATTTCCAACTTGGGGAGCGAGGAAGCTCAAGGCCCGACTGGAGCGCATGAACCCGAACGTAGAGTGGCCGGCTGCCAGCACTGTGGGCCAGATCCTCAGTCGTGCAGGGCTCACGAACCCGAAGCGGAAAAAGCGGCGCACGACGCCCTACTCCGAGCCTTTCTCGATGGTCACCGCACCGAACCAGCTCTGGTGCATGGACTTCAAGGGCTACTTCATGACGGGCGACGGACATCGATGCGATCCGTTCACGATTACCGACGCACACAGCAGATTTTTGATCCGATGCCAGTCTGTGGCGCGTATGGATCTCGCTCAGGTGAGCGCCGTCTGTGATGCTGCGATGCGCGAGTATGGCGTCCCAGAGCGCATCCGAACCGACAACGGCGCGCCGTTTGCAGGTGTAGGCCTACTCGGCCTGTCGAGGCTATCGCTAGGATGGATCAAGCTAGGCATAGTTCATGAGCGCATTCAGCCGGGGCGACCAGTCGTGGAGCAAGGCTACAACCTGCATGTCGATCACATGGGAATGCTCAGCTATCTCCTTGTTTTTGGTTCGGCGACGGTAGCGTTATGGCTGTTCGGAAACTTTCGGGCGCGCCGCGAGCGAAAGCAAACCATGGAAATGACAGGGTGTGGAAAGGGTGGAAAGCCATGAAGCCGGCTTGCATGTCTGTTGGTGATGGGCTGTATCGCAATTCTCTGCGCCAAAATGCACAGCTTCTACCTTCATATAATTGACCATATGGCCATTCAAAGAGAAGAAGAGGAAGCTTAGACCGTATTGATCGAAACCTATCGCGATCAGCGGCTGAATGGGTTTGAAGCAGCCGCCATTGTGGAGGTCATTGAGCATTTAGATGCGGCGCGCCTGGCGACCTTCGAGCGCATCGTCTTCGAGTTTGCTCGACCGACGCATGTCGTTCTGACTACTCCAAATGCCGAGTACAACACGGTATTTGAAACTCTTCCAGCAGGAGAGTTCCGACATGGCGACCATCGCTTCGAGTGGAAGCGCCCTGAATTTGAAAGCTGGGCAAGTGGAGTTGCAGAGCGGTTTGGTTACGGAGTTCGATTTGAGCCGGTAGGACCAGTCGATGCAGAACGAGGGGCACCAACGCAGATGGCAGTCTTTACTCAGAAGGAGGTGGCGGCATGAAGATCAGCATTCCGGAATTGTCGCTTGTCCTCCTGGTTGGGCCCTCGGGCTCTGGCAAGTCTTCGTTCGCGTGTAAGCACTTCCTGCCCACCGAGGTTGTGTCCTCCGACTTCTGCCGCGCGCTCGTTTCTGATAACGAAAACGATCAGTTTGCCACCGGAGATGCTTTCGATCTACTGCATGAAATTGTTCGCAAGCGGCTCGCTCGGGGCCACCTCACGGTAGTCGATGCAACCAATGTCCAGCCAGAGGCACGAAAGTCTCTGATTGCGCTGGCGAAGGAGTTTCATCTCTTTGCAGAGGCGATTGTCTTTGATCTTTCGGAGCGCGTGTGCCAGGACCGCAATGTGCTTCGTCCCGACCGGCAGTTCGGGCCGCACGTCATTCGCAATCAGTCGCAACAGCTCCGCCGCTCCCTGCGAGGACTGGAGCGCGAAGGCATCCGCCACGTCTTCAAGCTCTCCAGCCCGGAGGAAGTAGATGCTGTGACCATCGAACGGCATCCGCTCTGGAACAACAAGAAGGCCGAGCACGGCCCCTTCGACATTATCGGAGACGTTCATGGGTGCTTCGATGAGCTTGTCGAACTTATGGCGCAGTTCGGCTACACGGTGAATCAAACCGATGGTGTGTATTCTGTTTCGTCCTCAGGCGCGCGCAAGCTGGTCTTTGTGGGCGACCTTGTTGATCGCGGCCCAGGGACTGTGCAGGTACTTCGTCTCGTCTCAAGCATGGTGCAATCTGGACAAGCATTCTGTGTTCCAGGCAATCACGACATGAAGCTCGTCAGAGCATTGCGAGGTCGAGATGTGAAGCGCACGCACGGTCTTGCGGAGACGATGGAACAACTCGGAAACGAGTCGAATGAGTTCCGCGTCGAAGTTGCCAAGTTTCTCGATGGTCTTGTCAGCCACTATGTCTTCGATGATGGGAAGCTGGTCGTTGCCCACGCTGGCCTCAAGGAGTCCATGCACGGTCGCGGATCAGGCGCGGTGCGAGAGTTCGCCCTCTTTGGCGAGACAACAGGAGAGACGGATGAATTTGGTCTGCCGGTTCGCTACAACTGGGCGGCGGACTATCGCGGGAAGGCAATTGTGGTCTATGGACACACGCCCGTATCCGCTTCTGTGAGGCCCTTCTTATCCATCGACTCACTCATCGAATCGGCTCCGTCCCTTCGTTCATAATGGCCAAATACTGCTCGTAGACAAATAGCCTGTGGCGCTCCCGGCCCGTCACTTCTTGCAGAATTCCGAGATCGATCATGTGCATGAGCGACTTCGTAACAGTGGGTGCAGAGATACCGATTTTCTTGGCGGTGGTGGGAATGGCTACAATCGGATTCCTCTGCATGTGCTGGAAGACGCGAAGGACAGAGGCCGCAGGTCGGCCAAGGCCCTCGATCTTTTTCTGATCCTGGTCGAAGAGGGCAAGTATACGGCGAGCTGCATGAGCTGCCTGATCGGCGGTGTCGCGCACTCCAATCAGAAAGAAGTCAAGCCATGCTTCCCAGTCGCCTCTGGTTCGAACGCGGTCCAGGAGTTCGTAATACGCCGTGCGATTAGTTTTGAAATACAGGCTCAGATACAGAATCGGTTCCCGAAGGGTACCTTGAGCGCAAAGGAGAAACGTGATTAGGAGTCGGCCTAGTCTACCGTTGCCATCGAGGAAAGGATGGATCGTCTCAAACTGGACATGGATGAGTCCTGCCTTCACGAGTAATGGAAGTCGTGACTCTTCTTCATGAAAGAAACTCTCAAGGTGCCCAAGACACTCTTGAACGAGTTCGGGAGGCGGAGGGACAAATAGCGCGTTCCCTGGGCGACTGCCGCCGATCCAGTTCTGACTACGCCGGAATTCTCCCGGCTGCTTCCCGCTGCCCCTACCCTTTGATAGGAGGATTTCATGGATCTCGCGGATTAGACGCAGGGACAGAGGAAATCCGGCGCGCAGCCGTTCGAGACCGTGGCTCATTGCAGCTACGTAGTTTGAGACTTCCTGTACGTCTTCAATAGGGGCTCCGGGAATCTCCTCATTTTCGAAGAGAAGAAGGTCCGAGAGCGAAGACTGCGTGCCTTCGATTTGCGAGGAAAGTACGGCCTCCTTGCGAACATAGGTGTAGAGCAGCAGAGAAAGATCGGGCAGCAACGAGGCGAGCCCGTCCAGTCTCCCAAGCGCCTGATTTGCTTGCTCTAGGAGGATTTGGAGCCTGTCGAGCTCAACAGGGGGGATCGGTGGAAGAGGGGGCGGGACAAATGCGCGCGCCGTCTCCCCGCCCAAAACATTGGAGACATAATGCCCAAGCCGAGATGTTGTGCGGGATTCGGGCACGATAAACCTTTCGCTAGCTGCAAGCGTAACGAAAGTATATCGCACTTTTCTTTAGCTAATTGCAATAGGCAAGTCCGGTGATCTCGCTCAGTATCGCCGCCGCGCTCCCAAGGGCGGGCCGTGGTCCGGACTATACATTCACCGTGCCTTACATGAGAGTCCGGTGCTGCATGTCTAGGCTCTACACCTTCTCGGAAGAACGTTTCAACCGGACACCCGGTTGTCCGTCGTTCAGGAATTCGACTCCAGCCTTTTCCAATGCCTTCTGCACTTGAGAGAGCGTTGACGTGCGCGCGCCAACTTCTTCATCAAAGGACTCCAGCCTTCGGATGGTTCCTACTGCCACGCGCGAGCGCTTTGCCAACTCAATCTGCTCCATGCCAAGCAGAGCGCGTGCAGCCCGTAACTGTCTTCCCGTGATAATCAAAATAAGGGAAAGCTAACACGCGCAGCGGCATAAGCCCAAGTATATGAATACTATATACAAGTAGTTGATTATAATAATCAATTATGAGATTATTCTGACCATGCGAGGCCCTCAACATCCTCCGCGTATCCGGGGCGATTTCAGCCTTCATCTGCTCGCGCAGATTGAAATGTTGCGTGGCGATATCTCCCACGAACAGCTAAGCAAGCGACTAGGAGATGTGACGGAACGCTATCTCGCTCGATATGTTGCTGGCAAGGTTCATTTGCTGGAGCGAGACTTCTATCAGCTTGCCAAAGCCATCAGCATTTCTCCGCGAGTTCTGGCCGAACAATGGGCTGTTGCGTGTGGCCTGCGAGTGCCGCAACGCCTATTCGTCCTGACGCACAACGTCTACTTTCACAAAGAAATCACTTTCCACAAGGACCGCTCTGCGGGGCAAGCGTTCAAGGAAGAGACCTTCTGGATCATACGGAAGGTCGATGGAAAGTCGAAGGTCCAGAAGTACACCATCAACCCCATCAAAACGTCCTATGACTTGCTTTGGTCGGAAGTCCGCGACACCAGCCCGCAAGCACCGGGAGTCCAGAATGCCATGCGACGCATTCTGGAACACTACTTCCGCATTCTCGGCGGAATCGGGTATGACGAAATCGTCGATCTATTCGATGGCGAGGAAAAGCCGATATGCAAGGCTCTCTTTAGCTGGGTAAATGACGGATCACATTCCATACCAGATGATATTTTCATGACTTTTGACGATAGTGCCGTCCAGAAACAGCGGGAAGTCTTCAAGAGCGTTTTCGTCAAGACGAAGCACATCAATCACTACAATATGATGATGGGTCATCCCATCCCGTCATGCCCTGCAATACGCGGTCGGCGTGTTTGATGGTGTTTACGTGTCCGTAGTGGCTTTCAATCATATGGACGGAAGTTCCCATCTGTTCGGCAAGGAAATACACGTCCACGCCTTCCTGCAAACGGAGCGTGGCGTAGGTGTGCCGGAAGCAATAAGTGGAGCGCGGAACGCCCTGCGTTCCTTCGCGCAGATTCGCTTCGTTCAAAAGATCGGCAATCAGACTGCTGTAAAGAGTTTTTGCGGGCTTGCCTGTGATGTTGGTAAATACTCTTTCGTCCGGTTCCGTGACTTTGGAAATCGCACGGATGCGTTCTAAATAATCTCCGACGCTCTTAGGCGCGACCAACTTGCGCGATTTGCCCTTGCCCTGCACGAACAAGACAACAATCTCGCGGCCCTCGCGGTCTTTTGCGGGCATGATGTCGCGCCAGCGGAGATTCTTCATCTCCGCTGGCCTCATGCCGGTATTGCAGGCAATCAAAATCATGTTGTACGTAACAGTCCGATACCAGACGCTCGAAGGCTTGTCGGCTTCGCCAATCCACTTTCGGCCTACGGTGTGGAGTTTGCGATATTCCTCCAGCGTGAATTCATCACGCCGCATTGTCTTGAGCTTCGGACGCTCGTCGAAACGCTGGCTTGCGGGAACATAGCGTTTCTTCACCGCGTAGTTCATCACCGCGCCGAAGATGGACATCTCGAAGCGGATGGTTGAATCACTGATGAAAGGAATCACCCGTTCTTCGAAAGGTTTGACTTCAATCGGCTTCAATACTCTGATGCCCAAGGTTTGCTGAACTTTGGTGCGGCGTTCGGCCTCATGGTCCGCGAAGGATTGCGCTGCGTCGGCTGTGACTTCCCGAACGCCGTTGCGCCGGTGGCGTCCCGCGCCATTCTCCCGCCGCCATGCCGGATAGCCGCCCCATCGTTCGTCACCGATGAGATGAACCTGTGTTGAACCTGCGTACCTATCTAACGTGCCCTCTATGACGGCACGGAGCTTCTTGGGACGCGCGGCGCTGATCTCGCCACGCTTCGCTCGCGCCTCCTGCGTCAACAGATACTCGTGCGCCACGTCGCGGAAGGGGCGATTGAACACAGGAACGTCATGCTTGATGCGGAATCGAACATCTGCGTCCTGATCGAAGGCCCGCTCGCGGGCCGCACTGATGTCGGTTGTTTTAAGCGAAACCGTCTTATAGCGGTCGGCCTTCGGCATCTTCATGCGGCAGTACCACATGCGATGATCCACGTCGCCGCGCCGGAAGAGAATCAGGCCCGGTTTCAGCTCCTCTTTCTCGGTAATAAACGCCATGTTGCCTCCTGCGTCTTATTCCGTTCTGTGCAGTTTCCGTGTAGATTCCTCGTGCAAGCCATTGATTCTTCGTGGCTGTGCATACTTTGTATGGAACATTATAGAAAATTATGTGCTTTATTTATAGTCATTTGTGATATAATTCTCATCCTGAACGAAGTAGCCCACACTTTGCGAGTTACGCAGTCGAAGGACCCGCGGTTGCAGTTGCAATTGTCGTTGCAGTTGCCTCTGAGGTAGAGCGGGGCTTCAGCCCCGCGTCTAAAACCCGCCGCGACGCGGCCACCGCTCTGCCGAAGGCCAGAGTGAAGCCCGCAGGGCGAAACGACTGAATCATTGCCGTTGCTGTTGCATGTTTCGCCCTAATTAACTTCCAAATACCCGTTCGGGATGAAGGCGTGCATATCTGACCCACGAATCATAGATCGCACTTCTCTTTGGCTTTCTATCGCGACCATCTTGATCCCACGCCAACTTGCTCAGTTCATCCATGCGGTCTAGAACGCCATGATCGCGAAGAGTTTCCAAATATTCGTCGCTCTCGCGAATCTCGGCCTTCAACGGATTGACAATGTCATAGGCTTCCATAAACCAACCGGCCAGATCATCCAGTCCGAGTTCGCGAAGACCTAGATGTGTCTCATTGACTAGATTAGCCTCGCCAAAATTCAGGAAGTGCCAGCCTATGCTGTCGAGGGTCAAGCTGATATCTAACCAGTGCGTTGCAGCCATTGCTCGAAGCCCCGATGGCAAAAGTCGAATCACACTTGCGAACTCGCTATCGTCTCCATAAGGAGACCCCTGCGTTCTTCCGCTCAGAATCGCAAATATCTCTTTGAGCAGCTCGTCGTCGCTCTTCGCAAGAGCTGGGTACCGTTGATCGGGGAGGGATTCCATGTCTATGGTTAAGTAGATAACTCTAACCCAACAACCCCTCCACCACCCCAGCAGCCTTACCCAATGCCCCATCGAGCGCCCCAACATCACTACCACCAGCCTCCGCCAAATCAGGCCGCCCCCCACCCTTCCCTCCAACCAAACCAGCAAGAGTCCCAACAACCTTCCCCGCCTGCACCCGCGAAGTAAGATCCTTCGTCACACCAACAATCAACGAAACCTTCCCATCCACCGCCGCTCCAAGCACAACCACACCCGAACCCAGCTTCCCGCGCAGCTGATCCACCAGCTCACGCATCTGCGCCTTCTCAATACCATCCACCCGCTGAGCCAGCACCTTCACACCCTTAACCTCAACAGCCGAGCCCGCAGCATCAGCCACAGAAGAAGAAGCAGCCTTCATCCGAACCTGATCCAGCTCCCGCCGCAGCTTCTTCATCTCCTCTTCCTGCGCCGCAATCTTATGCCGCAAAGCATCCGCAGGCGTCACAGCCTCTGACGAACCCACCAACTGCCCCACTACACGAGCCACATCGAACCCACGCCGGAACTCACTCAACGCGCCCGTTCCACTCACAGCCTCCACACGCCGCACGCCGCTCGAAACCGACCCCTCACCAACCAGCTTAATCAAACCAATCTCGCCCGTAGCTCCCGTATGCGTTCCGCCGCAAAGCTCCGTCGAGAAGTCGCCAATCTTCACCACCCTCACGCGCTCACCGTACTTCTCGCCAAACAGAGCCATCGCGCCCAACTCATTCACCGCCACATCAATCGGCACATCCACCATCGTCTGCACCGGAGTATTCCCCAGCACTTGGCCGTTCACAATGTCCTCAATCTCCTGCAACTCTTCTTCCGCGACACCCGTAAAGTGCGAGAAGTCGAACCGCAGCCGCGAAGCATCCACCAGCGATCCCGCCTGCTTCACATGCTTCCCCAGAACCTCACGCAGCGCCGCATGCAACAAATGCGTGCCCGTATGATTCCGCTCGGTAGCCCGCCGATTCCCCGCATCGACAACCGTATCGACGGTATCGCCCACCGCAATCGTCTGGTTCGCCCTCACCTTATGCGCAAACACACCCTGCACCGGCTTGGTCGCCCCACTAACCTCAGCCACAACCGAGTTATGATCTTCCGAATACAACCATCCCTGATCCCCAACCTGTCCACCCGAGTCCGCATAGAAGCTAGTCGCGTCGAGCACAACCTCACCCAACTCCCCACCCTTCAACTCCGGCACACCAACCCCATCCTTCACCAGCGCCAACACCCGCGCCCCATCCACCCGCAGCGCCGAGTACCCCTCAAACTCCGTCTTCGCCAACTCCCGATACACCGGAGCCGCCGTCTTCTGGGATCCACCCTTCCACGAAGCACGAGCCCGAGCCTGCTCCTCAGCTCGCGCCTTCTCAAATCCATTAAGATCGACCGACACACTCGCATCGCGTGCGACATCAACCACAAAGTCCAGAGGCAAGCCAAAAGTTTCATAGAGATGAAATGCTTCTTCTCCGCTGATCGCGGGTGCATCAGGCTCAATTCCTCCAACCTCAGAGAAGCTTGCCATCTCGGATTCGAAATCGTCGAGTACTCGGCGAATGATCGTTCGTAATTTCGACAACCCTATTTCAAGGACTCTTGCGAACTGTCTTTCTTCTGCAAGAATCGTGTCAGCAACTCGATCAATCGTGCTGTCCAATTCCGGGTAGGCAACTCTCATTTGCTCGTGTACCGCACGTGCCATAAGGTGCATAAACGGTTCAGTCTGTCCTAGCACTCGGCCGTGATAGATACCGCGACGAAGAATTTTGCGCAACACATAGCCGCGTTTTTCGTTCGACGGAACAACGCCATCAGAGATTAGAAAAGTAGCCGCGCGAGCGTGGTCGGCGATGATTCGAAGAGACGGCGGGAACGACAGCTCTTCGTAGTATTCAGAAACCGTTTTTCCCGTTAGATCATTTGCTTTCAGTAAAAGGGGCACGAAAAGATCCGTTTGGTAGTTTGAAATCTGTCCCTGCAGCACACAAGCAATCCGCTCCAACCCCATGCCCGTATCGATCGAAGGCTTCGGCAGCGGAGTCAGCACCGGCCCACCCGGCGTCACCGCCCGATCAAACTGCATGAACACAAGATTCCAGATCTCGACATACCGCTGCTCATCCTCACCAAACGGCAGGTCCTTCCCAAACTCGCTCGCCTCCACCCCAAGGTCGTAATAAATCTCCGAGCAAGGCCCACAAGGCCCCGTATCCCCCATCGCCCAGAAGTTATCCTTCGCCCCCAGCTCAAATATCCGCTCCGCCGGAACCCCAACATCCAGCCAATACTGATAAGCCTCCGCATCCCGCGGCACACCCTCATCACCCTCAAAGATCGTGCAATACAGCCGCGAAGGATCAATCCCAAACCACTCCTTCGAGGTCAGCAGCTCCCAAGCGTAAGCAATCGCATCCTTCTTAAAGTAGTCGCCAAAGCTGAAGTTCCCCAGCATCTCGAAGAAGGTATGGTGCCGCCGCGTAAACCCGACGTTCTCTAGATCGTTATGCTTCCCACCCGCCCTCACGCACTTTTGCGAGCTCGCCGCACGCGAGTAATCCCTCTTCTCCGCACCCAGGAAGACATCCTTAAACTGATTCATCCCCGCATTGGTAAACAGCAGCGTAGGATCATTCGCCGGCACCAACGAAGAAGAGTGCACCCGCCGATGCCCCTTGTGAGTCACGGGTGACGCCTTGCCCTCAAAAAACCGCAGAAAATCTTCCCGAATCTGGCTGCCCGAACGATTGATCATAAGTATTAAGTTTATCAGCGCAGCCCGATTTACTCAGCCATCAGCCGCAACCCAATCAATCTCCACGGAACGGCCCGCACCAAACTCATCCCATCACCCCCGGCCGCCAAGTATTCCCCTCCAACAGCAGCACCTCATCCTTCGTAGCATTCAACCTACCAAACTCCCCTCGATGCTCCACCATCACCATCGCACTCACCAAGGCATCGAACGCATCCTCCGACCCCTTCGCCTTCGCCACTACCCCCCGCGAAAGCCCCGCATAGAGCGCACTCTCCTTCCGTTTCTTCGCCAGGTACTCCGTCCGCGCCCCCTCCGAGCTCTTATTCACCGCCCCCGTCATCAGCCGCGTATAGATCTCCACCACCACCGGCGAGCTTTCCAGCGCAGGCGCATCAAACGGCCACACCGCAAACCCCGCCTCCCGCAGCTTCAACAAGTAAGGTATCCCCCGCAGCGAAGCCGTCCCCACCGCCCCAGCCCCGCCAATCTGAAATACCGACTTCGGCGCAATCCCTACCACCTTCGCCGCCTGCACCGGGTCCGCGATCAAGGCCCGCACCTTCAGCGACGTCTCCACACGCCGCAGCATCCTGTGCGCATGTTCGCCGCAGAACTCCGCCGGCTTCTTCTTCGGCTTCCCCCAGAACCGCCCATCCTCGCACTCCCGATGCAACCACCGCTCGCCCTGTCCATCCGCCACACTCCGCCAGAACTCAGGCGCCGACGCAATCCCAAGCTCCTCAAGAAACCACGCCGGATAGCTGAACGAAAAATCGAACCCCACCACCATCCGCGGAGTCTCCCCCGCCATCTCCACCAACCACCCAATCAACTCCTCACGAGTCCGCCCCGTCTCCAACGTAAACCGTCCACCATCATCAGAAGCCGTCCAAACCCCAGCCCAGATATGCCGCCGCTGCCCGGCCACATCCACCCTTCCGCTCCAGTCCACCGCCACCACGCGCTGCAACCCGGCCACTCGCATCCCCACCATCATCCACCCGCCGGAACTTTTCCGCCCCATGTTACGTTTCTATTCAAGGAGGAACCATGCTCAAGCTCCTGCTCTTCTGCCTTCTTCTCGTCATCTGCTGGCCCGTAGCCCTGGCCGCGCTCTTCCTCTATCCACTCATCTGGCTCATCCTGCTACCCTTCCGCCTCGTAGGCCTCGTAGTAGGTGGCACATTCGACCTCATCGCCGCACTCTTCTCACTACCCGCCCGCGCCATCCGAGCCATTTAGAGGTCTTCCGCCATCTCAAAACCGTCCGAGCCATCTAGACTTTTCTTGAAGTCGTCATCCTGACCCTTGAGCGAAGCGAAGGGGAAGGATCCCTGTATTTCGCCGTTGCTTGTTTTACCTCTTTGCTTCAAGCAGCGTTGTGCAAACGCCTACCTAGCCGGCACCCTCCTCCAACCCATCCTCCAAATCCACCTCCTCCACCTCAACCTCCCACTCCCGCAACACCTTAAAAATCGCCCGCGAAGAAAACCCCGCCCGCATCAGCCGATTCATCGCCCGCACCGTCTCCTTCTGCTTATTCTCCCCACTAGGCTGCTTCATCCGCTTCCGCGCAACATACTGCCGAGCCAGCGCTACCTCATCGACATCCTCATACGCGGTCTCCAGCGTCGAAGCGATCAACTCCTTCTCCACACCCTTCTGCGCCAGATCCTGCTGAACCCGCCGCCGCCCAAACTTCTCATGCTCCTTCCGCACCCGCGTGTAGTCCTCGGCAAACCGCGTATCGCTCAGATACTTCAACTCCTTCAACCGAGCCACCACCGCATTCATCGCCCTTACGCCAGCCTCACCCTCCTCCGCACGAGCCTTCATCAACCGCCGCAGATCCCGCTCCGTCCGCATCCGTCGCGACAACGCCCCCACCGCATACTCAAACAACCCTGCCTCACCCACCGGCTCCCGTTTCTTAGCCCTAACAAACGCCATCCACTCTCCCTGTAGCCGTTGTTTTTACGTCGTCATCCTGAGCCGTGCAGCCCATTCTCCTACATCGTCATCCCGTATTGGGTCGTCATCCTGACCCTTGAGCGAAGCGAAGGGGAAGGATCCCTGTATTTGCATTTGCAGTTGCCTGTTCTCCCATCCCGACCAATCCAGCACGGGTGCCCCATTCATCGCGGTCTCATCGCGATGAGTGGGAATGTAGTCCTCTTCCTAGCCAGCTCTTGCCGTTGCTTGTCATTCTGACCCCGAGCGAAGCCGAAGGGGAAGAACCCCAAGCATTTCACAAGAGGGAGCGAAGCGACCCGAGTCCAACTTCAAGGCACAACACTCAGCGTAATCTCATTCGACTTCACCGTCACACCACTAGCCGGATCCTTCCGCGAAACCTGCACCGTATACCGCCCCGGCCGCCTCAAATTCACCAGCTTCCCAACATGCGCCGTCTGCATCTCAACCCCACCCGGCTGCACATAATCCACCATGCTCCTACCCGCCGCCTGTGCACTCTCGCTCCTGATCCCCTGGGCGTACGAAGATTCCTCCACCTCACGGCCCGCCGCATCCCTCACCACAATCCTGTAAGAAAACTCCGGATTGTCCATGCCCGTATGCCGCGCAATCAACACCTGCTTCGAGGAAAGGTTCTTCAGCGTAATCGTCACCCTCGCATCCGATCCAACCTGCACCTCATCCTCAGGCGCGCTGATCGTAATCGAAAACGGCCCACCGGCAGTCCCAGACTGCAACGTCTGCTGCACCGTAGCCGGGTTCTTCGGAGCAGCCGGCGGCGGCACATTCTTCGCAGCCACCTCCGGCTGCGCTGTCACCGCCTTCGGCACCACTGGAACCTTCGTATTCACCGCCCCCTGCTCCTGCGTCTTCACCTTCGCAGGCACAGGCACCTCCTGCACCTTAGCCGCACTAGGAGCCGGATTCGGCGCATAAGCCTTCAAAAAAGCACTCCCCGGCTTCGTCCACCGGTCACACCAAGCCCCCACCTCGTCATACCAGAGCTTCGAGTTCTGCGGCTTCAAAACCCAATGCCCTTCATCCGGAAAATAGAGCATCCGCGAAGGCACACCCAGCCGCTGCAGCGCCGTAAACAGCTGCAAACCCTCACTCACATCCAGCCGATAGTCCTTCTGCGAATGAATCACCAGTGTGGGCGTCTTCGCATTCTTAATCGACAACATCGGCGACCACTTCCTGAAAGGATCAGCATCCACCGGCCCATCTTGATAGTTCCACGGCTGCGCCGGCCCACTCACCGCCAAACCCTTCACCCTCGTTCCCGCCGGAGCCTTGAACTCCCACTCATTGAACCAAAGCTCCTCCGTCGTCCCATAAGCGCTCTGCGGATTGAACATCCCATCATGCGTCACAATGCAGGCAAACCGATTCGTATGTGTCAGAATCCAGTTCGCCATAAACCCGCCATAGCTCCCACCCAGCGCACACTCCCGCATCCTGTCGATGAACGGATACTGAGCCTCCGCCGCATCCAACCCCTTCATCAAATCGACATAGGCCTTCCCACCCCAATCCCCATTCACCCCATCGATAAACGCCTGCCCATACCCCGTCGACCCACGCGGATTCACCATCACCACCACATACCCGCCAGCCGCCATCAACTCAGCATTCCACCGATAACTCCAGGCATCCCCCCATGCCCCCTGCGGCCCCCCATGAATCAAAAACTTCACCGGATACTTCTTCGTCGGATCAAAGTTCGGCGGTCGAATCACAAACCCCTGCACCTTAGCTCCATCACCACCGGCGAACCAATACGACTCCATTGCAGGTAGGTTGAGCTGAGAGATGAGCCCATCATTCAGGTGCGTTATCTTCACACCCCGACGCAGATCATATGCCGCTTTCGGAGAGTTGCCATCATCAATTCCGATACCTCTGGTCAGATCGATCTCCACAATCGATGCGGGTTCATCTACCGTCATCGCCGTGAGAATAACCTTTGAACCATCAGGCGTTGGACGTAGATCTCCCACTTCACCGGATGTCAGCGTCTTCGTCGCACCGGACGCAAGCGCAACCTCAAGCAGTTCTTCTTCGCCATGATTGCCACTAGCAAAGTAGATTGTTCTTGAATTAGGTGCCCAAGCGAACTCGTCCACCCACCGATCAAACTTCGGCAGCAACTCTCGTATCGCTGACTCGCTGACTCGCTGACCCGCTGACCCGCTCCTATCAAACAACATCAACCGAAACCGATCACTCTCATACCCAGCCCGATCCTGCGACCGAAAAGCAATCCACTTCCCATCCGGCGAATAACTCGGCCCATCATCACTCCCCGGACTAGTCGAAATCTTCACCGGCCTCGCCCCCGGCTCATCCAGCCGCAACGTATAGATATCGTTGTTCGTACTAGCCGCAGGAACAAGATCAAAATTAGTTACATATGCAATCTCCTTCGAGTCCGGAGACCACGCATATCCAATCGGCCCACCCAGCGAGAACGTCGGTACCTCCGCATCCGTAACATCCTGCCCCGGCGTCAAATCCCGCACCGCATTTCCATCCGTAGTCGACACCACCAGCACATGACTCCGCTTCGGGCCCACATAGCTGTTCCAATGCCGATACAGCAACTGGTCGAAGACCATAGCCTTCACCGGACTCTTCGCCGCCTCATCATCCTTCCGCTTATTGCACTGGTCTTCATGTAGCCACGTGTCCTGCGTGCTGCACTCCGGATACACCCGCGACACAAACAAAATCCTCTGCGAGTCCGGCGACCATATCGCCCCATCCGCCTCCGTGCTCACATGCGTCAACTGTCGCGGCGTCCCAATCTTCCCCGCCGCCTCATCCCAGTCCGCCAGAAAGATCTGCGAAGCCCCACCAGCCGCTCCATCCGCCGACACAAACAAAACCTTCTTCCCATCCGGCGAAAACCTCCCACCCGACTCCCCATCCTTCCAGAAAGTAATCTGCCGCTCCCCACCCCCGGAAGAACCAGCACTCGGCACAGCCCCTCGCTTGCTACTCCCAACCCCCTCTTCCCTACCCCCTGCTTCTCTGCCTTCTGCCAACGGCACCACCCAAAGATGCGAAGTCTTCGTATTCGCCGCCAGGTCCACATCCACCGCCGAGAACATCACCCACTTCCCACTCGGCGACACCTGCGGATCGCTCACCCGCTTCATCCGCTGCAGATCCTCAAACATCATCGGCCGCTTCCCCGACGAAGCAGCCATCTTCTGCGCCAAACCAACCCCACCCAAAACAAATCCAACCAACAACCCGGCGATCAATCTCATCGCGCCAGTCTAATCCCGCTCAAACCATCCCAAAAATATTTCCGGAAATCCTGCATCAAGTTAGAGACACAAAATCTACCGCACAAAAACCATCATTAAAACCACATTTACCATGCATTTCACCACATCCTGCACCACAAAACTTGCCGCGCAACCCACCTATCACCAATCACATACCCTCAAGCCACCTCCCGTACCACCGCCTCATACTCGCCGTTTTTTTTCTCCCCAAAAGGCAGCTCCACCACCACCGCAGCCCCATGCGGATGCAGGTTAAACGCACTGATCTCCCCACCATGCTCCCGCACAATCCCATAGCAAATACTCAGTCCTAGCCCCGTCCCCTCCCCCGGCTCCCGCGTCGTATAGAACGGATCGAACGCCCGCCCCGGCTCCCGAAACCCCGGCCCCGTATCGCTCACAATCACCTGCACCCCACGGTCATCATGCCCCACCGAGATCCGGATCGCAGCCTCCAAACCCTTGTCTTTCCTGCTAGATGTAGCAATCGCCTGCGCCGCATTATTCAGCAGATGCTCCATCACCTGCCGCAACCGATCCCCATTCCCACGCACCGCAGGCACATCCTCCCCCACCTGCACCACCAGCCGAACCCCGCGATCCTTCAGTTTTTTCTCGCAAGCAAGCGCCAACTCCCGCAACAGCCCCGACAGCTCTACCTTCTCCTCCCGCTGTACCGAAGGCCTCCAGAAATTCAACAAACGCTCCACCGTCTCCCGCATCCGCAGCGCCTCACAAATAATCGTCGCCGCATCCTCCTGCACCCGCGGTTCCTCCGTCGTCTCCGCAATCAGCTCTGCAAACCCGAGCACCGCCGTCAGCGGATTATTCAACGCATGCGCCACGCCACCCGCCAGTAAACCCAGTCCTGCCAACTTCTCCGTCCGCAACAATCTCTCCGCCAGCGCAGCATTCTCCATCGACCGCCCCAGCTTTACTGACAGCGCCTCCAACGGCCCCACCGCGTCAAACACCACCCTCCGCGGCAGACTCATCATCGTATCTGCGCCTACCACCAGCGCCCCCACCATACGCCCGCACGTATGCCGCAGCGGAAACACAATCACCCGCCCACATCCAGCGCTCCTCTGGCTCGCACCCAGCACCACGGCAAAGCTTTTCGTCCCCACCGGCACGCCTACGCCGCCGTCGCCTCTTTTCGCGCCGTCCCCACCCTCGCGTTCTTTCACCACAACACGCTCGCCCCACTGATGCAGCGCCGCCTTCGTAACATCGTCCATGCCTGCACTGCCAGCCACATACAGCCGGCCTTCGGCATCCCGCGCCAACATCGCCGCTCTCCGAAAAGGGCTCTTCTCCACCACCACATCGCAAACAGTCCTGCTAAGCAAACGCACATTCCCGTCAGACGGCAAACGCGCATCCAGGTGCGCATAGGCCTCTATCTCCTCGCGAATCCTTCGATCACGCCGCCTCTCCTCGGCCCGCACCTGTTCCCGGAGCCGCTGCACCCATACCGCCCCCCCCAGACCCAGCGTCACCGGCGCACACACCCAGTGCTGCTCCACCACCCTCCAAGCCTCGCTCAAACCGACCCACATGACTTAACCTCCGCTTTTAGCGTCTACTCTTAATAGGGGTGGCCGTGCCCTCGTTGCGTGCCTTCCCTTTGGAGTCATTCACCAATGAAACCGATCACCGCCGGCCTTCTCGCACTTTCTCTTCTTCCGATATCGGCCAGACCAGCCCACGCCTTCTCCGCTGTCGCAAATTCAGACGCTGCCACCGCCGCCGCTCAGGACCCCGCAGGCTTCGGCCCTCTGGACCCAACACCCCCCACCGGCATGACGCCCGAGCAGGTCATTGAGAAATTCGGCGCCCGCGAGTCACTCTTCAAGCAAGCCCGCGAGAACTACACCTTCCGCCAGACAGTCAAAGTCGACACCCTCGACGAAGACACCAACCGCGTCGACGGCGAGTACCAGCAGGTCACCGACATTACCTTCAACAAGGACGGTAAGCGCGAAGAACACGTCGTCTTCGCCCCGCAAAACACCCTCGAGCGCGTCATCATGAGCCCCACCGACTTCGACGAGATCGAGCACCGCCTCCCCTTCATCCTCACCACCGAAGACCTTCCCAAATACGACGTCACTTATCTCGGCCGTCAAAAGGTAGATGAGCTCGATACCTATGTCTTCTCCGCTGGCCCAAAGACCCTCGAAAAGGGAAAACACTACTTCCAGGGCAAGGTCTGGGTCGATCAGCAGGATCTCCAGATCGTCCTCATCAACGGCAAAACCGTCCCGCAGGATACCCGCCGAGGCCATGAGGACCTTCAACCGCCCTTCACCACCTACTACGAGCAGGTCGACGGAAAATACTGGTTCCCCACCTACACCAAGGCTGAAGGCAACCTGCACTTCGCCGCCGCCAACGGCTCTCTTTCCCAGGACGTTCACATCCGCAACGTCGTAAAGTACACGGACTACAAGCAGTTCCACGCCACCGCCCGAGTCATCTACAACGGCGAAGACATCACCAACAACAAGGACACCACCCAGCCCCAGTCCACTCCTCCGCCACCCAAGAAGCCATAATTCCACAAAACAGCTCCTCTACTCACAGAGTGGAGGAGTTGTTTTTTAAGCAGTCTGGCAATGCGCGTCGGGGTCGGCATACTGTTCGGACATCCATCGATCCATCAATGTTCCCGCGCAGCCGGCGCCGCACAGATGCTTCACTCCGGCAGAGTGTGCGTGCTTCGTCTGCCATCGGGTCAGCTTGATCAGCGGCTGATCTTCTCCGGGATTCTCTCCTTGAAAACAATCGACCCAGGCCAGCCACCAGTCCCCGCCCACGCCCTTCTTGTCGCCGCACACATCGCATTGATAACTCTCGCTGTAAGACATCCGCTTCTCTCCCTGCCGCTGAAAATATCACACCTCGCCACGCGTCCATGATGAATGCGCCGGCACGAACTTTCCGCTCACCTTACTTCACAGCTGTCGGATCTACGCGCCCCGAATCCGCAAGCATCTGCCAGTCCCCTATATCAACAGCCTCGAAGTCCGATCCCTTGATCGCCGTCAGCTTATGTAGATCATCATCGTTCCATCGCTTGTCCGGAGTCCCGATGATGAACCACGAATTGCCATTATCCGCCACAATCATTCCATACTTCTTTAATCCCTTGAGAATGATCTGATTCGTCTTCGAATATCCCGAAATGTCGACGTCGGCTTTCAGACGAAACCTTTGTCCCATCGGAGGATAGGACGGATCTTCTATCTTCGAGGCCTGGTGACGCGCCGGCCACACATACGCATGCTGCGACTTCGTAACTGAAAAGCGGATTGCATGCTTTACCTCTCCCGCTTCAATATCTTCGTAGCGCAGAAGTCCAGGCAGGATCGGCAATCCGGCAGCATCGGTCGATGTCTTGCCATCCGGGCGCAGGGCACTGCTTGTAAGGTCCATCTTGATTCCCGCCCCTGCATTCCAATTCCCGTCCGGTTGCCGCTGCACATTTCCCAACTCCATCAGCAAACAACGAAACTCATCCACAAGAATGACGTGGCGATCGCTATCCGCCGCCGAGTTTGGTCCGCCCTCAATCAGCGCATCGTCCGGTATCGGATACGATCCCAGATCGCTCTCATCCGAATACAGGAACTTGACCCTCTTATACCGGACCGAAGGCTTGATGATCGTAATCGGAATCCCATTGGCCGGGTCTACTCCAAAGCCCGGATGCAATGGCTTCTCCCTGCCTATCTTCGCCACGTAGGCATCCGAGTGCGCATCTTTCTTCGCCGTCGTAATCGGCGTGTTCCACACGTTATCCGCCGGAAAGACCGGACACCCTGCGACCTGGGGTCCGGCCGTCAGCACATTCCGAACTGGTTGTCCTGCTGCGGCCACTGTATCGGATTCAGCATTCTTTAATCGGCATGCAAGCATCACCACCCCGACAATAGATACGGACACGACAGCAAGAACACCCCTATACTGCCTTTTGTTTTCAACTCTCACCGCAATCTCTCCTTTGAGATGGGCCTGAAAACCCCGTATTTCCCTTGTAATTCGAGAAAACCCGCCTGCCTCATCTCGCATCACAACCCTTACGATATCCAGCAAGAAACCTTCTAACACAGTCTACTCACACTCTTTTTGTAATAACGTTCGCCACCCTTAAGAGAGGGATCAGAGGATCTTTATTCTATGGCGCGAGTCCTGGTTATTGGAGCAGGAGTTATGGGTCTGGCAGCCGCGTATCAAGCCGTCATCGATGGACATCAGGTAGACCTTGTCGAAGCCGCACCCGAGCCAGGAGGCATGGCCGGACACTTTGACTTCGACGGCGACTCCATCGAGCGCTTCTACCACTTCGTCTGCCACACCGACTACCCGACCTTCGACCTCATGCAAGAGCTCGGCATCGCGCACCTGATGCGTTGGGAGCCAACAACCATGGGGTTCTACTCTCACGGCAAGCTCAACCCCTGGGGACAACCTGTTGCCCTCCTCAAACTTCCCGGCGTCAGCCTCATCTCCAAAATACGATATGGCCTGCTGGCCTTCATCTCCGTCCGGCGCAACAAGTGGGATGCTCTCGAGAAAGAATCCGCCAAAGATTGGATCATCCGCTGGTGCGGAGAAGACGGCTATCGGCAGTTCTGGAAAACCCTCTTCGAATACAAATTTTATGAATACACCGACAACATCTCGGCCGCATGGATATGGACACGCATCCACCGCATCGGCCGCTCCCGCAAGAGCATAATGCAGGAAGAACTGGGTTACATCGAAGGCGGTTCCAAGACCCTCATAGACACTCTTATCGACGCCATCGAAACCCGCGGCGGCCGTATCCATCTCTCCTCACCCGTGCGTTCCGTCACCACAGAAAACAATCATGTAACCGGCGCCGATACACCCTCTGGCCACTTCGACGCTGATTTCGTCATCTCAACTACACCGACGCCCTATGTCCCCGACATGGTACCCGACCTTCCCGAAGACTGGAAAGAACGCTATCGCGCCATCCATAATATCGGCGTCATCTGTGTCATCTTCAAACTCAAGCGGTCGGTCACGCCGCACTTCTGGGTCAACGTCGCCGTTCCCGATCTCACGATCCCCGGTGTGATCGAGTTCTCCAACCTTCGCAAGGGCATGTCCAACAACATCGTCTACGTCCCCTATTACATGCCCATCACCAATAAAAAATTCTGCTGGAGCGACGCCTGTCTTCTTGCAGAGGCCTTCGGATGCCTCCAGTTGCTCAACCCGCAGCTAACCAAAGACGATATTATCTCTACCAAAGTCGCTCGTCTCAAGCACGGCCAACCCATCTGCGAACCTGGCTTCGCCGCAAAAATTCCTCCCATCCAAACTCCCATCAAAGGCCTGCAGATCGCCGACACCTGCTTCTACTATCCCGAAGACCGCGGAGTCGCAGAGAGCGTTCGCCTCGGCCGTTTCATGGCGCGAGCCATATCCTAGCTATTAGGAGAAGCCCTTATGTCCCCTTCTACTGTTGCGCAGGAAGAGACATTGAACAGACACCAATCCATTGGCGAAGCTTCGAAAGCTTCTCTCCTCTTTCTTCTGTTCGCCATCGCTGTCGTCGTTCAGCTTATCTCCGTACGACGCACTCTTGGCATCTACGATGAGTGCCTTGCTCTCTACGGTGCGGACAGCATACTGCATGGAGGCAGACCGTATCGCGATTTCCTGACGCTATATGGGCCTGCTCAGTTCTATCTGCTTGCCCTCTTCTTCAAAATCTTCGGCGTCAGCGCCCTCGTCGGCCGCGTCTACGACACCCTCATCAAAGCAGGGATCGCGTGCGCCAGCTTTGTCCTGGTCACACGTCTGGCCAGTCGTAAATATGCCGCGATGGCGTTCGTCGCTGTCCTGCTCTGGCTCACCTGCATGTACGACGCAGCATATAACTACTCCGCCTTTCCCGCGCTTCTCCTCTCTCTCATTAGTTGCATCTTCTTCTCTCGCTATATCAACGATCCATCCAGGCTCTGGTCTCTCTTTACTTCCGGAGTTCTCGTTGGCGCCTCCGTCTGTTTCCGCCACGATTTCGGTTTCTACGTTTGCGTCGCCCAACTCACCACTCTCGTTTGGAGCGCGCTTTCGACCAGGACTTCCGGCGAAACCAAACGCAGTGTTTTTCTTGCTCTTCGCCGGCCCGTACTCTACTACATCTCCGGCATCGTCATAGTCGTCGTTCCCGTAGCTCTTCTTCTTTTGTGGACAATACCGCGCAGCGACATCTTCTTCGATCTCTTCTACCTTCCAGCAAAGATCTATCCCAAAATGCGAAGCCTGCCTTTCAGAACCTTCGTCATTCCCCAACTGCTCCTCCATCCTTTTCGCTGGAGCAACCGATTCGAGCTCGAGGAAGCCATCGTCTTTTTCCCGATACTGGCCTGCATCGCTTCGGCGGTCGTCCTCTTCCTTTCGCGCAAACCCCAGTCCGGCCTCTTTAGCAATTCTCGTCAGCGCCAGATCTTTGGCCTGCTCACAATTCTTGGCACGCTCTTCTTCATCAAAGGTCTCATTCGGGTCAGCGCAATGCAGATGATTCAATGCATCGTCGTAGCAATCATTCTGCTAGCCGTCCTACTCAGTCGTCTCCCGCAACTAGGTCGTGTCCATTCCGCCATGGTGGCCGCCTGCGCTCTCATCTTCCTCGCCTGCAGCGCTCCCATCGTGCTGGGATTTTTCCTTTACGCCCACAACAACGTCGTCGATCTAACTCATCCCGGCCAACCCAATTCGTATTCGTCGACATGCCACCCGCCCGCTGGCCTCGAACGTGCACGTTGCCTGATCCTCAATCCAGACCCCGCCGCTGCAATCGAGTACGTCGTACAGCGCACCTCGCCGCAGGACCGCATCTTCGTCGGCGCCGGACGCCACGACAAAATCCTCGCCGACGATATTCGTTTCTATTTCGTCTCTGGCAGGCCCGCGATTACCAAGTGGCAGGAGTTCGATCCTGGCGTTCAGACCACGCTCCCCATTCAGAACCAGATCATCGCCTCAATGCAGGAGTACTCTCCAAAACTCATCGTCCTCAACTCCGCCTGGGACAACCTGACCGAGCCAAACGGCAGCCGCTTCTCAAGCGGCGTCACCGCGCTGGACGACTACATCCACTCCCACTACACCCCTCAGGCCACCTTTGGAACGATCTCCATCCTGGCTCCCAATCAGGCCGCCGGCTCACCCTCGAAGTAGAGATACTTCCGCCACGCAGCATCGGCGCTCCCAATCATCCGCATAATGTGTCGCGATGTATGCAGCGAGAACGGCCTCGGCTCACGCAACAACCGCATCTCAGTCATCTCGTGCAACATCTGGTTTCCCTTGCGCCGATTGCAATCATGGCAACAAGCCACCAGGTTCTCCCACGTCGACAATCCTCCACGAGACCGTGGAACAACATGGTCGAGAGTCAACTCCCCGGCAGTCAGAACAACGCTGCAATACTGACAACAATTGCGGTCACGCAGCAGAATGTTCTTCCGCGAGAGCGCCCTCGTCTGATGCGGAATCCTCCGATACTCCAGCAGTCGAATCACACTTGGCATCGCCATCTGCATCCGAGCCGCATGCAGCGTCGCGCCCTGCTCTTCCTCCGTACGCGCCACTCCCTTCAACACCAACACCAAGGCACGCCTCGCTCCGCAAATATTGATCGGCTCATACGACGCATTCAAAACCAGCACAGGCGTCTGCATCGCCGGCTGGCGAAACACTCCGACCCGAACATCCACTTCAGACAACGCACGCCCGGCATGATGTCCGCTGGCGTGCCCCGTGTGTCGTTTGCCACTTAGCCCTTGCTTCCGCATCTTCCCCGATTGCATTTTTAAGACCTCCGGTTCCAATTTGTGTTCGCACTCCGCCAAGCTTTGTTCGTATCAATCAATCCTTCATCATGAATCTGAATCCCACATCGCAACCATCTCTCTCTGCGCTCGCGACACCGTCGCGACCCATACCTTGCTCGCTCCTGCCCGCCGCAAAACCGTCGCACACGCCCGAGCCGTAGCCCCAGTCGTATAAATGTCATCGACCAGCAAGACCTCGCGCCCAATCAAATCTGCAGTCTCACTAACGGCAAACGCGCCCTTCAGATTTCTCCGTCGTCCACTCGGCGTCAACTCAAACTGGCTCTGCGTATCCTTCACTCGCCGAATCACATCATGCGAAGCCCACAGCCTCCACGCCGGCGCACTCTTCTTCAATTCCTTCAGAGCCGCATCCGCCAACAGCACCGCCTGGTTATACCCTCGCTGCCTCTCTTTAGCCGGAAACAGCGGCACGGCAACCACCACCAACTCCGAAGCCGCCTCATCCTTCAAAGTCTCAACCGTTCGAGCCAGCATCTTACCCAGAGGCCGAGCCGCCCCTCGCATCCCCTCATACTTCAGCAGGTGAACCATCTCCCGCAGCTCATCCTCATACACCCCATAAGCCACGGCCCTTTCAAAATCCGGTTCAACCATCCGGCAAGGCGAACAAACCAGCCCCTCCGCCGGAAACTGCCCCGCGTACCGGACCCCTTCCATGTCCAGCATCTCTCCACACCGAACACACAAGGTCGCCGACTGGGGCTCAACCCCGCCAATACATTCATCGCAAATTGGAATCAGGCCAGCTCGCAGCAAGGAGCCCCCACAGGCCTTGCAATCCGCTGGAAAAAAGGTAGTTACCAGATCATCTATCGCCGCCCGTGCCACCCTGCCCGGACTTCGTAAGACGCGCGAAACAGCGCGCCATTCCACCACCCCTCCAGGGGGACCACCAGGCGGAGCCCCAGTGGCATCTCCGAGCACTTTGTCATCCATGCATTGGCTGAAGACTCACCTCACTCGCAGCAGCAACGGGAAATCCGTGCCATTGCCCGCAGTATAAGCCTTTTCCACAGGTGGCAGTCAACAATTCTGCACCAAATCAGATGCATCGTGCTTCTCCCAACTCCCGCTGTTACACTCCTTCGCAGCCACGACCCACAGTTTTCCAGCAGCGGAGATACCCCTATGGCAACAACTACCAGCTTTCAACCCTTCATCCCAGCCACCGAAACGCGCCCCGAGTTCACCGCACGCGCCCTCATCCTCGGAGCCTTCTTCGGCATCCTCTTCGGTGCTGTCACCGTCTATGTCGGGCTCCGTGCAGGCCTTACCGTCGCCGCCAGTATTCCCATCTCCGTCCTCTCCATCTCCATCCTCCGAGCCTTCGGCCGCTCCAGCATCCTCGAAAACAACATCGTCCAGACCACAGGCAACGCCGGCCAGTCCATCGCCTCCGGAGTCATCTTCACCCTCCCCGCGCTCATCTTCCTCGGCTTCGATCTCGAATCCACCCGCATCTTCGCCCTCGCCCTCTTCGGCGGATGGCTCGGCGTCCTCTTCATGATCCCCCTCCGCCGCCAGCTCATCGTCGAAGAGCACGGTACCCTCACCTACCCCGAGGGCACCGCCTGCGCCGACGTCCTCATGGCAGGCGAACGCGGCGGTTCCTTCGCCTCTCGCGTCTTCCTCGGCCTCGGCCTGGGCAGCCTCTACACCCTCTTCCAGAACGAAAATCTCTTCGGCCTCTTCCCCGGAACCCCAAACTTCTCCCCCGACCTCGGCGACCAGCACCTCCTCAAGGGCGGAGCCATCCGCGCCGACGTCACCGCCGAATACCTTGGCGTCGGCTACATCATCGGCATGCGCGTCGCCGCCGTCATGCTCGCCGGCGGAGTCTTCTCCTGGCTAGTCCTCATGCCCGCCATCTACTTCTTCGGCTCGCACCTCGCCACACCACTCTACCCCGGCACCGTCCCCATCCACGACATGAGTCCCTCGCAGCTTTGGTCCACCTACGTCCGCCCCATGGGCGCCGGAGCCGTAGCCTGCAGCGGCCTCATCACCCTCCTACGCACCGCCCCCACCATCCTCGCCGCCCTCTCCGAAGGCCTCCAATCCATCGGCAAGAAAAAGGGCGCTTCAATCGCCACCGAATCCTCCACCACCCCACGCACCGAGCACGACCTCCCTTGGTCCGTCGTCATCGGCGGCAGCATCCTCCTCGTCATCCTCCTCTGGTTCTTCCTCCAGTTCAAACCCGTCCCCGGAGCCCAGGTCGGAGCTCTCGCAAACCTCGCCGCCGCCTTCCTCGTAGTCCTCTTCGGATTCCTCTTCGTCACCGTCTCGGCCCGCATCGTCGGCATCGTCGGCTCCTCAGCCTCTCCCGTCTCCGGCATGACCATCGCCACCCTCATGGCCACCGCAGCCATCTTCCTCGTCAAAGGTTGGACCGCCCCCGCCTTCGGAGCCCTCGCCATTACCATCGGCGGCATCGTCTGCATCGCCGCCTCCAACGCCGGCGACACCGCGCAAGACCTCAAGACCGGCTACCTCATCGGAGCCACTCCCTGGAAGCAGCAACTCGCCATCATGATCGGCGTCATCATCTCGGTCTTCTCCATCGGCACCACCCTCAACGCCATGAACAAAGGCCTCGAGACCTTCCAACTCCTTCCTCACCCCATCGTCTTCTCTCTGGACCAGCTCCCCGACGGCGTTCAGAACAGTGGCAACTTCACACGCGATCGCATCTCCCTCACCAACCCCGCCACCTCCTCCACCGCTCACACCGAGCTCAAAAACACTCGTCAACTCATCCTCCTCAACGCCATCGGTTCCACCACCCTCGCCGACGGCAAATACCTCTATAACCCCGCCACTGGTCAGATCGAAGTCCAGTGGACCCAGGGCATCGGCAGCGAAAAAGCCGCTGCTCCACAAGGCCGTCTCATGGCCACCGTCATCAACGGCATCCTCAGCCGCAAGCTCCCCTGGTCGCTAGTCCTCCTCGGCGTAGCCCTCGTCATCATGGTCGAACTCCTAGGCATCCGCTCGCTCACCCTCGCCGTCGGAGCCTACCTCTCCATTGGCACAACGCTCGCCATCTTCGTCGGCGGAGTCATGCGCTGGATGGTCGACCGCGCCCTCGCAAAGCAATACGAACGCGATTCCGAACGCGAACATCAAGCCTCACTCGAACTCTGGCACCGCGACCGCACCGAGTGGCTCGCCCAGCATCCCGACTTCGACCCCACCGATCCCGAGCACCTCAACCCCGCAACCGGCCTGCCCAACAACATCACCCTGCGCAGCCCCGAGGTTGAATCCGAGGTCTCCCCCGGCTCTCTTTACGCCTCCGGCCTCATCGCCGCCGGCGGCATCGTCGGCCTGCTCGGCGTCTCAGTCAGACTCTACGAGGCCGCCACCGACCGGTCCCTCCCCCGCTTCAGCGACCACAACCCTCTCCACCACGATTGGATCAGCGTCGTAATGTTCGCCCTGCTCGCCTTCTCGCTCTACCACTTCGCCAGAAAACCACTCGACACCAAAGTCTGAGAACCTGTTAAAACCTCTGAATCATTTATTGCATTCCGCCGTCATCCTGAGCGGAGCGAAGGATCCCTGTATTTGTCTTTGTTCTTGCTGTTGCTTGTTTCTGGTTCTTGCTGTTGCTTGTTTTTTGAAATCCAAACTAAACAGGTTCTAAGAAAACCCTACCTCGACCCCGAAGGCACAGGAATTGCCTGATCCAACGGAATAGGCCGCCCAAAATCCGGCGTTCCATCGGGCTTCCACGTAAAGGGCTGCATGCGCGGAGAGCGATGATCGCCACAGCCCTGATTCAGCTGCGGATTCGCATGATACAAAATCCAATCCTGCTTTCCATCCAGCGACTTAAAGAAAGTATTGTGCCCCGTCCCAAAAGCCGAACCCTCGGGATTCTGCCAGAACACCGGCCGGTCCGACTTCCTCCATGAAGCAGGATTCATCAAATCACTCGACGCAGACGCCTCCAGCATTCCAAGCGCGTAGTAATCCGTCCAGCATCCACTAGCCGAATAAACAAGAAACACCTTGCCTCCATGTTGAAGAATCTCAGGCCCCTCGTTCACATCCACATGCGGCAACTCCAGCACCTTCCCCTTCGAATCGAAGTCCCCCACCTTCTCCCACGGATGGTCCGGCACCGACAACCGTACGCGCGGCCCTTCGATCGTCCACGGATTCTTCATGCGCGCAATATAGATCCCCTGAACGCCGTTGCTATCGCCCTCCCATCCCGACCACACCGCAAAGGTCTTCCCCTGCGCCTCGAACACAGTCGCATCGATGGCCCACTTATCAGAAGCATCCGCAAGCTTTCCCTTGAAGGTCCACTCACCCTGCAACGGATCGCGCGAAGCATTCTCCACCACATAAATGCGGTGATTTTCGTTGTTCCCCTCATCCGCTGCGAAGTAGATGTACCACTTCCCATCAAGAAAATGCAGCTCCGGTGCCATAATTCCTTCGAATAAGGTCCAGTCGCAGGAGGTGTCCACACAACCTTCTTCTCTGCGTTCTCCAGATCTGCGATGTTCTTCGTCTTCCAGATCGTCAGGTTCGATCCGGTGCTATTCATGTAGTAAAAAAATCCATCCTTCTGAATCACCCATGGATCCGGTCCACTCGGCTTCAGGGGATTGTGAAACGTTCTCGCGGACGAACTGTCCTTCACCGCGTCGTCATTTATTTGACCGAACGCGGATCTCTCGCTGCCAAGCGTAAGCGCGGCAAGCACAGCAACTGCAGCAACAGCTTTCATCTTTTCCTTGCAATTAATTTTTTGAATTGGAAACCACCGAACGAGAACCAACACAAAGATCAGCGTAAATTCTCAGCGCTCAAATCCTCATCATGCTTTTCAATTCTGGCAGACTCCTTCGGCTTCAAACCTCGAAGTATCTCCAGCAATTTTGCAGGATTGAACGACTCCAGATGAAAGTCAGCCCTCGGGCACCCGTCGGATCCCGGAGCAGCAATGACAATCACCGGAATCTTTGGCTGGATAGCCTTCAGTTCCTCCGTCAACTCTTCCGCTGAGACATCCTCGATGCCTCCATCCAACACAATACCGTCGACAGCAGGAAAGCGCTTGAATATCTCCATCGCCTCTTTCCCGCTATAAGCAGTAAGCACGTTGAACTTGGCAGTTTCGATCACAAGCTTCCGCGTCGAGATGCTGCCCGGAAATTCTCGGTCGATCACAAGAAAACAAGGTCTAACCATGCCGCGAATTATCTACCAAAAGCCGTGCTTCTGCCTAATCGCCTACCTGCCGCTGTCCGCATGCAGCGGCAGATGAAACGAAAATACTGACCCCTGCCCCTGTTGGCTCGTAACCTCAATCGTCCCCCCATGCGCCTCTACAATCGACTTCGCAATCGCCAGTCCCATGCCCGTCCCCTGCACCCGATAGCGTTGTCCCTGCCCGCGATAAAACTTGTCGAAGATCATCATCCGCTCAAAATCGTCCACGCCTACGCCTCGATCCGCCACGCTCGTAACCAGCTCTCCCCGAGCCACCTCCGCGCTGATAAAGATCGGGCTGCCCTCCGAAGAATACTTCGCCGCATTCTCGATCAGATGCTGCAACACCTTCGCAATCCTTTCCAGATCCATCTCCACCATCGGCAGCGTCTCCGGCAGCCGCACCTCAACAGGATGATGGTTTCGCACCTGCGCCTGTACTGCCTCCAGCGCCACATCTACAGCCTCGCGAATCGGATACGGCCGCAGATCGAGCTTGATATCGTGCGCATCAAGGTCTGCCATCTCCATCGCCTGCCCCACAAGCCGGTTCAACCGCCCCGCCTCCTCTTCGATCACCTGCATCATCTCGCCCCGCTGCTCACCATCAAGCGGATCATTACGCAAACTCGTAATCGCAGCCGTAATCGAGGTCAACGGCGTCCTCAACTCATGCGCAACCGAATCCAGCAGCGCATTCCTCAACCGTTCACTCTCTCGTGAAGCCTCCACCCGCGCCAGTGTCTCCACAGCCCCAGCGCGTTCAATCGCAATCGCCGCCAGCCCACACACAGCATCAAGCGCCTCAGGCGAAGTCCCCGACCCCGTAATCCCCACCGCCCCAATCGGCCGCGTCCCCAGCAAAATCGGCACCAGCGTCACTCCACGCGCTTCATCGCTGCGATGATCCCGCGAGAACGCCGCATCGCGAAGCTCAGCCGCAGTTACATCCATGTAGTCCGGGCTAGACCGGTAAACCCGGTCCCTATTCCGCAGATAGACCGCAGCCCCGGCAAGATTGAATGTCGCGGCAATCATATGCGGCAACACATTCAGCAGATCAATCACATCGCCCTGCACCAGCATCTGCTGGCTAAACTCATACAGCCGCTCCGCTTCACGCTGCCTTCGCCGAGAGATCTTCGCCTCTCGCCGAGCCCTCTCCGCCAACTGGCTCGCCACAATTCCCGTAACAAGAAACGCAAACAGCGCCACCCAGTTTCGCGCATCGCGAATCGTGAACGTCAACACCGGCGGCAAAAAGAAAAAATTAAACGCCGCCGAAGATAGAATCGACAGGTAGATCGAGTGCCGCAGACCCCAATTCGCCGCCACAATCAGAATGGCGATGATCATCGTCAACGCCACCGTCATCTCGTTGGCGTGCGCCCAGCGGAAGTACACCGCTACAATGACAGCGAGAGTACCAGTCGATACTGCATAGCGGATTGCACTTCGCGAAGCCGATCGTCGCACTCACATATCTTATCCCTATGGCCACCCGCGACCCATCCATGCCCGCACTCAAGAGCCCCGAAGAGTGGCTCGAAAAAGTCGCCCCCGAAAAAACACGCGGCACCTTCAAGCTCTTCCTCGGCTACGCCCCCGGTGTAGGCAAAACCTACAACATGCTCAGCGAAGCCATCCGCCGCCACCAGCGCGGCGAAGACATCGTCATCGGCGTCGTCGAAACCCACGGCCGCCCCCGCACCGCAGAGCTAGCCGAGCAACTCGAACAGATCCCCCGGCGCCGCATCGAATACAAAGGCGTCGCCTTCGAAGAGATGGACCTCGACGGCATCCTCCTGCGCCGCCCCCAAATCGTCCTCATCGACGAGCTCGCCCACACCAACATCGAAGGCAGCAAGCACCGCAAACGCTACGAAGATGTCCTCGAAATCCTCGCCGCCAACATCGACGTGCTCGCCACCATGAACGTCCAGCACATCGAAAGCGTCGCCCCCACAGTCCAAAGTGTCACCGGCGTCCCCATCCGCGAGACCGTCCCTGACTGGTTCCTCAAGCGCGCCGACGAGATCGTCATGGCCGACCTCACCCCAGAGGCCCTGCAAACCCGCATGCGCCGCGGCGATATCTACGGCACCGACCGCGCAGAAAAAGCCCTGGCCAACTTCTTCCGCCGCGGCAACCTCATCGCCCTCCGCGAACTCGCCCTCCAGCACGTCACCAAGGCCGTCGACCGCACCCTCACCGCCTACATGGACGCCAAGCGCATCCAGGCCAACTGGGCCGTGCGCGAACGCGTAGCCGTCTGCATCAGCTCCAACAGCGCCTCGCAGATGCTCATCGCCCGCGGCGCCCGCGTGGCAGAAGGCGTAGGTGGCGAACTTTTTGTGTTACATATTGAAACCGAACGCGAGCGCATCGAAGAAGACCAGAGCACCCTCGCCGCCAACATCCAGTTCGCCCGCAACCTCGGCGCTGAAGTCTTCGTCATCAAAGGAAAAAACATCGCCCACGCCGCAGCCCAGTTCGTGCGCGAGAAGCGCATCACCCACATAGTCTTCGGACGCACCGCCGTCACTGGACTTAGAAAGTACCTGTATTATTGGGCGATCCAGCATTTCCTCCGCGAAGCCCCCAACGTCGACGTCCACATCGTCACTCAACACTCGGAGCGTGAATGAAGCCCAACGACTCGCCCGCAAAGATTCTCATCGTCGACGACGAGCCCCAGATCATCCGCGTCCTCAAGACCGCGCTCTCCACACAAGGCTATTCCGTCCGCACCTCGCCTAACGGCCTCGACGGCCTCATCGCCTTCCGCGAGTGGAACCCCGACGTCGTCATCACCGACCTCTCCATGCACGAGATGAGCGGCATTGAGCTCTGCCACCAGATCCGCTCCACCAGCGCCACCCCCATCATCGTCCTCTCCGTTCGCGATCAGGAAGCCGTTAAAGTAGCCGCTCTCGACGCCGGCGCCGATGACTACGTCACCAAGCCCTTCAATATCCAGGAGCTACAAGCCCGCGTCCGCTCCCAACTTCGCCGCCGTACAGCCACCACACCGGAACCCCAGCAAATCATCTCCATAGGCGACTTCGTCATCGACGTTCCACAACACAAAGTCATCGTCCGGGGCCAGGAAACCCACCTCACCCCCAAGCAGTTCGATCTCCTCGTCGTTCTTGCCGAACACGCCGGTCAGGTCCTCACCCATCGCGCCCTCCTACACGCCGTATGGGGCACAAACGCCGATCAACCCGAATACCTCCGCGTCCACATCGGCCAACTCCGCAAGAAGATCGAAACCTCCGAAGAACCCCGTTACATCGTCACCGAGCCTTGGATCGGATACCGCTTCTACCCCAGCGGAAGCGTAGAGCTCTAGCATCTTTACGAATTCTTTACGACTTTCGCACCGACACTTTACGCCTAAGAGCATTCCATAGGGATTAGCGCCACTCGCAAAGGAAGCGGCGCTCTGACCCCATGCTGCTTATTTATTCGTCGCTGCGATACTGCCCCGCCGCCAAAGCTCCGCACAACCAAACCACCCAACACCTCTAACCGAAGGAGAGCACACCTATGTGGGATATCGGATGCATTACAGCAAGCGTGGCTTTCTTCCTGCTGGCTATCGCTTACACCACCGGTTGCAACCGGCTCGGCACAAAGGAGAGCAAATAATGATTGAGACCCTTCTGCTCGGCCTCGTCACCGTCGCGCTCCTCGTCTATCTCGTCTACGCGCTCCTTCGACCGGAAAACTTTTAGCCAACCTTCTAAAAAGGAAAGACCGTAACAATGACCGCCAACGGCTGGTTTCAAATTTGCTTTTTCTTCGCGCTCATCCTAGTCTGCGCGAAACCTCTCGGCCTCTACATGGCCCGCGTCTTCGAGCGCGAGCGCACCTTCGCCGACCGCATCTTCCGTCCCATCGAACGTCTCATCTATCGCCTCACCGGCATCGATGAAACGCACGAAATGGCCTGGACCGAGTACGCCATCGTGATGCTACTCTTCAGCGTCGTCACCATGCTCGCCACCTATGCCATCGAGCGCCTCCAGGGCCTTCTGCCACTAAACCCCCAGCACCTCACCGCCGTCGCTCCCGATCTCGCCCTCAACACCGCGGCCTCCTTCACCACCAACACCAACTGGCAGTCCTACGTTCCCGAAGCAACGATGAGCTATCTCACCCAGATGCTCACCCTCGCCTACCACAACTTCTTCTCCGCCGCCGTAGGCATGGCGCTTGCAGTTGCGTTGATACGCGGCATCTCCCGCAAAGAATCGAAGACCCTCGGCAACTTCTGGGTCGACACCACCCGAGCCTCGCTCTGGGTTCTTCTACCCACCTGCCTCATCTACGCGCTGCTTCTGGTCTCTCAGGGAGTAGTACAAAACTTCCGCCCCTACGATCAGGCAAAACTCGTGCAGCCGCAATCTGTAACCACAACAGGCACAGATGGCAAGTCCACCACTCAAACCGTTACGACCCAGAACATCGCACAAGGGCCCGTAGCCTCACAGGAAGCCATCAAGATGCTAGGCACCAACGGCGGCGGCTTCTTCAACACCAACAGCGCCCACCCATTCGAGAACCCAACGCCCCTCGCAAACCTGCTCGAGATGTTTTCCATCTTCCTCATCCCAGCAGCCCTCACCGTCACTCTCGGCCGCATGACCCGCGCACCAAAGCATGGCTGGGCCGTCTTCGCCGCCATGGCCGTGCTCTTCGGTATCGGGGTCTTCGTCGCCTACTACGCCGAATCCCAGCCCAACCCACTCCTCCACGCTTCAGGAATGCATATAGACCAGCACGCATCGCCACTCCAGGCTGGCGGCAACATGGAGGGCAAAGAAGTCCGCTTCGGAATCGCCAACTCCGCCCTCTTCGCCACAGTCACCACAGATGCAAGCTGCGGCGCCGTCAACAGCATGCACGACTCCTTCATGCCTCTCGGCGGTCTCGTCCCCTTGGTCAACATCATGCTTGGCGAAGTCATCTTCGGCGGCGTAGGCGCTGGCCTCTACGGCATGCTCATCTTCGTCGTGCTAGCAGTCTTCATCGCGGGCCTCATGGTTGGCCGAACCCCCGAGTACCTCGGCAAAAAGATCGAATCCTTCGACGTCAAGATGGCCATGCTTTACGTGCTCGTCTTCCCCCTCTCGATCCTCGGCTTCTCTGCCGTCTCTCTCCTGACGCCGACCCTCGGCCTCCCCGGTATTACGAATCCCGGTCCCCACGGCCTATCGCAGATTCTCTACGCCTACACCTCGGCCACCGGCAACAACGGCTCAGCCTTCGCTGGCATCAATGCGAACACCCACTGGTACAACTTATCGCTCGCCACAGCCATGCTCGTCGGTCGCTTCTTCATGATCGTGCCGATGCTCGCCGTAGCAGGCAACCTCGCAAAGAAAAAACTTGTGCCCCCATCACCCGGAACCTTCCCCGTGCACACACCGCTCTTCACCGTGCTGCTCGTCGGAGTCATCCTCATCGTCGGCGCGCTCACCTTCTTCCCTGCGCTCTCGCTCGGTCCCATTCTTGAGCACCTCCTCATGCAAGCCGGCAAAACCTTCTAAGCCAGAAAGAAAAAGAGAAACCTCACATGGCAAACACCCGCAAACGCTCTCTCTGGGATACAAAGATCGTCCGCCGCGCCCTCATCGATGCGCTGGCCAAGCTCAATCCACGCACCATGATGAAAAATCCCGTCATGTTCGTCGTCGAGATCGGCAGCCTCATCACCAGCATCTATCTCTTCCGCAACATCGCCGCACATCATCAATCGGTACGCTTCGACCTCCAGATCACGCTCTGGCTCTGGTTCACCGTCCTCTTCGCCAACTTCGCCGAAGCCATGGCCGAAGGCCGCGGCAAAGCCCAGGCCGACGCTCTCCGCCGCGCCAAATCCGAAACCATCGCCGTCCGCCTCCGTAGCGACGGCACCACCGAAAATGTAGCCAGCTCCGATCTCCGCAGCAGCGATCTCGTCGTCGTCATCGCCGGGAGCATGATTCCCGGCGACGGTGAAGTCGTCGAAGGCGTAGCCTCCGTCGACGAGTCCGCCATCACCGGCGAATCCGCACCCGTCATCCGCGAAGCCGGTGGCGACCGCTCCGCCGTAACCGGAGGCACCCGCGTCCTCTCCGACCAGATCAAAGTCCGCATCACCTCCAACCCCGGCGAAACCTTCCTCGACCGCATGATCGCCCTCGTCGAAGGAGCCGAGCGCCAGAAGACCCCCAACGAAATCGCACTCAACATCCTTCTCGCTGGCCTCACCATCATCTTCCTTTTGGCCGTCGTCACGCTCCAGCCCATCGCCATCTACTCCTCGGCCCCACAAACCGTCTTCGTCTTAATCTCACTCCTCGTCTGCCTCATCCCCACAACCATCGGCGGCCTCCTCTCCGCCATCGGCATCGCCGGCATGGATCGCCTCGTCCAACACAACGTCCTCGCCATGTCAGGCCGCGCCGTCGAAGCCGCAGGCGACGTCAACACGCTCCTGCTCGACAAGACCGGCACCATCACCCTCGGGAACCGCCAGGCATCCGAGTTCATCCCCGCCCCCGGCGTCACCAAAGACCAACTCGCTGACGCCGCCCAGCTCTCATCCCTGCCCGACGAAACCCCGGAGGGCCGCAGTATCGTCGTCCTCGCCAAAGAGATCTATGGCCTTCGCGGTCGCGAGCTCCACGAGCTCAACGCCGAATTCGTCCCCTTCTCTGCAGTCACGCGCATGTCCGGCGTCAATCTCGATGGCCGCATCATCCGCAAAGGCTCCACCGACGCCATAGCAAAGTTCCTCACCGAAAACGGCGGCACCATGCCCGACGAAGTCCGCGCTGCAGTCGAAGTAGTCGCCCGCAGCGGAGGCACACCCCTCGTCGTCGCAGAAAATCGCAAAGCCCTCGGCGTCATCCACCTCAAAGACATTGTCAAAGGCGGCATGAAGGAGCGGTTCGCGCAACTCCGCTCCATGGGCATCAAGACCATCATGATCACGGGCGACAACCCTCTCACCGCCGCCGCCATCGCACGCGAAGCTGGCGTCGACGACTTCCTCGCCGAAGCCAAGCCCAAAGACAAGATGGATCTCATCAAACGCGAGCAGTCCGAAGGCAAGCTCGTAGCCATGACCGGTGACGGCACCAACGACGCCCCCGCGCTAGCTCAGGCCGACGTAGGTGTAGCCATGAACACCGGCACCCAGGCCGCAAAAGAAGCCGGCAACATGGTCGACCTCGACAGCAATCCAACCAAGCTTATCGAGATCGTAGAGATCGGCAAGCAGCTCCTCATGACTCGCGGCGCGCTCACCACCTTCTCCATAGCCAACGACGTAGCCAAATACTTCGCCATCATTCCGGCCATGTTCGCCGCAACCTTCCCCGTACTCGCAGCGCTCAACATCATGCACCTCAAGACGCCGCAGTCCGCTATCCTCTCTGCCGTCATCTTCAACGCACTCATCATCATCGGCCTCATCCCGCTCGCACTCCGAGGCGTAGGCTACAAAGCCATGTCAGCCGAAGCACTGCTCCGCCGCAACCTGATCCTCTACGGCATCGGCGGCATCATCGTCCCGTTCCTCGGCATCAAGCTCATCGACATCATCATCACAGCCATCCACCTGGCCTAAGGAACACATATGCGTCGCAATCTCATCACCGCCGCTCTCTACACCATCGTCACCACGATTATCTTCGGCCTTATCTATCCCTTCGTCGTTACAGGCATCGCCCAGGTCATCTTCAAAGACAAAGCCAACGGCCAACTCATCCAACAGAACGGCCAGCTCATCGGCTCACGCATCATCGGCCAGCCCTTCACCAGCGCAGCCTACTTCCACTCACGACCATCCAACGCAGGCAACGGCTACGACGCCGCCAACTCCAGCGGCTCCAACTACGCCCCGACCAATAAGAAACTCATCGACCGCGTAACCACAGACGTCACCGCACTCCAGCAAGACAACCCCAACACCGACATCCCCATCGACCTCGTCACCTCCTCCGGCTCCGGCCTCGACCCCCACATCACACCCGCAGCCGCAGAATTCCAGGCCCCCCGCATAGCCCGCGAACGCCACCTCTCTGACGCTGCCGTCCACCAGCTCATCGACCGCCACACCGAAGGCCGCCAACTCGGCTTCCTCGGCGAACCCCGCGTCAACGTACTCGAACTCAATCTCGACCTCGACCGCACCGCACCACTACCGACATCACACTAGAGCTATCCAGAAACTATCGTTCATTCCAAGCCGTAATCCCGTTGCCCTTCCAGGTCGTCATCCTGACCCTGAGCGAAGTCGAATGGGGAAGGATCCCTGTATTTGTCCTTGCTCTTGCCTTTGTTTTAAATCCGTCTCTCCGCGCAAATCCGCGGTAAGCCTTCATTTTTCGCGCATCTTCTGACTCGTATCTTTCAAACATGCTCTGCTAGCATGGCTTCCTTATGGAATCCTTCAACTCCGCTCGTCGCGAGCTATTGAAACGAGGCGGCCTCGGCCTCGCCGCCGTAGCCGCCACAGCAGTACCCACCACCTACGCCTCCGCACAATCACCAACCCCCTCCCCAAACATCTTCGACATCCGAACCTTTGGCGCAGCAGGCGACGGCAAAACCCTCGACACCCCCGCCATCAATAAAGCCATCGAGGCCGCCGCATCGGCAGGCGGCGGCACAGTCCTCTTCCCTGCAGGCACATGGCTCTGTTTCTCCATCCATCTCAAAAGCCACGTCGACCTCTACCTCTCGCAAGGCGCCACTATCCTCGCCGCAGACTCCCCTCTCCCCGGCCAATCCACCGGCTACAACGGCGGAACCTATGACGCGGCCGAACCCAACAACCCATGGGAATCCTTCCAGGACTACGGCCACAACCACTGGCACAACTCCCTCCTCTGGGGCGAAAACCTCAACGACCTAAGCATCACCGGCCCCGGCCTCATCTACGGCAAAGGCCTAAGCTTCGGCGGAGGCAACAACCCTCGCGGCAACTACCCCACCTATACAGCCGAGCAACCCGGCGTAGCCAACAAGGCCATCGCGCTCAAAAACTGCCGCAACGTCATCTTCCGCGACTTCTCCGTCCTCAAAGGCGGCCACTTCGGCCTCCTCCTCACCGGCGTCGACAACCTCACCATCGACAACCTCAAAATCGACACCGACCGCGACGGCATCGACATCGACTGCTGCCACAATGTCCGCGTCTCCAACTGCACCGTCAACTCCCCCTGGGACGACGCCATCTGCCCCAAGAGCAGCTTTGCCCTCGGCCACGCCCGCCCCACCGAAAACGTCACCATCTCCAACTGCTACGTCACCGGCGCCTACGAGCTCGGCACCCTCCTCGACGGCACCTTCAAACTCTTCGCCCCCGAAGCCCGCGTCCCCCGCACCGGCCGCATCAAGTGCGGCACTGAGTCCAACGGTGGCTTCAAAAACATCACCATCTCCAACTGCGTCTTCGACGGCTGCGACGGCCTCGCCCTCGAGAGCGAAGACGGCGCCCTCTGCGAAGACATCACCATTTCCAACATCACCATGCGCAACATCCGCACCGCGCCTCTCTTCTTCCGCCTTGGCTCCCGTCTGCGCGGCCCCAAAGACACCACAAAAGTCGGAGCCCTTCGCCGCATTCTCGTCAACAACATCATCAGCCACAACGCCGAATCCCGCCTCTGCTCCATCCTTAGCGGCATCCCCAGCTACGCCATCCAGGACATCAAGCTCTCCAACATCTACCAGCAGCACAAAGGCGGCAGCCCCGCAGAATCCCTCGCCATCCGCCCACCCGAAAACGAATCCAAATACCCCGACCCCGGCATGTTCGGCCCCATGCCATCCCAGGGCTTCTTCCTTCGCCACATTTCGAACCTCGAACTAAGTCACGTCGAAGTCGCAGCCATCGCACCCGACCCGCGCCCATCCTTCTTCCTCGAAGACGTCACCCGCGCCGACTTCATCGCCGTCACCACCCCCACCGGCCCCGCCGCATTCAATCTCAACAAAGTCACCGACCTCCGCATCCTCCTCAGCCGCGCCGCACCCGACACCCACCTTTCCACTGCCGACAGTAAAATTCTCTAATTGTGCTGATGTGTCCGTGTCCTCATCGTCTACACTGATTCGCACACAGACACGTCAGCCTCCAGAGGACCGAGCATGCCTTACACCGTCTCACGCAACGGCCAGACCTACGGGCCCTACACCCTTGAAGATCTTCAGCGCTACGTAGCCTCCGGCAACATCCTTCCATCCGACATGGCCAAGAGCGACGAGATGCCCAACTGGCTCCCCGTCTCCCAGATCCTCGGCGCTTCCGCCGCAACCCAAGCCCCCATCCCTCCGGCGACACCCACCTACCCGCAGCCCACAGGAGCCATCTATCCCGATCCCCCAAATCTCAACTGGGGCCTCGCACTTCTTCTCGGCTTCTTCACCTGCGGCCTCTTCATCGTCTTTTGGAACTTCGTCCTCGCCACCTGGGGCAAGCGCGTACAGCCCGCCAGCAAAGCCCTCATGTACTACATCATCGGAGCGGTCCTGATCTTCATAAACTTCGGCGGCTCCTACGGCGTCTTCGTTGCACTCGGCCATCACCATCACCCGCATCAAAGTGTTCTCAGCAGCCTCATCACCATCGCCAGTTGGGTCGTCCGGCTCATCGCCCGCTTCACCCTCCGCGACGACATCGAACGACACTTCAACGGCCCCGAGCCGCTTGGCATCAGCCTGAGCGCCGTCATGACCTTCTTCTTCGGCGGCATCTACTTCCAATACAAGCTCAATCAAATTAACGATCTCAAGCAGGCCATCCGCTACCAGAACACCATCCGATGACCGCATCTCTCCAGGGCCGCGCGACAAACATCTCACGCGCGGCCGCACCTCTCCTCGCTATCGCCTCTGCAGTAGTCCTTCTGCTTCTCTTCCCGCCCACGCGATACACCTTCTACCCGCAGTGCCCCATCTACAAATCATTTCATCTGCTATGCCCCGGCTGCGGCACGACACGCGCAATCGCAGCATTGCTTCGCGGCCACCTTAGCGAAGCCCTCCACCTCAACGCCCTCACAACCCTGATGCTCCCCATCGCCACCGCATACGCCATCCAAATCTACCGCAGCTATCTAAACGGCAAACCCATCCACTGGCCCCAACCATCCCGCATCACCATCTACACAATCCTCTGCATCACAATCATCTTCACCATCGCCCGCAATCTCTAACCTGTTTTGCATCTTGTCATCCCACAGGGATCTCCTTCTGTCGTTGCTTTTGCTTCTGAGGAGGAGAAGGAGGAGATAGACATCGGCTTAGCCCAGACCCGTCGCTGTCTTTGTTTTGCTTCTGAGCTAGGACTGGGCTTAGCCCAAACACGTCGCTGTCTTTGTTTTTGCTTCTGAGGTAGGCCTGGGCTTTAGCCCAGGCATTAAAAGCCCTCAGAATAAGGGGCTTTAGCCCCTGAGGTTTGCCTTTCTCGTTCGTGCCTTTAGAGTCTTCCCGCCAAAACGCAGAAGGCCCCGGCATCCCGCCGAGGCCCTCCTGCAGACGCTTCAATGAATCGGCTTACACCTCAACTGCAACCGGCTCACTGACAGGCGTAGCAGAACCGCCCTTCAGGTCCGTTCCGCCGGGCTTGCGAATATCGATGCCGCCCTTGAAGAACGCGCCGTCTTCAATCGAGATGCGCGCCGCGATCACATCACCCGTCAGCGAGCCTTCGCTGCGAATGTCCACACGATCGCTAGCCTGGCAGTTACCACGCACTTTGCCAAGCACAACAATCTCACGCGCCACAATGTTGGCCGCTACCTGGCCATTTCGGCCTACGGTCACACGGTTGCCGGGCAGGTTGATCGCGCCTTCCACCTTGCCGTCGATGTACAGCGACTCAGAGCCTGTCAATTCACCTTTTACGATAAGAGACTTGCCAATCGTCGCCTGCTCGCCCGTCGGCACCGCAGCCGCGGTCGAACTGCCGACCGTCGCTGACCGAGTCGGGCTGGCCTCAAAGCTTGCCGGCGGGGTCGGGCGTACCGGTTCAGGAGTTGAGGGGCTATTGCTTCCGGGCTGATTCGGTTTCCACATATTCGTTAATTTCCTTTCGTCTCTTCACTGCAAATATCGCCGCTGCGGGCTGCTCGCACGCGCCACCACACCGGCAGCACGCATTCTTTCCACGATACTACGCTGCAATTCCCTGCGTACAATGCACGATTCACAATCTATTCCACAGCTTTTGTGCCTTTTCGTATACCCCCGGAAGACCTTTCCTCCCTCTCCGCAATTTCTACCCCACAGTATCCCTTTTATTCCACCCCCCAAAAGTGCCACCGCACCATGCCCTGAAAGCCTCAATCGTCCGATAGCATAGCCACACGGAATCCTCCCAGGAGAGTCTCATCTTGAATCCAGGCCGTCTCCTTGCCCTCTTTCTCTTAGCGGCCCCACAACTCTTCGCCGCCGCTCCCAAGGTCCACACCGTCACCCTCGGCCCCATCCGCAAAGTTCCCTACACCCAACCCGACGCCACACCCGACACCAAATCCGACGAGACCTCTACCCTCAAAGTCCGCCCCCTCTTCGTCGACGACCGCCAGAAAGAGTGGACCATGGGCGAGGTCCACGACATCACCGACCGCACCTTCGCCATCCGCCGCGCCCTCCACATCAACGACTCACTCCCCTCAGAAACCTCCCAGCACTGGGTCTGGCAGCCCGGCCCCTGGATCACAGTCGACCGCATCACCGGCCATATCACGGCCCTCCACCTCCCCGACTTCGATCCCGTAGTCTCCAACGCCGTCTGGTTCCGCGACTACGCAGCCTACTGCGGCACCACCAACACAACAAAGGGAGGCCTCTTCGCCATCGTCGCCCAACTAGGCGCCCGCCGCGCCGTAGTGCAAAAACAAATCGACAAATGGCCACAACCGAACCACTTCATTCCGGTCTGCCAACCAGCAAAATGGGCCCGCCTACCCACCCGCGTCATCCTCCAACCCACCGGCGGCGACCCCATCACCTTCGACGTCCTGGGCACCTCCTCCATCATCGAAGAAGGCGACAACGCCGACGAAAATTAACCCAATCTCCGAGACAGCCCCCAAGCCAACCCAAAAATCATTCCCACCTTTAGCTCGACTAGAGCGACATAAAAAGCTCCGCAATTGCAAAAAAACTTCACCATAAAAAGAAGCTTCGCCACAAAGAGTCGTCATTCTGGGCTTCGCCACAAAGAGTCATCATCCTGAGCTTCGCTAAAAGAGTCGTCATTCTGAGCGAAGCGAAGAATCCCTGTATTTTGCTTTTTCCGTTGTAGTTGCAGTTGCCTTCCTTTGTTTGTCATCCCGCATGGATCTGCCGTTGCCCTTGCCTTTCTTGCTTGTCATCTCCGAAGGCATCTCCTTCTGCCGTTGCCTATTCGCCCTCGCCATTGTTCTTGCCGCTGCCGTTGTTCTTGCCGTTGCCTCTGAGGTGGAGCGGGGCTTTAGCCCCGCGTCTAAAAGACCACCGCAAAGCGGTCACCGCTCTGCCGAAGGCCGGAGTGAAGGCGAAGCCGAAACGACTGATCTATTGCCGTTGTTGTTGTTGCCGTTGCCGTCGCATCTTAGGTACCCCAAGGCTGGTAGCCCAGGGCTTTAGCCCTGGTTCTCCTTGGACCTCTCAACCACCCAAAGAAATGGGCTTTAGCCCCTGAATGTCTTCCTCCCACAACCCAAACTAGACCAATAACTTACCACCACCACCCTCAAAATCCCCAACAAAACCAAATGTCAAGCCGAAAAGCCACTCAAGCCAAACAAAACAAACCACATCCCCATTGCAAAAGAGTTTGACTCAATCCGATACAATTAAATAAGAATCAGAAAAGAATCCCCGGCACAAAGCCGGGGATTCTCATTTAACCCCATAGTTCTTTTAGAAAGAAGAATTTACCCGTAACCCATTGATCCACAATATTTTGCAGCTAACCCATTTGAATACAATATTTTACAGACACACCCCGTCCGCAAGCACAACAAAATAAATAGGATAGCAACAAAAATACCCCCACCCACAAGGGGGGTGGGGGTACCAATGAATTAACAGTCAGAACTACTGAGCAGCAGCCAGGATGAGCTTCCTCAAAGACGGCAAAAACGTAAACCGCACCAGCGCCGCATTCTTCTCCGCGTCTTTAATGAGCTGCAACTGCTGATCGCTCCAACCCGCAGGAGGCTTCTGCCCCGACTGCAGGTACCCGAGCGCCGCCGTCCCAGCCTTCGCAAGCTGTTCCAGCTGCGTCACCCGAACCTGCGCATCAGGCATCCGCGGAGACCGCGCCACCAGTTCCGTAAGCGCAGGAATAGCATCCTGCCAAGACTGGAACCGCTGCGCCAAAGCACGTCGCCTCTCCTCCGCCGCAGACCCACCGCTCACCACGGCATCCACCTGCGTGCGAATCTCAAACCGCGAAGGAGGATCAGGCACCACTGCATCCACCAGCCCGCTCAGCGGAGTCGTAGCGTCCGTATGCTGCGCCTCATAGCGATCGCTGAAGCTCACCGGCTCCAGCACCGAAGCAAACGTAGTCAAAGCAACCGGATTCTGCGAAGCCGCCAAACTGCGCAGAGCCCGCTGCGGACCGGAGATATGGTTCAGCCCGACCAACTCCAGTTCCAGCGAAGTCGGCCAAAGTCTGCGGTACATATCCGCTACATCGCGCACCGAAGCCGCCGACCAGAACCGCTCTGCCACCGCTGCCGTTCGCGGCCAGATGCGCGAATCAATCGTCCGTTCGTTCAAATGTTCGGACCACATACAAACTTCGCCACCAAGGATGCGAGCCTTCTCCTCCGCGGTCAGCGAAACATCCGATGGAATCGGATCAGCGAGATAGTGTTCCTCGGCTGTCTTCATTCCATCCAGATAATAAGGAGCAGACAGAATGCCCGTATAACCTTGACGCGCCCCCTTAGCCAGCGAGTCACCGCCGCGCCACGACTGCACGATCACATCCTTCGGCAGTCCCGGCGTCAACACCTCATCCCATCCAATCATGTGCTTGCCATGCTTGGTCAAAATCGGAAGCAGCCGTTGATTGAAGTAAGCCTGCAACGCATCCGTATCCTTGATGCCCTTGGCCTTCATAAACGCTGCAATCTTAGGATTCTCGCGCCATGCCTTGCCTGTATTCTCATCGCCGCCAATATGGAAGTAGGCATCAGGGAAGATCTGTCCCATCTCCTCAATCAGCGCATCGAGGAACTTATAAGTCTTCTCTTCCGTAGGATCGAGCGATTCATCGTGAATCCCGAAGACAGTGGGCAACTGCGTAGGAGCCGCCGAGCTGCTGTACTCCGGATACCCGATCAACCAGCTCACCGAGTGTCCCGGCATATCGAACTCCGGTACCACGCGAATCCCACGCGCATGAGCATAAGCAACAACCTCGCGCATCTGTTCCTGCGTATAAAACTGACCGCCCGAACCCATGCCGGTCAGCTTCGGAAATCTTTTGCTCTCTGCCCGAAACCCTTGATCGTCGCTCAAATGCCAATGAAACACATTGAGCTTCACCACCGCCATTCCATCCAGCGTCCGCTCAATCATGCTCACCGGCTCAAAGTGACGACTCACATCGACCATCAATCCGCGCCAACGAAAACGCGGCGAATCCTCAATCTTCACCGCAGGCAGATGACAAGTACCGCTCTCACACTCGATCAACTGCAGCAGCGTCTCCATCCCATGCAACGCACCAACAACAGTAGCCGCACTCAACTTCACCTGCGCAGTAGATACAACCAGCGAGTAAGACTCATCCTCCTCCAGCGTCTGCACCACTGCGCCAGCGCCCTTCACATCCACCACCAACTCGCCCGCGCCATCAGCCTTCGGCCCAGATTGAGACTGACCCGAAACGTACTCCATCCGCCGCAACATACGCTCGACTCCACCCTCCAGCCGAGCATCATGAAACTGCCCATAGCTCACACGAAGATGCGCCGTCAGCGGAAACGCTCCCTGCCCCATCTGAACCGAAGCTGGCACAGGCATCAGCACCGTCTTATCACCCACAGCCGATCGCCCATAGATCGTTCCCGAAAACAGCAGCCCCACTATAACGATAGAAGCACGCGAGCACAGCGAGCGAAGAGATACTCTCCGCAGAGGAGACACATCCTGATGCATGTACTTTCCTTTCAGACCAGCAAAACTGATTTGAGTAAACGCGTAATGAGTATAGGTCTACAACTCCTGAAACCGGAGCATCTATAATCCCGCCATGCAAATATACCGGTTCTGCCTGTCCGCTCTTCTCCTGCTCACGTCGATCAGCCCCGCAGGCTCACCCATATTTGCCCAGACACCCAGCTCCACAGAAACCATCCTCCACCCGGCGGATCTCGATTCCCTCATCCCCGCCACCGTCTACTTCCAGGGCCAATCCGCCACAGTGCAAAAGCGCAACTCCGCCGGCGTACGCTTCAACGGGGGCCCCGTAATGTTCGCCACCAAGGTCGACACAGGCGGCTATTCCTCAGGCATTCAGGAGCGATACCAGGCCTATCTGATTACTGAAGTCCCCCTGACCATCGGCGAAAACCGCCTCCCGCCCGGCGCCTACGGGGTCGGATTCATCGCCAACAACAAGTTTGTTGTCATGGACATAGGCGGCCATGACCTCTTCCTGGCCGACTCTCAACACGACGAATCACTCGCTAGACCGACTCCGCTGCAGATTCTTCCTGACAGCACGCGCCAAAGCTATCGCCTATACGGCGGCAGAACGTTTGTAGCCTTCAGCCGTGCCTCTCAATCAGGAAAGTAACGCAGCCATGCGTAATAACCAGCCCCTCGAATCATAGCTAAGTCAGACTTTTACAACGACAACCCCTCTACCCACGGTGCCCCTTTACTGAGGGACCCTCCCTCCTATGGGGGTTCTTTGAGGCATTAACACAATCTAGAACTCCCCATTTCTATTTTGTTGTTGCTTAGGCTTATCTCTTGACAGTTGTGATTTGCGTGTGGCTTACTTGGCAGCGGTAAAAATTATCACTCTTACAACTTTGATTCGAGATTGACACTGCAGCGCCGCGTGTACACCAAAAGGCACAACTGGCGCAGCACTAAACCGCAACAGATCACACAGGATATCAAGCATATGAAAAACACTATTAGACGGCTATTCCTGGTCTTGCTGCCACTGGCCCTGGCATGCTCTAACATCACGCTTTATGCACAGACGTCCTTCGGTCAGATCGCCGGCACTGTCAACGACCCAACCGGCGCAGCCGTCAGCGGCGCGACCATTACCGTAACGAACGTGGACACCAAGGTCGCCCGCGTCGTCGTTGCAGACAGCAATGGCTACTACGTCCTTACCAGCCTGCCTATTGGCAATTACACTCTGCAGGCGACAGCGCCGGGCTTCCGTGGAGAGCAGCGCACTGGCCTCTCCATCACGGCCGATGCCCACATTACGGCGGACTTCCAACTTCAGGTCGGCGGCGCGACTGATACCGTAAGCGTCTCCGCCGTTTTAGGCGAAACACTGAACACCACTAGCGGTGAACTCGCGCACGTCATCGATCCGGCGCAGGTCGCGAATCTTCCCTTGAATGGCCGCAACTACGTACAGTTGATGACCCTGATCCCTGGCGCCATCACCACCAATCCTGATAACTTCGCCATCACGACAAGCCTCGCGTCCAACACCCAGTCCATCAATGGCAACAGGGCCGACTCCTCCAACCTAACCGTTGACGGCGCCTACAATCAGGTGGCTGGTAGCAACTCGAGCTTGATGAACAACGTCAGCCCCGACTTCATTCAGGAAGTTAAGATTGCAACCTCAAACTTTTCCGCAGAATACGGCCGCACCTCCGGACCTGCCTTCAATATTGTAACCAAGAGCGGCACAAACGGCTTCCACGGCGGCGTCTTCTACTACATGCGTAACAACTACCTCGACGCCCGTAATTACTTCGCAGCGAAAAAGACCCAGCTCATCTATAACGACTTCGGTTACAACGTCGGTGGTCCTATCTTCCGCAACAAGTTGTTCTTCTTCGTTGGTGAGGAATGGAGACGTCTGCGTCAACAGGCACAGCCCACACGCTTTACCGTTCCGGACTCCGCCCAGATCGCTGGCAACTTTTCGAATCTGACGAAACCGCTCTACTACCCCGGAACCAAAACTCCCATTCCGGGCAACGACATCAGCTCTTTGATCAGTGCAGATGGCCGCGCTATCGGCAACGTCTACAAAACGATGGCCGCCTTAGGTCTCTCCTATTCCGATACACCCACTGCGAACAATCTCACGCTGGCACCATCGAACCCACTCAACTTCCGGCAAGATTTCGTTCGCCTCGACTACCATATCAACGACAAGCACTTCCTCTATGGCCGTTGGATCAGCGATCACAACACTCTCATCGATCCTTACGGAACGTTCTCCGACAGCGGCGTGCTCCCCACCACCCCCACGCAGCGTAATCGTCCCGGACAAAGCTTTCTTCTCGCTCACACCTGGAACATCACGCCCTCCATTATCAATCAGGCACAGGCAAACTTCAGCTACGCCGCCCAGCGCATTCCTCCTTATGGCGTCAACTGGGAGCGTTCCACCTTCGGTTTCCAGTACAACCGCCTCTTTCCAGGTGGCGGATCTTATCCCAACGGCATTCCCAAGGTAGCCATTACCAGCTACGCTCCGTTCCAGGGCCCGAACTTTGCGCTCAAGTCGCCTACAACTGACATTGAAGTCGGCGACTCGGTCTCGATCGTCAAAGGCAACCACCTCATCAAGGCAGGCGTCATCGTCATTCGCGATCGCGTCGATCAGAATGGCCGTCCCTACTACACTGGCAATATCAACTTCACAACTGGAAACAATCCAAACACCACTGGCAATGCTATGGCTGATGCTTTGATCGGCAACTTCCAAAGCTACTCCGAAGCAAGCGCCGATCCAACCGGTCACTTCCGCTTCACTCAGCCAGAGGCCTTTGCTCAGGACTCCTGGAGAGTATTCCGCAACCTGAGCGTCGAGTACGGCATACGCTTCCAATACATCCAGTCAATGTATACGCAGGGCAACAACATGGCGAACTTCGATCCTTCGGTGTACGCCGCCGGCAAACCTGTGACCCTCAATCCCAACGGAACCCTTGTACCTAACTCGGGCAATCCCTTCAACGGCCTGGTCCGTGCAGGTAGCGGCGTTCCCTCCGATCAGACCGTCAGGGTGCCGAACATTAACACTTCACTCTTCCCACTCATCCCGGCCGGCGGACCTCGCGGTCTCTACAGCATGAATGGAGCCTTTGGACCGAGATTCGGATTTGCCTACGCTGCGAATGACAAAACCTCCATTCGCGGTGGCTACGGAATCTTCTACTTCCGTCCCGAAGGCAACCTCACCTTTAGTTCGGTCAACGTCGCGCCGTTCCTCACCAACACCGAGTTCGACAATGGCAACCTTGCGACTCTCGGCACCGGAACACCGGTAACCGGCGCACTTCAGGGCAATATTAGTGCGGTCAACCCTGGCCTGATCAACCCCTACGTCCAGCAGTACAGTCTTGGTATCCAACGTCAGCTGCCCTACGACATGCTGCTCGAAACAAGCTACGTCGGCAACGTCGGCCGGCATCTGGTACGCCAGCCGAATATCAATTTCCCCGACCTCGGTCAGATCGCGGCCGGTCAAGCTGCAGGGGCCGCCCAGAATCCGAAGGTCACCTACGTCAATAACTACTTCAATCCATATAAGGGCTACAGCCAAATCAATATGTGGCTGAGTGACTCAAATACGAACTACAACGCATTGCAGCTTTATCTCTCGAAGCGTGCCGGCAGACTCACCTTTACTGCTGGCTACACCTACGGCAAGAATCTGGGAGACTCGTCCAGCAACAACTTCACGTTGGAGAATTGGCGCGACCTAGGCTACAACTACGGCTCTCTGAGCCTCGATCGCAAGCACGCCTTCGTAGCAACGGCTGTCTGGCAGATCGCTGCTCTCAGAAATCAGAACGCCTTCATTAGAGAGACGCTTGGCGGCTGGCAGTTGAGCGGAGTTGGCCGTGCCCAGAGCGGGCCCTACTACTCCATCACCGGTAATACCTCTACCACCACCCGTCGGGCAGACTACGTTGGCGGCCCTTATCTGGTCCAGAGCGGCCGCAATGCAAATAACTACATCAACAAAGCTGCCTTCCACGCTGCTCCAGATACCCGGTTCGGTAATGCGGGTGTCGCCGCAGTGCAAGGCCCAGGACTGCAACAGATTGATGCAACTCTCGCAAAGACCTTCGCCGCAGAAAAGCGCGTCCAAGGCAGGTTCCAAGCGGATATGTTCAACGTCCTGAACCGCACCAACTACTCCAACCTCAACGCTGTAACAACAAACAGCAACTTCGGAACGATCACGTCTGCCTACCCACCACGGCAGATGCAGTTCGGACTCAAGATTCTCTTCTAACCTGCTCTAACAAGCAACAAAAGGGCGGAGGTTGCATTCGTGCAACCTCCGCCCTTTTATGTCGACCGTACATCAGACTCATTGCCGTCTCAAATCATTTCTGTGTAACTCGCATCGCGATCCGTCTGTTCTGCGCACGCCCTGCCTCGGTAGAGTTATCACCCACAGGAAACTGTTCTCCGTACCCCTGCGAACTAAGCCGCGATGCGTCGATCCCCGAGTTGACCAGTGCATCCATTACATTCTTAGCCCTCGCGGCAGAGAGCGACATATTCGCAGCCGCATCGCCGGTATTGTCGGTGTAACCGCCAATCTTCAGATGAACATTCGGATACGCTTTCAGAATCGCGGCAATATTCCCTAGTTGCTCCTGCGACGAAGGCTGCAGCGTCGCGCTTCCCGTATCGAACAGCAAGCGGTCGAAGTTGAACCACGTCGTGTCATCCACAGGCTTGGAAGAATCGTTGAGAAACGCGATCAGCTTATTCTCGACTCCAAACTGGGGAATATTAAGTTCCACACCATCCGGCAACTTTGTCGCGAAGAACTGCCCCAAAGCGGAAACAGCCGAAGCTCCAGCGTTCGATACCGTTTGCACCGCCTCGCCCACCGGCGCTTTCGCCCGATTGAAGAACCACAACAACCCGAGCAGCAGTACCGCGAGCAGAATAACCGGCCCTAGCCAACGACTACCAGCCTTGGCTGCCGCTACCGGAGCAGCGGCGGCAGCAGCAGCATAGCCAGGCACATCTCCCAGCAAAGAACTCAACCCGGCAGGTAGAAACCGTGTCAGCCCCGACGCCTCGCTCTTCAACTTACTGGCGAGATCCGTTGCACTCGACCCACTCTCGCGTACGTGCTGACCTAGCGCTCCCAGCACAAGGGGAGCAGCCATGCTCATCAGCATCCCAGCCTTGCCGCTTGAAAGCCCCGACGATTGGCCAATTGCATCCGTAACTGCCGGCAACCGAGCTCCGAAGACACTCGAAAGAAAGCGGCTTCCCAGATCACTAATCGTCGAGCCCGACGCTCCCGAAACAACAGCACCAGGATTCGAGATCAGGCTGGTAAGCGCGCTCGGCGTATTCGCGGGATTTGTGATCATGCCGAAGATCTGCCCCATAAACCCGGGCTCATCAACTTTAGCCGCTACCCCGGAAAGGATCGCGGCTGACCCGCTCTGCAGTCCACGCTGAACAGTCTCCGTAGACTCTCCAAGCTGCGAAGCGATCGGCCCGGCGACATTCGGGCCAAGCAAACTCATTACGCTCTCGACGATAGAACCTGCCATACGTTCTTCCTCCTCTTTAATCCGTCAAACGGTCCCTCCGTTTTTTATTGATGGCCGTGGTGCATGCGCTCACAACAAGAGGATTCGCATCCAGCTCCGAGCGCCAACCCATACACGCCCGTAATAGTGGCCCATGAAGGCGAAGCAATACTAAACCCGCCTCCGAACAATAATCAGCATTCCCCAAAAATTCACTTTGAGGTCATCGAATATCACCGACCGCATCAAAACGGTTCCGTACCTGACAAAATAGCCAATCGAAAGGGCTTACTCTTCCGCCTCATCGTGCAGCGGCCTCTTCGCGGTGGCCAGTATCTTCTCCGAAAGCGCTGGCGGCACCACATCATAATGATCCATCTCCATTCGGAAGCTGCCCCGCCCCTGCGTAATCGACGTCAGCGTACTGCCATAACTCAGCATCTCAGCCATCGGAACCTCAGCCCGTACGGTTGTTCCCGCACCCGTGCTCTCCATCCCTTGCACACGCCCGCGCCGCCCATTCAGGTCCGCCATCAACGCTCCGGCACATTCATCAGGCGAATCGATCTCTACCCGCATCACTGGCTCCAGCAACGCCGGCTTCGCCTGTTCCATACACTTGCGAAACGCCAGATGTGCTGCCATCTTGAACGACATCTCGCTCGAATCGACATCATGATAGCTTCCATCGAACACCGTTACCTTGATGTCAACCACCGGATACCCAGCCAGAAATCCCCGCGCAGCCGACTCATGAATCCCTTTCTCCACTGCGGGCACATACTGCCGCGGAATCGCCCCGCCAAAAATGTCATTCTCAAACACAACACCACTACCCCGCGGCAACGGCTCCATGCGAATCTTGCAGTCGCCAAACTGCCCGTGTCCACCTGTTTGCTTCTTATGCCTGCCCTGCGCCTCGGCCTTTCCACGAATCGTCTCACGATACGGAACCTTTGGCGCCTTCAGCGTCACCTCCGTGTGATAGCGCCGCTTCAGCTTAGAAACAATCGCCTCAATATGAGGCTGACCCGCCCCTGCAACCAGAAACTCATTCGTCTGCGGATCACGGAAGAACCGGACCATCTGATCTTCTTCCATCAACCGATGCAACGCCGGACCCAACTTGTCTTCATCAGCGCGCGTCTTAGGCTCAATCGCGTACGTCATCGCCGGCTCAGGCATCGGCACCGGTTCCAGAAAAATCTCATGCGCCCTGTCGCCCAGCGTGTCTCGTGTCAGGGTTGTCCGCAGCTTGGCGACCGCACCCAGATCCCCTGCATGAAGCTCCTGCACCTCAACCGCTTTTCTTCCCTGCATGATCGAAAGGTGCGCCAGCCGCTCCGCCTCTTGATGCGTAAAGTTCTGCACCGTCATGTCGTTCTTCACCACGCCACTCAGCACTTTGAAGAACGAGATCTTTCCCGCAAATGGATCCGTCATCGTTTTGTACACATACAGCGCCAGCGGCTCTTTATCGTCCACTCTTCGCATCACAATCTCTTCATGTGTCTCTAGATCAGAAGCACGGGCTTCTCCATTCGCATGTCCCTGCGCACCGCGCTGAAATCCCCGCACCGCCACAGGCTCGCGCTCTACCGGAGAGGGTGCATACACCTTCAGAAAATCCAGCAGGTGATCCGTACCCACATTCGTCAGCCCGCTCACATAAAGCACCGGAAATATCCTGTCCTCGCGAATCGCCTCATGCAGCGCCGTTGTCAGATGCTGCTCTGGAATCGTCCCTACGCTGAAGAACTCTTCCATCAACTCATCCTTGCCCTCGGCCACCAACTCTACGAGAGCCTCATGTGCGGCCTTCGCATCGTTAGCAAACTGCTCCGGAATCTTCCCAATCTCTCCGTGCCCGTCACCGTCCGGCTTATAGAGAAACGCCTGCATCGTCACAAGGTCTACCACCCCATGAAATCCATGCTGGTCCACAATCGGCAGCTGTACAGGAACCACCTGCCTACCCCATCTTTCCTGCATCGTCTCAATCATCTTCTGCCGGCCCACCCTGCTATCGGCCTTGGCATGGTCCACCTGGTTGATCGCAATCACACGCGGCAGATTCACCTCCGCTGCGTACCGCCACACCCTGTCCGTCACCGTCTCCGATCCTTCCCGCGCATTCACCACCACTACCGCAGCCTCTACCGGTAGCATCGCCGCCCGCGACTCATGCAGAAACATATGGAAGCCCGGTGTATCCAGCAGATTGATCTTCACCCCGTTCCACTCTGCAAACGCCACCGCGTTCGCCATCGTCGTCCGCCGGGCAACGTCTTCCTCGTCATAGGCCGTCACCGCCGACCCATCTTCCACGCGCCCCCTTGCTGGCGTCATCTTTGCAGCATGAAGCAAAGAGGCTATCAGGGTCGTCTTCCCGCAATGCGCATGACCAACGACGGCCACGTTTCGAATCTCGCTTCCCATATACGCTCTCATCGATAGCACCCTCCCATCGTCGTCCCATCAAAGCTCATTTGTCCTGGAAGCATTCCAAACAGCACACATGCAGAAGCAGGGCAGAGGCACTGCCTTCCATCCGGTATAAGCTTGTCGAGTCGGTCTGCCATCCGCATCCTCATGGAGACACCAGCCTGCTGGTGTTCGCGCCTTCTCCAGCGCATTCGCCTTCCAGAACCGCCTCTGTTCACTGTGTCCAAAAGAGGCTTCTCAAAGGAGACACGGATGCTATCACACACACAACCCGACTCTCACGTCCCTCTCCGTCCCCACCTGCAAGTATTGACAGAGCATATGCTTAGGGAACAAATTCAATGCCGGTTTCTAACCGCAGCGAAGTAGGTTCAGGCTACTCATGTCAAACTCTGTGAAGATCTCGGGTACAAAATGTTAGACTTCCCCCACTCCCTTCTTGAAGTCTTTGTATCTTTGAGTCACAATCTGCCCGTTCGGTCTGTGTGAACATCTATGGAGAGCACAAAGTATCCTGCGTACCTCGTAATCCAAGACGGAGACCATTCACGCTCCGTCCCCGTCGAGCCCCTTCCCTTCACCATTGGCCGTCAGGCCGACCGCAACCTATGCCTGTCCAACTCGCAGGTCTCCCGCCAACACGCCGTCATCCGAGAAGACGCAGAGGGTTTCTTCATCGAGGACCAGGGCAGTCGCCACGGCACTCTCATCAACGGCATCCGCAAAGAGACCTCCCGCCTTCACTCCGGCGACCGCATCCAGGTCGGCACCTCCGGCGTAGTTCTCCTCTTTCACTCCAACCAGGAGCACCCCTCCACACGTCTTCTGCTCAACCGCATCTCTGGCGACTCCGCAGGCACAGAGCTCGAAAAGCTCTCCCTCTTCCTTCAGGCCGCGCAGAGCTTCAATAACACCCGCGTCCTCAACGACGTCCTCAGCACCATGATCGAATACACCCTCCGCCTCACCGGCGCCGAGCGTGGCTTCGTCTTCCTCGGCGACAACGCTTCCAACCTTCGTCTTGAATCCGGCCTCAACAACGAAGGTCTCCCCCTCGCAGACGACTCCAAGATCTCCCACTCCATTCTGCGCGACGCAGCCACCTCCGGTCAGGAATACATCATCGGCGACGTCAGCGGCGAGGGCCAGCCCATCGGTCGCGAAAGCGTAGTCGCCCACGAGCTTCGCAGCGTCATCGCCATCCCACTCCGCGGACGCAACTCCGATCGCCTCCTCGGCCTTCTCTATCTCGACAGCCGTCTCCGCAGCAGCACCCTCAACCGTGTCGGCCGCGACATCCTCCACCTCATCGCGACAGAAGCCGCCAACCTCCTCGAAAACGCTCGCATGGTCCAGGCCGAACGCGCCGCTGATCTCCTCCGCAATGAGATGGAGATCGCATCCAACATGCAGCAGAGCATCATGGCTCGCGACCTGCCCACCTTCCCCTACGCCAGGCTGATGGCCCGCTCCGTCCCCTGCACTGAGGTTGGCGGCGACTTCTACGACGTCATCCCCATGGAAGAAGACAACGGCTTCGTCGCCATCGTTGCCGACGTCTCCGGCAAAGGAGTGTCAGCCGCGCTCCTCGCCTCCATCATCCAGGGCATGATGTACGCCCAGATCAAAAGCGGAGCCTCCCTCGTTGACACGCTCAACACCGTAAACTCTTTCCTGTTCTCGCGCGTCTCCGGACGCAAATACGTCACCGTCGTAGCAGTCCATTACAAGCCAGACGGCACTATCACCGTAGTCAACGGCGGCCATGTCCAGCCCTTCCTTGTCCGCAAAGACGGCACCATCGAGCCAATTCTCGACGGCGACGTTCCCGTAGGCCTCCTGCCCAACGCCTCCTTCCACCACATCTCCGCCAACATGCCAGCCGGCTCAAGACTCGTCCTTCTCAGCGACGGCATCACCGAATCCGAGAACTGTAACGGCCTCGAATTTGGAGCTACCGAACTCCAGCGCGACCTCGGCGCCGCCGACCCGATCCAGGCCATCTTCACCTCACTCCACCGCTTCTGCGAAGGCACCGCGCCACTCGACGACCGCACCCTGCTGGTCATCGACAGAACCACCTGATCTTTCTTTCATCTGTAGAGGTCACCTTGAAACTGCTTCTTAAATTCAACCTCATCGTCATCGCCCTCGTTGCCATCGGTCTAGCCATCGTCTCCTGGGTCGCCCACTCCTTCCTCGTCGACAACGCACGCGCACAGATCGTCCAGCAGGCCGAACTCATGATGCAGAGCGCAAGCTCCACCCGCGACTACACCAGCCACGAGATAAAGCCTCTCCTCATCAACACGCCGGCCATGCAGCACGACTTCCTCCCTCAGACAGTCCCCGCCTACGGAGCCACCGTCACCTTCGCCCGCCTGCGCCAGAAGTTCCCCGAGTACATGTACAAAGAGGCAACGCTCAACCCCACCAACCTTCAGGACCGCGCCGTCGACTGGGAAGCCGACATCATCGAAGCCTTTCGCAACAAACCGGATATGAAAGAACTAGTCAATGAGCGAGAGACCCCCACCGGCCGCTCACTCTACCTCGCACATCCCATCATCGCCACCGCAAGCTGCCTCGAGTGTCACTCCGTCCCCTCTGCCGCTCCGAAGATCATGGTCGACAAATACGGCTCAACCAACGGCTTCGGCTGGAAGCTCAACGAAGTCATCGGAGCACAGATCGTCTCCGTACCAATGGCAGTCCCTGTCCAGATCGCCAGCCGCGCCTTCAGGACCCTCATGTGGTCTCTCGTCGCTACCTTCGCCACAATTCTCATTGCCGTCGATCTCGTCCTCTACTTCCTTATCATCTTGCCCATGCGCAAGCTCTCCATCATCGCCGACCGCGTAAGTCTAGGCCAGCTCGACCAACCCGAAATCCCAGTCCGCGGCAACGACGAAATGGCCCAACTCACCGCATCCTTCAATCGCCTCGTCGTCACAGTAGTAAAAGCCCTGCGCATGCTCGACTAGAACCGGTTCACATGGATCCCTGTATTTGCTTTTGTCGTTGTCGTTGCTTGTTCCCTTGTTTGTCATCCCGTAGGGATCTGCTTCTGTCTTTGTCGTTGCTTTTCTTGCTTGTCATCCCCGAAGGGGATCTGCTGTTGCTGTTGCCCTTACCCGTTCTCCTGCATCCCCAAAAAGTGTCATCCTGAGCGAAGTCATTGCGAAGCAATGATGCAGTCGAAGGATCTGCGGTTTCTTTCTACGACACGCCACTCTTCCGAACCTGCTCACCCACCGAAGCCAGAAACTTCTGCCGCGCATCCGCCGGCTCAATCTCCCGCGCCACCTGTTCCACCAGCGCCTGCAGATTATTCGTACTACTCGAAGCCCGCTTCACCAGCACACTCGCAATCGGCCCGACATAGTGAGCCAGCTTCAGCGTAATCTCGCTCAACTGCTCCGGCTTATACTTCGACCCCTCCGAAACCACAGCCTGCCCCGTTTGCGTGGGAGCCCCAGCCCTCATTGTACGAACCCGAATCTGCGAAGCCTGACCTAGCTCCAAAGCATCCAGCGCCTTCAAAAATTCACCGGCGGTCTGCCACCTCTCCTGTTTCTCCTTCGCAAGCGCCTTCATCACCACCGACGAAATCTCCGCAGGAATCATCCGGTCCACCTGGTTCGGCGGCATCGGGTTATGCTTCAAGATCCCCCCAATCACTTGCGCATAATTCGAGCCATCAATCGGCAGCCTGCCCGTAATCATCTCGTACAGCGTTACTCCCAACGCATATAGATCGGACCGCGCATCATGCTTCCCGCCCGACACCAACTCCGGCGCAATATAGTGCATCGAGCCTACCAACGCCCCCGTCGTCGTCAACCGCGCATCAGGAACACCCAGAGCCAACCCAAAATCGAGCACCTTCACCCGACCATCCGGCGTCACCATAATGTTAGAAGGCTTGATATCCCGATGGATCACACCCCTCGAATGCGCATACTCCAGCGCCGTAAGCACCTGTCGCGTATACGCAACCGCCTGACCCAGGGTAATCCCCATCTCCAGCGTGCGCCGGAGGTCCATCCCCTCAACGCACTCCATCACCATCACCAACTGCCCTTCGTGATGAAACGCCGTATGTAGTGCCGCAATATTCGGATGGTTCAACGCCGCAAGCACTCGAATCTCACGCGTAAACCGGTCCAGCATCTCCTTGTTCGCAGAAGACGCCGCCAGCAAAACCTTCATCGCCTCCATGCGCTCCGAGATCAGGTGACGAACACGAAATACCTCACCCATTCCACCATCGCCAAGCGCACCAACAATCTCATAAGACCCAACGCGAGTTCCCGGAAGCCATGCCATCGCCCTGAGTCTATACGTTTACCCGCCCGCCAGTAACCCCAATAATCCAGCCTCATCCACCACCTTCACCCCCAGCGAACTCGCCTTATCCAGCTTCGAACCTGCCTCCTCCCCCGCCACCACATAATCGGTCTTCTTCGACACCGACCCTGACACCTTCCCCCCCGCCGCCTCAATCTTCGCCTTGGCCTCATCCCGCGTCAGCGTCGGCAACGTCCCCGTCAGCACAAACGTCAGCCCCGCCAGAGCCGTCCCCACAACACGCCTCTCCGCCGTCATCGTCAACCCAAGCTCTTCCAGATCGCGCACCAACTGCAGATTCTTCTCCACCGCAAAGAACTCCACAATCGCCTGCGCCACCTTCGGCCCCACCTCGTTCACCGCCTCCAACTCCTCCGCCGAAGCCTTCATCAACTCACCCATCGACCCAAAGTGCTCCGCCAGCAACTGCCCGGTCCTCTCACCCACAAACCGTATCCCCAACCCCAGCAGAACCCGCGCCAACCCCGCACTCTTCGACCGTTCAATCTGAGCCAGCAACGCATCCGCCGTCTTCTCCCCCACGCGCTCCAGCCCCAGCAGATCCTCGCGCTTCAGCCGATACAGATCGCCAATCGTATGGATCAGCGGCTGACGAATCTCAATCGGCGCACCTTCCTCCGTCACCTCTTCTTCCGCGTTGCCACCCAGTTCCGCGCTCTGTCCAAGCAACTGCGCCACCATCGCATCTCCCAGGCCATCGATATTCATCACCCCCCGAGCCGACCAGTGCAACAACTCCTCCCGCACCCGCGCCGGACAAGAGTTATTCACGCACCTCCAATCAACCTCACCCTCCACCTTCTTCAAATCGCTCCCACACACCGGACACTTCTCGGGAAACACAATCTCCCGAGTCCCGCGCGGATGATCCTTATCCTCCACCACCTCGACAATCTTCGGAATCACATCCCCACCACGCTCGACCGAAACATAATCCCCGATCTTCACCCCCAACCGCCCAATCTCATCAGCGTTATGCAGAGTGGCCCGCGTCACCGTAGTCCCGCCAATAAACACCGGAGCCAACGCCGCCACCGGAGTCACCTTCCCCGTCCTCCCCACCTGAAACAACACATCCTCCAACTTCGTCACACCCGCCCGCGCAGCAAACTTATAAGCAATCGCCCACCTCGGAGCCTTACCCGTAAACCCCAGCCGCCGTTGCTGCGCCGCTGAATCCACCTTCACCACAACGCCATCGATCTCATACCCCAGCGAGTCCCGCAGCGGCTCCGCCTCAGCGATAAACTTCATCACCGCATCGATATCCTTCACCGTCTTCGCATGAGCATTCACACGAAACCCAGCCGTCCGCAACGCCTCCAACGTACCCGAGTGCATCGGCAGCAACGTCTCGCCATCCTGCAGCAAAAAGTACGCATAAAAATCCAGCCGCCGCTGCGCCACGATATTCGGCTCCAACGTCCGAATCGTCCCCGCCGCCGCATTCCGCGGATTCGCCGCCGCCGCCATCGCTGCCGCCACCCGTTCCTCATTCATCTTCACAAACGCCGCCTGTGGAAGCACCACCTCACCCCGCACCTCAAACCTCTGCGGCAACCCCGCCGCCTTCAACTTCGCAGCTGACACACTCAACGGCACCGACCGAATCGTCCTTACATTCGTCGTGACATCCTCGCCAATAGATCCATCCCCGCGCGTCAATCCACGCTCCAGATGCGCCGACCCAGCAGCACCCGGTGCATAGTGCAGCGCCATCGAAAGCCCATCCAGCTTCAGCTCACAAACATACCGCACCGTCTCCGAAGCCGGCAGTCCCGCCCGCACCCGCTGATCCCAAGCCTGCAGTTCCTCTTCGTTATAGGCATTGTCCAGCGACAACATCTGACGCGAATGCGCAACCTTCGCAAACCCTTCCTTGGGCTTGCCCCCCACACGCTGCGTAGGCGAGTCCCCCGTCACCAACTCCGGATGCTCCACTTCAAGTTTCTTCAGCTTGTTCATCAGCACGTCATACTGTGCATCAGTAATCTCGGGCGCATCCATCACGTAATAAAGGTGCTCATGGTGCTGCAACTCATCGCGCAGCGCCTGTATCTGTTGGTCCGGTGTAAGTGCAGACGGCATAGCCAGAATTATAGAGAGCCATCCACCCTAAATGGCTCCTCACCCCACCTCACCACCGTCGTCATTCTGAGCGAAGCGAAGAATCCCTGTATTTCGCCCTTGTTCTTGCCGTTGCCATTGCTTTTGCTGTTGCTTGTTCCCTTTGGTTGTCATCCCGTAGGGATCTGCTTCTGTTGTTGCATTTGCATTTTGCAGTTGCAGTTGCTTCTGAGGTAGAGCGGGGCTTCAGCCCCGTGCCTAAAAACCACCGCAAAGCACCCCGCTCTGCCGATGACGCATTACTACGCCGAATAAATTACTTATCCATTCAGCATGGCAACACGCTAAGCTGACCAGGTGAAACTTGCACGTCTGCCCTTCTCATATCTCCTGCCATTAGCTGAGCTCACCATTTGGTTGGTCTTAGTTATCGTCCCGGCAACATTATTCTTTTTTCAGCTTCGGAGTCTGGCGGGGCCCACAGGCGCCCTCATCCAAACTGCAACGTACACGGCGTTCATTCCGCGCCACGAAATTTTCTCATTTGCTTTCACTACTGGGGCGAGTCGACACTCTCACATCATCACCGCTCTCAATCTTCCGGGAATAATTGTGGAGGTACTCATCTCGCTTCCGACCAGATCGTCGGCCTCGTGGGTTCCTGCCGGATTTCTTCTGGATAGCTGGCGCGCTCTTGTCTTACCGTTTTTCTGTCTGCCTGCATGGTGGTTCGTTGGGCGAGGCATCGACGCGCTGTTAGGTAGGAGACACCTTCACTTGGCGACACTTCTAACGGGCTCCGCTCTCTCACTACTATTTTTTGTGTTGTTCCTGGGCTTACGCTTCGGGCTTTCCGCATCGGAACGAAGTGAAAATGGAGGCATGGATTGGATACTTTGGGGATTCTGCTTCTGGGCCCTTGCCTTCACCGTTTTCCCAACCGTCTGGGCGCGACAAAGAAAATCCCTCAATCCAGCCCCATCAAATCCGGCGCCACCCACTCCCGCCGAGCCTCTACCGACCCCACCACATCAAAATCGTAATACCGCTTAAAAACATCCTTCTCCCCCACAAACCGCTCCACCGCCAACCTCGCAAATTCCGCCCGCCCCATCGCCCCGACCTCACGCCGCAACCCATCCAGCAGACGAATCCACATCGCCGTAATCGTCTCGTGATACCCGCTCGTCTCTGTATTTTTCCCACCCACAGACTCGTTATACCGACGCACGCAAACCCGCATCTTCTCAAGCGCCGCATCGCGCCCGAGCTCATGCACATAGCAAGCCCCAGTCAGCAGATGCGCCCCATGCGTCCACCGCTCCTTCGGCAGCGTGCACCCCTCAAACGCCGCCAGAAACGCATCAATCTCCGATTCGCTACAAGGAAGTCCCGTCATCTATCCAGCATAAGCCAACCGCTCCAGATGCCGCCTCCCCCACGCGCAAATCTCCTCCAGCACCGGCACCATCGTCATCCCATACTCCGAGATCGAGTACCTCACACACACCGGCACGCCATCTTCCTCCCTCGCAACAATCCCATCCCTCACCAACTCCTGCAGATGCCGAATCAACATCCGCTCCGTAATCCCCGGAATACTCCGCCGCAGCTCACTCGTCCGCATCGGCCCATCCAATAGCCGCCACAGTATCGTTCCCTTCCACCGCCCATCAATCACCGATAGCATCGCATCGATCGGACAAGGCGAAATCTCCTTCTTCGAAACAGCCATCACCCCTCCACGCTCAGCTGACAAATTAGTCAGCCCCACTTCCTGAATCCCTCTCCATCTGATTCCACTCAGAAATCGTGAGCACGAACAAGGAGCCAACAAAGCATGCACCTCCTCGACATCATCACCATCCTCTGCATCGGCCTCATGGTCGGCACTGAGCTGACAGTCTCCCTCTTCATCAATCCGGTCATCTGGCAAGTCGACGAACCCGCCCAGGCCAAAGCCCTCAGCCTCTTCGCCCGCTACCTCGGCAAAGCCATGCCCATCTGGTACGTCCTGTCCCTCATCCTTCTCATCGCCGAGGCCTACCTCCGCCGCCACCAACCAGCCCTGGCGCCTCTCCTAACCGCAATCATCATCTGGGTCGCAGTCATCCTCTACACCGTCACAACATTAGTCCCCATCAACAACCGCATAGCCGCTCTATCCACATCGTCCTTACTCACACAGTGGCGCAGCGAGCATAAAAGATGGGATACCCTCCACCGCTGGCGAATCCTGCTCCTCACCATTGCAATGATCTGCGTCACCCACGCACTACTGAAGTCGTTTGTTATTTAGCTCCAGCGACCAGCAGAAACTTACTAGGCTCAATCCTGCATCGCTTCCCCTCCGAAGCCCGCCAAACCGAACCATCCATATACCCAATCTCCGTCAAGTCGACCCAGCGCACCGTGGCCACTCGCTGGGTCCATAGACTCGAGTGCTTCAAACTCTCCTCGCCCGTGCCGGGAATCAGCTCAAAGATCTCCGCCACATCATCATTGCCTGCACTCCCAGCCGGCATCACCCGAGCCTCACCGTTAACCCCACGCACCGTAACATTCGCCTTCAATATCTTCTTCTGCTGCGAGTCGAACTTCAGTTCCAGCCCCTGCCCACGACTCTGCTTGCCATCCTTCGCGTACCGAACCTCAGTCGTCGACCGCCGCTCCGCAGAAAATCCCACCGGGCATCCCGAGCTATCCGGCGACCCCGTCAGAACCGTCATCTCGCTATGAGCATTACCCTGCGCCCAAACCGCAGCGCTCGCCATCACCAGAACCAGCAACCCGGAAACACCACGCATGACGACCTCCCAGAGGCCCAACCACATCTGCCAATAAATCTACTCCACCACAACAAAACCCTCAACACCAACACTACAAATCAGTATGCTGAAACCCAATGGACCCACTCACTCACGTCTTGACCGGAGCCGTCCTCTCCCGCGTCGGCTTCAACCGCAAAGCCGCCTACGCCACCGCCGCAATGACCATCGCCGCCGTCTTCCCCGACATCGATGTCCTCTGGCTCCTCAAAGGCCCCGTCGCCGCATTCGAGCACCACCGCGGCTTCACCCACACATTCCTCGGCGTCCCCTTCGAAGCCGCCGTAGTCACCGCTGCCTTCTGGCTCTTCCACCGATGGCGCGTCAAGCGATCCCAACCCCTCAAGCAGCCCGCCCCCATCCACTGGCCCCGCCTCTACCTCTTCTCTCTCATCGCCCTGCTCAGCCACATCCTCCTCGACTACACCAACAACTACGGCATCCGCCCTTTCTTTCCCTTCAACCCTCGCTGGTACTCCGCCTCCATCGTCTTCATCGTCGAACCCCTCATCACTTTTTTCCTCATCAGCGCCTTCGTCGCCCCCGCTCTCTTCGGTCTCGTCAGCAGCGAAGTAGGCGCACGCCGCCAACCCTTCCGCGGACGAGGCTGGGCCATCGCCGCCATCACCGCCATCGTCGGCCTATGGACTCTCCGCTTCGTCGAGCGCCAAAAGGCCCTCCAGCTAGCCCAATCCGCCGACTACAACAACGCCCCCATCCTCCGCGTCGATGCCAACCCCCGCCCCCTCAACCCATTCCGCTGGCACACCATCGCCGAAACCCCTCTCGCCTACCACCTCGGCTCCGCCAACACCCTCAACAACACCCTCGCCACTACCCAGGCCGACGTCTTCTACAAGCCACCAACCACCCTAGCCACCCTCGTCGCCAAACGCAGCTGGCTAGGCCGCATCTACCTCGACTGGTCCCCCTTCCCTCTCGTCACTGACACCGGCGTCACTCCCGACAACCTCACCGCCGTCACCTTCCGCGACCTCCGCTTCATGGACAACACCACCATCCTCAGCGACCGCAATAACACACCCCTCTCCGGCACCGTCTTCATCAATGACGACCGCCGCATCGACCACATGGAGATGAACGGCCACATCCAACGCTAAACACAAATTGCTACACAGGACAGACGCTAGTGAAAGTGATCGACGAGCATGATGTCGCTGTTTATATCGCCAGCTTGTGAATAGAGGATCCAACGGCCGTCGGGAGAAATCGAAAGGCCGCTACCGAAATCCTTGTCCGCTTCAAAGATTTGGCGTATCTGCTTGCTGGCGAAATCGAAGTAGCGGACAGACTTGGGCGCCTCTGCGGGAACGAAATAGATACCTCCCGAAGAGAGCGTCCAATTCTGAGAGCTTCTAAGGCGGGGCGATCCCTCCACCTCTGACTCCGTGCCGGGTTGTGCGGGCAAAGCAACTCTCTTCATGACTGATTGCGCTCCGTGGCTTGCAAAGTAGACTGTCCTCCCGTCAAAAGACTCCTGCGGACTGTACCCATCGATATCTTTGGAGAGTGAAATCGCATCTCCTCCTGACGCCGGGCAACGATAGATTCCCGTCCGGCCAGCTTCGTAGGATCTGAAATAAATCCACCTTCCATCGCGGGACCAGTGGGGTCTGTATACGCTGGAGATATTTGTGACCAGCTTCCTTGGGTTCCGTTCGGCTACGTCCGCCACATATATCTCCCAACGGTCGAGGGGGCGCGAATCAAACGCTATCTTCTTCCCGTCCGGCGACCATTGCGGACTGCCACTCACATCATGGGGGTTTGAGATTTGGACCAGGTTGCTGCCATCGTCCTTGCTAACCCAGACTCCCTGCACGCCAGTTCGTTCCGAGGTGAAGGCGATGCGCTTTCCGTCCGGAGAATATTGGGGGTCGTACTGTTCCCGCGTGGAAGGAATGAGTTCTACAGCTGAAGCTTCGGGGTGCAGCAGGTCTCTACGCCAGATGTTAAGGCTATAGGAGGAGGAAGAGCTGAAGGCGAGCTCATCTCCCCTCGCCGAAACTGTGGGCAGTTCTCCATCTCTTGCGAAGCCAAGCGGCTTGACCGAACCATCTGCGACGGTCACTTCGCCCAGTTTTGATGTGAACCCATCGTCGAGGGAATAAATGAGCTTTTTATCGTCAGCCGACCAGGTTAACCCAAATGTAAGACCCAGAAAGGATGAGGGTGAAACCATTCTGGCTTTACCACCGGCAAGCGGTAAGGAATACAGGCCAGCCTCGTTCGGGCTTCGAAAACACCAGTACGCGAGATACTCCCCGCTGTGGGAGAACGCCGGTTGACCTTGAACAACGCAATTTGGATCGTTTGGAATCCGCTTAGTCTCCAATGTTTCCATGGAGAGGAGATAAATCATCGCACGCTCCTCTGTTGGCAATAAATCGCTGAAGGCGATCCACTTGCCGTCAGGAGACCAACTAATAAGAGTGAAATAAGCCCAGGGAATTCGGGTCGAGCCTAATTTTCGTTCAGGGCCGCCAAGGGCGGGGACAACATAGATTCCCGTGTCAGCGCCGGCCCTCCGGTGAAAGGCGATCTGCGTGCCATCGGGGGACCATGTCGGACTAATCCATTCCGAGGGATGCTGGGTCAGGCGGAGAAGAGTCTCGCTCCCGATGGCCTTCACATATAAATCGAAGCCTTTGGCTCCAGATGCAGGATCACCGTTCCAGGCGAATGCGATTCTGGAGCCATCGGGGGAGAAAGCCGGGGCAGTCTCCTCTCCGGGCAGAACCGTAAACGGAAGGACAGTCGATATCGCCTTCTCCGCCGGACCCTGCTGCCGCGACCATCGATACGCAACAACGGCTCCAAAGGCAAAGACGGCGATGGCAATGCCTGCCGCGATCTTCCGCCAGTGATGGGAGTGTGAGCCGCGATTCAGTTCGACGGGAACGACAGCCTCTACCGGTTGTTCCAGCTCACCGATGAACCTGTACCCACGCCGAGGCAGCGTCTCAACATAGCGCGGACTCTCCGCCGAATCCCCCAGCACCTGGCGAATCTTATTGATCGCAGTGTTCAGATTGTGATCAACATCAACAAACGTATCCGGCCAAAGCCGTTTCTGCAGTTCCTCGCGAGTCACCACTTCACCCGGCCGTTCCAGCAGAATGCCCAAAACCTGAAACGGCTGACCACCAAACTTCAGCCTCTCCCCGGCCTTTCGCAGTTCGCCGCTTCGAAGGTCAACCTCGAAATCGTCAAACCGGAGCAGTCGAAGCTGGCGCTCTACCTCTGCCATCGCTGATGGTCCTCGCGATCTTGGTACCCGTCACATCCCGGACTTCGAATGAACTCTGTAAACGCCTGAACAGTAATCAGTTATGGTGATGGAGATTCTTTCGACCTTTCATTGACTCGCATTTTACCCGCCATCGATTGAGGTAGCCCGGCCCGGGTGCCAATGTCGCCCTACCTCGCACGCCGCGAGGGAGAGGTCGATATGAAACACCTATTCTTTCCTCGTCACATTCAGCTACTAGCTACTGTTAGCCTGGCGGCGATCATCCTTCCCATTCTCGAAGCAGAGCAGCGTTGCCCTGGAAACGTAGCCAGTGTAACCCCACGATTCGTTCAACGTGCGCTCATTGTTATTCCCGTCAGGATCAACCAGGCAGGCCCATTTGACTTCATGGTGGATACAGGCAGCCAGGTCACCGTTATCGATCCATCACTGGCCGCGGAACTCCACCTCAAGCCCCGGGGCACGGTCGGCCTTGTCTCCGTTGCGAGCTACGCGCAGGCTTCCGTTATAGTTCTGGATTCGCTGGAAGCAAATTCCCACGTGGTCGAAAAGCCTCTTGCCGTAGTCCAGGACCTTCGACAGATTCAAGCAGCCGATCCTCGCATTCGCGGCGTTCTCGGAGAGAACTTCCTCGCCCACTTCGACCTCTTTATCGACTACGCGCACAAATTGCTCTGTCTCGACGACACGACCACGATGCGACAGAGCGTCCTCGGTGAACACATCCCACTAGTGCCCCCGCAAAATCCTGAGAATGAACTGCCCTTCACGGAACGCCTGGTTATCGCGGTTCATCTCTCCGGCGCAGGAACTCGACAAATTCTCCTGCAACTGGATTCCGGCAGTGATGGCCCGATCCTCTACGCACGCAGCAAGGAAACAGGACTTCAATGGCCGGAACACGCCACGCCGCAGGGAGATACCGATAGCAAGGCGCAACAGTTCTTCGCCGTCTTGCCGCAGGAGATGCGGATCGGCAAACGTACTATGAACCATATCTCATTCGTGACACCTGTGGGTGTTGAGAACAATGTCCCAGCACGGGATGAAGACGGTGTGCTCCCCACACTACTTTTCCAACGCGTCTTCATCTGCCCTGCCGATCACTACGTAGTCTTTGATCCACGGTGAGGTTGCTCCGCAAAATCCGCCCATCTCTCACGTCACGTCATCTCACGTCGTCATCCTGAACGAAGTGAAGGATCCCTGTATTTCGTCTTTGCTCTTGCCTTTGCCTGTTCTTGGATCGCCCTCCTCCGCAAATCGACCCCTAAGCCCTCAGTTTCAGACAGCCCTATAACGAAGCATCCGGCAGTAACTTCAATGCATTCAGCCTGTAAATCTTCTCCAACACATCATCCGGCAGAAACATTCCATAGATACTCCACCGTCCTTGCCTCGATGCATGCGACGGATAATCGAAATACTCATCCGCAGTCTCCAAAAACCGATAGTAGAGCCGATACATCTCCACCTCAGGCAGCAGATCGGTGCCAAAGATAATACGATCCGCATATTTCAGAATGAACGCACGAGAAGCATACGGCTGGCGCCCCAGCTCAGGCGTTCGCGCACTGATATCAATATGGAGGTTAAGCAATCTGTCCATCTGTTCCGCCAGATAAGCCAGGTCCTCCCCACTCTCCGCGCAATGCGCTCCAACAAACGTAGTTCCCGGATGCCGCGCAATAACCGAATTCCGCTGCTCCAGCAGCTCATGCTTTGAAACTCCAGCATTCTGGAAACCCCAATCCGGGTGAGCAGCCAACTCCTCATAGCGTTCATTGTGCTCATCAATCGGGTCAAAGAACGCGCTCGGATCGGCCGTGTGAAACATCACCGGAAAATTCATCTCCCCACAAGCCTCAAAGATCGGCGCGAACCGTTCATCATCAATCCGCAGCAACGATCCATCCGCATCTTTCAACGTAAGACCCAGATCCTTCCAGAACTTGATCCCCACAGCCCCATGATCCTTCATCCTCTTCAGCCGTTCGATCGTCACCTCAGCGAAATCCTTACGCTCGACACCACTCCAATCCATCCACCCAATCGAATGGAATCGCCCAGGCGCCGCTGCATGAAAGCGATCCATAATATCGAGCGCAGTCTGGCCAACCTGCATCGTGATATTCACGATCCTTTCCACACCCGTCTCATCCATCACAGCCAACACCTCGGCTGGATCAGTCGAGTCGAGATGATTGTGATAGTCGATCACCGGAAACCGAGGCCGCTCCACAACATGCACCGGCGTCCGCAGCGACGAGCGCGGCTGAAAATCGCTAAGCGGTAAATCAACCTTCGCCGTGGCATTCACCAACGCGACAAACTTGTCTTCCTGGACCACCTTACTTCCCTCAGTGCCTGTACACATAGTCTTTATCCCTTGGCCGCAAAGTATATCGTTTTATTGCTTTTGGTTTCGCAATGTTATCAACAATCCCACTTCTTCCCACCCACAAAAAATCGCCCCATTACACGTCATCCTGCTTCACGTCGTCATCCTGACCCTGAGCGAAGTCGAATGGGGAAGGATCCCGGTATTTCGCTTTTGCTTTTGTTATTGCTTTCTTGTTTTCATCCTAAAAGGGGATCTGCTGGTCCTGTTGTTCTCCCCAATCAGCGACAAAAGAACGGGTGCTTGCTACCGCGCATAGCTTCTTATCCGCGCTCATCCGCGAAAATCCGTGGTCGAAACTCACCTTCCGTAAACCTTGACCCCACCGCCGCAAAGCCAGACAATCGTAAAGCACGGTCTTTGCCCAAATTCTGAGGTCTCCCATGGCTGCCTATCTCGTCCTTCTCTTCGCTGTTCTCAGCCGTATCCTTCCCCACTTCTTCGCCACCACCAGCGTAGGCTTCACCGCCGTCGGTGGAGGCCTGCTCTTCTTCGGAGCAAGGCGCAGCCGCTGGCAGGCCATCATCGCCACCCTCGCTCTCATGGCGACCGACTACTACCTCACCGTCTTCGCCTTCGGCTATCCCTTTCATCTCAGCGCTTACGTCGTCACCTGGGCCTGGTATGCGGCCATCTGCCTCCTCGGCCACCAGATGCTGAGCGGCAAACCCTCCATGTTGCGCGTGGGCGGAGCGGTGCTTGCTTCTTCGACTTCCTTCTTTGTTTTGAGCAACTTCGTCGTCTGGATGAACGCTGGCCTCTACCCCCACACCGCCGCCGGCCTCGCAACCTGTTTCGTGGCGGCTATCCCCTTTTATGCCAACGACGTTATGTCTACGGCCGTCACTGCCGGGGCTCTCTTCGGCCTCCCGGTTCTGGCAGCCAACATCGCCGAGAGCCTCCGCGAAGCCCAGAACAACCACCGCGCCGCCTGATTTTTTTGCCGATTATTTCCGTGTTTTTTTGCACGGGTTGGCGGCTCGATTTTCTCGTTTTTTTCGTGGGTTTTTTGAAAAAGCGAGTGCTCGAGATGTTTTTTTGTGGTTCAGGTGTGGTGAATTGGCTGGTAAACGTGGACAGAAAAAAGCACGTTTTTGAGAGCTGAAATTTTGCAGATTGTTCAACTATTTTTTTGAGAGCCAGCACAGAAAAGGGCCGCGAGATTCGCGGCCCTTTTCTAATTCCTGCCAACCGGATCCTAGCGGCCGTCCTCTTCCGCAGGAAACTTCGTTCCCTTGCGCCGGTCGAATAGCTTCCGAAGCATGTAGACCCCGATGATCACGATCACAATCCCGACTACGCCCATCACATGGCCGAGATTCTGATGCAGCGCCAGCATAATGGTGTGCATGATTGCCGGGCCGTAAAGGATCGAGATGATCGACCACACCAGAAACCGTAAGAACTTGCCCGAAAAGATGGCCAGAAAGAACCACAACGGTTTCATCTCAAAGACGCCCGCCGCAAACTCGAACAGCTTGAGCGGAAACGGGGGCGGTATCACGGCCGGGATCGCAATGACCAGAAACTCCTGCTTTTCGAACCTGTCGCGCATCTTCTCGTACCGCTCGCGGTTGATCCGCTTCAGCAGAAACAACTCACCACCGGCGCGCCCAATGAAATAGGGAATGAGGCTTCCGAGCCCCGAGCCCACCGCGGCCGCAAAACAGTACAGGAGCAGCTTCGACGGCTGCTGCATCACGTACCCAATCACTACCAGATCCATCGTCGGCGGGATTGGAAACAGCCCGGCGTCTACAAACGACAGCCCTCCCAGCCCCCAGCAACCAAGCGGTTTCAACACCGCCATGGTCCAGGCGCTGGCCTTATGCAACCAGATCATTGGATGAAGTTTCACTACCCTTCAGTTTACCTTTTTCGCCGTGAATCGCGCTTTTACGCCCCGTCGTGGGACGTCCGGCCCGCCAGCAGATCCAGCGCATGCGGCAGCAGCGAAAGAATCGCACCCAGCGAATCCTCGGCCCCTGACGGACTCCCGGGCAAATTCACAATCAGGGTCTTCCCTACGGTCCCGCACACCGCCCGGCTCAACGGCGTAAATGGTGTCTGTCGCAGCCCTTCCGAACGCATCCGCTCTGCCAGCCCATCAATCAGTCGTTCGCACACGAGCTGCGTCGCCTCCGGTGTCACGTCCCGTGGCCCAAGCCCTGTCCCACCCGTAGTCACAATCAGCGGCACGTTCCCTGCCTGACGACGCAGAGCTGCCACAATCAAATCAAGCTCATCCGGCACCACCTCCACCGTCACAGAAGACACCCCTGCGTCCTCAAGCAGCTTCGACACTACTGGCCCGGAAAGGTCGCTCTGTCGTCCCCCAAAGCAGCGGTCGCTGATCGTCAGCACTACGGCACGCGTATCGGCTGGAAAGGTCCCATTCATCCATCCAGTGTAGCGTTTCAACCAGTGCCAAGCTAATCCTTTACCATATTTACCCCCAAAAGATGAGAAAATAAGTAGGACTAGTAACCGGGTGCGCCCAATCGCGCAAACCGGGGCTCTTTGTCTGTTGTCAGCGCAACTTTCGCGTTCCGCAGCCGTCACAACAACATAACTCATGCCTTCTCTCGAAACTCCGCCGAACCCCGCACAACCACCCAGCCAGCCAGCTGTCAGGGTGCGTACCAATCGCTACGGCGACCTTGAAGAGCATGAGCTCATCCACCTTCTCGACGCGCTCGACGACGAGCGAGCCAAGGCCCGTTTCCGGGAATCCGTCTACATCTCGATCATTATCTGGCTGGCCATCGGCTGGTTCGTGCTCTACGGCCCACAGGTCATCTTCCACCAGCCGCGCCTCATCAATCCCGCAGACGTCCTGAAAGAGCGCGACAAGCAGCTCACCTACCTCGACATGCCGAAGGACGTGAGCAAGCAGCTTCCCCATAAGCCCACCAACGTCATCAGCGACAAGGACCGCGCCCAGCAGGCCGTAAAGCCCACCCTCGACAAGAAGACCCTCGAGCAGCTTCAAGCCATGCGTAAGGCTGGCCCTCCTGATACCGCTACAGCACCTCCCACACCTCAGCCGCCGCAACAGGCTCCGGCCCAGCAGGCACCACAGCAGACACAGCAGCAACCTCCTGCGCCGCAGCCGCTACCCCAGCATCCTCCGCAACAGGCGATGCTGGACGCACCTAAGCCAGCCCCAACCCGTCCCAACTTCGGCAGCCAATCCCAAAGCGCCGGCGAAGCCATCCGCCAGGCCGCCCAGCAAGCCGCTCAGAATCGCGGTCAGGGCGGCGACTACGGGGCCAATATCCCCGTCGCACACAACGGCGCCGTGGGCGATGTCGACGTCCTCTCCGACACCATGGGCGTTGACTTCGGACCCTACCTCAAGAAGATCATCCGCGAGATCTACAACACCTGGATTCCTCTGATCCCCGAAGAGGCCCGCCCGCCCCTCAACAAGCAAGGTGTCACACGGATTCGCTTCACCATCCTTCCCGACGGCCGTATTGGAGCCATGCACCTCGACGGATCCACGGAGGATCAGGCCCTTGACCGCGCCGCCTGGGGCTCCATCACCGGCGTAGGTCAGTTTCCGCCGTTACCGAAAGAGTTCCACGGCCCCAATCTAGAGCTTCGCATCCACTACCTCGTCAACAAGACCTCCGAATAAGCTATGGCTCTGCACGATGCAGCAAAGCGACAGGAGCGCCGCCGCCAGATCCGCGGCCTTCTCCTTCTCGCTTTGTCCGTCCTCACCTTCAGCCTTCTTCGCGCAGGCTGGCACAACATCTTCACCCCGGGCTGGTGGCGACTATGGTGAAGCAATCTGTCCCAGCCACCGCGGACAAACCGCTCATCGTCCTCGCCGGCCCCACCGCCAGCGGAAAAACCTCACTCGCTATCCACCTCGCCGAGCAATTCAACGGCGAGATCGTAAGCTGCGATTCAGTCGCCGTCTATCGCGAGATGGAGATCGGCACCGCCAAGCCCTCGCATGAGGAACGCGCGCTCGTTCAACATCACATGATCGATATCGCCTGGCCCAACGAGCCCTGCACCGCCGGCGACTACAGCCGTCAGGCTCGCGAAGCCCTCGACGGCATTACCCAGCGCGATCGACTGCCCATCATCGCCGGAGGAACTGGCCTCTACTTGAGAGCACTCATCGACGGCCTCTTTCCCGCACCACCGCAACAGCCCGGCCTCCGTGAACGCCTTCGCCAACGAGCGGCCACGCGCGGCGCAGCCCATCTCCATCGCATCCTCACACGTCTCGATGCCGCAGCAGCCGCAGTCATTCATATCAACGACGTCCCCAAAGTCATCCGCGCTATCGAAGTCTCTCTCGTAGCCAGGCAGCCCCTCACCGAGCAATGGGAAAAGGGCCGCGATAAACTAACCGGCTACAACATCCTCCGTATCGGCCTCAATCCTCCACGCCCATTGCTCTATGAGCGCATCAACCAGCGCGCCGCAGCTATGTTCGACCGCGGTCTTATCGAAGAGACCGAACGCCTCATCGAACGTTACGGCCGCGAATGCCGCCCGTTCACCTCGCTGGGTTATGCCGAAGCTTCCGCTGTTCTCCGCAATGAAATCACTCGCGAACAAGCGGTTGCACTAGCTCAACAAGGCCATCGCAACTATGCCAAACGCCAACTGACATGGTTCCGTCGAGAGGCGGACATGCACTGGCTCAAGGGCTGCGGCCCAGACGAAACAATCATCCACCAGGCATGCGAGTTGGTGGCACGTCATCTCAACGAGAGTCAGTCATTGGCGTCATGAGACTCGCATTTACACCCTGCTTTTCGGTAACATATTTACAGTAGACCAACTGGGAATGAAGTCTCCCATAAACCGCCCGCAAGGGATGATGACTTCTGCCAGAAACAGAAAATTTGAGGCAGAAGATCATGACCTATGTCTATATCGCTATCGGTAGTGCGCTCGGCGGACTCCTTCGCTATGCCATCACCCGCGCAACATTGAACCTCGACAACGGCTTTCCCTTCGGCACAGTGATGGTCAATATCCTCGGCTGCTTCGTGATTGGGTTCATGGGCACCTTCACCTTGTCGGGCAGCAAACACGAAGTATCGGAGAACCTTCGGCTCTTTGTGATGGTAGGAATCTGTGGCGGCTTCACAACATTCTCTTCCTTCAGCCTTCAGACCTTCGATCTTGTGCGATCTGGCGCATGGGGCCGCGCTTTGGCGAATATTGTTGTCTCGGTTGTCGTTTGCTTTGTGTCAGTCGCCGCGGGACATCGTCTTGCGCAGCGCTATGTTCCACGACCGGAGATCGCTCAAAATCGCATAGAGGAATATACGGGCTGAAGCAAAAAGCCCATCCATCAGGATGGGCCTCCGCACTTCCGTTACGGCTCATCTACTGCTGAATAGTCAGGGTATTCGCCAGCCTGAACTTCACAATCGACTCAGCCGGAATGTCGATATCCCGATTCCCCGTAAACGCGCCTGCTGCCGTTCCAGCTCCCGCACCCGCAAGCCCACCGATCAAAAGTCCGGTGCCTCCGCTGGCCAGACCACCGATCAACATTCCAGCCCCCGCACCGCCGCCGATCATTGCAGCCGACCGTTTGCCCTTGCCCTTCTTCGTCTGCGTCAGATCGTTTGTAGCCAGCGGATACCGCGTTCCATTTAACGTCAGAGACGTAAGCCGCAGCTCAAGAATCGACGAGCCCTTAAAGCGTCCCCTCTTGTGTGAAGCGTCCACAATGCCGGCAACCGGCGTTCCCTTTGGAAGAATGACGCTGCCGTTGTCTCCGACCACAGGCTCGACGATCTCTCCATCAAAGTGGTCGCCCGCATGGTTGGTCTTCACGCTGATATGCTGATTGATCCGGATCGCCAGTGGGGTTCCCGCTGCAACCTTAACATCCGCAGGCTGAACCACCGGAGAAACACCAGCCGCCGGCTTAGCAGCTTGTTCCGCGATTGCAGGCTGACTCGCATCCGCAGGCTGTCCTCCTGCAATTGCCGGCTGATTTGCTGGGACTACAGGAGCAGCAGCGTTTGACGGCGCACTCGCAGGCATCACGGTCGTCGTCACCGCCTGTGCTGTCTGCCCTGGAGCCGGTGGCTGCACCGTAGTCGTTGTGGTAGTGCCATTCTTATCGACCGTTACAATCTGCTGAGGCTGTCCTGTGGCAGCAGCCTGTTTCTTAGCCTGTTCGATGGCTGCATCCTGCTTCGACTGGCACCCGACCAAAATTGCGAGTGCAAAAACCATGCCGATTGCAGGTTTCATCATATTTTTCATAACAATCATCGTTCGAGCCCCGTTCTTTCATTATCTCTTTTGATCTCTAACATCTCTAAAAGCGCATTGCAATTCCATAAGATGCGTATTTACGGCGCAATGCTGTCCACCACCAAAAGGTTTACGATTATCTCTATGGCTACCGCTTCCACCACGCGTCCTCAGCTTGCCCATCTCACCGCTCAGCTCGATGATTTGAAACAGCGCGGAACCTTCTTCAAACTGCGTGTGCTCGACGACGAACAAGGCCCTGTCTGCACCTACGACGGCAAGAAGGTCATCAACCTCGCCAGCAACAACTACCTCGGCCTCTGCGATCATCCCAAACTCCGCGAGGCAGCCATCGCCGCCACAGAAAAATACGGCGTAGGTTCAGGAGCGGTCCGCACTATCGCCGGCACCATGCGCATCCACATGGAGCTCGAAGAAAAAATTGCAGCCTTCAAAGGCGTCGAAGCCTGCGTCGTCTTCCAGTCCGGCTTCACTGCAAATGCCGGCACTGTCTCCAGCATCCTTGGCAAAGAAGACTTCATCCTCTCCGACGAACTCAACCACGCCAGCATCATCGACGGCGCACGTCTCTCCCGTGCCAAAATTAAAGTCTTCCGCCACAAAGACGTCGCGCACGCCGAAGAGCTCCTCAAAGAGATTCAGGATGAACCCGGCCGCAAACTCCTCATCACCGATGGCGTCTTCTCGATGGACGGAGACATCGGCCCCGTCGACAAGCTCTGCGATCTCGCGGACAAGTACGGCGCAATCATGATGGTCGATGACGCCCATGCTTCGGGTGTCCTTGGCCGCAATGGCCGCGGCAGTGTCGATCACTTCCACTGCACTCAGCGCGTCGATGTGCAGGTAGGGACTCTCTCGAAGGCCATCGGTGCACTTGGCGGCTACGTCTGCGGCAGTCGTGATCTCATCGACTACCTCTACCATCGCGCTCGTCCGTTTCTCTTTTCTACCTCGCATCCACCTTCAGTCGCGGCTACCTGCATTGCGGCGTTCGATCTCCTGGAATCCGAGCCCGAACGCATCGAACGCCTCTGGTCCAACACCGCATACTTCAAGCAGCATCTCGCCGACGCCGGCTTCGACGTGGGCGGCAAAACCACTCCAAAGAGCGAAACCCCCATCACGCCTATCATCATCGGCGATGGCCGCCAAACAATGGAGTTCAGCAAAGCTCTCTTCGACGCCGGCCTCATGGCTACCGGCATCGCCTTCCCCACCGTCCCCGAGGGCAAAGCCCGCATCCGCACCATCATGACCAGCGAGCACACTCGTCAACAGATCGATCAGGCACTGGAAATTCTGACCAGCGTCGCTCGTAAGCTAAAGATTCTCAGCGCTTGAGCGACGAATACTTCTCTTCACTCGCCGCATCAAATTATGTGCGAGTCTAATTCGGAAGAAACGCGTCTTATATCTTATGCCCTTTGAACTTCGACACTATCTACGATCAACCATGACATGTGTCGCCGCTGTGTCTCTGGCTATCTGTCTTGATGTCCACCTCCCCGCACAACAACTCGTTGCCGACAGCTCTTCCAGCCTTGACTCCACTCTTCCAGATTCTCCCGGAACTCTGATTCAGGCCTCATCGTCGCAATCCGGCCAGGCAACGCCAGCTCCACAGACGCCAACCACTCAAGACGCCACAGGTCCCCAGCAGACCAAGCGCATCCTCGGCGTCGTGCCCAACTTCAGCGCCGTGTCCGCAAACACCAAGCTCCCGCCTCTCAGCGAGAAAGACAAGTTCTTCCTGGCAGCCCGCAACAGCTTCGACTACGGCTCTTTTATACTCGCGGGAGCCCAGGCCGGATTCGCCTTGAACAGCAACTCCTACCCTGAGTTCGGCCATGGCGCCGTCGGATACGGCCGCTACTACTGGCACACCCTCGCAGACACTGGGATCGAAAACTTCATGGTCGGCGGCGTCTACCCTGCCATCCTCCACCAGGATCCCCGTTTCTACACTCGTGGCCATGGTGGTGTGGGCAAGCGCGCCTTCTACGGTGCCACCCGCGTTCTTGTCACGAAACAGGACAGCGGCAGAGAGATGTTCAACTTCTCGGAGATCATGGGCTCAGGCTCAGCCGCAGGCATCTCCTCGCTCTACTACCCCTCCCAGTACCGCACCTGGACCAAAGTCGGACAGAAGTGGCTCACCAGCTGCCTCATCGACAGCGCCAACTATACCTTCAAAGAGTTCTGGCCCGACATCAACCACGCGATCTTCCACAAGTAAATCAACGCAGGTTTCTGTCGAAGAAATCGACTGCCATGGCCGCGACCTTTGTATGAACCTGGTCGCGGTCTACTCCTGCGGCGTCCGTGCAATACACGTGTAGTGACCCACTCCGACGGACAGATGTCCCCCTGTTGATTGCGGACATCTACCTTAGCCGTCGCAGAATATTTTCCCGTTCTAAACTAAGCACATTAACTTGATCGGCTTCGTCGAGACCTGCGTACTTCTTAGATGTCCGATAGGAGAAGGCTTTGATGTATTGGCCTTTTTGATCATCGAAACGATACGCAGTGATGGTATAAAAGTGCTTCGCGAAGTGCGTTTCTCCATCCATCCAATTGAAATCTGCCGTGACCAAAATCGGGAATTTAGAAACCTGCGGGACACGCCACATCGCGTGATCGCTCTGGTTTGTGACACCCACAAATGGCAATTGGTTGACAATCTTGCCGCTGCTCTCATATCGCAGAATGGCGAGGCTGTCCAATGTACCGCTTCCGCCTCCCGAAAATTGCGCAGAAAATAAGACAATTGATCCTCCGCCTTTCAGCGGCAGGCGTTCTGAGTGGGGATTGATGCCATAGTCATATATGACTGAGTCTGATGAGTATCCCGAATTAGACGGGATTTGATAGCAGGAGTCTGCTGGCTTCAGAAGGCATAGCTTCGCTCCCGATGTTGGTAAACCATCCGAGTCGACATTGCCCTGAATCACTTTGAATGGAGGAAACTCTGCGATAGGAGTAGCAGCAAGAGTCTGCGCTCTAACTACAGAAACCGAGATCGCCAAAACAACAAACATGCAGCAATACTTAATGCGATAACGCAATTCACCCCCGATAAACAACCCGCCCCTCACAAACGGTAGCCATCACCCGCCCCAACATCGCAGCCCCATCGAACGGGCTATTCCGCGACTTCGACCGCGTCTTCGCCACATCGAAACTCCACTCCGCGGCGGCATCAAACACCACCACATCCGCAAAGCTCCCCACTCGCAAAGCCCCGCGCCCATCCATCTCCACAATCCCAGCCGGAGCCGCGCTCATCAACTGCACTACGCGCGCAAGCGGCATCGCTTGCCCCTTGTGCAGCACCCGCAGCGCTAACCCAAGCGCCGTCTCCAACCCGGTTATCCCATTCGGCGCCCGCTCGAATTCCTGCTCCTTCTCATGCGCCGCATGAGGAGCGTGATCGGTCGCAATGCAATCCACGGTTCCATCCACAAGCGCAGCGACCATCGCCGCGCGGTCAGCTTCAGCACGCAGCGGAGGGTTCATCTTCGCTCGCGTGTCGTAGTCTCCAATCGCCTCGTCCGTCAGAGCAAAGTGGTGCGGCGCAACCTCGCACGTCACATGCAATCCTTCGCGCTTCGCCTGCCGAATCGCATCCATCGCCCGCGCAGTCGACACATGCTGTACATGCAGATGCGGCCTCAGACCTTCCGCCTTCTCAATCTCCCGCAGCAGACGAATGTCCCGCTCCACAATCCGAGCCTCCGCCTCCACCGTCATCCCGCGCAATCCGAGCCGAAACGCCACCGGCCCGGCATTCATACTGCATCCACCAGTAAGCCGCGTATCCTCCGCATGCTGACTCACCGGCACTCCAGCCCGCGCAGCAGCCACCAATGCCGCACGCATCACATGGTCTTCGAGCACCGGCTTTCCATCATCGGTAAAGCCCACAGCACCTGCCTTGCACAGCGCGTCGAAGTCGGTCAGCTCTCCGCCCATGCTCCCGACGGTCGCAGCAGGCATCGCAAACAGTTTCACCACCGACCCACGTGCCGCGTCCAGCATCCAGTTGAGCCCAGCGACCGAATCGTTCACCGGAACCGTATTCGGCATCGCCACCACAGTCGTAAATCCACCCGCAGCCGCAGCGGCGGTTCCGGTTGCAATCGTCTCCTTGTAGGTCTGCCCTGGCTCTCGCAGGTGCACGTGTACATCCACCAACCCCGGAGCCACAACCATCCCCGCAGCATTGATCGTCTCCGCTGCTGCAACGCCCTTCAGCACACCCGGCAACTCCACCGCAGCTACCCGTCCATCCCGCAGCAACACATCGCGAGCATCATCCACCCCACTAACCGGATCGATCACTCGTCCATTCAAAATTAATACGTCACTCATACAGTTACACTCTCAAATCCGCCCAACCCATTCGCCCTCACGAGCAAAGCCGACCGCACGGCCAGCCCATGCGACACCTGTTCCTCAATCGCTGAGTTCGGTCCATCGGCCACATCCCCCGCGATCTCCAGCCCGCGAATCATCGGCCCCGGATGCATCACCAACGCCTTAGGCGCACGAGCCGCCAGCCGTTCTCCATTCAACTGATACCGCGAAATGTAGTCGCCAAGATCCAGTTCCAGCCCAGCCAGCCGCTCCTTCTGAATCCGCAGCATCATCGCCACCTGCGCCCGGCTCAAAGCGGCGTCGAAGTCTCGCACAATCTCGACACCCTCGCCCAACCCAAGCGCATCCTCCGGCAACAGCTTCTCCGGCCCGCACAGCAGCACCTTCGCACCCAGCCTCGGCAGCAGCATCGCATTCGACCGCGCAACGCGACTATGCAGAATATCTCCCGTAATCACCACCGTAAGGCCACACAGCGAATCGGCATCGACAAGCGAAGCATCAAGCCCAAGCCGCGTCAAAATCGTTCGCAGATCCAGCAGCGCCTGCGACGGATGCTCATGCATCCCATCGCCCGCATTCAGCACCGCCAGCCCAGTCTCCCGAGCCAGCAAAAACGGCGCGCCCGAAGCCGGATGCCGCAGAATGATGCACTCCGCCCCCAGCGCTCGCAGCGTTAGCCCAGTATCTTTCAGGCTCTCGCCCTTCTCAATCGAAGAGCTCTTATCGCTCACCAGCGTCGTCGTAGCACCCAGCGACTTCGCCGCCAGCTCAAACGAAGTCCGCGTCCGCGTACTCGACTCATAGAACAGCAGCGCAATCCGCCGTCCAGCCAGAATCTCCGCACGTTCAACCTTGGGCATCGCCTCCAGCCGAGTCGTCAGTCCCAGCACAGCCGAGACATCTGCCACCGACAAATCTTCCACACTCAGCAAACATCCAGCGGCGTACTTCGAACTTCGAACCATGCTCAGTCCACCAGCTCGACCAGCAGCACCTGTTCCTGCCCGTCCACTTCGTTCAGCTTCACCTCGATAATCTCGCGACTCGATGTCGGAATCGTGCGCCCCACAAATGTAGCTTCAATCGGCAGCTCTCTGTGCCCGCGATCAATCAGCACCAGCAGCTGGACGCTCTTGGGCCGACCATGGTCGAACAGCGCATCGAGCGCCGCCCGAATCGTCCTGCCCGTATACAGCACATCGTCCATCAGCACGATGTCCCGCCCGTTCACATCGAACCCGATAGCACCCGGAGTCACCGTTGGCCGTGGTCCGTCGGTCGACAGATCATCGCGATAGAAGCTGATATCCAGTACACCCGTGTCCACCGGATGCTTCTCGATCTTCTCGATCATTCCACCGAGGCGTTGCGCCAGCGGAACGCCGCGCCGTTTGATTCCGACCAGCCCCAGATTGCTGCCGCCGTCGTTCTTTTCGACAATCTCGTGGGCCAGGCGCACGAGCGTCCGCTCAATCTCCGAGGCAGACATCAGCCGCCCTTTTTCTCTCAGCTTAGGCATCCGTTTTTCCGTATTCTCGTTAGTCTCGCTCATATCGGTTCGGCCTCGATAATATCAGCACCAGCGCACATCCATCTCAAATCTATCCCTGTACTGCCAGACTTTCCGCGCGTTTCCGCATCGTCATACCCACCGTTCCCGCCAGCGCAAACACCACCGCAAACGCCGCTCCATAGAACACCGCCGGATATCCAAATCCGCCTATGACCGCTCCGGCGATCGGCCCAATCAGAAACAAGGACAAGTCGACAAACGCCGAATAAATCCCCAACACTGTTCCCCGGCTCGATATCGGAAACTCCCGCCCAGCTTCAATTCCCAACGCCGGGAAGATCAGCGAAAAACCAGAGCCCGTAAGCGCCGCGCCCACATACGCATGATATGGCGTCCCTGCATTTCCCAACACAAACAGCCCTATCGCCTCCACAGCAAACGAGCCCATCGCAACAGCAAATCCACCATAACGATTAATCAACCCGAAGAACATCAACCGCACGCATATAAAGAACACACCATAAATCGTCAACGTCAGCGCTGCTCCGCTCCAGCTCTGATGCGCGAAATATAGCGTGATGAAGGTCCCGATCACACCAAATCCCATCCCACCAAGCGCCAGCGTCAGCCCGTATGGCGAAACCTTCAGCAGAATCTTCTTCAGTGGAATCCGTTCACCCACATGAGCCGCCGTGGCCGCCAGACGCGACGCGCAGAACAAGCTGACCACCCCCATCACCAGAACCAGCAGCCCCACCAAACCCAATCCCCATCGTGGCTCCAGCAGAGCGCCCATCGGAGCACCAACCGCCAGCCCCGTATACGTTGCCACTCCGTTCCATGAGATCACTCGCGCCGTCTCTTCTTCACCCACGCGCCCAATGCCCCACATAATTGTGCCCGTCCCAGCCATACTCTCACCCACGCCGAGCGTAAATCGACTCAGGATCAGGCTCCCCAGACAAAGCCACAACGTGTGCTGCAGCAGCCACGCAACAGCCACCAGCCCGCCGCTCACGGCACAGCCTGCCATCCCATACATCACCGTTCGCTTCGGTCCCAGCGTATCCGCCAGGTGGCCCGCGCGTGGTCTGCTCGCAAACGTAGCAATGTATTGCAGACTAATCAGTAGCCCTGCAAAAAAAGTGCTGACGCCTAACCTCAGATGCACGTACGAGGGCAGAATCGCCAGCGGAATCCCAACGCTGAAATAGAGGACAAACGAAAACGCCACTACCGGAATAATCCGGAGCGTGAGCCCGCGGTCCGTCGGCTGTAAATTGGCGTATTGTTTGGTCGCGACAGTCATGGAGCGGGAACCTTCGCTGCAAATTCGCACCCCAGCGAGTCCCTACTTAAGTATATCCGGCTCTTACCTTTACCTGCGCTAAAGACGCCAGAACCGAAAATCAGCCTCAGGCTGAAGCCTGCCGCCGGGTCCGAAGCAACCCGCCGACCGCTCCACCTACGGTCGACAGCACCAGCACAATTCCAGCCAACATCGCAAAGCCAGTCAACATCATGCCAGCCCGAAACTCCGGCGAGTACAGATACCGCGTCACCTCAGCAGGCTCCGGATTCGCCGCCGCCGCCTTTTCGATCTGCGCATGAAGCTGCTCTGTCAACTGCGCATCGAACCCCGCCATCGTATGCAGCCCATAACGAGCGACCACGCCGGCGATGGCCATCGATACAGCCAAAAACGCCACCAGCGCAATTCCTGCCACCATCCCGATTCGCGCCCCGATTCCTGCATCCATCCACGCCGCAGGACGGCGCCACTGATACAACCCCACCGTAATCAGCGATCCGCTGATGATCCACAGCGAGCTGATAGGAGACAGCACAGGAACTCGCGTCGCCGCGGCAGACAACAACGCTGCAACGAAAGCCACCAGCGCAGCACAGCGAATCGCCGTCTTCCACTCCACCTCGCGGGGGCGTGGCGGCGGCTGTGCACCTGTCGTCGCCTCTTCGCTAGCGGCCGAAGTCTCTTCGTAATCGATCAGGTATATCTGTGGTGCGCCGCAATGTGCGCAAAAAGATACCTCGCCGTCACCGGCAGAAAGCTCACCGCCACATCGGTGACAAAACTTATGCATAGATTGAAGCTATCCCACTGCGTGGAACCGGGCAAGAGCCCCTTGACTGCTACTGGCTATCTCCGCCATCAGCCGACAGATGTCCCGGCAAATCCAAGGCAACCAGGCCAAACTTTGTGCCGTTGCCCTCCGGATCAATCGAAACAATATGTTGATGCTGCTTCGACCCCGCCTTCAATTCCATCTTGCCCGAAAGATCATCATTCACATTGACGTGCTTGTCTTTGTTGTTGTCGCACGTAAGTCCTTCGGATGTGTGCGTCGGCTCGCCCACCGCCTTGTCATGGGAGCACTGAATCACGTCCCCATATCGACCAAGCGCCTGACGGTAGAACGCAGTCAGCTTGTCCGGGCTATCCGCCGAGCGATAACTCGCCGCCTTCACGCGCAGCTGAAAGCTTCCAAAGCTGAGATTCACATCAGCCGATCCGCTGTCCTTATCCTTCTTCTTTACAAGCTCCGCACCGGGATAGATCGGCAGCCCAAGTCCGCTCTGCACAGCAGCGTCATTTGTCTTCACCTGCATCCCACCAAAAGGAGTCGCGATCTTGACGTTATCGGCGTCGCCATCCTTATGCGAATCGATCCTGCAACCGGTCAGCATCATCGTGCCCAAAGCCATAACCATTGCTACAACCTGCTTCGCCTGCATTGCTTTACTCCTTTTTCTCTTCAGACGAAGATACGCCACTTCACCCCCTCCAGTTCCACTCAAAAAAATCGACAGTGCTCCGCCCACCGTGTCCTATACTGACGACAGGCCAAATCGGTAGGCCGCTCCGGAGACCTGGCATGGCGCAGCATCAGCCAATCCGCAGATCCCACCCCACATCCGGGTCCGACATCCCGGACAAGCTCTACTTCCGTATCGGCGAAGTCTCCAAGCTCTGCGACGTTCCAGCCTACGTCCTCCGCTTCTGGGAGAGCGAATTCCCTCAGCTCAAGCCCCACAAAGGCGGGACCGGCCAGCGCCTCTACCGCCGCCGCGACGTAGAAACCGCTCTCCACATCAAATCTCTTCTCTACGACGAGGGATACACCATTCCCGGCGCACGCCAGGTCATCAAAGGCGAGCAACGCCAGAAGGAACCGCAGCTCCCCCTCGCCATCGAAACCAGCGCACCACCTGCGGTCAACACCCAGCAACTGCGCAAGCTGCAAAAAGAGCTACGCGACCTCCACGCCGTGCTCTCCAAACCCGCAGTACCCCGCGCTTCCGTCCACACGATTCGCGCACCCCGCCCATCAACTGCACCCCGTCGCGTTCCCCCGCGGCTCTTTGACGCCCCACCCGACGCTTGATTACAGCGCGATCCAACCCGCGTGGATCGCCCAGAGCGACAAACTCGCCACAACAATCCACAACGCCACTCCCTGTATCAGCGGCCGCGTCCCCACCTGCCGAAGCGTATTTCGCGTAATACCCGTCCCAATCAGGAACAACACCACCGTCAGCCCAGACCGCCCCAGTCTGTTCAAAGCCCCAAAGATCCCAACCGTACCCGGCAGATACTTCGGAACATAGCTAGCCAGCACCGCAGCCGCGCAGAAGTACAAAATAAACCACGGCCACTGCACCTTCGCCTTGCTCTTCTTCAGCATCGCCGTCGCAATGGTCAGCGGCACAATCCAAAGCGCCCGCGCCAGCTTCACCGTAGTCCCCACCGCCAGCGCGGTCGCCCCATACCTCGCACCAGCCCCCACCACAGAGCTTGTGTCATGAATCGCCAACGCCGCCCAAAGCCCAAACTGAGTCTGCGACAAATGCAGCGACCATCCGATAAACGGAAACAGCAGCAGCGCAATCGAATTCAGCACAAAGACCGTGCCCAGCGACACCGCCATCTCCTCTTCATTCGCCTCCAGCACCGGCCCCATCGCGGCAATCGCACTCCCGCCGCAGATCGCCGTCCCCACACTGATCAACAGCGACTGTGTCTTACCCACCTGCAACATCTTCCCCAGCAACACACCCAGTCCAAGCGCAAACGTTATGCTGATCGCCGTATAAACAAACCCGGACCGTCCTGCATGCACTACCTCTCGCAGGTTCATTCCAAACCCCAGACAAACCACCGAAGCCTGTAGCAGAAACTTCGATAGTCCCCTGCTCTCCGAGTGAAACGGATGATGCGCGACCATCAAGCCAAATACCAGCCCGGCCGCCAATGCAAACGGAGGTCCGATCAACCCACTGGCCGAAACAATAATCCCGACAAAGAAAAGGTTCTTTACCATCACGCTCTTAAGCATGAGCGCAAGCAAAACCCAAGTCGAGACGCACTTTTGAATTACCGATAAGAAATCCTTATCGAATCAATTCACCCAACCGAAGCCGCCGCAAACCGCCGAAACGCAGCAGCCGCCCCGGTAGTCTCCGTCCCCGCCAACCTCACAAAGCTGAAATCTCTCACAATCTCTACGCCTTTCACCGCCACCACCCGCACAGTCCCCAGCCGCATCACCTTCGCAATCGCCCACCGCGAAACAAACCCCACTCCCAGTTCCGCCTCCACGCCCGAGATAATCGCTTCGGTCGAGTCCAACTCCACCGCCACCTTCAACGACCGCAGCGGCAAACCGACCGCCTTCAACGCCAGCTCAACCACTCGCCGCGAACCAGACCCACGCTCCCGCAGCAGCAACGGGACCGCCGTCAGCTCCTCCGGCTCAATCACGCCGGCCTTCGCCCACGCATGGTTCGGACTCACAATCAACACCATCTCATCGCGAACCATCCGCTCTGTCTTCACATCTCGTCGCATGGCTGGCCCTTCAATAATCCCCAGCGTCAAGCGTTCCTCCGCCACTTCCTCCACAATCCTCTCCGTATTCCCGCTCATCAGCGACAGATGCACATGCGGATACTGCTTCAAAAACGCACCCAGAATCCGCGGCAACACATACTGCGCCACCGTCGTCGAAGCCCCCAGCCGAAGCTCCCCCACAACCTCATCGTTCAACGCCGCCAGCGCCCGTTGCGCCTCTGCCATCGTTTCTGCGGCCTTAGTCGCATATCCCAGCAAGATCCGTCCGGCCTCCGTCAACGAGATCTGCGTCCCATGCCCCTCACCACTCGCTCGATCAAACAACCGAACTCCAGCCTCCTCCTCCAGCGCACGAATCTGTTGGCTCACAGCCGGCTGGCTCAGGTGCAACACCTCCGCCGCCTTACGAAAGCTCATCTCCTCCGCGACAGCCCGAAACACCCTTAGTCGAAAGTTCTCCAATCCCTCTCCTTACAAACGAACCACCCCAGCCACCCCATCAGCATAAGCCCAACCGCTAAAATCAAATCAACCACCCTGTGACCGCAAACGACGAACCCAATCCGATCCTTGAACCTTTGGAAGCGCCTGCCGCTCCCGAGTCCATCAAAACGCGCCGCAACCTACTGGACTTCCTGCGCCCGTCGCACCGCCACACCGCGGCTTCCGCAACCCTGCTTCTCACTTTGTCGGCACTGCTCTCGCGCGTCATCGGGCTCATCCGCGACCAGTTCATCGCGTACAAGTTCGGCGCAGGCCATAACACCGACGCCTACAACGTAGCCTTCTACCTTCCCGAGCTCATCAACTACCTCCTTGTCGGCGGCGCCGCCTCCATCACGTTCGTCACCATCCTCGAACGCTACCGCGCCAACAACGATGAAGCCGAAGGCGAACGCGCCCTCTCCATCATTCTCAACACCATGGTGCTCGTCATCGGCACCGCCATCATCTTCGCCGAGATCTTCGCCCCCTACTACATCCGCGTCTACTTCAAACCTGCCTCGCCCGAAGGCATCCTCGCCACCCGTATCACCCGCATCCTTCTCCCCGGCCAGCTCTTCTTCTTCGCCGGTGGCGTCCTCACCGCCGTCCTCCTCGTCCGCAAACAGTTCACCTTCCAGGCGCTCACTCCGCTCATCTACAACCTCTGCATCATCACCGGCGGAGCGCTTCTCGCCAGGCGCATGGGCATCGCCTCACTCGGCGTCGGAGCCCTCGCCGGGGCCTATCTCGGCGCCTTCCTCCTCAACGCCTACGGGGCCTACCGCGCAGGCATGCGCTACCAGCCCATCCTCGACCTCAAACACCCCGGCCTCCGCGAGTGGGTGCGCCTGTCTCTTCCCCTCATGCTGGGTGTAACCGTCATCACCCTCGACAACCAGATCCTCGGCTACTTCGCCAAGCACGGAGCCGGAGACATCTCCCGCCTCACCTATGCCAAGCGCCTCTTCACCGCCCCAATGGCCATCATCGGCCAGGCCGCCGGCGCAGCCTCCCTACCCTTCTTCGCGGCACTCTACGGACGCAACCAGTTCGAAGCCTTCCGCTCCGCCGTCAACCGTTCCGTCTCCCGCCTCATCGCCTTCTCATTCCTCGGCTCCGCAGCGATGATCGCCCTCGCCCGCCCCGCCGTCGACATCATCTTCCGCCGCGGATCTTTCCATGCAGCGGATGCCACCTCCACCGCCATCTACTTCGCCATCTTCGCCATCTCTCTGGCCCTTTGGACGGCACAGGCCATCTACGCCCGCGCCTTCTACGCCGCCGGTGAAACCTTCGTCCCCATGCTCGCCGGAACCATCGTCACCCTCATCACCATCCCGATCTACTGGACGCTCCATCAACACTTCAACGTCATCGGCCTCGCCTGGGCCTCAGACCTCGCCATCGTCCTCCACACTGTTACCCTGGCCACACTGCTCCATCGCCGAAACATGGTCCCGCTCTTCGGCCCATCAGGCGGCCTCGATCGCGCGGAAATCTTCCGCGCCGCAGCCGCAGGCATCATCAGCTTCGCCGGAACATCCCTGCTCCTGCATCTCATCCCCCAGCGGCAAACCTACCTCGGTGACATCATCTCCCTCACCCTCGGAGGTATAGTCTGGGCCACCCTCGCCATCGCCACCCTCCGCCTCACCGGCTCAAAGCTCCTCAGCCAGATACTCTCCCGCATAGCCTGAAGAACCAGCAAGCCAGCCCACCGGTCGGTAAACCAGCGTTAGGATCGTGCCCATGCGGCCAGAAGACAATGTGATCGTCCGTAACGAAAACACTGAAGACGCCGAAGAGCGTTCAGCGATCCATTCAATCAACGAGGCAGCTTTTGGATCGCAGGATGAAGCTGACCTGGTGGATACGTTGCGCACAGAAGGTGTCGTGCTCGTCTCGCTCGTTGCCGAGATACAGGAACGAATCGTCGGACACATTCTTTTCAGTCGGATGTCGATTGAGACAACCGTCGGATCGGTTCCGGCGGCAGCGCTGGCCCCTATGGCTGTGTTGCCCGAACATCAGCGCCGGGGCATCGGTGGACAACTGATCCGTCACGGCCTGAATCTGTTACGCGAGCGGGGTGAGCAGATCGTCATCGTTGTCGGGCACCCGAATTACTATCCACGCTTTGGTTTTTCCAGCGAGAAGGCGCTCTCTCTCGAAAGCCCTTTCCCTCAAGACGCCTTTATGGCGATGGAACTCAGCCCTGGGGCTCTCGAGGGCGTTCGCGGCAGGGTCAGATATCCGGCCGCGTTCAGGATTTGAATCGAGCATAGGCGGGGCGTGGAACCGCCCTTACTTCGCATCCTCATATTCTTCATGCCACGCCGTCTGAATCGCCTCCAGAATCCCTTCATTCGACTTCGCCGGATCGCCCACAAATCCCGGCAGCGCCGTCACATACTTATGCAGGTCCGTAAACCGAACCGAGTAGGGCTCAACCTCCGGATACTTCTCCTGCAGCAAAATCCCAATCTCTTCAGAATCCTTCCAATCAATCTCACGCGCCATACCTTCTCCTCACTAAACTAAGTCTCAACCGCAGCAACCGATGCTATAGAAAGACTACAAGAAGCGACGCAATCGTTATGAACCGCCAGCCTTCATGGTCGGCCGCACTCCTCCGCCGCGACCTCAACGCCCGCGCCCAACACCTCGCCACTACCGGCCACCTCCTGCACGAGCAAACCACCGGCCGCGAACCCAGCATCATCTTCGGCCGAGACGATCAATCTCGCCACGGCAACTTCCACCCCGCCAGCTACGCCGCCATCTCCAGCAACCCCGACTGGCAACGCCGTCTCACCAAGGTCCACACCGCCCATCGCCGCTCCCGCGCCCGCGCCGACTGGCCCTGGATGGAGCTCGACTGCGCCAACAGCTCCGACGCTCTCCTGATGAACATCTTCTGCCACCCGCAAGTCTTCAACGGCGCAACCCTCACCCCAGCGGTAGCCAGCCTCCTCGGAGTAGAACCCACTGCCCACCCGATCTTCGGCATCCGCCCCGGCGTGCCCCTTCGCAACGGCCTCAAAGACCGCACCGAGATCGACCTCCAACTCGACAATCTCTTCGTCGAAGCCAAGCTAACCGAGACCAGCTTCCAAACCGCCAAACCCAGTCTCATCGAGCGCTACCGCGATCTCGAAACCGTCTTCGACCCCGACCGTCTCCCTCGCAAACTCCTCTACCTCTCCGCCTCCCACCCACCCGTAGAAGACTTCTCCCAAATCGAAGACGTTGCACCACCCGAGCCATCAAACTCCACACCCAAACCCTCACGCACCCTCATCGACGGTTACCAGCTCATCCGCAATATCCTCGCCGCCTACGCCTCCGATGCATCCTTCTGCGTCCTCTCCGACGCCCGCCGCCACGACCTCATCGAAACCTGGTACACCGTACTCTCCGCCGTCCACCGCCCCACCTTCGCCGTTCGCCTCAAGCTCCTAACCTGGCAGGAACTAGCCACCCACCTCCCACCGGACCTCCAGCACTTCCTCGACACCAAGTACGGCATCATCGGCACCAAATAGCTCGCTGAAGCAGTAAATTTGAAGTGTGGGTCGAAGCACATGGAAGGTGTTCTGGTCATGGCACTCACACACTCATCTTGGGTCGCTATCAGCAGGAGAAGCCTGTTTCTGTTGATAGTCGTTCCCATGATGGGGTGGGGACAGACACAGCAACCCCAACCTCCCCCTCCAACCAGCTCACTGTCCTCCTCTGAGAACAGCGGTGGCGATGTACGAAACGACCTGAACACCTGTCATATTCATCGAGTGACCGGCTTTCCAGGAAGTCACCAGTTCGCCAGTGATTTTATTGAAACCATAGCCACAGACCCCGATCCCGCCACCAACGATCCCGACGTCATATGGGGGCTCACTGCGGACCTCAGCAGTGCGGTTCTCTCCCAGGATCAGGCCATGTACATATTGAAATCAACCAATGGCGGTGCGACGTGGACTCAAGTCGCACGAGTGGATTCCAGATACTTCGACGCGAAAATAGGGGAGGGCCTGCGTAACGGTCTCAGCGTGTCTCCCGGTGGAACCTACTTTGTGATCACAACGCAACGGGGAGCCTTTCAGGTCTTTCCTCAGTCAAGTGCATCTGAGACTTTGGTAAATCCTATCGAGGGTCCTCGCGTTCCTTCTACGCCTCCCAGGTTGTCGGTTACGAAAAAGGCAGGCGAACCCGTAAGGGCAAACGCCATCGAAATGACCGCCGACGGAAGACATCTCATCGTCGGTTATGGCTACTTCGACCTCGACCCGCACATCCTCACCTACCGCAAAGATAAGAACGGCTCATGGATTCAAGATGGGACACTCTCCGGTCTTCCAACCGAGATGGATATTCTCTCCATGCAGTTTGATGACTCGAAAAAACCGAATCCAGGCTATCTCTATGTAGGAACCGGCGATCAGGTATACCTTCTCAATCTCCATTCAAAGAAATGGAGTCGCATCGAGGGTGTGGGGCCGGATTCTGCGATACATGGAATGAGTGTTGTGGGCGGCCTTCATCTGGCGGCCTGCTGGGGCGTCTATAACCCAACAGGCCCAGGCACCGTAAGGCGAGTGACCAAAGACACTTTTCTTTTACATAGATCGACAGACGAGGCAGGATCGAACCTTCGCGCCTACAGCATCGAGGTCGACCCCTCAAAGCCAAACCGTGAAGTCGTGACCTCGCTCACAGGCGTGTACATAAGCACGGACAGTGGCGAAAACTGGAGAAGGCTCAACGATCTTCCCCAAGAAGAGTTCCGCACCGCCCACTTCAACTCCGATGGAACCATCCTTGTCTCTGGAATCGCAGGCACTTTTCTGGTCAATCCATTTTCCGCCGCTTGCTCGCCTCGCCTCAAGCTTCGCAATAAATAGCTCGATCAGCGATCTTCATCCGCTTTTATCCGAACAATCCGCGGTCGCCCCGCTTTAGGCCCCAGGCCCATGCGCAGGCTTGCCTTCCTGCACATAATTCCGGTTCCACTTAGGAATCTCTACCACATACGTCCCCGGCTTTTCAATCACCGCCTGGCACCCTAGCCGCGAGTTCAACTGAATATCCGCCGCCGTCTCCATCCGGTCCAGCTCTTTATCTTCAGCTTCGCTAATCCCCGGCGCGCCTTCCTTCACCCAGATGTGACAGGTAGTGCAGGCACAAACCCCACCACAAGCATGGTCCAGAAAGATATCGAAGTTCTCCGCCACATCCAGAAACGACATCGGCTCGCCGTGTCCCTCATAAGGCAGCGAATCAAACGGAAACTCTACAGTCTTTCCCTGAGGCTCAAACGTCACCCGAACCATTCCCTCGCCCGCAGGCTTCGACAAATCAACTTCAGCGCTCTTCATCTCACTCATAATCTAATCTTCCGTCGACTCTCCGGCCGTAGCCTCATCCTTCACTGATTCTTCAATCTTCTCCGCCTCAGCATCGGCGCTCAACATCTCCGCCTTCGCAAACGGATGCGGTGCCGTAGGCCCCTCTCCTATGCTCTCACCTGCAGACGTCATCGTCTTGCCCGTCATCGCCCCGGCAAGCGTACTATCCATCATCAACTCCGCAAACCGCCGCGTAGCCTGATCCAATCCTTCTATCCCACGCCGGATAATTTTGTAATCGCCACCCTGCACAGCCGCCTTCAGCTGCAAAATCTCCTCCTCAATCTTCTCAATCTCCTTGCTCGAAAGCATCTGCCAAGCGCCATGACTCTTGCCCTTGTCCACCGCCGTCAGAATCGTCTCCGCCTCATTCTTCGCCTCGATCACCTGCCGTTCGTGAATATCCTCCTCAGCATGATCGAACGATTCGAGAATCATCGTCTCCACCTGCTCATCGGTAAGCCCATAGGTCGGCTTCACCTCAACCTCGGCCTCTTTCCCGCTCCTCTGTTCGCGCGCGCTTACATGCAGAATTCCATTCGCATCGATCAGAAACTTCACCTCGATGCGCGGCAGTCCCGCCACCATAGGCGGTATCCCCTTCAAATCAAACCGCGCCAGCGATCGGCAATCCTTCGCTAGTTCACGCTCTCCCTGCACCACATGGATCGCGACATTCGTCTGCCCATCCACACCAGTCGTAAAGTGTTCCGTAGCACTAGCCGGAATCGTCGAGTTCCGCTGAATGATCTTCGCCACCACGCCACCCAGCGCCTCAATCCCCAGCGACAGCGGAGTCACATCCAGCAACAGCAAATCCTCCGTAGCCGCCGATCCACCCGCCAAAATCTGCGCCTGCACCGCGGCCCCCAGCGCCACCACCTCATCCGGATTTAGCTCCGTATGCGGCTTCCTTCCCCGCGCACTCAACCCGAACAAACCATCCACCAGCCGCCGAACCGCCGGAATCCGCGTCGATCCCCCGACCAGCACCACCTCATCGATCGCCGCCGTATCCAGTCCCGCATCCTTCAAAGCCTGCTTGCAAGGTCCAGCCGTCCGCGCAATCACACCCGCCGTCAACTCCTCAAACTGAGCCCGCGTAATCTCGCGCAAATATCTCTTCCCACTCGGCAGCAGCACATCGAGCGTCGCCACATCCGCCGTCGAAAGCAGAATCTTCGCCTCAATCACAGCCTTCCGAACCGCCTGCACCGCCTCGCCATTCTGGCGAACATCCTCACCCAGATCGCCCGCAATATCATCCAGCGCAATCGCAATCAGCAGGTTGTCGATATCGTCCCCGCCCAGGTGCGTATCACCACCCGTAGCGATCACCTCAAAGATCCCCTCATGCAGCTTCAGAATCGAGATATCGAACGTCCCGCCCCCAAAGTCATACACCGCAATCAACCCATCTTTGTTCTTCTGCAACCCATAAGCCAGCGCCGCCGCCGTAGGCTCATTCACCAGCCGCAGAACATCCAGCCCGGCAATCCGTCCCGCATCCTTCGTAGCCTGTCGCTGAGCGTCGTTGAAGTAAGCCGGAACCGTAATCACAGCCTTCGTCACCGGCCCGCCAAAAAACCGCTCCGCATTCTTCTTCAACTGCATGAGCACGTAGGCCGAGATCTCCGGCGGAGTCAGCAGCAATCCGCCCACACTCACCTTCAACACCTCACCCGGCTGCAACCCCTCCCCCAGCTTGAACGGAAACAGCTTCAGCTCCTCCTGCACATCCGCAATGTCCCGCCCCATCAATCTCTTAGCCGAATAAACCGCGCTCGCCGAATCCGCCATCAGCGTCCCACGCGCAGCATTCCCCACAGCCACGCCCTCATCGGTCCACGCCACCACCGAAGGCACCAGCCGCTCCCCATCCTCACCCGGAATCACAACCGGCGAATCCCCCTGCATAAACGCCACCAGAGAATTCGTCGTCCCCAAATCAATTCCTACAACCCGCTCATCCACCATCGGCAATAACCCTCAGACCTTTCGCGCTTAACGCATCTCTTCTATTGTCCTACAATCGCATTACTTGGGAACGGTCCGCGCTATAATCCGTAGCGGGTCATCGAGGAATTTCAGATTCTCTGCGAGATGTGCGATGCACATTCTGATCACATCTTTACTGTTCGCCTTCTTAGCGAATGCGGGACTTGGGCAACAACCGTGCTCGACCATGTCGGCGGACAATATCCTCATCAACAAATTGGTCGTTGAATCGAATAGTCTGCCGGACGAGGACCGCAAGCAGATCATTCGCTTGTTCCAACAGAAGACATACCTTCAACCCGAAATCGGCGTTCGCATTGAAACTGCCTTGAAAAACCTGGGGTATTTCAAGGCAGTTGTCAACGAGCCCACGGTTTCATTCATTACGCAACAAGCGGGGAGAAAAATCGCTGACGTGACCGTCAAGGTCAATCAGGGAGCCCAGTACAGGCTTCGTGAGATTCAAATCCAGAATGCGACCGTTTTCCCCTCCATCCAATTACAAAAGCTCTTCCACCTGCAAAGAGGCGAATTCGCCAACATAACCAAGCTTCGCGAGGGTCTGGAAAATCTGAGGAATCTCTACGCGACGCGAGGGTATGTAAATTTTGTCGCAGTTCCTGAAGCAGTAGTCAATGAGTCGCGTCGCACCATCGATCTGGTCGTCTCTGTAGACGAAGGGAAACCATTTAATTTCGGTCAGTTGTATTTGGAAGGCGTAGAACCTTATGCAGGCGCTGGTAAGGCACTCAAGGATTCATGGAAACTGTTGGAAGGCAAGCGATACAACTCGCTTGAATTGCGGCGGTGGTTCCTGGCCAATCGATCCACTTGGCATGCAGGTCCACAATTTTCACAGTCAATAAGCACTTCGCAAGATTCTAAATCTAACGCGGTCAATATAACGCTTTCACAATGGCTTCCATGTAAAGTGGCAGAACAAGCTGAGTACAGGATTACTAATTTGCATTTGAAGATTTTGTACTAAGCTTTCCCACACGAGGCCGATGCATGCTCTACCTCGAGCGCAAACCTCATCCCGCCCTCGCACCCTTCATCAAGACCCTCTGGTACGCCCGCGACCCTCACGCCACCCACCGCCACGAGCGCGTCCTCCCCAGCGCCCACGCCCAGGTCGTCATCTCTCTCGCCCGCGACTACCTCACCGACGCCAACCACCTCACCGACCCCCTCCAGCACTCCCCCGCCGCCATCTTCCTCGGCCTCTACACCCGCCACCAGCAGATCGACACCATCGACCTCGCCGAGCTCATCGGCATCCTCTTCCACCCCGGCGGAACCCTGCCCTTCCTCCCCGCCAACACCCAGCTCTTCACCAACTGCGAGACATCCCTCGAAGCCATCTGGGGCCGCACCTCCGAAGACCTCCGCACTGACCTCCGCGAAGCTCCAACTCCATCGCAAAAATTCGCCATTCTCGAATCAGCCCTGCTCCGCCGCCTCTCCCAAAACAAAATCCAGCAGCGAGCCCCCATCATCACCGACGCCCTAACCCGCCTCAACCACTCCCCAGCCACCACCACCATCGCCGAGCTCACCCGCCACCTCGGCCTAAGCCCCCGCCGCCTCTCCCAGCTCTTCCGCGAGCAGGTAGGCGTCTCCCCCAAGCTCTACTGCCGCATCCAGCGCTTCCAGCAAGCCGTCCAGCAGATGCACCACGGCGCAGACATCCGCTGGGCCGAGCTAGCCCTCGCCTGCGGGTACTACGACCAGTCCCACTTCGCCAACGACTTCCACACCTTCTCCGGCCTCAGCCCCACCCACTACACAGCGACACAACGCCGCTGGAGCAACCACCTCCCCCTCGACTAAGCAGACGGACCCAAACCCAACAGTCCACTACGGAGCCGGATTCGCAACTCCACTCAGCCTGAACGAAACCAAATTGTTATTCACCGCATTCGTCAGGAAGTGCAGACTATCCGTAACCGTAGGCCCCGTCACAGGTGGGCTTTTCCCCGCACCGTTGGTCACCCCAATCGAACAGGCATTACCCGGAATAAGCACCACGCCCGGCTTGCATTGCTGCAAGTTAGCAATAAGGCCGAAAGAAGAAGGACCAAAAGTGAACGAACCTACACCGTTTCCACTCTCCGTAAACACTCGGGTTGGATCGGTGAACGTCACATTCTGATTGCCGACGTTATAGACAAAGGCATCCTGCGGGTTACCCGTCGGGGCGAAGCCGTTTGGAACAAAATCCTGTCGCGGAATACTGCCCAGCGTTCGGTTTATCAGGAACAGCGCCCCGTCGGATACGACATACATCTTGCCGCTGGGTGAGGTAATCATCTCCTCGTGCCGCCCCCCAAACGCAAACGGTAAAAATCCGTAATTATCCAGAATTCCGGTAATGGTATAAAGCGGAAAGATGTCTCCAAATTGTTGCGTAGCCCGCGGATCAAAGCGTAGAACCGCGTCAACGTCGTCCCACCAGTAAAGCGTACCGGACGCATCCGCAGTCAGATTCGCAGGAAACGCTCCACCCGAGCCGTCCATTTGCAGGCCGGTATCAACCTGATCATACAGACCTGTGTCTACCTGAATTTTGTACGTATGAAGCGCGTAGCCATCCGCGACAAAGATGTTGCCCTCACCATCTGTTGTCATAAAAGTTGGGCCTACCCAATAGCCCGGTAGCTTGCTCACGACGCCGGTTGGACTCACCCTGAGAACAAATCCATGGGGATCGTCGGGATTTGTGAGATTGCTAATGTAGATGGCGCCATTGGAGTCCATCACCATCGCCTGCGGATTGTTCAATTCAGGAATGTTCATTACGGTAGACGCGCTACCGTCGGCAGGGACCTTGGTTATCGTCGACGGATTGAGAAGAAAGAGATCGCCCGCACCATTCAAAACAGGTGATACTCCCGTCTGCGTCGTAACCAGCGTCGGCGTACCACCCCCGACGGGCATCTTATAGGTCCCCCCCGTAGTGGAAAAGTAAATCTCCGTATCGGCCGCATTAACCGCCACGTATAAGACATTGGACGCCAACTTCTGCGTGATCGGGGCATTCAGAAAGGCTAGTTGCCCGCCCAGCCCGACGCCGTTCGTCAACTGATTCTCATTCCCATTCGAAGTCTGCAACTGCACTGCACCCGGCCGACCACCCACATATATAGGGGTAAACGAAAGAACCACCGTGCACGAAGCCGGCAGCGTCAATCCCGTCGAACTCGTCGACGGAGAATACGTAATCAAACCGCAAGTCCCCGAAGCCCTGCGATACTCCCCATTCGTACCTACACCCCGTATCGCCTCGACAACTGTCCGCTCATAAAACTCATAGTTGAACGTAATCGTCTTCGAAGTCGCACCCACCTGCACCGAACCAAAGTTCGCAGCGTTGTGATACGCAAACTTCGTCACCGTATTCGACGAATCCGAAACGTAAATATTCCCAAGATTATCCAGAGCCAGCCCACTCGGCGACTTGAAGTTCGACTGCGGTATCAGATACGGCGTTGCACCACTGGCAGGAACCTCGATCAATTGCTCGCTCCCCGCATCCAGTACAAACAGATTCCTCTGGTCATCCAGCACCAACCCGGTCACATTCTTCAACGCATATCCTGCCGGCGTCACACTCGTCCCTGTCCCGCCCAGCTTG